>CERN01056525.1_pt1 | contig 228814 bp, 191 predicted proteins | sample 530761 | NCBI WGS metagenome assembly CERN01 (sample SAMEA2620947, study PRJEB7988) | marine metagenome | isolation source: saline water (ENVO:00002010), including | reverse complement strand
CGCACTGGTAAAGATCGACCGCTGGGTTAGCAACCGGCTGGGGTCTAAAAGTAATTACAACTGAATTACTATCTACCCTGCAAATACCATCTACTGCTTCAACCGAATATATACCATCTGTTGTAACGGTAAGGGTAGCATTGGTAGCTCCTGGAATGGGGGTACCATTTCTAAACCACTGAATGTTAAATGGAGGATCGGTAACTCCCGAATCTAAAATAACCGGTCTGCCCAAACAAGCTGGGCCTGGATCAAGCAAAATACCAGCCGTACTAAGATCAACTGGATAAATGAATTCGTTATTTGATTCGTCGGTTTCTGCTACGATACCCGTACCATTTCCAATATCGTCAACAACGGCTCTGAGGTTAAAGTTATTTGGAGTAGCGATTGGTATATTTAAAGTAATAGTACCGCTTTCAGAACCACCTAAAGGGATGATATTAGTAGTAGTGGTTTGGCCTATAAGCACTGCATCAGCATAAAATGCTATTGGAGTATTTGCTGGTAATTCATTTGTGCTGTTAACATTATATACCGTATAGTCAACATCAATATTACCATTTTGACATAGTACTCCCAAATCATCAATCTCAATGGTTGCATCTGGAAGCTCTGAGTTAACACTAGTAATAAGGTTGTTTACAATAATGTAATCCTGTGTTGAGGTTAATTGAATTAAAATAGAGGTGTCACCGGCTTGCACGATCCCAACTAAATCGTAATAATCCAAATCCATATTATAATTCTGGACATTTCCTGGTGGCCCTATATAAGAGTTTGTTCCATTAAAAGCATTGTTGGGAGGGTTAAGTGCATTAGAAATAAGGTTTCCATTTATTTTTAAACTTTCCCCTTGTTGAATGTTTAAGTCTCCTTCCCAAGCTAAGAATCCAATTTTGGAAAGAATATCTGAACTAACATCAATATTTGTAAGTGTAATATCCAAAGAGTTATTATTTGCAGAAACGCTTTCCATTCCATCAAAAAGACTTATTTGATTAAGCAATAGTGAAGGATCTTCATATATAACATAAATAGCCCAACCTCCATAATTAGTTCCACAATAAACGCTGCCCGGAAACACATAGGCTGACACATCCAGATCAGAAAACGTATAGGTCCCATTTCCAGTAGCGGCAACTAAGTCCGTAACGTCTGCATAAGCAGCAAAATAAGGATTTCCATTAAAAGTATGACTAAATATTCGCTGCGCACTAACCGGGGCACCATTTATAGCCACATCAAAATCTCCAGGCCCAACAGAGCTCCAATAAAGATGCGCGGAAACAAACGTTTGCCCAGGAGTTAAAGCAAGTGAAGCACTACTTTGAGTAAGTATGTCACAGTAACCAGCATTATTCTCAGATGCATTAAGCGTATTTCCAACTGCCGTAAAATCATACCTACCGTTAAACTGTTGGAACAACGTAACTGGTTGTGAAAAAACGAAAAGAGGAAATACAAACGTTAAAAGAAGTATTAATTTTTTCATAAATCTGGGTATTACAGTGCCAAATATATTGAATACATTGTTTTTCTTTTTATATTTTCGCAAAAAAAAACAAGTAAATGTCCCAATTTAACATTGAAATTTCTCAAACTTCCAATCCGAATATTGTTAAATTCACGGCTAACTCTTTTCTATCACGCTCTTCCAGCTACGAATTCAAAAATATTGATGAAGCAAAACCGAGTGCATTAGCGCAACAGCTTTTTTATCTGCCTTTCGTCAAAACAGTCTATATCTCCCAAAATTTTATCGCAATTGAAAAATATAATATTGTTGAATGGGAAGATGTGCAACAAGAAGTAGCCCATTCGATTGTAGAGTACCTAAATACTGGGAAACCTGTAATTTCAGAAGAAACCACAGTAAAAAAATCTCCGGTAAGTATTTATGCGGAAAGCACTCCAAATCCCAGTGTTATGAAATTTGTTGCCAACAAATCCTTGGCATCGGGAACTTTTGAATTTAAAAATATTGACGAAGCCATCCATTCACCATTGGCCAAAGCGTTGTTCAGCTTTCCATTTGTGAAAGAAGTTTTTATAAGCGCAAACTACGTTTCGGTCATGAAATATGATGTAGCGCAATGGCAGGATATTTCATCAGAACTGCGGGAATTCATCAGAAAATTTATCGAAGGAGGAAAACCAGTATTGAACGATGAAGTATTGAACGCTACAAATATTGCTGAAAATAAATCTACCTCAACAAGTACTTTCCAAAATTCTCCCAAAGCATACACCGATCTTGAAAAGGAAATAATCTCCATACTGGATGAATATGTTAAACCAGCAGTAGCTAGTGATGGTGGGCATATTATGTTTGATTCTTTCAACACTGAAACCAAAACAGTTAAGGTAATTCTTCAAGGTGCCTGTAGTGGCTGCCCATCATCTACGATTACCCTGAAAAACGGTATTGAAACCATGCTAAAAGAAATGCTAAACGGCCAGGTAAACCAAGTGGTGGCCATTAATGGATAAGCTGTCAAAATCTTCTCTTTTAACTTAATTTTCTGAAAATTAGCGCTTAATAATTGTAATTTGGGGGTTCACTGATTTTTAACCCAAAACCAAATAAAATGGCAGTATTAAAAGTAATCGAAGTACTTTCTAACTCCAGCAAAAGCTGGGAAGACGCTACACGAAATGCAGTAAAGGAAGCTTCAAAAAGCGTGAAAAATATTCGTTCAGCCTATATTAACGAGCAAACTTGTGTTATTGACGATAACAATATTACCCAATTTCGTGTAAACGTTAAAATTACTTTTGAAGTAAAGTAATACTTAATGATTTTCGGAAAATACGCTTTTGGTATATCAAAGGCGTTTTTTTCTTTTAAAAAAAATATTATGCGATTGATATTGTTTTTTTTGGCATTACAAATTCTATTCGGTTGCAATTCTTCAACAAAAAACAACTTGGAAACACACAAATTTACTAACGATTTAAGTAAGGAATCCAGCCCCTACTTGTTACAGCATTCCCACAACCCTGTAGATTGGAAGGCTTGGAACGAAGCATCTTTACAACAAGCCAAAAAAGAAAAAAAACTAATGATTGTAAGCATTGGCTATGCTGCCTGCCATTGGTGCCACGTTATGGAACACGAAAGTTTTGAGGACAGTACGGTGGCCGCTGTAATGAATAAAAACTTTATTTCAGTAAAAGTAGACCGAGAAGAAAGACCCGATGTGGACCAAACATATATATACGCCGTACAACTAATGACTGGTAGTGCTGGCTGGCCTTTAAATGTGGTGACTCTTCCGGATGGAAGACCTGTTTGGGGCGGGACTTATTTCAGAAAAAAAGACTGGATTAATGCGCTAGAGCAGATACAGGAAATTTACAAGAATGAGCCCGAAAAATTGATTGCCTATGCCAACCGATTGGAAGAAGGTATTAAAAGCATGGACCTCATTCGTTTGAGAACCGAAATCGTTGATTTTAAAAATTTTCCCGTTGAGAAAATTACAAAGGATTGGTCAAATAGGTTTGATGAAAAAAACGGAGGTTTTAAAGGCGCTCCAAAATTTATGATGCCGAATAATTTAGCGTTTTTATTAAGACAGGCAGTTTCTGAAAAAGACGATAAATTACTGGCCCAAGTAACCCTAACCTTAGATAAAATGGCTTTTGGTGGGCTCTATGACCAAATTGGCGGAGGTTTTGCCCGATACAGTACCGACGAAAAATGGCATGTACCCCATTTTGAAAAAATGCTTTACGACAATGCCCAACTGGCAAGCCTTTACAGCGATGCATTTTTAATTACACAGAATCCACTTTATAGCGATGTTGTTGAAGAAACCTTGGATTTTATCTCACTTGAAATGACCAATGATGAAGGTGGCTTTTATTCGTCACTTGACGCAGATAGCAACAACGAAAATGGAGCATTGGAAGAAGGCGCTTTCTACGTTTTTACTTCAGAAGAATTACAAAAACTGCTAAAAGATGACTTCAAAATATTTAAAGAATATTATAATGTGAACAGTTACGGAAAGTGGGAAAAAGACCAGTATGTGCTCATCCGCCAAAAAACGGATGCCGAAATTGAAAATGAATTTGATCTTACCTCCGAAGCATTTCAGCAAAAAAAGAAAAGCTGGAAAAAGACCCTCCTCACCTATCGCAACCAAAGAGCCAAACCGCGTTTGGACGACAAAACCCTAACTTCGTGGAATGCCCTAATGCTTAAGGGATATGTTGATGCTTATAAAGCCTTTGGAAAAAAGAAATACTTTAACACTGCCCTTAAAAATGCAGACTTCATTTCTGAAAAACAACTACAAGAAAATGGCGCCTTGTTTCACAATTACAAAGACGGTAAAAGCAGCATAAATGGTTTTTTAGAGGATTATGCCTTTACCATCGATGCTTTTTTGGAACTATATCAAATAACGCTAGATGAAAAATGGCTCCAACTTTCAAAGAAGATGACTGATTATACGATCACTAATTTTTTTGATTCGGAAAAACATATGTTTTATTTCACATCAAAAGAAGACCCTGCCATCGTAAGCCGAAATTTTGAATATCGGGACAATGTGATTCCGGCTTCAAATTCCGCAATGGCAAAAAACTTATTTCTGCTTTCAAAATATTTTGAAAATTCCGATTTTGAAGAAATTTCGCAGCAGATGCTAAAGAATGTCTCTGAAGAAATTATGCAGTACCCCAGTGGGTTTTCAAACTGGCTGGATCTTCTGCTTAATTTTAAAAACGATTTTTACGAAGTAGTAATCGTGGGAAAAGATGTTTCTGAAAAAGCAAAGCAAATAAACACACACTATCTGCCAAATATAATTATTGCCGGAAGTATAGGTGAAAATAACGGGCCTCTATTTAAAAATAGATTTGTGCCCGGTGAAACCCTTATTTATGTTTGCAAAAACAATACCTGCAAACTGCCGATAAAGGACACAAAAATTGCAATTGAATTATTAAACAAAAACGAATAAACTTTATGGACAAATTTCAAGACTTGGATATTTACATTGAAAAGTACGGACAAAAACTGATTGATTTTTTACCAAGTGTAATTGGAGCAATCTTGATGCTTTTTATAGGACTTTGGCTGATTAAAATAATCAACGGTTTTATAAAAAGATTTTTTGACAAAAAGGATTATGACCCCACGCTTGAAAATTTTATTGCCAGTCTTATAAATTGGGGCTTAAAGATAGTACTCTTCGTATTAGTAATTACCCAACTGGGTGTTGAATCGGCTTCGCTGGTAGCCATTATTGGTGCTGCAGGACTTGCCGTTGGATTGGCGCTGCAAGGCTCCTTGGCAAATTTTGCGGGAGGTGTTCTTATTTTATTGATAAAGCCATTTCGGGTTGGTGATTTTATTAGCGCCCAAGGTGTTGATGGAACGGTAAAGGAAATTTCTATATTCAACACCAAATTGACAACCTTTGGAAACCAACTTGCTATAATTCCAAACGGAAAATTGAGCAATGATAATATTATAAATTATACCGAAGAGGGCATCAGGCGTGAAAATCTTACTTTCGGCATAGGTTATGACGATAACATAAAGCAAGCAAAGGAAATTCTTTTAAATTTGGTTTCCGAACAAGACACTGTTTTAAAACTAGAAGACAAAATGCCAATGGTAGCAGTTGCTGAACTTGGAGATAGCTCTGTAAACCTTACTGTGCGTTATTGGTCCAAAAATGAAGATTTCTGGAACCTACGCTGGTTAATTCTGGAGGAAGGGAAAGTCCGACTGGAAGCTGCAGGAATCTCTATACCTTTCCCACAGCGAGATGTACACCATTTTAATTTGGAGACTTTAAAGAAATAAATCATTAAATTTGTAGGAATAATTCATATTTTTATAAAACAAATTAAAAAATTAAAAATGAAAAAGATAATATTTACTGCCGCTTTTGTCTTAATGGCAATTTCAATGTTTTCCCAAGCCAGACAAAGTAGCTACACCAGTGTATATGACCGAACTATTGACATTAATGAAAAGTCATTGGCTTTTGGTCTTACCGAGGCGCAGTTTGCTGCTATTAAAGATGAGGCTTATGCAAATCCCAATTTTTTACAGGGGAAAATATTTCAGGAAGATCAGTTAATAAAAGATGATGTGCCTATGCGTTACAACGCTTATGCCGACGAAATTGAAATAAAGAAAAATGTTTCTGATGAAACTTATAGTGCGCTCATTAAATCGCCAGACATCTTCGTGAAGATAATCAACGAAATTTATGTTTTTGTACCTTTTAACGGCTCAAATGAAAAAGGTGGCTATTTCAATGTATTGAATGACGGAAAAACATATGATTTGTATAAAAAAACAAAAGCTGAATTCAGAGAGCCAAGAAAAGCACAAACATCATATCAGCAAGATACACCTCCATCATTTGTGAAGGCAACTACTTATTATTTGGTGAAGGACGGCAGTTTTTTGGAGATGCCAAATAGCAAATCCAAGATTTTAAAAATGATGGATAGTAAAAAGAACGAAATGAAAAAATACATAAAAGACAACAATATCGATCTTGACAAGGAAGCAGATTTGGTTAAGACCATTGCCTATTTCGATTCCTTGTTATAAGTCTACCCCATCATAAATTCCTTTAAATAAAAAGGCTCGAAATAAGCGACATTTTCTGTGTCGCTTATTTTGTATTTAGTTTCGGCCAAACTTACCATATCTGCTGAGGAAGGAAACAAATCTTTTTGAAAAACAGCGTTTTTATGTTTGCAAATTGCTTCAAATTTTACTGCGCCGTCACCAATAAAAATAGTTTTCCCTTTTTCCAAAAAGTCGGCAAATGAATCTTCCTTTAAAATTTCAGCTTTTGTCTCGCGTACTTGTTTTTTGTCTGAAGTATAAACTGCCGAATAAACCTCCATTCTTCTAGCGTCAAGTAGTGGAATAATGTGGCGATTAGGCATATTTACTTGCTGTGCCAAAACTTCTAAAGTGGGTGTTGAAATTAACGGGATATCCAATGCAAAGCACAATCCCTTTGCTGCTGAAACGCCAATACGGAGCCCTGTGTAAGAACCTGGCCCCTTGCTTACGGCAACAGCGTCAATGCTTTTTTTTTCAATTTTAGCCTCCCTCAAAACTTCTTCAATGAAAACATGAAGTTTTTCTGCGTGGGAAAATTTTTGATTGTTCTCTTCGCGAATTGCTTTTACCTCACCATCAACCGCGATTGCTACGGAGCAATTGGTAGTTGCAGTTTCAAGACATAGAATAACCGCCATTATTTATCTTTTTTATTCTCTTCAGCTGAAGAAACCTCAACTTTATCTCCCTGTTTCAGCGATTTTGTAACTGTGTTATAAGGCCCCGTGATTACGGTTTCGCCTTCTTTCAGTCCTGAGATTATTTCAATGTTTGAATCGTCTTGAATTCCCGTCTTTACAACGCGTAGCTTTGCCTCATTTCCTTCTTTTACATATACAGCCTCAAATTTTTCAGCAGTTGCGGTTGAAGTTTCATTAGTTGTATATGATTTTTTTGTGTCTGTCGTGTCAGTTTTTATAACCACTGAACTGATGGGTACACCAATGATATTTTTCTTTTTATTCGTAATTATATCAACGGTAGCGGTCATTCCCGGACGGAAAGGTGAAAAACTTTCGGGTTTTCCTTCGGTAAGATCTTTGTATGATTCAGGAAGAATACGAACTTTTACTTTGAAATTTGTAACCTGATCTGCAGTGAGGGCGCTTTCGGCACTATTGGCTATTTCGGTTACAATTCCTTTAAATTCTCGTTTTAAATAAGCATCTACCTCAACAATGGTAGAATCGCCCACGGAAACTTTTACGATGTCGTTCTCGTTAACGTCCACTTCCACTTCCATATTTTGAAGGTTGGCAACGCGCACTATTTCGGTACCAGCCATTTGTGCAGTCCCCACTACCCTTTCGCCCAATTCAACAGAAAGCTTGGAAATGGTTCCGCTCATTGGCGCATAAATGGTGGTTCTTGAGAGGTTATCTACAGATTGTTTCACATTTGCCGAAGCGCTCTGAACATTATAGTACGCTGCTTTTGCATTGGCTTGGGCCATATCGTAATCTGCAACAGATTTATCCCATTCAGATTTGGAAATCACCCCTTTTTCAAATAGCGCCTTGTTTCTTTCGTAGTTTAAACGTGCATTTTTTTCACTGGCTTGTGCTTGTGCATATTGTGCCCGAACGTTTTGAAGACCCGCTTGCGATTGACTTACGGCGGCCTGTATAAGGTCTGGGTTTATTTTTACCAACAAATCGCCTTTCTCAACTGTTTGTCCTTCCTTAACAGGAAGTTCAATAATTTCTCCCGAAACTTCTGAAGAAAGTGCAACTTCAATTTCGGGTTGAATTTTCCCCGTGGCCGCTACCGTTTCAACAATATCAATTGCAGAAATCTGGGCAACTTCCACCTCTTTGAAATCACCTGATTTTCCAAACCAACCAGCTTTTTTCCCAATAAGCAAAAAAGCAATCAGTACTACTACTGCAACAATAACCCAAACGAGTGTTTTTTTCTTCATATTTAAAATTTTAATTCGTTGGCCGGAACCCCAAAGTATAGTTCCAGTACCTTCAATTTAAAAATATATTCAAATTTAGCCCTGTTTTCTTCAATTCTAGCATTATCATAACGCAATTTTGATTGGCTAAAATCAAATGCATTTGTAAGGCCCACATCATATCTATCTTTAGCATATTGATATGCTAACTCCTGTGACTCCAGCGCAACTGTAGCCGCTTCGTAAGCCTTCAATGCACCATTTGCATCTACATAGGCCTGATAAACGTTGGACTCCAAATCAAGCTGGGCCTGCTCTAATTGATACTCCGTATTTTTTAAATTGATTTTATTACGTTTTACATTACTCCGTACGGTAAAACCATTAAAAATAGGGACATTAAGTTGAAGCCCATAACCAATACCATCATTAAGATACAGTTGGTCTATAAATTCTCGGTTTAGCGGATCGTTGTCAGCATAACGGGTATTATAACCAAAGAATGCCGAAAGTGTTGGATAATACGCTCCACGGGAAATCTGCAGGTCTTTTTTGGCCAAATCCACATTTTTCTGGGCTATCTTCACTTCAGATCGCGTTTCCTTAGCGCTTTCAATTATTTCTGACACATCCTTATCGGCAATCCCGCCATCAATAATTTTATACTCTTCATCGGCTATATCAAAATTTGAATAGTCCTTAATAAGAAGTAATTGTGCAAGACTGATTAATGAAATCTTTACCGTATTCTCCGCAACAGCAATGCGTTGCTTTTCGGCAGCATCTGTAGCCTTAATTTCCAAAAGATCTCCGCGAGGAAGTACACCAGCATCCACAAGGTTATTGGTCCTGTCCAATTGTTCCAAGGTTACAATATTTTGTGATTTTGCCACTTCCAAATTTGCCTTGTTCAACAAAACCTGTAAATAGGAATTTGCTACTGCCAGAGCAATATCGTCCTTCATTTTGTCCAAACGGTATTGGGCTGCAAGTTCAGAGAGTTTAGAACGTTGCAATTGGCGTACATTTCTCAATCCATCAAAAAGTGTAAGCCCCAGGTTTATAGCAGCCGAAGCTGAACCAAAGGTAGTATTCTCTAACTGATTGGTGGTTGGATTTAAACTTAGTCCAGTGTTTTTGGAGGCACTGGCATTTGCGTTTAGAGAAGGTAAAAAGTTACCTACTGCCTCAAGCTTATCGGTTTCTGTAAGCTCTAAATCAAGCTCGCTCTGTTTTACAGAAATATTATTTTCCAAAGCATGGTTTACACATTCCTGTAACGTCCATTGTTTGGTTTGGGCTTGAATTGAAATAGTGAATATCAAAAAAAAGAAAGGGATCGCTATCTTCTTCATAAGTTTTTCTGTTGATGAATAAGTCTTTTGCATTGCCATTGCGTTACAAAATTTTAAAAAATTAAACAATTAGCCTCTGCCGGATGGTCCGGCGGCTGGTTTCAATTGGTTCCAAACCTTTATATTGTCATCTTTGGATACGCCGCTTTTGATCTCTACATCTATACCATCGCTTACACCCAGTTCCACCTGTCTGCGTTCAAATTTTTGATCGCCCACCATTACTTCAACAAAAGGTTTTTGTGTTTTGGGATCGTACTGTACCAGGGCTTCCTTAATGGTAAGAACATCATCTGCCTTGGCCAAAATAATAGAGGCGTTTGCGCTTAGACCTGCACGGATAAAAGTAGAGGTAGTATCCAAATTTTTCATGGTTCCTTTTATTTCAAACTGAATGGCGCCGTTTTCGTCCACTCCCTTTGGGGCGATGTAATCTAGCACAGCATCAAAAGTTTTGTCGGGAAGTGCGCCCACGGTTATTTCTAAAGGAAGACCTTCCTTAATTTTTCCTACTTCACTTTCATCTACATTTCCTTCAAAAATCATTTTGTCCACATCGGCCAAGGTAGCGATCGTTGTTCCGTCGTTAAAATTGTTTGCTTCAATTACCTGGTTTCCTGTTTTAACGGGAACATCCAGCACCATGCCTGAAACCGTTGCGCGAATTTCGGTATTTGCCGAAGCACCCATGCCTCTGGTAGTTCCAGTTCTTACGATATCGTAATTTTGGCTTGCAGCCGTAAGACCTACTTGTTCCTGTCTAAGCCTTTGCTGTGCTTGGTCATACGCCAATTGTGCATTGTCAAATTCATTGGCAGAGATTACGCCTTTTTCAAAAAGTTCTTTTTGGCGATTGTAAATACTTTTTTGGTTTTCAAAAGCCAATCGCGCAGTCTCCACTTGTGTACGGACACTGTTGATGTTGTTTTTGGCACTATTCAATGAAGAAACGTTTGGAACGACTTTCACTTTCGCAATCAGGTCTCCTGCCTTTACAATTTCACCCGCCTCCACAAAAATTTCGTCAATGATTCCGGAAATATTGGGTTTTATTAATACTTCTTCCTTCGGAACAATGCTTCCCGTAGCTACCGTTTTTTTAATTATGGAACCCATTGCAGGTTTTTCGGTTTCATAGACAACGGGATCTTCTATGTTTTTTGAATAGAGCCAATACATAGAAACTGAAAACAATACTCCAATTGTTACAAGAATGATTATGGTTTTTGATTTTTTCATTTTTTCGATCGTTGAAATTATGGTCTTAAATTGATGATTCGTTAATTTGTTTTATGTGCCCAATAGTGGCAAATGCTTTATTTTATGATATGTGAGCGCCAAAGCGATACAATGTTTTAATTCTTTTACGGGTATTTTATCTTTTAGTTGGAAAACGATAGCCCGATTGCCTTCAAAATTGAATTTATCTTTATAAAGTGATTTAAATGTTGGAACCAGTTTTGATGTACATTTAAAATAAACTGCAATATGCTCAGGATTTTTTTCCTTCCAATCTATCCTAACGGTACTTCCGTGTTTTGTCAAATAACTCGGTTCACCCCATTTCAGGGTTTCTTCAATTTTTTGGAGACCGTCAATCCCAGAGGCTGTTTTCAAAACCGTCTCCCGAAGCTGAAGCATTTGTGCTTTCACTGCCTTGGGATAGCTTTCAAAAACTGTTGCTACTTTTGGATCGCTAATTATTTCCACTTTAATAATTGTTTATTCCGTTCTTAATGCCTCTACAGGTTTCACCTTAATTGCGTTTTGGGCAGGAATTAATCCCGCTAAAAGGCCTGAAACTATCAATATTGTAAGCGCTATGAAAACTACACCTATATTTACTGATGGGTTTATAAACATCATTTCGCTTGTATCCATTCCGCTGAGTTGATAATTGACGAACCATAAAACAGCACTTGCCAAAACTATACCCGCCATTCCCGAAATGATAGTCAAAAATATGGACTCCAACAGTACCTGTGCGCGAATGCTCCAGGGAGTAGCTCCCAGAGCACGGCGGATTCCAATCTCTTTAGTGCGTTCTTTTACCACTATCAACATAATGTTGCTGATACCAATAATTCCCGAAAGTAGTACCAAAATTCCAACGAAATATGCCACAAAATTAAGCGCAGTAAATAAGCCGTTTATTTTACTGTATTCCTGATAAAGATCAAAATTTCCCACGGCCCTATCGTCGTTTGGGTTTATGGTATGGCGTGTTTTTATAACATCAAAAATTTGGGATTTTAAATTGGTTATGGAAAAATCATCCTGCGCCGTTATTGCCATCCATCCTACAATGTCGCCCATATTAAAGGCCTGCGAAAAAGATGTGAAAGGCACGTATATTTCTTTTTGCATTTCTTCGGGATCACCGTTGTTTCCTTTCTTTTTATAGGTTCCTATAACCAAAAAGTTAACGCCGTTTATTTTTATGTAACTACCAATTACTTCTTCACCGGGATCATATAATGCACTTTGTACCCCACTGCCAATAATGGCAACTTTTCGCTTTTCATTTATATCTGAATAATTTATAAAACGACCCGAAGTAATATCCATAGGTTGTTGTTGAATAATTTCAGGGTAATCACCATATACGTTAAATGCACCTGTTTGAAGGCCACGAACTACATTGTTGCTTCCGCGGAACCCTCCCAATTGATTTCTGGGTGAAACAAAGCGCAATCCTGGTACTTGCTGCTTTATGGCTTCCACATCATCGGTCTTAAAGTTGTACCGCCTGCCTTTGGGCAAGCCCTTGTAAGGTTGCGAGGCAGTCTGTGCCCACATAAACATTGAGTTGGTGGCCATCCCGTTGAAACCCTGCTTAATGCCGTTTTCCAAGCCATTGCCTGCCGCTAGGAGAATGACGAGGATAAAAATTCCCCATAAAACTCCAAAAGCCGTCATCACTGTTCTGAACCAGTTGCTGCTAAGGGCTTCAATAATTTCGGCCCAACTGTCTCTGCTGAGTAATTTACTCATCGCGCAAGGCTTCTATGGGTTTGATATTTGCGGCTCTGTAGGCAGGAAAAAATCCAGCAATGGCTCCAGCCACCACGAGGATAATTACCGTGGTAATAGCTACCGAAAAATCTACGGAAGGATTTTTTATGTAATCTGTTTCAATATACGGTCCAACTAATTGCAATAACAAAAGACTGAAAATTAAACCTACAAATCCTGCAATTGCGGTTACAAAAATAGATTCGTGCAAAATCATGCCTATGATGGACCAAGGCTGTGCGCCAATGGCCTTACGTACGCCAATTTCCTTTGTGCGCTCTTTTACAATAATTAGCATAATATTGCTAACGCCCACTACGCCCGCAATAATTGTACATATTCCCACACCCCAAAAGAACCACCGAATCATATTGTTGAGATCGTAAAACCGTTTTGTGTTTTCCAACGTGTTGTTCACATTTACGGCCCGTTCATCATTCGGCGCTATGCTGTGTTTTGTTTTTAAGTCAGCTTCCAATTGCGCCGAAAAGGCTTCAGAAGCTGCCAGGGCGTCTTCATATTTATCGTGCTTTTCCAGTGTGAATGCAAGTGAGCGCAGTTTATCGCCAGCATTATAAACACGTTGTGCTGTGGTAAGTGGAATGAATATGCGCGTTTCTTCACGCTCGCCTCCCGGATCGGTATAAACCCCCACTACCTTAAATTTTATTCCTGTAATGTCTATATACTCACCAAGCGCTTCCTTTCCCTTAAAAAGATCGAGATAGACTTGGTTTCCAATCACGGCGTTTTTTTCAAAGGAATTTAAATCGTTTTGGTTAATGTATCTTCCTACGACCAAGGTTTCATTTTCCAAAAACTGATAATCGCCACGAACGCCTTCTACCCTGTAGCTGCCGCTTTCTTTTTTATATGTGGTCAATTGTCCCCATCTGCTGTAAACCCCAGACTTGAGTTCAATTTTATCAGTGTTTTTGTTTACCGCCATTTCATAATCGCGGTTGTCCATTTCTATTATCCTACCGGGATTTAAACCTTTATATTCTACGGAGGTAACATTTGTCCACACACTGATACGGTTGGTGGCATCATTTTCAAATTCCTTTGCAACCCCATTGGACATTCCTTGACCGATTGCAAGCAGAATCACCAAAATGAAAATTCCCGAAGCTACGGAAAGCCCCGTTAAGAAGGTTCGCAGTTTGTTTTTGCGAATAGCTTCGAAAATTTCCTGCCAGCGTTCAATATTAAACATAGGCTTCGCTTTTTGCCCGAACTTGGTTTACAACGGAATCGTCAATAATAATTCCGTCCTTTAAGTTTACGATACGTTTGGTCATATGTGCAATATCGTCTTCGTGGGTTACAATAAGAATGGTTTTGCCCTCATCGTTTATACCTTGAATGAGTTCCATTACTTCATAGGAAGTTTTTGTATCCAGTGCGCCCGTTGGCTCATCTGCAAGCAATACTTTGGGGTCACTCGCCAAAGCCCGAGCTATGGCAACCCGCTGTTTTTGACCTCCGGAAAGTTCGTTGGGAAGATGCGTAGCCCAATCGGCAAGACCTACTTTTTCAAGATAGTGCATTGCCTTTTCCACACGAATGTTTCGTTTTACACCTTGGTAATAGAGCGGCATGGCCACATTTTCCAAAGCCGATTTATAATTGATAAGATTGAAGGATTGAAAGATAAAACCCAGAAATTTGTTTCTGTAACGGGCGGCCACCCTCTCGTTCAGGTTCTTGATCAAGGTGCCGTCCAGCGTGTAGGTGCCTTCGTCTGCTTCGTCAAGAATACCGAGGATGTTGAGCAGCGTAGATTTTCCCGAACCGGAAGAGCCCATGATGGAGACCATTTCGCCTTCAGAAACCGTGAAATTTATTCCTTTTAAAACATGGAGCGAATTTTTGCCCATGTGATATGACTTGTGAAGGTTTTTGATCTCTATCATCCTAAAATTTGTTGATTTACAAAATAAAGGGGAATTCTCCCTGCAAATGTGAAATTCTTGTTAAGACTTAAAACTTTAATGGTTTCGAGTATTTATAAGACTATTATAGGTGGCAGGTGTTACAATTTCTTCCGAAAAACTATAATTTTTTTTCTTCACGCGCCTTTTTTCGGCTTCTGTAGATAGCATATCCAATGCCGCCGATCAATAGGTATGGGAAAATCATTAAATAAACGATTCCGTTATTGATGCCTTTGGCGGCTTGCCCCCCTTCTTCGCTTTCAAGCACGGCACGGCACATGGCGCATTGGGCCTCAGCGGGAAGTACGGACACTAAAAAAAGAAGAATTAATATATAAGCAATTTTAAGTTTCATAATCTATCAATAATAAGGAGAAATCATTAAATAAACAATCACTCCAGTAACCGCCACATACAACCACAGGGGATAGGTGATTCGCGCAATTTTTCGATGCTTATAAAATTGACCCGAAATACCCCGAACATAGGTAATCAATACAAAAGGAATAACGGCAATGGACAATAATATATGCGTTAAAAGAATAAAATAGTACACATATTTGATGATTCCTTCACCACCAAAGGGGGTGGAATCTGAGGTCATATGATAGGCTACATACATTCCCAAAAACAATACAGAACAAGTGATTGCAGTTTTCATCAGGCGCTCGTGTAATTTTCGGTTTCCTTTTCTTATTTGATAAACAGCAACAACTAAAATAATGGCAGTCAGTCCATTTATAGTGGCATAGATTGGCGGTAAAAAACCAAGGCGCTCTACTCCCGGAATTTTTATAGTAAATAATACCGCTACCGCCAGTGGAATGGCAATGGAAAGTATCCAGATCCACACATTATAATTCTTGGTTGTTTGGGGTGAAGCCTGCATAGGTTACAAAAGTTTTTTAATATCTTCTTTTAGCATTTGTATTCCCTTCTCTTCCAAACCATCATAATAAATGATTGGGTTTCCGTTTTCATCTTTTCGGGAGCGAATGTTTCCTTTTTGATCTACAAGAGCAAAAAAGCCTGAATGCTCAAACCCGCCTTCTACCTCGGGAGCTTCGCCAACATAGAGGTTAAACCCTTCATTGGCAAGTTTGAAGATTTCATCTTTTGGACCAGTGAGCAGATGCCATTGCGGTTTGGTAATCCCTTTGTTTTGGGCATACTCCTTTAAAATCTGGGGAGTGTCATAATCTGGATCAATAGAGAAAGAGGCGATGCCAACTTTGGGATTTCCCAAAAACTCATTTTGTATTTTCAGCATATTTTCCGTCATAATTGGACAGATGGATGGACAGGTAGTGAAGAAAAATTCAACTACATATATCTTGTCCTTAAAATCATCGTTGGTGATGGTTTTTCCGTTTTGGTCCGTAAAACTGAATTGTGGCACGGAACCGATTGTTTCTAAATCAGGTTTTGAAAGTGTATTGATAATTTTTGGCACTGCCCAAATTCCAAAAACCAGGATGATAAACGAAATACCGATGTAGGAATAATTTTTTTTCATTTTTTAAATGATTCTGTGGATGCTATTGATTTTGTGGATGCTTTAAAAATTATTGCGTATGTCTTTCTTCTTAACTCTTTATTCTTTTTCTAACTATATCTCCCTATCTGAAGTGTTATACTTTTTTAGCGCCCTTCTGTATTCAGCAAGCAACACTTTAACATCGTCGCTCATTTTATTGTTTATTTCAGCAATATTACTGGAATCAAATCCATACATAACGCCCTCATCCTCATCATCATCCCTGCCCCGAAGACCGCGTTCTTTATCTATTATGAAAACATACGGAGTAGAGATATTGGAATCCAAAGCTATATCAGACTTCAACGATTGAAATACTTCCTTTATATCTTCTTCGGTCCCGAAAGCAAAAACCCATGCATCGGTGGGAGCAATTTGTTTTAGTTTTTCTTCAATATTTCTGGCTTGCTCCTCGGTTCCTTTTGGCAGAAGAATTACAAACTGAAATTCGTTAAACTTATGATTTTTACTATATATTTTATGCGCTAAATTATAAGCATATGCCCTGTGTGCTTCCAAATCACTTCCAAAGAAACCTAAAACCGTAATATGATTTTCCAACCGAACAGGTTTACCGTTTAGTGTTTCAAAATTTTGCAATTCAGTGACTGAAGGTGTAAGCAGTGGCAAAGTGGCAAAGTTATTTTTTCCGGAAGCAAAAAAAACATAGGCCGTAATGGGCAGTAAAAATAGAATTCCAAGGACGAGATACTTCTTCATTTCTAGCATTTTTTGCTTTTGCAAAAATACAGGGTAAATGGGGGTTGGACAATCTTTTGGGTGTTAATTTTATTTTTTTGGAATACTTTTAAAACCATCAAAAAATTCTTCAGGAGTAATATTGAAGTAGTCACACAGTTTAATCAATGTAGTAAGGGAAATATCACGCTTTCCTTGTTCAATCCTTCCAATATGAACATTTGTCTCGTGAAAAGATTGGAGTTGAGTCAAGCCTTTTTGCAGCCTAAGCTCCTTTGTTCTGGCCGCAAGCCAGGCTAATAATTCAGTATTATTTTCTTTTGCATCCAATGACACGAAGGTCAGTGGTCGAAAAAATTCATACAATTACCGTTCAGTCATTAGTTTTTGTACTTTTAGATTCCTCCCCAGTTATTTAGCTAATTAATTTATTGTTTAACTAAATACTGTTATTATGAAAACCAAATTATTTTCCGATTACTTTTTTGTACATTTATGCTTAATGTACTTTTTATGAATGCGCAGATAAATAACCAAGAATGTGTTGTTATCGAAAATGGAACCGACCCTGCTGGAATATACAGTTATTCCACAGACATTGCAACCTTAAATAATTATGGACCTCTTGTCTTTAACGTAAAATTTTGGGGTGTCAATCGTCCCAATGGCGATACTGATTTTTATAATCGAGAGCATGATGCCCTACAAGCAATAGCCAATCTTAATATTATGTACAACCCGTTTAATATCTTTTTTAAATTTCGGGGACTTGAAGAATTTAATAGCCCAGAAGTTACGGTACCTCTACCTAACGGAGACCCTGACACAAATGGATATTATGTGCTTGAAACGAGACCTCAATTCCGTGCAATGGTCAATTGGGCAGCTGCCAATGGATATAAAGATTTAAATGCCTTAAATGTATATGCAGTTGGCTGGTTGGGTTTTGCTGGGGGTATAGCATATAGGCCAGGTTTTGTATGTGCCACAAATTCTGGAAGTGGATTGGCTGGCAATAATACAGTACATGAAATATCGCACAATCTTAATTTAAAACATACCCGCTCTTTTAATGAGCATACCACCCGGGACCCAAACAATCAATATTTTAATGCAACCACAACGGGGGATGAAATAGTGGATACCAATGCTAATAGTGGTTTTTGGGACTCTAGCTGTGATTGTACCCCCTATGTAGATCAAAATACCTGTACTTATTTTGGTACTGAAACGGATGAGTTAGGTTTTCAATACACAATAGCACATAAGGATGTCATCAATATTATGGGTGATGCCTATGGTGGATGTGCAACAAAGAGTTTAACCGTAGGGCAGGCCATCCGCGTTCATGAAAAAATAGCAAGCGGATATTATAATGTCGCCCTTACCAATGTGGCTTCACTTTACGAGCCTTATGCAGGAGCATATTATGACCCTAACAACCAGAACCCTCAATTATACAAACCCCTATTTCAGCCCGGATTTGAATATCGTTTTTTGGAATGCAGTTGTGATTGTCCTGATCCAGTACCCTATGAGGATATATCCTTTTCATATACCCAGAATATCATTAAGGAAGTTAGCAAATATGAAAGTGATTTTAGCACGATCTATCATCCAAACCATTCCGCTATAGGTATTAAAATTGAGAATAATCCTGTTTTTTGGCCGCAACCGCGTAGATGTTATGACAATCCAAATTATAGGCCTATTGGCGGGAGTATTACCCGCTTTAACGACAATGTGTTCAATACCAATATTACCTTAATTCCAAAAGATTCTACTGGTATAAATAATCCGAACCTTATTGAACAACTGCAACCCGGTCTTTATAAAATTGAGAAGACATATGAAGAAGGAAATACGGAACAGGATATCATATTCAAACAAGATTAAAAAATTAAAACAAAAATTTAGGCTCCCAGCTATTGGGAGCCATATTTTTAAATAGATGGGTATGGGTAAATACATTTTTGTTGCAGCATTTCTTTTAGTTGTATGTACGGGTCGAGGACAATTTGGTTCTCAGCGCATTATTTATATGGATAATGGATTAGTTACAAGTGCCCTTGCTGCCGATCTGGATGGCGATGGCGATTTAGATGTAGTATCGGGTTCTAGAACTGGGTCTTATAATATTGCTTGGTTTGAAAATCTGGATGGGTTAGGTAATTTTGGAACAGAGAATATTGTTGAAAACAACCTTTTTGATGAGGTTTATTCTATATTTTTAGCAGATTTAGACGGTGATGGAGATATGGATATCCTAACAACGGCATTTTCATTAGATAAAATAATTTGGTATGAAAATTTGGATGGGCAGGGCAATTTCAGTGTCCAAAAAATTATTTCCAATACTGCCGACGGGGCATTTACTGTGGTTGCGGGCGATCTGGACGGTGATGGTGATATGGATGTAATTTCAGGTTCCGATTTTTCAGGGTTAGCATGGTATGAAAATTTGGATGGGCAGGGAGATTTTTTTATGCACCTTATTGATAATAATGTTTCGGGCACACGTTCCGTAGTAGCAATAGATGTGGATGGCGATGGTGATATGGATATTGTGGGAAATAGTACTGCTCCTAATAAAATCTATTGGATTGACAATATCGATGGCCATGGTACTTTTGGTGAGCCTAACTCTATATATGAGATGGGGCAATATGTAACCAATCTTATTACTGCAGATGTGGATGGTGATGGTGATACGGATGTGCTTACAGTATCTTTCGGAGATAATGAAGTAGCTTGGTTTGAAAACCTGAACGGCTTTGGCAACTTTGGCCCCAAAAAAACGATAAGTAATATTTTGGATAAAGCTTTGGAAGTCTTTGCCGCAGATTTGGATAACGATGGCGATATAGATGTATTAACATCTAGTGGAGGAACTTTTGATGGCGAAATCGTTTGGTTTGAAAATCTGGACGGAACGGGTTCGTTTGGATCTAAAAACGTTATCAGCACGGAGCATCAATTTCCCCGTTCCGTGATAGCCGCAGATATAGACAACGATGGCGATATGGACGTCATTGCCTCATCGCAGAACGACGATAAAATAGCGTGGTATGAAAACCTGACCATTTTAGGGGTGGAGGAGAGCCAAATTGATCCTATTAAAATATATCCAAACCCTACTGATGGTTTGCTCTACATAGATGCTAACACCAAAAGTGTTATAGGCACTACGGTTTTTGATATTCTGGGCAAAAAGGTGCTTCAACAAACCGGGAATATCCAACAAGTGGATATTTCGACCCTTGAAAGCGGCATGTATTTTTTGAGGATAGTAACGGATCGTGGGGAAATTGTACAGAAAATTATAAAGGAATAGCCCTCATTAAAATCGCTTACAATCAATAAAAAAAGCCCTCAAAAAGAGGGCTTTTAAATATTTTAAAAATTCTTTAAAAATCGAATTTTATATATCCGGATTTGTAAACTTCAAAAATATAATCGCCCTCAATCAATATCAGCACAATTAAGTAGGATATCAAGAAAATAGAAGTCCAGATTACAGCCCTACGCAGGCCGGTAGTTTCATCGCGCATGTGCATAAAGTCCCAAGTAATGTAATATGCTTTTACGATGGTAAGGATGATAAAAATCCAGTTAAGCAGCTTTAAAGCCAAGAAACGATTGTCTATTAAAAAGTCCGGACGGACAATGCCCAATGCTACCTCAATGATGGTAACGACAGAAAGGAATATAAAAACCCCCCAGATTTTGCTAACGTTTGACTTGAATTTTACAGCGCCCCTAAAGATTGCTAATTTATGTTCGTGTGCCATTTTTAAATTTTTTGAAATCTAAACAAGATAAAAGAATGTGAATACAAATACCCATACCAAATCTACAAAGTGCCAGTAAAGACCAACTTTCTCTACCATTTCGTAACTGTTTCGGCGTTCGTAGGTGCCTAATATTACATTAAAAAATATGATAATATTAATCAGAACTCCTGTTGCAACGTGGAAACCGTGGAAACCCGTAATGAAAAAGAAAAAGTTTGCAAAAAGTGGATGCCCATATTCGTTGTGGCGAAGGTTTGCACCCTCTACAACCAATTGACCATCATTAACTACTTTGGCAATGGATTCTTCCCTTGACAAAATAATATGCTGACCATGTTCGTCTTTATGTTGAAGTCTTACCAAAAGGTTATCATTTGCCAAAAATCCTTCTTTCACTTGATTAAAGGTCACGCTTGGTAAATATTCTGCATCTTCAGTAAACCAAAGTCCATTTTCACGTGTTTGTGGAATACGATCTCCGTCGTTAACAGCTGCAAAATCCCTTATTGCCACACGCTCGCCTTCTTTATCCAAAAACTGGATGATCTGCCCTCCTTTGGTTTCAATTGCACCATAGTCTCCTTTAATGAAAGTTGCCCACTCCCAAGCTTGCGAGCCCAAGAAAATAAGGCCTCCAATTATAGTAAGGAACAAATAAAGAATTACTTTATTCTGTTTCATTTTGTGTCCCGCATCCACAGCCAAAACCATGGTAACGGACGAAAAGATCAAAATAAAAGTCATAAACGCCACATAATACATAGGCGCTTCTACTCCATGAAGAAACGGAAAGTGAGTAAATACTTCATCGGCAATAGGCCAGGCATCTACAAATTTGAATCTTGAAAATCCATAAGAGGCAAGAAAACCTGAAAAGGTCAAGGCATCGGAAACGATGAAAAACCACATCATCATTTTGCCATAACTTGCTTTCAACGGTTGGTTTCCGCCGCCCCAGGTTTTATCTTCGGTACCTGTTTTAACAACAGTAGCTTCCATAAAAAGAATTTGGTTTTAAATAAAGGTTCAAAAATACGTTTAATTTTTATTTAACGAAATATAAAAATAAAAACAGGTAAATCCATACAATATCCACAAAATGCCAAAAAGTTGCAGCTAGTTCAACACCAAGGGTTTTACCGTTTTCATACTTTAGTTTATAATGATTATAAATTACAACCAAAAGAGATATCAACCCTACAAAAACGTGCGCAACGTGCAATAATACTACCAGATATATAAAGGAAGTAGTAATACTGCTTGTAGGACCCGTAAAATTATAGCCGCTAGCTATTATTTCAGAAAAACCTTTAAACTGGAAAAAAACAAACAAGCTGCCCAACAAAAAAGTGGTCGCTAAAAAAAACATACCAAGCTTATTTTGCTGCTTTTTGATAGTCCTCAGTGCAAAATAAACTGTAAAACTGCTCAAGACCATCACAATGAGCGCTATGTAAAAAGCCTGTGGTATTTCAAAACTTGAAATCCAATCGGGCCTTTCCTTGCTAACAACGTAGGCACTTGTGAGTCCTGCAAAACTCATGGTTAGACTAATAATGCCGAACCAAAGCATATTCTTTTTTGCTCTGGAGGTTTTTAACTCTTCACTTCCCTGTGTTAAATCCATTTTTCTATTTCTTATATATTTTCCGAAGACATTTGCTGCGGTTATCTTAAAAATTTATCTGCAACGTAAATTATTTGCAGTAATGTAATGTAGCTTACACTAGCGAACATAAGCTGCTTGGCGGCAATGGAAGTTTTTTCTTTGTACAGCTTGATTGCATAATACAAAAGCCCAACCCCCAAAAGCCCAATCAAAACACCTGATATTGGCGTTAAATATAATTTACCAGTAATTCCTAAAACAGGAATTAAAGAAACAAGTACGGTCCAAATTGTGTAGAGAATAACCTGTATGGCAGTTCCTTTATCACGTTTTCCATTAGGAAGCATAAAGAAGCCGGCTTTTTTATAATCATCAAAAAGAAACCAGCCAATAGCCCAAAAATGCGGAAATTGCCAAAAAAACTGAACCATAAATAGTGTTCCAGGTTCAATACCAAATTTACCGGTTGCAGCCACCCACCCCAACATAAATGGAATGGCGCCCGGAAACGCACCCACAAATACCGAAAGTGGTGTTTTGGTTTTTAAAGGCGTGTACAGGCTCACATACATAAATATTGAAATGGCACCAAACATTGCCGTAACGGGATTTATGGTGTAAAGAACAATAATACCCACCACCGTCAATATACTCGCAAGTATAACTGCAGAACGCCCCGTCATGTGGCCAGCTGGCAACGGCCTATTTTTAGTGCGTTCCATTAGTGCGTCCAAATCTTTTTCGATGATTTGATTGAAAACATTTGAAGCGCCAACCATACAATAACCCCCTACACATAACAGAAAGAGCACAAAGAAGTCAATTGAATCTGCCCCCAATAGATAACCCGCAACCGAAGAAAACACAACACTCACCGAAAGCCGAAGCTTAGTGATTTCAGTAAAATTCCTGATAACGGACGGACTAATTGACTGTGATTGGGAAACGGACAAGCTATTTTTTTTAGGCTGTGCAAAGATACGCTTCCTGTATTTTTTCCACAATATATTATCAATAATCTTACTGTATTATTTCAGCATTTTTAGTAATTTGAACCAATTTTTCAAACTAAAAATATATGTTCTCAAAATTTATTCTAAATACCATCTTATTATTCTCTGTATTAACTGTTTTCGCCCAAACTGATGGCGGACAAAAAGTAAACACCAAACTTATAAAAGTCACTAATAAAGTCTACATGCTACAAGGCAAGGGAGGCAATATAGGGTTAAGTTTTGGCAAAGACGGAGTGTTCATGATTGATGATCAATATGCCGATGGTATTGAACAAATTCAAAATGAAATAAAAAAAGTTAGCGATCAACCTGTTCGGTTTTTGGTGAACACACATTTTCACGGGGACCACACAGGCGGCAATCCTGCGATGGCCGAAACAGGTACTGTAATTTTTTCGCAGGAAAATGTTCGAAACCGCCTACAGGATGTTATTGCCAAGGAAACAAAAAAAATCGATGAAGAAGCACTGCCAATTGTAACTTTTGCTGAAGATCTTACATTTTATTTCAACGGAGAAAAAATATATGTTTTTCACGTTCGCAATGCCCACACAGATGGTGATTCCATGGTATATTTTACAGGAAGTAACGTATTGCATACCGGCGATGTTTTCTTTAATGGAAAATACCCGTACATAGACACTGAGAATGGGGGCAGCTTAAAAGGTTACATCGCAGGTTTGGAGAAAGCTCTTTTGGTGATAAATGAAGACACTAAAGTAATTCCCGGCTACGGAAATATGGGTTCATATAAAGATTTAAGAGATACTATAGAAATGCTATCCATTCTTTATAAGCGTGTATATAATCTCTACCTCAACAAGAAAACAGAAGAGGAAATAATAAAAACGACAGAGCTAACTAAAGAATATGATGATAAAGGATTTGGAAGCGGATTTATTAAAACAGAAGCTTTTTTGAAAATGATTTATAAAGAAGTGGCCCAAGAAGCAGGCGCAGGCTCAGAAGACAGGGAGGCAAGAAATAAAGAAGCAATGAAAAAGTATAAGGAAATAGAAAAAAAATTGAAAGAGAAGGAGAAAAATTAATTCTTTTTAAAAATCATAATACCAGTTAAATAAATCTGTTCTTAGCCCAAAATTGACCCAAGTAGTTTGGTTTTTAAACACAGTTTCTGTGTCAACTTCGGGGTCAAAACTTCTAAAAATAAAACTTCCATAAATCTTTAGATTTGTTGCGGGGTTTATTATGTAACCCGCTTGTACTTCAGCGTGGAAAAAATCTGTGGTATTTCCCTGCGCCAGTTCGTTACCATTGTCTGAAACACGGTCATCTTCAGTTCCATAAATATTTCCGCCGTAGAAAAAAGAATCTTCCGGCGTATTAAATTCAAAACCCCGCTTGGCAACTATAAATTTTGCGTCCCCATAAATTCTACCTCTCTGGTAGCGCGCTATACCTATAAATTCAGAAAAATTAGCACCTAGGGTATGTGCCATAGATTGATTGTTGTGCCCATAATTTAGCACTACCGTATTGTGCGAGTACGTATAAGGACGTACTCTATTGTACTCTGTTTGTAGGAAAAGATTTTTTAATCCAAAAGCATGGTAATATTTTAGACCCAACTGGTAGCCTGTTTTATTCTTATAACTTCCTTCACCACCAAAGATATCGCTCGAAGAAAATTCATCAATTATAAGTTGCCCATAGATATTCACTCTGTCATTCACTTTATACTTTGTAGTAAGGCCAATAAGCGCATTACCACCGCGGGAACCCGTTGAAAATTCAATAGCGCGGTAAAAAATAATTGGATTTAGATAATTCACGTCAAAGCCTCTACCGTTATCATTCTGCCAAATAACAGATTCAAAAAGACCAATGTTCAATCTTTTGGTAATGTTATAGCTCAAATAGTGGTTTGCTATATACTTTGTGCGAAAAGAACCGTCTTCGGTAACCTCGGGGCGAACATCCCGCAAAGACATCCAAGTGTTGGTATATTTCAATTTCCAAAAGGTGGTATTTATTTTGAAGAAGGGATATGAACTTGCATTATCACTTGTCAATAAAGAACGGTATCCATCACCTAAAAAGGTTTTACCGTGGCCCAATTGGATATTAAAATATTTTGAAGGCGTATAAGAAATATGTCCTGTAGCAATTGGATAATCATAGGAATCTACTCTAAATTGTTTTGCTATACCTCGACCAGGAATAATTGCTGGATTGCCCCCATCGGGTCGAATAGATTCTGCATAACGATTAAAATAATCTGCAAAACGCCCTTGACTTTCATAAATAACTCCGAAAAAACCAATCTGTTTTCCAATTCCGCCCTGTGTATAAACCAAACGCGTATTGTTGTAAGTATCTAGCTCTGCATCAAAGTCTTTTCCGGCCTGCAAATCTACTCCTGCATCTAAGGTTAGCCAATAATCTTTTCCCTTTATGGTAATAAGGTGTTCATTCCAAAGTTTACGACCGAACCACGAAGATTTATTTTTTAAAATTTCCTGATTGGCGGCTTCAAAATCATAGTATTTGTTTACTTCAGAATAAATATAAGGCTTTTGGGCCGTGTGATTGTTAAGCCCAACACGGTTAAGAGAAGGATCAAATAAGCTGTAGTTATGGTGTGAAAGTGGAATATTAATATTGCTACTATATTCTTCATTATTATAAGGCAGGTTTTCAATAGCATCATATTCTTCAACCAATTGTTCTCTTTCGTTTTTCTTTATAATTTCAGAAGTTTGGACTATGCTTTCTCCCGGCGCCACCAATGGAATGGCAATAGGAAGGATAAACTGTACATAGGCTGGTTTTCCGTTATAGGTAGCTGGTTCTATTTGGGGGAGTGACTCGAAAACACGACGCGCCTCTGTTTTTAATTCTTCGTAAATTCCATCAACATATAGCACCTTAAACCTCCCTTCTTTTGTTACCTCAAAAAGTACATTTACATTTCCTTTGTAATTTTCCGCGAAAACCTTTTCAGGGACTTGAAAGTTTTTAAAAATGAATTGTTGCAACGTATTTTTAAAACAGCTTTCTAGAGCCTCAACTTCTGCACCTTCACATTCATTAAAGACGGGATATTTTTCGTATTGTGCCGAAGCAGTTTGCGCTGAAGAAATTATTGGAAAACAAAATATGAGAAAAAATATAAAATGTTTCATTTGAGGTTTGCTTGTTTAAACCCGAAAGATACAGTTTTTTTGGAATGACCGGATTTAAAAAAAGCTCCCATTTTATTGGGAGCTTTTACTTTTTATTCAAATTTTTAATGAATATTGAAAACAATAGGTACGGTGTAAACAACATCTACGTTCTTATCTCCCTGTTTGCCTGGCTTCATTACAGGTAAATTATTGATTACTCGCTGGGCTTCCTTCTTTAAAGTGGCATTGTGTGAATTTGCTGCAACATCAGTGATAAAACCGTTGGAATCAATCTTGAATTTCACATAAATTCTGTGTGTTTCATTTGGAGTCAAATTTTCTAAAATTTCCTTTCGAAAATTTTTATTGATAAAAGCATTTATTTTTGAAGACATACAGTCAATTTTCTCGGCATTGGTAGCAAACGGCTCGCACCCTGGAAATACTGGTACAAATTCTACATTCATAACGGTTCTTGTTACCGTAGGCTCCGAAGGTTTATCTGGAGCTTGATGGGTAATTGTTGGCGCTTTTATTACAGGCATATCAGTATTAGCGATTGGTGTTTCGTCAATAGGCGTATCATTAGATTTCACATCAAACACATCACTTTTTACTACTTTTTGGATAGGCACGCGTTTTTCTACAATTTTTTTGGTTGGCTCTATAGGTTTTGGTTTTTCAATATCCAGAACATAGGAAATCATTGGAGGCTCCTCCAAGGTAGTAGGAATGTGCCGCTCTGCAGTATCTGCAGTTATTTCAAAATTAGTCTGCATTATAAAAAAAACAGTAAGTAGACTAACTATAACACCTATTTGGAAAAACAGACGTGAATTCCATTTGATGTTGATTTGTTTTTTATCCTCTCTCTTGTTTGCGAAATTTTTTACAGCTTTTTTCATAATAAAGTTTTTAAAAGGTTAACACCTTTACAAACACAACTGTTATGCCAAAACGAAAAAAGCCCCGTCTTTACTAGTAAAGACGGGGCTTTTAATATAAATATTTCTAATTATTGAATATCAAACACTATCGGAAGGGAATAAAGCACCCCAACTGGTTTTCCACGTTGTTTTCCGGGAGTCATATTAGGTAGGGACTGTACAACATCCATTGCTTCTCTCTCAAGCCTAGGGTGCGGTGCACGTGCACGAACATCAACAACTCTCCCACTCTTGTCAATTTTGAACTGAACAGCTATACGTTGTCTACCTTCCAAACCTAAATCTGATGCAAGGTTGGTGTCAAATTTCTTATTAATGAATTCACTAATTTTAGATGACATACATCTTTTCTTTGCATCGTTACTTTTTTCACCTTCGCATCCAGGATAGATCGGTACATTTTCAATAACGGCAAACGGTACGTCGGCAATTTCTTCTTCAACTACTTCTTCCTTAATTTCCTTTACCTCAACGATTTTCTCTTCTTGGTTTGTTTCAGTAGATTCTATTATGGTTTCTTCCACGTCTTCCTCATCTTCAATCACATCAATAACCTCCGGCGCTGGTGGCGGTGGCGGTGGCGGTGGCGGTGGCGTTAATTGTTGCGTAACTGGAATTTCTTCCTCTAATTCTTCGCCTACGTCAAGTTTTCCGAAATCATTATCGGATTTATCGTAAGATTTCCATTCAATTGCTTGCCATGCCAAAAAAAGCATAACAACCATTCCAAGTTGGAAAAACAGCATGCTTCTTCGGCCTACGTCTGCTTTCGGATTTTTTTTGGGTTCCATAATAGTGTGTTTAACTTGTTGCTAAAATATAGAAATTATCGTTCAATTTAAAACTTAATTAAAATTTTAAGCTTTTAATTTTTGTTTTACAATTTTGAAAAAAAAGATACCAAGTAAAGAACCCAATAAATTTGAGACCACATCTAGAATATCTGCACTGCGTGAAACTGTAAACAGTCCCTGAAATATCTCAATTATTATGCCATAAAGCAGTATCGAAAGCAGGAGAATGGGGATCCACTTTTTTTCAAAATGATAATCATTACTAACATACAAATAAAGCATCCAAAGATTGACCAATATAAAATAAACAAGTATATGAACTAACTTGTCTGCTTCTAATAATTGGGTTTTTGGTAAATCTTGACTGGGAATAAAAAACAGTACCGTGATTAAGCAACTGTAAATTATAGCTATAAACAATAACCTTTTATCCGCCAATAAGTGCTTTATAAGCGGCATCGTCCAGTAATTCTGCTATTTCATCTGGGTTTGAAAATTTCATCTTTATCATCCAGCCTTCTCCGTAAGCATCTGAATTAACTTTTTCTGGTTCAGATTCCAAGCTTTCGTTGAATTCAATTATCTCTCCGGAAAGAGGTAAAAATAAATCGGAAACAGTTTTTACGGCTTCCACAGTTCCAAAAACTTCGTTTTTCGCCATTGTATCGCCTACAGTTTCCACTTCAACATATACAATATCGCCCAACTCGCCTTGTGCAAAATCTGTAACGCCTATTGTTGCGGTATCTCCTTCAATTAAGACCCATTCGTGATCTTTTGTGTATTTTAAATTTGATGGTACGTTCATAATAAATTAAATAAGTCAGTATTTTATTTAGTTTCCAAAGTTATATCTCAATGTAAAGCCACTTCTAATGGTTGTTTGTGGGAATGCAGTTGAAATAGCATATTTAGAGAATGTATGGTCATAATAGAAAAGGGCAGTCAAGTTTTTGCTCAACGCATAGTCAATAGACAATTGTGCCCCATATATAGTTTGCCCTGCGGTAGTCTGGTTATTTTGAATATCTAGATACCTAATTATCGTAATGTTATCTCTTCTGGAAAGATCCACTTTAAAGTTCAAATCACTTGTAATAACAGATTTTTTTCCTCCAAAATTGGTAGCAATGCGAAGGTCTTTAATTCTATAACCAAGTCCTATGATATATTCATTACCCTTTATCTCAGTCAAAAGGTTATTTGCAAAGCTCAATGAAAGCGCACGGTCTTTACGCATTTCAGCAAGTATTTTCACAGAATTGTTCATTTCAAAATCCACTCGCAGTAAAGGCGAAAATTGTTCGGTCAGGTTAACATTTGTAAGCAATGTTTTCACTTTAAAGTTTCCTGCTTGGTCTACAGCTTCGGGATTGTTCGGGTCGTAGTCCAAATTAGACTGGAATTGATTTACAGTATATCCTGCACGGTATCCGTGAGTCAATGAAAAACGTTTGAAATTTTTCTTGAACCAAGGAATATTCATTAAACCTGTATATTTAATATCCCAGTTTGGAAGCGGAATATCTCTAAATATTCCTGTCTTTTCTTTTGAAGCGTTACTGCCTTTATAGGCCGCAAGGAATGCCGGCAACAACACATCTTGGCTGTTTCTTCCGAAACCTACAGGATAACCCAGCGAATCTCTCGGGATGGCTCCACCTTGGTAATAATCCTCTGCCAATCTGTTCGCAATAGTTAATCTATTGGTTCTGAAATCGTCAAAAGCAGCTGAACTATTTTCATCGCTAGCGCTGAAAGCAGTTTTTATTAATACTGTTGAAATATTAAAGTTTCCGAAGGTATTCGGCGTCAAAGAATTATAAAGGTCGTTCTCTACAATATAGTTTTCGGAATAGTTTTCAGAATAAATTCTGCTTCCGTTTATATCAACTGTCAAATCATTAATAGGCTCTAGATTGGCCTGAATGTCCATTTGACGGCTCTCTACCTCGGTATATTGCTCATTAAATTCTGGATATAGCGTCAACCACCCTTTTCTGGCGGCTAATTCCCTAACGTCTGCTTGACTTCCAAAAACAAAGCCTGTTGTTGGCTTCAAAGTTCCTATAAATCCAATTGACGGCAAATATCCCGGAAGGTAGATACCATTATTTTCTTGATAGTTAAATTGTACCTTTTTAAGCATTGTGGCAAGACCAATTACCGTATTTATGGCCTTGTCGCCAGCATTCAAACCACCTTCCGGACTGGCAGCACCTCTTCCAAGTACGTTTGGCGTATTCGTCTTTCCGTTTGAAAGTGTACTGTTCTTTTCTTCCTCCAGTTTGCTTTCTCTACTAGCCTTGCCTTCACCGCCACTTGATGATTTTTCATCTCCTGCACCACCACTACCATCGCCGGCAGATTTTCGGGGCTTGCTTTTCTTAATTTTAGTAAGCCCTATGTAACGGTAAAAACCATTCATATCTAAACTAGAATTAATTTGATGCGTACTTGCGTTTTGGATCGAATTACCCAAGTTATACACATTTCTGCTTCCGTCACTCAACTCGATTTCAATTTCATTAAATTGATTACTTCCACGCTGCCATTGGTAATCACCGGTATAGGAATACGTTGCCCTAAGGAATTTTAGGAAAGGAAACTTACTGAAAGGCAAGTCATAATTTAGTTGTAATGACTGGAAATGCTGATTTGGGTTACCCACATCAAAGAAACCATCCCAAATTCCGATATCATTATTTATCAAACCATTATCATCCAAATAATTGTTAACTATCATATTATTTGAAGAGGTGAAATTGAAACGCAATGATTTCGTTAAATTATGGTTGATGGTGTATTGCCAATCAAACAGATAATTACGCTGATAAAGAGTAGGCAAGCCTATGTTGCCGGGCAATAAGTTTATTTCCCTAAACTTTTGCTCGTTGTATTGTCGGGTAATATTTGAACTTACTGAAATATTCGTCGGCAAATAATTGAAGTTGAAATCTTTCAGAAATCTCCAATACTGTCCTGTAAACAATGAATCATTTTTCTTAAAGGGCTCCACTGGTTTCGCCGTAAAGTTGTAATTATAGGTAGCACCAACCCGAACGTTTTGCTCAACAGCGTCTTCCACTTCAAAATCGTGATGGTCTGTTTGATTGTAAGAGAAGGAGCCTGTAAAATTCTCAATATCATATACCTGAGGTTTTCCATCTCCGGTTCTCTCCTTACGCACACCGATAAAGTTTACACTCTGGCGCTTTGTATAATCTACGGCCTGTTCCTTAATTCTGTCTTTCTCGGCTTCATCCTCTGTGTTGTCGAGCCTGGTATCAAGTTCAATATCCTGAAATTCCGGATCGTATTGTGGCGTTATCAGTTCCTCGGAGCGTCCATAATTAAACGGCAATTGAATCCCCCATTTCTTCGGAAGTAATTGTCCCAAGTTTACGTTAGTAACTACATCATATTGTTGAAGATCTTCACGGCTTCGCTGGTTTGGTCCTTGTTCAATAGAACCGAAGCCAACTGTACTTCTTTTTCCTGTGGCGCTAACAGTGGCAAAATCGGCAAGGTTAGCATCCATACTTACTACGGCAGCCCAGCCTCCCTCATTTTTAAGCTCAGACATTCTAAGCTCGTTAAACCACACCTCCCCACATAAATCATTGGAAGTACTGTTTTTTACACCAAGCATAATGGTTCTAACATTTCCAAAACTTGGATTTCCTTTGATACCAATTGTAAGCTCATTCTCTCCACCCGACAGACCTCCTTCAAGTTCTGATTGTGTATAATAAACAACTTCGGTTGAGTTTAATGGAGTTCTGGTTTTTACTTGTTGCAATAGTTCTAACGGAAGATTCAGCCTGTTTGCGACTGGCCAAATTTCCTCAGCATTCGTTGCTCCAAAATTGGTGGGGTTTAATGGGATTTGAACTTCATAATAGTTGTTTGTAAGGTCATTCCCCAAACGCATGAATGCTACCAATTGTCCATCACTCAGCGCCGTTTCATTCTGCAATGATTCTGCGTGGATAAACATTTCCAGATTTTTGTACTGGCGCATATCTACATTAAAGTTTTTATAGACTGCACGCCCGTCATTTGGTTCCAAGCCACATACGCGCAAGGCCAATGATTGCTCATTTTCTCGTATAATATTATTATTGTTATTCAATTCCTCACGAACAAGCCCTGGGGGAAGTCTATAGGGAATTGGTTCTCGGTTTTCGTTTTCTTCAATACTTACAGCTTCAACTTCAAACAGGGTATTGTCATTGGAAGGATCTTCAAGGGTTACATCATCCAAAGTTTTTTGGAATTTTCTATAATCGCCTCGAACCAATTCCATGGTGCCAAAACGTAAAACGGTATTTTGAGAAAACTGTGAAAGGAACATTCGCATAAACCGAATAGATCTGTAATCTGAAATGCCATTAACTGCCTGATCTGGCTCACTTATTGGAACTTTGAACTGCACCCAACGCACTGGAATTACATCATTGTTTTGCGTAGTTACCTCCAGCTCTTTCACATCAGAAATAAAACTGTTGTTTTCTCTGCTCATCCCCGGATAAATAGGAACGTTGTATTCAAAATAGCTGTCTATCGTGTTCATGGTGTTGTCACGATTTATATCCTCAACATCCGGCTGGGCAGTATTTCCACGGTTATTATTTGTAACTTCTACCGGAGAATTTCCTTGTGTTCCGTTATATTTTAAGTAACGATCCAGAATATTTCCTTCAGCTTGAAGGAAGTATTGATAGTCATCATTTGCAGGGTCAGGTAAGCCTCCAAAAACACCAAACTCAGCTGCTTCCTCTGCATTATCCAAACCATCCAAACCAATATCCTGGTTTGTACGTTGCTGTCCTTCAGTATCAAAAGTATAAACTAATGATTGGTTGGTAGGCACTTTACCCCAAGCTGTAGCAGTTGTATTAGCATTGCCTCCATCTTCAGGCAACCCGTTTTCGTACTGTTTTCTTCCGTCTTTTAATACATCTTCTGAAATGCTTCCCAAGTTAAAATTGATATTTCCTCCTGGGTTGCCGCTAGTTTCATCATAAATGAACGGGTCCATTATCCAGAACTGTATGTATTCAACATTCGATTGTTCAAAATCGGTAGTCGTAAGCTGTCTCATAATACCGCCGAACCTATCTTCGGGGTTTGGCAAATCATTTGTTCCAGCAGCTTCGGGGTTGTAGTTATATTCTCCTCTTGTAGATGGGTAATATGCAAGATCCAGTGTGAATAAAGCTTGGGTTTGTCCCTGAATAATATCTTGGTTAGGGAAAATTTCATCCCTAAAAACACGACGCGTAAATGGTGAAGAAAGATCTTCATCATTTATCCCTTCTGGGCGCTGGCTGCTATAGAAAATAGGATCGATAGTGTACCAAGCGAGTTTTGCACGGTTGTAATTATATCCTAAATTGTCATTTCCCAACTCACCACCATACCCAACTGGAGTACTTGACAAGAACCAACTGGAGGGCGAACTTATATCGTTTCCTGTTTGTGAGGCTTCAAAATCATCAACATATACAGTTGTTTTACCATCAAAATCTGAAACTTTTGGAGCCCCTGGTTTTAAATATGCAAACTCTCCACGTAAAGAAACATTTGATTCCACATCGGTATCAATGTTTGGAAGTTTGTTTACCAATCGGGTAAGGAAGGGCACTTCGGTTGAATAATTTAAATTTATTCCATAGATGGTGTTGTTAATCGGCTCAACCCCATATGATGATTTTTGGGTGAGTGGGCGCTCGTTAAGGTTTAAATAGGTTGCACCTATCAAAAATTTATCGCTGAATTTATGCTCTACATTTAAGCCTGTAAAACGTTTACTTTGCTGCCCAAAAAGTGAGTTATTTTCTGTACTGACCGAAATTGGAATATTACTATTCAATAATGAAGGGTCTAAAATCTGAACTCTTCCCAATTGATAGTTTACGGTATAGTCCACACCTTCTACCAAAGTTCTTCCACCGGCCGTAACGGTAACGGAGCCTTGCGGAATATTGAACGCGCCAATTGGAATACCATCAGCACCAGTAGATTTATAACTTCCTTTTAACTGAAATTTATTCTTTTCGCTCTCAAGTTGTTCCGCCTGTGTTTTAGTTCCTGTATAAAGTGTTCTAAAAACGTATTTGGACTGATTTGGGTTATAGGTTTCAGGCATTGAATAAGTAGCCGATGTACTTGGCAAATCCAATTTTTCAAATAAGTGCTTCCCAAAGGGCTCCACGGTCGTAAAAATAATGCGACCATTTTGTGCATCAACCGTAATTCCCGGCAGAAAATCAAAGAAACCATCGCCCCCCTGTTGTGGATCATTATTGAAGTTCAATCTGTCAAGGTTGAAAACCTTCAAGAGAATTTCGTCCTTTACATCTGGAGGAAGTTCAGCACCTGCCTCGGTTAAATAGTTTAACGGAGAAGGGTCGGTATAAAGAATATTAAGTTTGAAGTCTTCCTTTTCAAGCTGATAAGCCCCAATAGGATAAATGTTTTTCATCATCAAATCCCAGATTGGCTCATTTACGTTAGTTATGCTACTCTTCAAAAGTTTTACTACAAGGTTTTGGGCAAGACCAGTTTCCTCCACAGGAGGATTTGTGCCTCCAGTTCCTGGAATGGTACCTCCATTTGCCTCAACTCCATCATTTGAAAATTCTCCTACTTGATATACTTTCCCATTAACGGTAAATTGGTATGATACAGCTAAAACCTCATCATTTGTTAAACGCTGGTTCAGAGAGATGTAACCCAATTGCGAGTTTAAGGAATATTCGCCCGGATCCAATCTTCTTGCGTTCTCAAGTGTAACATAATCTACTCCTTCGCTTACTTGAACTCCCGTAAAACCTTGACGTACGGTAGCCACATCACGAATTAGTGGATTGAGTAAAGTGGGTTCTCCTCCATTGATACCAAACGGATTAAAAAGGTTGTTCGTGTTGTCCGGATAAGCATTCCTTCCAGCTCGAATAAAGCCTCCCGGAGGTGTGTTCAATCCAACATTCAAGGGATCCGATTCGCCTATATCCTGCAATGCCACAATATTTCGAACGTTTTCGGTTCTACTCGTTCTGTTGGTAATCCATACCTCCATACGGGTAATCTGAACATTGCTGTTTATGAAAGGATATTGTTTTAGGGCACGATCATAATTATCCCTGAAATAATGTGATAAAAAGAAGTGACGATTATCGTCATAATCCAATGCGAAAAGTTCAAAATCCGTAATGGTCGCGCCACCTTCAGCGGTAACGGTACGGGTTTCAGATTTTTGTTCAGAGAAAACTCCCGTAATGGTTGTTTTTCCAAATTGAAGTTGTGTTTTAACCCCGAAAAGGCTTTGCGCTCCTTGAATCAAGGAACTATTCAGCGGCATACTAACATTACCCACCTCAATTTTTTGAATTATGTCGTCTTCCGTTGGGGTGTATTCCAACTTAATCTGGTTTTGGAAATCGAAGGTGCTTTCAGTATCGTAATTAGCCGTAACCTGAAGCCTGGTTCCCACTTTAGCCAAAAGGCTTAAGCTAATACGCTGGTCAAAATCAAAGGAGAAATTGCTTCGGTTTCGTGGGGAATATTGCGGGTTGTCCTGTTTTGTATACAATAGCCCAAGATCCATCTCGACGGAACCTTGTGGAATAACTTCAATTGTGTTTCCGCCAAAAATGGATTCAAAGAAATTTGAATTCACATAAAAAGTGGGCAATAGGTTTTTTTGCTGTTCTTCGGAACCTTCCTTTCTACCGTCTGCTGCATCAATTTTTTCTTTGAAGTAAGCTCTCATCTGCTCCTCTTGAATAAGGCGCTGATACTCTTGAGGGGTTAGAATTATAGGGTAGGTAATATTAAAACTACCCAAGGTTTGGGTATAAATATATCTATCGGTTATGGGGTCGTAGGTATAAAGATCCTGAATACTGACGGGAGTGGGTAAATCCATTCTCCCCATTTCACTCCCTACAGCCGTTGTGTCGGGATCCTGTGCCAGCGAAACATTGCTGAACAATATGAAACTTAAAATTGTTAAAAGCTTGAAAAAGCCACCCTTGTAAACGTAATTTTTTGCCTTCAAATTCTACAAATTTTTTAAAGCTTGTTTAATGATCATTTCTACCGAAGCTTGCGGATTTTCCTTAACAATGGCATCCACCACTTTTTCAGACTGTTTGCGAACAAAGCCCAACGTCTCCAAAGCAGATAACGCTTCATTTTTGTTAGTATTGCTTGTTCCAGTAGAAATAGACGACAAACCGTACACTTTTAAAATCTTATCTTTTAAATCCAAAACCACGCGCTGCGCAGTTTTGGCCCCTATTCCTTTTACTGATTGGATCGTTGTTATGTCATTTTGCGCAATGGCATCCAGCACTTGTTCGGGCGCCAATGATGATAACATAGTTCTAGCGGTGCTTGCACCAACTCCAGAGACACTAATTAACAATCTGAAAATTTCTCGTTCTGCAACACCGGAAAAACCGTACAGTGTATGGGCGTCATCCCGAATAAGCAAATGGGTAAACAACTTAACATTTTCACTAGTGGGGAGTTCGGAAAATGTGTGCAAGGAAATATTGACAAAGTACCCTACTCCATTGCAATCTATCACTACATCGGTCGGATTTTTTTCAACCAGTCTGCCCTGTATATGGGTTATCATGTGTTAACGAAAACTTAAAGGCTCAAATATAGTATAATTATTTGCAACAGCCATTGGGGTTTTTGTGAAAATATTAGAGTTAATAAACTATGGATTTACTTGTTTTTCTGCCGCCGCTGCGCGTTTTTCCTTTTGTTGGGCATCCACTACGGCTACGGCTGCCATATTCACCATTTCTTCCACACTGGCGCCCAGTTGTAAAATGTGAACGGGCTTGCGCATTCCCAGCATAATTGGGCCGATGGACTCCACACCGTTAAGTTCTTTCAATAATTTATAGTTGCTGTTTGCTGAATCCAAATTTGGGAAAATAAGGGCGTTTACTTTCTTGCCAGCTAATTTTGAAAATGGAAATTTTTTCTGAAGCATTTCTGGGTTCAATGCAAAATCGGTTTGCAGTTCGCCATCAACTATCATATCTGGATTACTTTTGTGTAACAACTCTACAGCCTCACGCACCTTTGAAGCATGCGGATCTTTGGAAGAGCCGAAATTGGCATATGAAATCATCGCAATAACGGGCTGTAGTCCGAACATTTTCATCGTGTAATTCGTCATTTGTGCAATCTTGGCAAGTTCTTTCGCAGTTGGATCAATGTTTATTGAGGTATCAGAAAAAAACAATGGGCCGCGTTTAGTAAGCATCACATTTGTGGTAGCCACTTTTGTAACGCCTTCAAATCTTCCGACGGTTTCAAACACGGGAACTACAACGGACGGATACGAACGTGCATACCCTGAAATCATACAGTCCACATCGCCTTCGCTTAACATCATTCCCGCAAAATAATTCCGTTCGCGAATCAACTTTTCGGCAGTGTAAAGTGATATACCATTTCTTCTTCTCTTTTCCCAAAGCTTTTGGGCATAATATTTAAGTTTATCAGCGTTTTCATCACTTTTTGGATCGATAATTTCCAAATCTGCATCAAAATCAATCTGCTCCATCAATTCAAGTATGATATCTTTTCTACCCAACAAAACAGGTGTGCCAATACCTTCTTCAAAGACTATTTGCGCAGCCTTTAAAACATCCAAATGATCTGCTTCTGCAAAAACAATACGCTTTGGGCTAAGTTTTGCCCTGTTCATTAACAGACGAATTATTTTATTATCGCTGCCCATCCGTTCGTAAAGTTCATCCTGATATTTTTCCCAATCCGTAATTTCAGTAGTGGCAACACCACTTTCCATTGCTGCTTTGGCGACGGCGGGTGGTACGGCGGCTATCAATCTAGGATCGAAAGGTTTTGGAATAATATAATCTTTTCCAAAAGTAAGCTTGGTCTCGCCATAGGCAATATTCACTTGTTCCGGCACCGGTTCTTTTGCTAGGTCTGCCAACGCCTTTACAGCAGCCATTTTCATGGCTTCGTTGATTTTTGTAGCACGAACGTCCAACGCCCCACGGAAAATAAAAGGAAAACCAAGTACATTGTTCACTTGGTTGGGATGGTCGCTTCTACCCGTTGCCATGATGATGTCCTTTCTAGTCTTAATGGCCAAATCGTATTCAATTTCAGGATCGGGGTTGGCCATTGCAAAAACAATAGGATTGGGAGCCATGCTTTCCAGCATTTTTGGGGTAACAATATCTTTAACTGAAAGCCCAACAAACACATCGGCATCTTTCATTGCTTCATCGAGGGTATCAATTTTTCTATACGATGCAAATTCTGCTTTTTCTTCAGAAAGTTCTTCGCGATCTTTTCGTATAACTCCTTTGCTGTCCAGCATTACAATATTTTCGCTCTTAGCACCAAAAGCTTTGTAAAGCCGCGTACACGAAACCGCTGCCGCTCCCGCTCCACTGATTACTATTTTAACATTTGCGATATTTTTATCTGTAAGCTCCAAAGCATTGAGCAAAGCCGCCGCTGAAATTATTGCCGTGCCGTGCTGGTCGTCGTGCATTACGGGAATGTCCAGCTCTTCTTTTAGTCTTCTTTCTATTTCAAAAGCTTCGGGGGCTTTTATATCTTCAAGATTGATACCACCAAAAGTGGGCGCAATATTTTTTACGGTGGCAACAAATTCATCGATGTTTTCAGTGTCTATTTCTATATCAAAAACATCAATGTCGGCAAATATTTTAAAGAGTAATCCTTTACCTTCCATTACGGGCTTGGAGGCTTCAGGGCCAATATTCCCCAAGCCTAGTACAGCCGTTCCATTTGAAATTACAGCAACCAGATTGCCTTTGTTCGTGTATTTATAAACGTTATTTTTTTCCTTTTCAATTTCAAGGCAAGGTTCTGCAACTCCCGGCGAATAGGCCAACGAAAGATCCCGCTGGGTGGAATAGTTTTTTGTGGGAACTACTTGAATTTTCCCAGGCTTCGGCTTTGCGTGGTATAATAGGGCTTCTCTACGTCTGCTCTGTTTGCTCATATTTTGGTCTATTGATACTGTGGATATTTATAATTCTACGAATTATTATACTAATGTATAATTGTAAAGACTAACTTACAAAGTTATGATGTTAGTTGAAATGGCGAAAGTTTGTAGGTTAATCTTTCAAAAAGTTGATATTACGTTCTAAACCCAAAAACTTGGTGCGCTTTACGGCGCTTTTTTTAAATAATTTTTGAAAAACGTCTTCCGTAATTTCTTCCCAATCTTTTTTGGTCATAGATAACAGTTCGGGATGCGGGTTAAAAAGCGGCTCATTGTTCGGTTTGCTGAAACGGTTCCAGGGACAAACGTCTTGGCAAATATCGCAACCGAACATCCAATCTTCAAATTTTCCTTTTTCTGATGTGGGTATTTCATTCTTCAATTCAATGGTATAATAAGAAATACATTTGCTGCCATCCACTACTCTATCTGCAACAATTGCGTTTGTTGGGCAGGCATCAATACAGGCCGTACAACTTCCGCAGTGGTCGGTTACGGGTGTGTCGTACTCTAAATCCAGATCAACGATCAATTCAGCAATAAAGTAAAAGGAACCCAATTGTTTGGTGAGCAAATTACTATGCTTCCCAATCCAGCCCAAACCGCTTTTTGCAGCCCAAGCTTTATCTAAAACTGGCGCAGAATCAACAAAGGCGCGACCATGGACTTCGCCTATTTCTTCTGAAATAAAATCCATCAACTGTTTCAGTTTATCTTTTATAATGAAATGATAATCGGTACCGTAAGCGTATTTTGAAATTTTATACGTTTCCGAAGGTTGAAGTTCCGAAGGGAAATAATTCAGCAACAACGAAATAACGCTTTTGGAATCTGGAACTAAAAGTGTTGGATTCAGCCTTTTATCGAAGTGGTTTTCCATATAGGCCATTTCGCCGTGCATATCTTTATTTAGCCAATTTTCCAATCGGGGTGCTTGCTCTTCCAAAAATTCAGCCTTGCTGATTCCACATGACAAAAAACCGAGGCGCTTGGCTTCGGATTTTATTTTGGCTGTATTTTTAGATTTATCATTCACCGTTAAAAGTTGCTGGAATCGAGAAATTCTACCGCGAAATAGCACATTAAAAAAGTCCGCCCTGGGTTGGACCTTTCAATTTGCCGAGGTGTTTATAGGCTGCTTCGGTAACTTCACGGCCTCGTGGGGTTCGCATAATAAAGCCCTGCTGAATTAAAAAAGGTTCGTAAACTTCTTCAATGGTTTCAGTACTTTCTGAAACTGCAGTGGCAATAGTTGTGATTCCTACCGGACCGCCTTTAAATTTTTCGATGATGGTTGAAAGGATTTTGTTGTCCATTTCATCCAATCCATGCGCATCCACATGTAAAGCGTCCAATCCATATTTTGCAATTTCAATATCTATCTTACCATTTCCCTTTATCTGTGCAAAATCACGGATTCTTCGCAAAAGTGCGTTGGCGATACGCGGTGTACCACGGCTTCTGCCAGCAATCTCTATTGCGGCTTCCATAGTTATGGGTACTTGTAGAATTCCCGCACTTCGTTGTAAAATAGTAGTGAGCAATTCGGTGGTATAGTATTGTAATCTCGAAGAAATTCCGAACCGGGCACGCATAGGCGCAGTTAACAAACCCGAACGAGTAGTTGCACCAATAAGTGTGAAGGGATTTAGATTGATTTGAACCGAGCGTGCATTTGGACCCGATTCAATCATAATATCAATTTTGTAATCTTCCATTGCGGAGTAGAGGTATTCTTCAACAATTGGGCTTAAGCGGTGGATTTCATCAATAAAAAGAACATCGCGTTCTTCCAAATTAGTCAATAGTCCAGCAAGATCGCCCGGTTTGTCTAAAACAGGTCCCGAAGTTACACGAATGTTTACATTCAGCTCATTTGCTAAAATATAGGCAAGGGTTGTTTTCCCTAATCCCGGAGGGCCATGAAAAAGCGTATGGTCTAAGGCCTCACTACGCAAATTGGCGGCCTGGACAAAAATTTGAAGGTTTTCCAAAGCCTGATCCTGCCCAGTAAAGTCCTCAAAGCTAAGGGGCCGTAATTTTTTTTCAATATCAAGTTCCTGCGGTGATAGATTTTCTCCGGTGGGATCGAGGTGTTCGTTCATAACACAAATATAGTAATCCTTTAGAAGACGTTTGAAAAAACAAAGCCATACTTTTCAGTATGGCTTTTGAAATAAACAGTAGATTCCTCACTTCCTACATATTATTAACTCAATAGTGTAAAGATACGGCAAAAGCTTTGAAAAAATAATACGTAGTACTACGCATTCTATACGTAGAAAGAAAAAAGCCTTTTCAACATTGAAAAGGCTTTCTAAAAATTTTTATGGTAAAGATTAATGGTCTAATTCATCTTCGTTATCCTGCAGCGGAACGTTCTGGGGAATAAAATCCTGACCAGCAATTACATAATCGGTTTCGTCTTTATTGAGTTTACTATAATCATAAGCCCAACGATAAACGTGCGGAATAGGTCCATCCCAGTTTCCGTGTATGTGTTTTACTTCTGCAGTCCATTCCAACGTAGTTGCATTCCAAGGGTTTTTTGGACCTTTTTTCCCGTAGAAAATTGAATGGAAAAAGTTATACAAGAATACAACTTGAACAGAGATCGTTATAATCGCAAAGATTGTCATTACCACGTTAATGTCTGCCAAATCATCAAAATAAGGGAAAGCTGTATTGCTGTAATACCTACGAGGTAAACCAGCCATTCCCACAAAGTGCATTGGGAAGAAAATTCCATATGCTCCAATTGAAGTAACCCAGAAGTGAATGTAGCCTAGTTTCTTGTTCATCATTCTGCCCTCAAACATTTTTGGGAACCAGTGATAAACACCCGCGAGTAATCCATATAATGCTGAAATACCCATTACCAAGTGGAAGTGAGCTACCACGAAATATGTATCGTGAACGTTAATGTCCAAGGCGCTATCTCCAAGGATAATACCGGTTAGACCTCCAGTAATAAATGTGGAAACAAATGCTATGGAAAACAGCATTGCCGTATTCATCTGAAGGTTTCCTTTCCAAAGGGTCGTAATCCAGTTAAAAGCTTTTACTGCAGAAGGAATCGCAATCAAAAGTGTAGTAAAGGTAAATACAGAACCAAGGAATGGATTCATCCCCGAAATAAACATATGGTGCCCCCAAACGATAGTTGAAAGAAATGCAATAGCGAGAATAGATGCTACCATCGCTCGATATCCAAAAATAGGTTTACGGGAATTTGTTGCCATTACTTCAGATACTATACCCATCGCCGGAAGAATTACAATATAAACCTCTGGGTGACCTAGGAACCAAAATAAGTGCTCGAACAATACAGGAGAACCACCTTGATGGTGCAAAACTTCACCTGCAATATAAATATCAGAAAGGAAGAAAGAAGTTCCAAAACTTCTATCCATAATTAGCATTAATGCTGCTGAGAATAATACTGGGAAAGATACTACCCCAATAATTGCAGTAACAAAAAATGCCCAGATCGTCAAAGGAAGACGGGTCATGGACATACCTTTGGTACGCATATTAATTACGGTAACTATATAGTTTAATGAACCCAATAATGACGAAGCAATGAAAATTGCAATAGAGGTTAACCAAAGTGTCATCCCTGCACCTGAACCGGGGATGGCCTGGGGTAAAGCACTCAATGGAGGGTATATAGTCCAACCTGCAGAAGCGGGTCCAGCTTCTACAAAAAGTGAGAACAACATTACCACACTAGAAAGGAAAAACAACCAATAAGATACCATATTCAGGAATCCAGAGGCCATATCTCGGGCTCCAATTTGCAAAGGAATTAATAAGTTACTAAAAGTACCGCTCAAACCTGCCGTCAAAACAAAGAAAACCATAATAGTTCCGTGAATGGTAACCAATGCTAAATAAACGCTTGGATCCATTACTCCATCAGTACCCCATTTGCCCAAAAATATTTCGAAAATGGTGAATTTATGGTCTGGCCATGCCAATTGCAATCTGAACAACAATGACATCAATATACCTATAACCCCCATAAACAAACCTGTGATAAGGTATTGTTTAGAAATCATTTTATGATCTTGGCTAAAGATATATTTAGTTATAAATGTTTCTTTATGATGATGCCCGTGATCGTCGTGATGATCTTCTACTCCGTGGACCTGTGCGTGTGCTGACATATCTATTTAAGCTAATATTATTTACTTTCGAGTTGTTCTCCCAGTGTAGGTTGTTCGGCTAACCAGGCTTTATAATCTTCTTCAGATTCTACTACAATTTTCATCTGCATGTTATAATGGCTTATACCACAAATTTTATTACACAAAAGAATATAGTCGAATTCGTAAGTTTCCAAAGGCTCTTCCCCTGCCGCGGTAAGTGCGACACTTTTCTTTTTTCGAATTTCATTAATTCGTGCAACCTTATCAACTATCTTATCGTTTTGTCTCATCTCTGCCGTAGTTATAGTTGGGGTAAAGGCAAATTGAGTTATCATGCCCGGAACGCAGTTCATCTGTGCTCTAAAGTGTGGCATATATGCTGAGTGGAGTACGTCTTGTGAGCGCATTTTAAACAATACTTTTCTACCTACAGGCAAATGAAGTTCGGTTACTATTTTATCATCTTGTGCATTAGGATCTGCGGGATCTACTCCAAGTTGGTTAACGCCCTCTATTAAACGTACATTAGCTTCTCCAAGTGTATTATCATTCCCTCCATAACGTGCTTTCCAGTTAAATTGTTGAGCATATAATTCAACAATCAATGGATCGTCATCTTTATCTACATTCATAATATCTGTCCAGGTAAAGAGACCATAGATAATAAGACCGGCAAGTACTATTACAGGAATGATGGTCCAGATAAATTCCAGTTTATCATTATCTGCATAGAAGGTAGCTCTTTTTGCCTTGTTACCTCTATAAATAAACGCGAAATAGTGAAGCAGCCACTGTGTAAGTATACCAACCAGAAAAATGATGACCATAGAGATCAGCATCAAATTGTCTATTTTGGCACCGTGCTCAGATCCTGAATCTGGAAGTAGTACATCTCCCCAAAACCAAAAGGTAAGTATGGTCAAAATATAGATAAAAGCCAGAAAGCCCATCATCAGGTATCCCTGCGTGTTATTGTCTTTATCCGAAGCAATTTCGGAATTAACAGAAGGCTTTCCTTGCGCCAATTGAAATATTCTGCTCATTTGCCAAACAGAAATTCCAAAAAGAATAATTACTAATACAACTAAAAATGCGGTCATCTTACAATATCTTCTTTAAACTAATTGATTAAAAATGGTAGTTTTCACTTTCTTTAATAAACGGATCATTTTTCGGCCTTAAGGAAACTTTGCCAAGTCCCGTGCCTACAACAAAAATGAAAAGCCCCATAAAGAACAATAATGCTGCAATCTCTGGAATACCAAAATACCAGTTGTGTCCTACTGTTGAAGGCATCACTAAAAGGAATATATCAACATAGTGACCCACCAAAATAAATACAGCAGCAATAACTACAAACCAAGGTACTCTCTTGTAATCGCTATTCATCAATACAAGAATTGGGAATACAAAATTAAGAATAAGCATTCCGAAAAACAACAGTTTGTATTCTTGTATTCTGATGATGAAATATGTTACTTCCTCGGGAATGTTGGCATACCAAATAAGCATAAACTGGCTGAACCATAAATAGGTCCAGAAAATACTGAAAGCAAACATATATTTTGCCAAATCATGTAAGTGTTTATCGCTTACAAAGGGAATCAATCCGCGGCTTTTTAAATATATTGTCACCAAAGCAATTACAGTTATTGCTGAAACAAACATGCTAGCAAAAACATACCATGGAAACAAAGTACTGTACCAGTGTGGCGTCATAGACATAAACCAGTCCCAAGACATTGTTGCTTCCGTTACTATGAAAAATATAAGGAAAAACACCGATAACTTAAAGTTTTTTCTGTACGGATCATAGTTATTGGCATCAGCCTGAGCCAATGAATTTTTTCTAGAAAAATGACGGTATAGGTTCCAACCCAAAAGATAAATTACAGCACGAATTACAAAGAAAGGAAAATTAAGGTATCCTGATTTACCCTGTAAAATTTTATCCCCAGCGACAAGTTCTTCATTTTGCCATGGGAAGAAGTGAGTTCCTGCAAAAACAACTATTAAAAATACAATAATAGAACCGGGCAACAAGTATGTTGTAATACCCTCCATTATTCTATATAACACTGGAGACCATCCTGCTTGTGATGCATATTGAATTGCATAAAACACCAATACTCCAAGTGCAATCATCAAAAAGAAAAATGCTGCAACAAATGTTGCTGACCAAGGTCTTGTTTGTAACTGGTGCAACACATGTTCTTCGTGAGAAGCTGATCCATGGCCTTCTGGTTTTAGATCAGTGGCATGTTCCATAGCAGCTTCAGAATAGCCTTCTTCACCGCGAGCAACATCTACAAAGTTTGCTGTATGTTCTTCTTCACCGTGAGCTTCAACAGCGTGCTCCCCACCGTGGTGAGCATCCTGTTCAGCCATTATTTCTTTAACATCTTCTATAGTTTTTGGTGCAGTAAGAAAACCATAGGTTATTCCTGCAAGCCCAAGAACCATAATAATGATAGAAAACAGTTTTAATTTACTAGGTAGCGTGTACATATCTTTAGCTATTCTCTTTAATTTCTTACTTTTTTTCTACTTCGGAGGCAGTAACAGCTTCCATATTTTTTTCTTTCAAAACTTTTATTGAATCCTGAGCAGCTTTTGTGGTTTCCAGGATTCCAGGTTCACCATTTAAAGCAGCTTTTAAATTCATAACATGCATTGCTATTTGCCAGCGTTCTTTTTCGCTTACTTGTGAAGCGTATGAACCCATTGCGTTTAAACCGTAGGTTTGAACATGATATATACCTCCCATCACAATATTACGTCCTGCATCAGCATAGCTTGGAATTCCTAGAAACTTTTCCCGTTTCACCAAAATTCCCTGTCCATCTCCAGTGTCTCCATGGCATACTGCACAATATAACGTATATAATTGCGCTCCTGTAGCTAAGTTTTCCTCAGTTACATCATAAGGGCTCTGCAATTCAGCTTTTGCAAGTTCCAAACCGGCCGTACTGTTTTCATAATCGTATGGTGTAAAACCACGGGGAACTGTATTATCTGGTGGAATCATTGCTTCTTGTTGATCTGGGAATACAGGATATTCACCATAGGTTTCGTAGCTAACCGGTTCATACATATTAGGAAAATACTGATAGTTCGGTTTATTATCGTTAAAACAAGAAACCATGGTTGCAGAGGCAATAATGGCAATTCCTATGTTTATTAATGTTTTCATATTAATGGTCTTGCTCGTTTTCAATTAGACTAATTTCCGATGCGCCTGTGTCATATAAAAACTTTGTAAGTTTTTCTACGTCGTGGTTTTCGGCATCAACTTCCATTAAGAAATGATCATCTGTAGTACGTAAATCTGGATTTTCAGCTTTTTTGAATGGCCAAAGTTTACTTCTCATATAAAAGGTTATTACCATTAAGTGAGCAGCAAAGAAAACTGTTAGCTCAAACATAATAGGTATAAACGCTGGCATATTTTGATAAAATGTAAAACTTGGTTTTCCTCCAATATTTTGAGGCCAGTCTTCAATCATTATATAGTTCATCAGCAACACAGCGACACTCAACCCGGTAAGGCCATACAAAAATGAGGTGATCGCAAGCCTTGTGGGGGCCAATCCTACGGCGTGGTCAAGACCATGAACAGGAAATGGCGTGAAAACTTCAGAAATATGATAATTTGCAGAACGTGTTTGCTTAACGGCCTGCAATAACAGATCGTCATCAGTATAAATAGCGTGTATCTTTTTTGAAGCCATAATTAGTTTTTATTTTTTAAAATTAGTGCCTGTCCTGCCCAATCATCTCGCTTGGCCCTTCCAGGGAAATCACTAATTATCTCGTCCAATAAATCGTATTCGCGGTCAGTCATTCTGCTTACCTGCTCAAAAGTAAAAATACCCAATTGATGAAGTTTTTGTTCCATTACTGGCCCAACCCCACTTATCTTTTTAAGATCGTCTTGTGTTTGGGTTGCAGGATCAAATGTACCGATACCGCTGAGTAGGTTATCAATTTTGTCCTTGTGGGCTTCATAATCTACCTCGTTGTTTTCTGTTTCTTCGTCAAGTTCATTAAATGAAGAATCAAAATTTTTATCTTCAACGTTTGCTGAAGGACCTGCATCGGCAGGGTAAGGTTCTACATTTTGCACGTGGCTATGGTCATCACCGTGCACCGCACGCAATTTTTTAAATGATTCACCAGAAGATTTCAAAATTGTTTTTACTTCAGCCTGGGCAATCACTGGGAAAGTACGTGCATACAAAAGGAAAAGCACAAAGAAGAATCCAATGGTTCCTATAAATGTTCCGATATCTACAAATGTAGGTTGAAACATCGCCCAAGTGGAAGTCAATCTGTCTTTACTCAAATCGATAACAATAATATCAAAACGCTCGAACCACATTCCAATGTTAATAATCAATGCAACAATGAATGTCCACACGATATTTCTTCTCAATTTTTTCACCCAAAGTGATAATGGCACAATAAGATTACAGATTATAAGTGCCCAGAATGCCCACCAATAAGGACCAGTTGCAGCGCCAAAGGATAGATAAGCGTAATTTTCATAAGGCACACCAGAATACCAAGCAATGAAATATTCAATAATATATGCCGTGGTTACAATTCCACCTGTAAGCAAGATAACCTTGTTCATATATTCAATATGAAGTATGGTAATATAGGCTTCAAGGTTTGACACTTTACGCATAATAATCAAAAGTGTCTGCACCATTGCAAAACCTGAAAATATAGCTCCTGCAACAAAGTAAGGTGGATAGATGGTACTGTGCCATCCGGGAACTACCGAAGTAGCAAAGTCAAAAGATACAATTGTATGTACCGAAAGTACCAGTGGCGTTGCCAAACCTGCCAAAACAAGTGATACTTCTTCAAAACGTTGCCAGTCTTTTACACGGCCACTCCATCCAAAACTTAGGATGCCATATATTTTTTTCTGAAAAGGGCTAGTAGTCCTGTCGCGAATCATTGCAAAATCTGGAAGTAATCCGGTCCACCAGAATACAAGGGATACCGAAAGGTATGTTGAAATTGCAAATACGTCCCAAAGCAATGGTGAGTTAAAGTTTACCCATAGTGATCCAAATTGGTTTGGAATAGGAAGTACCCAATACGCCAACCATGGTCGCCCCATGTGGATAATAGGGAATAAACCTGCTTGCACTACTGCAAAAATGGTCATCGCTTCAGCAGAGCGGTTAACAGCCATTCTCCATTTTTGACGGAAAAGTAGTAATACCGCCGAAATAAGTGTTCCAGCGTGACCAATACCTACCCACCAAACAAAGTTTGTGATATCCCAAGCCCAGCCAATGGTTTTGTTCAATCCCCAGACTCCAATTCCGGTTGAGACTGTATAAATAATACAACCCAGTCCCCATAAAAATGCTACTAGGGCAATGGTAAAAACTATCCACCAAGATTTATTGGCCTTTCCCAGAACGGGTGCCCCAACATCTACACTGATGTCATGATAGGACTTCTCTCCCAGAACCAACGGCTCTCTAATAGGTGCTTCGTAGTGTGACGACATATTTAATTCTTAAATAATTGGTTTTTTATTAATTTTTATGCTTCTGAAGTGTTTTTGATAATGGCATGATAGAAAACATTTGGCTTTGTACCTACATTCTCTAATAGGTGGTACATGCGGTCATTTCCTTTAAGCTTTAATACTTCAGAATCTTTATCATTTACATCCCCAAATACCATTGCGCCGGTTTCACAAGCGTTTGCACAAGCTGTTTGGAATTCACCGTCTTTCACAGGTCTTCCGTCACGTTTTGCGTCAAGTATAGTTTTTTGGGTCATTTGTATACAAAGTGAACATTTTTCCATAACCCCACGCGAACGCACGTTCACGTCTGGATTAAGAACCATTCTTCCTAAGTCATTATTCATATTGAAATCAAATGCATCATTCTCTGCATACAAGAACCAGTTGAAACGACGAACCTTATATGGACAGTTGTTTGCACAGTAACGCGTACCCACACAACGGTTGTAAGCCATTTGGTTTTGTCCTTGGCGACCATGTGATGTTGCCGCTACTGGACAAACAGTCTCACAAGGCGCATGGTTACAGTGCTGGCACATTACAGGCTGAAATGCTACTTGAGGGTTTTCGTATGCTGGAACCTCAACCACTTTATAGGAATCAAAAGCAGGAAGGTTTTCAAGGGTTTCAATTTCTTCTTTGAAAGATTCTCCAGCAGAATAATATCTGTCAATGCGCAACCAGTGCATGTCCCGGAACTTTCTTACTTCTTCTTTACCAACAACAGGAACGTTATTTTCTGCGTGACAAGCAATAACGCAAGCGCCACAGCCCGTACAAGCGTTCAAATCTATGGAAAGATTGAAGTGGTGGCCCACGGTGTCTTCAAAAGGGCTCCATATATCTGCCTTTTTATCTCGAACAGAAATTGGACTGTGATCGTAATCCGTCACAGGAATAGAGTTCCAAACTGATTTATCTTTAGTGTTGAAAATCTCAAGGGTTGTTTCCTTAATAATATCCTCACTACGTCCGGCCATGGTGCTTTGCAGCTGTACACAAGCAAACTCGTGCATACCGCTAGCCTTTTCAATAGTTACTTTTTGAATATTTGAGAAGTTTTGATATAGAGGATAAGCGTTTACACCTGTTTGCATCTCCTCTTGAATTGCAGCTTTCTTACCATAACCCAAAGCCAAACCAACAGAGCCTTTGGCCTGTCCTGGCTGAATGATTACAGGAACGTTTTCTACTACAACATTGCCAAGTTTAATATTCACATAGCTACCGTTTAAAGCCCCATTGGAAACATGCTCATTAACAAGATCTAAAGCTTCTGCATCTGCAGCAGAAACAGTAAGATAATTGTCCCAAGACGCTCTTGTAATTGGATCTGGCAATTCCTGCAACCAAGGGTTGTTTGCTTGTTGACCATCTCCTAACCCAACTGAAGTATAGAGAGTAAGGTCATACCCCCCTTCTTGCGAAAGGAATGATAGTGCACCGTTTGAAGTACCTTCCTCTATTACACCAGCTCCTTCTGCAGCGGCATTTACTTGCTCCATTGTCACTTCAACATCACTGGCAAGAAAACCATCGTGAAGTGCTTGGCTCCATGAACCCCCTGCTAAAACAGAACTAGTCCAAGTTTCTTTTAAGTAGTCGTAATAATTTTGTGTATTACCGGTCCACTGCAAAATACTATCTTGAAATTGTCGTGTATTGAACAACGGACGGATAGTAGGTTGAGTAAGACTATAAGTTCCTTTCTTAATTTGTGCATCACCCCAAGACTCTAAATAATGGGGCGTTGCGGCAACCATTTTTGCTAAAGAGGCGGTTGCATCTTGCTTCATAGCAAATGCAAGGCTCATTTCTAACTTTTGGTAACCTTCTGCAAATTCTGTTGCGTTTGGCAATGAATAAACAGGATCAACCCCTACAGTGATTAAACCTTTGATGCTTCCTGAAATTACACCATTCACTACGTTCATCACTTCGCTATTGCTCGCCTGTCTGGTAAGCAATGGCCTATTTACATCTATTGCCTCACTATTAGCATTAAAATTTAAAGCTAGTGTTTGAGATGCAACGTCTGGTAAATTTGTAACCAACAAAGCTTTGCTTCCCGCTTTCTGGAGTTGTGCTTTAGCTTTAGCAACTGCATCTGCAATATTTGCGGGCAAGCCTGAAGCACTTCCACCGGTCAATGCTTTTAAAATTTCTACTTGTTGAGAAGGTGTGGCCGGCACGCGTTTGTCAGCTTTTCCGCCAGTAAGTGTCAAGTTAGCCTCAAACTGAATATGGCGCGACATTTTTCCGTTTTTCGGAATACGTCCTTGCGCATAGCCTTTGCTATAGCTCCCACCCTGCCAATCTCCTAAGAAATCTGCCCCGACGGAAACAATCACTTCAGCTTTTGAAAAATCGTAATCAGGCAGTGCTCGGGTTCCGTATTTATTTTGAAAAGCGTCCAAAGCTCCTGAGCATGAAACTGCATCATAAACAACGTGGCGAACGTTTGGATACTTGGCAGTAAATTCAGAAATTAACTTTGATGTTGAAGGGCTGGCGAAAGTTTGCGTAAGCAACACAATGTCTTTTCCTGCCATTTCATTCATTTTCTGGGCAACAGCCGTATCAAATTCTGGCCATGTAACAGCAGCGCCATCTAGCATTGGCCCTGTCAATCTGTTTTTATCGTACAATGATAGTACAGAAGCATGCACTCTTGCATTTGCGCTTCCTCCATTCACTGCTAAATCATTTCTTTCAATCTTAATGGGACGTCCTTCGCGAGTTTTTACCAAAACATTGGCAAAATCAAAACCATCGGCCATTGTAGAAGCATAATAGTTTGCAACTCCGGGAACAATTTCATCGGGCTGAACTACGTACGGGATAGATTTAACCACAGGACCTTCACAGGCGGCCAAAGTTGCAGCTGCCGTAGTAAAGCCTACATACTTTAAAAAATCACGACGCGTAGTTGAAGAAGATTCCAATGCTTCCTTATCGCCAAGAAACTCGTCTGTAGGTATTTCGGTTACAAACTCATTGTCCTGTAGCGCCTTCACAATTGTGCTGTCTTCTTTCAGCTCTTCAACACTTTTCCAGTATTTCTTGTTTGATGCCATATTGCTATCTGTAATTTTCCTTTAAAATTTTATTAATAATGACATTTTCCGCATTCCAATCCACCCATTTCGGCGATAGTTAGTTTCTCAACACCATATTTCTTTGAAAGCTCTTCGTGTATCTTGGCGTAATATTCATTGGTCGCCAAGTTTACATTAGTTTCTCGGTGACAATTAATACACCATCCCATTGTGAGTGGCGCAAATTGTTCAACAATTTCCATTTCTTGAATTTCTCCGTGACAGGTCTGGCAAGCAATTCCGGCCACTGTTACGTGCTGCGAGTGATTAAAATATGCGAAATCTGGCAAATTATGGATACGAACCCATTTAACAGGCTCTGTCTTACCTGTATACTTTTGCTCAGCAGGATCCCAACCTACGGCCTTATACAGCTTGGCAATCTCGCCATCGTAGAATTCTTTTGAATACTCTTCCGTAGCTGTTTCCGGGGCCACTTCTGAAATATTTTTGTGACAGTTCATACAAACGTTCAAGGAAGGAATTCCCGAATGTTTACTTTTTCTTGCGGAACTGTGGCAGAAATTACAATCTATCTGATTATCGCCTGCGTGAATTTTATGTGAATAGTGTATAGGCTGAACCGGAGCATATCCTTGGTCTACGCCTACTTGCATCATATAGCCATATGCGAAATACCCTGCGGAAAGCAATAGGAATATTGAAAAGACCAACACTAAAAATTGGTTTTGAACAAAAGCCTTCCAAATCGGGGTGCGTTTTTCTTTTTCTTCATATACCACTCCATTTGCCTCAGCAATTCTTTTCAATGTATTGGTAACCAAGAACAGCATAATAACCAATAACAAGAAAATAAGCGCTAGAGCAGCAATTACTATGGAATTAGACACAGAACCCCCGTCATTACCAGCATTTGAAGTTGCAGTTTCAGCTCCTGCTGCAGCCACAGGATCAGCTTTTGGCTGATCGGTATAGGCAAGAATATCGTCAATATCTGTTTCAGATAGCGCAGGGAACGCCGTCATTACAGCTTTATTATTTTCCTCAAAAAGTTTTACCGCCTGAGCATCTCCAGCAGCAATAAGAGCCTGGCTATTGTGGATCCACTTGTAAAGCCAGTCTCGATCAAACTTTTCACCAACACCTCTAAGCGCCGGGCCAACTGCTTTTTTATCCAATTTATGGCAAGCAGCACAATTGGCTTTAAACAAAGCCTCGCCTGCGGCAGCATCACCTCCAGCACCAGTAGCAACACCCGCAGAAGCTTCAGTTGGAGTCTCAGCAGGAGCATCCTGGGAATATATGGTAGTTGAAAAAGTTAGTAAAAACACTAACAAAAGAAGTGGCAATTTTGAGCGTAGATGTATAAAATTCACCTTTTTCATCTGTTGATTATATAGTTTTTTATTGATTAGATGGAATTAGCTTACAAGTTATTTCGGCTGGTCTCGAAATTTCTTATTGCGCCCATTTCATACTAATGGTTAAATTATGGTCGATAGTTTGGTACAGAATTGGTTACAAACAAATGTAACCTTAATGCTCATTCTGAACCACAAATAAAGCAGCAAAAGTACATTATAAAGTCGATTTTGAAAATGCAAACAAAGTGTTAACTATTAATTTATATTTGTTCTAAATAATATTTTGATGACCTACACAGTTATTAAGTTTTACCTTTGCACTTAAAGAAATAAGCAGATGAATTTACAAACCTATTCCAAAATAATTATTGCCAGCATATTAATGAGCTTCTATTGCGGTAAAAGCTTTGGGCAAAGCGCCTCATTAAACATAAATACAGATCCAAAAATAACCCAACTCCTGGAACTGAAAAAAGATTTGGAAAAGGAAAATAAGCTTTCTGATGGTTATACCATCCAGCTATATTATGGCGAACTGGACAAGGCAAACCAAATGTTAAGAAAATACCGTGGTAGCTATGGCAACTGGCCCGCCTCGATTGAATATGAAACCCCAAACTATAAAGTCTGGGCAGGAAATTTTGCCTCCAGGATTGAAGCAGAGAGAGCACTTCTTGAAATTCAGAAAAGCTTTTCTTCGGCGTTTATACTAAAACCCGAAAGAAGAAAATAAAAACGCCCTGAAAAATAATTTTCAAGGCGCTCTGCAAATTATTTGATTTTTGAATTATTTCAGCTTTTTCTTCACAGCTACTTCCTGGAAAGCTTCAATAACATCATTCTCATAAATGTCGTTGTAGTTCTTAATTTGAATACCACAATCATACCCTTTCGAAACTTCTTTCACGTCATCTTTAAAACGTTTTAAAGAAGCAAGTTCTCCAGTGTAAACCACTACTCCCTCACGGATCAGGCGAATGTTGGAGCTTCGGAATATTTTTCCTGTTAATACCATACATCCCGCAATTTTACCAACTTTCGAGATTTTGAAAGTCTCACGAATTTCAGCAGTACCGGTAATTTCTTCTTTCATTTCTGGAGAAAGCATCCCTTCCATTGCATCTTTCACGTCATTAATAGCGTCATAAATGATGGAATAGGTACGGATGTCTATTTCTTCCTTATCTGCAATTTGACGTGCATTGCCCATTGGACGTACGTTGAAACCAATAATAATTGCATCAGAAGCCGAAGCGAGAAGCACATCACTTTCGGTAATAGGCCCCACTGCTTTGTGGATTATATTAACTTGAATTTCTTCTGTGGAAAGTTTCAATAATGAATCTGTCAAAGCTTCCACAGAACCATCAACGTCACCTTTAAGGATAATGTTCAATTCCTTGAAATCACCAAGGGCGATACGTCTTCCAATTTCGTCAAGCGTAATATGGCGCTGTGTTCTTACAGACTGCTCTCGCTGTAATTGAGTTCGTTTGGTAGCAATAGCTTTTGCTTCACGCTCGTCTTCAAATACATTAAATTTATCACCCGCTTGTGGCGCACCGTCTAAACCAAGTACTGAAACTGGTGTTGATGGCCCGGCCTCTTTCACATTATTTCCTCGCTCATCCTGCATTGCCTTAACTTTTCCGCTGTGCTGGCCTGCAAGAACGTAATCACCTACTTTTAAAGTACCGCCTTGCACAAGAACTGTTGAAACATACCCACGACCTTTATCGAGGAACGCTTCTACCACGGTACCATTTGCTTGGCGATTTGGATTTGCCGTTAGCTCAAGTAATTCCGCTTCAAGCAGCACTTTTTCAAGTAACTCCTTTACGCCATCTCCAGTTTTTGCTGAAATGTCATGCGACTGTATCTTTCCACCCCAATCTTCAACCAAAAGGTTCATATTGGCAAGTCCTTCTTTTATTTTATCTGGATTTGCGTTGGGCTTATCTATTTTATTTATTGCGAAAACTATTGGAACACTCGCTGCTTGTGCGTGGCTAATGGCTTCCTTGGTTTGCGGCATAATATCATCATCTGCTGCAACCACAATAATTGCAAGATCGGTAACTTGGGCTCCACGGGCACGCATTGCTGTAAACGCTTCGTGACCAGGAGTATCAAGGAATGCTATTTTTTGCCCCCCTTCCAGTTCAACGCCGTAGGCTCCAATGTGCTGGGTAATTCCACCGGACTCACCGGCAATAACATTTTCCTTACGGATGTAATCCAAAAGTGAAGTTTTACCGTGATCAACGTGACCCATTACGGTAACAATCGGCGCACGTGGCTCAAGATCTTCTGGAGCATCAACTTCTCGATCTATAGATTCTTCAATGTCAGCTGTTACAAATTCCACTTCATAACCAAATTCTTCAGCAACAATGCTTAAGGTTTCGGCATCAAGACGCTGGTTCATGGTAACCATCATTCCTAAGCTCATACAGGCCGAAATAATTTTGGTAACGGGAACATCCATCATCGTTGCCATTTCATTAGCAGTTACAAACTCTGTAACTTTAATAAGTTTGCTGTCTGCTTCCTGCTGTGCAAGCTCGTCTTCGGATTTTTGACGGTGCGTATCTCTTTTTTCACGACGGTACTTGGCTCCTTTACCTTTTGACGATTTCCCTTGAAGTTTCTCTAAGGTTTCACGTACTTGCTTTTGCACTTCTTCCTCGCTCGGCTCTTCTTTTGGAGTGCTGCTTCGGCCCTTTCTGCCAGTTCCGCGATTGTCTTTAAAGTTATTACCACCACCTTTGTTGGTTTCTTTGCTTATACGGCGCCTTTTGCCTTTTTTGTCTTTTTTATCATCAGACTTGGCCTCTTTTTTCTTTTCGGGTTTTTTGAACTGGGTAAGATCTATCTTTTGACCCGTAAAATTCGGCCCATCAAGTTTACGATATTGGGTTGTAACGGTATCTGACTCTTTGGAGGTTTCTTCCTTGGGCTCCTCTTTTATAACTGGAGTCTCTTTAACAGCAGGCTTTTCTTCTTTTTTCTCCTTTTCTTCCTTAACAGGAGCAACAGGCTTTGTTTCTTCCGTTTCTTTTTTCTCTACCTTGGGTTTTTCAACAACAACCTCTGGCTTTTCTTCTTTTTTGGTCTCAACAGGCTTCTCTGTTTCTTTAGGTTCTTCCTTTTTGGCTTTTTTTGTATCCAGGTCAATTTTACCTACCTGTTTTGGACCATCAAGTTTTGCTTCCGCTTTTATTACGCGCGAAGATTCTTCTTTCTTCTGTTTCTCCTCCATTTCGCGCTCGCGCTCTAAACGAAGTTCTTCTTTTTCTTTGCGTTTTTCTTCGCCTACTTCCTTGGAAGCTACTTTTTTACTTTTGTCGGTTTCAAACTCTTCAAAAAGGACTTCGTATTCTTCACCCGTTATTTTGGTATTGGGACTTGCGTCCACATCGAACCCCTTGGAACTCAAAAATTCCACGGCACGATCCAACGAGATGTTGAACTCACGTAATACCTGACTTAGTCTTTTCGTTTTTACTTCAGCCATAAATGCTTTTTCCTGATTTGTCTTTTTAAAAAATTTGTATAAAAGTAGTTAAAGTTTCAACTACTCTTCAAATTCTTCTTTTAATATATTTATAACGTCGCGGATTGTTTCCTCCTCCAGATCGGTGCGTTTTACCAGATCATTGATGTCGTGCTCCAATACGCTTTTGGCGGTATCTAAACCTATTTTGTGGAATTCCTCGATGATCCAGCCTTCTATTTCATCGGAGAATTCGCTCAACTCTACGTCTTCTTCTGCCCCTTCGCGAAGTACATCTATTTCATACCCTGTTAACTGACCGGCAAGACGAATGTTGTGTCCGCCGCGGCCTATAGCCTTACTTACTTCTTCTGGGCGAAGAATAACTTCAGCACGTTTTTTCTCTTCGTCAATCTTGATGGAAGTTACTTTTGCGGGGCTCAAAGCACGCGTTATGTAAAGGTTCAGGTTGTTTGTGTAATTGATAACGTCAATATTTTCATTGCCTAACTCACGAACGATGCCGTGGATTCGGGAACCTTTCATACCCACACAGGCACCTACGGGATCAATACGGTCATCGTAAGAATCTACGGCTACTTTTGCTTTTTCGCCAGGGATACGCACTACCTTTTTTACGGTAATTAATCCATCAAAAACCTCTGGGATTTCCTGTTCGAAGAGTTTTTCAAGGAAAACCGGATTGGCGCGGCTCATAATAATGGTCGGCTTATTTCCTTTCAAATCAACGCTTTCAATAATTCCACGCACGTTGTCTCCTTTTCTGAAAAAATCTGAAGGAATTTGCTTTTCCTTCGGAAGAATTATTTCATTGCCCTCATCGTCCAAGAGAATAACGGCACGGTGACGGATGTGGTGAACTTCGGCAGTGTAAATTTCTCCTTCAAGATCCTTAAACTGCTTGTAAATGATAGTATTGTCGTGCTCGTGGATTTTTGAAATAAGGTTTTGGCGCAATGCCAAGATGGAACGGCGACCAAGGTCAATAAGTTTTACTTCTTCCGAAACATCCTCGCCGATCTCAAAATCGGGCTCAATTTTTCGGGCAGCGCTCAATGAAATTTCCTCGTTCGGGTCTTCCACTTCCCCATCGGCCACTACTATGCGGTTTCTCCATATTTCAAGATCGCCCTTGTCTGGGTTTACAATAATATCAAAGTTATCATCGCTCCCGTACTTTTTTTTCAGGGCATTTCTGAAAACTTCTTCAAGTATCGCCATAAGCGTTACCCTGTCTATTTGTTTATCGTCCTTAAATTCCGAAAAAGATTCGATTAGTGCTAAGTTTTCCATATCAATTAAAATGTTATCATCACTTTTGCTTCCATAATATCTTTGTAGGGCAAGGTTGCCTCTTTTTGAACGGTAACTTTTCCCTTTCCAATAGGCTTGGGCTCGCGCGCAGACCATTTTAGGGTAAAGCTGTCTTCTGTTACGGCGGTTAATTCGCCTTCAATTTTTTCTCCGTCTTTGGTTTTAATCTTTAAATTTCTGCCTATATTTTTTTTGTACTGTCTAGGCAATGTCAATGGTTCTGAAACACCTGCGGACATTACTTCCAAAGAAAAATCATACTCCTCGCGGTCCAGATTGTGCTCTATGGCACGGCTAACCGCTATGCAATCTTCTACCGTAACGCCTTTATCGCCGTCCAGGATGACCCGTATTTGGTTGTCTTCAGAAATATTTAGGTCGATCAAAAACAGTGATTTGTTTTCTTCCAGCGCATTTTCCAGCAGTTCTGCTACTTTTTCACGCATCATTTTAAGCTATAAAAAGAGGGGACTTTAGTCCCCTCAGATAGTTTCGTATCAAATTCGGTGCAAATATACTACATTTTTTAATATTATAAAAACCAAGCGCAAACGATTTATTTTTGTACTTTAATGCTTCCAAAAACACACAAAACCGATCAATTTTATGAAACGTATCCTCGTCCCAACCGACTTTTCCGAGCAAGCTGAAAATGCTTTGAAAGTAGCTCTGAAATTCGCCGAAAGGCATAAAAGTGAAATATTCGTTCTCCATTCTATGGAAATGCCGTTGCATTTGGCCACTTCAAGTGATTCAGGGACGCTTCCGGAATCGCTGTATTTTATAAAATTGGCTGAAAAACGTTTTAGTGAAATGCGCGCAAAACCGTATCTGAAAGGAACAACGGTAAATGAAGCCATTGGCCACAACGAAATTTATGAGGATATTGAAGAAGCTTGCAAAAAAAACAAAATAGATTTAATTGTTATGGGCTCCAGTGGAGCCAGCGGCTTTAAGGAGATGTTTGTAGGAAGCAATACTGAAAAAGTAGTCAGAACTTCCAAAATACCGGTGCTGGTAATTAAAAACAATCATGAACAATTCAACGTTACGGATTTTGTATTCGCTACAGATTTTTCAGAAGAAGGCCGTGGGGCATTGGACAAGGCACAAAAATTTGCAAAAAAACTTGGGGCAAAAATGCATTTACTTTTTGTAAACACACCCGCAGATTTTAAAACTTCTGTGCAAGCGCAAAACATAATGGAAAACTTTGTAAGAGGTATGGGCGTTGAAAACTACACATTAAATATATATAATGATACTTCTGTAGAAAAAGGCATTCTCAACTTTGCAAAGCACATTAATGCACAACTTATAGGGATGGGCACCCACGGCCGTAAAGGAATATCACATTTCTTTAATGGCAGCATTAGTGAAGATATGGTAAACCACGCCAATATGCCAGTGATTACTTTCAAAATTTAAATGAAGTATTTGTTTCTCGCAACAGTGTTTCTTTTACTGAGCTGTAAGAAGCTTGGGGATGGAAATCAGCCTGCGACAGAGATTATCATTGATGAAAACCCAGTTGTTATAAATGAAGAACCGCCGCCGCCCGAAGGTGCCATTAGAGCTGATTTTATTGGAAATAAAGACTCTATTTATGCTTTTGTAAAAGAAATGGATACTTCAACCGAAAAAACTTTGATTGGTTTTGAAAATGAACTGCTGCCCGAACTAACTATACCCGAAAGCATCGGCGCTCACTTGCATCTTATAAAACTTAAGAATTTTCAAAACGACGTTTTATTGGTAAACGCAAAATTGAAGGATACAAATTTTAACGAATACTATGTTTTCGTCTGGAAAGACTCCCTTTGGAAACAACCCGTGAAACGCTTTAACATTCACAAAAGCAATATGACCGATAAATTGGTCCCAATAAGGAACAATCCAGAAGACAGCACACTACTATTGCGTTACTATTCAGTTTTTGTTATGGATCGGAAAAGTGAGAAAAAATTCACTTGGAAGCTAATGAGTGAAAGTGTCCCGATTGAGGAATAATTTTATGCCCTTCTATCGATTAAATCGATAGGTTTTCTACTTAGGGGCGGAAAACGCAGTGATTCTATTTCTTCAGAAGAAGCAAATTCAATCTTTGGCGCAACACGAAGTTTTGCGCGGAAATGGTCCTTTATTTCCAATAATAAATCCTCAGAAATTTTTTCCGAAGCTATTTTAATCAAAATTTCATCGGTGCCAAGTTCGTTGTGGAAAATTTCAATCACATAGCTTTCTATTCCCGAAAAATCGTTCAGAATATTATACATCGCAGGCGGATACAAGGTTGTACCTTTATATTTAATCATCTGCTTTTTTCGGCCTACAACCGGCCCTAAACGCAGGGTATTTCTGCCACATTTGCAAGGTTCATTATAAGCTTGAACCATATCGCCCGTTTTAAAACGTAGCAAAGGCATGGCCTCTACACCCAAAGTTGTTATGGTCAACTCGCCCACTTCCCCTTCGGAAACCGGCAAATTATTGTCATCCAAAATTTCAGCGATTATGAGTTCTGGATGGTGGTGGCCACCGTTGTGAATTTCACATTCGTTGAAGGCCGTGCTCATTTCGGTGGAGGCATAGGTTGAAAAGAGTTCGATGTCCCAATCCTTTTTTATTTTTTTTGCCAAAATGTTCAGTGAAAAATCCTGTTCGCGGATGGGTTCGCCTATGCAGATTGCAGCTTTTACGCCCGTATTTTTTAAATCTATTTCGTGCTGTTGCGCATATTCAATTAACTTCAAAAGAAAAGACGGAACCGTAATTAAATAGGTTGGCTTAAACTTTAAAATAGAATCCCACTGCAATTCCGGAATGCCCGAACCCACGCGAATAATTCCCGAGCCCAATTTCCGAGCGCCCAAAAAATACGCCAACCCGGCCATAAAACGGCGGTCCATTGTCGTCATTAACTGTAAAGTATCTTCTTTCCCAATGCCACAACACACAAAGGAAATCGCTTCATTATATGCCAAACGTTCCAAATCATTATCGGTTAGCGCAAAAGTTACTGGATCGCCCAATGTACCCGAAGTGGTTACATAATCGATGATTTCAGATTTTGGGACACAGATAAAATCGTCATTAAATTGTTGAAGGTGGTCTTTTGTTGTAACTGGAATTTTTTGAATATCTTCCAACGTTTTTATTTCTGAAATCCGAATGTTGCTCTCTTTGAAAAAGCGTTTATAGAAAGGAGAATTTTCATCCAAATATTGAAGAGTCTTTTTCAATTTTTCTTCTTGAAATGTTTTAATTTCTGCTGTTGAAGCTTTCTCTATCTCTGGAATCATTCTCCTAATTTTTTTAAATAATGTTCTATCTTTTCTTTATCCGGAACGGTTGTAATTTCTTTCGTCAAAGCCTTTTCAAAAGCAATTTTCGCGGCGGCATCATAATTTTTTTCAAAGTAATACTTTCCCGTTAAATAATAAGCTTTCCAATACTCAGGATTTTTTTGTTGCAATGCGGCAAGTTTTTCTGCTGAAATAGTTTCCTTATTTTCAATTGCCGCTTCCACTTCCCGCTCCAAAACTCGGTATTCTTCGTAATCTTTATATTCTTTTGAATGCACAAAAGGATCTTCGGAAATGTTTCCTTTTGAATTTGAAATGGTTTTAGTTGCCGGATTTCCTTGTCTATTTGCAAAAACTTCATCTAAATCATATTCTACAAATTCGCCCAACTGATACGGATTGGAAGAAACCCAAACCTTTCGGCTTTCGGGTTTAAAAACAATGCCGTGGTGCGCCAAAAGTTGGTTTAATGCTTTTTCATTGCCAAAACCAATTTCTTTGTCGTCCAATCCTTTTTTATTCCGAAGAATGGCAACTGCATCATTAACATTCAGTTTTTTGTCTTCTGAAATCAATTCTTCCATTCTTTCAAAACGGTACATCGAGTGGCTTTCTTCAATCCATTTCAAATTTCGTTCGTCGTTTTTATAAGCCTCACTTTGGAAGTGGTTGCTGCAAATAAGTTCATCGGTATTTTCAACTTCATAAACGCCGAAATTATCCGGCGCCACTTCAATAATCGCCGCTTTCTTATCTTTTGCGCTGCCCACAAAAATAGCTTCGGAAACAAAAACTTCACGCTTTTTTGCAATGGCAACGGCCTCTTCAATAGTTGAAGCGTATTGTAAAATCTCACGGGTTACGATTGAAATCGGCGTTTTTGCAACTAGAGGAATCTCAGATTTTCCTGCATTTATTGTGACTGTCAATCCTTGGTCGTTCATTCCCGAAACCACGCCCATCATTCCGCCCCAAGTGACTGACATAAATTTATGCCCTTCGGAAGGATTTACAAAAGCAATTATTTTTTCCTTCGCAAAATCGTCGCCTGCGTAAAAGTCGAAATTTCTCCCGATTAGCAATTCGCCATCTTCAGTTTTATCGCCCCAAACGGCGAAAGAAGAACAGCCTACAAGCATCAAATCCTGCATTGCGTGGCCAATATCGTGTGCGCCATGTAAATAAAGTAATCTTAAATACGGCTCGCCAATCTCACTAAAATTTGAGGATGAAAACTGCGAAAGCCCATAAATTTCGGCCTTGTATTCTTCGGGAATGTGTAGATATATTTTTCGGTTGTACCACGCCAAAAATTTCCGAAGCAAATATTGCTGTGTTTTTGAAGGCACCAAATCTTCCACTTTATTGAAAAAAATAGCTTCCTGTTTCTGCATTAATTCTTGGGTAAGACTTCCAGTGATTTTGCCAATTTGTAACGGGTTGCCTTCCACATAAAGTTCCCATTGGCCTTGTTTGTTTTTCAAAAGAAAATTGTCTCCCGCAACAAAAGTGGAATCGTTTATTTTTACTTTTTCGGGAATTTTAGCATCGTAACCACTAACATCTGGCCTATTGTGGATGGATTTGGAAACTCCACATGAATTCAGAAAAATCAATAAAAACGCAAGAGCGAATAATTTTTCCAAATATTTCATCTTAACTGGCTTGTTTTTTCAGCTTCGCTGCGCGATTATTGGTTTTTGAAAGTGTTTGATTTTCTTTATAATCAATCCATTTCTGCCCAAAGGATTTCCGCATAATGTTTTCAAAATGTCGCATTATGAAAACGTTGTAAAGCATATTTCCCAAACGCACCAAATGTCTTGGAAATGCCCGAAGCGTCATCGAAAAACCACCGTCCAAATATTTTATGTAATGCCAATAACCGCTTGGCATATAAAGTGCATCGCCGTGTTTCATTGTAGCGTGAAGACCTTCCAAATATTGCAATGCAGGATATTTTTCAAAGTCTGGATTGTCCAAATCTATAGTTTCCAAATTGTGAACGGCAAATGGAATTTTATACAGGTACTTTGTTTGCTCGGGTGAAAAAAGTGTCACGCTTTTGGTGCCATGAAAGTGAAAATGTACCAAATCTGCCAAGTCCATATCGTAATGCGGCAGTACTTTGGAGCCTTCACCACCAAAGAATAGCACAGGAAGACGCTTGAAGAATTTTAGTCCAATATCTGGATATTCAAAATCTTTCAGCAGTTCTGGAAGATTCACTTTTAGATCGTAAAAGAAAATACGCAGGTCAGTTGGTTGTGTTTTTATCAGTTCAATATAATCCGCCATTTTCATTTCTGTTGCTGGCTCGGCGGAATTCTGCTTGCCTTTGGTGGGCTCGTTGTTGTAAAGTGGCACGATTTGTTCCCCAGCATGTTGATGGATGTAATCCAAGTTCCATTTTTGAAAAGCTGCCCAATCTTCCGTCAACCCCTCAATTAGAACAGGTTTTTGTGGTTTGTAATAATTCTTAATGAAATCCTCTCTTGAAATATTTCGGACTCTTTCAATCGGTGTTGTTTTGATATGTCCCATCTCCGAAAAATATTAAGTAATTTCTTCCTTTTTTGTGGCTTCCAAAATTTTATCCAGCAAATATTCGCCACCCAATATTTCTGAACAGGTTACCACGCCACTAATGGTAACGCCCAAAATGCCGTGCATATTTAAACTTTGCCCTGTAAAATACAGATTTTTGATTTTGGTTCTAGGCGAAACGAATGACTTTAACGGATTGTTGGCATCTTTCACATAACCATACATGGAGCCTTTATTACACCCAATGTAATCTCGGTATGACAGCGGCGTGGAGGAATAAACGGCCTCTATACAATCCCGAAGATTTGGAAACTTTTTCTCCAATTCCTTAATGATTATTTCAGATTTGTATGCCTTGAATTCTTCATAAGTTTGTCCGCGGTCATTTTTTTGTGCTGCGGTGTTGAAAGTGTCAATCCACGGTTCCATTTCCTCAAAACGCATATAGGTCATTACCGTAATATTATCGCCATATTCGGCCATGTCCTTTTTAATTCCCATAGAAATCATATAGGCCTCTGGCCAACTTTCCTCGGTATAATTGTGAACGTCCCAAATAGAACGGTAATCCTTAAAATGGTAGTAATTATGGTTAAGATATTTAAAACAATTTGGCTTCAACACCAAATAAAGACTGAACGCGGCAATGGTACTCTCTATATTTTCAATGCGGCTGGTATATGATTTTCTGAAATTATCGTGCCCAATCATTTCCAACGTCATTTTTGGATCAACATTTGAAATAAATATATCGCCGTAAATGGTTTTCCCGTTTGCCGTCTGGACGGCAGTAACTACCCCTTCCTCAGTTTCAAATTTTGTCACCTCGTGACGTTTATAGGCCTTTCCGCCCTTTTCTCTAAAACGGGCAAGCAAGGCTTTCGTTATTTGACTTCCGCCGTTAATACAGCGATATGAACTTTCAATGTATGAATTTACCGAAAGAGCGTGCATATAAAAGGGCGTTCGCTCCCCTTCTCCTGCATAAAGCAGATTGCTGCCACCCAAAACCGCGCGAAGCTTCTCATTTTCAGTTATGGAATCTATAAATTCCTTCGCTTTTACTTCAAATAGCGAAGTGTTTTCATAATATGGTTTTCCAAGTTTGAGACCGTAAAGTGGGAAAAAACTACAGGTATCCTGCATTTTTTGGCAATAAGCATCTATTGCGTTCTCTTCATCGGGAAATTCTTCGAGCAGTGTTTTTTTGAAATTTTCATAACCTTGTGCGTGGCGATATTCATTTGGGTCATTGTCAAAAGTTATTCTGTCAAAACCATCCTCGTCCATTTTTTTGAGGGTGATATCGTCCAAAATATCCAAATACTTAAAATATCTGTACAGATTTTGTCCTTCGGAAAGACCGCCAATGTAGTGCACGCCAGTGTCAAAGATGGTTTTGTCGCGTACAAAGGTCTGAAGGTTTCCGCCAAACTGTTGGTTTTTTTCAAGCACACAAACACTATAGCCTTCCCGAGCAAGAATAATCGCCGAAACCAGCCCGCCCAGGCCACTGCCGATGATAACTACATCATATTTTTCCGTCATTTCGCTGTGTTTCCCGATGGCTTAAAGATACTAATATTCGTATTTCGATACACGTTTTGATAGCCTAAAGTAAGAATATTTTCAGTTTGTTCGGAAAAGTTTTCCTTTAGCAAAACTATTGTTTTCACGGAAAGTTTAGGTAGTTTCGAAATTACTTCGGAAGCTATTTTTTCTGAAGAAACAATTACGGTTTCAATGTTTGGATGCAATGTGTCCGAAAAAGAATCCGTAAAGTGTAACTTCCCATATTTTTGGGTGATATAACTGTTTTGAAGTATTGTTCGCATTTCGTTATCTTCAATAAAACTGAAAATTTTTCGGTCGGGACCATCCAGTGCCAAAAGAAAATCAAGTTGCCCCGAATCTTCCGAAATATGCGCAATGTTTCCACTTTTTTCTACTTGACGGATAATTTCAAAATATATTTCCGCATTTTCTTTTAAATCCTTTTTTACATTTCGGCAAAGTGCGTCACCTTTATAGCGGTATTCTTCCAAAACACTTTGATGAAAGTATTTTGGTCCTTCAATCGTTTCGCGAAGTTTTGCAAATTCACTTTTGAAATGCGCTCCTATTTGCTTTGCTTGCTGGGTGTGGTTTTTTCCAAAGGAATCGTCATCGGCCTTTATTCTGGGCAAAATTTCAACGGTAATGCTGCCGTCCTTTATAATAAAACTTCCCTTGGGATTCACTTCACTGTTTCCATGAATTAACACCGGAAGAATGTCTAAGTTAAATTCATTCGCCAAATAAAACGCCCCTTTGTGAAAACGTTTGATTTTGTTGCTCAAACTGCGTGTTCCTTCCGGAAAGGCCATTAACGAGTAGCCTTGGTCTATTTTTTTCTGAAGTGGCTTCAAACTATTTTCAATACCGCTGGAAACTGGATAAAAATCGGCACGTTGTACAGCCTTTCCAAAAACTGGGGAATTATAAACCCAATCATTCACCAAAAAACAAATTTTTGGATGCAACATACCAACTGCCAAAATATCAAGAAAAGAGGTGTGGTTTGCAATAATTACAGCTGGTTTTGAAAAGTCTTCATTCGTAGTGTTAATAACCTTTTTCTTTACAAAAGGATTGGTATAAAGCACAGATTTCATAAACCTCGAAATCACTTTGTGAAACCAGCTCATTTTTATTTTTTTGCTAATGGGAAACAGCGGCATCAATGTGATGCTGTAAATGGAAAGACAGATTCCACCCAAACCAAAATAGCCAAAAGAAAATAGAGAATGCACAAACATTCGCGACGTGATAGGGCGTTTTTTGGAGCTGCCGATGAAAAGCTTAAACAATAAAGGTTGCACGGTAAACGAAGTAAACATTGCTGAAAATATTCCAATTATTGAAACAATTGAAATGGAATACAGTGCAGGATGCTTTGCGAAAACCAAAACGCCAACGCCCAGAATGGTAGTCAAAACCGAAAGCATAATAGAGGTTTTGTGAGTAACCATTACTTTTTCGCCGGTGCGCAATTCCTTCAACAAACCTTTGGTCATAAAAATGCTGTAATCGATCCCCAGTCCGAAAATGAAGGTTGAAATAATTATATTGAAAATGTTGAATTGTATATGAAAAAGTCCCATAATTCCCAGCGTTAATAACCAGGTAAGAAATATGGGGGCGGCAGTAACCAAGGTTAGTGAAAAGCTTCGGAAGAAAAGAAAAAGTATTAAAAGTACGGCCAGCAAACAATACCCAATCAAGCTGTTGAAATCGTTTTTAAGATTGCCCAAAAAGGTCTCGTTCATTTCCTGTCGGTCAATCACGATGGTATTCGGGATTTTCTTAAAAGTATTTTTTATATCTGAAGCATTTTTATCCTCTAGTTTTATAAGCGTTGTAATCGTAGTGAAATCAGTCTCTGTTGTGATGTAATCTTCCAAAAGCACTGAAGGGATTTGCTGGTAATCCTCGGGTTTCAGTGTTTCAAAATTTTCATCCAACAAAGAGTAAAATCTATTGAAAGTGGTTGGTTTGAAGCCCAGCTCTTCCCCGCTTTCAATCAAATTGGTTTCCAGACTGTCCTTTCGGGTTTCACTCCAAAACTGTTTCCACACCGCTATATTTTTTCTTTGATCGCGTTGCGAATGTACCAGAGCGCCAATGGAACTAAAGCTGCTGATCTTCCCCTCTTCTTTTAGCAATGCCAAGCTTTCGTGGATGGAATCGTTCAATTGTAAAGTACCTTCCAAAGACTTTCCGTAGGTTGCGAGATAGACTGACTTTGAGGAAATATCGGTCAATTCATCCAAATGCTGCATCGAGGCCTTAATTTCAGCCGGTTCATAATTAAGTTTTGAAATGTCCTTATTAAATTCAACTTTCTGATATGTGAAAATGCTTACGATCAAAATCAATCCCAAACCAATCAACAACCATTTGTTTTTGTGAAATGGATAGTCTGCAACTTTATCCAAAATATTCACTTGTTGCTTTTGCGAAAGCGGATTTTTGTATACCAACGGAATGAAGAAAAGTGCAAAAACCGAAGCGCCCAAAACGCTTACGGCAGCAAAAATTCCCAAATCCTGCAAGGCTTGCGAATCTAAAAACAGCAAACACAAAAACGCCAAAGCAGTCGTTAAACTGCTCATTAAAATTGGTTCGGTTACGTCTTTGTAAAGACTTTCCAGCGTTTCATTATTGCGGATGTGCGTTAAAATGTGGAGTGAATAATCCAATGTCACGCCCAGTAAAACCGAGCCAATTCCAAGGGAAATAGCTGAAATTTCCTCGCGAATCAAATAAAGCAACGCCACGGCAAGCAACCCGCCAAAAATTGTTGGCACAAAGAGAATAATAGGCACATAAATTTTCCTGTAGAAAAATATAAAGACCAAAATGAGCAAAGACATTGCTATGCCCACGGTAAACTGGATGTCTTTTTTAATCTGTTGTGCATTTGCAACCGCAATCAATGCCGCGCCAAAATATTCACTTTTCACCTTTCCGGAATATTTCTGGTTCAATGTATTTTGAAGTGAATAAAGCTGCTTCGCAAACTTTGAATTTTCCGCAGTTTCACTACTTCCGAATTTTGGAGTGATAAAAAGCAGGATATTTTTTTCATCCTTGCTTACCAAAAACCCATCTTTTAAAACGAAGTCGTCCGTAACGCCAAGTTGCCGCAATTTTTTTAAAGCAATAAAGGAAAGTCCCAAAGGATCTTTTAAAATAATATCTTTTGAAACAATGCCGGAAGGTGAAATCAGCGTTCGGTAATTAGCCTCCGTTCGGGCAACAATACTGTCCTTTTCAAGTTTTTGGGATATGGTTTTGTAATCCTCCTTTTCCAGGAACAACGGCAGATTTTCATACACAAAATTCATTGTGCGCTGTAAATCGCCGTCGTTTACTTTTCCGCGTACATTTTTTATAAATTGCGTTGAATTTTTTTCGAGGCTATCTACAATTTCCGAAGCGTATTCTGTTAAATCTTCAATTTCAGAAGAATCGCTACGATGGATATTTACAATAATTTTATCGGTAAAATTGACCGTTTTCAGTACTTTTTGAAGGTCTTGATTTTCACTGTTTGTAGGAATCAATTTTGAAATATCCTCTTCAAAACGGATTTTGGAAACCAAAAACACCAACCCGAAAAGCACCAAAAGAAGCAGCAAAGCACTGCCAATCTTATTCTTTTGCAAAAATTGATACACTTTGAAAAACCACTTACCCATTATCGAAAATCTTTTTCCGTTCAAACAACGTTAAGAATAGGTAGCTTGCGAATCCGCAAACTATTGCTGCGGTGACCGAAAGCACCAAACTACCGACAATATAGGATTTTAAATATTTTACCAACTCAATACTTGGATCAATTTCACTTACGGCAAGCACAAAACTTTCCCCCAAAAGCCAACTGCCCAATTTAAGACTGAAGTAAAGTATTAAAGGAATAAATGGCGGCAAGCTAACATTTGAAAATGCAAATGCGATTACTTTGTTCAAATTAAAAAGCAGCGCCAAAAAAATAACAACCACAGTATGAAAACCCCAAAGCGGGGAAAGCCCTATTAAAACTCCAAGTGCGATGGAAAATGCTTTTTTTTCGGCCGAATCATCACTGCCCAAAAGATCTTCCATTATAAACCGCGTGAATCCTTTTTTTTTTAATTTTCTAAAAAGATTCCGAGGCTTTATATATAGAAAGGTAACAAGTACAAACCACGTATTCAATATGCTGATGCGGGTGAAATCCTTAAAGGGCCGGAAGTGTGAAATCCGATCTTCCAACTCGTAGTGTATTTTTATCGGAATGTTTTTCACTTCAATCCCGCTCCACGCAGCTTTTACGATCGCTTCAATTTCAAATTCAAATTTTCTGGTATAAAATTTCAGTTTTTTCATCGCAAAAAGCGGGTACAATCTAAAGCCGGATTGTGTGTCTTGCAGGCGTGTTCCCGTTTCCACCCAAAACCAAAAATTGGAGAATTTGTTGCCAAAACTGCTTTTTTTCGGAACGCCGTGTTGGGTCATATTCCGTGCGCCAATGAACAGTACTTCTTTGTTTTCTTCGTTTTCCAGAGCTTCGATAAACGCAGGAATATCTTCAGGAAAATGTTGTCCGTCACTGTCAATAGTGATTGCGTAGCAATACCCCAAACTATCGGCGTGCTTAAACCCTTGGCGCAGCGCATTACCCTTTCCTTTGTTTTTTAAAAGGTTTATTTGCTGAATTTGGGGGAACTGTAATAATATTTCAGAAGTGGAATCTGTAGAACCATCATTCACCACAATTATATCTTTGGTATAAATCAAAACACCTTCAATGACCTGCTGCAAGGTTTTGTAATTATTGTAGGTGGGAATAATTACGCAACATTTCAGGGTTTTGAATTTTTCTGAAAGTAATTTTTGATCCATTTGGGAATTTTAATCTCAGCGAACCCTGCGACTTTGCGGTAAATTTGCACCGCAGAGTCACAGAGGACGCAAAGCAAATATAAGTTTTAGGATTAAAATAGAATTAAAGAATCCCTTTTGTTTAAGAAAAGGAAAAAATCAAAATCCAGCTTTTTCAGTTTCTGAAAAATTTTCAGATTTTAAAACAAAATCCTTAACCAATTCTTTCAACTCCGTGGAAGAAATAGTTTTGTAATTCTTTAAAATAAATTCTTTGTCTTCATCAATGTTTTTATGATACCCCAAAAATCGTGGCGAGTTTTCCTGCACACTCATTCGGATGTAACGGATTTCAATATTGGAACCATCAGCCTTGACGGCACTTTCAATCAAAGAAATTCCCTCTTTAAAAAATTCCTTTTTATCACTTCTTGCTTTAGCAAATTTTGCTTTCAATGTGGAAACAGCCCCTTTGTAAGCAAGTAAAACTGGCTTGTTTGAGGGATTTACTTTTGCAAGTTCGCCATCAAGTTGAGTAGTGATTTCAACATTTTGCACGGCTTTTGGATATTCTGAACGAATTTTTTTCAAATCCTGTGCATTTGAAATAAATGAAACAAAAAATATAATAAATAGATATTTCATTAGTCAATAACTTTAAAAGTAGCATTGAGTTTTAAGGCCACTGTATCGTCATATAACGTAGTATTTTTCACTTTCACCTCCCCGTTTTCCTGAGCAATATCAATGGCGAGTTGTAAATCAGGATTTTTCTCAGGATTGATAATTGCCATAAATTTGATGTTTGACGAAACTGTCAAAAACAAATTTTTTCCGGTTGCTTCCTCAGTCAATTCCTTTATGATCTGAATCATACAAACACCCGGCATCACTGGGTTTCCGGGAAAATGGCCTTTAAAAATAGCGTGGTCCTTGTTTAAATGGACTTTTGCCAAAATTCCTTCTGAAGTGTTTTCTGTGGCGGTAACTTTATATAATCCTTCGATGAGCATATTATTCTTTTTTAAATTTTTCCAAATCTATAGTTAGCTTGATATTGCTGTGCTTAATGGCGATTGTATCCGCAATTTTTCCGTCGGAAGTAGTAAAATTAATCTTCACTATCTCCTTTGTTTTTGAGGTGTTTACAATTTTTTGAAGTATTTCCGATTCTTCTCCAATAAAATAAAAATTGAATCTATCCTCCCGCTGCGCTTTATAAATTCGTTGATTCTCAGATTCATAAACTGCCAAAACCTTTGCCTTTTCATTCACAAGCAGCTTAAAATCATCTTTTAAAATGTTGACAATAAATTTTTTGTCCAAATCCTTTACAATAAAGTGTTTCGTAAAAGTATCGCCTTCAAACTGAAAATCAAACAGTTTGCTGCCAAATTCGGTTGTAAACACCACTCGATGGCTTTCGGGCCCTGTTTTTTTTATGATTAAAATTCCACCAAAATTTTTCTTGTAAACTTCAATTTTCGCCTTATAAACATAATCAATTTCAGGATTTGAAAAATATGGGTTTTCAACTACAGTTTTATTGAAGTGTACTTGCCGTAAACCTTCCGTAGTCTTTAATGAACACGAAACCAAAAGGAGACTTGCCAAAAAACTAATTGCTAAAAACCGAATCATTTATAGGACTATTTAATGTACGGTTACTGAATACGATGCGTGTAAAATCTTGCGACGGCTCTATCATTTTCACTTCATAAACTTGCGCATCATCTTTATTGAAAAGCAGTTCAAAGGAAGCGATGTAACCCGCAATTTTTTTATCCTTTGGAACAAAAACCGCTTTATTATATTTTGGAGATTTGATGAAAGTAACCGTAAAATCGGCATCGCTGAACATATTACCTTTTACGCTGTTTACAATCAATTGGTTCAGTTTTTTAAAGAGTTTACTGTTTCCAATATCCACTTTACTCTTGGTTCCTCCATCGTTGATTAGCAGTTGGTCTTCCTTAAAAATCACGCTGTATTGATACGGATTTGTGTATTCCCACTTCACTAGACCGGGTGCTTTAAAAACCATTTTTCCTGATGTTTTAACGTCATCCGATAAAAAATCGAGGTGTTTATATTGCACAAAATCGGTCTTGATGGTTTTAGTAGTTTTTGCCGAAACGATCACTTTTTCTTTGAAAGCTACAATCTCCGAAGCATTCATCGCGGTTTCCTGCGCCTGAATTGATCCGCCAATAACAATAAAAACTAATAGTAAAAGATAATTATGCATAAGCTTCAATTTCGAGCAAACGATCCACCGGAACCGACTGCAGTTTCTGCGGTTGCAAAGTTAACAATAACTGTTCCAATACGGCAACGGTTTTTGCACTGCTGTCGTGAAGCAAGATTATATCACCCTTTTTTAAATTTGAAGTAATACGCTTCACAATTCTTTTTTCAGAAAGGCTTGTCGTGTCAAAGCTGCGCTTACTCCAGCCGATAGACAGATGTCCCGTAGTTTTCAGAGCTTTTTTAATGTTCGGATTGGTTACGCCAAAAGGGGGGCGAAACAGTTTTAATTCCTTTCCGGTAATTTCCTTTAATATTGAATTGGTTCGTTTCAATTCAGCAGCGACATTTTCCGAAGAAAAAAACCCAAAGTTTTTGGAATGTGAATACGAATGATTGCCGATGGCGTGGCCTTCACTCAAAATTTGCCGAACCAAATCTGGTTGCTTTTCAGCTTTTTTTCCTATTAAAAAGAAAGTTGCTTTCGCATTATTTTCTTTCAGAAGTGATAAAACTTTTGGCGTGTATATTGGGTTCGGACCATCGTCAAAAGTGATTGAAATATGATTTTCTGAAGTTTTGAAATTGTGATTTAGCGATTGCAAATGATAGTTCCATTTAATCTGAAAAGACCCGATAGCTGTAATTAAAATCCAAATAAGTACAAATAAAATATAGAGCCAAGCCGGAACATCACCAAAAAAACCTGCAAGTAGTAATCCAAAAAAGACTACCAAAGCAAGTGCGTTTATGGTATAAAACCTCAACATTTTTTCAGCAAAACAAGACTGTGGTTTTGACCGCGGTATTGGTTGTAGCACAAAACCGTTTTAATATCAGAAGGATTGATTTTGTTGATTTTTACGATTTCGGGAATAGTCTGGGTTTTCAAGATTTTTGAAGCCAACCAAACCCCAAACGCAGAAACAGTGTTGTTTTCGCCCACCAAATGCTTGTAAAAAACCTGTTGGGTTTTGCTTAAAATCCCTTCGGAAAGTTGATTGTAAAAACTGTCAAAATCAACATCGCCGTTGTTTCCAAAAACTACGACATCTATTTCGGCAGCTTTCAAATTATTTTCTTTCAAAAAAGTTTCAATTGTTTCTGAAACCTTTTCTTTTTGAAGTGTATTAAAAGTTTCCACGGCAACCAATTCTGCATAGCAGCTTTCCTTTCTTTCGTTTGAAACTACGAAAAAGTTGGTTCCTTCACTAAAAACGGCACCTTCGGTTTTTGAATTTAGAACCTTAGAAATGGCAACCGCTTCAGGTTTTATATGATTTATTAAGCGATGCACTTTTGTGGTATGTTCGCCCAATTCTTCAACGCCACCAACTAAAACATGTTCGGCTTCATCGCTCTCAAGTTGCATTTTAGCATCGAGCAACGCAGATTCAAAAGATATCGCGGAATGCACATACGTAAAATTATAAGCTTTGCATTCCATTCCCAAAGCAATCTGTCCAGCAACCGTATTATGTGTACTTTGAATAAAAGAGGTTGGCGTTAAATATTGTTCGTTATTATCAATTATAGCACTCACAAATTTCTCGGAATCAATCATACAGCCCATTCCGGTGCCAGTGATTATGGCATCCACGGTTTCAATTCCCGCTTCTTCCATCGCGATTTTTGAAGCAACCACGCCCATTTTTATGCCTTTTGCCATTCTTCGGGCGGCAGCGGGCGGAATATATTGTTTATAATCTGGGTCTTGGGCAAAAATTACTGTGTCATTATAATCGGTGATTTCATCCAAAAAAATAGTATTGTCAAAGGTTTTTTGAGGTGAAATGGAAGCGATGCTATTTATGTAAACTTTCTTCATTACGCTTCTTTTGAAAATATTACTGCCGAACAATTCCCTCCAAAACCAAACGAATTTGAAAGTACCGTTTTCAATTCCTTTTTCTTTAATTCCGTTTGAGGAATTATTGAAAATTCCTTCATCGGGGTTTTAAAATTCAAGTTGGGAAAAATCACATTATTTTGAAGTGCCAAAACTGAATAAACAGCTTCAATTGCTCCAGCGGCTGCCAAAGTGTGACCCGTATATGCTTTTGTTGAACTGAATTCTGGCAGTTCTTCGCCAAAAATCCTAAGTATCGCGCGCCCTTCCGAAAGGTCGTTATTACCTGTGGCAGTCCCGTGAGCGTTGATATAATCTATTTCCGAAGGTTTTAATTCTGCAACTTTCAGTGCTTTTTCCATCGCTAAAGTCGCGCCATCGCCATTGTCCGAAGAGGCAGTTTGGTGAAAGGCATCGTTAGCATTTCCGTAGCCTTTTACGTAAGCTAGCACTTTTCTGTTTTCGGCTTTTACTATTTCATCACTTTCCAAAACTAGGAAAGCGGCGGCTTCACCTAAATTCAAACCTTTTCGATTTTCGTCGAAAGGAGTGTTGAAGGTATCGCTTAAAATCATCAAGGTTTTAAAACCGTTGATTGTAAATTTTGAAAGGCAGTCTGCGCCGCCTACTAAAACTCTGTCAAGCTTTCCTGATTTTATCAAACGGGCACCGAGCATAATTGCATTTGCAGCCGAAGAACAAGCGGTACTGATTGTTGTAACCAAGCTTTCTTCAATTTCCAATTGCTCTGCAATTTTTTGTGTGGAATCGCCCGCGTGGTGGCTTTCAATATATTTTTGAAACTTTTTTTCGGTAAGATATTCGTAATAACATTTTTCGGTCATATCCATTCCGCCCACGCTGGTTCCGGAAACGATGCCTGTTTTGAATTTTTTGATGTCAGTGATTCCTGCGCTGGCAATGGCTTCTTTTGCGGCAATTGCGCCGAGCATTGCGGTACGCGAATAATTATTATCTGGTGGAAGATCGAGTTGGGCAATCAATTCGCTATTGGTAAATTTTACTTCGCCCACCATAATTTCATCGCGCTGAATGGTTTCAACATTATCAACGCGGGTGATGCCTTTTCTTTCGTTTATGAGCGCATCATAGTTTTCTGCTACATTGTTGCCAATTGCAGAAATAATACCCATTCCGGTTATGGCTATGCCTTTGCTCATTTAAAAATAAGAGGTTTTTATAAGTTAAGTAGGCTTCGACTGCACTTCGACTGCGCTCAGTGTGACACATTCAGCCTGACATCCAAAATTACTTCGTGCGGTGCTCTTGAATATAATCTGCCATTACCTGTACAGATTCAAAAATCTTTTTTCCTTCTTTTGGGTCGCTCAAGCGGATGCCGTAATCTTTGTCCAACATCACGATAAGTTCCAGCGCATCAATGGAATCCAATCCCAATCCGTCGCCAAAAAGGGCGTCATCATCTGCAATGTCAGCCACTGAAACGTCTTCAAGGTTCAGTTGTTCAATGATTTTTGCTTTCAATTCTTCTTTTAATTCGCTCATAATTTGTTGTATAATCTATTTATTTCTTCGGTGTTATGTTCTATTTCGCCTTCGCTTCCAACTAAATAGAGAAAAGCCTCGTAGTTGTTTTCATCAAAATCTACCCAACCACAAAGTACTTTTTCTGCTTTTTTGTTTCGCAATAAACTGTTGGCGTACAGTTGTAAATGTTCCGCATTAAAGCGGTCAAAGATAAAAAAACTATTTTCAGAATACAGCCTGTGTTTGATACTTATCTCGCCCAAACAAATATTTGGCAATGTGTAAACAAAAACCACCGGACTGGGGAAATATTCAGCATCATTTTCAATTGCTGCTTGGTGTTTTCTATCAGTATCCAAACTGGAAGCATTATTTGAAAAAACTAGGGCGATATTGTTTTCTTTTTCATTTAAATATTCACTTTTCAACAAAACATCTGCCGCCAAAAAAGCAAGTTTGCTGAGATTATCCATTTTGAAAAACTTGGAATAATCGGTTTTCAAAAACTTGTATGCATTCTTAATAAATGTTGAAAAATCTTCTGTCCCGAGAGCTATCGGAACATCCTTAAAAATTGCCTTTCCATTTACCGAAACGGTCTGGTTTTTTATATGGCAATAATTTTTTATGAAGAACTTTTCAGACAAAACATTATTTCTTTTCGCAGACCAACATTGTGTGATATTCACCTAACTGTATGTCTTCCTTAAGTTTTAAACCTGCTTTATCAATCAATCTTAAAAAAACACTGGCCGGATACATTTTACTATTTCCGTTTGCAAGCACTGTAAAATATAGTGAAGTTGCTTCCAAAATGAATTGCGAAGCGCGAAAGGCCTGTCTATCGGTAAAGGTTTCAACAATTATCAATTCGGCATCGTCATCCATAGATTCTGCGCAGGTGCTTAAAATCTTTACTATTTCATCTTCGGAAAAACAATCCAAAAACTGGCACATCCAGATGAGATCAGCACCATTAGGAATTTGAGGATTTTCGGAAAGCCAATCGATAGCGTGTCCAGAAATTCTTTCCTTAAAACCATTTTGCTCAGCGTTTGCCATTGCCATATTCAACTGTCCAGGCAGATCAACAATTTTCACGTTAACATCTTCATTGTACTTACAACATTTAATGGAAAACTTGCCTGTATTTCCACCAACGTCAAATAGCGTTTTTGGTTTTCTTTCAAATATCTTTTCCAAAGCCTCCCCAAAAATATCATCGGAATAATGATGATCAAAATCAAACCATGATTGCTGTTCAACAGGGTTTAGTTGGGAAAGGCCCTCATAAATTGTCTTCCATTGACCAAGTTCTTTCAACCCTTCGGGTTTGCCATTCTTGATGGAATCGTTTAAATGGAACAGCCCTTTGTAGCAAACATCGTTTGCGAAATTGAGATTTACTCCCGCAGTTGTATTGTAGTTTAAAAAATAGCCCACTTTTGTAAGCTCGTATTGGTTTGTTTCATTTTTGCTTACAATGTTTGAGGTTTCGGCAATTTCCAACAGTACCCCTACGCCATAGGGAGTGATGGAAAGGTCTTGGGAAATTTCTTCAACCGTGGGGCCGCCCTTTTCACGCTGGTCAAAAATATAATCGAGTATTCCAAGTTTACGAAGTGACACCGAAGCCTGGAAAACAAAAGGTGCAAAGGCTATTCGGTGGGCTTCTTCCAAAGCTTCAACGGCATTCATTTTTTTAGTTGAATTTGACATTTTTGATTGGTTAATTGTTTACTTTTCTTAAAATCACCGCTGTGTTGCAACCTCCAAAACCAGAGGCGGTTTTCAAAAATACTTGCAATTTTTTCGATGTATTCTCTTTAATAATATTTATATTTTTTGAGACCCCAAGGTCGGAAAATCCTTTGGAAGAAAAAAGAATATTTTTCTCCATAAAATGCATTCCCACAATAGTTTCCAAAAGTCCCGAAGCACCTAGCGTGTGGCCAAAATAGCCTTTCAAACTATTCAGTGGAACATTTTCCATTCCCAATCTGTTGAAGGCTATTGCTTCCATCTCGTCGTTAAAAGGCGTGGCGGTGCCGTGTGCGGAAATATAATCCACTTCATTAGCATTTATATTTGCTTCTTTCAATGCAGATTTTACACTTCTGAAAAGTCCTTCGCCCGTTCGCGACGGACCTGAAATATGGTTGGCGTCGTTGCAGGTTGCATCACCCAAAATTTCAACGGCTTCTTTTGAAAGATTTTTTTCTTCCGAAGTAACCAAAACGCTGGCCGAAACTTCACCGAGATTGATTCCCGTTCGGTTTTTATCATAAGGTTTGCAGGGCTCTGCCGATAAAGCTTGAAAAGAGTGAAAGCCCGAAAGGATAAATTTCGTAACCAAATCGCCACTGCTTATAAAGACATGGTCATATTTTTTTTCCGAAATGAAACGTTTTGCAACAGAAATAGCCAAAACGCCCGATACACAGGCATTTGAAAGTACAATCGTTTCATTTTTGAAACCGAAAAAGTTTTGGATTGTTTTTCCCAATTCGCTTAAATATGCGCGACTTTTCGGAAAACTGCTTTCTTTTTCAAGCACATCAATATTTCCTTTTGTGGTCGAAATGATAAGTCCAACTTTTTCATTTAAAGGAATATTAGCGGCATCAATGACCTTTTTCAATGAAAGAATCATCATCTGTTCCAGTTTCGTAAACTTTGAAATATCGCCAATTTCAGTGAATTTTTCTTTTACCTTTTCAGAAGAAGTCATTGAAGCGCAAAACGGTTCGGGCAAAAGGGAAGTATCATCAAATTTTTCAAGCCCGGAATTCCCTTTCGAAATATTTTCAACTACGGCTTCACTGTCAAAACCGAGATTGCTCAAAATATTGTTATGTGAAACGAAAGTTTTAGCCATTTTTTATAGTCCCATTTTCTTTTTCCAGTTAGCAAAAAACTCAGGTTTTGTAAGCGAAAGCTCGCCCTGCTCGTTCAAAAAAACCTGAATGGTTTCGCCCAAACAGACCAATCTTCCCTTTGGGTCGAAGATGCGATACTGAAAAATCATTTTGGCAGCTGGCGAATCTATAAACGTGGTTTTTATGGTTGCCACATCACCATAACGCAAAGGCAGCTTGTGTTCGCAAGATGATTTCACGATTGGGGAAGTATAGCCGTTCGCCTTTTGTTCCAAATACGAAATGCCGTGCTCACGCCCAAAAGCCTCGCGACCGTCTTCAAAATACTGGATATAATTGCCGTGCCATACAATTCCCAAGGGGTCTGTTTCGGTGAAACGCACCCGGATTTCTGATGTAAAACTTATTTCTTTTTTGTTGTCAGACGGCATTTTTTCTTCGGTTATAGATTATTGCTATTACTATTGTGGTGAGGAAGAACAACAATAATAACGAAATTTCGGGAAGGATTTTAACAAAACCCACATTTCTTAAAAATACGTCGTAAAACGCTTCCAAGCCCCAGTTCATCGGGGAAATTTTGGAAACAAACTGCATAAATTTCGGCATTACGAAAACGGGTACCCAAACGCCACCCAGCGCCGCCAAAATAACCACCGAAGTTGCGCCAAACGGCGCTGCCTGTTCCTGTGTTTTTGCTACGGTGCCAATCAGCAACCCCAATCCTATCGCGGCAAGCCCAGAAAAAAACGCAACTAAATATAGCATCGGCAACTTTCCGGAAACATCCACTCCCGGGAGGCCGATGGCGGGAAAAAGAAAAATACCCACGAGCAGCATAAGTGTAAATTGAACGAGACAGACCGCGAGATAAACGATTGTTTTTCCGCCCAGAACGGTAGCATAACTCACCGGAGTGGTGCGCAAACGGACAAAAGTGCCTTGGTTTTTTTCTTTTAAAAGGTTGATGGAAAGAGGAACAATAATGAAGAAAATAGCAAACAGCGTCCACGCCGGAACGTTGTGCTGTGCTGAGTTCGGAATAATTTCCTCATTGTTTTTTGTTGGAAGGATTTCCTTAAAGGCGATAAAGTTTTCGGTTTCGAAAATCGGTTCGGCATCGTCTTCGCCCAATTCCGTTTGAAACGCTTTGTAAATACTTTGCGTTTCAATTTTCGAAATCATTTTATCGATGCCGTTTTTCACGGAAGATTTAAAACTTACCTGCGTTGCGGGGTCAAAATACAAACGCACTTCCTTTTGCGGAATCGTTTCTTTTGCAACCGCCAAAGTATCTTCTTCCAACCCGAATTTGGACAGAATTCCTTCCACATTCTGATCCACTTTCTTTTGAAGCGATGCCGAAAGATTTTCGGGAATCACGATGGCGAGTTGATATTTTCCGGAGAATACGGCCTCCTTTGCTTCTTCTTCGGAAGATTTCTGAAGAATTTCAAACGAATTGGATTCGGAGAGATTTTCGATAATGTTTTTTGAAACTTCACCTTTGTCGTTGTCCACCAAAAGCACGGGAATTTTTATATCACTGATGGTTTTGAAGGTGCTGTCCTGCACTAAAGTAATCACAATTAAAAGCAATAAAGGCATTATAAAAAGAATCGCTATTCCACCCAAATCGCGAACTAGCAAAAGCATTTCCTTATATGTGGAAGCCCAAAGTTTATGCATGGTCACGAAGAGCTTTGCCGGTTTTTGCCAAAAATACTTCTTCAAGATTTTTGGCTTCGGGTTGGTTTTTTATCAATTCCGAGGGAACTCCTTTTACAATAATTTCACCGCGGTCAATAATGGCTACGTGGGTGCAGAAAAATTCGGCTTCGTTTAAATGGTGGGAGGTGTAAACAATGGTTGTTCCTTGTTTGTTCAGCAGTTTTAAATGGTCAATAATCACGTTTTTGGATTGCACGTCCACGCCTACGGTTGGTTCGTCAAGAAATAGAACTTTTGGTTGGTGAAGTATTCCAGCAATCAAATTTACGCGTCGCTTCATTCCACCGGAAAACGTATCGGTTTTTTTATTTGCGAATTTTGAAAGTCCCATTATTTCCAAATGCGAATTGATAGATTCTTTTAGGATTTCTCCTTTGATTCCATACATACTTCCGAAGTATTCTAAATTCTCAAAAGCGGTAAGTGTCGGATAAAGCGCGTATTCCTGCGGAACGATACCAATTAATTGTTTCAATTGGTTTTTATGATCCTTAAAATTCAATCCATTAATTGTGAAAGCACCAGAAGTAGGTTTCAACAAAGAAGTGAGCATGGAGATAAGTGTGGTTTTTCCCGCGCCGTTTGGGCCGAGCAGACCGTAGATTTCGCCTTCTTCAACTTTCAAATCAAGGTTTTTTACCGAAAAATATTCGGCGCCATTGTACTTTTTTGAAAGTTTGTTTATTTCAATCATTGTCCCCCTAAATCCCCCAAAGGGGGACTTTTATCTTTTTTTACTTTTACTATCTTTCTCCTATTAACAATTAACTCAATAATCATTAACTTCTTCACACCGCCTTTTTCAACTTCTTAAAAAACACCTTTTCCAAGTCGGCAATATGGTCCAATTGATCTGCAACTTTATTATAACTGTCGGTTTGGGCGCTTCGGTTTTTGTAGATTCGAGATGCTTCCAAAGCAAAATCACGCCATAGATCGCCTATTTCGGTCATTTCTTTTGAAAGTTCGATTAACTTTTCATTGCCTAAAAGCTTACCGGCTTCCTGCAGAAATGCTGCGTAAATATAACGGAAGCCGCCCCCGCCAGTTCCTATTTCTTCCTGCATCCGCACTACTTGTCCTAAATAATGGTTTGCGGTTTTAACACCTTTTTTCTTCGGCCATTTTCTAATTAAACCAGCAATTTTATGAATTCCTTTTACACCAACGTACGAAACTGGCGCAAGCATTGCTTTACAAGTATCTTTAATACCTTTTACGATTGCTTTTTCCAATTCCAGCTTTTCGGGAAAAGAAATCGGGTAATACATATGCCCCTTTGGCGCAAAAGCACCTTTGGCAAAACGCACTTTTTCAAGCTCCTTCTCTGAAAGGGAAGTAACATCTTCCATCACCGGATCACTGATTAAATACCTATCGTCTTGTTTTCCGTAAACCACCATATTGTGGGCATTGAAATGGAAGCGGTATTCATCTGGAAAATACAACAAATTGTAAACGCCAACTTGCAAACCAACGGGATTATTCTTTGCAAGATTTTCATCCAAACGCGCTTTTGCATCTTTTGGATTGCTGAATTTTTCGCGCTTCATTTTAACGCCCGTACGTTTTGCAAATTTTTTAAAAATATGTCCAGGCAGTGCGCGATAAGTGATTACTGGCGCGTGGTTCACTTTCAGCAGTGGAATATAGCAAAACAATAAACCGCTGCCAATACCAAAAACCATTGGTTCGCTAACACTGAAACCGTTGTGTTTCATCAAATTTGAAACAACGCCGTTTTCGCAGTGTGCAGATTGGTGGTGGGTGAAGTTAATGATGGTTTCAGGTTTCAAGTTTCTGGTTTTTCTATTGATACTGTGGATACTTTTGATTCTATGGATTCTATGGATTCTATGGAAATTTATAAACTTTTAAACTCATAAACTTATCGACCCATCGACTTCAATTCTTCAATTGAAATCTCGAAGACCTCAGCATATTTGTTCAAAGTTTTATCACTCAATTTTTTAAAAACCGAAGGTTTAAAATGTCTTTTCACTTTCCATTGCCAAAAACCAACGTAGCTCGCCAAAATGCCAACGTCCATTTTGTGGAGTTCCATATAATATTCTATTGGGCTGGTTTCGCCTTTTAATACACGGCTTTTTGCATCCTCAATACGTTCGTTAATTTCTTCGATAGCGTTTTTTAGCGCTACGGTTTTTGGTTCCCAGCCTGTGCTGTTTTCGGTGGTGTATTCGCCATTTTCATCAACGGCATAGCAGAGTTCGCGGAAATTTGCGGATTCCAGATTGCTTTTGTCTTGTGGCACTTCTTTTTTCTTCATAATCAGACTTCATGGATTAAAAAATTCATAGTAGAAGATACAATTAATTTTTCAGCGACGAATGTTTCAGCCTCAAGGCTGCACATGGTCATTTCGCCAGTGTCAAACCTTGAGATAAGTTTTGCTTTGGTGATAATTGTTTCTCCAACTTTCGGAAGTTCAAAAATCTCCACTTTTTTGATCGCACTTATATAACCAACTAACTTGTTTCCGGTTCCTTCCACATCGTCTTTTTCAAAAAAAGTTTGCCCAACAATACCTGAAGCAGCTTGAGCGGCATTTTCAATTAATCCAGTTTCAGAAAGTTTTGCATCTTTCAAAAAAACACAATCTTCTGAAATATGAAATTGTGTGGAAACTGAATTTTCGTCAATTTCCAATACTGAAGTAACCATCAGCATTGGATCGCGATGCGGCAGAAAGTTGGAAATATCGAGACTTGAAATATCCATTGCTTGCATAATTAATTGGCCAATACGGTTTTCATTTCGCTGGAAGCTATAACTTTTCCATCGCACTCGGTTTCAGCAGTCACCAAGGTAACACCCATAATATCGTGCAAAATAATTACTGTAGTTTTCAATTCTTTACCGAGGGAAGGAAGTTCAAAAATCTCTGCTTTTTTTATGGCGCCAATATAACCAGTTGGCGCATCTTCCTTTTTCAGAAAAAATTGATAACCTGTATAAAGCGCAACCGTTTGGGCCATATGCTCCATCAATCCAGGTGCAGTAAATTTATTGTTTTGAGTGAAAATATTTTCTTCGGAAATAGTTAATCCCGCAACCACTTTTTTTTCTTCGAAATGAAGCAATTTGTCCACCATAACGAAAGGAAATTTCTGTGGAATCAATTTTCCGATGAAATCTTTGTCCGTTATTTTTTCGGTGAATTGATTCATTTAAACAACCGTTAAATAAGCATAGGAATAAGCAAATCTCGCACTTTCCGGCACTTGAAGGAAGATTTTATCTCCTTTTTTAAGCTTTCCGGAATGTACCAATTCTTCCAGCATAAGATAAATAGAACCTGCGCCAACATTCCCAACCTTTTGAAGGTTCAAAAACCATTTGTCCCAAGGCAAATGCAGTCCTTGGCGTTCAATTTCGTTATAAAGGTTTTCCTTAAAATAATAGGAGGAAATATGAGGAAGGTAATAGTCTATATCGTCTTCGGTTATATTGTGTTTTGCCATGGCATCTTTCATGCTTTCTACCCCTTTTTGAAGAATATTTTCACCAAGCAATTTTACGTCCTGTTTCATTGCAAATAGCGACATTTTTCCCCAAACATCTGCGGGATATTCACTCCAAGGTTTTAAGCTGCCGTCTTCCAGTTTGTCTCCCCCAGCATACATACAAGTATCAAGTTCAAAAGCGTAACTGTAGCCTTCCATCCATTCAATTTTCAATGGCGTTTCCCCATTTGGCTCGCTTTCTAAAAGAAATGCGCCCGCACCATCAGAAAGCATCCATCGTAAAAATTCTTTGTTGAAAGCAAGAATTGGGTGTTCTTCAATTTCCTGCAAATGTGCAACTTCATCTTCAAAAATATCCGACTTCATCCAAGAAGAACAACGCTCAGAACCTGTGCAGACCGCATTGTTTACTTGTCCTGATTTTATGGCCATATAACCATACTTCAAAGCATTCATTCCACTGCAGCATGCGCCGGAAGGGGAATTAATTTCAAGGTTTCCATTCTTTAAAAAGCCGTGAACCATGGCGGCGTGGCTCGGCAAAATCTGGTCTGGGCTGGAGGTGCCGCAGGACAGCAATTCAATATCGTTTTTGTTGAAAGTTTCATCACACAAAGCCTCAACCGCTTCCGCAGCAAGCTGTGCGTTGTTATGGGTTACGTTTCCATCTTTGTCGATGGCGTAATAACGTGTTTTTATTTGGTTGTTCCGAAGGATGATGCGGCGCGCTTTTGAGGTCTTTCCATTGATAACCCCAAGCTTTTCCTCCATGGTCTCGTTGTCCACGGGCTCGTTAGGCAAAAACTTCGCAATCCTTGTAATGTAAACGTTCTTCATTAATCTTGCTTTAATGCAACTGATGAATAATAGGCTTTATCCCGCTGTATTTTATGGTACATTGGGATATAAGTGAGCAAAAATACAACAAATACTATTGGTGCTATGAGCCATATTGCAAATAACAAATAATATTTAAAATAAACGAGCCATTTCTTTCTTTCTTCGCCTTCTTTTTTGATTAAATGATTAGCCCATTTTGTAAAAACAACATTTCCGCGAATATCCGTAGCGATGAGAGAAGGATCTACTTTTACGGCACCAATATCCAAAAGATTTTGTTGCAATTTTGAATATTCGTTTTGCAATAGTGCATTTTTTATGGGAAGACCAAAACGCGAAGCCGCTTCAATATCATTATCTGAAACACCTGGTTTTGGGAAAATGCCCAACATTTTCGTTTTCTTTCCACCCATCAACCAATGAACGATTGTGATTACGCTTATATGATTCATGTTTCTATCCACCAAAGCGATATTCCCAACCAATTTCGAATTGTTCGCAACTAATAATTTCTTCACTTTTTCCTGCGCCATTATCCACATATTTCGGCTTGCGGAAACCGTGACAACAGGTGTATTTGCCAACAAAGTTTTTGCCTCTTCGGATTTTAAAAATGAATTGATGGGGATGGAAGGTGTTAAATACCAAGTTGTATATCCTAAAATCACCAAGTCGTATTTTTTCTGAAGAATTTCAGCCGGAATCGCTTCCAGCGGCGTGGGAATTTGAAGAAAAGTTTCCGGAAAAGCTCCGTAAAATTCCTCCTGTTTCCATGGAAAAGGGAATTTTTTCTTCGGAAGTATTTCGCAATAGGATATGTTTACTTTTTCATCTGAAATTGTTGAAGCAACATTTTTCAGAATATCGAAAAGCTGTCCGGTTTGGGAATAATAAATTATTAATACTTCTTTCATTTCTTAATCATCCGTTTCCCAAAAATCAAAATAATTGAACCATTGCAACGGATATTTTTTCAGCATCCACTCGACGCTTTCTGTGTATTTTTTTAATAAACCTTCGGCATCACGATTTTTCACTTCCGCTTGACGGGCATATAAATGATAATGTTTGTTGGTTTCCTTCATTACATAAACGAACAAAACTGGAACGTTTAGTCTACTTGCCAATAAAAATGGACCGGCGGGAAAGTTTGCCTCTTTTCCCATCAATGATTCGGTCAATAATTTTTGGCCTTTCATATATCTATCGCCTGTAAAACAAACCAATTCGCCATTGCTTAGCGCATTGTTTATTTCAAAAATATGCGACATATCGTCCTTTACCAAAATAAACTTTACATTGGAACGCATGGTTACTTTTTCCATATATTCCTTGATGTTTTTATGTTCGGCATCGGTAGTAACAAGGCTTATTTGTGAACGGGTGTCGATTTCTTCAAAAAAAAATTCAGCTATTTCAAAATTGCCAACGTGGGCACTGATCATAATGCCGCCTTGTTTTTTGTCGAGCAGATCGATTATATTCTCGACGCCATCACATTCATGGGTGAATCTATTTTTTAGGCCTGAGGAGATTGCGGCCTTGTCTATAATGGTCTTGCCGAATACATAATAACTTTTGTAAATGCTGAAAAAACTCTTAATTCGCGCGTATTTAAGCCTTTTACGAAAATAGTAATATATGGATCGTGTACTTTTTCCGGCGAAGAATACGTAATAAAGAGCAACAAAGTAAAGCAGGCCGTATGCAGCGCGAACACCTAATTTTCTGATAAAAAATATAAAGATTTTATACCCTAAAACGGTTCCTTTGCTTTTGCCTTCCCACTCGCCCGCCATAAATAATTATTGCAAATTTCAGCTGATTTTTGTTTCAATCAGATCGTAAAAATCTTGTAGTGTAATAACATTAATGAAATCCTCACCAGTCAATTTCACGCCAAAGTTGGCTTCAATGGCAACTACCAAATCTACAAAATCCAAGCTGTCCAATTCCAAAGTTTCCTTTAGATTTGCCCTTGGTTCAATGTCTTCGGTTTCTACCTCAAACTCATCTACCAAAAAGTAGTTTATCTTCTCAACTATAACTTCTTTATTCATTTTTAATGTTTGCATTTTTTAATTATCAATGCGGAATTGGTTCCCCCAAACCCGAAAGAATTGGACAAAAATACATCAATTTTTCTATTTAACGTTTTGTTAACAAGGTTTAATTTTGAAGCAGCTTCGTCTGGTGTTTCAAGATTTATGTTTGGCGCTATGAAAGAGTGTTCCATCATTAACATGGAATAAATTACCTCGCTTGCTCCTGCCATCCAACATTCGTGACCTGTCATGGATTTGGTAGAACTAACATAGGGACCGTTTTCACCAAAAACATCCGTAATTGCAAGTGCTTCATTTGCATCTCCAACGGGTGTTGAAGTTGCATGGGCATTTACATAATCAATTTCTGAAGCTTTAATATTTGCTTGCTCCAAAGCCATTTTCATAGCTCGTGCGGGACCATCAACATTTGGGGTTGAAATATGGTCGCCATTTGAAGAAAACCCATAGCCAATAATTTCACCTAGAATTGGCGCTCCGCGTTTTACGGCACTCTCATAGCTTTCAATAATTAAAGTAGCCGCACCACCACTGGGCACTAATCCGTCTCTATCCTTATCAAAAGGACGACAGGCCTTCGTTGGGTCCAATTGCGTTGAAAAAACCCCAAGACCGTCAAAACTGCCCATTGCGAGTTCATTTATTTCTTGCGCTCCTCCAGAAATAATACAATCCTGCAAACCATTTTTTATAAGAAAATAGGCCATTCCAATGGAATGTGAGCCACTGGCACAGGCGGCGCTTATTGTGAAATTAATTCCTCGCAACTTAAAAATTGTTGAAAGATTCATTGTCACCGAAGAGTTCATCGCTTTAAAAATAGCGCCCGAACCCACTAGGGTTGTATCCTTCTTTTCACGGATTTTATCTACAGATTCAATGACCGATTTTGCGGTGCTATCATTTCCGTAGAGTATTCCCACTTCATTTTCATCGAGAAATTGTTGGTCTATTTTAGCGTTTTTCAAAGCTTCAATAGTTGCGGCATAGGCGTAAGCGCCTTCTTCGCCTAGACTGACACGCTCCCTTCTGGAAAGTTGTTCTTTCAAATTGGGTTCTTCCACCCAGCCGGTTAAACAGGAACGATATCCAAAATCCTTTCGTTTTCCGTCACAAATAATTCCAGATTTTCCTTCATAAAGCGACTGCTTTACTTCCTGCAGGTTTTTGCCGATGCAGGAATAAATGCCCATTCCGGTTATAACTACTCTTCTCACTTCTCCTTCGTTTTATGAATAAATTCCGCCATTAATGTTAATCACTTCCCCCGTAATATAGGAAGATTTAGAAGAAGCCAAAAAGCTAACTACATGCGCTACTTCCTCAGCTTCGCCAAAGCGATTGGCGGGAATCATTTTTTTCAGTTCCTTTTCGTCAAGTTCGGCAGTCATATCGCTTTTTATAAATCCCGGAGCCACTGCGTTTACTGTAATGTTTCGTTTTGCAACTTCCTGTGCCAAAGCTTTTGTGGCTCCAATAACAGCTCCTTTTGCAGCGGAATAATTTACTTGTCCCGGCGTTCCCTTTAACCCGGAGACTGAAACCATATTGATAATGCGCCCATATTTATTGACCAATAATTTTTGGATCAAAGCATTGGTTACATTATAAAAACCGTTCAAACTGGTATTGATTACGCTGTGCCAATCGTCAGGTTTCATCCACATAAACATACCGTCTTTGGTAATTCCGGCATTGTTAATTATGATTTCAATGATAGCATCTTTATTGGCTTCGTGCCATACGTCAAATGCCTTATTAACGGATTCGGGATTGGCAACATCGAACTGGATTATTTCACCCTTGCCACCGAGTGCCTCAACCTCTTTCAAGGTTTGTTGGGCGGCTTCTTTGTTGCCGTTATAATTTATAAGAAGGTTATACTCCAAATCTTTCGCCAATTGAATACATACTGCACGGCCGATACCTCGGGAACCTCCTGTTACTAATGCGTATTTCTGTTTCGTTTTTTTCTCTTCCATAAAAATTTTCTCGCAAAGTCGAAAAGATGCGAAGTTTTCTTTTCTCTTTATTCTTTATTCTATTTTGAAGTATCCACAAAAGCTTCGGCATTCTGGTGCCATTTGCCTACAACTTGGCCTTTTTCATTTATAAAGCCCCATTGTTTATCTTTCTTTACACGAGCTATACCGTCAATAAACCCTTTATCAGAACCGCTTTGCAGGAATCCAAACATTCCTATTGAAATATCGTATTCCATTGGGATTACTAATTTTCCGGTTTTATCAACAAAACCCCATAGTTTTTTTTCTTTTACAGGAGCTAGGCCATTATCAGAAAATATTTCGGCATCTCTGAATTTTATATCGATAACTTTTTCACCTTTTTCATTAATAAAGCCCCATTCCTTCCCTAGATTTACAGGAGCAAGACCAGCATTAAATGCACGTACTTTATCATAAGCAGGCTGTATTACCCATTCGCCCTTTCCATTTATGAACCCCATTTTTTTGTTACTTCGGGCATAGGTTAATGGAGAATCATTTGTGAAATCCCAGATTTTATCCACTCCGCTGATTGGCGTAAATGTTCCATTAATCAAAACACCGAAACTTTCACCTTTTCTTGCCCAAATTCCGTTTTTACTGAAATCACCAATCTCGTTATAATCTGCGGGAACAAACTCTTCTCCCTTTTTGCTGAGCAAGCCCCAAGTTTCACCATTTTTAAATTTTGCGTAGCCATTGTTGAAACCTTTTATTTCATCATATTTTGGTTCTAAAATGGTTTTTCCATTAGTGTCCATCAAACCTATTTTTTCGCCGCTGCGGATAACTGCTACCCCACCGTCAAAATCATAAATCTTGTCAGTGGCAGGGGTATTTAAGGTTTCATTTTTAGCGTTAATGTATTTCCATTGATCGTTCTCCAATACCACCGCATACCCAGAATTGAAAGCCTTTACGCGATCATATTGTGGTTGGATAACCCATTCGCCAGAAGTATTGATAAAGCCCCATTTTTTATCTTTCATAGCGGCCGCGAGCTTTCCGGAAAAACTATCTGCTTTTTCAAATTGCGGCTGGATAACATATTCACCACTTTTGTTTATGTAGCCAAAAAGATCATTGTCGCGAACTAAAGCTAGTTCCTGAGCAGAAACTGCGGTTGTCCCCAAAATTAGAATAAGTGCAAAGGAAAAAATTGTTTTCATAATTATCTTGGTTTTAAGTTAGTGAGGAGAGACGAACAATTTACAAAATTATTCTGTTCTTATTTTACAGAATCCATCAAAAATTCTTTTACGCTGTTCACATATGGATACATTGCTACGTCTTCCTTAAAAACAGGGACAATTCCCCGGATTTCATTATACATTTTTTTGGTTTCGGAAGAAACGCTATCCTGAACTTTTAGATATTCAATAGCTTGAACAATGGTTATGAGTTCAATTGCTACTACTTCAAAGGCATTCTCAATCACTTTTTTGGTGATAAGTGCAGCATTTGTACCCATACTCACTATATCCTGATTGTCGTTATTGTTCGGGATACTGTGCACATACATTGGGTTGCTTAGCATTTGGCTTTCGGCTGTTGTGGATGTAGCAGTAAACTGTACGCCCTGCATTCCGAAATTCAATCCAAGTTTGCCCAAATTTACAAATGGAGGCAGTATGTTGTTCAATTTTGAATTCAATAAATAGTTCAATTGACGTTCAGCAAGCATTGTCATTTTTGCAACCACTATTTTCAACTTGTCCATTTCCAAGGAAACATAATCGCCATGAAAATTTCCACCGTGATACACGTGCCGTTTTTCAACATCCACGATTGGGTTGTCGTTTGCTGAATTTACTTCTTCAATCAATATTTTTTCAACGGAATTGAGCGTGTCCAACACAGGGCCCAAAATTTGGGGCACACAACGCAGAGAGTAATACTCCTGCACTTTTTCAACAAACACCTCTTCGTTTTTTGAACCGTTGTACAAATGGTGCTCGCGCTTTCGGGTGAGATTGCTGTCTTTTAAATGGGTGCGCATCATTTCTGCAATTTCACGTTGACCCACATGCATCTTGGTTTCATTCAGTTCTAAGGAAAGGTGGTCATCATATGCTTTTACAATTTCATTAATAGCGGAAGATGCTTTAATCATCCACTGCATAATTTGTTTTGTGTAAAGCACGTTTACCACACCTATCCCTGTCATTACTGACGTTCCATTCATCAAGGCCAATCCTTCACGGAGTTCTACTTTTATGGGTTCAAGATTTTCGATTTTGAAAATTTCTTCAGTCTTTCTGCGTTCGCCTTTGTAGAAAACTTCGCCTTCCCCAATCAATACCAAAGCCAAATGTGCAAGCTGCACCAAATCGCCGCTGGCGCCAACACCGCCGTGTTCATATATAAGTGGAATAATGTCCTTGTTTAATAGTTCGCCCATCAACTTAATAACTGAAGGGTGAACACCACTGTTCCCTAAGCTGAGAGTATTCAATCGGGCAAGCATTGCAGCGCGAACGTATTCTGCTGGAATAGCATTCCCGGTACCCGAGGCATGGCTACGAATAAGATTGTACTGTAACTGGATGCGCTCATCGTCCTTTATTTTATATTGAGCCATCGGGCCGAAACCTGTGTTGACACCGTAAATAATTTTATTTTCAGAAAATTCTTTTAGAAAGTCAAAACTATTTTGAACTCTTTCTATTATATCTTTGTGAAGTTGGACACGCTCGTTTTTAAAAATGGTTTTATCAAAATCGGCTATTTCCAGTTTTCCTTGTAATGTTGGCATTTATAGTTGAATCAATTGATTTATTAACGTTTTGGTCTAAAATAATTTGGTAACTTTAGAATGCAAATTTAGAATTTTTTAACAATCTATATCTTAATAATATGAATGATATTGCTGTTGATGTGTTAATTATTGGCGCAGGGCCTTCAGGCTGCGTTGCTGCTTCCTACTTAAAAAACAACGGGGTAAGCTGCAAAGTTGTTGAAAAAAGCACGTTTCCCCGTTTCGTTATTGGCGAAAGTCTTTTGCCGCGCTGTATGGACCATTTTGAGGAAACAGGACTTTTGGATTGCTTGATGGAACGAAAGTACGAAATAAAGGCAGGCGCCCGTTTTTTAAAGAATGATGTAGTGTGTAATTTTGACTTCAGTAAAAAGCATACGCCCGGTTGGGATTATACCTGGCAGGTGCCCCGAGCCGATTTTGACCACACCCTTGTAAAGGAAGTTGTGAAAAAAGGAGTAGACGTATCATTCGGGCATGAAGTAACCAATGTAAAGTTTGACGCCACCGGCCATTCTACCACCACTGTAAAAGATGAAAATGGAAAAGAATATAATATAACCGCGAAATTTATTATTGACAGCAGTGGCTATGGAAGGGTTTTACCGCGGTTGTTGGATTTGGAAAAACCTTCTTCCCTTTCTCCAAACTCCGCTATCTATACACACGTAAAAGACACCAAACGCCCTGAGGGGATTGAAGGCACGCTCATTACTTTTGATGTGGTAAGGGATGATGTATGGCTGTGGTTTATACCCTTTGCAAACGGAAACACCAGTATTGGCTTTGTAGGGCCAACTGAATTCATTGAATCTTATGAAGGCACAAACAAGGGAAAACTGCGCGAAATGCTTAAAATTTCTGACTACTATTATGACAGGCTGAAAGACGAGGATTTTCTTTTTGAACCGCATATCATAAAAAACTATTCAAAAGCCGTAAAACAACTTTACGGAAAAGGTTATGCCCTTACAGGAAATAGTGCCGAATTTTTAGACCCAGTTTTTTCATCGGGCGTTACTTTTGCAACTGAATCTGGACTGAAAGCAGCTAAATTAATCACGAAGGAATTGAACGGCATAACCGTTAATTGGGAAGAAGATTACACAGGCTATATTATGAAGGGGGTTGACGTTTTTAGAACGTATGTTAATGAGTGGTACACTGGCAATCTTCAAAAAATATTTTTCCATCGTCCCGAAAACCCCATAATAAAAGAACAGATTTGCGCTGTACTTGCTGGTTATGTCTGGGATGACACCAATCCATTTGTAAAAAATCACAACCGTCTAGTAAAAACGGTGGCGAAGGTTATTGATATGGAGAATGAAATGGCAAACTAGTTATATTTAATGCCTCTGCGCAATTGCTTTGCGAAAAATTTAGCAAGATTCCAATAGCCATAAGCTATACGTTCGCCTTGGTGAAAATCAAAACCCTCAAGGGTTGCTTTATCTCCAGCATAGGTACATTCTACATCTACAATGCTGGCAGAAAATAAAATGTTTTCAATATTCCCGGTTTCATAAATTAAAATGGTTACTTCCAAATTTCCACTTTTTCTTATAAATCCATTATTATATCCCGGGTAGATTTCAGTTGTATGAATTTTCATAGTAAAAGGTAAATCCGGTCGATCTTTTATCACCTTCACTTCTCCTTTTTTAAAATATTCATTAAAGGCTTTTATGTATCGAGGTTCATATCGGTATACCCTGTCGCCAAACCATTCTTCCCTAAAAACACGTGCATTGCCCGGCTTTACCTGTTCTTTTTCAAGCATTGTTTTTTGAAGATATGCTTCTTCACTTTCAAATTCTGTTACAGTCAAATCTGAATAATCAAAGACCAGATTGTATTCAGAGATATTCTCTAGTTTTTTAAAATCGCCGGAAATTACTGTAATATCCTGGGCCGAGACGATTAACGAGAAATTTATAAAGAATAAGAAATATGTAAATTTCATTTTTAGCTTTTTTCCTGCAAACCTAACTAAACTTATACTATAAAAATAAACAGCCATTTAATAATAAATGGCTGTTCTATATAAGCTTTTCAAAATAATACTGTTATTTAATATCTACTTTAATAAGCACATCCTCTTTGCTTTTTTTATAAACTTCCAAAACAAATTGGTTTTCATCGGTCTTTACAATTCTGTTATTGCTGAATTGATAAACTTCTAGATCTTCGGCAACATTTCTAGTGTCCAATATGGAACCTTTAGACATTTCACCCGTGTTATCGTTTATTTTATAAGAAGTTAGATACCCACCGTGCCCATCACTGTGTAAGGCCGGAATTTGGTCCAATTCCAGGTCTATGTTCTTTACATTGTCCAAGAATACTATATAATGGTTTCCATTGGTATTAAAATAAGAGTAAGACATGCCTCCCTGATACACTTTGCTGGTATCATAGACTTCGCCCATTTTAGGTTTACCGTACTGTCTTTTTGGAATTTTTTTCATCCATGCTAAGTTTCCGGAAGCATCTATTTTTGATACTAATATGTCGTTATTGTGATAGGTTACATAACTTCCTCTACGGGTATAGTGCACTACTAAGAATGTTTGTTCACCAATCAATAACAGACTACCATCGTCACTAATCACAAGATTTCGCAATTTCATGTGCTCAAATTCTGCTTTTCCGTCTTCATCTTTTCGTTCGTTTCTTTTCTTGGTGCGGTTTTTAACATATTGATTTAGCACTTCCAAAGGAATTTCATAGAATTTTTCATCCACCAAATTTCCTTCTTTGGTAATCTTAAAAGTGTATAGCCCATCTGCATTGTGCAATTCATTGTTAAGGCCATTGGTATAGAAGCCAGAGCAAATCATATAACCCTCAAAAGACTCAAATAGAGAGGTTCCGTTTATAAACTTATCGCCCAGATTTATTTTAGTTTTTTCAATATCGGGAGAATCTTTTGAAAGCCTGAAGAGTTCCATATGGTAGTTTGCCTCTTCGTCCTTTCTTCTTTTCTTGTCTTTATTACTGTCGTCATGGAAAACTTTAGCCATCAAATAAGCATTTCCATCAGAATCAACGGCAAAATCCTCAACATCCATTCTTCGTTCAGTATAAGGCATAGTGTACTCATTTGCCCAAAGTTTGTTCAGCGACTTATCGAAAACTTCAGCTCCAATAATATCATAGCTTTCCTTATCATTTTTCTCCTCTGGTTTTCTTCTATATTGAACAAGAATTTTAGACTCATCCAGGGATTTTAAAAAGTCAAATTTATCCGTAACTCCAAATCCAAAGGCAAAAGGTGCCGACATTCCGGCTGTAGATGCAAACGTACCGGCGAGTCTTCCGTCAATATCAATCAACTTTACCGCATCGCCTTCAAAAGTGCCTGTTTCAAAGTTTATTTCTCTATAAAACAATTGTTCGTGTTGGGTTTTTTTTCCTGTCCAGGATGAATAGAAAAGGTAGTATTTATCCTGTAATTGCTCCATTCCCTCAACTTGATAATTATCTGGGAAATCCTCATATTCTGTGGCCGAAATTTGTTTGAGGGTAGCAACATCAAATTTTTGCAGGACAATACTATTTTTCCAAGGTTTTACACTCAAAATTTGATTGCCATCAGAGAAGTAATATTTTTTTGGAGCATCATAAACTTGATAGGGCTCACTAACAGTGTAACTGTAATCTGCTGAAAGTTCTTTTTGGGAATAACCAAAAAAAGACACAGCCAGTAATAATAAAAAGAGTAGGTTGTTTTTCATTGTCGATGTTTTTTTAGGTGGTAATGGCCGTAAACTTAACAAAATATTATCTTTTATAGACTGTGGGACAGTGACCAAGAGGCAACATTTTTAACCAACACCGAAAGCTTATTCTTACTCTTTTGAAATTCAGCAGTTTCAATTACATTTTTAAAATTTTTTTTTACTAAAGTTTTATAAATGCAAAAATGCCAAGGTTATTCAACATTGTGGGCGAAACTATGAGGACAAAAAAATTCAGATTAAATTTGGGTAAAAATAAAAAAGTCCCAATCTAAGAAAGATTGAGACTTTTGTTGGCCCACTAGGGCTCGAACCTAGACTCTTCTGGACCAAAACCAGACGTGTTGCCAGTTACACCATGGGCCAATTCCACAATGAGGTGGCAAATTTAATACAAAGTTTGTGTTGTGCAAACATTTTATTGCAAAAAAATGCGTTCCCTTTTTTCAAAGTCGTTATACGTTAAAAATATCACATCATATTATACGTTACCTCAATTACATACTTGGGGCTATGTATATTATTAGTAAATTCGTCCCATAATTTTTTTTAAGTGCTTATGGGTTCTTTCAGCTTTACAAAATGGAACAAGATCACAGGTTGGCTTGTCTTTGCTATTTCATTGACTACGTATTGGTTAACCGTTGAGCCTACAGCCAGTTTTTGGGATGCAGGTGAATATATTACAACTGCTAGTAATTTAGAGGTTGGACACCCCCCGGGAGCTCCGCTCTACCAATTGCTCGGTGCCTTTTTCTCAATTTTTGCTGCTGAGGCTTCACAAATAGCGCTTACCATAAACCTAATGTCCGTTTTTGCCAGTGCATTTACCATACTATTTATGTTTTGGTCGCTAACTATCTTGCTTACCAATTTGGTTTCTAAACATCAAGAAATCGAAAAAACTGGCTCAATAGCCATTCTTGGTAGTGCAGCTGTGGGATCATTAGCCTTTGCGTTCACGGATAGTTTTTGGTTTAATGCCGTAGAAGCTGAGGTATATGCAAGTGCGGCTTTCTTAATGTCGGTATTGTTTTACACCGCTTTGCGCTGGGAGCGGGAAATGCTTGATCCGCGTGGTAACCGTTGGGTTATTTTAATTGCTTTTATTATCGGACTTTCCTTTGGAGTTCATTTTATGGCATTGCTTACCATTCCGGCCATCGGATTTTTGTACTTTTTCAAGCATTATAAAACCGTTACGGTAAAAAACTTCATCATTGCAAATATTGTAACCGTAGCCATACTCTTATTCATCTTCAAGCTTTTATTGCCAATGACGATGAAATTTTTCAGTGCTTCGGAACTATTCTTTGTCAATAGCATTGGGCTTCCGTTTAACTCCGGAACCATTTTCGCCGCGGTTCTTTTTATAGTACTATTCATTTACGGACTTCGTTTGACTCGAAAAAAAGGATTTGTACAGCTAAACACCCTTTTATTATGCGTACTTTTTATATTTATTGGATTTTCAAGTTGGTTGATGTTGCCCATTCGCGCCAATGCGGGAACGGTAATTAACGAGAACAACCCCAACAACGCACGTGAGCTATTGGCCTATTACAATCGCGAACAGTACCCAGAAACCCATCTTTTTTATGGGCCTCTTTTCACTGAAACCTACGTTGGGCTTGATGAAGACAACCCTTATAAAGACGAAAAACCAAAATACGAAAAGGATGAAGCTACCGGAAAATACATCATCGTAAACAATTACAAAAATGCCGGTCAAAATACCGAGGATTCACAAAAGGCCTTTATGCCCCGTATGTGGAGTACAGAACACAATGCCAACTACATGGAATTTACGGGAGGATTGGATTTTTCGATAAAAAGTGAATATTTAAGCGAACCTAGACTAGTAGAAGAAGTCAATAAGTTTAAACAGGCTTACAACCAAGGTCTGGTTGACAAAAGCGATTATGACAAGTTCTTGAAAAATTTTGGACAATATATAGATATTCAAAAACCGTCCTTTTTTCAGAACATGAAATTTATGTTCGAGTTTCAGTTTGGCTATATGTACTGGCGTTATTTTATGTGGAATTTCACCGGTAGACAGGACGATGTGCAGGGCCAATATACAGACCTTCATGGCAATTGGATAAGTGGAATTAAATTTATTGACGAATTGCGCTTGGGCAATCAAGACGGCCTTACCAGTGACATGAAAGATAACAAAGCACGAAACACCTACTTTTTCCTTCCGCTCATTTTAGGAATTATTGGCTTGGTTTTTCATTTTAAAAATGACCAAAAGAGCTTTTGGGTCTTGCTTGTGTTTTTTCTCTTCACAGGATTGGCACTTAAAGTTTATCTAAACGAAAGACCTTTTGAGCCACGGGAGCGTGATTATGCGCTTGTAGGAAGCTTCTATGTTTTTGCCATTTGGATAGGTTATGGCGTCTATGCCCTTTTTGACCTAGCAAAAGATTATTTAAAACCGAAAATAGCATTGCCTGTAGTACTTGCCATTACTACTTTGGCCGCACCAGTTTTGCTCGCCACCCAAAATTGGGACGACCACGACCGAAGTAACCGATATACCGCGCAGAGTATGGCCAAAATGTATTTGGACTCCTGCGATAAAAACGCGATTCTCTTTACCATTGGCGACAATGACACCTTTGCGCTTTGGTACGCACAAAACATTGAAGGCTATAGGCAAGATGTACGTATCGTTAACACTAGCCTGTTCCAGACAGATTGGTATATTGATGATATGAAGAAAAAGGCCTTTACCAGTGACCCTATCCCCTCACAACTAGCGCATAACAAATACCGTTGGGGAACACGCGATTTCTTAATATATCAACAAACCACTCAAGATACCATTGATATTAAAACGTGGATGAATTTTGTGGCCAATGACAGCCCGGCAACCCAAATGGAGCTTCCTAGTGGACAGCAAGTAAACACTTTTCCTTCAAAAATTATTCGAATACCTGTAGATAAAGAAGCTGTATTACGAAATGGTATAGTTGATGAAAAGGATGCCGATAAGATTGTTCCATATATAGACATTAATCTTAAGGGCGATATTATTTATAAAAACAGAATGATGATGCTGGACATTATCGCCAACAATAATTGGGAACGGCCTATTTATTTCAGTGGCGGAAGCTTTGGTGATGATGATTATTTGTGGATGAAAGATTATCTGCAGTTGGACGGAGTGGTTTATAAATTAGTTCCCATTAAAACCCCTTTAAACAAAAGAAGTCCTTTTGATATGGGCAGAATTGATACTGATAAAATGTATGATATTGTTATGTCTTGGGATTGGGGCAATAGCGGCAGCCCGGACATTTATCACGATACCGAGACCAGAAGAAATGGCATAACTTATAGAAGCAATCTTGCTCGGCTTGCAGAAGCACTTATTAACGAAGATAAGAACGAAAAAGCCGAAAAGGTGCTGGATCTTGCAATGGAGAAGATGCCAATAAATTATTTTGAATATTATTCCCTTTTGGAACCATTTGTTATTGGTTACTACGAGCTTGACAAACCCGAAAAGGCTCGCAAGGTCTATGAAGATGTTACCAAAAAATATCAAGAAAATTTAACTTATTACAATAGTTTGAAATTTAATAAACAACGTGCCATCGCCGAAGATATAATTAGCGATATGGAGCGTTACCGCGGCCTAGTACAGCTGGTGGTTGTGTATGACGAAGAACAATATGGCAGAGCCGAAGCAAAGGAGTTTAACGACTATTTAAAGCTCTTCCGCCACTTCTATTCTCCAGATGAGGCCATGGATTTAGACAAAGATGTTGAAAAAGATTCCACCATTGAAATTCCACTGGATTCTTCGCTACTGGAAGAAATGGAACTGGAGCCAACCAATCAGGTTAACGAGGATGTGCCCGTAAATTAAAACATTTTGGAGTTCAATTTGGTAAAAATGCCCAGATTCATACAGCGGTTATACCCTGAGCGAATCTGGGCTTTTTCACGAAAAAAAAATGCTATATTTCTCACTTTTGATGATGGCCCCATTCCCGAAGTTACTCCGTGGGTGTTAGACGAATTGAAAAAAAATAATGCCAAAGCAACCTTTTTCTGTATAGGCGAAAATGCAAAAAAATATCCAGCGCTTTTTGAAAGAATTATTGCGGAAGGTCATGCGGTTGGCAACCATACTCACAACCATTTGAACGGTTGGAAAACCAATACCTCAACTTATATTGCAAATACGCTTTTAGCTGATAAGGTAATCAACTCAAAATTATTTAGACCACCCTACGGAAAAATCACTTCAAAACAAGCCAAAGCTCTTCAAGCAAAAGGTTATAAAATTGTGATGTGGGATATCATCAGCTATGATTATGACGCCAACACTTCCCCAGAAAAATGCCTTCAAAATGTGTTGAAAAATATAAAGCCCGGAAGCGTAGTTGTGTTTCACGATAGCCTAAAGGCAGAAAAAAACCTTCGGTATGTTTTGCCGAAGGTTTTGGAATATTTGAAGGAAAAGAATTTATCTCCCGTGGCGTTTGATTCTTGTTCTTAAAGTATTTTCTGTAGGCGGACAGAATAGAGGATACCATACTCTATTCATACTCTATTCATACTCTATTTAGGAGGCATCTATGGCTTATGGGAGATTCGTCACTGGTTGATATGAGGAAATTTTTATTTTAAATTAACATTCAGAGAAAATACTGTTATAGAAGTTGTTCCCGATCCTATTAATCTTTGTCCCCATATTTCTACATATTCATTAGGCGCTAGTTCAACAGTTCCCGAAATTGAATTACTCGAAATATCGGAAGTATTATTTACTCTCATCAATGTATTAGTTTCAACTAATGATGTTCCTGTAGCCCCATTTTTTTTGATGAAAAATGCATAGTAATCTCCAGTCCCACTATTACCCCTTACAGAAAGAGAAGCGTTGATTTGAAAAGTTCTGGTTTTTTTTCCAAGATAGGTCAACCGATTATTTTGCGGAGAAGAGACCCTAAACAAATTTACTGCAGTTGTTGTGTTTAAGTTTGGCGAAGTTCCCGAAAGATTGAACTCATTGCCATTTGTTACAGTCTGTACAAAGCCCGTGGTGATGGTGCCATTATAATATATATTCCCTGATGAAACATCATCAGATTCTCTCGGTATTCCTGGACAGTTCACCGTCCACGAATTTGTAAAACTATAACCAGGATAAGACCCTGTAGTATATTTTTTTATATATCCATTGGGAGCAGATGTTGTTCCAGAAAAAACCGTCCCTTGTAAAACCCCACTTCCAACAGTCGGGTTTGAACTCACGTCCAATGCTACATCTGAGCCATTGACAGAACTAAAACCACTTACTTTTTCAATCAATCCAAATGTACCCGTAAAGGTTTCAAAAGTGCCGTTGTTTGTGTCTAACCAAGCTTGATTGTTTAAAAGAAGATTCCCAATATTTGAATAAGTTATACCTGTAGTATTTCCAACGAATTGTACAATATTCCCGAAATAAAGTCCCACATTGGAAATTGAACCAACATTCGCAAAATTAGTTATGACCGTATTTTGAACCAATAAAGAAGAACCGCCTGTAATGGCAAAGGCACTTCCACCACCTGTTAAAGTGACATTTCGAATACTTCCGCCAGTTGTACCTTGAAAGATTGGCCCCGAAGTTTTCGTTAATATATCTTCGGTAGCATCCAACCCTGACACATAAGCATTGTTCAAATCTATTGGAAACGCAAGGGTGATCAATCCATTGATTTCGTATAAAGTATTGGTTTGGAGCAAATACTTGGAACCTCCTCCAGCAGCAAGTTCGGGAGCCAAGTCTGCAGCAGATTTTACAAGTTTATAATTATTTCTCTGATTTGATGCCGAATTGATTCGGACCCAAGCAGTAGTAGTCGTATCGTAATAAAAGAAAGATTTTAGGGTAGTATCATAAACCAATAAGCTATTTGCAGGCCCATCAACTGCGTTCCGTTGCACGGTTGTCATCCTTGGAACCAAAAAACCCTTTGAAGTAGAGGTAATATCAAGCATGGATGAGGCGGCGGGGTCTGTATTTCCGATACCCACTTGAGCCTCAGCGGTTAATGCAATAAAAAAAATAAATAGAAATAATAATCTTGTAATTATACAAGAGCTTTTATAGGATTTTTTCATAGCAGTTGGGGATAATGTAAAATTTTTCGGACAAATTAAAAGACTTAATCCGAATTTACAATCACTTTAACGATAAAATTTTAAAATTTTAACATTTATTGTAGGAAATTCAATAAACTAAAAGAAAGAGGGGGAAAAGAAGAAAATACTTACCAAAATACTCTCTTTTCCATATTTTTTTATGAAATAAAACAATGTACTGATAAATAAATGAGGAGTTTAGAGCGTCTAAACATATTCGTTCACAAGCCCAATAAGTGTATTGGCATCCTGTTCCCCGCTTTGGCGCCATTTCATTTCGCCATTTTTGTAGATCATTAGGGTGGGAAGGCCTTTAACCCTAAGAGCTTCGGCAAGCTCCCTATTTTTGTCAACGTCTATTTTAATAACACGTGCTTTATCGCCAAGTGCCGCGGCAACGTCTCTCAATACTGGGTGCATTTCCTTGCAGGCGTCGTCCCATTCTGCATAAAAGTCCAGCAAAACTGGAACTCGTGTTTCAATTAATTCTCCAAATTTTGACATTTGCCTTAATGTGTTAGTTGAACAATTGTATTACAAATATAACATTTCCCGATTATTATACGGTATTCTGTTTCTTTTTAAGTTGGATTACCGTAATCTCTGGCCAAATGCCCACCCTGCCCGGATAGCCCAAAAAACCAAAACCACGATTCACATTTATATACCTTCCAAATTCCTCATAAATTCCTGCCCAGTTTTTATATCTGTACTTTATGGGGCTCCATTTTAATATTCCCGGTATTTCAATGCCAAACTGCATTCCGTGGGTATGGCCGCTCAGTGTTAAGTGAAAATGGCGGGGATCGTCCTTTACTTTTGCCTGCCAATGTGATGGATCGTGGCTCATCAAAATTTTGAAATCGTCTTTTGAAATTCCTTCGCAGGCTTTATCCAGATCGCCAGCCTGTTTAAACCCGTTCTCACCCCAATTTTCAACCCCTATTAAGGCTATTTTCTGACCACTTCGCTGAAGGTACCGATTTTCGTTCAGCAACAGATTCCAGCCCATTTCTTTTTGAAGATTTTTTAAATTCTGAAGGTTTTCAAATTTTTCTGAAGCACTTTCCCACTTCACATAATCGCCGTAATCGTGGTTTCCCAAAACCGAAAAAACACCCTCAGGAGCTTTCAAAGTTGAAAATAGTGCTTTCCAATCGTTCATCTCATCAGCGATATTGTTTACCAAATCGCCCGTAAAAAGTATTACATCGCTTTGCTGTTCATTAATAAGGTTTACAGCATACTCCACTTTATTTTGATTATCAAAACTTCCGCTGTGGATGTCGCTAATCTGAGTCAACGTAAAACCGTCAAATGCCTCGGGCAGGTTGTCAAATTCCAAAGCATATTTCAACACTTTATAATTGTACTTTCCCTGAATCATCCCGTAAAGCAAAGACACAAATGGAATTGCCGCAATGCCCAAAGCAATGGTACTTACAAACTTTCTGCGGGAAGCCATAAATTGCGCCTCATCACTTCCGGCCACTTTCATAAATATTCCAACAAAAAATCGGGCTATGTCTTCTCCAAACATAAACACGATTATTATCAATTTTGGAACAAAGACAGCCAGAAAAATTCCGAAGAAATACATTTTTGGAGGTTCCATCATTTTTGCAGAACCCAAAAAGGAAAGTTCATAAATCAATCCTGCTAAAACAGCTAGCGAAATAAAAACATACAACCCGTGCAGCCACGGACTTTTTGCCACTGTTTTTAAGGCCTGAAAGGCATAAATATCAACAAGAATGTAAATGACAATAAATATGAACCAACGCATAGATAAAGAGAATTCTTAAAGATAGTGCGTTTCAAAAAACTGAGGCGTACCTTCACTTTATTTTAACGGTTTTAGTATCTTTTCAAAATATTTTTTTTGAAATGCGAAACACCCTATCCCTATTCATTTTTGTATGCTCTGCTTTCTGTTTTTCACAGCAAATTTCTTCTGAAAAACTGACTTCTTTTGTAAATCCATTTATCGGCACGGGTGGGCACGGCCACACCTATCCCGGCGCCACCATGCCTTTCGGGATGATGCAGTTAAGCCCCGACACGCGCTTGGAAGGCTGGGACGGCTGCAGCGGCTATCATTACAGTGATGAATATATTTACGGCTTTTCGCACACACACCTTAGCGGGACTGGCGTCAGCGATTATGGCGATGTGCTTTTAATGCCTACCAATGCTGCGAATTTTAATAATGGCGCCAGTGGAAATTCTGGCTATCGCGCACACTTTTCACACGAAAATGAAACCGCTTCCCCCGGCTATTACAAAGTGTTTTTGGACGATACAAATATTGAAGTAGAACTCACGGTTTCCAAACGCAGCGGTATTCATCACTATACTTTTCCGAAGGGTTCAAAACAGATTTTAATCCTCGATATCGAGCATCGCGATATGGTTTTAAGCTCTGAAATAAAGGCTCTTTCAAAAACCGAAATTTCTGGGCACCGCCATTCCGAGGCTTGGGCAAAGGACCAGCGACTTTTTTTCAACATTGAATTTTCCCGGCCTTATAAGAATGTAGAATATTATTCCCGCTTCGTGGGCAATTGGGACAATCCCACAAAAGTTGCTTTTGAGTTCGAAGCTTCCAAAGGAAATGAACTCTTTGTAAAAGTTGGTATTTCAGCCGTTGACGAAGCCGGTGCCAAGAAAAATCTGGAAGCTGAAATTGGTAACAAAACATTTCAGCAAATAAAAGAAGAAGCCGAAGCTGCTTGGGAAAAACAGCTGGGCAAAATCGAAATCGAAACCCAAAACGAAAATCAAAGAACCATTTTTTACACATCGCTTTATCACACGATGCTTGCGCCAAACCTCTATCAAGACGTTGACGGCCGTTACCGCGGAATGGATTTGGAAATTCACCAAAGCAACGATTTTGAAAACTATACTGTTTTTTCACTTTGGGACACCTATCGTGCCGCGCATCCGCTGTACACAATTATTGAAAAAGAACGCACCAACCACTTTATAAATTCGCTTTTGGCAAAACACGACGAAGGCGGAATCCTCCCCATTTGGCCTTTGGCGGCCAATTACACGGGCTGTATGATTGGCTATCATTCCGTGCCCGTAATTGCCGATGCTTATTTAAAAGGTATTCGCGGATATAATGCCGAAAAAGCTTTTGAAGCTATGAAACACAGCACGTTGCAGGATAAATTGGGTTTGAAAAGCTATAAGGAATTCGGTTTTATTCCTGTGGAAGAAGAGAGTGAATCGGTTTCTAAAACGCTCGAATATGCCTACGATGATTGGACGGTTGCCCAAATGGCAAAAGCGATGGGAAATATGGAAGATTACCAAATTTATTCGGAAAGAGCGCAATATTACAAAAACGTTTTTGACCCCGAAACCAAGTTTATGCGCGGCCGCTTCCGCAATACGTGGTTTGCACCATTTGACCCGTATGAGGTGAACTTTAATTACACTGAAGCCAATTCGTGGCAATATAGTTTTTATGCCCCGCAGGACATTTCAGGACTTATAATTTTAATGGGCGGAAAAGACGACTTTGAAAACCAACTCGACAAACTTTTCACCGCAAAAAATGAAACTTCGGGTCGCGAACAAGCTGATATTACAGGCTTGATTGGGCAATACGCACACGGAAACGAGCCAAGCCACCATATGGCCTATCTCTATAATTTCGTAAATAAGCCTGCAAAAACGCAGGAAAAAGTACATCAAATTTTAAATGAATTGTACCAAAACGCCCCTGATGGAATTTCCGGAAATGAGGACTGTGGACAGATGAGCGCATGGTACATTTTCAGTGCGATGGGCTTTTATCCCGTAACGCCAGCGAACAATCAATATATTATTGGGACGCCTTTGTTTGAAAAGGCAATTATCAATTTGGAGGACGGAAAAAAGTTTGAGATTTCTGCTGAAAACCTTTCCGATGAAAACAAATATATTTCCTCAGCAAAACTGAACGGAAAATCCTTAAACAGAAGTTTTATCTTTCATTCCGAAATTATGGATGGCGGAAAACTGGTTTTTAAAATGACTGACAAACCTTCTAAATGGGCCACAAAGGATGATGAGATTCCAATAACTGAAATTACCGAAAACTTAATCGTCCTCCCTCCATTTATTGTAAAAGGAGAAGTGGCCTTTAAAAATGAAACGCAGATTTCGCTGGGCGTTTCATCACCAAAAACAGATATTTATTATTCACTGAACGATTCAGAATTTAAAAAATACACACAACCCTTTACCATTTCCGAAGAAACTGTTTTAAAAATTTATGCGGAGAAGCTTCCGTTGAAGCCTTCTGCCAGAAACCTTGGCAAACGGAGCACTTTACTTAAAACCCATTTTTACAAAATAGACACCAACCTGAGCATAACTTTGGAAACCGAATATGCCAACCAATACAACGGCGGCGGAAAAAATGCATTAATTGACGGCATTCACGGAGCAAATGATTTTAGAACTGGTACGTGGCAAGGCTACCACGATACAGATTTAAAAGCCACTGTGGATTTAGGTTCTGAAAAAGAAGTAAAAACTGTTGCGGTAAGTTTTTTACGGGACCAACGCAGTTGGATTTTTTACCCCACCGAGGTTGTCTGCTTAGTTTCAGAAAACGGAAAAGATTTTACAGAATTGCCAATTCAAAAAATAGATGCCACACACCCTTCCGAAGAAGTTGAAATAAAAACAATTTCATTTGAAATAGAAAAAAATGTTCAATTCGTAAAAATCATTGCAAAAAACTTCGGCGATTTACCAAAAGGGCATTTGGGTTACGGCGGAAAGGCTTGGCTTTTTGTGGATGAGATAGAAATTAAATGAAACAGGACTAAAGGGAAACACCTATCATGACCACTTAAATTTTAAAAATAAAGTCCTCAACCTGAAACCTGAAACCTGAAACCTGAAACCTGAAACCTGAAACCAAAATTATATGAAACGCAGAAAATTTATACAAAACGCCTCACTTTCCACTTTGGGAATTGCCGTAGGCTCATCGGTTTTCGCTTCGGAAATAAAAGCTTCAGTTTTGGAAGAAAATAAAACTCCAAATGAAGCTTCCGGTTTTCCAATGGTAATTGCCACTTGGAACGTAAAAGACAGCACTGCTGAAGCCTGGCGTGTATTGCAGGAAGGAAAATCTGCCCTCGACGCCGTGGAAAAAGGCTGTATGGTTGAAGAAGCCAATGCCGAAGGCCAATCAGTGGGCATTGGTGGCTTGCCAGATCGGGACGGCAATGTTACGCTGGATGCCTGTATTATGAATAAGGACGGTGATTATGGCGCCGTGGTTTACCTTCAGCATATTATGCACCCAATTTCAGTTGCACGTAAAGTGATGGAAGATACGCCGCACGTTATTTTGGCCGGAAAGGGCGCGGAAAAATTTGCGATTTCCGAAGGATTTGAAAAAACAAATCTGCTAACTGAAGCTTCTAAAAAAGCTTGGGAGGAATGGAAAAAGACTTCGCAATATAAACCCATTATAAATATTGAAAACCACGATACCATCGGCATGCTCGCCATTGACAAAAACGGCGATATTTCGGGCGGTTGTACCACTAGCGGTTTGGCTTACAAAATGGCCGGACGCGTGGGAGATTCGCCAATAATTGGTTCGGGCCTTTTTATCGACAATGAAATTGGCGGCGCAACCGCAACGGGTTTGGGCGAGGAAGTTTTGAAAACCGTAGGCAGTTTTTTAATAGTAGAATTAATGCGCCAAGGCAAAACACCGCAACAGGCTTGCGAGGAAGCGATAGGAAGAATTATTAAAAAGAGTCCGAACTATAAGGATTTTCAAGTGGGTTATATTGCCGTGAACAAAAAGGGTGAAACGGGCTATTATTCCATTCACGATGGGTTTTGGGTAACAAAATATCAAAACGATAAAAACGAAAATTTTTCCTCGGATTTTTATGATAAAAAGTAATTATATAGAGAACCAATCATGACCCCAAAAAAAACCTTCCGCTCCGCGTTTATTACCGTTACCGTACTTTTTTTCCTTTGGGGGTTTATCACCGTTTTGGTTGATAGCCTCATTCCAAGATTAAAAGACGTTTTTGAACTCAGTTATTTTCAGGCGGGACTGGTGCAATTTGCTTTCTTTTTGGCTTATTTAGTAATTTCAGTTCCCGCGGGAGCATTGCTTTCGCGAATTGGGTATAAAAAAGGGATAATAGTGGGCTTGGTCACTATGGCTGTGGGTTGCTTGCTCTTTTATCCAGCCGCTTCCGAAAGGGTATTTTGGATATTTTTGATTGCATATTTTACACTCGCAGGCGGAATAACCGTGCTGCAAGTGGCAGCCAATCCTTATGTTTCGGTCTTGGGAAGTGAAGGCGGCGCTTCCAGCCGATTGAATCTTTCACAAGCCTTCAATTCATTGGGAACGGCAATCGCACCCTTGATCGGCGCGTCATTTTTGTTGAGTGATACAATTAAATCCTCAGAAGAAATTTCGGTTTTGACAGATGTTGACAGAAGTTCCTATTACATTTCCGAAGCTTCCGCAGTACAAACGCCCTTCCTTTTCATTGCTGTATTTATAGGGCTTTTGGCTTTAATGTTCGTTTTTATAAAACTTCCGAAGATTTTGGAAAAAAGCCCCGTGGGCGGTTACGGAAAACTGCTGAAAAACAAAATCGTTATGCTCGGGGCGCTCGGCATTTTTCTATACGTAGGTGCCGAAGTTGCCATTGGCAGCTATTTGGTGAATTATTTTATGAGCATGAATATTTCAGAAATAATCCTTCAAAATGAAACGATGAAATACCTTGCCGAAAATCTTTTAAATACCGATTTAGGAAAAATTGACAATAAAGCCATTGTGGGTGCTTTTGTGGTTTTCTATTGGAGCGGCGCGATGGTGGGAAGATTTGTGGGCGCTTACCTTACCCGAATAATGAAACCCACAAAAGTCCTTTCTATTTTTGCGGGATTGGCTGTTCTCATGTTGCTTATCTCCATGCACACCTATGGCTTGGTATCCATGTGGTCTATTTTGGCGGTTGGGCTGTTCAATTCAATAATGTTCCCGACCATTTTTGCTTTAACGATTGACGGGTTGGGTGATTTAAAACCACAAGCCTCGGGATTGCTTTGTATGGCAATTGTTGGCGGAGCTGTAATTCCGCCTGCATACGGATTTTTAACAGATAACATTGGGTTTAAGTTTGCGCTATTTTTAATAATTGCTTGTTATGGGTATATTTTATTTTTTGGTTTTTTGAAAGGCAAAAAGAAAGCTATAATTTTATAATTTACAAGTTGTTATCTTTTATGGGATTAAAAATGTATTTTAGAAAAAGTTTAGCAAACAAATTTGAAAACCTCACTTTCAGTTTTAGCATTTATAATTGGTTTTGCCTGCATTTCCCAAAATGAGCGGCAAGTTAATTCTGCGGTTATTGATTCCATTTTAAAAGCTACTGCAAAAATTCCTACGGCAGATGAAAAAGTAACTTATTTGAGCAGGGCGACAAGCAAATTGCGTTACGGAGGGGGTAGTTTAGCCTTGATTAAAAAATCTGAGGAAATTTCAAAAAAAGCAAACGTCCCTAAGTTGCTTGCTACTACATACTATTACTACTCTAACTATTACTATTACAATACAAACTTAGACTCTTCGCTCTTTTACATTAAAAAGTCAAAAGACTTTATAAGTGATGAGGAATTACCATTTTTAAGATCTTCCATTTTAAATACTGAAGGAGGTGTTTACGTACTAAAAGGAGATATGCCCAAAGCACTTTCACTTACCTTAAAATCACAGGAATTTCTTGATAAAGTGGATACTACAAGTTTGGTAGGTGACGAAAAAATAATCTACAAAAAAGAACGCCTGGCCCTAGACAATAGCATTGCTAATTTTTATAACCAAATGGAGGAATATGAAAAAGCAACCTATTATTACGACAAGGGTTACAGAGCAGCATTGCGCGACAGCTCTTTTATTGCCGCAGGCGTTTTTATGACAAACAAAGGAGATCTGTACTTAAATACCGAAAAATATGAAAAGGCGTTAGAGGCTTTTCTTGAAGGTAAGAAATTAAAGGAAAAAGGCAAATCACCGCCATTATTGCTTGTAAATTCAGATTTGAATATTGGTATAGCCTATACAAATCTAAATAATTTTGAGGAAGGCTTACCATACCTAAACACCGTAATTTCATTTTACGAAAGTAGCAACATAAGCGGAAAGCTTGCCGAATCCCTAGCCTATAGAGGCGATCATTTTTTGAAGCAGGAAAAATACAATCTGGCGATTGCAGACTGCGAAAAAGCAAAAGAAATTACTTCTTCAACAGAAAATCTCCAGGTTTTTTCAAAAGCGTGTGAATGTTTGTATAGCGCATATAAGGCAACAGACAATTATAAAGAAGCTATTGCAAATTATGAGTTGTATGTGGATGCAAGGGAAACTATTTTTAACGAAAAAAACATAAAGAAGCAGACCCAACAGGAAATGGAGTTTGAGTTCAATAAAACCTCAGCGCTAAAGAACGCAGAGATTATTGCTCGCGAAAAAGAGAGCAGGTTGTATTCTATCCTTTCAATTATCGGCTTTTTGTTTGCTGCATTTTTAGGGTTTTTCTTTTATAAAAACAGAAAGAAGAATTTGTCCCTTGCCAAACAGAAGAAACTACTGGAAGCAACCATAGATGAGAAAAATGTACTTTTAAAGGAAACACACCATCGTGTTAAAAACAGCTTTCAAATAGTTTCGTCATTGCTCTATCTGCAATCTGAAAATATGGTTGGTAAAGAAGCCCAGATTGCCCTTCGCGAAGCACAGAACAGGGTTCGATCCATGGTTTTGATACATCAAAGGCTTTACAACAAAGACCAATTAGTGGGCATTGACAGCAAGGAATATTTGGAGGCCCTGACTAAAGACATTTTTGAAACACACCAATTCAAAAAAGAAAAATTACCGTATGTGCTAAATATTGAACCCATAGTGCTTAGTATTGAAACCATAACTCCCATCGGGCTTATTCTGAACGAATTGATAATAAACGTCCTAAAACATGCTTTTGAGGATATTACTTCGGAAAGTTTGCTTTCTATTGATTTTGAAAAGAAAGATGACACCCTGGTTTTAAAAGTTATCGATAACGGGAAAGGGTTTAATGGTGAAATAAAGGAAACTTCCTTTGGAATAAAACTGATGAACACGCTTGCGAAAAAATTAAGGGCCACCTTGAATTACAAGTCTTCAGAAAATAACGGAACCGAAGTGGTTTTAAACATCAAAAAGTTTGAAATACTTTAGTATCTTTAAGAAAAAACCTTGTGGGCCAATTGAAAATCTACATAGTAGAAGACGATCCATTAATTTCCTTTACCATAGAAACCGCTTTAAAAAAGCACGGTTATGGAATTTGTGGCAATGCTGACAATTTTGAGGAAGCTTTGAGTGAAATAATTCAAAAGAGTCCAGATCTAGTACTGGTTGACATTCAACTGGACGGTGAAAAAGATGGTGTTAATCTCGCGGAAAAATTGGACAGCCTTGAAATTCCGTACCTATACCTAACCTCACAAACTGATCCACATACCATAAAAAGAGTTAAGGAAACACGGCCGCTGGGCTATATCGTTAAACCATTTACCGAAAATGGTCTAAGGAGCAATATTGAAATTGCTTGGAACAATTATAAAACCGACGAAGAATATCTTTCCTTTTCAACTAACAATGAACTTTATAAAATCAGACAGTCACAAATACTTTATTTAAAGGCATTTGACAATTATTGTTATGTAATAACTTCAGAAAGGGAATATTTGGTTCCAAAAACCCTAAAGTTTCTTGCCTCCCAATTAAATTCAGAAAAATTTACAAAAACACATCGGTCCTATTTGGTTAATCTTCTTAAAATTGAATCTTTAAAGACAGATTCTCTGCTAATAAACAATGTGGAAATCCCCGTCAGTAATTCCAAAAAAAACCAGCTTAGGCAATTGCTGCAACAATCATAATAATACTTCGCTAAAAAAAACAGTCCATTCACTAAAAAATCTTAAGGATTGTCTTAATAACAATCTAAATTCGAACTGTTTTAGATCCCCATAACATTTCAAATTAAAATTTTTTAAGATGAATAATGCAATACTTTACATTACCATTGGGGCGCTGTTTGATACATTTGGCGATTTGTTGATGAAAAACTGGGTAATCAACAACAGTAAAATCTATTTTGCCGGAGGAATGCTTTTTTACGTAGTGGGCCTGAGCTTTTTGGCCTACAGTTTTACATTTAAAAACATAGTAATTGCTTCGGTATTGTTTTTAATATTCAACGTAGTGCTGCTTTCCCTGGTTAATTGGTTTGTTTACAGTGAAGCACTTTCGCATAAAGAAATAGCGGGCCTGTGCCTAGGGCTTATGGCTGTTGTATTATTTGAATATAATTGAAAATGATAAATAAATTAAACTATATAAACAACATTATAAACTATTCACAATTGAGTTTTTCAGTTGTTAAAAAAAAGAAAGCCGCTGTGAGGTGCGGCTTTCTTTTAAAAAAACTTTTTTGATAATACTGAATTAAGGATATGGTAATAGTTAGCTATTAGTTTTGTTTCGGAATCAATCCTGATCAAATTGATTTCATTTTTCAGTGTTAAAAAAGTAAAGTCGCTTTTGAGGAGGAGCGGCTTTTGCTTTTTTTATTGGGCAAAGATCATCTCGCCCTTGCTTTCCTGTTCCTTAAATTTCATAACCAGCTCCAAGGCATCGGGTATTACATCGCTACAACAAATAATTAGCGAACCTTTTTTCGCATTTTTTACAGCGTGGGTAATGGCCTCTTTTTCGGAAGGGATAATCGTGGTCTTCTTGTTGGGATCCTTCATTTTTATTCCCGCGTCAAGCATTTTTATTAAATCTTCTTCGCTTTTACCGCGTAAATTTTTGTCCTGTCTTATTATAATTTCATCAAACATTTCGGCGGCAATGCTTCCCAATTCATTGGTGTCTTCTTCCCTTCTGTCGCCTACTCCAGCAATTATCCCAATTTTTTCAGTCGCTTCTAAGTTATCGGTGAAGTTTTGTAGTGCACGCATTCCTGCCGGGTTGTGCGCATAGTCCAAAAGAATACTGAAATTTTCAAACTTAAAAAGATTCAATCTTCCAGGTGTTTGCGAAGCTGAAGGAATAAAGGTTTCCAAGGCTATTTTCATATCTTCAATTCCAATACCACGAACGTTTGCAGCAATCACCGCCGGAAGAACATTCTGGATCATAAATGTAGCTTTCCCTCCGTAGGTCAAGGGAATATTTTCAGCTTTCATAATGCGCATTTTCCAGGTGCCGCGACAAAGGGTAACATAGCCGTTTTCATAAACTGCAGTGATTCCGCCAAGTTTTTGGAGCGCCTTTATCCGCGGATTTTCTTCATCCATAGAGAATAGTGCGAGGTTGCAATTGATGCTTCTTCGCATTTCGTAAACCAAATCGTCATCGGCGTTTAGAATTGCATAGCCATCTGGCAAAACAGTTTCGGGAATTACGCCTTTCACCTTTGCCAATTGCTCTACTGTGTGTATTCCTTTCAACCCTAAATGATCTGCAGCAACGTTGGTAACAATCCCCACATCACATTTTTTGAAACCAAGACCTGCGCGCAACAGTCCGCCACGGGCACATTCCAAAACTGCAAAATTTACGGTTGGATCCTTCAAAACAAATTCGGCACTGGCGGGCCCGGTGCAATCACCTTTCATCAATAATCTATTTTGGATATAAACGCCATCGCTGGTAGTGTAACCTACCCTGTATCCCTTCATTTTTGCCATGTGGGCAATCAAACGTGTGGTGGTGGTTTTTCCATTGGTGCCAGTAGTTGCAATGATAGGAATTCTTCCTGTATTCCCCTGCTGAGGAAAAAGTTTATCTACCACTGGTGCTGCTACATTTCTAGGCAATCCAGTAGTTGGTGCTAAGTGCATTCTAAAACCTGGACCAGCGTTTACTTCCAATACGGCACCTCCGGTTTCTTCCAACGGCTTGCTGATATCTGTTGTCATTATATCAATTCCACAGATGTCGAGGTCAATTATTTTTGAAATGCGTTCTGCCATGGAAACGTTTGAGGGGTGCACAATATCCGTAACATCTTCCGCAGTACCGCCCGTACTCAAGTTTGCGGTATCCTTAAGAATAACTATCTCGCCTTGATTTGGAACCGAATCTTCGGTGTAACCTTTAGCGGCAATAATGGTTTTGGTTAAATCATTGATGGTAATTTTAGTAAGCACATTTTCGTGACCATAACCTCTGCGAGGGTCCTTGTTTACCTCATCAACTAACTCTTTAATAGTAGATTTACCATCACCCACTACATTTGCCGGTGTGCGCTTGGCAGCGGCCACCAAAACATTGTTTATAACCAACAAGCGATAATCTTCGCCAGTGATATATTTTTCAATAATTACTTTTGAAGAAACATTTTTTGCGGCGTGAAATGCCACTAAGGCATCCTCATAGTTTTTAATATTTACAGTTATTCCGCGACCGTGGTTTCCGCCTACGGGTTTTACAACCAAGGGAAACCCTACGTATCTACAAGCAGCCTCCAAACTACTTTCGCGACCGATAATATCTCCACGGGGAACGAGTACTTCGGCCTGTTCCAAAAGATATTTTGTGTCTTCCTTATCGCATGCAATTTCAACCCCAATACTACTGGTTTCTGAAGTTACTGTTGCCTGTATTCTTTTTTGGTTAGCACCATAACCCAATTGGCAAAGGGAGTATTTATTTAAACGAATCCAAGGAATGCCACGGGCTTCAGCTTCTTCTACAATAGAACCTGTACTTGGCCCCAAACGTTCGTCTTCACGGATTTCACGCATCCGCTGAATATCTGCTTCCAAATCATAGCTGTCGCCCGAAATAAGCGCCTTGCAAATATCGACAGCAGCTTTGGCGGCATAGCGCCCCACATTTTCTTCAATATAACTAAAGACCACATTATAAACACCCTTTTCGCCATAACCACGGGTTCTTCCGAAGCCCGTATCCATATCTGCCAAGGTCTGTATTTCCAAGGCAATATGCTCAATAACATGGCCCATCCAAGTGCCTTCTTCCACACGTTGAAAAAATCCGCCCGGTTCGCCAACGCTACAACGGTGGCTGTACATGCTGGGAAACATCATTTTTAGCCGATCACTAAAGCCCTCAATTTTATTGGAAGGAAGTTCTTCCATTTCCTCAAGATCAAGGACCATTACTATTAATTTATGACGACGTATAGACCAGTAATTTGGCCCTCGCATGGCGTTGATTTCTCTAATTCGCATAAGTTGACGGATTTGTTTGTTTGGTTCGAATTTGATAAATATATGATTAATTTTTATAACAATTAGCGTATTTTTGCCCGCAAATCAAATAAATTCATGAGCGTAAAAGGCACACTGATCCCCATAGGTGGAAATGAAGATAAGGGCATTGAACAAAGTGAAATATATACTCTGGAATATATTCAAGAAGGAATTTTATCCCGCGTGGTTCGTGAAAGCGGTGGCAAGGAAGCTTTAATAATAGTTATTCCAACTGCTTCCAGTATTCCGAATGAAGTGAGCGAAAACTACCTGCATGCGTTTGGAAAATTGGGCTGTAGCAACGTTCGCATTATGGATATCCGCAATCGTGAGGAAGCTGAAGATCCGCTGCATTTAACCTTGATGAAAAAAGCAGATTGCGTTATGTTTTCTGGAGGTGACCAATCTAAAATCGTACAATATATTGGTGGAACACTGCTCCACAAAATAATTCAAAAGCGTTACGAAAAAGATAACTTCGTAATTGCCGGAACCAGCGCTGGTGCGATGTGCATGAGCCAGGAAATGATAAAAGGCGGTGGCATCAAAGAAGCGTTTACAAAGGGTGCGGTTTTAATGGGAGAAGGCATGGGTTTTATTCCCAACTTGATAATCGATTCACACTTTATACGTCGCGGACGGTTTGGAAGACTTGCCGAAGCTGTAGCACGCTTTCCCAAACTTATAGGTATAGGTTTGGCGGAAGATACTGGCCTCGTTATCAAAAACTGTAATATTGTTGAAGTTATTGGTTCAGGGATGGTTATCCTTTTTGACCCGCGAAAATTAAAACATAACAATCAAGCCGTGGTTGCTGATGGTACGCCAATGTCCCTCAACAATTTGAAAACTCACATTTTAGCACATGGTGACCGTTTCGATATAAAGAAAAAGAAACTTAAAATTTCACCGCATCACATTCGTGTTATTGAATCTCAAACTTTGTGATTGTTGATTGTTGATTGTTGATTGTTGATTGAAAATACAATAGTATCCACAGAATCCATAGTATCATTCCCGATATATACCAATCTCTTTTTTTCCTTCGGAAGTTTTAAAAGCGCGGTACATCCCTTCGGTATTGAAAGGCATTGCAATATTTCCTTCGGAATCGACGGCAATCAAACCGCCGTCGCCGCCAATTTCCAAAACTCTTTTGTTGATTACTTCGGAAGCGGCTTCTTCCACGGTCATTCCTTTGTACTCCATTAAACAGGACACATCGTAGGCTGCAACTCCTCGAATGAAGTATTCGCCACTGCCCGTGCAACTCACGGCACAGGTTTTATTATTTGCGTAATTTCCGGCTCCTATCATAGGGCTGTCGCCTACGCGGCCCCATCGTTTATTGGTCATTCCGCCCGTTGAGGTGGCGGCGGCGATGTTTCGGTTTTTATCACAAGCAACAGCGCCAACTGTACCAAATTTACCTTCCTTTTTCATACTGTGGTCCAACTGAAATTTGTCACTGTCCTTTATGTTTTGCCACTGTTGATAACGATGCTCGTCATAAAAATACTCTGGGGTCTCTAGGGTGTAGCCCAAACTTTTTGCAAAGCGCATTGCACCTTCGCCCGCCAAAAAAACGTGATCTGTTTTTTCCATTATATCGCGAGCCAGTGAAATTGGGTTTTTAATTCCAGTGATCAATGAAACTGCGCCAGCATCCAATGTTTTTCCGTCCATAATAGCGGCATCCATTTCGTGGGTGCCATCATTGGTGAAGACACTTCCCCTACCAGCGTTGAAAAGCGGAGAATCTTCCAAATGTTTCACTGCAGTTTCCACTGCATCCATTGCATTTCCGTCTTTTTCCAAAACAGCATACCCTTTTTCCAAAGCTTCATTGAGCGCAGCTTTGTATTGTTCTTCCTTTTGGGGCGTCATAAGCCCTTTTACCAATGTTCCTGCACCGCCGTGGATTACTAAGGAGTATTTTTTCATCTGAAATATTTTAGGGCGGAAAAATACGAATTGCCTTTCACAATAAACTGCTTCATTTATAATTTTCTTTTTCACGGAAAACCCTTCGTATCTGAAGTGTTATTTTTATTTTTGATAACAAGATGAATCTCCGTTTGAGTGTCGTTGAATCGTTTTCAATTTATGAACTCGCTTCGGCCTTTGTCCCGATAGCTATCGGGAGCTCTCGCTGAGACATTTCCCAATAAAATAAAATTATGTCCACCCAAAAAAAACGCCTTTTCCTTCTTGATGCTTATGCCCTTATTTTTCGCGGGTATTACGCACTTATAAAAAATCCAACCATTAATTCCAAAGGGCAGGATACCTCAGCCATTATGGGGTTTCTCAATTCACTTTTTGACGTTATCCGTCGCGAGCGTCCCGACCATTTGGCCGTTTGTTTTGATAAAGACGGAAGCGCCGAACGCACCGAAATGTTTGCTGATTATAAAGCAAACCGTGACCAAACGCCCGACGTTATCCGCCAATCCATTCCTATAATTCAGGAAATAATCAAAGCCATGCACATTCCCTGCGTTGAACTTTCAGGTTTGGAAGCCGATGATATTATTGGAACGCTTGCGCAACAAGCAGAAAAGCAGGGCTACCAGGTTTTTATGGTTACGCCCGATAAGGATTTTGGACAATTGGTAACCGAAAATATTTTTATGTACCGTCCCGCCCGTATGGGCAACGCCATTGAGATTTGGGGAATTCCGGAAGTGCAGAAACGCTTTGGCGTAGAGCGACCGGAACAGGTGATTGATTATCTGGGAATGATGGGCGATGCCAGTGATAACATTCCCGGACTACCGGGCGTGGGCGAAAAAACCGCAAAGAAATTTATTGCGGAATTCGGCTCGATGGAAAATCTTTTGGCAAATACAGATAAGCTGAAAGGCAAAATGAAGGAAAAGGTTGAGGAAAATGCCGAGCTCGGCCTGCTTTCCAAAAAACTCGCCACCATTTGCACCACCTGTGATGTTACCTTTAACGAAAAGGACTACGAACTCTCCATGCCCGACGGCGAAAAAGTACAGCAGATTTTTGAGGAACTTGAATTCCGTAGACTGAAAGACCAGTTTTTAAAGTTGTTTTCTGAAGAAGGCGCTTCGGAAAAAGTTACACAGATTTCAAATTCTGAAAGTGCAAAAAAAGCAACTTCTTCTTCTGCAGGAAGTGGACAGTTTTCACTTTTTGGCGGCGATGGTGAAGCTGTCGAAGAAATAAAAAACTACAATTCCCGCGCCACCATTGAAAACACGGAACATTTTTACCAAACCGTGCAACCAGGGATGGGTACGAAGTTGTTTCTTCAGAATTTAATGAAGCAAAAAAGTGTGTGTTTTGATACTGAAACCACCAGTTTGAATCCATTGGAGGCCGAACTTGTTGGCATCGCTTTTTCCTGGGAAAAAGGAAAGGGTTTTTACATTCCTTTTTCTGAAAACAAAGAGGAAACCCAGCAACTTTTGGAGGAATTGCGTCCGTTTTTTGAAGATGAAAGCATCCAAAAAATTGGTCAGAATTTAAAATACGATATTAAAGTTTTGGCGAAATACGATATTTCGGTAAGAGGAAAATTGTTTGATACCATGCTCGCGCATTACCTAATAAACCCAGATATGCGCCACAATATGGACGTTCTCAGCGAAACATATCTTAATTACACGCCAGTTTCCATCACGGAATTAATTGGTAAAAAAGGCAAAAACCAGTTGAATATGCGCGATGTGGAAGTTGAAAAGCAGACCGAATACGCCGTGGAGGATGCCGATGTAACCTTTCAGCTGAAGGAACATTTTGAAAAAGAACTGGGCGAAGCCAATACCCAAAAACTGTTTGACGATATTGAAGTGCCATTGCTTCGGGTTTTGGCGGCTATGGAATTGGAGGGCATCAATCTGGACAAAGATTTCCTCCAAAACCTTTCGGAAGCGTTGGACAGGGATATTCTTCAACTTGAAAAATATATTTATGAAGAAGCTGGCGAAACCTTCAACATCGCTTCGCCAAAACAGTTGGGCGATATTCTCTTCGGAAAAATGAAACTGATAGACAAGCCGAAAAAAACCAAAACGGGACAATATTCCACCGCCGAGGATGTGCTTTCCTATTTGGCGAAAGACCATAAAATAATCCGCGATGTTTTGGAATACCGAGGGCTCACCAAACTGAAAAGCACCTATGTGGATGCGCTTCCGGGGCAGGTGGAACCAACGACTGGCAGAGTTCACACAGATTATATGCAGACCGTCGCGGCCACGGGCCGATTGAGCAGCAACAATCCAAACCTTCAAAATATTCCGATCCGCACCGAACGCGGACGTGAAGTTCGAAAAGCGTTTATTCCGCGGAACGAAGATTACGTTTTGATGGCAGCGGATTATTCGCAAATAGAGCTACGAATAATTGCTGCTTTAAGTGAAGAAACCACGATGATCGAAGCTTTTAAAAATGGTGAGGATATTCACGCTTCCACAGCTTCAAAAGTTTTCAATGTTCCATTAAATGAAGTAACCCGCGAGCAACGAAGCAATGCAAAAACCGTGAATTTCGGAATTATTTACGGCGTTTCCGCTTTCGGCTTGAGCAACCAAACCGACCTTTCCCGTGGTGAAGCAAAAGATTTGATAGAAACCTATTATAAAACCTATCCAAAACTTCGGAATTACATAAGCGAGCAAATTCAATTTGCACGTGAAAATGGTTATGTGCAAACCGTTTTGGGACGAAGACGCTATTTAAAAGACATAAACGGAAGCAACCAAGTGGTGCGTGGCGCCGCAGAGCGAAATGCGGTGAACGCACCAATTCAAGGAAGTGCTGCGGATATTATTAAAATAGCGATGATAAACATCCACAAAAAACTGGAAGCTGAAAACTACAAAAGCAAGATGTTGCTTCAAGTGCATGATGAATTGGTTTTCGATGCCTACAAACCCGAACTGGAAAAATTAAAAACGATGGTAAAGCACGAAATGGAAAATGCTTACAAGCTTACCGTGCCGTTGGATGTAGATTTGGGTGTTGGGGAGAATTGGTTGGAGGCGCACTAAACGCCTTGCGGCGAAAATCCCAAAAGGACAAATTCCAAAAAAACAAATTCCAAATTCCAAATTCCAAATTCCAAAAATTTATTTTTTATAAATAAAATATTGCACCCCAAAGACCCAAATGAAAAATATTATGAAAAAGACCATTACAGTTTTAACATTGTTGCTTAATATAATTGTTATTTACGCCCAAGACCCGAGCATTCTTTGGCAGCGGACTATTGGGGGGAGTGGAGATGAAACACTTTATAGTATAAAACAAACACCAGACGGTGGTTACATTGTTGGAGGTGCTTCAGGATCGGATATTTCAGGAGATAAAACTGACGCTTCCAATGGATTTTTTGATATTTGGATTGTAAAAGCAGATGCAGAAGGTAATATTGAATGGCAGAATTCCATTGGGGGAAATGCTTTAGATGATCTTCACTCTATTGAATTGACTCCCGATGGTGGATTCATTGCCTGTGGGGAATCAACCTCCGACATTTCTGGTGATAAAACTGAAAACTCGAGAGGTTTAGATGACTATTGGATTGTGAAACTTGATGCTTCTGGAAATGTAGAATGGGACAAAACTATAGGCGGGAGTGATTCTGAAAGTTTTCCCCAAATAAGAGTTTCAAATGACAGTTATCTTATAAGTGGAGATTCGTGGTCAAACATTTCTGGCGACAAGACCGAAAACGCAATTGGGGAAGATGATTATTGGCTATTAAAGCTAGACCTTTCGGGGAATATTATTTGGCAGAAAACTATCGGGGGGTCATCATATGACTCATTTTCTACAATGGCATTAACACATGATGGCGGTTGTATTCTAGGAGGATATTCAGACTCAAATATTTCTGGAAATAAAACTGAAAATTCAAAAGGAGGATTTGATTTCTGGATTGTAAAACTAGATTCTTCTGGAGACATCGTGTGGGACAAAACTATAGGTGGCAGTGGGACAGATGTTTTGAATTCTATAGTACAAACTTTAGACAATGGCTTTCTTTTATCAGGAAGATCATCTTCAGATATATCAGGCGATAAAACCGAAAATTCAGAAGGGGAATCCGACTTCTGGATTGTTAAACTTGCTTCAAACGGAACAATAGAATGGCAAAATACTATTGGGGGCAATGATATTGACCAAGCATATTCTGCAAACCAAACCTCCGATGGCGGTTATATTATAGGTGGGTTCTCCCGGTCTACTATTTCAGGGGACAAAACTGAAAACGGGCAAGGCAATTTCGATTGTTGGTTAGTTAAAATAAACAACGTTGGGATTATTGAATGGCAAAATACTATTGGTGGAAGTGAAATTGATGGTATAACTTCAGTTATGCAATCTTCAGATGGAAGTTATATTTTGGGAGGAAACTCACAATCAAATATTTCAGGAGATAAATCCGAAAATTCTCGTGGAGGTCAAGACTACTGGATTATAAAACACGCCCAAACCTTAGGAATAGAAGAAAACCCATTCGCAACAGCAATAACCCTCTACCCCAACCCAACAAAAAACATATTACAACTAAATACCCAAGACAAAACCATAGACCAAGTAAACATTTACACCATGACGGGCAGTAAAGTTTTGCAATTGGATGTTGAAACCGTTTCCCCGACCGTGGATGTTTCCGGCTTGGCTTCGGGCGTTTATTATGTGCAGTTGTATTCTGGGAAGAAGGTGGCTTTGAAAAAGTTTATTAAGGAATAATTTTTTGAATCAAAATCGAAAATGAAATCAAAGCTGAAAGGCTTTGGAAAATTTGAAAAAATAAAAACCATTCATTATGAAAAGAAATTTAATTGCAAGTTTAGTTTTAACATTTATTACAGTTTCACTTTATGCTCAGGACCCGAATATCCTTTGGCAGCGGACTATTGGGGGGAGTGATTGGGACCAACCATCTTTTATTTCCAAAACTAATGATGGGGGATTTGTGGTTGGTGGTTTTTCAGAATCTAACATTTCGGGAGAGAAAACCGAAAACTCAAGAGGTGGATATGACTATTGGGTGGTGAAATTTGATAACTCAGGCAATATTCAATGGCAAAAAACCTTAGGGGGCGATCAGGACGATTATTTAAGAAAAATTATCCAAATATCCGATGATGGCTACATTGTATTGGGATATTCCAGTTCCGGGATATCTGGTGATAAAACTGAAAATTCACAGGGAGGCACAGATTACTGGATACTAAAATTGGATGTGTCCGGAAATATAATGTGGCAAAAAACAATAGGAAGTGATGACAATGATACTGTTGCTGACGTTGAACAAGCGGCCGACGGAGGTTTTTTAATTGGCGGCACAGCTTCTTCAGGTGTATCTGGGGATAAAACAGTTGTTGGCGACGTATGGATATTAAAATTGGATGTAAATGGGAATATTCAATGGCAGAAGGGTTACGATTTTTTTGCCAATTCAAATCTAAGCAATGCTCGGTTAACCGATGACGGTGGTTTTATAATAGCTGGCTCGGGTACGGGCGGTATTTTTAGTGATTATGTTGTCTCAAAATTGAATATGAATGGAAACTCCGTGTGGGAAAAAATTTACGGAGGGGACGGAGAAGATTATTTAACAAATTTGATACTTACAGATGACGGTGGATATATGGTCATTGGGCAATCAAATTCTGATGCTTCTGGAGATAAGACGGAAGATTCACAAGGGTATCAGGATTATTGGGTATTAAAATTAGATTCAGCAGGCAATATTGTCTGGCAAAATACCATAGGGGGAGACTCTGGAGATATTCCTCTTACGGTTATAGAATCTTCTGATGGAGGATATTTTATTAGCGGTAGCTCTCTTTCAAATATTTCCGGCGATAAAACAGATAATACTTTTGAAGATTCCCAGAGCTTTTGGATAATGAAGCTTAATTCTGTGGGCATAATTGAATGGCAAAATGATATAGATGGCTCATTGGGGGAAAGACTGCCAAAAGCAATTCAGAATGACGATGGCAGCTTTATGATTTGTGGCCAATCCAGTTCCAATATTTCAGGCGATAAAACAGAAAACAGCAGAGGGGAAGCCGATTTCTGGATAATAAAACACGCTGCAACTTTAGGGTTGGAAGATAATTCATTCCTAAAAGCAATAAGCCTCTACCCCAATCCTACAAAAAACACATTACAACTAAACACCCAAGACAAAACCATAAACCAAATAAACATCTACACAATGACGGGCAGCAAAGTTTTGCAATTGGATGTTGAAACCGTTTCCCCAACCGTGGAGGTTTCCAGCCTAGCTTCGGGGGTTTATTATATACAAGTGTATTCAGGAAAAGATGTCGCGTTGAAAAAGTTTTTAAAGGAATAAGCTTTTGAAATCGAAAACGAATTATTATATTTTTAGTCTTTTATCTTAAGTCTTTCAGCTCAGCGGTCTTACATCTTTTCAGCGAAGCGGTCTTACGTCTTTTTTTAAATCCATATCTTTAAAAATTATTACCGCAATTATGGAGCGAAACAAATTAATTTCAAAAAAGAAACCCGCATATCCCGTTTCGGATGCGCTTTTAAAATACTTAACCCGCCACGGAAGAACCATTAAAATTCCTATCTACTACGACGATTTGTTGCGTTTTCACGGCTCGGTGGCCGTATTCGATAAAAACGGAAAAGACACCCTTTGGGTAAGTGTTTATTATTCTGAATTTGAAACCGAAGAAATCAACCAAAGCCTAAAAAAAGTATATTCCATCTTGCATTCCGATGGTAGCGATACTATTTTTCCCTACTTAAATATAGACAGTATAGATTTTTGCACTTTCGGAAATTCAAAACCTTTTCGTATAAAAGTTCGAAATATCCTAAACGACAATTACCTCTATTTGTATATTAAAAAAGCCGATGCTTCCCGTATTTACGGCTTGGAACTGGAAGATTTGCTTTCGCCAAATCACATAAACTTTTTAGTGCGAAAAAACACTTTAATTGAAGAACATATTTCGGGTATTCCCGGCGATGATTTTATAGAAAACCATTTAGAAAATTGCACCCATCGCGATAAAATGGAAATTGCTAAAGAGTTCGTGAAATTTAACGAACGTTGCTTTGTGCGATTATTGGGCGATATGCGTTCGTATAATTACGTAATGGTTTTAACCCACGATTTTGACCGTATTCAGTACCGAATTCGCGCCATAGATTTTGACCAACAGAGTTATGAAGGAAATTCAAAAGTTTACAAACCACAATTTTTGAAGGAAAACAACAAGCTGGTGGCAATGACCACCGAACTTTTACAACAAGCATCCATAGACCAATACATTAATGAAGAAAGATCGCTGTTGGCTAAGCGCGCCACCAGTATGAAAAAACGCTTAAAAGGGCTTATGGCCTGTATGAAGAAAGATAAGATTGCACCACCCGAAAAAATGAAACAATTAAAAATGGAGCTCTTTGAGTTAACTGGCGATATAAAATTTAAAAAAGCACAAAATATGGGCGAGGTATTACAAAGTGCGCTAGATTTTGTTATTCGGAATTATAAAAGTGAAAACCCATATATACTCTCATAGTTTTATATTTTTACACTTTTCTTACTCCCCAAAACTTGATTGTCGTAATAGGTTCTATAGTTATTTATTTATTATTCTTTATACAATTGTGCAATTGCTAACTTTAACGCCTTATTTAAAATTTTAAAAAACCGTATCCATGAAAATTAAAAAAGTGTTGGTTGCTAATCGTGGCGAAATAGCCATTCGAGTTTTACGCGCTTGTTCAGAAATAAATTTAAAAACAGTTGCCGTTTACACTTACGAAGACCGCTATTCGCAACATCGTTACAAAGCTGACGAATCTTACCAAATTGGCGAAAACGACCAACCTTTAAAACCGTATTTAGACGGTAATGCCATAATTGCATTGGCAAAATCTAAAGGCGTAGATGCCATTCATCCCGGATACGGATTTTTATCCGAAAACTCTGAATTTGCCCGAAATTGCGCAAAAAACGGACTGGTATTTATAGGGCCAGACCCGAAGGTTATGGACGCTTTGGGCGATAAAATTACCGCCAAAAAAATTGCCGAAAAATGCAATGTTCCCATTATAAAAAGCAATACAAAAAAACTTACTTCACTTAAAGTTGCACTTTCTGAAGCAGCTACCATTGGCTACCCATTAATGTTGAAAGCGGCTTCCGGTGGTGGTGGACGCGGCATGCGTATTGTTAGAAATAACGACGATCTAAAAAATAATTTTGAATCTGCCCGAAGCGAATCGCTTAACGCATTTGGAGACGACACAATGTTTCTCGAAAAATATGTGGAAGATCCCAAGCATTTAGAAGTGCAAATTGTGGCAGATAACCACGGTACCATTCGCCATTTGTTTGAACGCGATTGCTCTGTACAAAGAAGGCACCAAAAAGTTATTGAAGTTGCGCCTTCGTATAACGTTTCAAAAAAAGTAAAAGATGCTCTTTATAAATACGCTTTAAAAATTGCAGAAGAGGTAAAATACAACAATGTAGGTACCGTAGAATTTTTGGTAGATAAAGACGATAATGTGTTCTTTATCGAGGTAAATCCGCGCATTCAAGTAGAACACACAGTTACCGAAATGGTAACGGGAATAGACCTTATAAAAACGCAAATTTTTATTGCCGGCGGGTATAAACTTTCAGACAAACAAATTAAAATTTACGATCAGGAATCGCTTGCAACCTATGGTTTCGCCATGCAATGCCGATTAACTACCGAAGATCCCGAAAACAATTTTACCCCAGATTACGGAACCATTACAACCTACAGAAGTGCTGGCGGAATGGGAATTCGGCTAGATGCCGGAAGTATTTACCAATCGTACAGCGTTAGTCCGTTTTTTGATTCTATGCTCGTTAAAGTTTCGGCGCACGGCAGAACGTTAGACGGCGCGGTACGAAAAATGTCGCGTGCTCTACGCGAATTTCGTATTCGCGGAGTAAAAACAAACATTCACTTTCTTCAAAATGTAATACATAGTGAAACGTTTAAGGACGGAAAAGCGACCGTTAATTTTATTGCCAATACTCCTTCACTTTTCGATATAAAATTACCACAGGATCGCACTTCAAAAATTGTAAATTATTTAGGTGAAGTAATAGTAAATGGTAATCCGGACGTAAAAACTTTTGATAAAAACAGAATTTTTAGAACACCAAAAATTCCAAAGTTTGAAGCCGAGAAAGAATTTCCGAAAGGCACAAAAGATCTGCTCACCGAACTGGGACCAGAGAAATTCTGCCTTTGGTTAAAGGAAGATAAAAAAATTCATTATACAGATACAACCATCCGCGATGCGCATCAATCCCTGCTCGCAACTCGTATGCGCAGTTACGATATGTTGCAAGTTGCAGAAAGTTTTGCTAAAAACCATCCCAACACTTTTAGTATTGAAATGTGGGGCGGCGCTACTTTTGATGTCTGCCTTCGGTTTTTAAATGAAAGTCCGTGGACACGATTACGCGAGCTTCGCAAATTGATGCCGAATATACTTTTCCAAATGTTACTTCGTGGTTCAAATGGCGTGGGTTATAAAGCCTATCCCGATAATTTAATCGAAAAATTTATTGAAACCTCCTGGGAAAACGGAATAGACATTTTCAGAATTTTCGACTCGTTAAACTGGGTAAAAGCCATGGAGCCGAGCATAAATTACGTTCGCAATAAAACGGGCGGCATTGCGCAAGCCGCCATTAGTTATACCGGCGATATTCTCGATCCGAAAGAAACAAAATACACTTTAAAATACTATACCCAACTCGCCAAAGATCTGGAAAATGCAGGCGCGCATATGATTGCCATTAAAGATATGGCGGGTCTTTTAAAACCGTATGCCGCGGCAGAACTTGTTGCAGCGTTAAAAAACACGGTAAAAATTCCGTTGCATTTGCATACGCACGATACTTCCTCCATTCAATCTGCCACCTATTTAAAAGCCATTGAAGCGGGGGTAGATGTAGTAGATGTGGCCTTGGGCGGGCTTTCGGGACTTACCTCCCAACCCAACTTTAATTCAATAGTTGAAATGATGCGCAACCAACCGTGCGAAAATAAATTCGATATTAATAAATTGAACGAATTTTCAAATTATTGGGAAGATGTTCGTGAAAAATATTATCCGTTTGAATCCGGCTTAAAAGCGGGAACTGCTGAGGTTTACCAACATGAAATTCCCGGGGGGCAGTATTCAAATTTACGTCCACAATCCGAAGCCCTCGGTTTGGGTGATCGCTTTCACGAAGTAAAAAAAATGTACGCGCAGGTAAACGAAATGTTCGGAAATCTGGTAAAAGTTACGCCAAGCTCAAAAGTAGTGGGCGATATGGCTATTTTTATGGTAACCAATAACCTTACGCCCGAAGATGTAATGCAGCGCGGCGAAGCCATTTCGTTTCCAGAATCTGTAATTAATTTCTTTAAAGGCGATTTAGGACAACCTTTGGGTGGCTTTCCAAAAGAACTTCAAAAAATAATTCTGAAGAACAACACCTCTTATACCGATAGGCCCAATGCCCATTTGGAGCCGATAGATTTTGATTCAGAATTTAAAGTATTCAGAAAAAAGTTTCAGCAAGGATTTACCCGACCCATAGAATTTGAAGATTTTCTATCGTATAGTTTATATCCCCGTGTTTTTGAAGATGCCCACGAAAAATATAAAAAATACGGCAATGTGGCCATTTTAGCTACTGAAAATTTCTTTTATGGAATGAAGCTTCAGGAGGAAGCTATTATAGAATTGGAACCCGGAAAATCTATTATTGTAAAATTGCTTTCTGTAGGAATTCCCAATGAAGATGGAGTTCGTATTGTATTCTTTTCAGTAAATGGTGAAAACCGTTTTATAGAAATTAAAGACAAATCTATTAAAGTGGAAAAAGAAGTTCACGTAAAAGTAGATCCGCAAGACAGCAATCAATACGGCGCTCCACTACAAGGAAGTTTGTATAAAATTTTGGTGAAAAAAGGGCAGGAAATAAAAAAGAACGATCACCTTTTTATTATTGAAGCCATGAAAATGGAAAGCACAATTACGGCGAACAAGGCTGGAAAAGTAAAATCAATTTCTTTAAAACCCGGAACGATGGTAATGAAGGATGATTTGATTGTGACTTTGGAGTAAGAGGGAAATTGAAATTGAAATCGAAATCGAAACTGAAATCGAAATCGACTCATCACCTTTTAGCTCCAAATTCATAACTCTGCATTCATTATTCTGTATTCATAATTCTTTTTTTTATTAGTCATATGTCTTTTGTCTTTTAGCACAGCGGTCTTGAGTCATTTTTCAAAAGAAAATTTAATTGTCATCCCTTGCTTTTCAAATAAATAACACTACATTTGCACCCCTCTTAGACAAAATACGTTTTGTTTTAGGGTGAGAAAACAATGATTTATTAACAATTGACAAAGACTAAATGGATACATTAAGTTACAAAACAGTATCTGCCAATAAGGCAACCGTTGTAAAGGAATGGTTACTGGTAGATGCGGACGGGCAAGCATTGGGTCGTCTTGCAAGCGAAGTTGCTAAATTACTTCGCGGTAAGCACAAACCAAGTTTCACCCCACACGTAGATTGCGGTGACAACGTAATTATTATTAACGCTGGTAAAATTAACCTTACTGGTAACAAATGGGCCGATAAAACCTACATTCGCCACACAGGTTATCCTGGTGGGCAGCGTAGTCTTACCGCTACAGAAATGTACAAGAAAGACCCTGCAAGGCTTGTTGAAAAAGCAGTAAAAGGAATGCTTCCTAAAAACAAACTGGGCGCAGATATCTTCAGAAACTTAAAAGTTTATGCAGATGCAAACCACGGACAAGAGGCACAAAAACCTAGAGCTATTAACTTTAACGACAACAAGTAATGGAGACAATTCACAAAATAGGTAGAAGAAAAACCGCTGTTGCACGTGTTTACCTTAAAGAAGGTAAAGGAAACATTAGCATCAACAAGCGTGAGTTGGAAAACTATTTTCCAACTGGAACACTTCAATATAAAGTAAAACAACCTTTGACACTTACAGATAACGAAAAGACTTTCGATATTTCAGTAAATGTATTTGGAGGTGGAATCACAGGACAGGCAGAAGCCATTCGTCTTGCAATTTCCCGCGCTATGTGCGAGCTTAACGATGAAAATCGCGGCATCCTTAAACCAGAAGGTTTGCTTACAAGAGACCCAAGAATGGTAGAGCGCAAGAAATTTGGACAGAAGAAAGCGCGTAAGAAATTCCAGTTCTCTAAACGTTAATATTACTCAACTAGATTGGGTATCTCTTTGGGGATACCCAATTAAAGTTGAAAAGTTCATATTCATTATTAATTAAAAAAGCTGTTATCCGTCTTTGGCGGAGTTAGTTTAGCATCTAAACCAAATTCATTTTTAGAAGCGGTTGCTATCCTTTCACAGAACGTAAACTAAAACAAAATGGCAAAAAAAGTAGAAGTAAAAGACTTACTTGAAGCTGGTGTGCACTTTGGCCACCTAACCCGCAAATGGAACCCAAACATGGCCCCGTATATCTATATGGAGCGCAACGGGATCCACATTATCAACCTTTACAAGACCGCTGCAAAAATCCAGGAGGCCAATGAGGCCCTAAAGAAAATTGCGGCCAGTGGACGCAAAATCCTTTTTGTAGCTACCAAAAAACAAGCAAAAGACATTGTTGCTGAAAAAGCAAAGAACGCAAACATGCCTTACATCACTGAAAGATGGCCTGGCGGTATGCTTACCAACTTTGTAACTATCCGTAAAGCCGTTAAGAAAATGGCTTCTATTGATAGAATGAAGCAGGACGGAACTTTCAACACCCTTTCAAAGAAAGAGCGTTTGGCTGTAGATCGTCTTCGTGCTAAATTGGAAAAGAACTTAGGTTCCATTTCTGATATGAGCCGTCTTCCCGCAGCACTTTTTGTGGTTGACACAACCCGTGAGCACATTGCGGTTGCAGAAGCTATGAAATTGAACATCCCGATCTTCGCAATGGTTGATACCAACAGTGACCCACGCGTTATTGATTACGTAATCCCATCTAATGATGATGCTTCAAAATCTATCGAAAGCATTATGAGTTTTGTTTCTGAAGCTATTATTGAAGGGCTTTCTGAAAGAAAAGCTGGTAGTGATGACGATAGCGATGATGAAGAAGGAATGGCAAAAAAAGCCAAAGCTCCCAAAAAGGAGAAAGAAGCTAAAAAAGTAAAAGCCGAAGTTCCTTCAACTGACGAAGAAGACGTAGAAGATATGAAAGAGGCAAAGCAGCCTGTGCGTCAAAAATCAAAGAAAGAAGTTCTTAACGAAGAAGAATAATAACTTTATCTTAAAATCTAAAAGTCGTTTGGTTCTTTTCTTTGCTGAAATAAAATTGAACGACTTTTTTTAATATTAAACTTAAAAATTTATAAAAATGGCAAACATAACAGCCGCAGAAGTAAATAAACTAAGACAAGCCACCGGCGCCGGAATGATGGACTGTAAAAAGGCATTGGTCGAGGCAGACGGAAATATGGAAGAAGCAATATCTATCCTTAGAAAAAAAGGACAGAAAATTGCAGAAAAAAGAGCAGACCGCGACTCTAGCGAAGGTGTTGCTACTGCAAAAGTAAATAGCGACAACACCAAAGGTGTGGCTATTTCCTTGAATTGTGAAACCGACTTTGTTGCCAAAAACGATTCTTTCGTTGAAATGGCAAACAAAATGGCCGAGATTGCACTTAACACATCCTCAAAAGAGGAGTTTTTGGCTGCAGATTTTGGCGGAATGACCGTTGCTGAAAAGTTGACTGAGCAAACTGGTGTTATAGGTGAGAAGATAGAAATAGGCGGTTACGAAATTTTGGAAGCTCCATTTGTAGGTTCGTACGTTCACGTAAACAAGATTGCTGCTTTAACTGGTCTTTCAAAAGCCGTTGATAATGCTGAGGAATTGACAAAAGATGTTTCTATGCAAGTGGCTTCTATGGGTGCTACTACCCTTTCTTACAAAGACTTTGATCCTGCTTTTGTAGAATCTGAAACTGAAGCGCGTATTGCAGCTATCGAGAAAGACAATATTGAGTTGGGCCGTTTGGGCAAAACGCTTAAGAACGTTCCTAAGTACATTTCAAGAGCGCAATTGACTCCTGAAGTTTTGGCACAGGCCGAAGCTGATGCAAAAGCTGAATTGAAAGCTGAAGGCAAGCCAGAGCAAATCTGGGACAAAATCCTTCCGGGGAAATTGGAGCGCTTCATCAGCGATAACACTACTCTTGACCACGAAAAAGCATTACTTGACCAAAACTTTATTAAAGACGACAAAAAAAGCGTTGCAGATTACGTAAAATCGTACGGTGATGTTGAGGTTGTTGGCTTTAGAAGAGTTTCTTTGGCGTAAGCTTTTAAGTATATCTTATAATTAAAAAGAGGCTGATTTATTTCAGCCTCTTTTTTTGTTTGCGCACCACGCATACACGAATTGTACTTTTTATTATAGTTGAAAGCGGAAGGTAATAGTATAAGTGCGGACGCAAGAAGTGTTAAAGCCAACGCTAGAATTGTTAAAGCGGAAACAAGAATTGTTAAAGCCAATGTGAGAAGTGTTAAAGCGGAGGCTAAAATATATAAGGCGGTCGCAAGATTTGTTAATGCGCCCGCCATTATATAAAAAGCGGAGGGCAGATTTGTTAAAGCGGAAGCAAAATGTATAAAAGTTGCAACTAGAATATAAAAAGTTGATGCGCTATTTATGAAAATCCTGCTTTCTGTTTAGACTGTAAACCCTATTATTAACTGAATGGGCGGAGGTTCAATCTTTATACTTTTTAAACTTGATGCCCTTTATTTGATTGTACTCTGGGCTGGAGGCTCCGAAAAGGGACTTGACGTATTTTTTTACATCGAGGGCGGTGTCTACCAGACCTGTGTTTTCTTGATAGAGAATTCTGTTTCTTTCCAGACGGGCGTTGCTCACTGCGGTGTCTGCGCTTGCCTCTTGGTTGTTTTTATTGCTTAAATCTTGGGCGCGGGCCTGAAGGGATGTTATTTGCAGTTCGGTTTCGTTTGGGGCGTAGCTTGGTTCTGAGGCCAAGACGGAGATTAGACCTTGGAAATGCTGGATGAGCTGATCATAAGACTGTTGGCTGGCGCTGATCCTTCGGGGCGCAGGCACGTTTGGGTCTAGGGGTTCTTCTTTAGTGGCCCGCTGGCCTTGGATCTTGCGGTTGTAGCCTTTGGCATCGTCTATTTTTTCTTGGGATGCGTCTGTGGCCTCCAAGGCGTTTACAAGGCGGGTGCTAAGGGGGCGTAGGTCTGCAAAGGCTTCTACCCTGCTGTTTACAGCATCATTGTATGCCGTGTTTAGGTTGATTACGTTTTGCAGGCTGGCGTTTGCCGTGGCGTGCAGGGCGGTGAGCTGTTCTGCGGTTAGACTGGTTTTTGATGGGTTGTAGATGGGGCCATAGCCTTCTACAAAGGCGATTAGGTCTTGGAAGTTCGCTACATTTTTAGCGTGGCCTACTTCTGAATTTGATGCCATTTTTTTAGTATTTAGATGTTAGTATTGAGTATGTGAATTTGTGAGTTTGTGAGTTTGTGAATGGGTTATTGTTTTATGAATTTTTTGGTTGTTGTGTTGCCGTTTTCATCTTCTATGTTTAGAAAGTAGATGCCGCTTGTTAAGCTTGAAACATCTATGGAAGTTTGATTTGCAACTTCTAAGGTTTGGTTGCTTAATAGTTTGCCTTCAATGTTGAAGATTTTTAGGGTTAGGGTTCCTGATGTGTATTTTGAAGTTAAGAACAATTCGTTTTTAGCGGGGTTTGGAAGGATTGCGAATTGAGAACTGTAAAAATCTTGACTAGATAAAATGTGATCGCCGTAAATGGCTTGGTCGTTAGAAGAGTTTGTTATTGTCAGTATTTTTTCGTCATTTCCATCTATTTCAATAAAATAATTAAAATCATCATTTAGATGAGCCTCAAAAAAATTATCTAAATATAAAATTTCAAAATCTGTATTCGCTTGAATTTGACAATCGTCAAAAGTCGAGCCTGCATTAAAAAGGTTAAACTGATCTAAACCAGTGAAGTTGACATCTGCAGATAAAACATCACAAACCATCGTTTCCATTTGATCTGGTTCAAAGAAATTTAAAGAAACAAAATTAACTTCATCATTAGATGGGGGTATATAATTATTACCTCCAATAGAAAGATTATGTAGATACCAGATATTGTCAAAAAGCTTTATATCTTGAGCAAAACTTGACTGAAAAAAAGATATTGTGAGAAATAAAATTATATGTTTCATGATTGTGGGTCTTTACTATTGTTTTGCCAAAGTTTTTGATTGTTGAATCTGTCCGTTACAGACCAATGCTACTGAATATAGCCCCATGGGATAAGAGGAAATGTCCAAAGTTTGGATCTGGGATGTTCGTTACTTGTGCAAAAGCGGTTGTGCTAAGGGCCCATATGAGTATGGTTATAAAGGTTTTCATTGTTTTAAGAAAATTTAATGACTGTACGTGAAGCCTTGTGGCGTGTGGGCGTGTGGGCGTGTGTTTTCAAACCTTGGTCGATTAAAGTTAGTTGAATTCCTAAAATTATCTTAAAATTATTACATATAAAACAGGATTTTCCCTGTTTATTACACAGGGTTTTTCCTGTACTGTTGCATTATTTTTCCTACAAAAAAGAAAACCTCTGGAAGAAGTATCTACCAAAGGTTTTAATGTGTTTTAAAATAAAAAGGTCTCGACTCTAGTTTACCCTGAGCGAAGTGGAAGGACTCGACCGGACATTTTTTTCAGAAATTTATTCCTTCACGATTTTTCTAACCGTTTTTTTCCCTTCGGAAGAAATAATGGCTAGGTACATGCCCGTTTTTAGGGATGCTATGTTTAGCTCGGCATTTTTAGCTAAAGGAGCGGTTTCCACTACTTTTTTTCCCAAGAGGTCATAAAGAATAATACTTTCAATTTGTGAATTGGCTTTAATATATAATTGGTTGGCTGTAGGGTTTGGGTATATTGAAATATTTGAACGATCCAACTCTTCAATACCCAAATTTGTATTCACTCCAAAAATAGTTTCATAGGTGTTTCCTCCAAATTCAGCAGCAATGGTATAGACACCATCTGGCCAGCTGCCATCTACCGGGTATTCCCATTGGGCATAGGCACCTGTGTAAAAAGGCCAAGGCGATGTAAATACATAATCATAAAGTACTGAATTATCCGGTCTTTTTACTATAATATGGGTATCGCTATCTGTTTGTAGGTCTCGGTAAAAAATTCGAAAATAAACCGTTTCTCCAGGTTCAAAATTAAGTTCTTCATAGGTATTCTCTACCACGCCACATTCATCATCAAAGTTGGTGGAATTATGGGTGGAAAGTTTATTAATTTCGGGAACGTAATAGTCTGGCTGGTCTACAAACCAACTCTCGGCATTCATACTGTTACAGGGGCCTTCATAAGGGTCTATTAAGTTATTGTTTGCATCATAAATTTCAAAATGCAAATGTGGAATGGTACTGCTGCCGGAGCTACCCGCAGCGCCCAAATATTCACCTTCTGCAACGGTATCACCAATATTTTTAGAGGTGATGGCACCGTCCTTAAAGTGCCAATACCATGCTTGGGAACCATCGGAATGTTCTATGATGATGCCATTCCAGTTGGGATTGCCGTTGTTTACACAGTTTAAGTCAAAATGCCCATCACGTTTGTCGATAATAGTACCTGGGGCGGCGGCCACTATTTCCATAATTTCTTCTTGCATCCGTTTCCAGGGGTAGGGCCAAAGTACATAGTCTGTACCTTCATGGTTACCGTTTCCCCAATCATACGTACGATCGCCACATTCATAATCCAATAGGTTTCCATTTGGGGTCAAATTGTGATCCACTTGGTTATTGATTATGTAATAACCATAATCATCAAATCCAGCTTTGGGCCTAATGGGCAGGATAAATAAAGGTGATGCGCTGCTACGATAAAATGCGTTTGGGTTTTTCTGGAGTATTAATTGTTTATTTAGTGTGATTTTGTCGCGTAATTCTTGCCGTTGTGCATCTGTAATACACTCGTTTTTTTCAATATTGGCAAGGTGAAACGAAGGATTTGAGGGCGGTAGTATTTTTCCTGTGTTTTGGGAAATCATGAATGTAGAGATCCCAAGAAAAAAATAAAGTAATATTGCTTTCATAGTTTTGAAATTTTAAGGATTATATCTTTCTGAACATTCTTACATCGTATTGCAAAGCGTGATGTCATCACTAAACCGAAACTTTTTTTGCAGATGGATACTTATAAATAGAAAAACTACTTTTTTAATTCCTTCCATAGCATCAATAATTTTCTTTATTTTTGCCACAGCAAACCCAAACTATGCAGTACAAAAGAATTCTTTTAAAACTTTCTGGCGAGGCCTTGATGGGCGAACAGCAATACGGAATAGATGCCGTTCGACTTAAGGAATACGCCCACGAAATAAAACAGATAACCGATAAGGGAGTGGAAGTGGCCATCGTTATTGGCGGCGGAAATATTTTTAGAGGTTTGGCCGGAGCCAGCAGCGGGATGGACCGCGTGCAGGGCGACCATATGGGGATGCTCGCTACCGTAATCAATGGTTTGGCATTGCAAAGCGCCCTTGAGAATGAAGATGTGCCCACACGCCTGCAGAGCGCCATTAACATTAATGAGGTTGCGGAGCCGTTTATCCGCAGGAAAGCCATTCGACATTTGGAAAAGGGCCGCGTTGTTATTTTTGGTGGCGGAACTGGGAATCCTTATTTTACAACAGATTCCGCAGCGGTTTTAAGAGCTATTGAGATTGGTGCAGATGTTATTTTGAAGGGAACTCGCGTGGATGGTATTTACACCAGTGACCCGGAAAAGGACAAGAAGGCAACAAAATTTGATTTTATCAGTTTTGAAGATGTATTGCAAAAAGGGCTGAAAGTGATGGATACCACCGCTTTCACCTTGAGCCAGGAAAACGAGTTGCCAATCATTGTTTTTGATATGAACACGAAAGGAAATCTACTAAAAGTTGTTTCCGGTGAAAAGATTGGAACTAAAGTGAATTTGTAAAAAACTGCCACGAATACACTAATAATTTATTCGTGCATTCGTGGTAAAAAAATATTGAATTTTGAATATTGAATCTTATGGAAGACGAAATAGATATTATAATTGAAGGCACAAAAGAAGCTATGGGCAATGCCTTAAAGCATCTTGAAAAAGAACTGGTAAACATTCGTGCCGGAAAGGCTTCACCTTCAATGGTTGGTAGTGTGATGGTAGATTATTACGGTAGCCCTACGCCTTTGAGCCAAGTAGCGAACGTGAGCACGCCAGACGGGATGACCATTAGTATACAGCCTTGGGAAAAGCAAATGATTCCAGAAATAGAGCGCGGAATCCATCTTGCCAATATAGGTTTCAATCCTATGAACAATGGAGAAAGTGTGATCATTAACGTACCACCACTGACCGAAGAGCGCAGAAGGGAGTTGGCAAAGCAAGCCAAAGCTGCTGCAGAAGAGGCAAAAATTGGTGTACGTAACGATAGAAAGGTAGCTAACCACGATCTAAAAGGTTTGGATATTTCGGAAGATTTGAAAAAAAGCCTTGAGGACGATATCCAGGAAATGACCGATGCGCACATCAAAAAAATTGATGAAATCTTGGCCAAGAAAGAAAAGGAAATAATGACTGTGTAATACACATTTCGTTAAACTAAATATAATAAAGCGGCATAATAGCCGCTTTCTCTTTACTTTTAAATGGTTACAAACCAACCTTTCCGAATGCGAAAACTTCTTTTTCCTGTCTTTTTCAGTATTGCCTTTTTTGCTTTTGCGCAGGAGCCGGCAATAAAAACAGATAAGGACACCATCGCAGGAGTTGAGGACAAAAAAGACCATCCACTTTCCTCAGGATATTATCCTATAGGTTTTTTTGACATTGATCTAAAGACCCTAATTAAGCTAAACAATTATGAAGGCCTGCGTTTGGGCATTGGGGGATTGACCAATGACAGACTTTTTAAGAATTACAAATTTGGCGGGTACTATGCTTATGGTTTTAAGGACAAAACCTCTAAATATGGGATAGGTGTTAGCGCTCGAGTTAACAAAGAAAAGAAGGCTTGGCTAAGTGTATATTATGCCGATGATGTAAAAGAAATTGGAACTTTTGATTATTTGACCGATGCGCGTGTTTATTCCATCTTTGAACCTCGTCTTGTTAACATCACCCAATTTTATAAATACCGAAAATGGTATACGAGTATTGCGAGTGAACTTTCACCAAAAATATTGGCAGAAGTTCGTTTGGAACACAGCAATGTGGAAAATATTGAAAACTATTATTACATACACGATGGTGTACCCTACAGAAATTACCAGTTGGCAGAGGCAACGGTTTCTTTCAGAATTAGTCCGAAGACAAATTTCTTTACAAATGAAGACGGCACGAAAGAGTATTTTGATGGTTTTCCGAAAATAAGTGCGCAGATTACCCAAGGGGTGAAAGATGTGGTGGAAAGCGATTTTACCTATACCAAATTTGGGTTGAAGTTGGATTATTACATAAAGCGCACCGATCTTTCATCAACCAATATTCTGTTGGAAGGATCGTTGGCAACGGGCGATGTTCCGCTTACGCATTTATTCCACTCTTATCCCAACCAACCCACCAAAGATGAGGTACTGCAACGCTTTTCGGTGGCGGGCGTCCAAAGTTTTGAGACGATGTATTTTGGCGAATTCTTTTCAGACAGGCTTACTACACTACAAATAAAACATAGTTTGCGCAGGTTCAAGCTTACGGAAAAATGGAAGCCGGAACTGGTACTGATAACGCGCCATGCCCTAGGCGATATGAGCAACAAGGACCAACACTTTGGAATCCCTTTTAATACGCTGGACCAGCTTTATAACGAAACTGGTTTTGAAATAAATAAAATTCTCTTTGGGTTTGGGCTTAGCGCGGCTTACCGTTATGGGTACTACAACCTACCTAAATTCTCAGATAATATTTCTTTTAAGTTTACTTTTTATTTAAAGGTTTAACCTGTTTTTAGTTACCATTTGTGGGTTGTGTGATTTTTATGGACGGCATCATTTACTTCGAAGGACGGCATCTTTGGGTAAAAAAATGCCGTCCTTTGAAAACTGCGGTTCTTATAAAGGTTTTGAAAGACTTCATATAACATTTTCCTCCTCTTAAATTACCCTCAAAATAAATTCCTTACTTATTGCAAATACGTACCTTTGCCAAGTCTATAAAAAATTGCTTTGAACAAACTTTTCAGCATTGGGTTTTGGAGCTGGGTGGCCCGCTTTATTTTACGGAACCGTACCGGGATTTTAATAGTCATTGCAGGTCTTACGGTGCTGTTGGCCCTACAGTGGAAAAACATGCGCTTCACCTATACGGAGGCAAATTTACTTCCGGATGACCACCCCATTAACCTTGAATACGATCAGTTTCTTTCGCATTTTGGCGAGGAAGGCAACTTGATTGTTATGGGAGTGAAGGATTCTTCCATTTTTACACCTGAAAAGTTTAAGGCGTGGAACCAACTTTCCAAAGACATAAGTGAGTATAATGAGGTGGAGCTTACCCTATCGGTTGGCAACCTCCAAAAACTGGAAAAGAAAACCGATACTACCGGCTTTGCACTGGTGCCTTTTATGAAGGATTCGGTTTTTACGGATGCCAAGCTTGCTACGTATAAAGACGAGCTTTTTAACAGGCTTCCATTTTACGATGGGCTTATTTATAGCCCCGATAAACAGAGCATTCGTTCTGCTATTTACATGAAGAAAGATATTGTAAATACGCCTGCGCGAAAGGATTTTGTGATAAACGATTTAATCCCGCTCATTAAAAATTTTGAGGAAAAAACGGGCGTAACAGTATATACTTCGGGGATGCCGTATATACGCACCTTGAATTCACAGAGTATAATCGACGAGATCGGGTTGTTCATTGGCGCAGCGCTTTTTGTTACCTCTCTTATCTTTTTCTTCTTCTTCCGCTCTTGGCGTGCTACGTTTATATCTATGTGTACGGTAATTATCGGGGTGATGTGGGCTTTCGGCTTTTTGGGCCTGATGCATTATGAAATTACAGTGCTTACGGCCCTTATTCCACCTTTGATAATTGTAATCGGGATTCCGAACTGTATTTTCCTCATAAACAAATACCAGCAAGAGATAAAACTTCACGGAAACCAAGCAAAATCATTACAACGGGTAATTGCAAAAGTAGGGAACGCTACCCTAATGACGAACCTTACAACAGCATCGGGGTTTGCTACTTTTATTTTGGTGAAGAGCGAGCTGTTGAGCGAGTTTGGTATTGTGGCCTCCATTAATATTGTAGCCATCTTTTTACTGAGTTTGCTTATTATACCGATTATCTACAGTTATATGTCGGTACCCAAGGACAAGCACTTAAAACACTTAAACAAAACGTGGATAAATGGTTTTGTGAATTGGATTGAGCGTATGGTGAAGGAACGTCGCATCACCATTTATATTTCGGCGGTGCTATTGCTTTGCGGAAGCATCATTGGAATTTACAATATTAAAATTTCCGGTAGCCTTATTGAGGATATGCCGAAGAATACTGGTTTTTTTGAAGATATCCGCTTTTTTGAGAAAGAATACGAAGGCATTATGCCTTTGGAAATAATGGTGGACACCAAAAAGAAAAAGGGCGTTATGAGCCTTTCCACCTTAAAACGAATTGACGAACTGCAGGACCATATAAAGGAAATCCCCGAGTTTGCGAAGCCGCTTTCCGTAGTTGAATTGGTGAAATATTCCAAACAAGCGTATTACAATGGTAACCCCGAATATTATCAATTGCCCAACAGCCAAGAGAAGAATTTTATCCTCAGCTACGCAAAAAGCAGCAATACAGATACGAACCTCTTAAACAGTTACGTGGACAGCACAGGCCAGTTTGCGCGCATCACTACGTTTATGAAAGATACTGAGCCAGACAGGTTTGGACGCATTGAAGAGGATCTGCATCGGGAAATTGACAAAGTTTTTCCGCCGGAACGTTACGATGTTTCAGTAACTGGCAAAGCTTTGGTATTCCAAAAAGGAACGCATTATTTGGTAAACAATTTGATACTTTCCCTTTCGCTCGCCATTTTCCTGATTGCCTTGTTTATGGCGTGGATGTTTCGCAGTTTTAAAATGATTTTGATTTCCCTGATCCCAAACCTGCTCCCATTGATAATAACGGCTGGAGTCATGGGCTTTGTGGGCGTTCCCATAAAACCTTCCACTATTTTAGTGTTCAGCATTGCCTTTGGAATTTCGGTGGACGATACCATTCACTTTCTCGCAAAGTACAGACAAGAACTAATAGCAAACAATTGGAAGATCAAAAAATCTGTTTTTGCGGCTTTGCGCGAAACTGCGGTAAGTATGTTTTATACTTCCATTGTACTTTTCTTTGGTTTTTCAGTATTTACGATATCCAGTTTTGGGGGAACGGTGGCCTTGGGCGCGCTAGTTTCCATAACCTTACTTTTTGCTATGCTTTCCAATCTTTTGTTATTGCCCACGCTCCTACTTTCTTTGGAAAGAAGCATTGCAAACAAAGAAACGATGAAAAAACCTGCCATCGAGATTTTGACAGATGAAGAAGATGACCAATTCTGAACCTAGAATTCAGAATTCAGAATTAAAAAATTTATATTTGCTCCTCTTAAAATAAGACTATGCAATACAAAACTATAGTTGAGTTATTGAACAGCGACCCGACCCACCACGAAGTTATGGTGCGCGGATGGGTGCGCTCTTTTAGAAGTAATAGGTTTATCGCACTAAACGATGGTTCTACCATAAAAACACTACAATGTGTAGTGGATTTTGAAAATTTTGACGAAGAACTTCTCAAAAAAGTAACCGTGGGCGCCGCCATTGAAGTAAAGGGTGCGCTAGTAGAAAGCCAAGGGCAAGGGCAAACTGTGGAAATTCAAGTTTCAAAATTGACGGTTTTGGGCGAGGCCAATCCTGAAGATGTAAAGCTGACCATACTTTCACCAAAACGACACTCCCTGGAGACTTTGCGTGAACAGGCCCATTTGCGAATTAGGACCAACACATTTGGCGCAGTAATGCGTATGCGCTCCAAACTTGCGTTTGCAGTACACGAATATTTTCAGAAAAACGGTTTTTATTATATGCACTCTCCCGTAATCACTGGAAGCGATGCCGAAGGTGCGGGTGAAATGTTCCGCGTTTCTACTTTGGATGCCAAAAATCCGCCGCTTGATGAAAACGGAAATGTAAATTACAAAGAAGATTTCTTCGAAAAAGAATCAAATCTTACTGTGAGCGGACAATTGGAAGCCGAAACCTATGCGATGGCGCTTGGAAAGGTCTATACCTTTGGGCCAACATTTAGGGCTGAAAATTCAAATACCAGTCGCCACTTGGCGGAATTCTGGATGATAGAGCCAGAGGTTGCATTCAATGATCTGGATGCAAATATGGATTTGGCAGAAGATTTCATCAAGTATGTAATAAATTTTGCCTTGGAAAACTGTGCAGACGATCTTGAATTTCTTGAGAGCCGCTTGTTAGAGGAAGAAAAGAACAAGCCACAGGACGAGCGCAGCGAAATGAAACTTCGCGAGAAGCTTCGTTTTATTTTGGAGAACAATTTTAAAAGAGTAAGCTATACCGAAGCGATAGATATTCTGAAGCGTTCCAAGCCCAACCAGAAGAAAAAATTTAAATATATAATTGAAGAATGGGGAGCCGATCTGCAAAGTGAGCACGAGCGCTTTTTAGTTGAAAAACACTTTAAATGCCCTGTTATTCTGTTTGATTATCCTGCAAATATCAAGTCATTCTATATGCGTTTAAATGATGACGGCAAGACCGTTCGCGCAATGGATGTGCTTTTCCCTGGCATTGGTGAGATTGTGGGCGGATCGCAACGTGAGGAACGTTATGATGTTTTATTGGAAAAAATGAAGGCCATGAATATTGATGAAAAAGAACTATACTGGTATTTGGACCTTCGTAAGTTTGGAACCGCCGTGCACAGTGGCTTTGGCCTTGGTTTTGAGCGCTTGGTACAGTTTACCACGGGAATGGGGAACATTCGCGATGTAATCCCTTACCCGCGTACTCCGGGCAATGCGGAATTCTAAACAACAAAAGCATAAGATTGTATTAAAACTGGCTACTTAATTATTTTAGTAGCTGGTTTTTTTTAACTTTATGAAGTAGTAAATAGATTTATGTTAAAGCAGCAATTAAATTTTAAACTTTCCCAAAAATTATCTCCCCAACAGATACAGTTGATGAAGATGATTCAACTGCCCACGCAGGCTTTTGAGCAACGTATTGCACAGGAACTTGAGGAAAATCCTGCTTTGGAAGGCGGAAAAGAGGAAAGCGAAAACTTTGATGATGAATTTAGCAATGATGAATTTGACGACAACTATGACGAAGGCAATGAAGTAATTGAAACGGACATAAACGTTGATGATTATTTAAGTGATGATGAGGTGCCAAGTTATAAACTCTCCGCAAACAATTACAGCGCAGATGATGAGGAACGGCAAATGCCCTATGCTGCCGGAACATCGTTTACACAATATTTAATGCAACAATTGAATACCTATAGGCTCGACGAAGAAGAAAAGGAGATTGCGCAGTTTTTGGTGGGCAGTGTGGACGAAAGCGGTTACATACGTCGTGAGCTTCAAGATATTGTGGATGATTTGGCATTTACTCAAAACGTTTATACATCGGAAGATAAGGTTGAAAAAGTTTTAAAAGTAGTTCAAGAGCTAGACCCAGCTGGCGTTGCGGCACGCGATCTTCAGGAATGTTTGTTGATTCAATTGGAGCGAAAGGAACAAACACCTTCTGTGGCGTTGGCCATTGATATTTTGGATGATTCTTTCGATCATTTCAGCAAAAAGCATTATAAAAAACTTATTCAGAAGTTTGATATTACCGAAGACCAACTTAGGGATGCGATTCACGAAATAGAAGGACTGAACCCCAAACCGGGCGGCACCTATTCTGGAAACAATAGAATTGTGGAGCATGTGGTGCCTGATTTTGCCATAAAGATTGTTGACGGAGAGCTTGATTTAACTCTAAACGGAAGAAATGCCCCAGAGCTTCACGTGAGTCATGATTACACAAATATGCTAAAGGGCTACAAAGAGTCTAAAGAAAAGTCAAAAGCGCAGAAAGACGCTGTTATGTTTATTAAGCAGAAGCTTGATGCCGCCAAATGGTTTATAGATGCCATAAAACAGCGTCAGCAAACCCTCTTTGTAACTATGAATGCCATTATGCACCATCAGGAGGAGTATTTTTTGACCGGGGACGAGCGCAAGCTAAAACCGATGATTTTGAAAGACATTGCTGATAAAATCAATATGGACGTTTCAACGGTTTCGCGTGTAGCAAATAGTAAATATGTTGATACGCCCTACGGAACAAAATTAATAAAGGAATTTTTCAGTGAATCGATGAAAAACGATCAAGGAGAAGATGTCTCTACAAGAGAGATAAAGAAAATTCTTGAGATAACCATTTCCGAAGAAAACAAAAGAAAACCCCTAACTGATGATAAACTGGCAAAAATATTATTGGAAAAAGGATACCCCATAGCACGCCGCACCATTGCCAAATATCGAGAACAGCTGGATTTGCCAGTAGCTCGCCTCCGAAAAGAAATTTAATGAGATTTTTCCTAAAAGCTGCATCTTATATATTTCATCCGCTGTTGATGCCGCTTTTGGGCACTCTGCTCTATTTTAATGTTACTCCGCGATACCTTGAGCCAGAATTGATGCGTGCCAATTTGTTCGCTATTGCCATAATAACCATTTTTATACCATTGGTTGTTTTTTTCCTTCTGAAAAATTTAAGAATAGTAGAAACTATCTATTTAAAAGATGTTAGGGAGCGTAAATTTCCTTTAATGATCCAGTGCATTCTATTATTGCTTATCATAAAAATGATATTTGATCCTTATGAGGATCCGGAGCTGTATTATTTCTACGTCGGTATGTTATTCTCAGCCTTTAGCGCACTCGTAATGGTTCTTTTTAGAATAAAAGTGAGTTTACATCAAATGGGTGTAGCTGGTATTTTGGTGTTTCTTGTGGGGCTTAGTGCTCACTTTAAAATAAACCTCTTGGTAACCATAAGCTTCTTCTTGTTTGTAAATGGATGGGTAGCTTCATCGCGACTAAATAGTGATTCCCACACCTATTCTGAACTGGGTATTGGTCTATTGCTGGGCGCTATCCCACAGCTGATACTTTTCAATCTTTGGCTATAGGATATAAAACAGCAATCCAACCTTTAGTGCTCTAAAATCAACACTTTCCCCATCTACCGTAACAGCATCCTTAAAGAAAGGATTTATACTATAAGAAGCAAAGAAATTAAAGGAATTGTATCCTAAACTAATCGTAGCTGAGAGCCTTAAAGGGTCAAATTCTGGAATTTTAGTTTGATTTACATTATTATTGGTTTGTTTGAAAGTTGCCTTGTACCAATATGCATATCCTACTCTAAAACCTGTATACACTCTCCAAAACTTATAAGTTGATGGTGTTGATGTTCGCCATCTAAACTCTACAGGAGCTTCTATTATTGCCATATTAAAGCGGTTTCGGGTATAATCTACATTATCATCGAGAACCCTAAAAATGGTTTCATCATTGGCTGTTTCACCTATAAAAAGATTTTGCCCCAATTGATCAATTGCCAACCCTGCACCAATAGCAATTGCAAGGTTTCGTTGCTTATTAATGGGCATATCCCTTAAAAAGCCAAATTGTATTCCTCCCGAAAGACCACGAATATTGCCATCTGACGGAAGATTAAGGGGGAGATTATAGGTAACCCCTATATAAAACTGGTCCTCTCTATATAAAGAATCAACTGCGGGAGGTGGAATGGTGTCCTGCGCCATGGTTTCAAAAGAAACTAGAACCAAGAAAAGTGTGAAAAATATTTTTAACGCTCTTTGCATACGTATCAAAGATAATTGTATTTTAAAAATATGAAGAATAAAAAACGCCTTGAACCAAAATATTCGGCACAAGGCGTTTTTAAAATAAGTCGATTGTTATTATGGATTTATTTCATTTCCAGGGGTAGTAATGTAAATAATCTTAAGCATATTTAAATCACGTAATTCCTGTTTAATATCAGTTACCATTCCAGTATTTGTTTTTTCATCTACTTTAAGGGCCACCATTACTTTATCCTGAAGTTCAGGGAGTAATTTTTGTCGTGCTTCGGTCAAAGCGAATTTGATATTGGATAAATCTGTGTATTTATCGCCAATTTGAATTTTAGCTTCGGAACCATACTTGTCCTGATATCTTGAACTTGGCTTTCCTGCATAAATATATACAGAACGGTCTTTTTTCAATTTCTCAACCTGATCTGCTTTTGGCAATTTGTTCTGAACAAGCAAATTGTCGTCGCGCAGTACTGTTACAACCATAAAGAAGAACAGTAGCATAAATACAATATCCGGAAGGGATGCTGTAGAAATGGCTGGCAATCCGCCGTCTTTTTTCTTTTTAAATTTTGACATACTCTTTGTGTTATTGTCCAGATTTTTTTGGTTCCGCTTCTGAAAGTTTTAGTGGGAATAATTTTTGTACGTTCTCCAATTTTTCCTGTAATGCTTCCTTGGCAGCTTCCCCTTTTATCTTTCCTTCATCAAGATCTTTACTCTTTTCGGTAAATTTCCATCCGTATAATCTTTCTGATTCCCTATCTCTTAAAAAATTGTATGCTGCCACCAATTCATTTTGAACGGCAATGTACATTTTATAGGAGGTAAGTCTATCGTTCTGAACAGATATTACTGCCTTATCTGGGTTATCAGATGATTCTGGGTCACGTTTCCCTTTGCAATAATTGCAATATTCTGGGCTTCCGGAAGGAGCTCCGCCATTGTCAAGAAAAGCGATTGCGGCCTGACGGAGATCTTTAAGCTCCATCAATTTTTCTTCAACCAATAATTGATCGCTCCTGTTTACATTTACTATGAACAGGTTTTTTTCTTTAATTTTTGGCGGGTCAACAACATCTTCCTTAGGGGGCAGCTGTCGCGCAATTCCTTTATCTTTTTCAATGGTAGTGGTTACCAAGAAAAAGATAAGCAATAGGAAAGCGATGTCAGCCATCGACCCTGCGTTTACTTCGGGTGTTGCTCTTCTTGCCATTATTTTGTTACTTTTTTAATTCCGCTGAAAACCATGGAGCCTACAGCAAGTATTGCTAGTATATAAAAAGCATATAGTCCTGTTCCAACCCATTTTGAGCCGCTTTCTGAAAGCATTTCGCCTTCCTGCATTGGCATTGGGTTTCCGTCTGCCAGAACGTATGCAATTACTACTATAAGTAGAAAAGCTCCAACAGATATTAATGTGTTTTTTATGTTTCCTGCGAAAATTCCTTTTAGTACAAAGAATAAAACAAATACAATTGTTATAGCAAATGTAATATAAGCAACATACAAGAAACCATCAACGCCTTCGCCGGTTGCTGATACAGCCTCATCACCTTTAGCGATGATCATTGCAAGAAAAATAACTCCCGCAACGCCTAGAAGCAACGCTACTATTTTTAAAATTTTATGTAATGCCATCTTGTGGTTTGTTTAGATTTTGTTTTTTTGTTTGTAGTCGAACAACATATCGATCAATGTGATAGAAGCATCTTCCATACTGTTTACGATACTATCAATTTTAGCGATAATATAGTTGTAGAAAATTTGAAGTATAATAGCCACGATCAAACCAAATACGGTTGTTAAAAGCGCCACTTTAATACCTCCTGCCACAAGTGATGGGTTCATATCACCAGCTGCCTGAATTTTATCGAATGCAATAATCATCCCGATTACCGTACCCATGAAACCAAGCATAGGAGCCAAAGCGATGAAAAGTGAAATCCAAGATACATTCTTCTCCAATTGACCCATCTGTACGCCACCGTAGGCAACAACAGCTTTTTCAGCAATGTCAATACCTTCGTGGGCACGATCTAGACCTTGGTAATAAATGGAGGCAACAGGACCTTTTGTGTTTCTGCACACTTCTTTTGCAGCTTCAATTCCGCCACTGTTTAATGCGTCTTCCACATCCTGAGCCAATTTTTGAGTATTGGTGGTAGAAAGGTTAAGGTAGATAATTCTTTCAATAGCAATTGCCAATCCAAGAATTAAACACAGCAATACGATTCCCATAAATCCAGGACCACCCTCTACAAAACGTTCTTTCAGTTCTTGGTGAAATCCTTTTTCAGGTTCTGCTGCAGTAGTAGTTTCATCTTGTATAAAAGAAACTGTGGCTGCTGTTACCAATGCTTGAGAGCTAGTTGGCATTGTTTGCGCTGTTGCAGCGTTCGCGTTTAATGTGCCTACAAATACCATTGCGGCAACCGCCATAATAGAAAATAATTTTTTCATTGCTATCGACTTAAAGTTTGTTTTTAGTTAAAGGTTTAAAGATATAAAATAATTTAGTTAATCTGCAAGAATATTAATTGACAGTACAAATGAGTTAATTAATACACTGTTACGTTTGTTGCAGAGAGGAAGGGATTCGAACCCTCGATACGCTTGTGGCGTATACACACTTTCCAGGCGTGCGCCTTCGACCACTCGGCCACCTCTCTCTATAATTTCAGCCATTTTTTTGAATGGAGTGCCAAATATCAAAAAAAAAACAACGCTATAAAATAATTTAAGCGGTTAATTTATTGCATTTCTCCACGTAAAGAGGTTTCAAAGATGGTTTTGAAGCTATTAGCCGAAATTTTCTGACCCAACAAATACATCAATTTTGCCAAGGATGCTTCTGTAGTACAATCTTTTGCGCTTATTACACCTATTTTTTTTAATTCAGTACTGGTTTCATATAGCCCCATATTCACGCTCCCGCCCGAACATTGGGTAACGTTTATAACGGGAATGCCCTTTTTTATTACGGCTTTTAGCGAATTAATAAACCAATCGGCGTTGGTAACATTGCCTGCTCCATAGGTTTCCAGCACCAATCCTTTCATATCTGGATAGTCAAAAAGATATTTAATTGTGGCCTCATCAATGCCTGGAAACATTTTAACAAGCAGAATGTTGCTCTCCAAACTTTTATGGACCTTCAGTTTTTTTCTTCTATTCGGCCTGTAAAGTGCTTCGTTGTTTACAACCAAATGTACACCGCTTTGCACCAGCTCAGGATAATTTAGCGAAGCAAATGCCTCAAAATGCTCGGCATTAATTTTTGTGGTCCTGTTTGCACGATATAATTTGTATTCAAAATAAAGACAGACCTCAGCAATTTTTGAAACTCCTTTTTCTTGAAGCGATGCAATTTGAATAGAAGTTATCAAATTCTCCTTTGCATCTGTGCGAAGATCGCCAATGGGAAGCTGAGATCCTGTAAAAATCACAGGTTTTCCCAAATTTTCTAACATAAAACTTAAAGCCGAAGCGGTGTAACTCATCGTATCGCTCCCGTGTAGTACCACAAACCCATCCATCTTTTCATAATTCTCTTCAATGATAGTTGCAATATCCACCCAGTATTCGGGATTCATATTTGAACTGTCAATTGGTTTTTTAAAAGAAGTAGTTGTAATACTGCAATCCAAGAGTTTCAGTTCGGGAATATGGTTCAGCAGTTCATCAAAATTGAAGTTGCGCAACGCACCGGTTTCAAAATCCTTTATCATCCCGATGGTTCCACCTGTATATATAAGGAGTATGTTGGGTTGGGTTTTCATTTTGGCATACAATTTATATTTATGAAATTCCAAATGTTAAAATTCCAAATTCCAAAGTTCAACTTTTTTGGAATTTGGCACTTGTTTTTTGGAATTTAAATTTTAAATACCACTTTAGAATTTTCAGTGGTGATTTTTGCTATCTCTTCTTCCGAAACATTATAAATCTCCGAAAGTTTTTTACAGACCAATGTCAAATAGCTACTTTCGTTACGCTTTCCGCGAAAGGGTGCGGGGGCAAGATAAGGCGAATCGGTCTCCAAAACGATATGCTTTAAAGGGATTTGATCCAAAAAAGTATCTATTTTTCCGTTTTTAAAAGTAACCACTCCCCCAATACCCAGTTTCATATTAAAAGACAATGCACGTTGCGCCTGTTCAAAAGTTCCGGTAAAGCAATGAAAAATTCCGAAGAGATCATCGCCCTTTTCGGTTTCCAAAACTTCAAAAATTTCATCAAAAGCATCTCGGCAATGGATTACAATGGGCAGCTTGTATTTTTTGGCCAATTGTATTTGCCTTTTGAAAGCAATCTGCTGTATTCCCAAAGTAGATTTATCCCAATAAAGATCAATGCCTATTTCGCCCACGGCGTAAAAATTTCTTTTTTTAAATTGTTCTTCAACGTGGGCCAATTCTTCTTCAAAATTTTCCTTTACCGAAGTGGGATGCAGCCCCATCATTAAAAACACATTTTCAGGATATTCCTTTTCTAGTGCATACATCGCCTCGGTATAACCCGAATCAATGGCGGGAATAAAAAAACGGTCAATGCCGGCGTCAAAGGCCCGTTGCATCATTTGGTTGCGGTCCTCGGCAAAGGCCTCGCTGTATAAATGGGTATGGGTATCTGTAAGCATAACTGCAAAGCTACTTATTTTGTTTGCTATCTTTACACAAAAAAGCTGATGCAATTACGCAAATTTATTGAAGCCGAGGGTTTTTACCGTATTCCGTTAAAAAGGCTTGCCACCGGCCATTATCTTTTTTCGGCAAAAATCAATGGTGTTTCGGGCAACTTTATTTTGGACACCGGTGCTTCCACGAGCTGTGTTGGCTTTACCGATAGCGCCCATTTTTTATTGATAAGCGAGGAGAGTATTATTAAAGCTGCCGGGGCCGGGGCCATAAATATGGAAACCATGCTCTCTCGCGGAAATAAATTTAACATTAAGAGTTGGAGCGTTAATAACATGGATTTTGTACTCTTTGATCTTTCACACGTAAACGCCGCACTTCAGCAAGTAAATGAAAACGCCATTCACGGGATAATTGGTGCAGATTTTTTAAAACAGCACAGAGCGGTAATTGATTATGGCAGAAATTGTTTTTACGTTAAATAGAATGATTGCCGATATGTTTATTTCCAATAATTTAAGTACTTTTATCTTTCTTCTGAAATAAACTTTTTTGTGCTGAAAAAAATTTTTGCATTACTTTTCCTTTTTACGCTTTACTCAATTTTAGGGTATGGCCAGAATATTTCACATTATGAAAAGATTGTAAATACGACACCTGACAAACAGAAGAAGCTTACAGCGCTGGACAGTTTATTAAAACGTACTTACTCAAAAGACACAGATGCCTTCATTAAATACAGTCTACAATATATAGATCTTGCCCAGGAATTGGACAGCATAGAGCTGGCGGCAAAAAAAGCAATGAACCTTCAGTATCCGCTTACCAATTATGCGAATGATCCACTAAACGCAATTACCGTTATAAACAGCGTTTTGGCCCGAAAATATAAAATAGAGGACAGCCTTTTATTAGGTGGATTATATATGAAACGCGGTAGCGCCAATACCAAGGTAGACCTTAAAAGAGCAATAGAGGACTACAACGTGGCATTAGAAAATTTTTCATCAAAAGACACTATGAATATTGCGGATACTTATCTTTTTAGAGGGCAGGCATATTCACAAATGGGGAAATTTGTACTTGCCGGTGAAGACTTCACCCGAGCTTATACCTTGTATGAGCTTAAACAGGAATACGATTACATGGTTTATGCCCAACAGGGCATCATCAGCATGTTCAGTATGAATGGTTTTCACCAAAAAGCCAAGATAGAGCGCGATGCATTAATTGAGAAAATGAAGAGTTTGGGGCTCAATCGATTTTTATCCTATGAATATTACAACCAAGCCCTTGATTATAAAAAAATGGGCAATCGCGATTTGGAGCATAAGGCACTACTGATGGCCGAAAAGAGCTTTGAGCGTGACAATTCAAATAAATCTACCTACATAGGAATTCATTCTCGGCTTATTGAATATTATTGCGAACAAAATCAAATCATTGAAGCCAAAAAACATCTGGATCAATTAGAAGCCTTAGATTTTGACCTTTCAGGAAATCCCCCTGCCGAACTGAACTTTTTGGGCGGAAAAGCCAAATATCTACAGACCATCGGCAACTATGAAGTTGCATTAGCGCTGGCAAAGAAAAAACTAGAGATTGCCAAAAGTTTGGGAATGGAGGATGAAATCATGGGAACGTATTCCTTTTTATCAGAAATCTATTATGATATGGGAGAATACAAAAAAAGCATTGAAAACAACCAAGCTTCCGCCGCCATAAAAGATTCCATTTACAACCGAAGTACCGCAAATGCCCTCGCATATTACCAAACGCTTTATGAAACTGAAAAAAAAGAAAAAGAACTGGTAGAAAAAACAACCAGCATAAGCCTTTTGGAAAAAGATAATGAAAGTTTCAAAAAAGCGATGCTTTTCGGGGGTATTGCCATTCTTCTGGGTTTTGGACTTATTCTTTTGTACAGAAACCAAAGACACTTAAAAAGCAATAAAGTTCTTCAGGAAAAATTTAGCCAGGAGCTTCTCATTTCGCAGGAAGGCGAAAGAAGAAGAATTTCAAAAGACCTCCACGATGGCATTGGCCAACAATTGTTGGTGATAAAAAACAAGTTGATGAGCAGTGGCGATGCAGACACCAAAAAAATGGTTGACCACACCATTGAGGAAGTTCGGGCCATCTCGCGCGATCTGCATCCTTTTCAGTTACAGGAACTCGGCATCACCAAGGCAATTGAGTATACCATAAACCAAATAGATGAAAACACAACACTTTTCATTTCTGCTGAAATTGACAACATAGATGATATATTCTCAAAAGAAGACGAAGTGAATATTTATAGAATCATTCAAGAAAGCCTGAGCAATATCCTTAAACACGCAAATGCAGAGGCAGGCAAGGTTTCAATAAAAAAGTTTGCCAACAATATCCTGATATCCATACGTGACAATGGTGTAGGTTTTGATTTTGCCGAAAAATATCAGGATGTAAAATCTTTAGGTTTAAAAACACTTTTGGAACGTACAAAATTCTTAAAAGGCCAAATGAAGGTAACTTCTAAAAAAGACACCGGCACTGTGCTGGAATTTCAATTTCCATTATGAGCGAAACTACACCATCCATCATTATTGCAGACGACCATCCCCTTTTATTAAAAGGACTAAGCGACTTTTTGATAGAAAAGGGTTATAATCTATTGGGAAGCGGAAACGATGGAAGAGAAGCTTACAATTTAATCACCCAGAAAAAACCAGACATAGCCATCTTGGATATTCAGATGCCGTACATGTCTGGACTGGAGATTGCCCAACAATGCAAGGGAACCGACATTCAGACCAAAATTGTATTGATAACACTTCATAAAGAAAAGGACCTATACCAAAAGGCGCAAGAGCTTAATATCTTTGGATACATCTTAAAAGAATTCGCGCTTGAAGAAATTGAAAACTGCATTAAAACCGTTAAAGAAGGTGTTCCTTTTTTTAGCGAAAAGATAAAAGAACTTATTGGCGTGGTACTTGTGGAAGATAGCGAACTCTCCACACTTACTCCTTCAGAAAAAAAGATTTTAAAACTAATTGCCCAGGATAAAACAAATAAGGAAATAGCCTCACAACTTTTTATTTCATACAGAACGGTTGAAAAACACCGTAGCAATATCATCACAAAACTCAATATTGAACCAAAGACCAACAGCTTGCTTATCTGGGCAAAAGAGCATCATGACAAGCTGTTATAGAAACAATTATATTCTAATTGACAAAAATTACGTGTTACCACGTATTTTATTTTCCTCAGAAATTTTGGATATTTACACTATGAAAGATACAGTTTATATAAAGGATAAAGAAAAGGATTTTTCTACTACGGAAACTTCAAAAAAACCTTTAGTAGTCGCGCTGACTATCTCAATAGTATTGATTCTTTTATTAAACTTAATTACAACTATTATTTTTTATTGAGAAGATGTTTCCTAACTAACCAAAAAAATCCGGCTCTACAGGCCGGATTTTTTATTTTCATCCTTTGGTTGGAATTATAATTCCAAAGCACGCTTAACGTCATTGTCCATTAAAAGTTCTTCGGGACTTTCCAAAGCTTCTTTTATTGCCACAAGGAATCCTACAGACTCACGGCCATCAATAATTCTGTGATCATAAGAAAGTGCCACATACATTACTGGCGCTACAACAATTCCACCATCACGCACAATAGCACGCTCAACAATATTGTGCATCCCCAAAATTGCAGATTGCGGTGGATTAATAATTGGAGTTGAAAGCATACTTCCGAAAACACCTCCGTTAGAGATTGTAAAAGTACCGCCGGTCATTTCATCAACAGTAATCTGTCCATCTCGAGCTCTAATTGCAAGTCTTTTCACTTCATTTTCAACACCTCTAAAGCTTAGATTTTCAGCATTTCTTATTACAGGGACCATCAATCCTTTTGGTCCTGAAACAGCAATTGATATATCTTTAAAATCATAGGTGATCATATAATCACCATCAATCATTGAGTTTACGTCTGGATAAAGCTCCAGCGCGCGAACCACTGCTAATGTAAAGAATGACATAAAGCCAAGGCCTACCCCATGCTTTTCTTTAAACTGCTCTTTGTATTGGTTTCGCAATTCAAAAATAGCAGTCATATCTACTTCATTAAAAGTAGTAAGCATAGCGGTTTCATTTTTTGCTGAAACCAAACGCTCGGCAACTTTTCTACGTAGCATAGAGAGTTTTTTACGCTCACTGCCACGGCTACCAGTACCTGGAGTTCCCATAGAAGGTGTAGCATTTGAAGCGTCGTCTTTAGTTATTCGTCCATCGCGGCCACTTCCTTTTACATCTTTTGAAGAAATCCCTTTTTCATCAAGAATTTTCTTAGCTGCAGGCGAAGGCGACCCTGTTGCATACGTTTTTTTATCTTGCTCTTGGTTGGGAGTTGATGGTTTTGAAGGAGTCTCCTTTTTGGCTTCTGCTTTTTCTGGAGATTCTTCCTTTTTCTCAGATTTTTTTTCAGCATCATCGCCGCCGGGCTTTTTCGCATCTGTGTCGATTAGGCAAACTACATCGCCTACAGCAACTGTGTCACCCTCTTCAGCTTTTAAAGTGATGATTCCGCTGGCTTCTGCCGGAAGTTCAAGTGTTGCTTTGTCACTGTCTACTTCAGCGATTGCTTGATCTTTTTCAACATAATCGCCATCTTTTACTAGCCAAGATGCTATTTCAACTTCGGTGATGGATTCTCCCGGGGATGGGACTTTCATTTCTAATGCCATACGTTCTATAATTTATATAAACCCTGGGTTTACAATTCTTTAAATTTAATTTCTTTTTTTCTTTCTGTAAAAATTTTCAGAAAAACTATTCCATATTTTTATCAAACACGTTTTCAATCACTTTAGCGTGACGTGCTTTTGATCTCACGGTACTGCCCGCTGCAGGAGCTGCATACATTTTTCTGCTGCAAACCCTGAAATTCCTCGCTTCTTCAAAATGCATTAAAATATGAGAATAGGCACCCATATTTTTAGGTTCTTCCTGCGCCCATACCACATCGTCTGCATTTTTATACTTTTTAAGGATTTTTTTCATTTGGTCTGTTGGCAATGGGAATAATTGCTCAACACGTACCAAAGCCACATCGTCTCTTTTCAATTCTTCTCGTTTTTCAAGCAGATCGTAATAGAATTTACCGGTAAGGAATACCAATGTTTTCACTTTCGCAACTTTTGCCTCGGCATCGTCAATCACCATTTGAAAACTTCCGTTGGCTAATTCTTCTTTAGTGGAAACCACTTTTGGGTGGCGCAGCAAACTCTTGGGCGTAAATACGATCAACGGCTTGCGATAATTTACTTTTAATTGTCGTCTGAAAAGGTGAAAAAGATTAGCTGGCGTTGTTACGTCTGCCACAAACATATTATCGGTTGCACATAATTGAAGGTAGCGCTCCATTCTGGCTGAAGAGTGTTCTGCTCCCTGTCCCTCATAGCCGTGTGGCAAAAGCATTACCAAACCGTTCTGCAGTTTCCACTTGTCTTCAGCCGCAGAAATATATTGATCTATCATTATCTGCGCCCCATTACTGAAATCGCCAAACTGTGCCTCCCAAAGCGTTAACGTTTTCGGGCTTGCCATTGCGTAACCGTAATCAAATCCAACTACGCCATATTCCGAAAGCAGGGAATTGTATATGTAAAAATCGCCTTGGTCGCCTTTCAAATGGTTTAAAAGAACTACCTCTTCTTCACTGTCTTCTACTTTTATAACGGCGTGGCGATGTGAAAAAGTTCCGCGTTCCACATCCTGCCCGCTCATACGCACATCGTGGCCCTCTTTTAAAAGGGTTCCGTACGCAAGCAATTCTCCCATCGCCCAATCCAACTTGTTGTCTTCAAAATACATTTGGTGTCTTGCATCAACAAGTTTGGCTATTTTTTTTAGGAATTTTTTGTCTTCTGGCAATTTGGTAATGACTTCGGCAATTTCATCCAACTTTTTCAAATCAAAAGTTGTATCAACATCTTCCATCATTTTATCTTCTTCGGCATAATCATATCCATCCCATTCATCCTGCATAAAGGGAGTGATGGTGGTTTTATCTTCTTTTCTGGAATCTTCAAGATTTTCTTCCAGCTTGTCTTTAAATTCCTGCTCCAGTTTATCGGTATATCCCTTGTCAATTACACCTTCGGCAATAAGTTTTTCGGCATAAATGTCTCTTGGATTGTTATGCTTGGCAATAGCCTTATAGAGTTTGGGCTGTGTAAAACGCGGTTCATCGCCTTCATTGTGACCATATTTTCTGTAGCCCAACAAATCGATGAATACATCGCGTCCAAATTCCATTCTGAAATCCAAAGCAAAATTCATGGCGTGTACCACAGCTTCCACATCATCGGCATTTACGTGCAATATTGGTGAAAGTGTAACCTTTCCAACATCGGTACAGTAAATTGAGGAGCGCGCATCCAGATAATTTGTGGTGAAACCTATTTGGTTGTTAACGACAATATGAATAGTTCCCTGGGTCTTGTAGCCATCCAGCTGCGCCATTTGTACAATTTCATACACAATACCCTGTCCTGCAATTGCCGCATCGCCGTGGACGATGATAGGCAAAACCTTGTTTGGATTGTCTTTGTGATGGTCGTCCTGTTTGGCCCTTGTTATTCCTTCAACCACCGCGCCCACGGTCTCCAGATGTGAAGGATTTGGAGCAATATTTAAATTTATTTCTTTTCCAGATTCAGTTTTTCTTTTGGAGGTCCAACCCAAGTGATATTTTACGTCGCCATCAAAAATATCCTGCGCATAATCCTTTCCATCAAATTCGCTGAAAATATCCTTTGCGCTTTTGCCGAAGATATTCGTCAGTGTGCTCAAACGCCCACGGTGAGCCATACCCATAACAAATTCCTCCACTCCTTTTTCAGCGGCATTTTCAATTAGGGTGTCTAAAGCAGGAATCAAGCTTTCGCCCCCTTCCAGTGAAAACCTTTTTTGCCCCACGTATTTTGTATGAAGAAAACTCTCAAAAGCTACAGCCTCGTTGAGTTTTTTTAAGATGTGTTTTTTATGCTCCGTAGAAAAGTTGGGCTGATTATCATTTACATTCAGTTTCTGTTGTATCCATTGAATCTCGTCCGGTTTGCGAATGTACATATATTCAATTCCAATAGAATCGCAATAAATGCTTTCAAGATGATTTATGATTTCTTCCAGCGTAGTTTCGCCTATTCCTAAAATTTCACCTGCTTTAAAAGTAGCTTTTAGATCGTGCTGTGAAAGCCCGAAATTTTCTAAAGCAAGCGTTGGCGCATATTTTCTACGTTCACGAACGGGATTTGTTTTTGTAAAAAGATGCCCCCGGGTTCTGTAACCATCAATAAGTTTCACAACCTGAAATTCCTTTACAACATCCTCGCAATTATCACCCTCTGCAAGTCGTGGTGCTTCCGATGCTTCGTCTATACCGAAAAAATCGTGTGCACTATTTTCCGAACCAAAATCAAAACCTTGGAAAAAGGCTCTCCAACTAGGTTCAACGCTGTCGGGGTATTGTAAATATTTTTCGTAAAGTTCCGCGATGTAGGATGGGTGAACCGCGTTTAAGAAGGAAAATTTATCCATGATAAATATACAAATGGGTCTTTTTGATAAAACGGTACAAAAATACAATAATTAAAGTAACTAGCTGACTGTATTGCCCAGATTTATACGGTTTGAAATCTTAAAATATTCCCAAATGGATTCTAGGGTAAATTTGCTTTTGTGAATGGATTTTAAACGTTTCGTTGCATTAAATTGTGGCCAAACTCACGAAACATTTCTTTCTTTTCTTCAGAAATATTAATGCCATCTAGTAATGAGTAAGCGTGATTACTGTATTTTTCAATCTCTTTTCGGGTGGCTTCAGCTGCACCGGAGTTTAAAAAGATTTCTTTTACAGTCAGAATTTTATCCGTTGGGTCTTTGGGGTTTATGCTGAAAAGATGATCCAGTTCTTCCGCTTGCGCCAAAGTTCCCTGCCCTACAGCCATTATGTAAAGAAAGGTTTTTTTATTTGAAATAATGTCGCCGCCTACTTGCTTTCCGAAAGTTTCCGGATTGCCGAAGACATCCAGATAATCATCCTGCAACTGAAAGGCGATACCTAAATTTCTTCCGAATTGATAGATTTTTTCTTTATCACTATCAGAAGCTGCTGCAACAATAGCCCCCATTTTCATTGCTGCGCCCAATAAAACCGCAGTTTTGTGATCTATCATTTGTATATATTCCACGAGCGTAACATCATCACGGGTTTCAAAATCCATGTCGTGCTGTTGGCCTTCGCAAACTTGCAGCGCTGTTTCACCGAAGAGTTTTGCAAGCTCTCGGAACATTTTCGGTTCATAATTCTCAAAAAATTGATAGGCCAAAATAAGCATTGCATCTCCCGAAAGTATCGCTGTGTTCACGTCCCATTTTTCGTGAACTGTTCTCTTCCCCCTTCGCAGTGGGGCGTTATCCATAATATCATCGTGGATTAGCGAAAAATTATGAAACAATTCAACGGCAAGCGCAGCGCTCATTGCCTTTTTATAATCTGTCCCAAAAAAATCGCACACCATTAATGTCAATGCGGGACGAATACGCTTGCCTCCTAACGAAAGAATATATTTTATGGGGTCATAGAGCTGGTGCGGCTCTTTATGCGAAACGGCTTTGGCAAGATATTCTTGGAGGTCGCCGTTGTACTTTTTTAGAATTTCCATGGTTGAAGAAAATTTTGGCTAAAGTAAAATAAGCATTTTAAAGCACACAATTTATAGCTGCAAAATACCCTTGGTGTTAAGCTTCTGTTAAATAAGATAAAACTATGGAAACTATTTTTGTTTTAAAAGTTTCCCGACATATCTTTGCGCCCGCTATGAGAAATAAAATAATTCAAAAGTCGACAGACTTATTCCTAAAGCTTGGCTTTAAAAGCGTAACCATGGACGATATTGCCAATGAAATGGGCATTTCGAAAAAAACCATTTATACGCATTTTAAAAACAAAACGGCTCTTGTTAAGGAATGTACCCGTAATGTACTTCACAATATTACTACAGGTATTGATGAAATTTGCTCGCTAGAACAAAACCCAATCGAAGAACTTTTCGAAATTAAAAAATTTGTAATGGGAACAATTGAAGCAGAGCAATCATCGCCGCAATATCAGCTTCAAAAGTATTATCCTGAAATTTTTGAAGGCATAAAAGAAAGCCATTTTGAAAAAATGATGGAATGTACCCGGAAAAATCTTCGTAGGGGCATTGACCAAGGTTTATATCGAAGCAACCTTGACATAGATTTTATTTCAAGGCTATATTTTTTGGGCATTCACGGAATAAAAGACCAAAACCTGTTTCCGCTGGAAAAGTTTTCAACGCAATTTTTAACCGAGGAATATCTTGAATATCATATTCGCGGAATTGTAACGCCAGAAGGTTTTCTAACACTAAAAAAATTCATCAAAGAGCACCAGACCAATGATTAAAAAACTTTTAATTTTCAGTTTATTACTATCTGTAACTTTAGGTTTTTCGCAACAGCAGAAAGAATATAGTTTTAGCCTGCAAGAAGCAGTAACCTTTGCGCTGGACAGTAATTATGCATCCATAAACGCACGCCGCGATATCGCAAAGGCCATTAAGCAAAAGTGGGAAACCACGGCGAGCGGGCTTCCGCAGATAGATGCAAATGTGTCTTACAACAACAACCTAAAACAGCCCGTTACCCTTTTGCCAGCAGAAATTACAGGGGGTGAGCCCGGCACTTTCGTTCCCGTAACCTTTGGCACCAAACAGAACGCAAACGCAGTTGCCACATTAAACCAGCTAATTTTTGACGGAAGTTATCTCGTAGGGCTTAAAGCCGCCAAATCTTTTTTGAGATATTCCGAAAACATCAACGAAAAAACCCGATTGGAAGTTCGCAAAGGCGTTATCAATGCCTACGGCAGTGTTTTATTGGCGCAGGAATTGGTAGCTATTTTCGAAAAAAACAAGTCTAATCTTGAGGAAAACCTCAACGAAACCCGTAAAATCTTTGAAAATGGTTTGGCCGAGGAAGAAAGCGTGGAGCAGTTGGAAATAACACTCTTGGACATTGAAACACAGCTTAACAACGCCCGTAGAAGCCAAGCTATTGCTAAACAAATGTTCAATCTGGCCTTGGGCATAGATGTGGAAACACCCGTTACTTTAACGGACGATCTGGTTGAATTAGCCAACCAAAATATCAGTCTTGCTCTTTTGGATGCTTCGTTAAATATAGAAGACAACGCAGATTATAAAATTGCGCAAAACCTGATAGAGCAACGTTATTTCGAAAACCGATTGGAAAAAAGCAAATTTCTGCCCAGTCTATCGGCTTTTGTTAATTACGGAACTTCCGCAAACAGTGATGATTTTACTTTTTTTAATGGTGACCAAAAATGGTTTCAGTCCTCAGTTTTAGGAGTGAGCCTTAACATACCCATTTTCAGTAGCGGCATGCGAAGTGCGGCCAACCAGCGAACAAAAATAGCGCTCGACCAAGCAAAGACCGATTTTGAACAGACGCAACAACAAATAAAATTGGACTTAACCACGGCGCAGAGCAATTACCAATTTGCGATTGAGAATTATGAAAACTCAAAGAAAAATCTTGCTTTGTCCGAGCGTATTGAAAATAAAAACCAAATAAAATTCACCGAAGGTCTTTCAACCAGTTTTGATCTGCGCCAGGCCCAAACACAGTTATATACCGCCCAACAGCAATATTTCCAAGCGATGCTGGAAGTAATAAATGAGAAAGCAAATCTTGAAACCGTTTTGAATATTCCGCAACTGCGAATTAATTCGGAAGAAATAAAAGGTAAATACTAAAAAACTTCAACTAATTAGAATAAAAAAAAATCAACAAATGAAAAAATCACTCTTTCTTTTAATACTAATTGCCACGCTGGTATCCTGCGGTGGAGACAACAAATCTGTTGATGCTATAATAAGCGCTGGCGATATGACCGCTGTAAAAGCGAAACGCGCCGAATTAAACAAACAGCAGCGGGAATTAAAAGCTGAAATAGACAAACTTAACCAATACATTGAGACACACGAAAAAAAGGAGCGCCCTGCATTGGTTACTGCCGAAGTGATAAAAGATACGCTTTTCAAACATTACGTTGAAGTTCAAGGCAATGTGGAAACAGATCAAAACGTAGTGCTTAATGCTGAGTACTCTGGAGTACTAACCAATGTATATGTAAAGGAAGGGCAACGCGTCTCCAAAGGACAACGACTGGCAAAAATTGACGATGGCGGTCTTTCAAGCCAAGTGGCGCAACAAGAAGCCCAAATGGCTTTGGCACAAACCACTTTTGAACGCCAACAAAGACTTTGGGAACAAAAAATTGGTTCAGAAATTCAGTATCTGCAAGCCAAGACCAATTACGAATCGGCTAAAAACGTTACCCAACAGTTGCGGTCACAATTATCAAAAACTGTCATCACCGCTCCATTTAGTGGGGTTGTAGATGAAATTATATCAGATCCTGGACAAGTAGTAGTTCCGGGCCAAACGCCCATTATCCGCTTGGTAAATTTAAGCGATATGTATGTAAAAGCCTCCATTCCAGAAACCTATCTGAAAAACATAAAAAAAGGAACACAGGTTAAGGTTACCTTAGCTTCCATTAACGAAGAATTCACTGGGAAAGTACGCCAAGTAAGCAACTATATTAACCCAAACAATAGAAGTTTTGATATTCAGATAGAGATTCCAAATAAAGACGGTTTGGTAAAACCAAACCTTATCGCAACCGTGAAAGTAAATGATTACAGCGCCGAAAACGTAATTACCGTACCTGAAAATATTTTACAGGAAAATGCCGCAGGCGAGACAATTGCGTATCTATACCAACCTGTGAATGATTCCGTTGGAGTTGCCAAACGTATATTACTTGAAACTGGGCTGTCTTATGAAAACCACACCGAAGTAAAATCGGGTCTCAAAAAAGGCGATACCATAATCAAGGAAGGTGCAAAAACCCTTCGCGACGGCCAGAAAATAACCATCAAAAACTAAGAAACCCATTGCACCATGAGCAAAAATCCCTATAAAGAATTTAGCATATCGTCTTGGGCCATTGACAATAAAATGACGGTCTATGTAATTATGGCCATCATCCTGTTTTTGGGTGCTTACGCATATTATAGTATGCCCCGCGAGGCTTTCCCCGAAATTATCGAGACCAAAATCTACGTTAGCTCAGTAAACCCTGGTAACTCTGCTGAAGATGTTGAAAAATTCATCACTGAACCTTTGGAGGAAGAATTTAAGGACGTTGGTGGTGTAAAGGAAATCACCTCAACAACCCTTCAGGATTACTCTATTATAATTGTAGAATTTGAGGAAACGGTAGAAATCCCCGTTGCAAAGCAATTGGTAAAAGACAAGGTAGATCAAGTGAAAGCTGAAACCACCTGGCCCACACTCACCAATGGCGCCAAGGTAGAGCCCAATGTTTTTGACCTTAACTTTTCAGAAGAAATGCCCATCCTCAACATAAATCTTACGGGCGATTACCCTGTGCAGCAGTTGAAGGAATACGGCGAATATCTTCAGGATAAAATAGAACTGCTTCCACAAATAAAGGAAGCCACCATTCGTGGGGCCGAAGAAAAAGAGGTGGAAATAGCTGTTGATATTTATAAAATGACCGCTTCACAGGTAAGTTTTGACAATATTATTAATGCTGTAAAAGGTGAAAATAGCACCATTTCCGGTGGAAATATCATTACCAACGGCGTTCAGAAAAACATACGGATTACTGGTGAAATTGAAGATCCAAAGGAGCTGGAAAAGGTTGTTGTTAAAAAAGATGATGGAATTATCTTCCTAAAAGACATTGCGACTATAAATTTCCAAGAAAAAGACCCAACTACCTACGCTCGTGAATATGGTGATCCTGTAGTGATGCTGGATGTAAAAAAGCGTGCTGGTAAAAATATGATTGAGGCCGTTGAGCAAATAAAAGAAATAGTAGCCCAGGAGCAGGAAAATTATCTTCCTAAAAGTCTTCACATAAGCCTTTCCAACGATCAATCCATAAAGACCGAAAACCAAGTGAATGATTTGGTTAACAACATCATCTTCGGGGTGCTTTTGGTGGTAATTGTATTGATGTTTTTCCTTGGTTTCCGCAACGCACTTTTTGTAGGTTTCGCCATTCCGCTTTCTATGTTGATGTCACTGTTTATCCTTTCATCATTGGGCTTCACGCTAAATACAATGGTGCTTTTTGGGCTTGTTATGGGTCTGGGAATGCTGGTAGACAACGGTATTGTGGTAGTCGAGAACGTTTACACCTTAATGAGCGAGGGGATGTCTCCACGAAAAGCAGCCAAACAAGGTATGGGCGAGATTGCTTGGCCTATTATTGCTTCTACAGCCACCACACTTGCAGCATTTTTCCCGCTTGGGCTATGGCCGGGAATGATTGGTAAGTTTATGATTTATTTCCCCATCACGCTTTCGGTGGTGCTGTCATCTTCGCTTTTTGTGGCATTGATAATTAACTCCATGCTTACTTCAGAATTTATGAAAACTGAAGAGGAACCGTTAACAAAAAAGAAACTCGTACGCTGGAGCTTGATTTTAGTGGGAGTGGGTGTTTTGCTGTTGGTTGCCGGTTTTGCAATGGATGTAGCTGCTTTCCGAGGGTTTGGAAATTTGGCGATACTTGCGGCATTGCTGCTTTGGCTTTATAAATATGTGTTGGCAGGTGCAGTAGATTATTTTCAGTACAAATCCCTCAAAAAACTGGAGAATTTTTACGAAAGAACCCTAAAGTACGCTTTGCGCGGAAGAAAAGCTTATGTATTCTTCTTCGGAACCATCGGACTTTTAATTTTCTCTTTTATTTTAGTGGGAATTGCACAACCAAAAGTACTTTTCTTTCCAGAAAATGAGCCGAACCAGATTATTACCTATATTGAATATCCACAGGGAACCGACATTGAAAAAACCAATGAACTTACCAAGCAGGTAGAACAACAGGTTTTTGATGCAATTGCAAAATATGATGACAATGGGTATAATTATATGGTAGAATCTGCCATTTCACAGGTAGGCCAAGGCGCCGGAAACCCACAGACCGATGGCGGACAGAGCAATGATATGCCTCAAAAGGGAAAGATTACGCTCTCCATGCGCGACTTCCAATTACGCCGTGGCGTAAAGAGTAGCACGGTTCTGGAAGAAGTGCGCGAGTCGGTAAAAGGTTTCCCAGGAGCTTCCATTATTGTTGAAAAAGATGCCGCCGGCCCGCCCGTTGGCTACCCAATAAACATTGAATTGACCGGAGAGGATTACGAACAAATGCTTCGCGAAGCTGAAAATCTGCGTTCTTATATTGAAGGTTTGGGCATCAGCGGTATCGAAGAACTGAAAATAGACGTAAACAAAAGCAAACCCGAAATGGACGTGACCGTGGACCGTGAAAAAGCGGGGCAGTTGGGCATTTCCACAGGACAGATTGGACAGACCTTGCGTCGCGCTATTTTTGGCGAAGAAGCCTCAACCTATAAAGAAGGTGATGACGATTACGAAATAAACGTTCGCCTTTCCGAGAAATCCCGCTATGACGAAAGCGCACTTTTCAACCAACCAATTACCTTTAGGAACAACCAAGGCAATATTGTTCAAGTACCTATTTCAGCTATGGTAACAAAGAACAACACAGCTTCTTTCAGTTCCATAAAAAGAAAGGATTTAAAAAGGACCATAACGGTATATTCCAACGTACTTGGAGGTTATAACGGTACCGAAATTGTAAATGACCTAAAAACAGAACTGCAGAATTACGAGCTTCCAAAGGATATAAATCTTGCCTTTACCGGTGAGCAGGAAGAACAGGCAGACAATATGGGTTTTCTCTTGTTAGCACTGTTTTATGCTATGGGCGGTATTATGCTTATTCTGGTAGCGCAGTTTAATTCTTTGAGCAAGCCTTTAATCATTTTAATGGCTATTGTACTCAGCCTGGCAGGGGTATTCCTCGGTCTCGTGGTTTTCCAGATGGATTTTGTAATTATTATGACCATGATGGGTATTATATCGCTAGCAGGTATTGTGGTTAACAACGCCATCGTTCTTATAGATTACACCCAGATTCTTATAGACCGAAAAATGCACGACCTGGAAATGGACGATGACGATATGCTTACAAAAAGGCAATATTTTGAAATAATTGTTGCCGGCGGAAAATCGCGTTTGCGTCCTGTATTGCTAACTGCCATTACAACCGTGCTGGGGCTTATTCCCTTAGCCATTGGTCTAAACATAGATTTCTTTGGTTTTTTTACTGATTACAAACCAAACATTTATATAGGTGGTGACAACGTAATCTTCTGGGGCCCGCTGGCGTGGACGGTAATCTTCGGCTTGATCTTCGCTACCTTCCTAACCTTGATTGTGGTTCCCGTAATGTTTTATTTGGTGAACCGCGCAAAGATTAGATTCAGAAAAAAGCGAAGGTTAAAGGAATTAAAGAAACAGAAGGCGAAAGAACAACTAAGGTTGAAAAATCAATAGAGCTTCTACCTTATCTAGTGTATTACACTGAGCGCAGTCTAAGTCTGGTCGAACATTAAATTATTTCAAGGACCTGTCAATTTTAAATAATTGGCAGGTCTTTTCTTATTTAAAAAGTTAGTGTACTGATGTGGACCCATGCTCTAAATAATAATCCCTTCAAAACCACAACAATTCATTTAATACTTATTAAATTTGCCGTCTCAATTTTTTTCAGAATAAAATGTACAGAACGCACAACAATGGCCAGCTTCGCGCGGCAGATATCAATAAAACAGTAACCCTCGCGGGATGGGTACAAAAAACCCGCGACAAGGGCTTTATGGTCTGGGTGGATCTCCGCGATCGCTACGGCATTACCCAACTTATTTTTGATGAGGAAAGAACGCCCAAAAAAGTAATGGAAAAAGCCACAAAACTTGGACGCGAGTTCGTTATTCAAGTAAAAGGAACCGTTATTGAGCGCGAATCCAAAAACCCAAATATGCCAACAGGCGATGTGGAGATTTTGGTTTCTGAATTAACTATTTTGAATCAATCCGAAACGCCACCTTTCACTATTGAAGATGAAACCGATGGCGGTGAGGATTTAAGAATGAAATATCGTTACCTCGATATCCGCAGAAAACCTGTTCGTGAAAATCTTATTTTCCGATCAAAGGTTGCAATGGCGGTTCGCAATTATCTTTCAAAAGAAGGATTTATTGAAGTGGAAACTCCTTATTTAATAAAATCAACTCCCGAAGGCGCGCGCGATTTCGTAGTTCCAAGCAGAATGAACGAAGGGCAGTTTTATGCGCTTCCGCAGAGCCCGCAAACTTTTAAGCAATTGCTAATGGTGGGCGGATTGGACAAATATTTCCAAATAGTGAAGTGTTTCCGCGATGAGGATTTGCGTGCAGACCGCCAGCCGGAATTCACACAGATTGACTGCGAAATGGCTTTCGTGGAGCAGGAAGATATTCTGAATGCTTTTGAAGGTTTGACCAAACATTTGCTGAAAGAAATAAACGGCGTTGAAATTTCCGAATTCCCAAGAATGACCTATGATGAAGCAATGAAAAAATACGGAAACGACAAACCGGACATCCGCTTTGGGATGGAATTTGGCGAACTGAACTCAGTGGCGCAGCATAAAGATTTCGGTGTTTTCAACCAAGCTGAATTGGTTGTTGGCATATCCGTTCCCGGAGGAAATAATTTTACCAGAAAAGAAATAGACAATTTAATCGATTGGCTAAAACGTCCGCAAATTGGAGCTCTGGGAATGGTTTACGTTCGCTGCAATGAGGATGGAACTTATAAATCTTCCGTAGATAAATTTTATACTGAAGAAGATTTAGCAAAATGGGCAGAAGTTACTGGCGCAAAAGCGGGCGATTTAATCTGTGTGCTTTCCGGAGCAAAAAACAAAGCTAGAACACAGTTGAGTGCGTTGCGTATGCATTTGGCAGAACAGCTTGGATTGCGCAAAAATGATGAATTCGCACCACTTTGGGTTGTGGATTTTCCACTTTTGGAATGGGACGAGGAGACTGAGCGCTACCACGCCATGCACCACCCCTTTACTTCCCCAAAACCGGGACAGCTTGAACTTTTAGCCACAAATCCTGGCGAAGTAAAAGCAAACGCCTACGATTTGGTTTTAAACGGAAACGAAATTGGCGGCGGTTCCATCCGTATCCACGACAAAAAGACACAAGCGTTGATGTTTGATTATTTGGGCTTCACCTCTGAAGAAGCAAAAGCACAGTTCGGCTTTTTGATGGACGCCTTTCAATATGGCGCGCCTCCGCACGGTGGTATTGCCTTCGGTTTGGATAGATTGGTTGCCATTTTGGGCGGTCAGGAAACAATCCGTGATTTTATTGCTTTCCCGAAAAACAACGCGGGCCGTGATGTGATGATTGACGCGCCTGCGCCAATTGACGAAAAACAGTTGGAGGAACTTCATCTAAAGGTTCAAATAAATTCATAATAAAAAATCCTGCACTTGCAGGATTTTTTGATAGCTTTAAAGATGAATTGGAAAAAAACAATAAAGATCGCCGCATTAGTTATTGGGTTTCTTGTTTTAGCCTTTATTGGTTTTAGCGGTTATGTTTATTATAATTTCTACGGAAAATTTAAGGCAGATGAAAGCAGGTATCCGTATTATATAGGTTACATAGACCAAGAAACCGCTTTGCTAAATGATAATTTTGAGCTCTGTGGAAATCGCACAATTTACAAAACCCACCACGGCGCACCGTTTGATGCATACCAAAACAACAAAAGAACTTTTACTGAAAGTGTTCATAAAACATATAAAAACGAAGGCTATACCGATTCTGGTTATGTAAATTTCAGGTTTTTGGTAAACTGTGAAGGTAATCCCGGTTGGTTCGAGATTATTGAAATCAATGAAAATTATGAAGAGGTTTCACATACCAAACAAATGGTTGCCCAACTTTTAAAAATAACTTCAGATCCTTCGCATTGGGCAATTTATACTGCAGATAAAATGCCCAAAAATTATTACCATTACGTATCCTATAAAATTGAAAATGGAGAAATTATCGAAATACTTCCTTAGTATATTCGTGCTATTTCTGGCATTTTCATGTGCAGAAAAAAGCAAGGATTACAGCGCACTTTCCAAAGAAAAGCGCAAAAAAATATCTTCCGAAGTCTTTGATGGAGGCAGCCATCTTCCGCAGGGATCACCAAAAAGTATGACCCGTATTGAGGAAGCCATTGCAATAGACCCCGATAATTGTGATGCTGTCCGCGAACTTTCCGTAGCTTATTTAAAACGCGGTATGCCGAATAAGTGGAAAATTGAAATGGACAAAGCCGTAGCCTGTAATGCTGCTATTTGGCAACCCTACAGAGGCTACAATTATTTATGGTTTTACCGCGACTATAAAAAAGCAATCGCAGATTTTGATGCTTCGGACACTTTGACTCCAAATTTTACAGATGCACCACAGGGCCATAGTGTAGATTATTGGCGTGGCATTGCCTATTTGGGACTGAGGGATTATGAAAAATCAATCAGTTATTTCGATAAGTATTTAACCCAAATCACAGAAGAAAGCGGTGAAGATTGGGCAGAGCCCACGGCATTCCTGTACCGCGGAATTGCTTATTATGAAAAGCGTAATTTTGAGGAAGCTTTAAAAGATTTTAACAAATTGCTTTTTTACAATAAGGACCGTTTCGCTGATGGGAAATATTATAAAGCCTTAATTTTGAAGGAAAAAGAAGATTGTGAAACCGCTCGGCAATTGTTGGCCGAAGCAGAAACAGATTTTGCAAACGGGTATTACAATAATAGACACTATGTGGAAACGCTCTATCAAATTTACCCGCAAGACTTTGAAAAACTTAATACGGAACTGAAAACCCAATGCCAAAACAAAAACGAAACTTACTGACCCGCTTTCTTATTTGGCGAATTAAATACATCTCGCAAACGCAGTTTGTGTATTTAATAGCTATAGTTGTGGGATTTTTATCTGGCGTTGGCGCGGTCATTCTTAAAAACCTTACGCACTTTATCCAGCACATGCTGGAAGGAAACCTAATACAATATTACCATACGGCCTTTTATTTTGTGTTTCCCATCCTTGGACTCACCCTTGTTTATTTTATAATAAAATATGTAATTCGAAAGAAAGTAAGCCATGGCATTCCTTCCACGCTATTTGCAATATCAAAAAAGAAAGGGTTTATAAAGCGGTATCAAATGTTTGGCAGTATTTTAACGGCGTCCATAACTGTAGGTTTTGGGGGTTCGGTGGGATTGGAAGGCCCTACCGTGGCTACTGGAGCCGCTTTAAGTTCAAACCTATCTCGCGTTTTGCACCTTAACCAGGCAAACAGAACCCTATTAATTGGTTGCGCCGCAGCGGGAGCAATGGCTTCAATTTTTAAAGCGCCCATCGCAGCACTAATTTTCGCAATAGAAGTTTTCAGTCTGGATTTAACTTTGGTTTCTATGCTTCCGCTTTTGTTGGCTTCTATTTCGGGTATTCTCACATCGTATTTTTTCTTCGGAAATGATATTCTTCTTCCCTTTAAGAATACCGACACATTTTATTTAAGCGATGTGCCATTTTATATGATTCTGGGTCTTGCCGCAGGGTTTACCTCTGTTTATTTCACAAAGGTATATGCCTATTTTCAAACGGTTTTCGAAAAAATAAATTCTCCCGCAAAGCGCCTACTTGCAGGCGGTGTAGGACTGGGGATACTTGTATATTTTATCCCTCCACTCTATGGTGAAGGGTTTGATGTAATAAACAATCTTGTAAAAGGAAACCCCGAAATAGCCTTACAGAACAACATCTTTAATCTAGACTTAACTAGTATTTGGGTAGTAATCGCACTTTTGGCAGGTCTAGTTTTTTTCAAGATTATTGCCAGTGCACTTACTTTTGGCGCCGGTGGCGTAGGTGGTATTTTTGCTCCCGTATTGTTTATGGGAAGTATCATGGGCAACGTGGTTGCAAAAATTCTGAATAACTGCGGTCTATTTCCCAACGGTGTTTCTGAAAGCAATTTTACATTGGTGGGAATGACGGGCCTAATGGCGGGTGTTCTTTACGCGCCACTTACCGCAATATTTTTAATTGCGGAAGTAACTGGCGGGTACGAACTCTTCATTCCATTGATGATTACGGCGGCTATTAGTTTTTCCATTACCAAATACTTCATTCCACATTCAGTTTATGCAATGGAGTTGGGCAGAAAGGGTGAACTAATAACACACGATAAGGATCACGCCGTACTTACCTTGATGGATATACGGTCTGTTATTGAACGTGATTTCATATCAATTTACCCACAGATGAATCTTGGTGAAATTGTGCATCAAGCCGTTGTAAAATCCAAAAGAAATCTTTTTCCTGTGCTTGACAAAGATACAAATGCACTTGAGGGAATTATCCTTCTTGATGATTTAAGACCGGTTATGTTTGACCAAAACCTCTATGAAGAATTAAAAGCCCAGGAGCTTATGCACAGCCCTCCAAATATCATCAATATGGAAGAAGATAAAATGACCGATGTTATGAAAAAATTTCAGGACACAGGCGCTTGGAACCTTCCGGTGATAAGCCACGGAAGATACTATGGTTTCGTTTCAAAATCAAAACTACTTACTGCCTATCGCAGAAAATTGATTGATTTTTCAGGTAAATAAGCGAAGTTGGAATTAATAAAAAATAAAAATGAAATACATTATTGGCATCCTCTTCATTTCTGTACTTATTGCTTTAGGCATCGGGTTTTACCTCAAGCTTGATGATGAAGCCACGGGCAATTTAATCATTGGTCTATCCTTAATGATCGGATTTCTCGTACTCATGCCGCTGTTTATTTATTACCGCTGGAAAAACAGAAGTGTGAAAGACTATATGCTTACCAAAGAAAATATTAAAAAAATGCAAGATTATCAGAAGGAAAAAAAGATTTAAAAGACAATCCGTTTTCAAAAAATTTTCATTTTCTTAACAACTAAAATCATAAATATTATACATTTGTAACTTATTATTAATTTATTTTTTATTTAAAATGGAAGGAACAGTAAAATTTTTTAACGAATCAAAAGGTTTTGGTTTTATCACCAATGATGAAACTGGAAAAGACATTTTTGTACACGTAACCGGCTTAAACGGCGAAGCCCTTAACGAAGGTGACAAAGTAGAATATGTTGAAGAAGAAGGTAGAAAAGGAATGGTTGCGGCTCAAGTTCGCGTAATCCACGACTAAAAAGATATACGTTTCGAGTTGTAAAAGCCTTTCATTTTTGAAAGGCTTTTTATTTTAGTTTAAGTTCCTTTTTTCGATAAAGAACCGTTTTAGCAGTTGTGATGCTTCATCTGCCATCACTCCTCCCCTAAATTCGGTTTTAGGGTGAAGTTTAGTATTTAAGGCAATACACCCACGCTGCTCATCTCTAGCGCCATATACAATTTTTGAAATCTGGCTCCAAAACAATGCTCCTGCGCACATTTGGCAAGGCTCAATCGTTACATAAAGCGTACAGTCTATTAAATACTTTCCTCCCAGATAGTTAGCAGCAGCGGTAATTGCCTGCATTTCGGCATGTGCCGTAACGTCATTAAGTGTTTCAGTAAGGTTATGCGAACGGGCAATAATCTGGTTGTTTATAACTATTACGGCACCAATGGGCACTTCGCCTTTATCATAGGCCATTTCAGCTTCTTGCATGGCTCTTTTCATAAAATAGGTATCGTCGTAAGGATTTATTATACTCAAGTTTCTTGGAATTTTATAATCATAGTTAAAAACGAAATTACGAATTAACAAATTAACGAATTCATCAATTAACAAATTCGCAATAACTGTATCTTTACACCGTGCCACAAGATGTACTAAATACAATAAATTATCCTGCCGACCTTCGGAAAATTCCAAAGGAAAAATTGCCGCAATTAGCGCAGGAACTTCGTGAATTTATTATAAATATTGTGGCAACAAAAGAAGGTCATTTGGGCGCGAGTCTAGGTGTAGTTGAACTTACCATCGCCTTACACTACGTTTTTAATACCCCTGATGATATTTTGGTGTGGGACGTTGGTCATCAAGCCTACGGACATAAAATCTTAACTGGCAGAAAGCACATTTTTCACACAAATAGGCAGTTAAATGGCATCAGTGGTTTTCCAAAACGGGCCGAAAGTATCTATGATACTTTTGGGGTTGGGCATAGCAGTACCGCAATATCTGCAGCTCTGGGAATGGCAATTGCTTCAAAATTAAAAGGTGAAATAGAAAAGCAACATATTGCTGTAGTGGGCGACGCTTCCATTGCCAGCGGAATGGCCTTTGAAGCATTGAACCACGCAGGAGTTACGGACACAAACCTTTTGATTATTCTAAATGATAATGCCATTGGCATTGACCCCAGTGTGGGCGCGCTGAAAAATTATTTCACCAAAGTAAAACTAAACGGCGCAAAAGAGTCTGATAATATTTTTGAAGCATTAAACTTTAATTATTCCGGACCAATCGATGGACATAATCTGGATTTGGTAATTTCAGAATTGGAACGGCTTAAAAATGTTTCGGGACCAAAAGTATTTCACGTAATTACAACCAAGGGAAAAGGGTTACGGCAAGCTGAAGAAAACCAAGTTGTTTATCATGCCCCTGGAAAATTTGATGCCCTTACGGGAGATCTTGCTCCGAAAAACAACGACATGCAGCCCCCCAAATTTCAGGATGTATTTGGAAGAACATTGGTTGAATTAGCTTCAGAAAATGAAAAAATTATAGGCATTACCCCTGCAATGCCTACGGGAAGTTCCTTAAAATTTATGATGGATACTTTTCCCCAACGTGCTTTTGACGTAGGGATTGCTGAACAACACGCAGTAACTTTTTCAGCGGGAATGGCTACGCGAGGTTTTACCGTTTTCTGCAATATATATTCTACTTTTTTACAACGGGCTTTCGATCAGGTAATCCACGATGTGTGCCTTCAAAAAATACCTGTAATTTTTTGTTTGGATCGCGCCGGAATTGTAGGTGAAGATGGGGCAACACACCACGGTATTTTCGATTTAGCATATTTAAACTGCATTCCAAACCTTATTATTTTTGCACCCCGTAACGAAACGGAACTGCGGAATATAATGTTCACGGCCCAAAAGGGACTTGATTTGCCGATCTTTATCCGTTATCCGCGTGGGAGAGGCAATATACTCGAGTGGCAAAAACCATTCAATTTAATTGATATTGGAAAGGGTGAAACTCTAAAGGAAGGGAATAGAATTCTCATATTAACTATTGGCACTATAAATCATAATGCGTTGAAAGCAATTGACTTGCTTTCCGCTTCCGAAAGGGAAAAAGTGGGCTGCGTTGATGTTCGCTTTTTAAAACCTCTGGATGAAAATCTACTGCACGAAGTTTTTCAGAAATACGAAACTATAATTACTGTGGAAGATGGTACTACCGTAGGTGGTTTGGGAGGGAGTATTGCTTCTTTCGCCGCTATTCATAATTATCAGCGGAAAACTAAACAATTGGGCGTTCCCGATGTTTTTCTAGAACATGGCACTGTTGAGGAGCTTCAGAAACAAGCAGGTATTTCTTCAGAAGAAATCTATAAAACCATTCAAAAATATTTATAAAAAAAGAGGCTCTTCTGAGCCTCTTTTCTATTTAAAACTATTTCAGTTTTAGTTAATTATCAGCTTAGATGTTTGAGAACGGTTATCTCCCTCTATCTGTATTAAATAAATTCCAGCGTTAAGACCGCTTGCATTTACATTTGCAGTAGTATGAAGTTCAAGTTGCTGCGTGAACACCTTTCTTCCGTTCATATCAAAAATTGATATAGTTGCTTCTCCAACATCCACACGAGATTTGATTGTAATCTCTCCATTTGATGGGTTTGGATAAACTATAAAGTTATTTTCTAGGTTACCATTGTCAGAAACTCCTAGTTCGCATCCGGCAGGCACATCAAAAGCTTCAGTACCGTCAGATCTACTACCTGAACTTCCCTGGCTTGCACTCTCACCAAGACCACGCTTAGCAAAAGCTCTCCAGATCAAACATCTGTTTGCTCCGCCATAGGCAATTTGATCTGCTTCAAGTATTGCATCACGACCGTCTACAAAACCTGGACTACAAGGCTGTAATTTCATACCGTCAAGAACAAGTTGCAATGCAACATTGTTACCCCCTGTACCATTATATAGATCTGCATCAAAACCATATACATCTATTAAATCCCAAGTTAAATCCCATAACATTGTGGCCCAAACTGATCCCACTCCATGTGGAACTGACTGTGTTTTAATATCATCATAGGTAAAATCATTAACAGCAAAATCTGAGCTATAGGCTTTGGCCCTTAAACCAATACCTGAAATACCTTGTCCTAAAGCATAAGTTCCTGTTCCACGAGGGTCATTTCGAGTATCACCAGGTTTCATTGTAAGTACAAATCCTAGATAATCACTCCATCCTTCTCCCATTTGTTCTTGGTTTTGCAAGCATCCAGCTTGTAAGCGTCCACCAGTTAAACGGTTTGAAACACCATGACCGTATTCGTGAGCAACTATTACATTGTCTAGATCTCCATCGCGTTGAAAGTTATCAGTTCCCGATCCATCATCTACTAAAGTTGCATTAATTGTATCTCCATTTAAAAGTGAAGTAATTAAAGCTTCTCCATCAGATTGATAAATCATCACAGCAGGAATATTAATTTGAGCCCCATTTCCGCCCATAACAATTGGCTCTAAAGGCACATCGTTCACAATTATTACAGCTATTGCGCCTTCATTTTGTGCATTTAATACTTTAACGGTGAAGTTACACTCACCTCTCCTTACAACAGCTATTTTTCCTGAAATACTTGATCCATTTGTAATATTATCACAACCGTCATAAGTATCTGTGGAAGGACCTGAGTTATCGTCTTCAACCACTACAAGATCTGCTGTTATTGGAGTATTGGTCAACGGCTCTGCGAAGTTGGAATCCATAGCGTAATATTGTCCAGCCAATGGTCCGTTGTTAACAGTCAAATAGGTTCCCAATACTGTGCCAGGAGCAGTCCAAAGGTACATTTGCATTCTTGGCGCTCCACCATCTGGAGGAGTTCCAAAGTTTGCATTATTTATTCCACTACCATCTTGTGCATCGGCAAAAACATAATCACCAGCACCTGGGGCTCCAGTGTAATTATTTACCTGGAAGTTTCCGCTAGCTTCATCAAAACCATAATGGAACATAACATCATGCATCATATTGTTCATATAAAACAAATTGGTGATGGCTCCATCGGTAAATGAATTTGGATTCTGAGGTAAGTTAAATGGAAAATCGAATGTAAGTGTTGGACCACCTTCGGCTTTTGCACCCACTCCGTTGTTTCCATTTTTGTCTTCTTGTGCAATAACATTGTTACCACGAGTGTATGTATACTCTGGTCCTGGAACTCCATCATTATCATGCCATCCAAATGGAGAGGCAATAGGGTCTGATGGATCATTCACTAATTGATCTGCACCATCATTGGGTCCAACCAATGGCAATGGGAATACACGATAGGCCGCAGCGGCGCTTGTTACAAGAGAGCTGGCTTCACTTTTATTGGCAAACAAAACACTTTGTTCGTTTGAGTGCGAATGAGCTTCTTCGCCAAAATTACAGCTTACAACCCAGTCCATTGTTTCTAATAATTCACCAGTCATAGCATCAATTCGAACACTGTAATAATGTGATGCATCTAAAAGATAAATGCTCAAGTTCCAAGCTAATCTCAGGTTGCCCGTATTTTCCATTTTTTGGTACACAAGCTCTACCGGAATGTTTTCTAAAGAAATATTTCCATTAGAAAAAATGTAGTCGTGGTCTGAAAGTGTTTCAATCAAATTTAAATTTGTGGGACTTTGCAGGCCAAGTGCATTGGCTGCCTTCCCAATAGCGCCCACTGCCGATATTGATGGAGCAGTACTATTAACCTTTGCGGAAACATTTTCAGTGAAAGAAATTTTAGCACTGTACACAGCTCCATCTTTAATAACGAATGGAGATGTTGAATTAAAAATCTCAATGCCTTGATAACGTTGTTCTACATATACGTTATGAACCTGCATACTTTTTGAAAAACTCTGCGAGGTAATAGATACATCTGTTATATCCTGTGGCTGCAAAGAATGCAGCGTTCGGTTTTGCTGAAGATACGTTTTTACCAAATTGCTGTAATCCTGCGCAAAGGAAACATTTACAGCAAAAATGATAATTAAGTAAAGAACTTTTTTCATAAGCTTTAAATTAAGTTTTTAGGTGATTAATGGTAGATAAGATCTATCTATAAATTATTGATTTTCTATTCCCAAATAAAGGATTGCTAAAAATATCATAAAATTGACAATATAACCCTCTAAAATTCAATTTTTAACATTTTTAAACCATATAAACATGATTTTGCTACAAATTGCCTTTTATTTTTTGAAAATTCTGAAGTGCATTCCCATCTGTTAAGCGTGAGATATAATTGCAACACTCCATTAAATATTCATAGACAGATTGGTTTTTATGAGAATGGGAATCAATAAGTTGCAGCAAAATTTTGTCATAATGTCGCGCTATTCCATTTTGATAATTTTCAAAAGCAGAAGTAAATGTTTCCAGCAAAGTTGATAATATAGTATAGCCAGCTATTTCCTTTTCCATCACCTCTGTACTTTGGTAAACTTTTTCAATGCTAATCTTTATTATATCAGCAATTTGGGCCTTGTATTGACTTCTGTCTAACAATGCTTCAGAAAAAGTTCCTTTCAGAATTTCTTCTTCGTTTTCAATAAAAATAGAAGCTGCTTCGGCAATCAAAGTATTAATGGCGAGTGATCGCAAATAAGCCAACCTGTCCTGCACCGTTTGCAGGCGTGAGTAGATGTCTTTTTTCAAACTATCTCGAACCAAATTAATTAAATATTCCAGCGCAATGTCTTCTTCAATCAAACCCAAGTTTATACCGTCTTCAAAGTCAATAATAGTATAGCAAATATCATCTGCAGCTTCTACAAGAAATGTAAGTGGGTGGCGCGAATAACCGTTATTTCCCCTACTTAAAAGGCCAAGTTCTGTGACCACTTCATTGAAAAATCCAGTGTCACTTTGAAAAACGCCGAATTTTTTATCGGCAACGTGAGAAGTAGATTTTTTGGGAAGCGATTGTTTTGGGTATTTCATAAATGCACCAAGCGTTGCGTACGTTAATCGTAGTCCACCCTCAACGCCATTTTTGGATTCGGTTAAAATTTTAAAACCGTTTGCATTTCCTTCAAAAGCAACCAAATCCTGATATTCCTTCTCGGAAAGTTGATTTTTAAAACGTTTTCCATTTCCGTTCAGAAAATAATCGCCAATCGCCTTTTCGCCACTGTGACCGAACGGAGGATTGCCAATATCGTGCGCCAAAGCAGCGGCGGCAACAATGGCTCCAAAATCATTGAATTGATAGCCATGCGTATTCTGTAACTGCGGGTGTTTTTTCAAAATTTCCTTCCCAACAATTCTTCCCAAGGAGCGCCCCACCACCGAAACTTCCAAGCTATGCGTCAAACGCGTATGCACAAATGATGTTTTTGACAATGGAATAACCTGGGTTTTATCCTGCAAGCTTCGAAAAGCAGACGAAAAAATTACGCGGTCGTAATCTACTTCAAAGCCCAAGCGGGTTTCGTTTTCTTCTATTCGTAATCTTTTGCTTTTATCGCCTTGCTTCCGTAGCGAAAGCAACTGTTCCCATTGCATCATAGTTTGTGAAAATTTTGAGGCAAGATACTATTTTTCAGATGCCAAATCAATCATTTTTTTTGTGTGCCTTAACCTTAAGCTAACTCTAATTTGACCAATTGGTAATCGCCAATTAACACAAACCTTACATAAGGGAACCATCTTTGCCCCAAGAAATTAATCTATAAAATTAAGATGAAACTAATGAAAAAATTCTTTTTACCTCTAATAGCGATTTTTGCTCTTGTGCTTAGCGTTAGCTGCAGCAGTAATGACGACGGACCAATTATTGATCCAGACCCAGATCCCGTAAACAATAAACTATCTGGTCAAATCACATCAGACATGACATTAACCAATGATGTTATTTGGGAACTTGACGGCCGTGTAACAGTTACCTCCGGTGCTACCTTAACCATTAATGAAGGAACAATAATAAAAGCTTATGCGGGTCAAGAAGCGAGTGCTGCTGTACTTATTGTTGCCAGAGGCGCTAAAATTGAAGCCAATGGAACAGCTGATAAGCCAATTATTTTTACTTCAATTGCAGATAATATAGCGTTGGGACAGAAATCTGGCACTAATCTTACCGAAAATGACAGAGGCCTTTGGGGCGGTGTTATAATATTAGGTAAGGCAAAAGCCTCTTTGTCTGGTGATGCCCTTGAAAACCAAATTGAAGGTATTCCAGCCAGTGACACCAATGGTCTTTATGGAGGATCTGATAATGCAGATGATTCAGGTACTATGAATTATGTTTCCATTCGCCACGGAGGCACTTCTATTGGTGATGGTAATGAAATTAACGGTCTTACACTTGGAGCCGTGGGAACAGGAACTTCTATTTCAAACATTGAAGTTGTAGCAAATGTGGATGATGGCATCGAGTGGTTCGGAGGATCAGTAAATGTTTCAAACGCAATAGTTTGGGCCTGCGGTGATGATGCCCTTGATATAGACGAGGCTTATTCCGGTACAATTTCAAATTCTGTTGCAATCTTAGGGAATGTTTCAGACCACGCTTTGGAAATTGACGGCCCAGCAGGATCGTTGGAAGGAAGATTCACATTGGACGGTATCACGTTAATCGGAAATACTACTACAGAAAATGGCGAATATGCAGATTTGCGCGACAGAGCAATGGGCACCCTAAAAAACATTTATGCAGTAGGTTTTAAAGCAGATTCTGATGTAGAGTTAGACAACAATGCAGTGGCACAGAACTTTCTTGATGGAAAGTTGTCATTTTCAAATTGGACTGTGAGCTTACCTAATGGAGTTACTGAAGCTAAAAATATATTTGCCGAAAAAACTGGCGAAGGTGAAAGTCAGATAATACTTAACCCAACATTTACTGAAAGAGCTGCTTCTTGGGCAACAGCTGGAAACTCCGGTGGGGCTAATCTTTCAAGCTTCTCTTGGACTTACGCAAAATCTAAAGGAGCCTTGTAAAAATTTGAATTCTCATTTAACTTGTTTTAAATCAATTAGCAATTTGCTCGTCTTTCTAAAAGAAGACGGGCAAATTTTATAAATATATTTTTATGAAAAATATTTTCCCATTGCTTATTGCAATGTTTTTATTTCAGATTTCCTTTTCACAAACAGGTGTTGTTACGGGGGTTATAAATGATGGTGAATATAATGACGTGCTTTCTTTTGCAAACGTTATTGTGAAGGGTTCACAAACGGGAACAACCTCTGATTTTGATGGCAAGTACAATCTAAAGTTAGATGCTGGAACTTACACACTTGTTTTTTCGTTCGTTGGATATCAAACTAAGGAAATTACGGAAGTGAAAATAACTTCAGGCCAAACTACAACAGTTGATGTTACGCTTAATGCTTCTGCTGGACAACTGGATGAAGTGGTTGTTACCACCACTGCCCGTAAAAATACGGAAGCATCTGTTTTAAGCATCCAGAAAAACTCGGTTACCCTAATGGATGGTTTGTCTTTGGAATCCATTAAAAAAACTGGTGCAAGCGATGTGGCTTCAGCAGTTCAAAACGTGCCGGGCGTTTCGGTACAAGGAGGAAAATACGTGTATGTTAGGGGCTTAGGAGACCGATACACTAAATCCATACTAAATGGCATGGAAGTGCCCGGTCTGGATCCAGATAGAAATACACTGCAACTGGATATTTTTCCTTCACAAATTCTAGAAAATGTATTGATTACCAAATCTGCAACTGCAGACCAGCCAGCCGACTTTACCGGCGGTGTAATAAACATTGTAACCAAGGACATTCCTAGCAGAGCTGAATATAGTATTTCTCTTGGATTGGGCTACAACGCTGATTTTCATTTTAAAAACAACTACTTAACAGGCGATAAAAGCGGTACAGACTTTTTAGGTTTTGATGACGGGCTAAGGGACAATCCTATTCCCCAATCACAACAAGTGCCTTTACCGCAACAAGATGGAGAGCTTGTTCGAGATTTAACCCAACGCTTTAACCCGCAAATGGCAGCAGAGCGAGAACAAAATTTTATGAACTATAACTTTGCTATAACAGCGGGAGATCAATTTGATGTAGGCGAAAATAAATTAGGGTATTTGGCATCAGTGTCATATCGAAATGAAACAAAATACTATGATGAATACATCAATGGCCAGCTATTCAGAAAAGACGAATCAGACAGATCTAATTTTGAACTTTTAGCAGACCGCACACAAACTGGTGAGTTAGGAAACAATACAGTTTTAATTAGCGCCCTTGGTGGGTTAACATTTAAAACCGAAAAATCAAAATATCAATTTAATGTACTTCACATCCAAAATGGAGAATCTGAAGCTGGCATTTTTAGGCTGGACAATTTTATAGTTAGCAGCAATACGATTAAAAAAGACAACCTAACCTACGTTCAGAGATCCATTACAAATGGACTATTAAAAGGCACACATACCCTTGGCAGTAATAATGACTGGAATTTGGAATGGAACCTATCGCCCTCCCTTGCCAAGGTGGACGATAAAGATTTTCGCACAACTCCATTTAGAGTATCAATAAATCCCAATACGGGCGAGGAAGTATTTACAATTGAGCCAAGTGAATCTGGCGATGCCTCCAGATTTTTTAGATCACTTGAAGAGGTAAATCTTGCCGGAAAAATTGGCCTTGAAAAGGATCACAATCTTTTTGGCTTTGAAGCAAAAGCTAAAATTGGCGGTGCCTTTACCCAAAAAGAAAGAGACTTTGAAGTAATAAAATACTCTTTGCCGTTGCTTAATTTTTCGTCGGCAACATTTGGAGGTAATCCAAACCAACTATTGATCCCAGAAAATATTTATGACCCAAATACAAATAGCGGAACCTATGTGCGCCAAGACTCCAACGATTCAGATTCTTACAATTCAAAAATTCAAATCGCAGCAGGGTATATAGCTGAAGAATTTAAGGTAACAAATTGGATGAATGCAGCTTTAGGGGTGCGGTTTGAAAAATTCGACTTGATTTACACAGGTGAAAGACAGGACGGAACCAGACTGGAAGATGCCAAAATTTTAGAAAAATCAGACTTTTTCCCATCGGCAAATCTAATTTTTGATTTGAATGAAGATGAAAACAAAAAAATACGTACTTCCTATTCAAGAACTACGGCAAGACCTTCATTTAAAGAAGCCTCACTCGCCGAAATTTTTGACCCAATAAGCAGCACCACATTTATTGGCAATATAAACCTTCAGCCTACTTATGTAAATAATTTTGACATCAGATACGAACAATATGGAGAAGCAGGAGATTTCTTCGCAATAAGCGGATTCTATAAATCTTTTACTGATCCTATTGAGCTTTCATTTATCAGAAGGGCGTATGGACAATACACGCCACTAAACTTAGGAGACGCAAAAGTTTTTGGGGGTGAGCTAGAAATAAGAAAAAATCTCGGGTTTATAAGCGGTTTACAGAATATAGATTTCAATTTAAATTTCTCACTTATAGAATCGCAACAGCAGTACAGTGAAGACGAAAGGGAAGGAAGGCTAGATAATTTACGTACCGGTGAAATACTTGACGACAATAGACAATTGCAAGGCCAAAGCCCTTATTTAATAAATCTTGGCTTCAATTATAAAGATCCGGAAACTGGACTCCAAGGTGGCCTTTTCTACAATACTCAGGGAAAAACACTTCAAATTGTAGGTGCAGGAGATGTGGCAGATGTATATACAATGCCCTTTCACAATGTGAAACTGAACATTTCAAAAAGCTTTGGATCAAACAGAAATTCAACAATATCCTTAAAGTTTGACAACTTATTAAATGATGATATTGAAAGCGTTTATCAATCGTTTGGAGCAGAGGATCAACTATTTTCCAAATGGAGTCCGGGACAAGAAATTAGTTTGGGCTACTCACTCAAATTCTAAAATGTATTACGTGAAAAATAAAAAACCCTAGCATTTGAGCTAGGGTTTTTTTATGTAAAATAGAATTAGAGTTTAATTAGAAACAATTTGAATATCGTCAGATTTCCAAGTTACAACCTTGGCAATACGGGCATCCGCATAAGAAACTTCTTTTATGTCTTCATTTGTAAAGAAATACCACGTGCCCACTTTTTCACCATTATTATATTGCGCAATGGCAGTTTTATTACCGTTAAAGTCATAGCTCACCCATTCTCCAGTTAGCTTATTGTCTGCAGTATAGTAGCCAGTTTGTGCAACCGTTCCATTATCGTGATATATTGTTGCCTTAATCATATCGCCATCCAAATAATACGTGTTTTTATTAGCATTTTGTGCAAATGCCATTGAAACTGTTAATACGATTGCAAAAAGGGTGATTAAATTTTTCATTTTTCAAAGTTTTAAATTTTCAGAATAATCAAATTTACAAAATTAACGCTTACGAAACCATTTGGTAACGTTAACTTAACATTAAACCTTTAACTTGTTTGTTTTCAATGTTTTAAAAAACAACCCTTTGTTTCGAATCAATATCTTAATGATTTGGTAAAGCTATCTTCACACTAAGTTATGACCGATAGATTTTCTTTGTAATTGCCTATTATATTGGGCAATTTTTGAAATCGTTTAGTTTTTGTCGACTAGATTTTCAAATGGGGCTGTTCGTTGAGGACGGCCCTTTTTTTATTAAATTTATAGGAGCCAAGGAAACGTAGCTTAACAATATGGAAACATACCATTAGTTAAAAATTTAGTCCTTTGCAGCGACAAAAACTATAATCGATTTTAAAATGTACCTAAAGAATATTTTCTTTATTGGTTTTCTATTTTTGTGTGTTTCCGCGGTCCATTCACAAATAAGTGTTCCAAAATTTGGTGACGGTATGCTTAACATTGTGGGCAAAGACAGTACGTGGAGCGTCCGATTTGCGCCACGAATGCAAGTACGGGCCAATTCTTCCTGGGATTACGATGGCGATAAATTTGGAAAACCGGAACAAAGCTTTATTATCCGTCGCGCCCGTTTAAAATTTGACGGATTTGCCTATTCCCCGAAACTGCGCTATAAAATTGAACTAGGTCTTTCAAATTTTGATGTGGCAGGAGCTTCAGAATTCACTGGCAATGCCCCTCGAATTATTTATGATGCAGTAATAATGTGGGGGTTCTACAAAAATCTGGAGCTATGGGCAGGACAGGCAAAACTTCCCGGGAACAGGGAACGTGTAATATCTTCCGGTAATCTTCAGCTTATAGACCGTTCCAGACTTAACAGGTTATTCAATATTGACAGGGACCTTGGAGTACAATTGCGCCATAGTTTTAAGGCTTCTGAAAATTTCCTAATTCGCGAAATGTTTGCCGTTTCACAGGGAGAAGGTAGAAATATTACAACCGGAAATATTGGAGGGTTTCAATATACAACCCGCGTAGAGCTATTGCCTTTTGGCGAATTTACCAAAAAAGGTGATTACATTGGCGGAGATATTTATAGAGAAAAAACGCCAAAACTTGCCATTGGCGCCACTTATGATTTTAACAATAATGCCGTAAAAACCCGAAGCAATCAAGGCAGCTATATGCGCAATGATATCGGTTTTTACGAAACCAATATAAGTACCATTTTTGTGGATGCTATGTTTAAATATAACGGGTTTTCATTAATGGGAGAATATAGTTATCGCGATGCTGAAAACCCCCTAGTAACCAATAGTGATGGTTCTATTACAGAGCAGGAGGTTTATACGGGGCAAGGGCTCAATTTTCAAGGAGGCTATGTTTTTAAAAACAATTGGGAAATTTCCGGACGTTTTACCACCATTTTGCCAGACAATATTTTTTCTTCCAATGACACACAAAATCAATATACTTTGGGAGGGTCTAAATATATAGTGGGCCATAAATTAAAAGTTCAAACAGATTTATCATATTCAACCATTGCGGGTGAAAGCAGCTCTTTGGAATACAGGCTGGGTTTTGACCTTCATTTTTAAGAAAAATACAGATAACAATTTGGTAACAATCAATCCTATTTTATATGGGAAATTTGCACCAACTTAATTAAAACTAGAATGGATAATATTTATTTATTAATGATTGTTGCACTTGCCGCGCTTGCAATTGCAGATCTAGTGGTTGGCGTTAGTAATGATGCCGTAAACTTCTTAAACTCAGCCATTGGCTCTAAAGCACTTTCCTTTAGGACTATTTTAATAATAGCCAGTTTAGGTATTTTCATTGGTGCCGTTTTCTCCAGTGGAATGATGGAAGTGGCGCGAAAGGGCATCTTTGTCCCCGGAGAATTTTACTTCGACGAAATAATGATTATTTTCATGGCGGTAATGATTACCGATATCTTGCTGCTGGATTTTTTTAATACTATAGGTTTACCAACATCTACCACGGTTTCCATTGTTTTTGAACTTTTGGGCGCTGCCGTTATTATGGCGCTGATAAAAATTGGCCATAACGATGCAGAGACCATTTCAGCAATTACAAAATACATCAATACCGAAAAAGCGGTAGAAATTATAACAGGAATTCTGCTTTCGGTTGTGATTGCTTTTACCGTGGGGGCAGTAGTTCAATACCTGTCGAGGCTGGTATTTACCTTCCACGTTGAGCGAAAAATGAAATATTTCGGAGCTATTTTTGGAGGTTTGGCTCTTACCTGTATAAGCTATTTCATACTTGTTAAAGGTTTAAAGGGAACTCCTTTCTATGGCGATTTTAAAGATATTGTTGAAAGTGATACTTGGATGCTTATCGGCGGAAGCTTCATTTTTTGGACTGTGTTCTCGCAACTTTTTATGATGATTTTTAAAAAGAATATTTTAATCATCGTAATAGCAGTAGGTACATTCAGTCTTGCGTTGGCATTTGCAGGAAACGATTTGGTAAACTTTATTGGGGTTCCAATGGCGGCATACCATAGTTATATTGACTGGTCAACTTCTGGTGTCGCGGCCTCAGAGTATAATATGCACAGCCTTGCTGAAAAAGTTCCCGCAGAGCCTATGCTGCTCTTCATTGCTGGTGGTGTAATGGTTCTTACATTGTGGTTTTCCAAAAAGGCACGAACGGTTTCTGATACCGAAATTGACCTTGCACGCCAAGGCGAGGGCCATGAAAAATTTAGCCCAAACATGCTTTCAAGGTTTTTGGTAAAGTCCAGCACCCAGATTGCAACCTATTTTGAATATATCATTCCGCAATCGCTTCAGCAGAAAATAGATAAACGTTTTGAAAAACCGATAGTGAACCTACCCAAACACAAAACCTACGAGCTTCCAGCTTTTGATATGATCCGTGCCTCCATAAACCTTATGGTTGCCGGAATTCTGATTGCTACGGCAACTTCTATGAAACTACCACTTTCCACCACCTATGTAACCTTTATGGTAGCCATGGGTACATCACTTGCTGATAGAGCTTGGGGTCGCGAAAGTGCCGTTTACCGCGTTGCAGGGGTAATGAACGTAATAGGTGGTTGGTTCTTTACTGCATTTGTGGCATTTGCAGCAGCAGGTACGCTTGCCTATCTAATATTTATAGGTCGTGGCGCAATGATAGCCGTGTTGTTATTATTGGCTATTCTTTTATTAGTGCGAAATTATCTTTCTCACAAAAATAAAGTGAAACTGAAATTGGACAAGAGCGGCTTGAAGAAAACCGAGAGCAAAACCGTTCAGGGGATTATCCAAGAAAGTGCTGAAAACATTAGCAATGTAGTTTCACGTTCAAATAAAATTTATACCGATATGCTTCGTGGCCTTGCAAAACAGGACACCAAAAAACTGAAGAAGAGCAAAAAAGGTGTAAATAAACTTAATGACGAAGTTGAAGAACTGCGAGACAATATTTTCTACTTCATTAAGAATCTGGATGAAACCAGTGTGCGCGGAAGTAACTTCTACATTGTAATCCTTGGTTATTTGACCGACGTGGTGCAGTCTTTGGAATTTATTTCAAAGGCGAGCTACAAGCACGTGAACAACAATCACAAAGCGCTTCGCTTTAACCAAATAAAGGATCTTCAGGAAATAGACAATCATTTGGAAGAGCTTTTAAATGAAATTGAAGACATCTTCCACAAAAAGGAATTCCAGCGCATCGGGAATGTACTTGAGAAAAAAGACGAAATCTTCGCAAGCCTTTCAAACAAAATTGAAAAGCAGATAGCGCGTACCCGTACCGAAGAATCAAGCCCTAAAAACACCACTTTGTATTTCAGCCTATTGCTTGAAACCAAAGATCTGGTAACGGCCTTGATGAACTTGATGGAGGAATATTACACAAGCTATCGCAAAGCGTAATAAATTTCATCCCATATTTTAGAAAAGGAGTCCAAATCGGGCTCCTTTTTCTTTAGAAGATGCACAAACACTTTTAATCTTCATAGGGCATCTGCCGTATTTTGATGCCTTACGGACCAATTTTACACCAAAAAAATTTTCCGTTTAAAATTATTGTTGGAATATTGTTTCAGCAACCAATAAATCTCAACATTATGAAACTAAAATTTTTATCAATCGTACTATTAATGGCCTGTAGTTTTGTCTTTGCGCAAGACAAGGTTAAATATACCGACGAGGAAAAGGATATGTTAAAAACCTATTATTTTAATGAAGGTTTTGACCAACCGGCCACAAAAAAAGTATCAACCGTTATCATGAAAGATGGTACCGAACATAACGGGTACTGTAAGGGCGTGGTTACAAAGAAAGGGCAGATTGCCCAAATTGTTTTTAAAGACAGTATTACCGACAAAAAAGAAACCTATGATGCATCACAGATTGCAGAAGCCTATCTTTATGCCAGCGGTTGGGAGAAATTCGGAAAGGTATCACAAAAGTTCAGCAATTTCGGGATGGGCAGAAGAAACAGCGTAAATAAACTGACCAGCAATGACCAGATTTATTTTGTAAACCAAAAGGTTTCCCTAAAAAACAAAAAGGACGAGAAAGAATTTTTGATGCAACTGATAAATCCGGAATTCAGCCAGATAATTTCGGTTTACCACGATCCTTTTGCCAAAGAATCAAAAGGTTTTAAAATGGGCCCAGGCCCTACCATTGGTGGCGGTGTTGTAAAGTCATATTACGTTCAAAAAGGCGATAAAGTATTTTGGCTGCCCAAAAGTGATTTTGAGGAAAATTATGACTTCCTCTTTGGAGACAATGCAGCCTTTATGGAAAAATATCCTTACAAATCAATCAATTGGGATTGGTTGAGCGCGCTTGTTTTGGAATATACCAGAATGTCCATGCCCGCAGAGGAATAATAAGCATCGCAAAAAATAAATAAAAAAGCCCTTGTTCAATTGAGCAAGGGCTTTTTTATTTATAAAGTTATTCCAAAATTTACGATCCGCACATCAAGCAATCATCATCCGGAGCGTTTTTGGATTGTGCCAGCATTTCGCGCAATTCCTGCGGTGTCATTGGCTTTGTTGATACATCTTCTACTACATTTGCCTCAACTTCAGCACCAACGGTTTCTTTTTTCTCTTCCTTTTTAAGTGTGAATTTAATGGCATCCACGGCACTTTTGGTCCGTAAGTAATACATTCCCGTTTTCAAGCCGCTTTTCCATGCATAAAAATGCATCGAGGTTAGTTTTGCCATATTTGCATTTTCCATAAAAAGATTTAAAGACTGGCTTTGATCAATAAAATATCCACGGTGGCGGCTCATATCAATAATATCTTTCATAGAAAGTTCCCACACGGTTTTATAAAGTTCTTTCAGTTCCTGCGGAATTATTTCCACATCTTGGATTGAACCGTTGGCGCGCATGATTTCCTCTTTCAAATCCTCGTTCCAAAGCCCAAGTTCCACCAAATCTTCCAAAAGGTGTTGGTTCACAACAATGAATTCCCCTGAAAGCACACGTCGTGTATAAATATTTGAAGTATAGGGCTCAAAAGCTTCGTTGTTCCCAAGAATCTGCGATGTGGAGGCGGTTGGCATAGGCGCAACCAATAGAGAGTTTCGAACACCGTGCTTTTTTACATCCTTTCTCAATTTGTCCCAATCCCAACGGCCGCTTAACTCTTCGTCCTTTATTCCCCATAAATTATGCTGAAATAATCCTTCGGAAATAGGTGAGCCTTTATAACTTTCGTACGGTCCATCTGCCTTCGCTTCTTCCATAGAAGCTGTAACGGCCGCAAAATAGAGTGTTTCAAAAATTTCTTGATTCAATTTTTTGGCCTCATCACTGGTAAAGGGCAAACGAAGCATGATAAAAGCATCTGCCAAACCTTGAATTCCCAACCCAACCGGACGGTGGCGGAAATTTGAGTTTTGCGCCTCAATCACCGGATAGTAATTTCTGTCGATTACACGGTTCAGATTTTTGGTAACGCGTTTTGTTACTTTAAAAAGTTCTTTGTGGTCAAATTCACCGCCTTTCACGAACATTGGCAAAGCGATGGAAGCCAAATTACAAACCGCAACTTCATCTGCAGAAGTGTATTCCATAATCTCCGTACACAAGTTTGATGATTTTATGGTCCCCAAATTCTTTTGATTGCTTTTTCGGTTCGCCGCATCTTTGTAAAGCATATAAGGCGTTCCGGTCTCAATCTGCGATTCAAGAATTTTCTCCCAAAGTTCACGTGCTTTTACGGTTTTTCTACCTTTTCCTTCTGCTTCATATTTATGGTAAAGCGCTTCAAATTCTTCGCTGTGGCATTCAAAAAGTCCTGGGCATTCGTTCGGGCACATAAGCGTCCATTCAGCGTCGTCCTGCACCCGTTGCATAAACAAATCTGGAATCCACATGGCGTAAAAAAGGTCTCGAGCCCGCATTTCTTCTTTTCCGTGGTTCTTTTTCAAATCTAAAAAGTCGAAAATATCAGCGTGCCATGGTTCCACATAAATTGCAAAACTTCCCTTTCGCTTACCGCCACCTTGGTCAACGTAACGTGCGGTATCGTTAAAAACGCGAAGCATCGGCACAATTCCGTTTGAAGTTCCGTTGGTGCCACCAATATAAGATCCCGTTGCACGAACGTTGTGGATTGAAAGACCAATTCCCCCGGCAGATTGTGAGATTTTTGCGGTCTGCTTCAACGTATCGTAAATTCCATCGATGCTGTCGTCCTTCATTGCAAGCAAAAAGCAGGAAGACATTTGCGGTTTTGGTGTTCCACTGTTGAAAAGCGTTGGGGTTGCGTGGGTGAAATATTTCTTCGACATCAACTCGTAGGTCTCCTTCACTGCTGCCAAATCGTTCATATGAATTCCTACGGAAACTCGCATCAACATATGCTGCGGACGTTCTGCAATCTTTCCGTTCAGTTTCAGCAAATAGGAGCGTTCCAAAGTTTTAAAACCGAAATAATCGTACCCAAAATCACGGTTGTAAATTATTGTTGAATCTAATTCCTCGGCGTTGTTTTTTATCACCTCAAAAACCTCATCACTCAGCAAAGGCGCTTTTTTTCCGGTACGCGGATTTACATATTCGTAAAGATCCGTCATCACTTCCGAAAATGATTTTTTGGTATTTTTATGTAGATTGGAAACAGAGATTCGAGCCGCCAAACGTGCGTAATCCGGATGCGAAGTGGTCATTGTTGCGGCAATTTCCGCAGCCAAATTATCCAGCTCGCTGGTTGTTACACCGTCGTAAAGCCCTTCAATTACACGCATTGCTACTTTTACAGGATCTACCAATTCGTTTAAACCGTAGCACAGTTTGCGCACGCGAGCCGTAATTTTATCAAACATTATGGGCTCTTTCCGGCCGTCTCTTTTTACTACATTCATAATTCTTTTATTTAAGTGGTTAGTAATGGTAGCTGAAAATCCTATTATGCAATGAAAATTGCACACATTCAACTTTTACATTTTGAAATAATATATTTGTGGGAAAGCTATTGCTTTCTAAAAATCCGCGTCGAAACTGATTTTGTTTGATTCCTTGTCTTTGTTGGTAACCCCAGCTTTTTGGTATTCGCCTACGCGTTTTTCGAAGAAATTGGTTTTCCCTTGAAGCGAAATCATATCCATAAAATCAAATGGGTTCGTAACGTTGTATTCCTTTTCGCATTCCAATTCCACCAAAAGCCTGTCGGTTACAAATTCAAGGTATTGCGTCATCAATTTTGAATTCATCCCAATCAAACTTGCAGGTAGCGATTCTGTAATAAATTCGCGCTCAATGTTTAAAGCGTCAACAATTATCTCGCGGATGCGCTCTTTAGAAACTTTGTTCACCAAGTGGTGGTTGTGAAGATGAACGGCAAAGTCGCAGTGAACGCCTTCGTCGCGCGAAATCAATTCGTTTGAAAAGGTAAGCCCTGGCATCAAGCCGCGCTTTTTCAACCAAAAAATAGAGCAGAAAGCTCCTGAAAAGAAAATACCCTCAACTGCTGCAAATGCAATTAAACGCTCCGCGAACGAATCACTTTCAATCCATTTTAATGCCCAATCGGCTTTCTTTTTAATCGCCGGAAAAGTTTCAATGGCGTTGAAAAGTTGGTCTTTTTCCTTTTCATCCTTTACGTACGTATCGATCAAAAGAGAATAGGTTTCACTGTGAATGTTCTCCATCATTATCTGGAAACCATAGAAAAATTTGGCTTCACTGTATTGTACTTCGTTTACGAAATTTTCGGCAAGGTTTTCATTCACAATTCCATCGGAAGCTGCAAAAAATGCCAAAATGTGTTTTATAAAATAACGCTCGTCGTCATTCAATTTTGAATTCCAATCGGTAAGGTCTTGGTGCAAATCAATTTCCTCGGCTGTCCAAAAACTGGCTTCGCTTTTTTTATACCAATCCCAAATGTCGTGGTGTTGGATCGGGAATATTACGAATCTGTTTTTATTTTCCTGTAAAATTGGTTCAATTGCACTCATATGTCCTTTGTTTTTAGATTAAAATTTGTCGTTACTCGGGACTAACAAATATGAAGAAATTAAAAGGTTATTTCAGGTGAATTGTTTTGTCTTTTTTAACAAAGTTTTCAACATAAAAAATAAAAAGTTTACAAAAAAAATTAAATCCCTTTTTATAACATTCTATTAATAAGACTATTATATATTTTTTAATGGGCTTGACGAATAGAAAAGTTTACAAAAAATGAAAACAATAACTCCATTTTTTTTGAAAATACTGAAAGCACCAAAAGACTACGTTTATGAGGAAAATGGAGCAACAAATACACAAATATTGTAAAAATCCAAATAGAGATAGTTCGCGACTGCGCTCTACCATTCATTAAATTCGTTCATTCTTTGCGGAAAGAATTATTTAATAAAATCAAACCCGCAATACGGCACCAAAACCTCCGGGATTTTTATTCCATCCTCGGTTTGATAGTTTTCAAGAATGCCCGCCAGAACGCGCGGCAATGCCAGAGCGCTTCCGTTTAAGGTGTGCGCAAGTTTGTTTTTACCGTCTTTGTCTTTAAAGCGAAGTTTTAACCTATTGGCTTGAAAGGTTTCAAAATTTGAAACTGAGGAAATTTCCAGCCAACGGTCCTGCGCGGTTGAAAATACTTCAAAATCATACGTCAATGCTGAAGTAAAGCCCAAATCGCCGCCGCAAAGGCGAAGAATTCGGTATGGCAATTTCAATTCGCGAAGAATATTTTTTACGTGCTCTACCATTCCGTCCAAAGCTTGGTAGGAATTATCAGGATGCTCGATGCGGACGATTTCCACCTTATCAAATTGGTGCAAACGGTTCAACCCTCGAACATGCGCGCCGTAGCTTCCTGCCTCGCGACGGAAACAGGGAGTATAGCCTGTGCAGGTAATTGGCAATTCGGAATGGTTCAGCAAATCGCCACGGAACATATTTGTTACGGGAACCTCAGCGGTAGGGATTAAATAAAGATCGTCAATGCCCACGTGGTACATCTGCCCTTCCTTGTCAGGAAGTTGGCCCGTGCCATAGCCCGAAGCTTCGTTCACCAAATGCGGCACTTGATATTCGGTATAACCGGCTTTTGTATTTTTATCCAAAAAGTAGGCAATCAACGCCCGTTGCAGACGCGCCCCCTTCCCTTTGTAAACAGGAAAACCTGCGCCCGTAATTTTTACGCCGAGCTCAAAATCAATCAAATCATATTTTTTTGCAAGCTCCCAATGCGGCATTGCGCCATCAACAAGTTTTGGAATTTCGCCTTCTTTGAAAACTTCTTCGTTATCGTTTTCATCGGTTCCTGCAGGCACCAAATCATTAGGGATGTTTGGAAGCGTGTAAAGCAATTGCTGCAACTTTTCGGCAGCCGCAAGCATTTGTTCGTTCAGTTGTTTTGAGGACTCCTTCAGTTCAACTGTTTTCTCTTTTAGTTGATTTGCTTTTTGGACTTCGCCACTTTGAAAAAGTTTCCCGATTTCCTTTGAATAGGAATTGCTCTGTGCCAAAACCTCATCCAGCTGCGCTTGCGAAGAGCGGCGTTCTTCATCCACATTTAAAACTTCCTCCAAAACGGAAGCAGCATCTATGCCGCGTTTGGCCAGTGCTTTTATGTACTTTTCTTTGTTTTCGCGGATGTCGGTTACTTGTAGCATGTTCTGATTTTTGAAGCCGCTAAGTTACAACAGACCCCAAAGGTTTTCAAACACTTTGGGGTCTTATTTTATGATTAAAATCTATTCCCTTAAAAGTTTGTTTAAGGTTTTGGGATTCATTCTATTATTGAAAAAGGTAATGATGTAAATTTTTTGGGCAGAAATGTCTTCGCGATAATAAAACGAAACATTTTTATGCACGACAGCTTTTCGGATACTTAGTTTTTCATTTACTACAGGACACGTTATTTGTTGAGTTGCAATTTTCTGCAGCAGACTTTGGGTCAAATCCCTGAATTTTCTCATTTCTTTTTTCGTCCACCGAAATTGAAGATTTTCAAAAATTTCTTTATACGTAATAAGCGCAAGTTTTGACCAAACTATTTCCATTTTTACAGGCCATACTTTTCATTAATCTCAAGAATTACTTCTTCATTTGTAAAAACATTTCCTTCCTTAATATCTTTTAATCCAGCCTCAACAAAAAGCTTTTCGGTTTCAGAAATATCATAATTCCAGTCAGTATCTTTAGAAAATGATTCCTTGAAATTCTTCAATTTCTCAATAACTTCTTCACTATTTTGTTGGATTAACCATTCAACCAACTTGTATTTTTCCAATTGAATATCCATGATTCCTTTTTTATTTAAAGATAATGAAATTTAGTTTGAGTTTGGTTTTGGCTTTTCATTATAATCCTCTGGCGAGGGCAAAATCCATTCACTATGCTTAAAGGGATGCCAAGGCTCGGCGGCCAAATCTACGGTTGGATCGGTAAAAGGGTGATATTTACCGTGATTTACGCGAACGGAAGCTTCCATATACACAGCCACATCACGCCCTTTTTTAGCTTCCACTGCTTTTATTTTTTGGGCAAGTTGCCACATAACATCTGGCTTTGTAGCGACGGAGCCTTGTTGCTTGGGACCCAAAAGGTCACTATAATTGTACCGCTTCTTTTCACCGTCAGGCTTGTTTTTTACCCACACCGTAAGACTTCCGCTTTTGGAACGGAGCATCATTCGCCAGCTAAGCCTGTGGCCTTCTTCGGTCCAAAGCACATCGTCCTTAAAGAACCAATGCCGCAGCGGCAAACCTATTTGAAAGGCAAAATAAATCCCAAAAACCGCAAGCAACAGGTTTTTATATTTCGGCACGATTACCGCATTGCCCGTATATAATTTTTTCTTCGGAAGAAACCGTTTTTGGAGTATTTCCGGAGAAAAGAAAAAAAGCGCAAAAGCAATGGACATATAAGGAAAGATGCCTATTTGAAATACAATTGAGTTGAAGAGATGAAAAAACACAGAAATTACAAATCCCAATAATCGTGTGCGTTTCCAAAGCATCAATGGCACGATTAGCAAGTCAAAAAAGATGCCTGTATAGGCAATGGCCCAATGCACCCAGTTTTGCTGTAAAAAATCGCCAATAAGCCAGTAATGTTTTTTACCCTCCATCAGCAATGCTGGCATGGAGGCATCTAGCCAATTGGGGTATAATTTTGCAACTGAAGCGTAGGTATAAACAATCCATACCTGCAAAATCAAAATCAACAGCACCCAACGCGGCATGGAAGGTGATTTAATTTCAGGATTTAGCCTTGCGTCCACTGAAAACCATCGGTTGGCGGGAAGAAAGGCCATAATCCAGCACAGCAGCATCATTAGGTAATAATGGTTATTGTAGCTGCTTTTCTGCATTAAATATACGCACGTCCACATTAGCGCATAGGCTATCATGCTGAACCTATACTTAAAACCAAGCATCACAAAAATCCCGAAAATACCCATTATCACGAAGTAATAGTACATTCCGGGCCCTTGTAGATTTTGCAAAAAATCGAAGCCGATAAAGTTGAAAGTGTATGGTGGCTCAACCAATGTTCGTCTCAGCCAACCAGTAGCTATTGCACCAAAAGCCTCGATGGTTATCAAAAGACCAAAAACGGCCCTAAAAAGGACCAAACCAATATTGTCAATTTGTTTGAAAAGAAATTTATTCACGGTCTTTTAAAAATTGCTTTGCGAAGGTTTCGTCCTTTTCAATTTCCCGCTTTAGAATTTCCATCGAATCAAACGTTTCCTCGTTGCGAATGTATTTTAAAAACGCAATGGTTATTTCCTTTCCGTAAAGGTCTTTGTTGAAATTGAGAAAATGTGTTTCGATTGTTTTTTCGGTTCCGCCAACGGTGGGGTTGGTACCGATACTGGTGATTCCGAAGATTTTTTCGCCTTCAATTGTGGACTGCACAATATAAACGCCGTTTTTGGGAACGAGTTTGTATTTTTCCTTCAATTTCAGATTTGCAGTGGGGTAATTTATAGTTCGGCCAATGGCTTTTCCTTTAACCACTTCGCCCGAAATCATAAAGTTATACCCCAAATAATTGTTGGCCGTTTCAATATCGCCTTCGTTCAAGGCTTTTCGGATTTTTGTGGAACTTACTGCAACATCGTCAATTTCCTTTGCTGAAATTTCCTCTACTTCAAAATTATAGGTTTTTCCAAATTCCTTTAAATCCTCGATATCGGCATTGCGGTTTCTTCCGAAGCGGTGGTCGTAACCGATGATGATTTTTTTCGCCTTTAAACTATTTACCAAAATATCACGCACGTATTCCAAAGCGGTCAATCGTGAAAAAGCGTGGGTAAACGGATGGATAACCAAATGGTCCAGCCCTGTGTTTTCAAGCAATTCGGTGCGTTCGTCAATAGTATTTATAAGTTTGATGTCCACATTTTGCTGAAGCACCATCCGCGGGTGCGGGAAAAAAGTAAGCACCACGGAATCCAGATTTTCCTTTTTTGCGGTTTCTACCAAACGCTTCAAAATGGCTTTGTGGCCAATATGCACGCCGTCAAAAGTGCCGATTGTGACCACACTTTGGCGGGAATTTTTATATGCGGAAGCTGATGGATATTTCTTCAAAACTATTTGCCGTTATATGTGTTCATCGTAATATTCATTCCCGCGAGGGCAAAGGATTCAATAATTTTACAGCTTAACTCCAGCCGCTCGGGCAGTTGTTTCTCCTCTTCGGCTTCCCATTCGCCCAAAACGTAATCTACCTGTCTCCCTTTTGAGAAAGCATCGCTTATCCCGAAACGGAAACGGTTGTAATTGGTGGTGTGCAGCGTATTCTGAATATCCTTCAACCCGTTGTGCCCGCCGTCGCTGCCTTTGGTTTTTATGCGAATGGCTCCAAAGGCCAAATTTAAATCGTCCGTAATCACCAGCGTACTTTCCAAAGGGATTTTTTCTTTTTCAAGCCAGTAATTTACGGCCTTTCCGCTTAAATTCATATACGTGCTCGGCTTCAGAAATATGAGCGTTCTTCCTTTTACTTTATGCGAAGTAACGTCGCCCAATTTTGCCGTTTCCCACATAAGTGAATTTTTTTCGGCATAAAAATCGACCACTTTAAAACCGATGTTGTGGCGGGTGTTTGCGTATTTTGGACCAATATTGCCAAGGCCCACAATAAGGAATTTCTTCATTGGATCTGTTTCTTCTGAAATAGTATCGACAGTTTTTGTCGAAAAAAGTTTTTTGAAAAATGAAAACATACTGCTGTCAATCTTCGGTAAAAATAAAAAAAGCACCCCGAATTAACGAGATGCTTTTGGGTAATCTTCTTAAAAAGAAATTTATTCCTTTACTGCAGCAACATCATCGGTTTCTGTAGCTGGAACTTCCTCTCCTTCTGCACCTTCAGCAGTTTCATCTTCTTCTTCAACTTCGTCCACAATAGCAGTACGTGAAGTTCTAACCTGGCAGATAACGGTGTTATCTGGGTGCATGATTTTGTAATTGTCAGTTTTAAGTGACTTTGTGTACATTTTGTTACCAATACGCATTTCGGTAATGTCTGCCTCAATAAAATCCGGTAGATTTTCTGGCAAAGCCTTCACACGAAGCTTACGGTTAACAATACGTAAAACCCCACCGTTACGAACACCGCGGGAGTTACCAACGGTACGTACAGGAATTTCCATAGTTACTTCCTTATCATCAAAAATCTGGTAAAAATCGATGTGAAGAATACGGTCCGTCACTGGGTGAAATTGTATATCCTGAAGGATGGCGTTAATTTTTGTGCCTCCTAGGTTGATTACAACCGTGTGTACGTCTGGAGTGTAAACCAAGTCTTTAAATGCAATTTCTTCTGCTGAAAAGCTAATTGGCTCATCCCCTCCGTAAACTACGCAAGGAACCATTCCAGCATTACGTAGGGCTTTCGTTGCCTTTTTGCCCACGCTTTCTCTTTGTGATCCTTTAATTGTAATAGATTTCATTTTGTTTGAATTGTTTATTTATTAAAAAACTCCCTAAAAAGCTGTTTTTTAGGGAGTGCAAAGATAAATTTTATTTTGGATTATCGGTTTAGGAATTTTGATTTTTTCTTTGGAAAGAAACCTACATCAAAAACTTTCCGCTTATAGACTTGTTCGCGTTTACGCTAAGCATAACATCAGCAAATAATTTGGCACAGCTGATTACTCTAATTTTATTGCTTGGTTTTGTTGGTATAGAATCCGAAACAATAAGCTCCAACAATTGCGATTTTTCAATTCGCTCATAAGCATTTCCTGATAGAAGCGGATGGGTACAAACCGCACGAACACTAAGCGCACCGCGCTCCATCATCAAATCGGCAGCAGTAGTAAGGGTTCCGGCGGTATCAACCATATCATCAACCAAAACAACATTTTTGCCTTTTACATCGCCAATAAGTTCCATGTGCGAAATAACGTTCGCTTTCTCCCGCTGCTTGTAGCAAATAACTACGTCGCTTTCCAGAAATTTTGAATACGCATATGCCCGTTTTGAACCGCCCATATCTGGGGAAGCGATAGTAAGATTGTCTAATTTCAAACTTCTTAAATAGGGAAGAAATATAGTTGAGGCAAAAAGGTGATCAACTGGCTTTTCGAAAAATCCTTGAATTTGATCTGCGTGGAGATCCATTGTAATTATACGCGTCGCCCCCGCAGTTTCCAGCATTTTGGCGACCAGTTTTGCGGCAATAGGAACACGCGGCTTATCTTTTCGATCTTGACGCGCCCAACCGAAATATGGCAAAACGGCAGTAATGTGACGGGCGGAAGCTCTTTTTGCGGCATCAATCATCAACAAAAGCTCCATTAAATGGTCGCTGTTTGGAAAGGTGGAGCCAATCAAAAAAACGCGGCTACCGCGAACAGACTCTTCAAAAGAAGGTTGAAATTCGCCATCGCTATAATGCGCAGTAATAACTTTTCCCAACGGAATACCGAAGGCTTCTGCAATATCTTGCGCGAGCACCTCACTTTGTTTGCAGGCAAAAATCTTTGGTTCTGGGATGGCAGTTGACATAACTTTTGGTTTTGGTTTATTGAGGCTGTAAAGGTAAAAATTAATAGTTAGCGATTTTTAAAAAAATAGCTGGATAAAATTTTAAGTAAATTATAAATAATTGTTTATTTTTGCCTCCCGCTTGCTCGAGTGGCGGAATTGGTAGACGCGCTGGATTCAAAATCCAGTTCTTTCGGGAGTGTGGGTTCGATTCCCACCTCGAGTACAAATAAAAACCTCAACAGAAATGTTGGGGTTTTATTTTTTTATGAATTTTTCCACACTTTTACCTTCTGAAGTGGTTATTTCGAGAAAGTACATCCCCTTAGCCAAGACGGCTATATTGATACTTTCATTTGCTGGCACAATTTCCATAATTCTTTTCCCCGATACTGAATAAACTATTGTTTTTATAATTTTGGCATCTTCGGATTTTATAAACAGTTGATCGGAAGCTGGGTTTGGGTAGAGCTTGAATTTTTCGGAATTATTGTCTTTAATGGATAGTGGCTCTCCAGCAATGAAATCCAGCCAATATCCTAACTGACCCTGCCCAAAATACAAATGTTGGAGATTGTCTGAAGAAGAAATTTCTATACCATAGAAATGTGCTTGATTCAGCGAAAAGTATTCAAAATAATACAATTCAAAATCATCGTGAAATTCTGTTTCACAGTCTTCCGTAGTATCAGAATAATTATACGGTCTCAATTTATCTAATATTTCATCGTATAGAAAATTCCCTGAAAAGGAATTGCAGGCTCCAAAACCCTCAAAAGATAAATCTTCAAAAATAGTTAATGTAGGGTGTATTGGAGGGTCAATATCTTCAATGTAAAGTGGGCCTCCAAAATCAAATTCCATTTTGTAAAGATTCCATGTTTTAAAAAGTTCGGGGTCTGGATTTTGCGCAAACGATTGAAGCACTGCAAAAATTGTTAAAAATATAAGCGTGACTTTCTTCATAATTGAAATATTTAGAAATTTAATTAAATATATGAAATCTTCCCCACAATCACTATATTTGGGCAAACCCTGAAAACCCAATATCCCCAATGTCTGATTTCTGGTTGTATTTTAACCTTGGCCTCCACCACGTATTGGATTGGAAAGCTTACGATCACGTTCTCTTTTTAATTGTGCTCTGTGCAGCCTATACTTTTTCCTCCTGGAAAAGGTTATTGCTTTTGGTGACTATGTTCACCATTGGCCACACAATTTCATTGCTGTTGGCAAGCTATAATGTGGTAACTGTTTCAGGAAAGCTTATTGAATTTTTAATTCCAGTCACAATTTTGGTTACGGCGCTTTTTAATCTTTTCACTGCCGGGAAAGAAAAGAAAGTGGAGAAAATGGGCATTTTCTATATCGTTACAATTTTCTTCGGGTTGATCCACGGGCTTGGTTTTGCCTCTTTTTTCACCGCATTGGACAGCGGAAGCGGCATTTTGCCATTACTGGAATTTGCCCTCGGTATTGAAACCGCGCAAATTATTGTTGTAATCATTATTTTAATCATCGCATTTATCTTCCAAACCATCTTCCGCTTCAATAAACGCGATTGGGTTTTGGTGGTGTCTTCTTTGGTTATAGGAATGATTATCCCAATGCTAATCGACAATTGGATTTTCTAAAATTTTATTAGAAACAATAAAGAGTAATTTTTTAGAAAAAATCTCTAATAAACTTTTCAGCGCATATCTTCATTAACTCATTTGGCAATAACTTAACAACATTTTATTTGGCAGTGGTGTAACTTCCAAGTAATTTCGTTGTCTATTTAAGAGTATGAAAGACAGCAAACAACGCAAATACGATATTGCGTATCTACGGATGGCCCAAGAGTGGAGCAAACTTTCTTATTGCAAACGAAGACAGGTTGGCGCGCTTATTGTTAAAGATAAAATGATAATCAGTGATGGTTATAACGGCACACCCACAGGTTTTGAAAATATTTGCGAAGACGAGGAAGGTTATACCAAATGGTATGTGCTTCACGCAGAAGCAAACGCAATCTTAAAAGTAGCTTCAAGTACCCAAGCCTGCCAGGGAGCAACGCTTTACATAACAATGTCGCCCTGCAAGGAGTGCAGTAAATTAATACACCAAGCTGGTATAAAAAGAATGGTTTATTTAAACGAATATAAAGACAACTCTGGCATCGCCTTTCTTGAAAAAGCCGGAGTAAGCATACAACATCTTGCAGATTTGGATTTAGAATGATGGGAAATCAAAAAAAATACTTGCCTTTGTTGATTGGACTGGCGCTGGCCGCAGGTGTTTTTATTGGGTCAAAACTCAATTTTAACGACGACACAGAAAAAATCTTTGCCACAAGTTCAAAAAAAGACAAACTCAATAGGCTCATAGATTATATAGATTACGAATATGTAGATAAAGTAAACACAGACAGTATTGTGGACGTTACCGTAAACGGAATTCTTGAAAACCTCGACCCACATTCGGTGTATATTCCCAAAAGCGAGTACCAGCACAATGCCGATGATATGCGCGGAGCTTTTACAGGTATTGGGGTTAGTTTTTACATCTATAAAGATACCATAGCCGTAATCCGTTCCATTGAAGGCGGCCCAGCAGAAAAGGCCGGCATTAAGGGAGGCGATAGAATTCTATATGCCGACGGCAAAAAACTTTTTGGTGAATTGGTAAATCGCGATAGCATCTCCAATTATCTAAAAGGCGAAATAAACAGCAAAGTAGCTTTGGATGTTTATCGACCCAGCGAGAAGAAAGTTTTAGAACTAAAGGTGCGAAGAAAGCAAGTGCCACTAGTAAGTGTGGATGCTTCGTATAAATTGGACGATGATTTGGGCTACATAAAAATCAACCGTTTTTCCGAAACAACTTTTAAGGAATTTGAAACTGCGCTGGATAAACTTAAAGACCAAGGCATCAAAAAATTGGTTTTGGATCTCCGCAACAATCCCGGTGGTTATATTTCAACTGCAGAGCGTGTGGTAGATGAATTTTTGGGTGATGACAAATTAATCCTCATCACAAAAAATAAAAGTGGCGATATTAATAAAACCTATGCAACCCGCCGTGGTGATTTTGAACACGGAAAACTTTACGTTTTAATCAATGAAAATTCGGCCTCGGCCAGTGAAATTGTAGCCGGCGCATTACAGGATAACGACAAAGGAACAATTATTGGCCGCCGCTCTTTCGGAAAAGGATTAGTACAGCGCGAAATGTCCCTCGGCGATGGAAGCGCGGTGCGATTAACAATTGCACGCTACTACACACCTACCGGGCGCTCTATCCAGCGTCCTTATGGTAATGGTAACGACACCTATTATAGCGATTACGAAAAACGTTACCGAAATGGTGAACTAATACACGCTGATAGCATAAAAGTGGCCGATTCCTTAAAACACAAAACCCCGAAAGGGAAAGTGGTTTATGGCGGTGGCGGGATTATACCTGATGTTTTTGTTCCGAAAGACACAAGCGTTGAAAATGAAACCCTTCAATATGTTTCCAGAAGTGGCTTTATGAGTTATTTCATTTTTGAATACCTCGAAAAAAACCGAGCTATTTTTAAAGGCAGGAAATTTGAAGATTTCAGAAAATCCTTTATCGTTGACGAAAAGCTTTCAAAAGAATTTATTGAGTACGCAAAGTTCAACGAAGCACAGATAGATCTTTCAAATTACACCGAAGATTTGAAGAGAACACTGAAGGCAAACATTGCCCAGCAGCTTTTTGGTCCAAATGAGTATGAAATTATTCTTAACGAAAATGACCCAATGCTCCTAAAAGTTTTGGAATTGGAGACCAACAACCATTTGGAAAAAAATTAACGAACTACTTTTTAGCCCGGGCAGCGATAATTTTGGACACAAGCAAAATACCCAGTAATAAAATTGCGCAAAGACCTGCCAAAATACTAATTGTTGCCACGGCACTGTCGCCTTCAAATAAATTACTGAAATCTAATTTAGTTGCATTAAAAATTACCAGTCCTGCGGCTAAGGCTATCAAAATGTAAATAAGTATTTTCATTATAAATTAATTAAACAATTCTTGAATATTTGATGTAAAAAGTTTCACTGCAATCGCCAGCAAAATTACACCAAATATTTTTTGGATTACCGCAATTCCGTTCTTTCCAAGAAAACGTTGTAACCTGCCTGATGTTTTAAGAACTACAAAAATGATTACAATATTCACCAATATTGCAACAATAATATTTTGAATGGCATATTCCGCGCGCAACGAAAGCAACGTGGTCAAACTTCCTGGCCCTGCCAATAGCGGGAAGGCCAAAGGAAATATAGAAGCCAAATCTGGACTGGTATCGCCTTCCTTAAAAAGTGTGACGCCCAGAATCATTTCTAAGGCAATAAAGAAAAGTATAAGCGCGCCCGCTACCGCAAATTCATTCACGTTAACGCCAATCAATTTTAAAATGCTTTCTCCTAAAAAAAGAAAAACAATCATCACTATCGCGGCAATTACAGAAGCTTTGCCCGAGTTAATATGACCTGCCTTTTCGCGCAGCCCAATTATAATAGGAATATTCCCTATTATATCTATAACTGCAAAGAGAACCATAGTGGCCGTAACTATTTCCTTAAAATTTAAAACCATCACCTTTTTTTTTGAGGGCGCAAAATTAGACAATTAAAATGGATGCCCTAACTTTATCTATCGTTAATAAAAGTATAATTTCCACTACGTAAAATAAGTAAAGAAACTATATTTGCCGCATGTTTCAACTGGGAAAAACAATCGTTTCTGAAGACATTATCGAAAAAGATTTTGTCTGCAACCTCAATGCTTGCAAGGGAGCGTGTTGTATTGAAGGCGAAGCGGGTGCTCCTGTCACTGAAGAAGAAGTCGCAATTCTTCAGGAAATATACCCCAAAGTGAAACCTTTCCTTCGACCAGAAGGGATTGCCGCCATTGAACAACAAGGCACACACATCAAAACAGAACTTGACGAATTGGAAACCCCATTGGTAGACGGAAAGGAATGTGCCTACGTTACTTTTACTGACAGAGGTATAGCCAGTTGCGGTATTGAAGACGCTTTTAATGCGGGAACGATTGATTTCAGAAAACCGATTTCCTGTCACCTCTACCCAGTCCGTGTTCAGGATTACAGTGAATTTGCCGCTATAAATTATCACCGCTGGCCCATTTGCGATGATGCTTGTTCCTTAGGCAAGGAACTCAAAGTACCGGTTTATAAGTTTGTGAAAACGGCCCTTATCCGAAAGTTTGGCGAAAATTGGTACGCAGAGCTTGAAAAAGTGGCTTCAGAAATGTAGTCCTTAAAACATCTTCTTCTTTTTAATCGCTGCTTATTTTACTGATATTGATTATATTAGTGCTATAATTCAACAAATTATTCACTAACTAAAATTTTCAATTATGAAAAAGTATGTACTGGCCTTATTTGTTTTTTCGGTTTTGATAAGCTGTAAGGATAATCCCGTGAGCAAAAAAATTAAGGAAACCAAGGATGCTGTTTCCAATTCTACCAATGCAGTTCAGGAAATGACCAATATGCAGGAAGACATAAAAGACCTTCAAGAAACTACGCCATTAACAAATGAAGAATTAAAATCTTGGCTTCCGGAAAAAGTAGAAGGCATGAACCGTATAAGCTACAAGGCAGGTCAAGCAGGAATGATGAACATTTCATCTATTGAAGCCACCTATGCCAATGAAGACAAATCGAAAAAATTTTCCATAAGTATTATAGATGGCGCTGGCCAAGTAGGGGCAGCAGCAACAATGGGTATTCGGATGGTAATGTCGCAAGATTTTGAAGAAGAAGACGAAAACGGCTCTCGAAGAACTGTTACCAAAAATGGCAAAAAAGCCATTGAGGAATATCGAACTGGCAACAATAAAAGTAAGATCCAACTCATGGAAGGCAACCGCTTCTATCTGGAAGCAAACGGAACCAATATGGATTTGGACGAAACTTGGGACGCTATTGAAGATCTAGACATTGAGAAATTGGGATAAAAAGCCCTATTTTTAATAGAAATAAAGCCGAAAACCCAGTAGTTTTCGGCTTTTTTCATGAATGTTACATCTGTTATAGGGTTTGGTACAATAATTATAAGCCGTGCTGAAACATTACCATAGATTTGCCCTAAGTTTTTAAATCACTCATTAGTAAACTCCTCGATTATAAAGTGAAATAAACAAGTATTAATTAAAAAACACGTAATCATGAAAAATGTAATTACTTTTTTAATGTGCTCACTTTGTATAATCACAGGGATAGCACAGTCAGACTTTAACGGGAATAGTATAATCATTCCTGAAAGAACCTCGGAACTTGAAGCTTTGTACGAGCAAGCTAAAGTTCTTGAACAAAATGGAACGGCTGCAGAAATAAATGCCAACCGTATTGCAATTAAAAATGCTTGGCAGGAAATTGACCCAAATGTAGCGGCACTCTACAAGCCGATAGTAACCAACAGATTGCCCGAAACAGTAGAAAATCTTCCCTACAATGGCATTTTCTACCCTACACAATTATTAGAAAGAGATGGGCTGCCAGAAATTCCAGAAGATTGGGGCGCAGACCACTTTTTACGGGATGATTTTATTGATGGTGTAGATATGGACGTTACTGGAGGCGGTGACATCTATATTGGCGCATACGAAAATCTTATCGACTTTGGCGGAACATTTGACTCAATATATATTTATCGTTCAACAAATTACGGCCAAACCTTTGATGAATGGAAAAAAGTAGGCGTAACAGCCGCAATGCGAAAAATGCAGATTATCAGCATGGATGGTACTGGCGATGAGTATTTGTTGGCCTATTTAGTTACTGATTCCGAAAATTTCCAAGTGTGGCGTTGGAATATGGCAACTGGTGCTTTTGATGCCCAGGTAATTGCCAGCGACGTGACCGATTTTGGTGTAGATCGCAATTTTCCGGGAAACACCAATGCCCAAAGAGTTTTTGCAACTTATGAAAAAACCACCAGCTGTACTGAAGTATTTTCTGCAAGAAGTACTGCTGGAAGTTATGGTTTTGATTGGGTGGACGAAATATCTGTCGGACTTTGCGGCCAACAAGTAGAATTCACTTATGGATTAGACGGTGGCTGTTACACTACCTTCACAGGAGCGTCTTCAGGAAATTTATATGCGGCAGCAAATTCAAACTACAATGATCCCGCATCGTGGGACGCAAATGAAACTCTTGCAACTGGAGCTTCAACAGAAAGTTTGAACCCAACAATAAGGGCAGCAAGAAAAGATTTTGCTTCAGATGAAGTATTAGTAATCACCTCCTCGCGTGCCGCAGGAAGTTCAGATTCATACACAGGCCAAGCATATCGTCGCGAAAATGGCGCTGCCTACGCACCCATAAACTATATAGGTGCGGGAAGTGACGCAAACATTGCACATATAGATACGTGGATGAGCAAAGTAGGTACAGAAACCATTGAAACTGCATATGTACGCGATGATATTGATGATTCTGAAGATGATTTAAATCGATCTTTCCAATACGACGGCACTGGTTTTGGTCCATTTGAAGGAGTGGGCGACAGTGGATTGAATGTTTTTGATGGCTTTGCCTCTGTTATTGCCGAAACAAACGACCAACTACCCTGTATGGCTTTTGCCGGAACAAGCGGGGGAGGTTCTTACGGTTACGGGCTTTATTATGACGCAAAGTCTGATCTTTCAGTAGGTGAAAACAGTTTTGAAGATTTCAAATTTTATCCAAATCCTACAAGAGAAATCCTGAACTTTTCATCCAAAAATATAATTGAGCACCTTTCAATTTATTCCATACTCGGTCAAAAAGTTTTGGATGATTCACCTAATAAAAATGACGCAGCCCTAAACGTTGCATCACTTAGACCAGGAGTTTATGTATTGAAATTAGCCATAAATGGCCAATCGGCCACATACAAATTCATTAAACAATAAGAGGAGATTGTTTAATGTTGAAAAGAAGGGACTGGCTTAATCGCGGTCCCTTTTTTCATTTAAAAATGCTACATAAAAAAATATCAGCATTGCGGTTACGGCGCTATTTTTGATAAATCTACTTTGAACCTTACGGCTATCGGGTCATTTGTTTATATTTACGGCATGCGTAAAATTCTTTTTATACTATTCCTTTTTACTGTTGCGGCAAGCCATGCGCAGAGCGATGCTTTGGCAAAAAATTATTTTGAACAAGGGCAGTTTGAAAAATCCTTACGCATCTATGAAAAACTGAACAAAGAAAGCCCCTATCGCCTCGATTATTTTATGGGAATGGTGCAAAGCAACCAGCAACTTGAAAACTTCATCGAAGCAGAGCGCCTCATAAAAGAAAAATTGGACAACGGCAGAAATTTTCCCCAGCTATATATAGAATTAGGATATAACTATTCACTTCAAAACCAGCCCGAGATTGCATCTTTAAACTATAACAAAGCTATTGAGGCAATTGAGGCAAACCCTAATTTTTCCTATAACATAGGCAGTACTTTTGAGAAATATAGTCTTTTGGAAGAAGCCGTTACCGCATATGAAAAAGCCATGTCGCTCAGCGATAAATTGGATTTCAACATGCAACTCGCACAGATTTATGGTGAACAGGGAAAGTTGGAAAAAATGTTTGACAGTTATCTAGGGCTAGTTGAAAAGAACAACGCCTTCAAAGGAGCCGCACAGCGTTATTTTAGCCTTTACACAACTGAAGATCCAAATAACGAAGCCAATTTGCTTCTCAAAAAAACATTACTTCAACGTTCTCAGCAAAACCCCGATATTCTTTATAATGAATTGCTTAGTTGGTTGTTTATTCAACAAAAAGAATACAAAAAAGCATTTATACAAGAAAAAGCTATTTATAGACGTATAGGCGAAGACCTTGGCGGAATAACGGAACTTGCCTACATTGCTATAGCAGATGAGGATTATGAAGTGGGAAGGGAAATAGTAAATTACATAATCGATAATTCCTTCACACCACAAAACAAACTTCAGGGCAATCAAATTTTGATGAAGATGGAAGTGAAGACCGCCACTACCAAACAATATGCTGAAGTTGAAAAAAAGTTTGAAAGCCTTTTGGATGAATTTGGACAAAATCGAGACACCTATTTGCTGCAAATAGACTACAATCACTTTTTGGCTTTTCAAAACAATAAAAAAGAAACCGCCATAGCAAACCTGAAGAATCTGGCAAAACAGAACTTAACTGCGTATCAGGAAGCGCGGGTAAAAATGGAGCTGGCAGATATTTTGGTTTTTGATGAAAAATTCAATGAAGCCCTAATCTATTATTCCCAAATCCAGAAAAAAGTACAGAGCGATGTTTTGGCACAGGAAGCCCGTTATAAAGTGGCGCGTACCAGTTATTTTAAGGGCGATTTTGAATGGGCACAAGTGCAACTTGACGTGCTTAAAAAATCTACTTCACAACTGATGGCGAATGATGCCATGCAGCTCAGTTTGCTTATTAGTGATAATTCCTTGGAAGATTCCACCCAAACAGCTCTAAAAAAATATGCACGAGCAGATCTATTGGCTTTTCAGGATAAAAACACCGAAGCTGTTGATCTTTTGGAAGATATTTTAACAAACCACAAAGGCGAAAAAATAGAGGACGAAGCTTTATTGAAGCAAGGAGAAATTTATGAAAAAATAGGTGATTATAATAAAGCTGAAACCAACTATTTGAAAATTATAGAGTTTTACAATGAAGATATTTTGGCCGATGATGCCCGTTACCGCCTCGCAAAAATTTACGAAGAAAAGCTAGACCAGCCCGATAAAGCAAAAGCACAATACGAAGCGATTATTTTCAACTTTGCGGACAGTATTTATTTTGTGGATTCGCGTAAAAAGTACCGTGCTTTGCGCGGGGATGCTATTAATTAAGCACCAAAATAAAAATTTCAAATTCCAAAGGCATTCTAAAAACATACTGGTCGTCAAATTGAAATTTGGCCCTTGAATTTTGAAAATTTAAGAAAATGTACATATACAACGTAACCATAAATATTGAAGAAACCATTCACGAGCGTTGGCTTGATTGGATGAAAACAGAACACATTCCCGCCATGCTAGCCACCGGAAAATTTAGTAAAGCACTTATGACGCGTGTTGTGGTTGAAGAGGAAATGGGCGGTATCACCTATTCCGTTCAATACACTACCGACAGCCAAGAAACCCTAAAAAAATATTACGCTGAAAACGCTGCAGAACTTCGTGCACAAAGCAAACCTTTTGAAGGGAAGTTTGTAGCCTTCCGCACCGAACTAGAAATTATTAGCGAACACTAATGGGAAAAGAAGTACGGGCCAAAAAACACTTAGGCCAGCATTTTCTGAAAGATGAAAACATTGCCGAAAAAATTGGCGATACATTGACGCTCGAGGGCTATGAAAATGTTTTGGAAATAGGTCCCGGAATGGGCGTGCTTACTAAGTATTTAATTCAAAAAAATGTGGAAGTAATCGCGATGGATCTCGATACGGAGTCCATTGCATATTTGGAAGAAAATTACCCAAACAAAAACCTTAAAATCATTGAAGCAGATTTTTTGAAGTACGATGTTTCACAGCTTTTCGGAGACGAGCAATTCGCTATAACCGGAAATTTTCCATATAATATATCTACCCAGATCGTTTTTAAAATGCTGGAGTGGAAAGAACAAATTCCAGAGTTTACCGGTATGTTCCAAAAGGAAGTTGCACAGCGCATCTGCGAAAAAGAAGGCAGCAAAGCCTACGGTATCCTTTCGGTTTTGGCACAAGCCTTTTATGATGCGGAGTATCTGTTTACCGTGCCGCCATCGGTTTTTAATCCGCCTCCAAAAGTGGATAGTGGCGTGCTTCGGCTTCGCAGAAAAGAAAACTGCACGCTTCCCTGTGATGAAAAAATGCTTTATAAGGTTGTAAAGACTGCTTTTCAGCAGCGAAGAAAAACACTTCGCAACAGTTTAAAATCCTTCAATCTTTCCGATAAAATAAAAGAAGATGCTATCTTTGGCCAACGCCCGGAACAGCTTTCTGTTTCGCAATTTATAGCCCTTACCCAAAAACTGGAAAACGATGCAATTTCAACTGACTGATGAATTTATCGAGCAGATTGAACAGCTTATCGCCACAAACGATGGCGATGCGCTGAAAGAGCTGTTGCATGATTTTCACTTTGCTGATGTTGCGGAACTCCTTCATGAGCTTGACACTGATGACGCTACCTATCTTATAAAACTTTTAGATAGCGAAGTGACCAGTGAGGCCCTGATGGAACTCGACGATGATTTCCGGGAGCGAATTTTGGACAATCTTTCCCCTTCTGAAATTGCCGATGAGCTTGACGAAATGGACACCGATGATGCTGCAGATATTATTGCAGAACTCGATGACCATGTTCAAAAACAGGTAATTGGCCACATAGAAGATGAAGACCACGCCGCAGATATTGTTGATCTTTTACGCTATGACGAAGACACTGCCGGTGGTTTGATGGCGAAAGAGCTCGTGCGTGTAAAAGAAACCTGGACCGTAGCAGGTTGTGTACGGGAGATGCGCCGACAGGCAGAAAACGTGACCCGCGTACACTCTATTTATGTTACTGATAAGCACGGAAAACTCAAGGGAAGACTTTCATTGAAAGATTTGCTTACAGCACCTGGAAAGGCTCACATTAGCGATGTTTATATTCCGAAAGTGGATTATGTAAACGTACACACCGAAGCAGAAGATGTAGCCCGGATTATGCAGAAATACGATTTGGAAGCCATCCCGGTTGTTGATGAGGAAGGAATTTTGGTAGGAAGAATTACCATTGACGATATTGTAGATTTCATAAAAGAAGAAGCCGAAAAAGACTACCAAATGGCAGCGGGTATTAGCCAAGACGTAGAGGCCGATGATGGAATAATAAAACAAACCCGTGCGCGCTTGCCGTGGCTTTTAATTGGTATGCTCGGCGGGCTTGGTGCTGCCAGCATCATTGCAAGTTTTCAAACTATATTAGAAAGCTATCCCAAGTTGCTCATTTTCGTGCCACTAATCCAGGCAACTGCTGGTAACGTGGGCGTACAGTCCAGCGCCATCGTTGTACAGGGTTTGGCGAATGATACGCTTAAAGGAAATATTATTTCGCGACTGCTCCGCGAATCTGGATTGGCACTCGTTAACGGTCTTGCCATTGCCTTGGTAGTTTTGGTGATCAGCCACTTTCTATTTTTCACTACGTACCTAGAATCCATAAGCATTGGCATTGCACTAATTTCCGTTATTCTTTTGGCAGCCTTGATTGGAACCTTTATTCCAATTATTTTGGACCGAAGGGGAATAGACCCCGCAGTTGCTACGGGCCCGTTCATCACCACCAGCAATGATGTTTTCGGAATTCTAACCTATTTTCTTATAGCTAAACTAATCCTTGGATTTTGAAACCTGAAATTTTTAAAAATCGGTTCATTGTTCCTGCTTCGGCCATCGATGGGTTAAACCACGTAAATAACGTAACCTATCTGCAGTGGTGCCTCGATGCTGCGGAAGCACATTGGATTTCAAAAACTTCGGAAGCACAGCGGGAAAAGAATGTTTGGGTAGTTCTGAACCATTTTATTTCCTATAAAAATCCTTCATTTTTGGGCGAAGAGCTTGAAACGCAAACTTGGATTGACAATTATGACGGTGTAAAAAGTGAGCGCCATTATAAAATAATTCGCCCAACTGATGGAAAAATCATTGTTGAGGCCAAAACCCTTTGGTGTTTTTTGGACGGGACAACCTTTAAGCCTTTAAAAATTCCAAAGGAAATAGGCGATCTTTTCCAATAATATCCATTGCATTAAATACTCCAATCCCCGATATTTTCAATACTTTTGCGCTATAAAACCGCATCGCATTGAGCGTTTTCAAAAAACTTTTTAAACAGACTTTTATCTACGGTTTGGCCACCGTGCTACCCCGTGTATTAGCGGTTATTCTGGTGCCGCTTTATGTAAAAGTATTGTTGCCCGAGGAATACGGAATCTTTTCCACAGTAATGGCTTTCCTTATTTTGGGGAATGTTTTATTGAGTTACGGAATGGAAACTGCTTTTTTCAGATTTGTAACAAAAGATGCTTCGCAACAAAAAATTGTACAATCCACAACGCTAACCTCACTTACGGTTTCCACATTATTTTTTTTAGGAATTACCTTGCTTTTCAGAAACTACATCGCAGAGGTTTCAGAGTTTAAACCCGAATACGTAACCTACGGCTTATTGATTCTTGCTTTGGATGCCTTGGTGGTTTTACCCTTTGTTTGGTTTCGGGCCAATGAAAAACCAATGAAATATGCAGTAATCAAAATCTTCAATGTTGTTATAAATCTCGCTTTCAACATATCTTTTTTACTGATACTTCCAAAAGTTGCAGAAAGCAGTAGTTATTGGAATTCCCTTTGGTTTCCCGAAAACAAGGTGGCTTATGTTTTTATTGCAAACTTAATTGCCAGCGCAGTAACGCTTTTAGTTTTGCTGCCGCTTTATATGAAAATAGGTTTCGGTTTCAGCAAAACCATTTGGAAACAGATGATGAAATACGCCCTTCCAGTGCTAGTGGCCGGGATTGCATTCAGCATCAACGAAGCCTTTGACAGGATTCTTCTGAAATATCTTTTGCCCGAAAATATAGCTGAAGTTCAAGTGGGTCTTTATTCTGCGTGCTACAAATTGGGGATGTTTATGACGCTTTTCGTAATGGCCTTCCGTTTGGGCATCGAACCTTTTTTCTTCAACCATTCCGGCCACGAAAACGCAAAAAATACGTATGCTACCATTACCAAATATTTTACGCTTTTGGGATGTTTGATTCTTTTGGTAGTAGTAGTGTATATAGACATTTTTAAAAGAATTTTAATCCCAAACAGTCAATATTGGGAAGCTTTAAAAATTGTCCCGCTTATACTTTTGGCGAATCTTTTTTTGGGAATTTACCACAACCTTTCCGTATGGTACAAAGTAACCGATCGCACAAAATTTGGCGCATATATTTCGGTTTTTGCAGCCATAGTTACGCTCGTGCTGAACTATGTTTTGATACCGATTATAGGTTATATGGGGTCAGCAATAGCAACACTTTCAGCCTATGGCAGTATGATGGTGCTTTCGTATCTTTACGGCCGTAAGTATTATGATGTTCCTTACCAAGTGAAAAAGATATGCGGTTATTTGCTGTTGGCCATTGGTTTTTCGGCAATTTCCTTTTATGTTTTCAACGGAAATATTTGGCTGGGAACTGCGTTGTTAATAGTGTTTGCAGCAATTATGTTCTATTCTGAAAAGAAGGAATTTTTAAAAATAATTCGAAAATAACTTCAATGAAAATTAAAATAATAAACAAATCCAATCACCCATTACCATCCTACGAAACAATCGCTTCCGCTGGAATGGATTTACGCGCCTGCGTTGACGGGCCTTCAACCTTAAAACCTTTGCAGCGAGCCATCGTAAAAACTGGTCTTTTTATTGAATTGCCAATAGGTTACGAAGCACAAGTTCGTCCCCGTAGCGGTTTGGCAGCTAAAAAAGGAGTCACAGTTTTAAATTCACCTGGAACCATAGATGCCGATTATCGCGGTGAAATTGGGGTGATTTTGGTGAATCTTTCCAACGAAGATTTCACTATTGAACACGGCGAACGTATTGCCCAATTGGTAATAGCAAAACACGAACGCGCCGTTTGGGAAGAAGTTGAAGAACTTGGGGAAACTTCTCGCGGAGCGGGAGGTTTTGGAAGTACTGGAGTAAAGTAATAAATCGAATTCAATCAAGTTTAAATGAAAATAATAGTCCCAATGGCAGGCCGCGGAAGCCGTCTTCGCCCACATACACTCACTGTCCCGAAGCCTTTAATTCCCGTTGCAGGAAAACCCATCGTGCACCGTTTGGTGGAAGATATTGCTGGTGTTCTTAACGAAAAAATTGATGAAATCGCTTTCATTCTCGGCGATCCTGCTTTTTTTGGAGACGATGTGGTTGAAAGTTTAAAAGCGCTTGCAACAAGTTTAGGTGCAAAACCAACCATTTATCGCCAACTTGATCCAAAAGGTACTGGCCACGCCATTATGTGTGCCAAGGATTCGCTTTCCGGACCAGCTGTTATTGCTTATGCAGACACTTTGATTCGTACAGATTTTGATTTGGACAAAGAAGCGGACGCCGTAATCTGGACCAAAAAAGTTGCAAATCCCGAAGCCTATGGGGTTGTAAATCTCAACGATAAAAACGAAATAATCGAATTGGTTGAAAAACCAAAAGAATATGTGAGCGACCAAGCCGTTATAGGTATCTATTATTTTAAGGATGTTTCGCAATTAAAAAATGAGTTGCAATACGTTTTGGACAACAATATAATCAACGGTGGTGAATACCAAATTAACGACGGAATTAAAAGGATGATGGCCGCTGGAAAAATTTTCAAAACCGGAACGGTTGATGAGTGGATGGACTGCGGAAACAAAGAGGTTACCGTGGAAACCAATCAAAAAATGTTGGGTTTTCTTTCTAAAGCGAATTACCCTTTGATTTCTGAAAATATTAGCAATGAAAATTCAAAAATTATTGAACCTTGCTTTATCGGTAAAAATGTAATTTTAAAAAACAGTACTATTGGCCCCTACGCTTCTATTGGCGCAGGCACGGTAATTGAAGATAGCACAATTAAAAATAGTATCATTCAAACCAATTCAAAAATAAAAAACGCGAATTTGGACAACGCAATGATTGGCAATCATGCTACTTTTGATGGCAAGTTCACCAATGTGAGCATTGGCGATTATTCTGAATTAAAATAAAATTCCTGCGAAGGCAGGAATCTCATAAGTTGAAACAAAATTTTTTACACATACTCTTAATTTTCTTCGGAATTCTTCTTCCGAAGCAACTCTGCGCCCAAGAAATAAAAAATGATTCAATCGATACGCAGTCTGACAATTTAGGAAATGTTACCGATGCCTTTCAGGAAAACTTTTTTGAGGCTCTCAAACAAAAAGGTATTGAGAATTATGAGCTTGCGCTGACAGCATTAAACAAAGCCGAAAAAGCAGCAAAAAGTGAGGAAAACAAGGCCGTGGTCTATTTTGAAATGGGTAAAAACCATACCTATTTAAAGCAATATGCAGAAGCCGAAGAAAACTTCAACAAAGTATTGAAAAGCCAAGGAGACCGTTTGGATGTTTTGGAACAGTTTTATGAACTCTATTATCAGCAAAGAGAGTATAAAAAATCAATTCCGTTGGTTCAAAAATTAATTCCTTTTGATGAAGATTATAAAGAAGATCTGGCCAACCTATATATACTCACCAAGCAATATGATAAAGCCTTGGAGCAATTGGATGAACTCGATCAGGTTTGGGGCGAAAGCGACATACGTAACGCCTTGAGAGCCCAAATTTACAGGGCGACAGGAAACACTGAGGGAGCCATTGAAAATTTGGAACAAAAAATTGACAACAATCCAAAAAACGAAAAGGAATATTTAAACTTAATTTTTCTTTACAGCGAACAGGGCAATAAGGAAAAAGCATTTGAGGCAGCAAAAAATCTTTTAAAAAATAACCCAAAATCCGAGTTGGTACATTTGGCACTTTACAAATTTTACTTAAACGAAGGAAATGCCACGGAGGCTATAAAATCAATGAAAATCGTTTTTAATTCGGAAGAAGTTGACAAAGAAACACAATACAAAGTGTTGGGTGATTTTATTCAGTTTGTTAATGAAAACCCCGAATACGAAACTGAATTAGGTGAAATAGTGAATCAATTTTCAATTGAAAATGGCCGTGTTTACGAAAAACTCGGTGATTATTACGCAGCAAAAAACAGAAAGGAAGATGCGCTCAATGCCTATGAAAAAGGAATAGTCCAAGACCCAGACAATTACAATCTTTTGAAGAATACACTTTTGTTCCAAATAGATTTCAAAAAATATGAGGCCGCTGCAAAATTGAGCTCCGAAGGTCTTGAAATCTTTCCCGCACAGCCACTTTTATATTTATTGAACGGTGTGGCAAATAACGGGCTTCAAAAAAGTGAGGCTGCAATTGAAAGTCTTGAAATTGGTTTGGATTTTATATTGGAAGATCCAAAAATGGAACGCGATTTTTACGAACAATTAAGCTTAGCGCACCGAACCAAAGGCGATGCCCAAAAAGCCAAAATGTATGCTGACAAAGCCACCGCAATCATATTACCGAATTAAACAGCTATGAATCTGAAATCCTTTTATATTTTGCTGCTATTGGTACTTGCATCCTGTAGTGGCACCAAGAAAATAACAACAATCGAAGATGCTTCCGCTAAGGAAGTTATTTCTGCCCATAAAGCAATCGCGCCAGATTTTAAAACCTTGGCAGGCCGTGTGCAGTTGGTTTATGAAACCGATGAAAAACTACAGAGCATTACTGTGAGCCTTCGGATGGAAAAAGATAAAAACATTTGGATAAAAGCTTCGGTTTTGGGTATTACTATCGCAAAGGTCCTGATAACACCTACAAGCGTGAGTTACTATGAAACTGTTGGCAACACCTATTTTGAAGGTGATTTTGCATTGTTGGGTGAATGGATTGGTACCCCAATCAATTTTCAGCAAGCCCAGAATATGCTTTTGGGCCAATCTATTTTCACATTGAATCCTTCGGAATATAAAGCAGAAGTTTTTCAGAATAAATTCAAAATTCAGCCTAAGCAACAACCCCAAAATTTTATACATTCGTTGTTTTTAAATCCAGAAAATTTCAAAATTGCCTTGGAATCCCTATCGCAACCAAATGCTGACAGGTTATTGAGCATTCGTTACGGTGAGTATCAAGAAATTGACGGTCAATATTTTCCAACAACAATTTTAATAGACACGTCTGAAAAGGGTTCAAAAACGAAAATAGAAATGAATTTCAAAAAAATAGATTTGAATGCAGACGTGAGTTTTCCGTTTGAAATTCCACAAGGCTACGAAGAAATCCAACTTAACTAAATGAAGCACTTTCGCACATATCTTTTTTTATTGATCTCTTTAACGACGGTTTCTATATCGGCCCAAATTGATAAACAAAAGGAGCTAGAGGAAAAACGGCAGGCTATTCTAGAGGAAATAAAACAAATAAACTCGCTTCTTTTCAAAACCAAAAAGGAGGAAAAGTCAGTGCTTTCGCAAGTTGAAGACCTCAACCAGCGCATTGCGGCCAGCGAAAACCTTATTCGTGTAACCAACCAGCAAGCAAACTTACTTACCCGAAACATCAATGACAATATTGAAAAGATAGGCACACTGCGCGAAGAGCTTAAGGTTATGAAGGCAGATTATGCTGAAATGGTCAGAAAATCATACAAAAGTAAAAACCAGCAGAGCAGGATTATGTTTTTATTGTCTTCGCAAAATTTTCTGCAAGCCTACAAACGCGTTCAATATATGAAGCAGTATGCAAAGTTCAGAAAAAAACAGGGAGAGGGCATTAAAGCAAAAACCGAAGAACTTCAAAAACTAAATGCAGATTTGATTGAGCAGAAAAAGACCAAACAAAAATTGATTGCAGAAAACGAAGTGGCGAAATCACAATTAACAGAAGAGCGCAAAAACCAACAAGCATTGGTTGCAACTTTAAAAAAGGACGAAAGTAAGTTTGCATCACAAATAAGAACCAAACAGAAGCAGGCAGACGAGATAGACCGCCAGATTGATGCGCTTATAAAAGCCGCAATAGAAGAGGCAAATAGAATAGCCAGAGAAAAAGCTCTTGCCGAAGAAAAAGCTAAAGGGAATACAACTACATCTACCTCAACTAAAAACGTTATAACCAAACCGGCAAAAACAGAGGAGTTTGCTCTAACTGCAGAAGAGAAAACCCTTGCCGCAAGCTTTACCAACAACAAAGGAAAACTTCCGTGGCCAGTTGAGAAAGGTATGGTTGTAAAGAGTTTTGGGACACATCAACACCCGCAGTTTCCGAACGTTACTACCAACAGCAGCGGTGTAGAGATAGCTACTGCAGATAATGAGCAGGTGCGCTCCATTTTTGAAGGTCAGGTTATGGCTATTCAAATAATAAAAGGAGCCAACAAAGTAGTTTTTATTCAGCACGGTGATTATATTTCGGTTTATAGTAACCTTGCTACCGTTTCAGTGAAAAAAGGCGATAAGGTTTCTACCAAACAGACTATAGGTACTGTTGCCAAGAGTCCTACTGAAGGAAGAACAGTCCTGAAATTCTATATTTATCAAAACAAAACAAAAATAAATCCTGCAGATTGGATTTATAGGATGTAAAAAAAAGGGAGCCAAACAGCTCCCTTTTTTAAAATCAATTTTTCCTAAGATTATTGAACAACCAGTTTTTTTGTTGTTGTACTTTCCCCAGCCTTAATTGTTATAAAATAGATTCCTGAACTGTAGTTAGAAACATTCAAGCTAGTACTTGATGCATTATCTACATTAGTTTTACTTTCCAAAACTTGACCTAGGCTATTTACAATTGTTACATCAAAAGTGCTGAAGGTTTTATCTGAAATACTAATGAATACTTCGCTTGTTGCCGGGTTAGGATAGAGAGCAACAGCATTTTCTATGCTATTTTCAGAAACACCTAATTGGCAATCCAAAATTCCTCCCGCATAAAATTTAGCACGGGTTCTTTCACCTTCCCATCCTTCAGAATCATTTTTGGCACTTATAGCATACCACATTTCATCATCTGGGTTGGTAATAGGTATGGTAATGGAGTTTGTATTTGTAGTAGCAACTACTTCCATATACTTTTCCCCCAACAGATAAAAATCATATGATTCCGCACCATCAACAGCTAACCATTCAAAAGTTGCAGACTCTGGACAAACCTCTACAATATTGTAACTATTTGTAGCTCTGGCTATGTGGAATGTCTCGTCACTAACATCTTGAAAAGCACCACTCGTAACTCTAATTAGTGCGTTTCCGGTTATTTCGTTCGCAGTAGTCCAATTGTAGAAATGAGTATCATTTGGCACTGTTGCTATATTGGTCCAGCTGCTACCATTATCGATAGAATATTCCAATACAAAATCTTCAGTAGTATTAACTTCGTCCCAATGGATTGTTTCAGCAACAAAAGGTTGAAAATGTTCGCCTCCATTAGGATATGTCATCACAACATTTTCTGAAATCAGTTCATAAACAACAAAATATTCTTGAGGACCAAAAGGCACGTTAAAACCTGTAATATCAATATCATAATTACCAGCGGCAGGCGCATTGATTAAAACTTGCTCTACATTGTTTAAATGGTCAGGACCAGTTGTTGCAGGATTATCCAATGTTACTGGGTTTGGGGTTGGGTCGAGTATCCAAGGCTCCAAAACATTACTGGAAGGATCTGTTACCAATAAATCCAAATCATTAACCAATGCTGGATCAGCTCCAGGTGATGCGGCGGGATCGCTCCAATAAACCATAAAGCGTACCTGGGTAGTACCAGCTGGCACGTTAATAGTATGGTTATTGGTATTTCCTTGGCTAACCTGATCAGAAAGGTAACGCCCGTCCTCAATCAGCTTTACAGCTTGCAAGGCATTTACAATTCCCCAACCAAATTTATAATCTGGTCCAATATTTCCCGCTTCGTTAGCCGTATTAAGCAAAGTTGCCTTTATTAAGGCTGAAGGTGGAAAATCGCCACCATTTATGTTTCCGTAGGCTTGATAAAGTTGTGCAGAAATACCCGCAATACCAGGTGCAGCACCAGAAGTACCTCCAAATGTTTGGTACGTATTATTTTCGTTTGTGGAGATTTGGTTTTGGCCGTTGGCTGCAATATCTGGTTTAATTCTTCCATCATGTGCTGGACCACGGCTACTAGAATTTACTAATGAGCCATCATAAAATACATTTGCAGTTGCTATTACATTCTTGCCTTGCTTATGGCCACCGGTAATATTTCCCCACTGATTACCAGCTCCATATCCGCAATTATTATTGTTTGAATTTCCTGCGGAAAAAACATGTAATAATGTTGGAATATCAAGTGTTTGTTGATCTACCGTCTCTGTTATACTGGTATATCCCGCATTACAGCCGTTACTATATGATGAATTTGTGATTTGAACACTTCCATCGTTGATCAAAGTTAACGTAGGAGTATCCAAAAAGTCACTTACATAATTTACTACATAAACATCGGTCCCGGCTGCCATACCGCGATATTGTGGCACCAAGTTACCGGCTCCTGCCATAATTCCACCCACGCCATCACCATGTGATTGATTTGAAACAGCTGTAAGGTTTGTCAATCTTCCTTGGAAATCTATATGTGGGCCCACACGTCCATCATCGCGCACCATTACTCCAATACCTTCTCCGGTGTAATTTCTTCCTGCTCCTGTTTGTGTATCCAAATTATTTGCTCTGTGAAGACTTCTTCCCTTTGTATCATCCTTTACGGCTGGAGCAACCACAAGATCAACCCACTTAACAAAAGATAAATTTGAAATTGTCTCCAAACAATTATTTGGAATCGACAAATCTAGGGTTTGGTATTCTTTATGATCTTCCTTAACTATTATCTGTTGTTGTGCTAATTGATTGATTACATAGTTATTGCTCACGTTTTTATGATATTGAAGAGTTACCAAAATATTATCACCATCCATAGCCCAATGCTCATAAGGTGGATTTTTTAATTGATAAGAAAGTTTAGCCTTTCCATCAACAGGAACAATTGTACGCACCCCATTAGCTCTTAAAAATGAAATTGACGTATTTTCAGGAAAATAAAAAAGATAAGTTTTGTGCGGAATATACTCCAAAAGCTCCAAATTGTTTTGTTTGAACATATCTTGAACGTTCTGCGTTGGCGTTTCATAAAATTGAACCCAGCCCACATAACCGTTGTTCAGTCTTGCAGATTCTGGCATTTGGCTCCATTGAAAGCTCGTAATGTTTTCGGGCATTACAATGGTTTCACCCTGAAACTTGATGTCAGTTGAATTTTGGCCAAAGGACATCGAAAACACAAAAGTCAACGCCAAAAAACAGATACTTTGAAAAGAAAAAATTGTAGTTTTTTTCATAATTGCTATGGATTTGATAATAGATTTAAAAAAATCCCTTTATGAAATTTAACAGAAAATTTCACGAAAGGATTCCAAATATATTTAATACCAGCATTAAAGCAATCATGATTTTGGGAAAATATTTCATTTTAACATAAAACCACCCCCCCCCAGAAGGCTAACGGAATCAATAGTTTATGAAAATAGTATGCAGGTTATTGAAATAAAGCCTTTAGCTCTGTAGCATCTTTGGGTTTCATTTTTCCAGCAAGTACAAGGCTCAATTGTTTACGACGAAGGGCCGCTTCAAAACGTTTTTTCTCCAGTTCGGTCTCTGGAACAATTTCGGGAACACGCACGGGATTGCCCATTTCATCCACAGCCACAAATGTATATATTGCTTCGTTTGAAAGGCTTCTTTCCCCGCTCTCACGGTCTTCAATAAAAACATCCATATAAACCTCCATGGAACTACTAAAGGCCCTGGAAACTTTTGCTTCCACTGTTACAACGCTCCCCAAAGGTATCATTTTGTTGAACGCTACATGGTTTACTGAGGCTGTAACTACAATTCTACGGCTATGGCGACGAGCAGCTATACTGGCTGCACGGTCCATTCTTGCCAATAGTTCGCCTCCAAACATATTTCCTATTGGATTGGTTTCGCTGGGCAAAACCATATCTGTATAAACAGTCAAAGATTGTTGCGGAGTTTTAGATTGCATCTGTGAAAATTTTTGCAAAGATACCTAAGTTCGGAATATAGAGAAGTGAAAAATGAAGAAACAAAAAACAGGACGATAAAGAGATTTTACTGAATTTCCTGAATCAAAAGCCAAGCATCGGCATTTTCAGATCTCTGAATTTCATAGAGTTTTCGCTGTGCTTCCAACCTGTCATCAAAACTAGCATAGAGAACTTGATGCAGCCCATAGCGGTTAACCTCCATTTTTAAAGGAGAATAGCCTTTTTCACGCAGTTGTGAGACTTTCTTTTCAGCATTTGCTTCCATGCGGTAGGCACCGGCAACAATATGGTACAATCCCGTATGTTTTGGAACTTGCAGACTAACCACCGGCAGGGGATTTTCAATTACAAAAGTAGCTTCCTGTATTTGGTTTTCAACAAGACTATTGGCCTTTTCCCTTTCAGCATAGTTGAATTTTTGAACCTGACTTTCATAAAGCTTTAAACTTCCGAAACCTATGGCCGACAAAGCTATAACCGCAATAGCAGCATATTTAAGGTAGGGTTTAGCCTCCCTTCTTTCAGGCGTAAAATGTATTGGTGCTTTCTCTTCTATAGCTTCAACAGTTTCCCTGTAAACCTCGCGGCTTATTTTTTGCGAAACAAAAGAAGATAGACCAAAAGCCGAAGTACTGAAATTCTGTTGCTGTAACGGTTCAAACTGAAGTGATTTTTCTTCGTTCAACGAAAACTCTCCTATATTTTTGAAAGAAATGGTTTTTCCCTCCGAAAGTTCTCTTGAGATTTGAGCCGTGAAATTTCTTATTTGCTGCAACGCCGTTTCATAACTGCATTTTTCTGCCGAAGCCACATAGTTCGCAAACAAACCATCATTGGCCTGCAATTGTTTGTTAAACGAAACAATTTTAGAAGGCGGATGAAATGTATTTGAAGCATCATCGATATGGGCAGATTTATAGCGCGTCAAAAACGCTCCAAACCCAGGAATAATAACACATTCGTAACGGTAAAGCAGATCAGATATGTAGGCTATAAGTTGCATAATAACAAAATTAGGCTTTTTTGAAGGCAATCCAATTTTTGTTTTGGTAATTTATTAACAACTTAAAAATTTTGTATTTTTAAAATCTCCCCCGATTTAATTTTTAAACTATGCTTTCGAAAGACGAATTACGCTATACGCTTGCTCTGCAGCGAATTCCAAATCTGGGTGATATTTCAGCAAAAAAATTATTGCGCAAAATGAGTTCTGCGGAAGCAGTTTTCAAAGAGAAAAAAAGCAATCTCGCCAAGATTGACGGCATTGGCCTCCTACGCTTAAAAGATATTAATTTGGGAAAACAGCTTGAAGAGGCCGATGCGGAATTAAATTTTATTGAAGAAAACAACATTGAGTACAGCTACTTTAAAGACAAAACCTACCCCGAAAAATTAAAACACTGTTTAGACGGACCCATACTTTTCTTTCACCGTGGAAATATAGATTTGGTGGGAAAGAAAATAATTAGCATAGTCGGTACGCGGAAAATCACCAGTTACGGCAATGCGTTTTGTGAAAGTTTGATAGAGGAAATTGCTCCACTTAATCCCGTAATTGTTTCAGGTTTAGCCTATGGGGTTGACATTTGCGCACACAAAGCCGCTATCGATAATAACCTTCAGAATATTGCATGTTTAGCTCACGGACTCAATCAAATATATCCCAAAAGCCACAAAAAATATATTCAAAAAATTGAGGAAAACGGAGGTTTTATTACAGAGTTTTGGAGCAGCGATGTTTTTGATAGAAATAATTTCCTAAAAAGAAACCGAATAATAGCTGGTCTTTCTGAAGCGACAATTGTAATAGAATCTGCCGAAAAAGGGGGGAGTTTGGTAACGGCAGATATTGCAAATTCATACAATCGTGAAGTGTTTGCAGTTCCCGGAAGAGCCACAGATAGCCAAAGTCGGGGTTGCAATAATTTGATAAAGCAGCAAAAAGCCCAATTGCTTACCAGCGCCGCAGATATAATATATATGCTTGGTTGGGAATTGGAAAAAACCCAAAAACCCAAACAGACCCAACTATTTGTAGAATTGGACGAAGATGAAAAAGCAGTATTTCGCTTTCTAAAGGAAAAAGAAAAAGAACTTTTGGATATAATAGCACTGGAGTGTAATATTCCCGCCTATAAAGCCGCAAGTGTTTTAATGAATATGGAAATTAAGGGAGTGGTCCGTCCGTTGCCGGGAAAATTATTTCAATTGGTTTAATATCCCACCTTCTCTCGAACTCTTTTTAAAACCCCATCCGCTACTTTTCTTGCTTTTTCGGCACCCGAGCTCAGAGCTGCATCTATTTCAGGTAGATTTTCCATAAAATAGTGGTAGCGAGTGCGCTCTTTAGAAAATTTTCCAGTTATCAATTCAAACAAGGCTTGTTTTGCGTGGCCGTAGCCGTAATTTCCTGCTTCGTAGTTTTTTCGCATTTGCACAACCTCTTCTTTAGTGCCAAGAATTTTATACAGTGCAAAAACGTTACAAGTATCAGGATTTTTCGGCGCTTCCATCGGCGTACTGTCGGTTTCAATACCCATTATCTGCTTCCGAAGTTTTTTATCATCCAAAAATATGTTGATATAATTTCCTTTGGATTTGCTCATCTTAGTACCATCCGTGCCGGGAATATACATTGTTTCTTCCTGAACCTTGCCAACGGGCATCACAAAAGTTTCACCCATCTGCGCATGAAAACGTGACGCTACATCGCGCGTTATTTCAATATGTTGCATTTGGTCCTTTCCCACGGGAACAATTTCGGCATCGTATAAAAGGATGTCTGCAGCCATAAGCATGGGGTAGGTAAAAAGCCCTGCATTTACATCTTCCAAACGGTCTGCCTTATCTTTAAAGGAATGTGCCAACGTCAATCTTTGGAACGGAAAAAAGCAACTCAAATACCACGAAAGCTCAGTAGTTTGTGGCACATCGCTCTGCCGATAAAACACCACCCTTTCAATATCCAACCCAAAAGCTAACCAAGTTGCGGCAACACTATATGTATTTGTGCGAAGTGTATCAGCATTTTTTATTTGCGTTAATGAGTGCATATCTGCAATAAAAAGGAAAGAATCGTTCTTGGGGTCATTTGCCATTTCGATGGCTGGAACGATTGCGCCTAAAAGATTTCCGAGATGAGGAGTGCCTGTGCTTTGTATTCCTGTAAGTATTCTTGACATGGTTTAAAAAAATTTCAGCAAAGGTACTTTTTTTGATTTATTCGCATCGTTCAAATTATTACTTTTGAACCTCCATGAAGCTAATTCAACAAATTTTTTCAGCATTTTACCGTATCTGGTTTTATTTGATAGTCGCCTTGGCCACTATCCTGCTCTTTCCGTTCTTGGTAATAAGCATTCTGAAAAATTCCTGGTATCCTTTTTTCTTCAAGGTTGCCCGAGCTTGGTCTGCTATTATTATTTATGGAATTGGCTGTTACACTATAATAAAACGTGAAGTGGAATATGAAAGAGGAAAGAGCTATATGTTTGTGGCCAACCACACTTCGATGACCGATATTATGTTGATGTTCTATGCCACAAAAAATCCTTTCGTTTTTGTGGGCAAAAAGGAATTGGCAAAGATTCCATTATTCGGATATATTTACAAACGCACTTGTATATTAGTTGACCGCGGAAACACTAAAAGCCGTGTGGAAGCTTTCCGAAGAGCAGAAATACGTTTGAACGAGGGTTTAAGTGTCTGTATTTTCCCCGAAGGCGGGGTGCCGGAGGATCTTTCATTATTACTGGATGAATTTAAGGATGGCGCCTTCAGGCTTGCTATTGAGCACAAAATACCGCTTGCACCAATGACCTTTCACGACAATAAAAAACGCTTTCCGTATTCGTTTTTTAAAGGTGGGCCGGGCAGGATGCGCGTAAAAGTGCACAAAATAATTCCTACTGCAACATTGACCTTAGAAAACAGAAAAGAATTGAAAAGCAAGACACGGCAAGTAATTTTAAGTGAATTACTTAAACCAACGGTGTAAAATTTAGCAATAAAAAAACCGTCCTATGGCGCAGAACGGTTTTCTCTCAATCATTTGTTTGAAGTATATCAAACACATTCAACTAAAAACTAACCTAAAACTTGAAACTCAATCCACTGTAAATACCCAAATAATAGGGTTTAAAGTTTACAGAAGAATCGGTATAAGGGTTGAGCTGGTATTTAAACATGGGCTCAATATTAAACGTAAATTTTTTGGACAATTTATAGTCCAGACCCAGCCCGACGTTAGTTGAAAAACTTACAGAGGAGAGATTATTGGCTTCTCCCAACACACTATTGAAATTATCAGCCTTTACTGAAATTTCGTTATTTCCTAAAAACAAAGTGCTTAAACCACCTATTACATTTACGCCAAACCTATTGTCGATAACTGAATATTTAAGTTCTACAGGCACTTCGTAATAATTTATATTTTGTATCAATCGAGCATCTCCCTGCGTAGACTTGGGAGTAATATCTCCAAAACCGTTTGAGGGTCCATTATTTGCCAAGGCTCCTTTATCAAAGGCTGTCACAACAATTTCCCGCCCTCCGTAATCAACGGAACGCAATGCAACGGCCACTGGACCGGTACCTACTTCAATACCAGTAGTGCTATAACTTAAATCTACATTATTAACCCCAGTACGTACACTCAACCTCTTACTTATGGCATAACTTACCTGCACGCCATAACTCATGTTTACATCGCCCTCTTGCGGATTGTCCGCAAAGGAAGGATCAATGGAAGAACCGTTACCCAAGCTGCTATAATATACGGGAGCAACATTTGGAGCTACGTTCCAGCGGTGTTCTGGTTTTTCTTTCTTTTTCTTTTGGGAAACTATTTCTTCATCTTTCTCTGCAATAGCGTCAAAGATTGATTTTTTGTTTTTGGACTCTTCTGTTATTTCTTTCTCGGTTTTCACCAATTTTTTCTCTGAAGTTGACTTTTCTGAATATTCATTAACAACGACGGCTTCTTTTTTGGTGTCGAAAACTATGTCCTTATTAATAAGTTTTTCTTCTTTTGCGGTTTTGCCAATATCAGTCTTTTCAGAATTGTTTTTTGAAGAAACTATTCCTTCGTTCAGAGCCTTTTTAGAAGGATCCCTCCCAATTAAATTGTTCTTTTGATTTTCTGTTGCCTTTGAAGCTTCTTTTTCAGAATTATTGGAAGCTATAGAAGAATTTTTGAAGAACTTATTTGAAGATTTTTCTTCACTTTTACTTTTGACTGAATCACTCTCGGAAAGACTTTCATCTCCTGCAGCATCATTTTGAAGCGTTTTGTCTTCAGAAGCTACCTGAGTTGCATTTGCATCATTTTCTATTTCAGAAGAGTTCTGCTGTAATTCCTTTTCGGTTTTAATCACGTTTTCATCAGTAATCGAAGGAATTTCTGCATCTGTGGAATTATAAAGAGAATCTCCCACGGTCAACAAAAGGGCAAGCAACGCAGCAACACCGCTAAGTTTTATCCACAGGGGTATAACTTTTCGTTCTTTTTTATCCTTTTTAAGCTCGGCCTGGATATTTTCCCAAACGCGCGGCGAAGGAGTGGCCTCAAAATCTTTGAAGCCTTCGTTAAAAATGTTGTCTATGTTTTTCTTTTCTTTCATTCTCACCCTTTTAAAAGGGAAATTTTTCAAAAACCCCTACCCAAACGCAGGGGCTTATTTAATCTAAACAATTCAAAATAATGCTTTTAAGTGTTATCGTTTTTAGCATTATACTCTTCAATTTTATTTTTTAAGATCATTCTGGCGCGTGCTAGGTTTGATTTAGACGTTCCATCGCTGATTCCTAACATTTCTGCAATTTCTTTGTGCTGATAGCCGTCCATTACATACATACTGAACACCAATCGGTATCTATCGGGAAGCTCCTGCACAATTTTCAGCAAAAAATCCAACGGAATATCCTCGCTTTCAATTTCTACCTCAGCTTCGTCTTCAATCTGTCCTTCATCAACAATTTCAAAGGTTCGTTGTTTACGGTATTTTTGAAGTACTGTGTTTACGGTTACCCGTTTCATCCAGCCTTCAAAGGAACCCTTGCCATTATACTGCCCTACTTTCATAAAAATAGTAATAAAAGCATCCTGCAAATTATCCTCAGCCTCAGTATAGTTAGGCGAATATCGAAGACAAATGGCGAAAAGGATTCTGTTGTACTGTTTGTACAATTCGCCCTGCGCCGTGGCATTTTGCTTTTTGCATAATTCTATGAGCTCGTCTAACGTCAAATGCGGTACCGTGAGTTATTGTTCCGTTGTAAATACCTCTTATTTCAGAGGGCAACCGTAATAATCAAGGCTCCTACATTTTGTAGATACCACATTATCAAAAGGGTTGCGTAGGTAACATAAAAATTTTATTGGTTTATCGCGGCAATGGCATCTTTGATTTTCTTTTCTAGCTCGTCCATTAATTCTGGATTGTCCAGCAGTAGGTTTTTAACCGCGTCGCGACCTTGCCCCAATTTGGTATCGTCATAACTGAACCAAGAGCCTGCTTTTTTGATAATTTCGAAATCTACGCCGAGGTCGATAATTTCGCCCACCTTTGAAATTCCTTCACCGTACATGATGTCGAATTCTGCTTGTTTGAAGGGAGGCGCCACTTTGTTTTTAACCACTTTTACGCGGGTCTTGTTACCGGTGGCGTTGCTTTCGGTATCTTTAATCTGTGTGGAACGGCGAATGTCTAAACGCACGGAAGCGTAAAATTTTAAAGCGTTACCACCTGTTGTAGTTTCTGGGTTTCCGAACATTACCCCTATCTTTTCCCGCAACTGGTTGATGAAGATTACCGTACATTTTGTTTTGCTGATGGAACCGGTAAGTTTTCTTAAAGCTTGGCTCATCAAACGTGCATGAAGGCCCATTTTGCTGTCACCCATTTCGCCTTCTATTTCGCTTTTTGGGGTAAGTGCGGCTACGGAGTCAATAACCACAATGTCTATGGCGCCGCTTCTTATTAGATTGTCTGCAATTTCCAAAGCTTGTTCGCCATTATCGGGTTGTGAGATGATAAGGTTTTCAATGTCAACGCCAAGTTTTTCAGCATAGATTCTATCAAAGGCATGTTCTGCGTCAATGAACGCGGCAATGCCTCCTTTTTTTTGGGCCTCTGCCATTGCGTGAAGCGTTAATGTGGTTTTACCCGAAGATTCGGGGCCGTATATTTCAATGACCCTTCCGCGTGGGTAACCGCCTACGCCCAGGGCAACATCCAGACCCAACGAACCAGTTGGGATTACGTCTACATCTTCTACGGCGCTATCGCCCATTTTCATTACGGTGCCCTTGCCGTAGGTTTTGTCTAGTTTATCGAGAGTAAGCTTTAGTGCTTTTAGTTTTGCGTCTTTTTCGGTGCTCATTTTCTTTTTGATTTGAAGATTTGATGATTTGTAATTTGAAAATTTTGGCTTTTTTGGAGTGCCATTTTTCAGGATCGTGTTAAACTGCTAATGTACCAATTCTTTGTTTGTGGGGCAAAAGGAAATTGTGAGAGGATAAGGTTTTTGTTAACAATCCGTAGGCCAGCGGATTGGCATACTCAAAACTTATTTGATGAAAAACCCGCCATTAGTTTCTGCTAGCTATAGGGAATGGTGGGGAATATAGGAGGTAAACCTAAGGTATATAGGGAGAATGGTTGACATATAATCAACATACTATCGACATAAAGTCCACATAAAGTCCACATACAGTCGGCATACGGTTGGAGAGCAAGAAGAAAACAAGAAGATTTCTTAGTTTGAAAACATGAAACCTTGAAGTGAATTTATAATAACAAAAATAATGCCTGATTATAATTTATGCAATATAAAATTATCAGATGCCTATTGCTTTATAAATTTCTTTACTGCTGTATTACCGTTTTCATCTTCTATGTTTAGAAAGTATATACCGCTTAGGAGTTGGGAGACATCTATTGCCTTTTGGTCTTGAAGCGTTA
>CERN01008125.1_pt1 | contig 234546 bp, 180 predicted proteins | sample 530761 | NCBI WGS metagenome assembly CERN01 (sample SAMEA2620947, study PRJEB7988) | marine metagenome | isolation source: saline water (ENVO:00002010), including | reverse complement strand
TCACATGGGGCTTATTCCGTTGAAAGGTCTCTTTTGCCATGATTACTTAATTTTATCTTAGTGTTTAATTTCTTTTATGTTTGACTTTCGATGATTTCCTGAGCAATTGCCTCTGGAACTTCAGTGTAGTCATGGAATTCCATCGAATATACTGCACGACCCTGAGTCGCTGATCTTAAGTCAGTTGAATAACCGAACATTTCTGAAAGTGGTACATGAGCTTTAACAACTGAACCTTCATTATTCGAGTCCATACTCTGCATAATTCCACGACGACTATTCAAGTCACCGATTACATCACCCATGTACTCTTCCGGGGTAATGATTTCTACTTTCATTACAGGCTCAAGAATTTTTGGCTTAGCTTTACGAGCTGAATTTCTGAAGCCAAGCTTGGCACATAACTCAAAACTTAATTGATCAGAATCAACATCATGGTAGGAACCGTCATAAAGACGAACACCGATGTTTTCTACTGAGTAGTTAGCCTGAATACCACCGCTGAGTGCTTGCTGGAATCCTTTCATTACTGAAGGAATAAATTCACGAGGAATATTACCACCTACAATTTCATTAATGAAAATAAATCCTTCTTCACGAGTAATTCGATCTTCATTACCATCGTAATCCTCAAAATCTTCAATTGGACCTACTTCAAAAGAGATATCGGCAAACTTACCACGTCCACCAGTCTGTTTCTTGTAGATCTCACGGTGATCAACTTTCTTAGAAATTGTTTCACGGTAAGATACCTGAGGAGCACCTACGTTCGCTTCAACTTTAAATTCACGACGTAATCTGTCAACAATGATCTCAAGGTGAAGTTCACCCATTCCAGCAATAGTTGTCTGACCGGTTTCATGATCAGTTTTAACCTGGAACGTTGGATCTTCTTCAGCTAATTTTTGAAGTCCTGTAGAAAGCTTTTCACTATCTGCCTTTGTCTTAGGCTCAACAGCCAATTTAATTACAGGCTCAGGGAAAGTGATTTGCTCTAAGATTACCGGGTGATCAGGATCACAAAGTGTATCACCTGTATGCACCTCTTTAATACCAATTACGGCTGCAATATCGCCGGCTTGGATATAATCTAAATCTTTTTTGTCGTTGGCATGCATCTCAAGCAGTCTACCAACACGCTCTTTATTACCAGTTGATGAATTAAAGGTATAAGAACCTTTTTCAAGTCGACCAGAGTACACTCTCACAAATGTTAACCTACCTACATAAGGATCGGTCATAATTTTGAAAGCAAGAGCTGAGAAAGGCGCATTTACATCTGGAGCCTTTTTAATCTCTTCTTCAGTTTCAGGATCAATACCTTTTACTGGAGGAATATCAAGCGGGTTAGGCATGAAGTCCAATACTTTATCAAGCAGTACCTGAATTCCTTTATTCTTAAGTGCTGTACCACACATTACCGGTGTGATATCTCTTGAAATAGTAGCCTCACGAAGCGCGTCAACAATCTCTTCTTCAGAAATCTCCTCTTCCATGAGGTATTTCTCCATAAGCGCATCATTCTGATCTGAAACAGCTTCGAGTAACAACATTCTGTACTCAGCAACTTTCTCTTTCAGGTCTTCAGGAATGTCAACTACTTCATAAGTAGCACCTAATGACTCATCATCCCAAACAATAGCTTCCATTTTGATAAGATCGACAACACCTTTAAAGTGCTCTTCCTTACCGATTGGAATTTGGATTGGTACTGGATGAGCATTCAATTTCTCATCGAGTTCCTTAACTACATTGTAAAAGTCAGAACCAGTACGGTCCATCTTATTTACAAAAGCCATGCAAGGCACGTTGTATTTATTAGCCTGACGCCATACCGTTTCAGACTGAGGCTGAACAGCTCCAACTGAGTCAAGCACAAAAACCGCACCATCCAATACACGCAAAGAACGCTCTACCTCTACAGTAAAGTCAACGTGACCAGGAGTATCAATAATGTTAATTCGGTGATCTTTCCAGATACAGTGAGTAGCAGCAGAAGTAATAGTAATACCACGCTCCTGCTCTTGCTCCATCCAGTCCATCGTTGCCGCACCGTCATGAACTTCACCCATTCGGTGACTTCTACCGGTATAAAATAGAATTCGCTCGGTCACGGTTGTTTTTCCAGCATCGATATGCGCCATGATACCGATGTTCCGCGTACGGCGAATCTTATCTAAAATTTTTGGGTCAGTTGCTGCTTTTGTATCAGACATAATACTTATTAATCAATAATCTCTTTTAGAATCTAAAGTGAGCAAATGCTTTGTTAGCGTCTGCCATACGGTGCGTTTCGTCTTTCTTACGAACTGCCCCGCCTTCATTGTTTGATGCGTCCATCAATTCACGCGATAGGCGAATCGACATCGACTTATCATTTCTGGAACGAGCTGCACGGATAATCCATCGCATCCCAAGAGCTGTTCCTCTTTCCTGGCGAACTTCAATAGGCACCTGATATGTTGCTCCACCAACACGGCGAGATTTAACCTCTACAACCGGTGTGGAATTCTGTAGTGCATTTCGGAATACATCGATTCCTGTTTCGCCAGTCTTTTCTTCAATAACTTCAAAAGCCTGATATACAATCTTGCGAGCAACATTCTTTTTACCGTCTCGCATCAGGTTATTTACGAAACGAGTTACGAGCTTATCCTCAAAAATTGGATCCGCTTGTACATCTCGTTTTTCTGCTGTTTTTCTACGCATGCTCGATTAATCTTAAATTCTTAGTGTTACCCTTTTGGCTTCTTGGTGCCATACAAGCTACGGCTCTGAGTTCTTCCCTCAACACCCGCAGTATCTAATGTTCCTCTAATAATATGGTATCGAACACCGGGCAAATCTTTTACTTTACCACCTCGGATCAATACAATACTATGTTCCTGTAAGTTGTGACCTTCACCCGGAATGTAAGCCGAAACTTCAATTCCGTTAGTCAAACGTACACGAGCTACCTTACGCAATGCCGAATTCGGCTTTTTTGGCGTAGTTGTATAAACGCGAGTACAAACACCACGCTTCTGCGGACAATTTTGTAGCGCAGGAGCAGTTGTTTTACTTACTTTGCTTTTTCTACCTTTTCGTATGAGTTGATTTATTGTAGGCACTGTTCAATTATTTGGTTATTGCCATCGAATCGAGAGCTTGCAAATATAGGGTACGATGAGGTATAAATGCAAAATATTTATAGAGATTATTTCCTATTTATTCCTACTCCATCACAAATACCCCCTAAGAGTTAAAAAGAACCACAAAATTCGATCTATAATTTATAGATCGATATATAACAATATATCAATTGAAATTAACTGATTTATCCGGATTGAGTTCAAAAAGGCTGGAAGCTTTAAGCAGCGAAGGCATTCATTCTGCAACCGATCTACTGAACTTTTTTCCCCGCCGTTTCCTAGATCGCAGTAATACCCAGAAAATAAAGCATCTTGCTGGTTCCGGTGAAGAAATAACGGTAGCAGGTAAAGTCACTACCATTAATATGGCGGGCTATGGCAGAAAAAAGAGGCTGGAAGTTACCATTAATGACGGCTCAGGTGATGTCAAGGGAGTCTGGTTCAGAGGCGTGGGTTATTTTAATAAGTTTTTTAAGAAAGGTGATTTTGTCGCTTTTTATGGAGCTGCAAAGAGATATGGCAGCTCCATTTCAATTGCTCACCCAGAAGTTGATAAGATCTCATCCGACGATGATCTCGATTCTTTTTCACGAATTTTTCCAATCTATCCGGGAAGCAAGGCTTTGAGTAAAGCTCGCATCACCAGCAAATTGGTTCAGAGCTGGATGGAGCAAATACTCAATAAACTAAACCCCGATGAATTTTTGCCGGATTCATTGATTTCTGAAATGAAGCTCCCTCAACGACCCGAAGCTTATCGCATGATTCATTTTCCAGAGACTCACAATGAACACAAAAAAGCCCTTAACCGCTTTAAGTTCGAAGAGCTGTTCTTGTTCGAGCTGAGTATGGAAAAAATCAACTACACGGTCAAAGAAAGAGCTAATGGCCATGTTTTTAATGAAACCGGAACTTATACCTCCACTTACTTCAATGAGATTCTGCCCTTCGAATTAACCGATGGACAAAAGTCTTCTTTAGGTGAGATTAAAAAGGACGTTCGCTCTGGCAAACAAATGAATCGACTTATACAGGGAGATGTAGGCGCCGGAAAAACCATTGTGGCCATTGGTGCAATGCTTATGGCTTTAGATAATGGATTTCAAACAGCTTTTCTTGCTCCGACAGAAATTCTGGCTGAGCAGCATTACCGAACACTTACTAATCAACTGAAAGGGCTGGATGTAAATGTCCGGCTTCTCATCGGTTCACAAAAAAAAGCATTACGCACAGACATTCTAACCGACATTGAAGGCGGAAACTGCAATATCGTAGTAGGAACACATGCAATTATTCAGGATACCGTTCGGTTTCACAACCTTGGCCTTGCGGTGATTGATGAGCAGCATCGGTTTGGGGTAAAGCAACGATCTGAACTGCTTAATAAAGGAAGTCATCCACATATGCTTGTGATGAGCGCGACCCCTATTCCCCGTTCACTCGCCATGACGGTTTATGCTGATCTCGATGTCTCTGTTATTAAAGATTTACCGGCGGGAAGGAAACCAATCCGAACGGCGATCCGGTCTCAAAAGAAAAGAGAGGATGTATATCGGTTTGTTGAGCAAGAAGTTAAAGATGGAGGGCAGGTCTATATCGTTTATCCACTAGTTGAAGAATCTGAGGCGTTAGACTTAAAAGATGCAACGGCCGGTTTTGAAAAACTCAAAAAGCAGTTCCCTGATTTCAAAGTAGGCCTCATCCACGGTCAGATGAAAACCGAAGAGAAAGATGGAGCAATGCAGGCCTTCATAAAAAATGAAATTCAGATTCTAGTCTCCACAACGGTTATTGAAGTTGGGGTTGATGTACCCAATGCATCTATTATGATTATTGAACATGCTGAGCGATTTGGTTTATCTCAACTGCATCAGCTGCGTGGGAGAATTGGCCGAGGCGAACGTCAAAGTTATTGCATCCTGATGCCGGATGTTAAAGTGAGCAAGTCCGGAGCAGTTCGGCTTAAAACCATGGAAGAAACGAATGACGGATTTCGAATCGCCGAGGCAGACTTAAAACTTCGCGGCCCCGGAGATTTCCTGGGCACCAAGCAAAGTGGCCTGCCTGATTTCAAATTTGCTGATATTGTTGAGGATCAATTCCTGCTTGGCCAAGCCAAAGAGAAGGCAATGGAATTATTAGGTGAAGACCCACAGCTTCAATCTCCCCAAAACAATTCACTGCAAAAAATATTCTCACCCTACTTTAAAGAAAAGGTCAAGTTTTATGGCATGGGATAATTCTTCAAAAGAAGTTCAAGAACTTGAAACGATTGTTTAAGTTTCACGTAGGTTGTTGAACTTCAGGAAATATGAATTCACTCTAGAATATTGAAGCGAGCACTGTTTACATATCATATCTACACGGCAATATTTCTTGTATTGCTAGTACCTGTTTCTACATTCGCCGGTACTGTAATCTCAGATACAACTAAAGGTGCTGTTAGCCAAACCCTTTCCCTTAATACAGCCGAAACCGAAAATCTGGAACCTTATATGACTCGCGAGTTTGTTCTAAGCGGGCCGGGTATTCTGAGAGTTTCTACACTTGCAGGTAATATTGAAGTTGAGCGAGTTCCAGACAGTAGCAATGTACGGGTTGAGCTCTATGTTGACCGTGGCTACGCATTTTGGTCCAACACAAAGAGCCTGGATAACTATCGAATTACAATGCTCCAGCGGGGAAATGAAGTTCTTGCATCTGTAGAACAGAAGTCAAAAGAAGCCGGCTTTTTCAGTGATCAAATGACATTTTCTTATAAGATTTATGTTCCTAAAACTATGTCTTCTGAAATAAGCACTTCCGCCGGTGATATACTAATCTCAGGAATGGAAGGTCAGCATATGATAAAAACGGGCGGCGGAAAACTTACCATAAATAAGATTAGCGGTAAGCTCGGTGCCTACTCGGCCAGCGGGAACATTGAGATTTCATCTTCTTCAGGGACACTTTATGCACAAACCGAAGCCGGTAAGCTATCTGTTCAAGATAGTCAGGGTGAGATCAGGCTTAAGACTAATGCCGGAGATATAACAGCGCAGCGTATTTCCGGATCTATGCTTGCCAGAACAAGTAGCGGTAACATTAGCGCTAACTTTCTTACTGTTTCTACGGGCATCAGCTTTGATGTAAACTCTGGGAATATTGACCTCACTATTCCAAAAAAAGGGTACGACCTTTTACTCAGAGGTTCAGACATCGAGATTTTTGATGGAGAAAACTTCTCTGGGACTCGAAATAAAACAGAGGTTCGGGGCGCTCTGCGAGGAGGCGGAGCCACTATCAATCTTATCACTAAATCTGGGGAAGTAACCTTAGATCTTGAAAACTAAGAATTAATTTTGGGGCTACTCTTCAAACATAACAAAAGAAACCGATTGGCGAGCTCTCTCCTCTTTGCTCTTACTGTCTTTTGCTGTTTTTATACTCCACAGAATGTTTCGGCTCAAAACTCCAAAGACGCGACACTCCTCACCCGCTCTCAACTTTCCAATGCAGATGGAATTATCTATATCACCGACTCCTGGAAGTTTCAGGTTGGTGATAACCTTAACTGGGCATCACCAAGTCTGGTTGACTCAAGCTGGCAAAATGTTAGCACCTACCTTGGTCCTTCCGAATTACCTTTCATAGAGTGGGAAGGCGTTGGGTGGTTTCGAATTCACTTTAAAGTTGACTCAAGCCTGGTGGACATTCCCCTTGCCTTACTAATTGAACAACATAATGGTGCCTCTGAAATTTTCCTGAATGGAGATCTCATTTATTCGTTAGGTGAGATGGACTCTTTCAACACAGAATTTTCTCCTTACAGAGATAGCCGCCCAAGGCCATTGGTTTTTTCTGATACATCAACACATGTATTGGCAGTTCGTTACGCAAACCCCAATGCGCAGACTTTTAATGATTATGGCTTTACGGCAGGCTTCCGGTTTTTAATCGGTAATCTGAATTTCCACATCAATGCTAAGCTTAATGAGACTTCAAGTACCCTTTGGACCAAGACATTTTACGCAGGGATACTGCTTGCCTTTACCATTATCCATTTTCTGTTATTTGCCTTTTATCCAGCGGAGAAGCGAAATTTATATTTTGCCCTTTTTACCGGTTTCCTGACCCTCCTCACTTTCACCCTTTTACAAGCTGACAGCACCACTTCTCCATTGTCAGCTATAACCTATTACCGTATTTCACTGATCGCCTGGCTTCTTACTATTATTTATGCTCTGCGATTTTCATACAGTCTTTTCTATGAAAAAGTACCGAGAGCATATTGGTTTTTCCTGGGAATAGGTATAAGCCTTGCCGTTGCCACCTGGTTTAACGCTCAAAACCTGGATGTATTCAGGGAGCTTTTTGTCGTTATCACTTTAATTGAAATTTTGAGGGTTCTTATTTCATCATCCTTCAAACAAAAAAGTGGAGTATGGATTATTGGAACCGGGTTGATCATATTTGTTGCCGGAATTATGTACACCGTTTTAGCTAATCTGAACATATTCTCCGGAGATCCTACTCTCGGAAACTTGTACGGTTCAGCTGGCCTAATTCTTGGGATGTCGATTTACTTATCAAGAGAATTTGCTCGTACGAATAAACGTCTTCAGCATAAACTTGTAGAAGTGAAGCATTTGTCAGAAAGATCGCTTCAGCAAGAACGCATCAACAAACAGAAAGAGATTGAGCGAAAGCTCCTAGAAGCTGAAAACACCCGAAAGTCCAATGAGCTGGAGGAAGCACGAACATTACAATTGTCAATGCTTCCCAAACATGTCCCCGAAAGTAACTATTGGGATATTTCCGTGTATATGGAGACAGCTCAAGAAGTAGGTGGAGATTATTATGACTTTGCATTCGATAAAAACGGGACGATGTCTGTTGCTGTTGGAGATGCAACCGGCCATGGTATGAAAGCGGGCATAATGGTTGCTACCGCCAAGAGTTATTTCCATACTCTGGTTAATGAGTATGACAACATTGAAATGTTGCATAGAATGTCTTCAGGTATTCAAAATATGAACCTGAAAATGCTTTACATGAGCATGCTTTTTCTAAAATGCGATAAGCATTCAGTTCAATATACAGCAGCCGGGATGCCACCGGTACTCCATTATGATTTAAAGACCCAACAAGTTTCAAGGCATCTTCAAAAAGGAATGCCCTTAGGTACATCTGTCAACTTCCCCTATCAGCAAAAAGACATTAACATAGATCCGGGTGACTCTTTGTTAATTATGAGTGATGGACTGATGGAGCTCTTCAACAAGAATCGGGAATTATTGGGGATAAATCGTATTGAAAAAGTATTTCGAGAAGCTGCCGAATTATCATCAGAAGAGATTCTAAAAGCCATTACTGATCTTTCCGAAGAATGGAGAGAAAACCATCCACAGGAAGATGATATCACTGTTATGATTTTGAAGGCAAAAAATTTCTCCGATAACTCATAACCTGCAACTTAGGTTATAATAAATCGTATGTTTACCTGAATTTTTTTTGGAAAACCTGTCATGATTTCAAGAGTCCTATTTTTTACTATTCTTTTCTCCCTGGCCGGGGTGTCTCTAACATTTGGTCAGTCTAAAGAAAGTGATCCTTTCAAAAACGATCCCTTCTTCTCTAAACCTCTGGATGAACTCCTTGGGAAGAATAAAGACGATGCTATTTCAGACACTACTTCTGTTTCCAATTCCAAAGATGAGGACCTTGAAATAAAAAGTTATGTGTCCCGCATTAATTCGGATGGTGTAGATTTTGGTGGAGCTCTTGAAGCAGGTCCCTATAATTCGAATTCTCTTTATGGTTCGTATCCCGTACTACCCATGATTCATTTTAATAGAGTGAATGGGTTTTTCCTTGGAATTCGTCAGGAACGTATGCAGTGGTACAACAAAAATGACCTTCTTGGCATAAGAAATATCAACCCTCACGGAATGTTAGGATATTCTTTTGGGCAAAATGAGTGGCAGTATGAATTAGGTTTGGAAAGATACGTTGGTTTTAATGACAGGATATTAATTGGGGCTGAATTCTATAACGCTACTTCTACTGACGATTATTGGCGAGCCGGCCTCACTGAAACATCACTTACTTCCTTTTTTGCCGGTTATGACTTCTTGGATTATTATAAACAAAAGGGTTGGGGAGCTTATACTTTATTCCGTACTGATCGCTTTTTTGAAGGAGGGCTTTCATACAACGAAGAACGTTTTAACAGTTTAGATAGAGCTTCAAGCTTTGCCATCTTTGGACCAAATGGACGTTACCGTAATAACCCGCCTATTGAAATCGTAAATGGCTCTCCTGTTGATACTTTAAACATCTCAAGTTTATCACTGTCGGGGGCATTTAATCCCAAGCAGTTATTACTTACCCGGCACTTCACATTTGGCTTGTCAGGAAAAGTAGAATTTGGCGATCCAGGGTTTGCCGGCTCTGATTATTCGTACACCAAATATACTGCCGAGCTGATTTCTTATTTGAACTTTGAACCGGGTGGCATCTTGAAATATCGACTTATGGCAGGTAGCATTACCGGGGATGCACCGCTAATGAAAGAATTCCAACTCGGTGGGCCAAGCACACTTAGAGCCATGCCTTTCAACTCTATTCCGGCAAATGGATTGAGTGGAAATAAGATGTTGTTAAGTAATGCTGAAATCCAATTCGGCTCTACCGATTACAGCTCCGGTGATTGGATTGACTTCGATGACTTCTACTTAAGCCTCTTTCTTGATTCCGGATGGGCAAATAATCATACCGGAGAAAATACCGAAATCATGGACGGCTTTTCTGAATTCAGCATTTCTGACCTCGAGCATAACGGAGGAATTGGTCTTGGTACCGACTCCTTCCGATTTGAATTAGCTTGGGATCTTCGAAACACCAGTCGGGCACCAGTGTTGTGGTTTAGGCTAAATCCTACTTTTTGATGATAGTAGTATTGAGTAGTGAGATATGAGATGATAGATTTAAGATGATAGGTGTAAGATTTAACTTCTGTACCCTAACACATCTTTTATCTCATGTCTCACTACTAACATCTAAATACTACTAAACTCCCGCCTTCTGCTTTTCAGCTCTCTTTCGGTCGTTATGGTCAAGATACGTTTTACGGATTCGCAGAGCTTTTGGCGTTACTTCAAGTAGCTCATCATTGTCAATAAATTCTATGCATTGCTCAAGGCTCAGCTTCTTAGCTTGACTGATTTTTACTGAATCAGCTGTTTGAGTGGCACGGTGGTTAGTCAGGTTTTTCTTCTTAACTACGTTAACGACCATATCATCGCTACGCTTATTCACTCCAACAACCTGGCCCATATAAACTGGATCACCGGGCTCTACAAAGAACTCACCTCTATCCTGTACTCCTTCAAGGGCATATCCCGTTACATCACCCTGCTCCAGTGCAATTAATGCACCACGGGTACGTCCGGGAATTTCTCCGGCGTAAGGCTCGTAGCCATCAAACTGCTGGTGCATAATTCCAGTACCACGGGTTTCGGTAAGCATTTCGCCACGGAAACCAATCAAACCACGGGAAGGAACTCTAAACTGAATTCGGTTATTCTCTCCTTCCTGGCTCATGGAAGTCATGATACCTTTTCGCTTTTGGAGGTTGTCAATAACACGGTTACTGAAATCTGTTTGCACGTCTACTACTACTTCTTCAACCGGCTCGTGTGTAACGCCGTCCACTTCTTTAAATAATACTTCAGGACGGGATACTGAAAATTCGAATCCCTCACGACGCATTGTTTCAATAAGAATGGCCATTTGGAGTTCACCACGTCCCGAAACTTTATAGATGTCCGGACTCTCTGTTGGCTCTACTCGCATTGCTACATTTGTTCGGGTCTCACGATATAGCCGATCTTTCATTTGATTAGAGGTTACGTAATCCCCTTCTTTTCCGGCAAAAGGCGAATTGTTTACCCGAAAGTACATTGCAATGGTAGGCTGATCAAGATCCACATACTCGAGTGGTTTCATATCAGAAGTATCGGTTAGTGTGTCCCCGATATTAACTTCCTCATACCCAGCTAAAGCAATGATATCTCCAGCTTGTGCATTCTCCACCGGTTCACGCTGAAGTCCATTAAAAGTGAATAGCTTGGTGGCACGGGCTTTTTCTTTAACTTTTCCCTTTCCATCCATCAATGCTACTTCCTGATTGATTTTGATGGTCCCTTGCTCAATTCTTCCGACCGCAATTCGTCCAACGTAGTCATTCCAATCGATGCTGCTAACCAGCATTTTGAATTTTGATTCAATGTCTTGCTCAGGAGCTGGCACATGCTCTACAATCTTATCCAACAATGGAGAAAGATTATCATTGTCGTCTTCCAACTCTTCTTTGGCAATACCATCTTTAGCAATGGCATATAGTACAGGAAAATCGAGCTGTTCGTTGGAAGCATCCAGCATCACAAATAGATCAAAAATTTCATCTAATACTGCATCGGGACGTGCATCCTTTCTGTCAATCTTATTGATGACAACAATTGGTTGGAAACCAAGACTTAGTGATTTCCTAAGTACAAATTTCGTTTGAGGAAGCGGACCTTCAGCTGCATCCACTAATAGTATAACCCCGTTAACCATTTTCAGAATACGTTCAACCTCACCACCAAAATCAGCGTGACCAGGAGTATCCACAATATTAATTTTTGTGTCTTTCCACTTAACAGCGGTATTTTTTGAACTGATGGTAATCCCGCGTTCTTTCTCTAAATCGCCGGAATCCATAACCCGGTCTTCAACCTGCTGGTTCTCTCTGAAAGTACCGCTCTGTTTTAGAATTTGATCTACGAGCGTGGTTTTGCCATGATCTACGTGGGCGATGATGGCGATATTTCTTAAATCTTGTGACATTAATTTGGGATATTTGGAATGAAATTCTCTTCTTGAATACAACTTGTGAAGTGTTACTCCACTATGTTTACAGAAAAGTTGCAAGCCTTAAAGATACGGCTATTTTGGTCAAATCCGTATTAATTAATTGAGAATTGTTTTAACCTAAAAGCATCATTTAATTCTTTTATGATATCATCTATACTTTGGCTCATTTTTGGACTCCTCCTACTAATCAAAGGAGCAGATTGGCTGGTTGACGGGGCTTCATCTTTAGCTAAAAAGTTCAATGTATCTGACCTGGCCATTGGGTTAACAATTGTAGCCTTTGGGACCTCCGCTCCGGAACTCGTGGTAAATGTGATGAGCAGTATTCAGGGGCACCATGAAATTGTGTTTGCTAACATAATAGGCAGTAATAATTTCAATCTGCTTGTTATACTTGGTATCTCCGGCTTAATCACTCCCCTTGTTGTGCAGTCGAGTACTGTTTGGAAGGAAATACCCCTTTCTCTTTTCGCTGCCATCCTTTTATATATTCTAGCCAATGACTTTTGGGCTGCAGATTCCTTCAGCGTTTCCCGTTTTGACGGATTCATCTTTCTCACGTTGTTTGTAAGTTTCTTGTATTACGTATACAAACAGCTTTCTTCTGATCCTTCCGAAGTCCCTTCAGAAAGCAAAACCTATTCCCAGCTAAAAATCTGGGGCTTTATTATAGTTGGACTGGCAGGATTGGTTATTGGTGGGCGATTGGTTGTCAATAACGCTATCGAAATTGCAACTGCTTTGGAAGTAAGTGAGAAAATCATTGGCTTGACGATCATCGCTGCAGGTACTTCCCTACCAGAGCTCGCCACATCTATTGTAGCCGCAACTAGAAAGAATGTAGACATTGCGGTTGGCAATATTATCGGCTCAAATATCTTCAATATCTTTCTGATCCTTGGAATAAGCTCATTGGTCAATCCTATTCAATACAATCCTTCGTTTAATTCTGAACTATATTTACTCGCTGCCGGAACATTATTCTTATTTATCGCGATGTTTACAGGAGAGAAAAAAAAGTTAGACCGATGGGAAGCTGGCGTTCTGTTAGTGATCTTTATTGGCTACACCATTTTTCTTATATCTAACGGACTTTGATAATAGCACTTCTCTGGTCGGCGCAAGTTAAGATAATACCCTTCACATCATCTACATCATATTTCTACATATTGGAATAACTTTTTATGCTAAAATTCTTGGATTATGCCACGACCAAAGTCAAAACAAGAGTTAGAAGAGCTTAGTAATGAGAATTTTTCAAGGCTATTAGGGTATATTTCTACCCTTTCAGAAGAAGAGCGAAACCAAGAATTTCCACCCGGAACTCTAAATCGCAACATACGCGATATACTAGCCCACCTTCATGAATGGCATTTAATGATGCTGAATTGGTATGAGATAGGTATGAGTGGCAAAAAGCCTGAGATGCCAGCAAAGGGTTATACATGGAAAATGACTTCTGAACTGAATCATGAGATTCAAAAGAAATTCAGTAGTACTCCATTGACTGAAGTTGAGTCTTTACTAAGAACGTCTTTTTCCAACCTTCAAAGCATTATTAATAAACACACAAATGAAGAGCTCTTTGACAAGGAAAGATATTCGTGGACCGGATCAACATCGCTGGGGGCATATCTGATTTCTTCCACATCAAGTCACTATGATTGGGCACTGAAGCTAATTAAGAAGTGCAGAAAAAATCTCTAAATAAAAAAAGGAGGGCATCGCTGCCCTCCCTTTTCTCTGAGGTTATAATTCTATTAATCCAGAAACGTAACTTTCCCTGTTTCTAAATCATAGAAGGCGCCGGCAATTACCACATCGCCGTTTCTTTCAAGCTCTGCAATTATAGAGCTATTCTCTCTCATCTCTTCAATAGTGTGTTTTACATTATTGTTGACGACCTCGGTCACGTAATCATCGTTACCGGTTGATCGGTCACCATCATAGTTTTCGGTCATTTCAACAGCAGGCTTAATCTTTTCAAGCATTGCAGTGATGTTTCCCATTTCTACTCCGTCGATAGCAGCTTTAACAGCACCGCAGCTTTTATGCCCAAGCACTACTACTACTTTAGAACCTGCAACAGCAGTTGCAAATTCGGCACTTCCAAGGATGTCTTCATTAACGAAGTTCCCAGCCACACGTGCTACAAAGATATCTCCAACACCCTTGTCAAAAACATTTTCAACCGGAACCCGGCTATCTACACAAGCAAGAACAATCGCTTCTGGATATTGCCCTTTTGCTGTGCCTTTTACCTGAGCCTGGTAATCTCTTGGAGTAAGGTCATTATTTACAAAACGCTCGTTTCCTTCTTTCATGCTTTGTAAGATCTCCTCAGGAGTTAATGCATCCCGAGTTTCACTTGTCATTACATCACCGAAAAGGTTTTCTTCCATCGTTCTGTCTTGTTGGTTTTCGTTATTTGTACATGCTGTAATAGCAAAAGCTAAAATTGCTATGGGTAATAAATTTCTTAAAAGATCTATGGTTTTCATGGTCCTGAATTATTCTTATTGGATATTTGAAAGCCATCAAAAGGATCAAAAAAACCTTATCCTTTCCTAAGTAATTATAAGCACGGATTGTGTTGCGTACTCTTATTTATAGGTACGTTAATACAATACCGGAAGCTATAATTCTAAAGATTGACGGCGATTTTAGACGGGTATTCAGGCCAAGTCTGGTGGAGGCGTTAAAACCTGAGATGTAAACAGCCGAAGGGTAAGAAATGGATTCGCTAAAAACTTTTTATCGGAATAGGAAATAACTGTATATCCCAGTTCATGCTCAATCTCATCTTCGCTCCCTGGTTCTTCTACAATGTCAGGTGTAGGTATGGAAGGTCCGGAAGCCATAACGGTGGCCGGATTCGCTGGTATTAACCAATCGAATTCATGCATCATCGAAAATGTTAAAAACAACATTGTCGAAAATACTACCAGCAATATGTATGGCTTTTGGGTTGTCATGATATATAATTTTACCACCTAACTCTGCCGTTTAATAAAGCGTTCCCAAAAAAATACAATCTTCAAAATTTCTCTAATGTCAAGAGCAGGAACGTTTTCAAGCTGCTACTAAGTTATGAAACCAGCGTTTAATTTTTTAAAAAATTTTGTCAATGCGATTATCAATTTTACTGTTTTTCTATCTTATTTTCACTGCCCAAACATCTCTTGCACAGTCCACCGGATCTATAGCAGGTGTTGTTACGGATGCTAAAACCGGGGAACCTTTGATTGGGGCAACTGTAATTTTGGAAGGCACGAACCTTGGCGATGCCACTGACAGAGATGGACGATACAGAATCTCAAATATCCCGGCCAACTCGTACAATATCATAGCTTCTTATGTTGGGTTTGTATCGCAGACAAAGTTTAACCTGGTAATACGTTCGGAAGGTAATGCAGACGTTAATTTCCAGCTAAATGAAGACGTAAATGAACTTGATGATGTAACCGTAACGCCAAACCCATTTCAAAAAGAAGAAGTAACTCCCCTCTCTATTCAGAAATTCAGTCAGGAAGAAATTGCTTCCTATCCGGGGGGAAATAATGACATCGCAAAAGTAGTACAATCTTTGCCCGGTGTTTCCGGATCAGTCGGAGGCTTTAGAAATGATGTAATTATTCGGGGTGGTGCTCCCAATGAGAATATCTATTTTCTTGATGGAGTCCCAATTCCCAACATCAATCACTTTTCAACACAGGGTAGTGCAGGCGGCCCTGTTGGCTTGCTCAATGTCTCCTTTTTTGAGGGAGTGACACTGACGGCCAGTTCGTTTGGCGCTGAATACGATAACGTACTTTCCGGCATCCTTCAGTTTAACCAGCGAAATGGAAATTCACAGGAATTTACTGGGAACCTAAGAGTCGGTTCAAGTGAAGCTGCGCTCACTGTGGAAGGCCCGCTTTTTAAAGGGGAGGAAGACCGGGCTAAAACCACATATATCGCATCTGTCCGCCGTTCGTATTTACAGCTACTCTTTCAAGCAATTGGCCTGCCTTTTTTACCGGACTATTGGGATTATCAGTATAAGGTGAATCACGAAATTGACCGATATAATAGAATCTACCTAACAGGTGTTGGCTCGATTGATGATCTTGCTATAAATGAATTGGATGACTTTGATCCCGAACAGGAAGCCACCCAAAACCAAATCCCCGTCATTACCCAAAATAGTAATACTGCAGGGATTGGCTGGAAGCGACAGTTCAAAGACAATTCCGGATTTATGGAAACCGTCATCAGCAATAATACGCTGGGCAACAGCTTTTTCCGTTATGATGATAACGTGAACGAAACCGGGCTTTATCTTAAAAATGAATCCCGCGAGACCGAAACTCATCTTCGGTATAACGCTACTAAATTTATGGGAAATTGGACGTATTCAACAGGTTTCCAGCTTATCAACTCTGATTATTCAAATGCTACTGAAGACTTGGTTAATAATCGACAGTTCGAAACCGATCTCAATTTCTTCCGATATGGAATATTTGCTCAAGCCTCATCGAATGCTTTCAACAACCGACTTACATTTTCTTTGGGAGCAAGAGCCGATGGTAATTCATTCAGCAACACGGGCAATGAACTTTATAGAACACTAAGTCCACGAGCGTCCATTTCCTATAAACTTACGGAAGATCAAAACTGGACAGCAAATGCCTCAGTTGGCCGATATTATAAAATTCTGCCTTACACTACACTTGGCTTTAAGGATAATAATGGCAATTTCACCAATAAAAATGCGGACTACATACAAAGCGATCATGCCGTATTAGGGCTCGAATATTTAATAAATAAATCTGCAAGAGTTTCGGTGGAGGGTTTTTTCAAGAAGTATGATGACTACCCAATATCCACCACCGACAGTGTATCGTTAGCTAATAAAGGCGGGGGTTTTGAAGTTTTTGGAAGTGAGCCCGTCATAAGTCAAGGAAAAGGCAGAACGTATGGCGTGGAGCTCTTATACCAACAAAAATTCACCGGAAAGTTTTATGCTGTAACAGCTTTTACGTTCTATAAAAGTGAGTTCACTAATCTGTTGGGCAACGATTATGATCCGGCAGTTTGGGATAATGGAGTTCTTATCTCATTACTGGGAGGTTACAAATTTGGCAATAACTGGGAAGTCAGCGGACGGTACCGTTACCTTGGGAAAGCCCCATATGCGCCGGTCGATCAGGAAGCCACGTTAGACAATTATCCGGCAGTTATTTTAGACTACAACCAATTGGGCTCTGTTCGCCTTGATCCCTTTAGTCAACTAGACATCAGAATTGACAAGAAGTGGAGCTTTACGAATGTTAGTCTCGATGTATTTCTTGAAATTCAAAATGTACTTGCCCAAACCGGCCCTTCCGAACCGCGCTATGGATTAGATAGAAATGAGAATGGCGAAATTATTACGCCCAGAAATTTGGTTCGTGTTGATTTGACTCAGGATGCCAGTGTCTTGCCCTCAATTGGTCTTGTGCTTAATTTTTGATATTTCCAGTTTCAACACATATTACAGCTCATCCGAATTTCAATAGTAAACCATACATACTACCATGGATCTTAAAATAGCCGAAAATCACTTTCTAATCTGTGGGGCTTCAAGTGGGTTTGGACGGGCAGTTGCAGAACGGCTGCTTCACGAAGGAGCTCATATTATAGCTGTTGCCCGCAGAGAAGAAAAGCTGGATGAATTGAAGAGTTCACATCCTGACAAAGTAGAAAAAGTGGTTGGGGACTTATCAGACCAACTAACGTTAACCGAAATTGAATCCTTAATTTCAGGACAACAAATTCATGGTGTTTTAATTAATGCCGGTGGACCTCCTGCTCTTTCAGCTATGGAAACTACGCTAGATCAATGGGATGAAGCTTATCAGTCTGTACTTCGCTGGAAAGTAGATCTTACAAAGAGACTTATTCCTCACTTCAAAAAAGAACAGTATGGTCGAATTTTATTTGTTGAAAGTCAGTCTATAAAACAACCCATTCCTTCTTTGGTATTAAGTAATGCATTTCGTGCAGCTGTAGCCGGCTTTGCCAAAACCCTTGCCCTTGAGATTGCAGAAACAGGAATCACCGTAAATATTATAGCACCTGGATCACACGAAACCCCTGCTATTGACCGTGTTATTAAGAAAAGGGCTGAGGACTCTGGAAAGAGTTTTGATGAGGTTAAAGCTGAACTCGAGAAAAGTATTCCTGTAGGAAGAATGGGGACCGGTGAAGAATTTGCTTCGTTGGCGGCTTGGTTGTTATCCCCTCATTCCGGTTATGTGACTGGACAGACCATTAGCCACGATGGTGGAAATATTCAGGGGCTTTTTGGGTGAGCTACTCAAAATAACCGCGCTTTTTCTAAGCTCATCCTTGTCGATGTTGAGTATTGTTGTCCTCGAATTACATAACATCTTTATCCCACATCCGACGCTTTCAGAATGGAGTACAAGCTCGTAATCAACCGCTCCGACGCAGAGCGTGCGGAGCGAGGTACAAGGTCATCCTGAGCGAAGGTATGTTGAATTAGAGTTGGGATGTGCTGTGCGAAGGATCTTTGCCACAAACCAATTGGTAAACATTTCGTGGCAAAGGTTCTCCACTCCGCATCCCCTGCGTTCAGAATGACACGGATTCAAAATGCAATTTTGGTCATTGGAATTTGGAGCTTGGGATTTAGTCCTTACTAACCCTCTAATTCAACACCGTGAAGTAGGCTACGGCTTTAGGCTGAAAACTTCGGAGCCGAAGCTGAAACTGCTCAGCTGTTTGCTCAATGTCCGGCGTTACAAAACCGGTTTCGTCTTCCAGTATTTTTGAATACGGTACATAAACTTCATAAGGTCTGACCTTCTCTACTTCAGCAAACTGCTCAATGGGAACATCGAACTTGATGGTAACAGACGAAGGATTGTAGTTCACATTTTGCCCTCTCGGAAGACCTCGGGTTCTTATATAAACCGTAGTTTCGCCCTCCGTAAATTCAGACACGTTTGCTTCATATGAGATCTGTGTTTCCGAGAGCTCAATCACTCCCTCAGAATCTTCCAGACCTAATACGGTAGAAATATCTTCTCTTACACCTGAAAGCTTCAGCGTATCCTGAACTTCCCATTCAGTGATGTCACTAATTTTGGATTGAGCCCCGGTTACTGTAATGCTGTCCGGACTAAATACCGGTTCTCCAACCAATCCATATCGGTTTTGAAAAGTAATGTCGGTATTAATTTTAACCGGTACTTTTTTAGACACCTTGGGCTCCATATTAACGGAAAGCAATAGGGGTTGTACTTTGGCAATATCTATATCCTGCAAATAACTAAGCCTTTGGCGCACCTGATCAAATAGATTGATCTCACTTTCTTCGATATTGATGACAACAGTCGGCGGGTCGTTGTATAAATTAAGCAATTGCCATCCATCCCCTGAAACCCCGACTTGCACAAACTCAGGAAGGTCTTCCGTCAGCGCCATGCTTTCAGGAATATTTCCTGGTTCCACCGGAATGTTGATATTAATGCTAAAGCTGCCGTTCAAATTCACAATAAACCACAGAGAAACAGCCATGATATAAGCTGCGATAAAGACAATGATTTTTTCACGACGGTTAAAACGCGCTTCCGTTTCCTCAGCACCGGGCTTGGTTCCGGGTATAAGAAAGTTCTTAATGCGTTTCACAATTTCGTTATCTGTGATTTCAGCCATAGCCGAATATAGATGCAGGATTAAGGTTAGTCAACTAGCTGCGAACAATGATATCTCCGATTACATCACCTTTCACTTTTGAGTTCAGCTTTTTGGCAATACTAAATCGATTTCCATGAATTTCGTGTCGCCACGATGGATGCTTAACGCGCATAACCAGTTTATTACCCTCAAAATGGAGGTCTTCCACTTCAGATGCCATCCTTTTACCAACAATATCTTCAAAAGCAGATAAAATCATCCCCTGCTTCAATTTCTTTTTCTGGGGAAATTTCTCCAGAAAATCTTCTAGAACAGAACTCAGGGATTTGGGCGGATCGAATCTCATTTTCTAACCTCGGTTATTTTTCCATCTTTCACTTCATAAAAACGATTATTCACCCCATCAAAGTCAACATAATCTTCAAAGGGAATGGGATTTGCTGAAGTTATAAATATTTGACCTTTATGTTGTTGAAGTGCATCGAGTAAAATTTCGGTTTTTTTAAGATCTAAATCACCGAATACATCATCCAGCATCAGTATAGGGAGATCGTCCAGCTCATCTGAGTAATAATGCAGCTGAGCCAGTTTCAAAGACAGCTTGAACAAACGGTGCTGCCCTTGTGAACCAAACCGGCGAAGTTCAAATTCATCCAGATAAAAAATAACCTCATCCCTGTGTGGACCTACTGAAGTGTACTCCCTATCTATTTCTTTGGGCTGAACTTTTTCCAGCTGTTCATAATACTCTTTCTCAATAGCTTTAACATCCGTACTGGGTTCGCAGAAGGTCTGGTACTCTAAATTTGTGGTCAAGTCCATTCCCGATACCATCGCATAATCTTTGGCGAGATACTCTTTCAGGTTCTCGAGTACTTCATGGCGCTTTGCTACAATTCGTGAGCCAACTTCCACGAGCTGGACATTCCATGGTTCTAAATACGCCTCCAACACTGAAACCGGGCCACGGTACTCCTGCAATAGCGAGTTCCGCTGTTTTCTGACTTTCCGGTACTCAATCAAATCACGGAGATAGGCGGGCGAAATCTGGCTTATGAAAGAATCGATAAACGAACGCCGCTCTGCAGGTCCTTCCAGCGTTAGCTTCTTATCATCCGGAGTTAGAGTTACAACTGGTACCATTCCAATTAAATCAGAAAGGCGTTCAAGTGGTGAATCATTTACGAAAATCTTCTTCCCGTCTCCTCTGGAGTATGAACAAGCTACATCAAACTCAGAACGAATCTGACCTTCAAAATGGCCATTAATCATAAAGTAACTCTCATCCTGATTAACCACATACATGTCGGTATTGGACACAAAACTTCGAGACATACACAGATAATGGATGGCATCAATCAGGCTTGTTTTGCCTGAACCATTCGGGCCTGTAATTACGTTGAGGTTCGGCGCCCAGTCCACCTTTGTGCTCAGGTGGTTTCTAAAATTTGTGAGTTCTGTGTGAGTATTTCGCATACGCTACATGGTACGCATTCTGAATGTTTTAAGCAGACCCATTTCCCATAAAAAGAGCCGACTTTTGCTAAAAAAGTCGGCTCAAAAAGTTACCGTAATTTAAGTATGTACTAAGTTAGAGCGATTTCAAACCCATTCCTTACAAAATATTTTTTGATCTACTTTGCGAGGATCATTTTTCTGATATAAGATGTGCCATTTACATCTAATCGGTACATATAAATTCCGCTCGAAAATGTAGATGCATTCCAAACTTCTGAGTAGGCTCCGGCTTTCAAAAAGCCCTCTTTTAATACTGAAACTTCCCGCCCAATTACATCAACGATACTTAGGCGGATATTAGCATTCTCTGCCAGCTCAAATTTAATGGTGGTCACGGGGTTAAATGGGTTGGGATAGTTTTGAGAGAGTGATACATCACTTGGCAATTCATCTCCTTTCTCATTAGCCACACTTACTCCATTTTTAGAACCCGGAGTACCGCCATAAGCAGTAGAAACAGCCCAGCTTTCGGGCAAGGCATTATCTGAATCAGCACTTCTCAGTTCAAGGGTATATCCCGTGCCGTCTGCTTCTTCCGGCCATGGAGCCTCATCATCATATTCAACTTGATCAACCAAAGCGCCGGACTGATCAAAAATCCGAACCTGATCACTTCCACCTGCAAGGCCAAAATCCATATCTCCCAGTAATGATTCTCCCAAACTCAGGCTGCTGTAAACAGCCTCAAAATCAGCTTTACTCTGGGTGACTACGAGATGCCCTCCCCCACTAATAATAGTATTTTCGGGAAACTCGAACTCGTGAGTATCATCTTCGTCTTTTAAAACCCACCCCCCAATATTTATCTCGCCAACCGATTTGTTGTACAATTCAACCCAATCCTGAGGATCATTTTCATCTTCGGCGTTGTACATTATTTCGTTGATAACAATATCTGTGTTATTAACCGTACTCTCCTCAAACTGTGCTGTAACTGAAGGCGCTTGATTTGACTGAACCTCAATCGTCCGCTCAGAAGAACTGATATCTCCCGTCCATCCTACAAACTTGTATCCAGGTTTAGGAATGGCTTTAAGCTTTATGGGCACATCCTGAAAATACTTCCCATTCCAAGGGTATGAACTTGGCTGGAGTCGATTAACCCGAACTACACCCTGCTCATCTCCCGACACATTTACCCTCACAATGTTTCTTTCACCAACCCCAAAGAATGAAGTGATATGGGATTCCACAAAGCCTTCACGGCGATCTGCAAATTCCCGCAGCACCTGAACGTTATTGTTCCAATTATCGATAGAGCCACCCCACCTCTGCTGATGCGCTGCCATCTCGTTTTCGATTTGCTCAGACAGTGAATCAATGACTGAATTTATAATTGGCGCGCTGAATGAATAATTCAACAAATCAGCATAACGGTTTATAAATTCATGTTGGAATGAATCGTTTTCAAGGAATTTCCTAAACATATAAGTGGACCAGGATGGATTTGGCCAACCGGGACCATTGGGGTCCGTTGCAAATTGAAGCATGTTTTGTTCGTAATTTTGTCCGTACATACTAAAACCAAAATCAGTGTCATAAATGATCCACCTCCATTGGGCACCATTCTTCCGTTCTCTCCAGTATCTCAGATTATTGCCGGGCCAATCAGTGTTAGAAAAGAAGGTTTGAGCAACCATATAGTCGATGTAGCTCTCCAATTCTACCTGCTCTGCAACTTCTTCATAATCAGCCTGAGATTGCATATTCGCATTCTGAAGGGCATTCATAAACTCGTTGTAAGCTTCGGTTCCGCCATGTTTGGCTTCGCCATTATTTTCAATCAAATCAATATCATCAATATCTACATCGTGATTTGAAGCTATGAAATGCTCATTGATCTTTTCTCTGATATTCTGAATGCCCCAGTATTCCCCATTGATGTACATCACTGCAGGTTCGTAGGCTTGGTAATCAATTTCCAGCCCTTCAATCAATGTTTTCATGAGTGCATCTCGAAACTGAGTGTTATTGAAATCGTTTCCTGAATTCCTCAAAACTATAGACTCAAACGTTTCAATTTCTTTTTCCCTGAACAAAGGGTACTCTAGTTCGGGAGTGCCGTAATCACCTCTAAAAAAAACAGACAGTGATTTCTGTGGCTGAGTACGGCTGCATCCACCAAACATTCTGGCCCCTGCATTTTCACCAAATGCACGATTTCCCTGCTCATCAAACAGCTCTATATGGATAGGGATCTCCCAATCCTGATTCCAGTTTGCAGGTCCGTTGCTGCAATTTCCTGTTATACCATTCGTGCCTTGCACATAAATCCCGGAGTCATCACTCCAAAGATTATCCGGGTCCGTTACTACTGAGATAACAGGAAGGTCATGGGTCCGATCAATGATGAACGTTTCGGTAACTACCTCGCTTGGAATTTTGCCATCCTCTACCGCTCTTAGGCGAATTGTAGTTGTTTCACTTATTGATATCGGGGATATCAGCACGCGCGATGAAGTTGTAGGAACAGACCCGTTTGTTGTATAGTAAACATCTCCGCCAGGATCAGAGCCTAATGCTACCTCTACACTTGATGAGTAAAATCCTCCTGACTTTGATAAACTAGGGACCGCAGTCCGAGCCTGAAAAAATTCACCTGAATTTTCTTCCATAGGACTTGGCGAAGTAAAAATTCCCCAGCCATTTTCTGCTTCACCATTCCGGCCATACGATTCTCCGGCTAACAGTTCCGGGACTTCAACCTGATCTACTACACTTCCCTCCGGACTCGTTAAAAACACAGTTTCTCCAGATGAACTGATTTTAAAATTTGTATGGGGATAAGCGATCTCAAAAGCGTCAAGTTTAGTTTCGGTAGCAACTCCTCTGGAATTATCAGGAGGATTCACATACGCCAAGCTTAAAAATGGAATCAGAGAAAGGTCGGATGATCCGGTATTAAAATTATGCACCTGTATGGCTAAAACATTCTCTCCAGGCTGGAGCAGACTTTTATAATCATCAAGGGAAATAGGTTCCAGTTCACCGCCTTTAGCCAATATTGGTTCTAGAAAAGTAGAAGAGCCGGCATCAAATGCTAATGGTGCAACTCCTTCTATATTTTGGCGTGAAACTTCCTCCCCGTTTAAATAAGCTACATACCCGTCATCGAAATCTATGTGCAATAGCATCCGACTTATATTTTCAGTATCGCTGATCGTAAACGGCGTTCTTGAAAATACAGACATAGTACCTGATGGAATCTCGGTGGCGTCATCCCCATCTCCAAAACCAATTCCAAAAGGTCCATTTTCCCAGCTTTCATCATTGAAATCCACATCTACCCAAGAGTTACTTACGATAGATGTAGGAATCAGATATTTAGTTTCATCATTTTCTCGGATGATTGTTTCCCAGAAAGCACTATAGCCTTTTCGGTCTTTATCGGAAGCATAAACCAGGTGATAAGATCCGGGTTCAATAATTACTTCGGGCATCTCCCATTTGAATAAATTTTCGGGATCATCAGAAACTCCGTATCCGGTTAAATCTACAGCCTCCGAACCGGAATTATAGAATTCAACCCAATCAGGGTTGTCTCCATCTTCATCAGCGATTCCTCCTGAGTTACTGGAAACCAGCTCGTTTATAACGACCTGACCAAAGCCAGACCCAACAGTGATAAAGAAGAATAGAGTATTTACCCAGAATAATTTGAAGCGAGATGATATGCTGATGTTCATTTCTAAAAAGGCTTATTAGGAACTTCTGTTACCTTAATATAGCCTAATTTCCTAAAAACAATCGGTAGAAAAATCCGCCCTTTCTTGACGAAATCTTATTGTTTGCCTTCGAACGATTAGCTTTTACTTTTCTATTTACCAAACACCTTTGGCATAATAATGACTCAACATTATCGCTTAAATATTTTTCAAGTATGGCTGTAAATTTCAGCAATGTATTCTTGAATACTATCTAAACCGATTTCAGCTTTCTTTTTCTTCTGAAGGCTGAAATTGAAGCGCCTACTCCTGCAGAAGCAAACAAGAGCCCGAATAGAATCACAAAGATGGAAATGGCCCAATTGAATATTCCTTTATCGATGATGGCTTCATTTGGATTATCGGGCTGATGCAAAACCTCTACATGTTCTCCTCTTCTGTAAGAGGGAGGGCTACTACCAACATCATGGGTAAACCTGATTGCTTTAAAAGTGCCTGCAGGCGAATATTCAACAATTGGGTAGTAGGTATAGCCATCATCACTGCTTCTTTCCTCAAGATCTACAACTACACCTGATGCCGGTACTGCTGTTTCTAGAAAATGGTAGCGTTCAACCCCCAGATATATTCCCAAAGCAACAACACCAAGGCCAACAAGGGTGAATATTGGACCGATAATCTTCAAGTCCCCTTTTTGATTCGTACTCACTTCCTGCATCCTGGCAGGCTCTCTTATTATTTCTTTCTCGTCTATCTCTTCCTTCTGATTGCTTTTTAAAACCTCGGTAAACTCATCCACAGAATCGATTCCTTTAGACTTCAAAACCCTTCGGAACGACAAAGCAATCAGCACAAATACACCCAAAGAGTACAGGACATTCCATATTGAAAAATTAAACATAGCCAGGAACACAGAGCAGAAAATCCCTCCGAAAACCATCAAAAATACCCCTACAAAATAAGGCATGTTTGATTTGAGGCGTGGCGTTTTACCTGATATATAAATTACTTCTACCGTCTCTCCGATTTGATATTGCGGACGCCCGGAACCATACCGACCCGTGAAATCACCAAAGTAACTTTCAACAACAGGTTGGTAGGTCTTGTTTCCCTTCGAGCCTTCTTTGACTTTAAATCCTGTTACTTTTCCAGTCGTCTCCAAAGCGATACGTACATACCTGATGTGATCAAATATCAGGTAAGCCCCGAGAAAGAGCACGAAGCTTCCGATAAGAAAAAATATGATTTCCATACCCACATTTAATAAAAGGGCATAAAAAAAGCCATCACAAAATGTGATGGCTTTGGAAGCTTAAAGACTTATGCTTTTATAATCCAAAAGCGTCATGCCCTAAGAAAATAGCAGAGTCGCCCAGTTGCTCTTCAATGCGAATCAACTGATTGTATTTGGCGATTCGGTCAGTTCGGCTCATAGAACCTGTTTTAATTTGACCTGCATTTGTAGCTACCGCAAGATCTGCAATTGTTACATCTTCCGTTTCTCCTGATCGGTGAGAGATAACAGCAGTATATCCATTTTTATGTGCCATCTCAATCGCATCCAGTGTTTCTGTGATGGTACCGATTTGGTTCACTTTGATAAGGATGGAGTTGGCAATACCACGCTCAATTCCAGTAGCCAGACGCTTGGTGTTGGTTACAAAAAGGTCATCACCAACAAGCTGTACTTTATCGCCTACAGCCTCTGTTAGCTTTTTCCATGCATCCCAATCATCTTCTGCCAGACCATCTTCGATGGAAATAATTGGATATTTATCTACCCATGTGCTCCAGAATTCAACCATGGCATCGGTATCTTTTTTAGAACCGTCACTCCACTTAAATTCATATAAACCGGTTTCAGAATTGTAGAATTCTGATGCAGCAGGATCCAGTGCAATCAATACATCTTCTTCAGGAACATATCCTGCTTTCTCGATCGCGGTTAAAATAACTTCAACAGCTTCTTCATTTGATTTCAGGTTCGGAGCAAATCCACCTTCATCGCCAACTGCTGTACTATATCCTTTGTCAGAAAGAACTTTCTTCAGGTTATGAAATACTTCGGCTCCAACCTGCAGTGCTTTGCTGAAAGATTCAGCTCCGGCAGGCATAATCATAAATTCCTGAAGGTCAACACTGTTATCAGCATGTGAGCCACCGTTAATAATATTCATCATTGGGAGCGGCATCACTTTGGCATTCACGCCACCAACATATCTCCATAAAGGCATTCCCAAATCTTCAGCCGCAGCTTTAGCACATGCCATTGAGACACCTAAAATTGCATTAGCTCCCAGCTTGGCTTTGTTCGGAGTTCCATCTAATTCAAGCAGCAGATCATCTAAGGCAACTTGATTAAAAACAGATCGACCACGGAATTCGTCCGCAATTGTTGTATTCACATTCTCAACGGCTTTAAGCACGCTTTTGCCGAGGTAGTAGTCTTTATCCCCATCGCGTAGTTCAACAGCTTCGTGTTCACCTGTAGAAGCTCCTGATGGAACAGCGGCACGGCCAACGGTACCTGTTTCTAAAGTTACATCCACTTCAACAGTGGGATTCCCCCGTGAGTCGATGACCTGTCTTGCATGAACGTCTTCAATAAAACTCATTATAATTTCTCCGATTTGTAGTTAGTGAGATTGATTGCTGAAAGGTACTGCGATTTAACATGTACTTAAAGCCATTTCGCCTGAAGTTTTGTAACTTTGTTGAAGATTTGATAAACATTTAAAACTTATTCTGCTTTGACACCACATCCCTGGGTTATTCTTTTTGATATTGACGGCACACTCCTTTCTGTTGACAGTAAACACACCCGAAGCCATCTTAGAAGAATCTTAGATGAACTCGAAATTCATTATCCGGATATGGAGAAGGATTCTTTTTCCGGCAGAACCGATCATGATATTTTTAACTCTTTTTTAGTTCACCATGATTTTGATGAATCCTTGTATAAGGAATACAAATCACGGTATCTGGAATACATGGAAAATGTACTGCTGACTAAAAAAGAATACGTGAATCGCATCGAGCATATTGAAGAAGCCTTAGAGTTTTTTTTTGAGGGTGATTTCATTTGTGGCCTTCTAACCGGAAATTATCCGCAGGCTGCACAGGTCAAACTTAAAGCGGCAGATATAAGCAGAGATTTTTCTTTTGGTGCTTTCGGTGAGTTTGAAAAAGACCGGAATAAACTTCCAAAAATTGCACTAGATGAGGTTGAGAGACTATATAATTTTTCTCCCGATCCTTCACGGTTTATAGTTTTAGGTGATACCCCGCGGGATGTAATTTGTGCTAAGAAATCAGGCATGAAATGTGTAGCTGTTACCACTGGTACATATACCCGGGATGAATTGGCTGAACATAATCCCGACGTTATTCTTGATAGCTTAGCTAATCCGGAAGAATGGTTTTCTCAGGTGAGTAATTAATAAAATTACCACATCCAGCCAAAGATGAAGCTGATTTGAGCGGTACCAAAATACTTCCTCGGGTCATTAGCTTTTTCAAGAGGTGCAAAAGAGTCAGGGCCAACCTGAACTTGGGTTGATCCCAATCCACATGGATTTGTTGGAGCCATCCCTATTCTGCTTAAATCAGGCTGACAAGGTTCTAACACCTGAATTCCATCGGCAAAGTAGTTCATTGAATATCCAAACTGAATGGTTGACAAGTTTGAGAAGTTTTCACCGAAATCTACTCCTATCACAAATTCCCCGCCTAAACCCCAATGAGTTTCAGATTCATCAAAGCCTGAGAATACATCATTAATTCGTTCTGAATAACCATAAATAGCTGCGTCATTTTCTCTGAACCCGTTTTCAGAACTGTCATTAAAGTAGGCGTACGATAAAGCAAAAGTAGGTCCTACACTCAAAGAACTGAATACCCGAAAATTATCAGAAATGTCTTCTGCAAAAAATCTTTTCTTCAAACCAATATGTAACGGAAATGCCACTACCCGCTGGTACTTTTCAGGCACGGTCTTAAAACCAAAGTAGTAGTCAATGAAGGTTTGTTCTGTAGGATCTTTGAGTCCTAAAATCTTCAAAGAGATGAGTGCTTCAGAGTAAGAGTTTAAGCCGAATCTAAATTGTCCTCCAGCGCCAAACCCAAAATCACTCAGAGAGAGGTTAATACCAAAACCAGTTTTATATCCTTCGTCAAATAGGTTTCTCGGGACTTCCTTTTTTTGCACCTGAGGCTCTCCAAATTGTGCAATAACTGGGTGCGACACTCCAATAAGCAGAAATAATAGAGTATACGTGATCAAATTTTTCATTAAAAAATCGGGTTTATGAGCGTTTTAAGTACATTATCTGCAACTAAAACGAAATTTTATTCATTTTCTTATTGCCTTAAAGCAATAACCTGTTATTTTCAGCACAAATTTTCGATCTATTAAACATTCCTTTAAAATAATTAATTCAAGCTACAAAGCATGAATTCACACACAACTTATTTTGTATTTGGGCCAACTGCAACGCTACGCAGAATGTCTTCTAAAATGTTCAAAGAGCATCCGCCTAAATTTCTATACGAATATTCACCTGAGGGTTCTTCAGAAACGATTTATGTAGCCGTTTATGAAGAATATGAAAAACAGATTAACTCAAGTGTTACACTTACTTGTATTGTTGAAAGCTTAGGCAAGCATAATAAAATTGTTCTTAAAAAGACTGGTGGACGCATGGGTTTCAGAGGCAGTTCACTTTCCGAAGAGCGTAACGTTGAATCTAACGTTATTGATTTTATTCTGGATTTCTCTAAACGTCATGGCTTAACGCTTCAGGAAGAACAGCCCCCAAAGCAAGCCGAGGAAGAATAATTCATGCCAAAAGTTCCTTCCGTATGGACGGTTCTTAGCATGTTGGAGTGGGCGACTAAGTTTTTTGAAGAAAAAAACGTAAAGTCACCACGAATGAGTATCGAGTGGCTCCTTGCAGATGTACTATCCATTAAACGACTGGATCTTTACCTGGAATACGACCGCCCTCTTTCCACTGCCGAACTGGATGAATTACGCCCAAAAGTTAAACGCCGCTCTCTTCACGAACCTCTTCAATACATAACCGGTGAAACCGACTTTCACCATGTTCACATCAAAGTTGAGCCCGGTGTACTAATACCGAGGCAAGAGACCGAAGAACTTGTTGCCTGGATTCTTGAACTATATCCCAAAGAAACAGAGCTTACTGTTTTAGATGTTGGAACAGGTTCCGGCTGTATTCCTATCGCTTTAAAAAACTCAAGACCAAATTGGAGCCTCTATGGTTCTGATGTTTCAGATACAGCTTTAGAGATTGCGAGAAAGAACGCATCATATAATGAAGTAGATGTTGAGTTTGCTAAGGATGACTTATTCCAGCCTTCTCATTTTTCTGACTCCAAATTCAATCTCATCATATCCAACCCTCCATACATCCTTCCTTCAGAAAAATCTAATCTTGACCAAGAGGTTAAAAACTACGAACCGGAGGAAGCTTTATTCTGTGATTCTACCCAAAAAATGTACGGAGCTATAGAGAAATTAAGTACACAATTACTGTCCAAAAATGGAGCTTTATTTTTAGAGCTTCATGAAGATACCGCTCAGGAAGTGCAGGAGCTATATTTGAATAATAATTGGGAGGTAAACTTAAAAAATGACTACGGTAATAAGCCAAGGTTTTTATTAGCAAAAAAACTTGACTAGGGTGATTTTTTTTATTGAAGAAGTCAACCCTATGATGTGGAATAAAAATGTGGAAAACTTGTGGAAAAATATTTTCCCTGTATTTTAATCCCATTAAAAAAAGGGCATTTCCTTGTTAAGGCAATGTTACGCGCTGTCAAGTAGAATTTTAGAATTATTTGGATAAAGTCATAAGTCACTGGCGCGCAGTCTTTTAAAAGTTATAAGTGAATGTGGATAACTTTTTGAAAACGCCCTAAAGTAGGTTTGACAAGTGTTCAATAAATTGGCATTTTCTCAGCAGTTCAAAATCGGGAATATTGTTTTTTTCTGTGGATAACTGGTTTTGATTTGATCTAAGAACAATAAGTATTTACCTCTAGGGGGATAAGGGAAATTGCACGAGCTTTCGGTTGAATCGGCATGGGAAAAGTGCCTAGATATTATTAAGGATAACATTAGCTACCAAAAGTATAAGTCATGGTTTGAGCCTATCAAACCAGTATCCCTTAAAGATGGAACTCTTACTGTTCAGGTACCCAGCCAGTTTTGGTACGAATGGTTGGAAGAGCACTATTATAATATGCTGCGCTCTACGCTCGCCAAAGTTCTTGGACCTGAAGGTAAATTGGAGTATTCCATTGTTATGGAAAAGTCGGATCAGTTTGAGCATAATCGCTCAGTGAGAATGCCCCAAAGACCAATGGGTCCTGTACAACCTCAAGAGTCGAGTGGATATCCTGAGTACCACCCTGAACGAATTGAAAATCCATTTGTAATACCGGGGATCAGAAAGACCAAGATAGATTCGAACTTAAACAACAATTATGTTTTTGAGCGCTTTATTGAAGGTGACTGTAACCGACTCGCCCGATCCGCCGCCATGGCAATTGCTGATAACCCCGGAAGTAATTCCTTCAATCCATTTTTTGTATATGGACCAACAGGTTTAGGAAAAACTCACTTGGTTCAAAGTATTGGTAACAAGATTAAAGAGAAGTTCGGGGATGAGAAATCAGTACTATATATATCTTCCGAGGCTTTTACGAATGAGTTTGTTCACTCTATTCGGAATAACCGAGCCAGTGAGTTCTCCATGTTCTATCGAAACATTGATGTGTTGATGGTAGATGACATTCAGTTCTTCAGCGGAAAAGAAAAAACTCAGGAAGAATTCTTCCACATTTTTAACGCACTTCACCAAGACGGCAAACAGATTATTCTAAGCAGTGATCGCGCTCCTAAGGACGTTCCTGATATCGAAGAACGGCTTATATCCCGCTTTGGTTGGGGACTTAGTGCTGACCTTAAAATGCCTGAATATGAAACCCGCTATGCTATCCTTGAACGCAAAGCGAATGACAACGGCATAGAAATTGACCCACAAATTATTGAGTTCATCGCTCATAACTTCAAATCTAATGTTCGGGATTTAGAAGGGGCTATCATCAAACTTTTAGCACACGCTTCACTACAAAGTATCGATGACATTGATTTAGCTATGGCCAAGCGAGTGCTCAAAGACATGGTCAAAGATTCCAACACACAGATCTCCATTGAGTCGATCCAAAATTATGTGTGTGATTACTTTGGTATTGATACCAATAAAGTCCGTGAGAAAACCCGGAAGCAGGAAATCGTTGAAGCGAGACAAATCGCGATGTATCTCTCCAAAAAATTCACCAAGTCTAGCTTAAAGACTATTGGACTACATTTTGGCGGGCGAGATCATTCTACCGTAATTCATGCCATTTCAACGGTTGAAGAGCGCATTTCTACCAGTGCAAAGCACAAGCGCATGGTTGAAGAACTTCATCAGCGTATCGAAGTCGCAAGCTTGTAATCATGGATTCCCTCTCTGTTAAAGGAATGAAATTTCATGGTCTGCACGGAGTTCAAGAACAGGAAAAAATAGAAGGCAACGACTTTGAGGTGGACGTAGTTTTCCAAGCTGACTTATCGAAGGCTGCCTCCACGGATAATCTGAAAGATGCCATCAACTACACCAAGGTTCAGGAAATAACCGCATCGGTAATGCATGGAGATTCGGTTGATCTCATTGAACGGCTCTGTTTCGATATTGGGACTAAACTTGCAAATCACTTTAAAGAAGCGGAAGAACTTGAAGTATGCGTTCGCAAGTTAAATCCTCCAATTAAGGCTCCTGTTGCTTATACCGAGGCGAGGATGTCATGGCCCAGGTAGTGATTGCACTGGGTTCAAATTTGAATGATCCTCATCAACAACTACAGAAAGCTTCAGCCTTTTTAGAAAACCTCTCGGATTCACAGCCCCAAAAATCCAGTATCTATAAATCGGAACCGGTTGGCCCTTCAGAAAATGATTTTCTAAACGGAGTGATTGTCATTGAAACCGACCTCTCTCCTGAAAAATTATTTGAGAAGCTTAAAGCTCAGGAAAAAAAACAAGGCCGTCCCTCCCGCTATCCCAAATGGACTGCCCGCACTATTGATTTGGATATTATTGCCTATGATAACTTGGTCATTGAAACAGATAGCCTTATCATTCCCCATCAGGAATACACCCGGCGTTTGTTTGTGTTATTGCCGCTAAGCGACGTTTTTCCTCAATGGAAAGATCCTAATTCCGCACAGCACATTAACGCACTCATTGAAGAAGCGCCGAGTCTCAAAATTGTTAAAACTACATTGAACTGGTAGCTGATGCCCAACTCTTATGATTTTATTGCCATTGAAGGTGTGATTGGAGCAGGTAAAACTTCTCTTGCCACTCTGTTGGCTGAGCGCCGGAACGCCCGCCTTGTTTTGGAAGAGTTTGAAGACAATGCTTTTTTGCCAAAATTTTATGAAGACCGTGAGCGATATGCCTTCCAAACACAGCTGGCTTTTTTAGCGAGCCGTTTTAAGCAGCAGCAAAATATGATGAGCCAGGATCTGTTTCATCAGTTTACGATTTCAGATTACATTTTTGACAAAGATCGCATTTTTGCACGGCTGAATCTCGATCAGGATGAGATGGCCCTGTACGACAACATTTTCAACATAATGACCGGGATTGCCCCACAACCTGACCTGATTATTTATATACAGTCATCCATTGAACGGCTCATGGAGAACATCAATAACCGTGGGCGCGATTACGAGCGAAACATAACCCCGGAATATCTGAAAGAGCTTAATGATGCCTACAACCATTTTTTCCACCATTATAACCGGGCTCCGTTAATTGTATTGAATGCTTCTGAGATAGATTTTGTCAATAATGAAGAACACCTTGCTTATATTGAAGAGCAAATTTTTGAAAAGCCGGTTCACACTAACACACACATTCATATTGCGCCTTGAGCCATGCTTAAGTTTATAGTTTTCAGCATAGCATTTTTCTTTGTGATAAGATATATCAACCGATTGTTCTTACCTTCCAGTAAGCGCCAACAAAATTTCAACCCATTTTCTGGATCGTCCAGAAACAGGGGAAAGAATTTTGATGAAATTGAAGAAGCCGAATACGAAGATCTTTCTAATAAAGACAACTAAACACACTCCATGAATTTCGAAGAGAAACTAAATAAAGGATTTGAATTACTACGCGAAAAAGACATCGATTATGCTTTGGACGTAGCACGAGAGTTGCAGAAAGAAGAACCCGATTCCCACGAAGCTTACTACCTGGAAGCTTTGGTTATGCAGCAGCTCAATCAGTGGAGCCATAGTATTGAAGCCATTGAAAAAGCAATCAAGCTCGATGATGACAACGCTCCGTACTACAACCTCCGCGGAAATGTACGCATGCAACTGGAAAAGCTTGACGGAGCAGAAGAAGATTTTGATAAAGCCATTGAGCTTAGCGACACCTCAGCTGCTCACCGTAACAAAGTTATGTTAATGTTGATGACTGACCGCGGCCAAGAAGCTATTCCTTATTTAATCGAGCGAATCAAAAAAGATCCAAAAGATGCCGAGAACTGGATCCTGATGGGCGACATGATTAACAAAGGCGGTCAACCTGATAAAGCTGCCACTTATTACGAGCAGGCGCTCAAGATTGATCCTGAGAACGATTATGCCAAGCGTCAGCTTGAAGGCGAAGACGAACTTTGAACAAGGAACACTCAAATCTGAATGTATTAATGCTCGATCAAGTCATCTCGCGGCGAAGGCCCGAGATCCGGATGGCAGAAAAGAATCACGTTACATTTATTACATCAAGATTCCTGCCTTCGCAGGAATGACTTTTTCACCTTGCTCCTGACGCTCTGCGTCGGAGTAAATGATAGATTATAAAACTAAAGGCTAAAGCGAATCGTCTTATGGTTGAATAAGAGCAATTCGCCTAAGCCTGACGTGAATATCTGAACGGATGTACACTCAGCAAAACCCATTCATTTATTTGGATGGGTTTTTTTGTGGAAATCCGTTGAACTTTGAAGCTTAAAAACGCTATATTTGTCGCCCTTGATTTACTACCAATGCTCACGTGGCGGAATTGGTAGACGCGCACGCTTGAGGGGCGTGTGACCTAACGGTCGTGGAGGTTCGACTCCTCTCGTGAGCACTTTTACCAAAGCCTGTTTCTTGAATAAAGAAACAGGCTTTTTTCTTATCTCTTAACTATTTGAACTCGTTGCTTTGCTCCCCGAAAGATTAAGATAGCACAGTGATGTTGGTGTAATTTTAGAGTGCTATTTATATAAATAATTTAATTCATAATTTATTCTATATTATAATAATTATTGCATTAATGATCCTTATTCATAATGTCACTAATTTTTTTTGTGAATAATTTTCAGCCCATCTACCTAGACTTGTATTACCTAGACTTAATATTTTATTCCAAAGCCAATCTAATATTCAATATTTATACTATTTTTATAATCAATATAACTTTATTGGAATATTTGAATTCACAGATGTGGATATATCTCAAATATTGTGGAAAAGTAATTGATTTATTTCTTGCCCAAACATCAATACCCGTCTATATTAAGAGTACTTCTTTAGGAGATAAGGTATCGGGATTAGTAATATTAATATTGTCTCTCATCTACGAAGGTTTCAACAACATTAAATACACTAACGAAGTACACAATGAAAGACTTAAAAATTTCTACCCTCACCCGTGATCAGATACTACTGATCAGCAACTATAATTCGATAAAGAGAGAATTGTACAAATATACCTTCAAACATTTCAAAATTGACAGGAAGTCAATTAGGAGGTACAGTTTTCTTGAAATCTGTGAACTGATGGAGACAACCAGTAAACTCCCATATAGTTTAATCAGGAATCTGAGATGTATTCACCAAATCAATGAAGAGTTCTTATTGGAAGAACACCAATCTGCTTACTCTCTTGGTGGAACAACTGGTTTTCTAGTTCAGGAAGCTTCTGATTACGTGAAGCCAGATAATTATGGAAAAAGTGAATTACTTGAAATACTACTCAAGTATGTACACTCCAGGTTGAAAAAATTGAATTCAAATAGATGATTAAAAAGGGGGTCAAATGATCCCCTTTTTATTTGTACAACCCCGCCAGCTCCCATTTAGCAATCACATCCTTAATCAAATTCCCAATTCGGGTGTTTACTCTGCTGAAGTACTCATCTGCCTGATCCTGATCAAACGTTGGGAAGCCCTGCCCTGCTTCATATAAACCAATGGATGAGGGAAACGGATAGGCTGACCATGTGCTCCCGCTCGGATAGGGCGTCGTCATTTCTTCGCCGGTGTATCTTTCGGGGTGAATGTGATCCGGGACTATAGCCTGCATGTATCCACTTTCGTTATTTCCGGCGTGACCTCCATTTTCACCAAACACCGCAAAAGTATCTTCTGAGGCTACACTCCACCAATTCACCACCAGAATCCGCACTTCCAGAGCCTGAGAAAGTTCAGTCGCTACGTTTTGCAAAATGGCTGTTTGTGGTCCGCCGTGTCCATTCAGAATAATAATGTTCTTGAATTTGTTCTTCGCCATACCCCGAATGATATCACCCACAAACCCCTGATACGATTCTTCGCTGATGGCAAAAGCCCCGGGGTAACCCGCCAGACTCCCGGTAACGCCATAATTTAACGTTGGGGCAATCATGGCGTTCACTTCATCTGCAAGCGCCTTAGCCATGGCTTCAGGTGCCAGGTTATCTGAGCCATTTGGAATCACTCCATGCGGTTCAAGCGTGCCAACCGGAAGCAGTACCGTTTCGATTTGGCTGGGAATAAACTCCGCAAACTCCATCCAGTTAATGAGATTCATTTCACGGGTAGTTGGTTCTTGCTGGGCGTCAGCATGTTGATTTAACATCAAAAAAGAGCAAAGGAAAAGATAAAGATACTTCATAACCGGGCTATTAAGTTTGTTTTCAATCTGATTTTAGAATGAACGCGTATTTTATGATGAAAGCAAAGCAATGGTCGGTATTCTAAGAAACGAAGTTTGGTAAAGTAATTGTTACTAATCGTGTAATAGAATTAAAACCAATGTAGTCTATTCAATGAAACCGTAATTAGATGGTAGATTGTCATGTTTAAATCATTATTTATCAGTGGACTTATTTTAGGTCTCTCAACATTATCATTATCAGCTCAGGACATGGATATGAATAACGAGAAAAATTTAGAGAAAGCAACTTTTGGCGCAGGATGTTTCTGGTGCGTGGAAGCTATTTATGAAATTGTAGAAGGCATAGAGCACGTGGAATCAGGCTACTCTGGTGGTCATATTGAAAACCCTTCTTATCGAGAAGTGACTTCAGGGCGCACCGGTCATGCTGAAGTTGCACGGATTCACTTTGATCCGAATGTAATTTCTTACGAAGAACTGTTGGAAGTTCTATGGCACACACACAACCCTACCACATTAAACCGTCAGGGAAATGATGTAGGTACACAATATCGCTCCGTGATTTTCTATCATAATGAAGAGCAGAAGAAAATTGCAGAAGCTTCTTTGAAGAAAACGGACGAATCCGATTTATGGGATGATCCAATTGTGACTAAAATTCAGCCGCTTGAAAATTATTTTGTAGCTGAAAATTACCACCAGAATTACTTTGAGAATAATCCCAACGCCGGTTATTGCTCATTCGTAATTGCTCCTAAAGTGAAGAAGTTCAAAAAAGAATTCAGTCACTTACTGAAAGAAACTGAGAAAGTGAATTAATTTTCTACTCAATCCCGTAAGTCCCGTGCTTTAGTAAGGTGCGGGGCTTTTTTTATATCTATTCTTTTTTTTGAAATTAAACCACGCAAGCTCTACTTAGTTAGTATAACCCCACCTAAGGCATCCGTGCCAAGTCCCTCATTCAATAACAGGTAATTTGCTAACGGCGATAGTTTAAATTGAGGAGGAGGATCTGTAATAATGAACCGAATAGTACGATCATCAACTTTTATGAGTCTGGCTTTACCATTTCTCGGGATATATCCGGAAGTAAAATCAAACTCCAAGATAGTACTTTCTATTTGTGTGGAGTTCTTCAATGTATACTGAGGTGTATTTCCTGTCAGGTCAGCACAATCGCTTGCCCCACCCAAAATTCTCCCATCGGTCATACAATGCCAGCCTCTAAATCCACTACCATCTTCAACTAGCTTAATGGTCATAACAATCTTCCCCTCGTTAGTAATGGTCTCAAAATTCCATTCTCCAAGCCAGCTGGACGTCGTATCTGTATTCAGTTTAAGATTTCCAATTTCAGTTTTTTTCTGATCTTTAGAGTTGTTATAAAATTCAGCTCCGAGAAATAGAGTTATCGTAATACATACTCCTATTAACTTCATCTACTATGCCTGTCTATGTTTTTTCTTTAAAGTTCTTGAAACTAACGGCTTGAGCAAAACAAAACCTGTTCTTTTTTTATTTAGTTACTACCTGTATTATAGGTTTCTTAAACTTTTGCTCTAACTATTCATGGAATGAAGAAATATTCGATTTTAATACTGCTCCTTTTCTCTGCTAATTTATCTTTAGCCCAGCATCAAGCAGACACTACTATGACTTTTGAGGAATATCAGCCTGAATCGACGCTGGTGGTTCCGGGCGAAGTGGTTGAAGAAGCCAAGTTTCCCTTTGTAGATATTCACAGCCACCTTTGGAGAATGGCTTCTATGAATTTAAGTGAAATAACTCAACAAATGGACAGCCTGAACATGAAAGTGCTGGTAAATCTCAGTGGCCGTTCCGGAGAAACATTGAAGGCCATGGTCGATGCCGCCCGTGAACAAGCCCCCGGTCGCTTCATCGTTTTCGCCAATATTGATTTTGATGGGATTGATGACCCTAACTGGACTGAACGTACCGTTGCTCAACTGGAAGAAGATTACAACAATGGGGCACGGGGCGTAAAGATATTTAAGAACCTTGGACTAACTGTTCAGGATTCTGAAGGAAACCGAGTCCAAACCGACGACCCCAGAATTGACCCTGTGTGGGCAAAAGCTGGGGAATTGGGCATGCCCGTCCTAATTCATACCGGTGAACCTGCAGAGTTTTGGGAACCTATTGACGAAACCAACGAGCGATGGTTGGAAATGAAACAGTTCCCAAGCCGCCACCGTGGAGACTCAACCCGCTACCCCAGCTGGGAGGTTGTTATGAATGAACAATGGAATGTATTCCGCAAACATCCGGAGACAACATTCATCAATGCTCACTTTGGCTGGATGGCAAACGACTTAGAACGACTTGGTGAGCACCTGGATGAATTTCCAAATGTATATACCGAGACTGCCGCTATCATTGCTGAATTAGGACGCCAGCCTCGTTTTGCCAAAGAATTCTTTATTAAATATCAGGACCGCCTACTGTTTGGGAAAGATACCTACCGCCCTGTTGAGTATTGGACATACTTCCGTGTATTGGAAAGCGATGACGAGTATTTTGACTATTTTCGAAGACGACACGCTTTTTGGCAAATGTATGGATTGGATTTGCCGGATGAAGTGTTACGAAAAGTGTATTACAAAAACGCCTTGAAGATTCTGCCCGATATCGATGAATCTTTATTTGAAATATCTAACTAACCTAAATTAAATTTGATAACCATGAAGAAACTAATACAACTTTCTTTTTTATTGGTACTGGCTACTTTTTTTGTAGCTGAAACAGCTGTTGCTCAAGACCGCAGCAACAGCAGTGCTCGTCCAAGCCCAAATGCTTCTGTTAGCCAAACTATTGGTACAACTGAAGTAACAGTAACCTATGGACGTCCCGGTTTAAAAGGACGAGAGCTCGAAACACTTGCTCCAGTAGGCAAAGTTTGGAGAACCGGTGCTAATGAATCTGCAGCTATTGCTTTTTCTGATGATGTAATGGTAGGTGGCGAAGAAGTTGAAGCAGGAACTTACTCTCTATATTCTCTGCCAAATGGCGATGAATGGACAATCATCCTCAACAATAAATTATCTTGGGGAACCCAGTATGATATGGGTGAAGATTACGTTCGGGTACCAGCTGCTGCAGTAAATAACGGAGCAACCATGATGGAGCGTTTTACCATCTATTTTGATACGCTTACTGACACAAAAGCACATTTAAACCTACATTGGGGAACTACTAAAGTTGCCGTACCGATTACTACTGGTTCTATGTAATTCAAGATTTCAGACTATAAAAAAAAGCCCCGCACATTCGTTTATGTGCGGGGCTTTTTTATGTTCATCAATTTCATAAATAAAAAAATGGGCAAGCGACCTATATCACGCCGCTACGACCAGATTACCACTGCTGCGTTCCCGCCCTGATGGAGTTCAAAGGGAGCTGGCTGTATAGGACTTGCCCAAGGCTTTTAAGATAAGGGTTATTGGGGTCCACTATCAAGATTAAATTCATAGAATATTTGCCAATTTATAATAGCCCACATAACTGATACTTGTTGTTAAGCAGTCCCATATTGTCGAAAGTATTGCGAAATATGCCATTTTTCCTTTTATGTGGAGCAGCTTGCCTGTCACTAGGACTGGCCTTTTGGTTTGGGATGAAAAGAATGGCCTCGGTAGTCATTCAGAAAATGTGTAACCAAGCTGAGAATTCAACTCCATCAGAGTAGTGTAATTTTCACCTTTCCAAGCCTCCCTTTTTTATCAAATGGGAGACATTTTAATTTTTAGAAACCTTTCGAAACTTCCCGTTTATTAAGGCTTAAGATTATTCATATCTTTGGGTTCAATTAACTATTCATTATGCCCGAATTATCTTTTTTTGCACTTCCCATCATTATTTTCTTTTCCCGTATCGCAGATGTTTCTCTCGGGACCTTACGCATTACCATGGTTTCCCGTGGCTATAAATGGCAATCGGCCTTACTTGGTTTTTTCGAAGTATTGATTTGGGTGATAGTTGTAGCGCAGCTACTCAATAACCTTAATCACTGGGTTAACTATATTGCGTACGCAGCGGGATTCTCAGCAGGTACTTTCATCGGCTTATACATTGAGGAAAAGATGAAAGTAGGTACTGTTTTAGTACGTATCATAACCCTCTATAAGGCAGGAGATCTCATTGAAGCCTTAAAGGAGGCCGGAGTAGCTGTTACAAGTGTGGATGCTAAAGGCGGCTTTAATGACGTAAAGGTGATTTTCTCCGTTCTAAAAAGAAAGAAACTGAATAATATTTTTGAGATCGTTAAAGACGTAGATCCTGAAGCATTTTTCTCAACTGAAGATGTGAAGTACTCTAATAAGCATCATGACCATCTGGTAAATCCCGATAACCGGAGCCCCATTGATCGGTTATTGAGAATTCGGAAAGGTCTTTAGCTCGGCTTACTAAATACAACGGATCAGAAACTATACCCGTAATAAAATAAATTCCTCTAAAACCGATAGCCAAATTTTATACCCGGCCATACAGGAATAAAGGCAAGTCCCTGTTGAAGAATTAAACCAGCTAAAACATCCCCTATTATCAGACCCTCTATCGCAAAATTAAATCCTTGTTCTCCGATAAACTGATATCCTAGTGGTATGAAGGTAAGGTGGTCCGTGCCAACTGTTTCTCCATAAAAAGCGAAGAGTAAACCCGAATTAAACGTCCATCTCCTATCAGAAAGTTCTCCCTTGGAATGAATTCGGCCACCTGCATGTACTCCAAACAACCCTCCCCCAGCCTCAAAACTCACCTTGTTTGAGACAAAGTAATCTGCTGAAACAGAAGCGAAAAGCGACGGGCCTCCGCCATAGAAACTTAGTCCAAAAGGTCTTTCTTCTCTTGGATTTTGTTGTGAGTAAAGCTGAGTTGAGAAAGCAATTATTACTAAAAACAGTAATCCGACCTTTACGTTTTTCATCATTCAGGGATTTTGAGTGAATCCTCTAAGAAAAGCTCAATTATACTGCGAGGGTTGGCTAATGTGCTTGAACCTAATTAAATAAAAAAAACTGAGAATTACTCACCATTAATAGTAACTACCAACCGTCTCGCCCCGCCATGGTTACGATGTTCACACAAATAAACCCCTTGCCAGGTTCCTAAATTAAATCGACCGTTTGTGATGGGAATAGAAACAGATGACCCAAGCAGCGAGCTTTTGATGTGGGAAGTCATATCATCGGTGCCTTCCAGCGTATGCTCGTAAAGAGAAGTGTCTTCAGGAACTGCTCTGCTAAAATGTGATTCAAAATCCCTGCGTACTGATGGGTCCGCATTTTCATTGATCGTCAAACCTGCGCTTGTATGCTGGATAAAGATGTGTGCCAGCCCGGTTTTTATATCCTTGATTTCAGGTACTTCCCGAAGAATTTCATCAGTTACGATATGATATCCTCTTGACTTCGGTGATAGCTTAAATTCTTTTTGAATCCACATGTTTTCGTTATTTGTGTATTCGTTAATCGATCCAACTCGATTAATGAATAACGATTAAACTAATTTGCTTCTTCCGCTTCCAGCTTATCTTCAAAAGGCTTGATGACTTCTTCCACATCTTTGGTGCCTTCGAAATACTCCAGCACTTGTAGCAAAACTTCGTCTACTAATACATCAGGGCAGGAAGCACCTGAAGTTAGGGCTACTTTTAGTGGGTTTTTATTGGATGGAAGCCAGCTATCTGTCTGCTTCATCTCTTTATCCCACTGATTGAAATGCTGGATCCTTTTAGCTGAAAGTTCCCCTTTGTCACGCACGTGATACGTTGGGAATTCGTGTTCCAAGATCTCTACCAGATGCATGGTATTGGAAGAATTATATCCACCAACAACTAAAGCAACATCAGCATCTGTTTCAGCTAAGGCGAGCGTTGCTGACTGATTTTCATTGGTCGCATAGCAAAGGGTATCAGAAGTTTCTGCAAAGTGATCAATGATATCTGCTTCTCCATATCTTTTGATGGCTGCTTCTTTTAGGATATCCATTACGCGCTGTGTTTCGGTAGCCAGCATCGTTGTTTGGTTAATCACCCCAAACCGGATCATATCTTCCAGTGGATTAAATCCTTCCGTAGATTTGTGACCAAAGTATTTTTCAAAATCAGAAAGCGGACGATCTTCGGTGAGAATATCTGCCAGAATTTGAGCTTCTTCGGGATTTAAAACTACAACAACTTCAGAATGATCAGCGCTGTGGGAAAATGTCGCCCGGGTTTCTTCATGCCGGTGTTTCCCGTGAACCACCAGGCTGTAATCTTTTTTACCGAGCTGCTTTCCACGCTTCCATACCTTCTCCACAAATGGGCATGTGGTGTTGTACTGATAAGGATCAATACCAACTTCTTGCAGCAGTTCCTGAATTTCAATGGTGGTTCCAAAAGCTGGAACAATCACAATATCTTCAGAACTAAGCGAAGAGATTGGAATGCGTTCAGTCCCATCGGTATCAAATAAAAACTTCACACCTCGTTTTAATAAATCCTCGTTTACGGTAGGATTGTGAATCATTTCGCTGAGCAGATAAATACTCTTATCCGGGTTTTCAGCTACTGTTCGGTAAGCAATATCGATGGCATTCTCTACACCATAGCAAAATCCAAAAAAGCGGGGGATGTAGAACTGTACCGGACCAAAGTCGAGTAAGGTCGGTTCCAGATCTTTTTTCATAGGATCTATGATCTTCGTCGCCTCCTTCACCTTTCGGATGATGGGCGATTGGTACATTTCCGGTATGTCGAATTTTTTTCTTGCCAATGTTCGTTATTCGTTTATTTCGTTAATCGTGTAATCGACTTCTGGCTCTTTAACATGGTCAGCCTTCGTTCTTTTTAGATAACCAATATATCCGTTGACAAGTTTGATTGCCCTTATTGTTTCTTTTTTTAATTCGGCAACTTCTTTCTTGTCAAAGTATTCTTCATCGAATCCGCATGACAAATGATCTATTAATTCGTACAGTGAACCTCTGGCTTGCCTGGAATATTGGATATTCTCCTGATAATGAAAACGACCATATCCTTCTGCAATATTTGCTGTTACTGACCGTGAAGCTCTAATCATCTGGTCTTTTAACTTAAATGTCTCTTCCTTTGGTAGTGCTTTACAAAGTGAAGAAATTCGTTTTCGTAAATCTCTTGAAACCTGCCAAACCAACAGGTCTTCAAAAGTGGCAATATCTTGTTTCTTATTTCCCAACTATTACACCATTAACGAATAACGAAATCAACGACTAACTAAGCACCAATAATTTTCTCAATATCTGCTCTTTCTTTAGGTACATCCGTGAGGTTTTCATAACCGTCATCGGTGACAACAATATCATCTTCAATGCGAATTCCGCCAAACTCGAACATCTTGGTCAATTTATCGGCATTTAGGAATTTCGATTGTGTGTCATCTTCAATGGCAGGAATTAGCAATGCAGGCACAAAATAACAACCGGGTTCAATAGTGATCACCATTCCAGGCTGTAAATCTCTGCGTGCTCTCAGGTACTGAATTCCAGGACGATCAATTCGCTCTACTCCTTTTGGATATCCACCCACATCATGCGTATCTAATCCAAGGAAGTGCCCCAAGCCATGAGGGAAGAATAAAGCAAAGATGTCGTTCTCCATCATATCATCAACCGAACCTTTTACTAAGTCAGCTTCTTTAAGTCCTTGCATAATAGTTCGGGCAGCATGGAGATGAAGATCTTCCATTTTGATTCCGGGCTCTACTTTCTCGATGCAAGAATTCAAGGCTTCCAGTACGCCATCGTAGACTCCGGCTTGCAGGCTTGTGAATTTACCGTTGGCCGGATAAGTTCTCGTGATATCTGATGCGTAGCCTTTGTACTCATGACCGGCATCCAGTAAAAATAAATCGCCATCTTTAATTTGGCTGGTGTTTTCTACATAATGAAGAATAGCTCCGTTTTTACCACTGGCGAAAATACCGTTGTAAGCATCCTGCTGCAGTCCATTTTCATACTGAATCTTAGTGAAAAGCGCCTTCATCTCATACTCATACATGCCCGGCTTAATCGCCTTCATTACTTCGGTATGTGCAAGGTTATTCACCTGAGCAGACTTCCGCATGTACTCCAACTCCTCGTCCGTTTTTAGCACACGGCAGTAGGTAAGTGCATCTTGTAAGGCTTCCACATCTGCTTCAAAGCCACGATTTAAATCTTCAATCAGCTCGGCATCGGCTTCATTCAGGCAATACACCTTCTCCGGTTTGATTTCATTCATCACCGTCAAAATTTCATTCCCATAATGGAGATGATCCGGACTGTATTGCTCATGATATGAATCTAACGATTTTACATATCCATGCCACACCGCATATTGTGCATCCCGCTTTGGTACAAATAAATGATAATCCTCTGTTTTAAGGTCCAGGATCAGTGCACATTCAGGCTCATTTACCCCCGTTAAATACCAGAAGTTTGACTCCTGACGAAAGGGATATTCGTAATCGGTTTCATTTCTATAGAGGATATCTGAACCCTGAATAAAAACGACTCCATTTTGGCCTTCATCAAATAATGAGAATAACTTTTCGCGATGTTTACTGTGCATCATGAGGATAAATTGTTGGTTAGTTTTAGGGTCTCAAGAATACCAAAATGCCCGACTAATATCGACTCTCAGCGTCAGGAATGTTGATTTAATAAATCATGCAGATCTGGAATCAAATCGGTCAGCGCATTTTCAAAACTAAAGCCGAGTTCAGCTTTTATATCAACTTTAGTTACACCTTTTGCAGAGTGAATTTCTGTATTGGGGCTTTCCTTACCTGCTATCAAATCGAGGGAGGATGAACTGAAAGCCACGTTGCTACCTTTCTGATTTAATATGGCATTGAGTCGTGTTCCACCAAATGGATTTGCTGAAATACTAAGCCCTAACTTCACATTTTTTTCCAGTCCAAATATTCGGTAATAATGCCCTAAGGAAAATTCAGGGGAATAATCATCAAAGCTCAGGTATTTTATGGGCTGATATGGAGCTTCAAATAAATCTACAACTGATTCAAGAGCATAAGCTTTTGCTTCCGGTGATAGCTCCTCACCTAAAAATCCCCGGTCTTCCCAATAGCTGAATTTTTTAACTGCCTCTTTTTGGGGTTGAAATAAATCCGGAATCTCATCTTGGTAAAGAACTTCCTCTCCTTCAACCTTGAACCAAAAATCTAACACTCCGTTACTCACCAAGAGATAAGGCGCACCCACTTTTTGATTATAACGGGCTATTTGAACTGCAGCTTTTTCGTCCAGTTTTATTTCCGGAGCTTTACACTCAACCAGTAACAAGGGTTCGAAATCACTGCCATAACAGATAATATCGGTCCGGGAAGAGGATTTGTCGCCGACTAGTTTTACAGGGCTCTCAAAGGAAATACGGGATGAAGATTGACCTGCTTCAAGGGTCAGGTAATCAATTAAAGCTAACCGAACCCGCTCTTCGGGAAGGTTGGCGAACGTCTTTTTCAGAATGGGGTTCCACAGCCTTTTCTGACCTTCGCGAAATCGAAACTGCGGAAAATGTGAGAGGGCTTTACTTAACAATGAGTAGAATTCTGGTTCAAACACATAACTATAATCTAACGTGAATTCGAAATACCCAACTTTGATACACTTTGAGATCCTTCGCGTTCAACAAATGTGTTTTGTATAGCTTTCTAAGCGCTCAGGATGACAACTTCAGATACTTTATTTCAAACTCACGTTAATCTAAGAAAAAACAACTTTCAGCACTCAGCTATCAGTTCTGTCATACACAGTTACTGAGAGCTGAAGTCTGAAAGCCAACAGCTAACTTACGCCTTAGCCTCTTCCTTATCAGCATGCAGGCTTCTCTTGATGAAGAACTGCTGAATGATAGAAAGCACATTGAAGATTAAGTAGTAAAGACTCAATCCTGCTGCAAAATTGTTGAAAATAAACAGAAGCATGAATGGGAAGATATACTGAAGCATCTTCATCTGCCCAGCCATTGGACTGCTTGCACCGCCACCGCTCATACCGCCGGTCAGCTTACTTTGAACCATCATGGCAGCCGTCATCAGCAATACAAAACCGGCAATGCTATCTCCAAGGAAAGGAACACTGAATGGCAGGCTAATAATATAATCAGGTGCGGAAAGATCAGCAGCCCACAAAAACTCTTCCTGACGAATGAGAATTGAATTCTGGAAATATCGCCAAAGCGTAATCAAAATTGGGAACTGCAGTAAGTTAGGCAAACAACCGCCAAGCGGGTTGACCTTGTTCTTCCTGTACAGATCCATCGTCGCTTTTTGCTGCTTCTGTGGATTGTCTTTGTACTTCTCCTGTATTTCCTTCATTTGAGGCTGTAACTCACTCATTGCCCCCATGCTTTTGTAACTCTTATAGGTAAGAGGAGACAGAACCAGCTTCACCAGCGAAGCAAATACAATAATGATCACACCAAAGTTGGAGATATAACCTGAAAGAAATTCAAAAAATGGAATCACCATCCAGCGAACAAATGGATCGGAGAACCAGCGTAACCAGCTCCACCCAACGTCCACCATATCGTAGGCATGCTCATCTACTTTTACGATTTCACGATATTTCATCGGGCCAACAAACAACTGGAATGAGGCTGTACCGTCTTGATCAAGATCTGCCCGGATAGAAGAAGTGTATCGATGCTCGGTGTTCTGATTATCAATAGCCCCGGTTACTTCTCCGGTTAGCATTGCAGCATCAGTTGGAGAAAGTGGCTTAATAAGTTGCGTAAAAAATTTCGTTTTGGTAGCGGCCCAGTCAATATTTCCGTTGATAGTTGTTTCTTCGCGACCGGCTTCGTCAAGCTTAAACTGCTCAAGTTCACCCCCGGCATAAACATAAGCGGAGGTTGCAAGTGCATCCTGAGTATGATCTTTTTCTGTGAATCGAAGCGGTGAGGTCCAGCCAAAATCGATACTTCGGCCGACTACATAATCCTGCAATCCAACAAACTGTATATCTACATCAATTTCATAGTTGTTACCATTCAATAAGTAGGTAACCACGACCTGACGGCCATCTTCCAGCTCAAGTTCATATCGAATTTCACGCTGTTCTCCCGATGAAACACGCATGGAAGAACCGGATGTCACCTGACGGAATAAAATGTTTTGAGTCTCAACATTGTAATTATCAGTTGAAAGGAATCCAATGTTGTAAGCAGAATGTGCTGTATCAGCGATTAACTGAACTGGGCGACCGTCCCAAGTGTCATAATCATTGAGGATAAAAGAATTGGGTCCGGCACCGCGGTTCGTGAAAGTGACGGTATAGAGGGGAGTGGCAACCTCAATTTCAGACTCTTCCGTGATAGTGCTGTTTGCGAAAAGACCTCTGACAACAGGCGCATCGTCTTGCTCCTCACTAATGGAAGGTTGTTGGCGCTCTTCAGGTTCATTCGATGCTTCCGTTTGGGCAATTGAATCCTGTCGGTTTTGCTCAATGAGGGCGAGGCTGTCTTGAGCAGCTTGTTCTCTTCGTTGATCTGCCAGTTGTTCTTCGGATGGCATCGTGAAATAGAACCATCCCAACATGAGTACAAAAATCAGGGCAAATCCGGTGGCGGTATTCTTATCCAAGAGTATAGATTTTAAAGGGGTGAATTTTTTGAAAGCAATTGATCGCGCAGCTTTCCGAGTAGTTCAGTGACGTTACGCTCGGCAGCGTCAAATGTTAGATTAGCGTGTTTTGCCATAAAAGCGTAGTGGAGTCCTATCTGTGCTATATCCGGCAAATCTGTAATAATGTGTTGATTAAGTCGATAAGCTTCGCGTAGAAGCCGCTTGGTGCGTGTCCGTTTAACGGCATTACCGATTTTTTTTGGAGCAATGAAGCCGACAAGAATATTCTTATCAGCGTCAGAATTCGTGGTATAGCGAAGAATTATATCCGAAGATTTAATAAGAAGTGAGGAGCTTGAAAACAGCTCCTCAAAATTTCGCCTGCCACGTAAGATGTGAGATTTAGATAATCTAAATCTGCGATCAGGAGAACCCGTAAGGTTACTTGGCTCCTTTCTTCTCATCACTAACGGTTAGCTTATGACGGCCTTTCTTACGACGGCTCGCAATAGTCTTGCGTCCGTTTTTAGTAGACATACGTTCTCTAAAACCGTGTTTGTTCTTGCGCTTCCTGTTACTTGGTTGGTACGTGCGTTTCATGAATTGGGATATTTTGTATTCAATTTCTTATCCGAAAAAGGCTTTAAATATAAGTAGAATCTCAGAAAAATCAGAACTATTATTTCATCTAAAATCTTGCCCGCTAAAGGAGTGTTTTGTATCGGAAAGTCTTGAAGTTTGGATCGCTGAAAATTGAAGATTCGTCTTCTAAACTTTTGTTTTGTTCTTTATCTCATTCCCTGTGTTCCGTGCCTGGATTGTCTCTGCTATTCGCTCCGACGCAGAGCGTCTGGAGCGAGGGGGGTGTTTGTTCAACGCTTTTAATTCTTCCAGCTTGATTCCTAATGCTCTGAATCGCAATGAGGAGAGATTGGTTATCGTTGGTTTGCCACACCCACACCCACACCTCGTTCCGCACGCTCTGCGTCGGAACGTAATAAGCCATGCGCTACGACACGGAGCGTCGGAGCGAGGTAGAAGCTACTTATACTGTATCCCTGCTTGGATTGAGCCTCGCCCGGTAACTATTCCCAGCCCTATACTCCGACCTCTCTAAATCTCTCCTTCTCAAGGAGAGACTTCTTCGAGACTATTCATGGTTTTTATCCCAAGACACCTACAGCGACGGGCCGAGATAGTTATTCACCCCCCTTTTTAATTCTCCTCGGCCTCGTTACGAACGCTCCACGTCGGAACGAAATAGGCAATGCGCTCCAACGCGGAGCATCGGAGCGAGGGTTTTTAGCTTATCTCTTCATTAGAATCCTGAACATCAATTCTTACTCAACTTCACGGACAAATAAGGAAACAGCGGAGCCTGATCTACACGCTGCAGGGTGTTGATGTCGAAGTTGAAGACGTTGTTTCGGTTGTAGGCATTAATGACTCCGGTTTCGGCTTTCATCGACCAGTTTTCTGAAATTTCAAAACTCCGGTTCAGAGAAACATCCATCCTATGGTAATATGGGAGTCGTTCGCCAAAGGGGCGGCTGTATAAGATGCGGGCATCACCGGGATCGGTTACCACGTTTTCATCGGGGACTCGAACGGAAAAATCATAGCCGAAAATCTGGGTGTAAGGTTTACCGGTTCCAAATTCCCAGCGCACATTCGCTTCAAAACCGGCAAATTTGTAGCCCACTATGGTATTCAGTTTATGGCGTTGATCATGCGCCGGTGAGTATTCAAAAATAGGCTCTTGAATCCATGCTCCTAAATTTCCGGAGGTGGCTTTGTAGGTTACTTTCGACCAGCCGTATCCCACCGAAACAAAAAATGGGTTCATCAGGTAGCGGGCGCGGATGTCAAACCCGTAACTGATTCCCTCCGCTTGAGCCGTTTCCAATTCAATGCGGGCTTCGGGTGTCCATTTTGAGACTAAGATATTTTGATAGGTTTTCACATAACCCTCCAGATTGGTTATAAATGAGTCCCCAAAACGCTGTTGATAAGCAACAATGCCATGCCATGAAGCCGGAACTTCATCCCCTTGCTCTACAGGCCGGATGGCGAGGAAGGTACTGCCAATATCCCGCTGATCGCTCGCCCCATAAAATAGCTGAACAAAACGGCCGGTAGCTAAACTCAGTTCCTGATTATCGGTTCCGTCCGGTTTCCAGGAGGCTCGCAGGCGCGGTTCCAACCCTCCATAATTATCCAGCGAAAGCTGAGCAGTTATTCCGGGCTGGAGCGTTAGGTTCTCGTGTAATTTCCACTGCCCTGAAACATAACTATGCAGAATAGGAATAAGTCGTTTCTCTGACTGAAGCCCCAAGAATTTATTATCAAGCTTCACATTATAGGTCTTAAAATTTACCCCAAACCCGTAATTGACAGGTATTTCCAGCGCTTCTTCGCGCAGGTTCACATTCATATATATCTGCCCGACTTCGGTAGAGCTGGTACTGGCGTTGGTTCCGGATTCTATATTTTCATAATTGGTGTAGCCCATGGTTACCCGAACCGGATAGTTCAGGTTATCCGTGAATAACAGGCAGCTTCCTCCCAAAACGGTATTCGTCCATTGGTTTCGCACGTTTTGAATGGGCACAACCTCTCCATCATCATAGGTATAAATTCCGGTAGCGCTGCAAGAAACGCCATCGCCCTGAACGGTATAGCGGCCTACCACGTCGGTGAATCGGATGGGAATTTCTTCCCCAATAATGGTGGGCGCCAAATCTTCGATGGTGGAATATCGCCCCATCAGTATAAACGACTGCTCGTCACTTTTAATGGGACCTTCGGCATGCATGGAAACCATGTATGGACTTACCGCGGCACTAGACTGGAATCTGCGGAAGTTTCCGGGACGGAGTTTTACGTCTACAATGGCTGAGGAAGCGCCGGTAAATTCGGCCCCATAACCGCCGGCATATAGATCTACGTTTTGAATGATTTCATCGGAAAAAGCCGAGAACAAGTTGGAGATATGAAACGGTTTCACAATGGGCAGGTTATCCACCAGTACGAGGTTTTGATCGGGCGTGCCGCCACGAATATATACATCCCCGCCACGGTCTCCCGTAGTTACAATACCCGGCTCTGACTGCATGTATGAAACCAAATCCCCATCCACCCCGGGAGTAGGGATTCTGGAAATATCTACATTTGAAATACGGCGAACTCCGGCTTCCCCGGTTGCCACAATCCGGTCGCCACGGACCACTACATCATCGAACTCGCCCACTTTTGTTTCCAGCTCAACCCGCAGGTTTTTTCGCTCGTCGGGTTCAAACTCAAGCTCTTCTGCATAGGGGGTGAAGCCGACGTAGGAAATTCGGAGTTCGTATTCCATGGAGGGATCGATATTACGAATCTCACAAAAACCGGAACTATTGGTTACACAATTGTAGAGCAGTTCGGCTTCATTCTGCAGATCATAAAGCAGCACATTGGCTCCTACCATGGGGCTTCCATCTTCTTCAGAAAGCACCACCGTGCGGAGCAGAGCATCCTGAGCAACCGCCTGAAATGATATCCCTCCCATAAAAACCAGACACACCATAACACCCTTGATGCCATTGTGTTTTATAAATGAGTAAACTGCTTTAATTAGGTACATAGGTTGTGTTTTGAATTAGTCTTCGACGCACTCGATTCCACATATTTGTGAAGTATCTATAGGAACCTCAAGCGTATCATAGTACACTGATCCGAACCGATTTGTATTCATGATATTGAGAGAGTCTTTGGTAATATCTTCGTAAAATCCAGGACCGTAGTGCTGATATCTCAGGTATAAATTGCTTTTTGTTAAAGTTCTGTAGCATAAAGCATTAATAGGTTCAAATGGTAAAATTTCTCTGATTTCATTAAAAGGTGAGAAAGTGAAAGTTACCTTTCGAGGCTGCTCATTCCCATTTGGCTCAAATATGTATTTTGGACCCCAGTCCCACACCGTATTTTTTGTAACCTCTTCGTTTCCTTGTACTAAGGGAAACCCAAAATAGACAACAACGGTACCTCCTTCCAGCGGATCCATTTCAAACGTAACGGGAAGATTGCATTTTTGATTGACCGGGGCTATTGATCGGGAGGACACCACCGGGGTAATCATAGCCAATGACAAAGAAGACCCATCCGAACGCTCTACCGTTACCCGGTATTGGTTATTAGGAATAATACCTTCATCATACTCAAAATTGTGGTGGTACAGGTCAAGGTGTTCTACCCGTTTGTCTTCCAGTACCGTTGTGGATCCATCTGCTTCATTAAAAAGTGTTACCCTGGCATCAATATCCTGAGTGGCTTCTGCCGTAAAGCGATCATTTAGCTCACGTACCCGAATATAATTGGGTTGTTCCCGGACATTCAGCGCTCCATAAATGGTGAAGTTCCCGGTTTCTTCATCCAACGGGTCAATGGTGTTTTCGCAGGAGATTAGGCCGAGGAAAATGATCAGTAGTATGAGGACTAAGAATTTATTCATCTCCCTCCCTCTTTTGTGCTTTGCTAAGGCATTCCGGACCACATCGCTGTAAAGTGTCAATAGGAACAGCAAGCGTGTCATAATAAAATGCACCAAATCGATGCGTATTCATGACATCAAGTGTATCCTTTGTTAATTCCTCATAAAAACCTCGGCCATAATGCTCGTATCTCAAAAAAATATTTCCGGTCTTAAGAACCTCATAGCATATATTTATTGGACTTCTGAAACGTAATATCTCTCTTAACTCACGGTAAGGTGAAAAAGTAAATGAAATTGTTTTTGGTTGTTCATAATCTTCGGGGTCTATTACATACTTTGGACCCCATCTCCACTCAGTATCTTCATCAATATTCTCGACTCTTAATGCATCTACTGGATAACCAAAATAAATAACTATTGTACTCCCCTCGAGTGGAGCTATCTCAAAATTAACTGGTAAATTACATTTTTGGTTTACTGGCTCTAAGTTAGGAGTAGGAATAGTTGGTGTCGTCATAGTTTGAGACCTTGAGACTCCATCCGAACGCTCTACCGTTACCCGGTATTGGGTGTTTGGAGTAATGCTTTCCACATATTCAAAATTATGGTGATACAGATCAAAGTATTCAACTATTCGATCTTCCAATACAGCAACTGAATCTGTTCCGAAATTATAAAGCAACACCCTCCCGTCTATTGGTTCGGTAGCTGCTTTTGTAAACGGTGCGTTAATATCCCGTACACGAATATAGTTTGGCTGCTCTCTAAGATTAAGAGCTCCATAAATAGTATAAGTCCCCGTTTCTTCGTCCAGCGGATCTAAACTGTTTTCGCAGGAGATTAGGCCGCAAAAAATGATCAATAATATGAGGATGGAAAATCTATTCATCTTCCTCCTCTCTTGACTGATTGGTGAGACAGTCCGGCGGGCACACGCGGGAATCATCAACCGGAATGGTGAGCGTATCTGCGTAATAACTTCCAAAACGCTGGGTGCTTTCGAAAGCATCAAATTCCCCTTCATAAAATTTTTCGTAAAACCCTTCACTAAAATGGCGGTAAACGATGTTGAATTCGGGAACTACTAAATCTGTACAGCGATAGGTTCCTCCTGTTTGCGGAGTCAGCTTCATGACATCAACCGGTGTAAAGGTATATACAGCTTCGGTACCCGGTTCTCCCTCATTTCTGAAGGTATAAATCCCCTGCCTGATGGTATCTGTAGGCACCGGGCGAGGAATAATCGCTCTGTATTCAACATAAAAAGCAATAGTGCCTTTATACATCGGATCAAAGGTTACCTCTATGGGCGTGTAGCAGTTTTGATTTATAGGTTCCGCTACGGCCTGGGGCTGCGAAGGACTGGTGGTATTCAGGAAAAGAACAGCTCCATCAGAACGGGTAACCGTGATTCTGTATTCTGTGTTTGGGGTGATGGGCTGCGCTGCTTTGAAATTATGCTGATACACGCCCTGAAATAATACGCGCTGATCTTCTAAGATCTCAGAAAAACCGGAATCCAGATTTTCTAACACCACCTCGGCATCAATTTCACGGGTGGCGTCTTCCGTAAAAGGCTGATTTAAATCATTGACCCGGATGTAATTTGTGTCGCTTCTTAAATCTAAAGCACCGTACACGCCAAAAATACCGTTTTCAGTATCCACGGGGTTTAAGGTGTTATCGCAGGAAAACATCCCTAAAAGCAGAATCACGAATATAAAGACTAAGAGTTTATTCATTGTCCTCCTTCTTAGGCTGCTTGGTCAGGCAATCCGGTGGACACACGCGGGAGTCATCAATAGGGATAGTCAACGTATCAGCATAAAAGGAACCAAAACGCTGGGTGCTTTCTAGAACATTAAACCTTCCTTCTACAAATTTTTCATAGAAGCCCTCACTAAAGTGGCGGTAGACGATATTAAATTCAGGTACTAATAAATCGGTACACCGGTATTTACCTCCTGTCTGAGGGGTTAATTTCATAATATCTACCGGGGTAAAAGTATACACCAAGGCTCCACCCGGATTATCTTCATTTTGTATGATATACCTTCCCTGCCTCACAGGTGGTGGTAATTCTGCAGCGACATATTCAATAAAAAACACAATGGAACCACTGTAAACCGGGTCAAATGTTATATCAATTGGGGTATAGCAATCCTGATTCAAGGGTTCAGCCAAAGGTTCCGGTTTTGAGGGTGTATTAGTGTTTAACACAACGGAAGCCCCATCAGATCGGGTGACGGTTAAGCGGTATTCCGTGTTAGGTTCTATGATTTGCTCAACTTCAAAGTTATGCTGATATACACCTTGGAAGAATTCCCTGCGATCCTGAAAAACTTCACTAAAGCCGGATTCCAGATTTTCAAGAGTTACCTCGGCGTCAATTTCACGTGTAGCATCCTCAGTAAAAGGTTGATTTAAATCTCTGACCCGAATAAAATTCGTTTCTTTATTCAGATCTAAAGCTCCATATACTGCATAAATACCAAAATCAGTATCGATAGGTTTTAGCGTATTATCACATGACAGAAAGAAAGAGATAAATAAGAGGCCGCTAAAGAAGAAAATTTGTAAAGAGCTTTTCTGCATGGTTTATTTAGTGTAACTGTATGAGACTTTAACCGTTAGATATTACTATTGCTATCACATGATCATGCGCCAGTTATGAGAATAATAAATTTAGAGGTTACGGTTATACAAAAAGCGTTCTTAAAATTTTATTTTAAGCGTATGAATACTTTTTTACATCCATTTTTATTGATGCTGATTCTGACCTTCACTATCCAAACCCGTGGGGTTGGGCAGAGTACTTCCGAAGATTCCCTTTTAACAGTCGCCCATTCCTATTTTGATCAGAGTGAAGAAAAGAAAGCATTGGCAGCCTATCAAAAAGTACTTAAAGCAAATAGCACCAACTTTGAAGCCCTTTGGCATACAAGCCTGCTATATGCACGGGTTGGCTATCGGTATGATTCGGAAGAAGAAATGATGAGCAATTATCAGGAAGCTCTTAAATACGCTGAAAAAACGATTCGGCTTTATCCAAACCAGGGTTACTCTCATTTTGTATATGCCATAGCCAATGGACGGATATCCGATTTATCGGATACTCAAACCCGGATTAAGAAATCACACGTGGTCAAAAAGCATTCCGAAAAAGCCGTTGAATTGCTTCCGGATTATGGTCCGGCCTGGCATTTGTTAGGACTTTGGCACAGTAAAGTTGCAAACATTGGGACGGCTCAAAAATTTGCAGCCGGGTTATTTTCTCAGGGTGTGCCTGAAGGAGCTTCCAACCAAAAAGCAGTGCAATACATGCAAAAAGCCATCAGATTAGATCCTGACCAAACCCTGCGGTATAAACTCGATTTAGCCCGCCATTATGAGCGTGCCGGTGAGAATGCAAAAGCTACTCAGACTTTAAAAGAAGTTCTTAAAATCACCCCTGAAAATTATATAGACGACTGGAATTTAGGGCAAGCCCGTGAGTTACTCTCTTCCTTACAATAAAGAATTCTAATCACAGCAGAATTCGGCAATTCGTTATCTTTCTTTTAATAAACTTAACGTGAGTTCAAGATAACGTACCTGAAGTTGTCATCCTGAGCGCTAATTGGTCTCATCATATTTTAACTTCCTATGAAAAAATTTTCAGCCCTAGTCCTGTTATTCGCTTTCACAGCTACTTTTTCCGTACAGGCTCAAATAAAAATTAATGAGATTGTAGCTTCCAACAGTGCTTCTCATGAAGATGAAAATGGCCAATCAGACGACTGGGTTGAAATTTATAACACCTCTGATGTCTCCATCAACTTTGGCGGCATGTATGTGTCTGATGATCCTGATGAATTCGATAAGTGGCAGATTCCAACCGGACAAAGTGCGGCAACGACTATTGCTCCCGGAGCATACCTCATCCTTTGGTTTGATGAAGACACCGATCAGGGCCCGCTCCATGTTGATACAAAATTGAGTGCAGGCGGGGAGTTTGTTATCCTGACTGATAAAGATGGCGTTACCCGCATCGACTCCGTTTCTTTCGGTGAACAAACAGAAGACATTGCCTGGGGTCGAATTCCTGATGGAACCGGTTCTTTTCAGTTTCTAACTCCAACACCGGGTGCCAGTAACTCAGGTGGCCAAATGCAGGATCAGGCAGAAGCTCCTGAATTTAGTTTAGAAACCGGCTTCTATGCAGGCTCGCAAGTTGTTGGCATTACTACCCCTTCTTCCAATGCGGAAATCAGGTATGAAGTTGGCGGCGCAGTTCCCACCTCAAACTCAACTTTGTATGAAGGACCTATTACCGTTGACAGTTCTTCGGTTATCCGAGCCATTGCCATAGCACCGGGGCTGGCCGCAAGTGATGTTACAACCAACAGTTATTTTTTTGATGAGAGCCACACCATTCCGGTTGTATCATTTGTGATGGAGCCTGATAGCCTCTTCGACTATGAAAAAGGAATGTATGTGATTGGTGACACCGCCGAAACTACCGGAAGCTTCCCGTATTTCGGAGCCAATTACTATGAAGAGTTTGAATATCCGGTTCACATAGAATACATCGCTGAAAATGGCGCTATTGAATTTGAGTTTTCTGCCGGAGCCGGAATGGCCGGTAACTTCAGCCGTGGATTTCATAAAAAATCATTCACCATCAATAATAACGCGGAGTATGGGATTGACGAACTGGAGTATGAGCTCTTTCCGCAAAATGATTACACCAATTACGATGGATTTCAGTTGCGCGCTGGGGCTGAAGAACGTTCACGCTTACTGAACGAGCTTATGTACACCATCAACTTGCAATGGGGGCACAAGAATGCCATGCAGGCTTATGAGCCTGTCATCCTCTACATTAACGGGAAGTATTGGGGGATTTATAATTTGCAAGAGCGCAAGAGCGATGATTTTGTGGAATCCCGCTACGGCTATGACGATATCGACATGATTAAGGACTATGATGATGTGAAGGACGGCAGCTATGACAATTATGAAGACCTTTTGGCCGTATTTCAAAATGAATCACTTAGCGAGCCTGAGTTTTTTGCCCTGGCTGATTCTCTCATTGACCTGGAAAGCTTTACGGATCACTGGGTATATCAGGTTTATACTTCTCACGGAGATCCTAACAACCTGCGCTATTGGAGACCTCAGGAAACAGGCGGAAAATGGCATTATATCTCCCATGATTTTGACTGGTGGAGAAACTTTGACGGTGAACCTGGAACCTATACAGATGTTTTCACTTCATACCTGGCGGAAGAACCTGCCGGATTCTGGCTGATTGGCCGCATGATCCAAAACCCGACTTATCGTGAAATATTCCTGAACCGTTTAGCCGATATGCTAAACACGGCTTTTGAACCCAGCTATATGATCGGGTTAATTGACTCCATTGACGCTGCCATCAACCCGGAAATGCCTCGCGATATTGACCGCTGGGATGATAACTGGGAAACCATAAGCGGCAAAAACAGAACCTATAGCATGGAATATTTCTACTACGGACTTGGTGCTGACGACTATGGCCTCGCCGTTCCTTATGTGCTCGACTATCCTGCTCGCATCTATGCTGAAATTAAAGATACCCTGCAAACTGATACTGTTTTAGTGACTCTTGCTCAATCTACTGAAGGCGCCATTCAGCTGAATTCTATTACGCCAGATATTTCCTCCGAGGATTGGTCTGGCATTTATTTTGAGAATACTTCCATCTCTCTGCAAGCAAGCCCGCAAGAAGGGTTCGAAGTTGATTCTTGGCTTGTAAATGGAGAAGTCAGCGGAACCGGAAATATGTTCAACCTCCCGCTTACCACAAACCCTGTTGAAATTGAAGCAACCTACCGGGCAGTAGAGAATGATGAAATTGTGATCAACGAGATTAATTATAACTCAAGCGATGAAGCCGAAGCCGGCGATTGGGTTGAACTTCATAATTATTCTACTACAGCTATTGATGTCTCTGGCTGGGTATATAAAGATGAAGATGACACTCATGAATTCATAATCCCCGATGGTGTCTCAATTTCCGCTAATGGCTACCTCGTTCTTTCAAACGACACCACAGCCTTCAAAGAAATACATCCCAACGTCACTTTTGTTAAAGGAGAAGTTGATTTTGGATTGGCTGGAGGCAGCGATCAGGTTCGGATTTATAATGCCAATGGTTCTTTGATTGATATGGTTGAGTATGACGATGAATCCCCATGGCCAGCCGAAGCAGATGGAACCGGATACACCCTGTCTTTAAAAGCTATTGATTCTGATAATTCTCTGGCTGCAAGCTGGGAAGCATCATCAGAGTTAGGTGGAACTCCCGGGGCTTCAAATGACGGCATCATCAACAGCAATGAGAAGAATAACGAAACCCCTCGGGCATTTACTCTAAATCAGAACTACCCGAATCCTTTCAACCCAACTACGAAAATAACGTTTTCATTGGCTAAAGCCGGGCCGGTACAACTCAGCGTGTATAATATGCTGGGACAGGAAGTCCAAAAGCTGGTTAATGAACCGATGAATAGCGGAGACCATACCTTTACTTTTTATGCCCGAAATTTACCAAGTGGTGTTTATATCTATCGCCTCACTTCCGGTAAACTTTCCGAAACTAAAAAGATGATTCTGCTGAAGTAAGTATTTGTTTACAGGCGTAGAGCGGACAGGCTGTCCGCTCTACGTTCTACTATTTAACATGACCCATAAAAACCCGACCTTGCTGTAGATATTAGATATCTATTCAGATCAAAATCCTGGCAGGTTATGTACCGAAATCTATTCATCTTTGTTCTTCTATCCGGTTTTATTATCTCATGTGGTCCAAGAGTTATAGTTGAGTATCAGGGGTCTTCCCCTATTGCACGGACTCCTTCAGATTTGGATAGCACTTCGCAAAATCTTTCTCAAGACAAAGAACAGCAACCTGAATACGTTATCGTGCATTCTATTCCTTTTCTTGAAGGAGGAAACAGAGCCTTAAGAAAGCAAATTGACTATCCAAAAGAGGCTATTGATAATGAAATTGAAGGGACCGTAAGTGTGCTCTTTACCATCAATAAAGACGGCAGCACCACAAACTTTGAACCGATCACTGAAATTGGTTTTGGATGTGAGGAAGCTGTAATCAAAGCGATACAGGAATCAACATTCCAACCCGGCCAAGGCAACAACCAAACAGCTGCACGCTATACCTGGCTCGTGTCGGTCGAGTTTAAACTATAGTCTGCTTCAGATTACTTAGTAGAGCGGACAGGCTGTCCGCTCTACGTTTTTTAAGTGATTTTTACTCCGGCTTCCAGTCTTTCATTCCGTCCCGGATTACTTCTGCAAGTCTTGATACCGGCACCCGCTCCTGACTCATATCATCACGGTAACGAATGGTAACCGTATCCTCACCTTCAGATTCCACTCCGTCAAAATCGACGGTTACGCAGAAAGGTGTACCTGCTTCATCCTGTCGGCGATAGCGTTTACCGATGGAACCGGACTCGTCATAGAGCACCGAAAATTCTTCCCGAAGATCTTCTTCAATTTTATAAGCCAAATCCTGCAGTTTATCCTTTTTGATAAGCGGGAAAATACCAACCTGAGTAGGTGCAATTTTTGGATTCATCTTTAGAACCGTTCGGGTATCGCCGTCTACTTCCTCTTCTCGATAAGCATCACAAAGTACCATTAGCGTAAGGCGGTCGAGTCCTACTGAGGTCTCAATTACATAAGGAACAAAACGCTCCTGATTTTTCTGATCGTAGTAATCCAGTTTCTTTCCGGAATGCTCTGCGTGCTGGGTTAAGTCAAAATCGGTTCGGTTGTGAATGCCTTCCACTTCCTGCCAGCCAATCGGGTATTTGTACTGAATGTCGGCAGCAGCCCGGGCATAGTGAGCGAGCTTGTCTTCCGGATGTGGAGCTGTTCGTAGGTTTTCCTCACGAATCCCCATGAACTTATGCCACTCAAGGCGTTTCTCCAGCCATTTTTCATATTCTTCTTCGTCAGTTCCCGGCTTCACGAAATATTGCATTTCCATCTGCTCAAATTCACGCATTCGGAATACAAACTGACGTGCTACAACTTCATTACGGAAGGCCTTTCCGGTTTGGGTAATCCCAAATGGAATCGATGTTCTGGACGTATCCATCACATTCTTGTAGTTCACAAAAATTCCCTGAGCGGTTTCAGGACGGAGGTAAACTCCATCTTCTTCTGTAGAGGTAGCTCCAAACTGTGTCTTGAACATCAAGTTAAACTGGCGTACTTCCGTCCAGTCAAATGCTCCGGATTCAGGTGCCCGAATTTCTTCTTCCATTATGATATCATAGAGATCTTCATTCACCCCCTTACGTGTTCCGGTTGTGTCCAGCAGTTCCTGAATGCGATTGGCTTCATCATCCTTATCATTGTCTCGCAGCTTTTGAATATGCTGCTCAATGATCATATCCGCACGGTAGCGTTTTTTGGACTGCTTGTCATCAATCATCGGATCGTTGAATCCGCCTACGTGACCACTGGCTTCCCATACCTTTGGATGCATGAAAATAGCTGCATCAACACCTACAATATTATTGTGGCGACGGGTCATTTCTTTCCACCAGGCATCACGGATATTTCGTTTGAGCTCTACACCGAGAGGGCCGTAATCATATACAGCACTGAGCCCACCGTAAATTTCTGAGGATTGAAAAATGAAACCACGAGCTTTAGCAAGTGATACAATTTTATCGAGACTGTCCAAATTCGACATGTGAGTGCTTTTAACTATTTAAAATCTTGTGAGTGCCCAAGATAAGCATATGAACATCGAATATGGAACTTTGAACAAGGAATTTTGAACGGTTACTCTTCTACTTCTTAATTACATCCAGATCCCTGCCTTCGCAGGGATGACAAAGTCTTCTTAGTTTTAGAAAATCACTCCACTTCAACCCTCCCGTCATTCCCGCGTAGGCGGGAATCTCATTGTTCACAGAAACTCACGATTATAGATCAAGGTTACTTCTGTGGAATGGATTATTTATGTTTGGGGTGATTATTCACGCACCCTCTGTTGTTGTCATCCTGAGCGCCCAAATTGTTTATACAGTGCTAAAGCTTAACGCGAAGGATCTCAAATTCTACTTAATTGATAGTGCAAATTTTGAGATCCCTCGTGTTCATGATTAGAATCCTTTGAGTAATATTTTGCACTCGGGATGACAACCAAAAGGAATTATATTTTCATACAAGAATTCATACATGTCAAATAACAAAGAGCCTAAACTTCCGAAACTCCCCCGAAAATCAAAGAAGCAAAAAGAGCGAGCGGAAGAAATTCTCAGCGAGTTGTATACCCATTATCCAAACCCGCATTGTGAGCTGGAGCATAAAAATCCTTTTGAATTGCTGATTGCCACCATCTTGAGTGCGCAGTGTACGGATGTTCGGGTCAACAAAACCACTCCTGCTTTGTTTGAAACATACCCAACTCCGGAACTGATGAAAGATGCCCCGCTGGAAGAGCTGGAAGAACTAGTGCGTTCCACAGGATTCTACCGAAATAAGGCAAAGTCACTCAAGGAGACTTCTACCATTTTGGTTGAGGAATTTGATGGAAAAGTGCCTCAGAATATGAAAGACTTACTCAAGCTCCGAGGCGCTGCCCGAAAGACAGCAAACGTAGTTTTGGGAAATGCTTTTAACATCAATGTCGGTGTGGTTGTTGATACGCATGTAAAGCGAATTTCTAACCGGTTTGGACTCACTAAAGAGAAAAAGAATACCAACAAAATCGAAAAAGATCTGATGGCATTATTTCCCCGTGAAAACTGGACGGATTTATCTCATCTGATGATTCATCACGGACGAAACGCCTGCAAAGCCCGGATTTCAGAAGCGCCAGACCATCCCCTCTGCAAAAAATACGGCAAGAATTGCAAATGCCAGAAAATGCGGGATGATTAATTTTAAATTTTCAATGCCTAAATGTTACATGTGATCTCAAAAACACATTCAACATTTAAAACTTAACATTTAGCATTTAATATTACTGTGAAAGATAAAATCTTTAAATCCTATACCGATCCCATCCCTCCCCTACGCTACGATGTGCAGATCATTCCTATTAAACAAAACGGGGAGACCTTTCTCTATTTTCAGGACCAGATGGGATATACTTCTTCCGACTTTGCCGTTCCACATTCTGCCCAATCGCTATTTTCACTATTTGATGGTAGCAGAAGTGTGGAGGACATTCTGGAATTCAGTGATGAGAAAATCACAAAGGAGCAGGTTTTGGAATATGTCCAGTTTCTGGATGAGAAGGCTTTGCTTCACTCTTCTTATTTCAAGGCACATGCTGAAATGAAGGAGAGTAATTACGAAGAATTCGGTGTTCACGAGAATATTACCGCAGGACTTTCCTACCCAGACGATGCCGAGGAGCTGGAGCACTTTCTGAATGAGGCTTTTGAGAAACTACCTGCTTCAGAACCCGTTGAATCTGCCAAAGCACTTTATGCTCCGCATATCGATTATCGTGTCGGGCTAAATAGTTACATAAAGGCGTTTTCCTCTATAAAGAATTTAAAGCCTAAACGGGTGATCATTCTAGCTACTTCTCATTATTCAGGCCTATATCCTGATCTATATGAAGAACACCCTTTTGTGATTTCAAATAAGGATTTTGAGATGGTTAATGGTACTGTGAAAGCTGACCGGAAAGCTATCCAAAAGATCGAAGACCAAATCAACAATGACGAAATTAGCTATGGGGTAACCTTCCAAGACCGGTCGCACCGGATTGAACACAGCATAGAGCTTCACCTCGTGCTGCTCAATCATTTATGGAATCATGACTTTGAAATAGTCCCAATTGTGGTGGGAAGTTTGGATGAGCTATTCTATAAATCCGATGGGTTTCAGGGTCAGCAAGTAGAAAATTTCTCAGGATTACTCCGCGATCTTTTTGGGAGTGATGAGGATACCTTCTTTTCGATCAGCGGAGATTTGGCGCACATCGGAAAGAAATTTGGAGATAATAGACCGGCAAAAGAACTGTTTGATGAAGTGCGAAGTTTCGATGAGTCTTTTCTTGATTTCGGAGCATCCGGTAACTCAGATAAAATCCTCAATTTGATGAGCAAGAAATACGACCCCTACCGAATTTGCGGTTACCCTCCCCTCTATTCTTTCCTCAAAGCTTTCCCCAACTCCTCCGGTGAAATCCTCACCTATGATGTTTGGGATGAGGAAGAACAAGACAGTGGCGTGAGTTTTGGGTCTATTCTATATTCTTAACCGAACCACCATCCGCTCCGACGCAGAGCGTTCGGAGCGAGGGTTACACTCAATGTTCAATGTTGAATATTGAATGTTCGTTATTCAGTTTTCTCACTCTTTGATTTCCATTTTTTCAGCGAAATAGGCACAGAAATCACGCATATCCCCCGAAATACGTTCGTCATTGGTTGCATTTTCGAGCGTATCTGCCATGGTTACCAAGGTTTGATGAAAGAATATTTTCATTTCATCTACGGTCATCTCTTTGGTCCAAAGATCCAGTTTCAGGGTATCTTTATTTTTGGCATCCCAAAGTGAAAGCAACATCGCCCGGCACTCCGCGGTGTCCCGACCTTTCAAGTCACTGGCATTCCAAATAATATCCGTCGGGATGTTTTGGTCATCTAATTCAACACTAATGTTGATGTCTTTTTTCTGCATATCAAAGTTGGTTTTGAATTCACCCTAAAACTAAGGGTTTCTGTATTGAATTGGGATTGTTTTTGCAGCCGTCATTGCATCAGGTTTTCCTTTAGGATTAATTTCATTCCGAAGCCAATTAATCCATATTTTCTATATCGCTGAATTATCCTAACTACAAAGACTTTCATCAAATTTGTTAGCACTCGAGAACATCACTTTACACTTGGGCGACCGTGAGCTTTTAGACGGCGTCAGTACGTTCATCAATCCCGGCGAGCGTATTGGACTTGTGGGCCCAAACGGCGCAGGAAAATCTACCCTCCTCAAAATCATTATGGGGATACAGGAGTGTGATGAAGGAAGCATTGCCCTTTCAAATGAAGAAACGCTGGGATATCTGCCGCAGGATGGCGTTGATCCAGACTTCTCCCTTTCTGTGATCGAGGAAGTGGAATCTGCTTTTGCCGAGCTCTTTGAACTGGAAGAGGAAGTCAACGAAATTCAGACAAAACTGGCCGAAGTTGACCATGAAAGCAAAGAGTATGAGCGGCTGATGGAGCGCTACGGACAACTTCAGACCAAATTGGAAACCTCAGGGTTATACGGTCTTCGGGCTGAAGTTGAAAAAGTACTAATGGGGCTCGGTTTTAGCGAAGAAGATTTTCACCGGAACACATCTGAGTTTAGCGGAGGGTGGTTAATGCGTATCGCCCTTGCAAAACTACTCCTCAGGCGTCCGACCTATCTTTTATTGGATGAGCCTACCAATCACCTGGATATTGAATCCCTTCAGTGGATGGAGAATTTCCTGAATACTTATGAAGGAGCAGTGGTTGTAGTTTCGCACGATAAAGCATTTTTGGATACCATCACCAACCGAACGCTATCTCTAAGAAGTGGTGAAATTTCTGATTATGCCGGCAACTATTCTTTTTATGAAAAAAAATGGGCTGAAGAGAAGGAATTGCTTCTAAACGCCAAGAAAAATCAGGAAAAGCAGATTAAGGAAACTCAGGAATTTATTGACCGTTTCCGATATAAAGCTTCAAAAGCTAGTCAGGTACAGAGTCGCGTTAAACAGCTCGAAAAGATGGAGAAAATTGAGCTGGAAGAAGAACAGAGTAAAGTCTCCTTCCGCTTCCCCGATCCTCCACGCAGTGGACAGGTTGTGATGAAGCTTGAAGATCTCCACAAAAGCTATGACGATCATCAGGTGTTTGATGGGATTGATTATGAAATTGAACGAGGGGACAAAATCGCGGTTGTGGGGCCTAATGGCGCAGGGAAATCGACGCTTATTCGAATTCTAGCCGGACTCGAACCTTTTCAAGAAGGAGAAAGGAAAGAAGGCCATAATGTGACGGTAAACTACTTTGCTCAGCATCAGGCCGACGAGCTCAATCCTAAAAGAGATGCTCTCGAAACCATGCACGATGCCGGCTCCGGTGAAAAAGAAAGTCGCCTTCGGACGATCTTAGGTTGTTTCCTTTTTCAGGGTGATGACGTTTTCAAAAAGGTAAAGGTGCTTTCAGGGGGAGAGAAAAGTCGATTGGCACTTGGAAAGATGCTGCTATCTCCTGCTAACCTTTTGATCTTTGATGAGCCTACTAATCACCTGGATATGAGCAGTAAGAATATTCTTCAGCAGGCTATTCAGCAGTATGAGGGGACGGTGGTTATTGTATCTCACGACAGGGATTTCCTCGACCCGATTGTAGATAAAGTGCTGGATGTGCAGCCGGGCTATATTAAAACGTATCTGGGAAATGTGTCGTACTATCTTGAACGCAAGAAAGAGGAAGACGAGGCTGAGTCAGCCGAGACCTCAACCCAAAAAGAAACTAAGGAAGAAGATTCTCAGCTTTCTCGAAAAGAGCAGCGCCGTATTGAGGCTGAACGCAGAAACGAACTTAGCCGGCGAACGAAACCCATCCGTAAGAATTTAGAAGCCGTTGAAAAGGAAATTGAACAGAAAGAGCTTCGAATCGCTGAGATCGAAGAGGAAATGGCTAAGCCTGATTTCTATGACGATGCCGAGAATGTGAAAAAATTCTCATTAGAATATGATCAGCTCAAAGCCGACCTTACAGACCGATATTCGAAGTGGGAAGAATATCAAAGCCGTATCGAGAAAGTTGAAGAAGAGCTCGAACAATCGACTAACTAAGATTTGTCATCCTGAGCGCTCGGTTTTTTATTTGATTTTGATGGGTATCGCGAAGGATCTCAAAATATATACATCTGGATTTAGCTTAGAGTTTGAGATCCCTCCTGTTTTAGGTTTCGATCTAAATTCAATGCTTAAGCACTCGGGATGACAACTTTACCTTTTAATTAGCTTTATTGATAGCATGAAATTTCAACATCTTTTTTTGTGGATCATTTTTTCTGTTGCTTCAATCGCAGCCTGTTCTTCATCTGAAAATGCTGTTTCTGATACTGAACAAGAGCCAACGCTTCAAGAAGAGGCTCAACCTGATGAACGCATTTCACTGAATATAAATGAAGCAGTTTATTTCGACTTCTTTAAATACGATACTACCTGGACCGGCGACCTTTTAGTGTACACTCTGAACGATGAAGGCGAGAAAGTAGTCCAATCTGAATACACTTCCGCTCAGGACTCTTCCTGGAATGACTTTGAGCTATTTGTCGATTTCTTAAAAATCTACGACCTCCCTCCCCAAAATGAAATTGAAGGCTGGGTTCCAGATTCAGGTCAACTCCCCCGACGAGTTTACAGCTTCGAAGTTTTTGACGGCGATACCACCCGCTCTTTTTCTTATCAAGATCCGGACAAAGATATTCGGGATTACTGGCAGGTACAGAACCTGCTCACCTTCGTGACTTTTATTCAAAATGATCTACGCTGGATTGAAGCGGAAGAGAACGCTGAATAGGGAACACTGAACATTCAATCTTGAAGTATTCTCTCCATATGAACGCTCCGACGCAGAGCGTCCGGAGCGAGGCTTACATTCAATGGTGACTTGTTTAACGATTCCATTCTAAGTCATTCCTGCGCAGGCAGGAATCTGGTTATCATTAAAGGCATAGAAACTTTTCTTACTACCATCCAGATCTCAGGCACTCGCTACGAGATGAAATTAGATTACCTTTCTGATCTTAAAATTTCTAAGTACTTCTTAGTTTGCGCTTCCTCTTTGAGTCTTTTCAAATCAGGATTTAGAACTTTTAATTCTTCTGAAATCAATTCTTGAATAACACTGTTATTAGCTTTTATGTTATCTAAATAATCTTCTTTCAAAGTTTTTAAATATGTGTCTAATCCTTGCTCAAAGTCTCTTTTGTTATTATACACTTGACTTAAATGGCCAAGCTCTTCAAAATCAAGAGACGCATTTATCAACTCCATGATGTTTATTAGTACAGACAATTTTGAAAGTAAAAGTGGATGATGAAAATCATTTTCAATTATTTTTTCTTGTAACAACTTTAAGTACTCTGTTGAAAAAAATAGAGTATTCTTCTTGTTAACTATCTTTCCCTTCTTTTTGCCAACATTAATAACTGTCTCAATATGGTTTTCTATCAAATCACTTTGACGAATAACAAGACTCAGTTCTTGACTAAGTCCCCAAATGAAATTCCCATACTTTTCTTTTTCTTCTTCCCTCTCTCTTACCTCTTCTTTCTTTTTGATTTTATTTGCATCAACCTTATTAAGAAAAAAAAACAAATAACGCCGATAGAGTCGCTAGAAAAGCACCTATTATTTGACCGATATTCTCATTCAACAGATCCATCATTTCGCAAAAATATGTTCTTTGTTCTGGAAAGCTTTGAATTCCAGCGCATTTCCTGAGGGATCGAGGAAAAACATCGTAGCTTGTTCGCCCGGTTCTCCTTTAAAGCGGATGTACGGCTCGATAACAAACTCGATATCGGCAGCTTTCAGTTTATCGGCCAGCTTTTGCCATTCGTCCATTTCTAAAATCACCCCAAAGTGGCGAACCGGTACGCCGTGCCCGTCAACGGCATTCATGGCAGATTCTTTGGCTTCATCCGGACTGAGGTGAGCGACTACTTGATGTCCCCACATGTTGAAGTCGATCCAGCTGTCAGAGCTGCGGCCGGTTTCGCATCCCAATAGTTCATGGTAAAAAGCATATGACTCTTTTAGGTCTTTAACCGGAAATGCAAGGTGGAAAGGATTCGTTGTGTTACTCATAATCTTGATTATCTTTTAAAATTCACGCTAATAATACCACACTCATGAAATCAAAGAAAATAGAATTTACCGGAAGTCAGGGCGACTCCCTTTCAGCAAAACTTGACCTCCCGGAAGGCGATGAACAAAAAGGCACGGTCTTGTTTGCCCATTGTTTTACCTGTTCCAAAAACCTAAAGGTGATGAGTAATATCACATCTATTTTAGCACAAATGGGCTTTGCTACTTTCCGGTTTGACTTCACCGGTTTAGGTGAAAGTGATGGGGATTTCTCAAATACCAATTTCTCTTCTAATGTGGATGATTTAGTAGCTGCTTACAAATATCTGGAATCTGAAGGGCACTCTCCCGCTATTCTTGCAGGACATTCTTTAGGTGGCGCGGCTGTCCTTCAGGCTGCTCATCAAATGGATTCGGTTAAGGCAGTGGCTACCATAGGCGCGCCGGCTCATCCCGCTCATGTCCGGGAAAACTTCAGTATGCATCTGGATGAAATTGAAGAAAAAGGCGAAGCTGAAGTTACCTTAGCGGGACGAAAGTTTACTATCAAAAAACAGTTTTTGGATGACTTAAAAGAAGCACGAATGTCCCGCTTTATCAAAAAATTGGATCGTGCGCTCATGATCTTCCATTCACCAATTGACAATACGGTTGGTATCGATAATGCCTCAATGATTTTTAATGCAGCAAAACATCCAAAAAGTTTTGTATCCTTGGACGAAGCCAGCCACCTGCTTTCTAACGATAAAGACAGCAAATATGTAGGTAAAGTACTAGCAACGTGGGCGGAAAAATACATCTAATTTTGGAGTTGAAACATGAATGAATCGATAGATGCGCTTCAGTTAAATCTGGGCACCGGCGGGCTGCATATAATGAATGTCTCGCTGGCTATCATCATGTTTGGCGTAGCTCTCGAGCTTACCGTCGATGATTTCAAGAAAGTAGCCAAAAACCCAAAGGGGACTATTTTGGGTTTAATTTCACAGTTTCTCTTGCTACCCGCCCTCACTTTTGTGTTAGTCCTTGTAATGCAACCCCACCCCAGTTTTGCTTTGGGTATGATGATGGTAGCCGCATGTCCCGGTGGCAACATCTCCAACTTTTTTTCTTTGCTTGCTAAAGGGAATGCAGCACTCTCAGTGAGCATGACGGCTTTTGCTACACTGCTCTCCATTGTGATGACTCCATTTAACTTTACATTTTGGGCAAGCATGTACGGCCCAACTAATGCCATACTTACTGAGATCCACCTCGACTTGTTTGAAGTCTTCCGGATTATCATTCTGATTTTAGGTATTCCCCTCATTTTAGGAATGACCCTCCGCCACTTTAAAGACGACTTCTCCAAAATGATCTCCCCATACATCAAGAATTTTGGGATTATCTTTTTTTCAGGATTTGTAATTGTTGCTTTCAGCATGAATTTCGACCACTTCATAAACTATGTGCATCTTGTAATAGCTGTGGTCTTTTTACATAACGCTATTGCCCTTTCAAGCGGATATGGGCTTGGCTATCTTTTTAAACTTCCAAAACCTGACCGAAAATCTATCGCCATTGAAACGGGAATTCAAAATTCCGGCTTGGGATTATTGCTTATTTTCAATTTCTTTGACGGACTTGGTGGTATGGCTTTAGTTGCTGCCTGGTGGGGCATCTGGCACATCGTGGCGGGACTAAGTATCGGATGGTATTGGTCAATCGGAAAATCAACCTTACAACGCAAATTCAGTAATGCGTAAAATAAATTATTTGTGGTATCAATTTTGGCGGCATACAATTGTAGGTAACGGCCTCAAAATCTTTTATAAAAAGATGCAACTCACGGGAAGGGAAGACCTCCCCAAAAACAAGCCTCTCCTTTTTGTTCCTAATCATCAGAATTCATTCATGGATGCTTTTTTGGTGACAACGAATCTTAAGCAGGTCATGTATTTTCTGACCCGGGCAAAAGCTTTCAACCCGCCGATTATGGGTTGGTTTTTACGGTCGCTGAATATGCTTCCAGTTTATCGTGTTCGGGATGGACTCAGCTCTGTTCAAAAGAATAATGCCATTTTTGATCTTTGCTATGATTATTTGAAAAATCAGGAATCGGTTTTGGTGTTTGCTGAAGCTAATCACAACCTGAAGCGACGGATTCGGCCTTTAAGTAAGGGTTTCACCCGAATCGCCTTTGGTGCAGAGGAAAAATATGATTGGGATTTAGACATACAGATTGTGCCGGTCGGTGTCAATTATTCAAGTCACCGCGAGGGTAGAAATCATGTTCATATTAAGTTTGGGGAGTGCATCCCGGTAAGCAAGTTTAAAGAAGCTTACATAGCAGATGAAAACGAAGCCAGCATGCAGATGAAAGATGAAGTTTCTGATGCAATGAAAAAGCTGGTCTTCCATGTGGAGGATCTTGATGAATACTCGGTTCATAAAATTTTATGGGAGGAACTGGAAGCTGACAATACTACCATCACCGATCCGGACATTTCCAATGCCCGCATCCAAAAAACCGATGCTCATATTACTCCCGAGCTAATTGAAGAAGCAAAAGAACTCGATAAACTTGCAGATAAACATAAGGTTTCCCTCAAAGACGTTGCCATCGGTAAACAAATTAGTGCCAAAGATGTAGTCTTATCTCCACTGTATATCTTTTCGTTTCTCAACAACATTATTCCCTATCAACCCATCAAATATTTGATATCCAACGTCATAAAAGATCGCGCCTTTGACGCGTCTATTAAATATATATCGGGACTTTTTCTGCTTCCTATATTTTATGGAATTGTAGCTGCAGTTTTAGCGATAGTTGGGGTTGATTCAGCTTTTATCTACGGATATTTAGTTCTCAGTGTATTTACGGCCCCTTTTTTCACTCGTGCAAAAGAGTTGTTCACCAAAAATTCAGCCCAACAAATTGAGAAATCTAAACCGGCTGTCTATCAGGAAATTAAGTCGCAGCTAGAGGCTTTCAAAAAGTTACGGCAGACCATTCTTAATGAATGAAGCCCACGTGCTTAGTGTTTATCTATCGAACTCAAATAAAAAATAGATTCACTTAATGAAGCTCTTTACTTTTTTTGCTGCCGTCTTATTTGCAACATCAGCATGTACGCAACAGACTGAAACTGAAATGACCGCGATGAATTCGGATACTGAACATTCTGAATTAGTAGCTACAGTAATGCAAGTTGGTGACAGTAACGTTGCCGGTTCTGTTACTTTTAGCAAAGCTGAAAATGGGGTCAGAATTCAAGGAAATTTTGAGGGACTTGAGCCTGGCAACCACGGTTTTCATATCCACCAATATGGAGACTGTACTGCTGATGACGGAACAAGCGCCGGCGGACATTTCAATCCTGCCAATAACGATCATGGTGCACCAACCGATATGGTTCGTCACATGGGCGACTTGGGTAATATTGAGGCTGATGACAGCGGAATGGCATCCGTTGATTATGTAGATGAAACGGTTACTATGAACCAAATTCTTGGACGAGGAATTATTATTCATGCCGGTGAAGATGATTTAACTTCACAACCAACAGGAGCAGCTGGGAGTCGCGTTGCTTGCGGTGTTATTGGAATAGCACAGAAGTAGTTTTAGCGACCTGGGACGAGACCTTACAGTTATAATAAAAGCTCACTTTACCGGTGAGCTTTTATATTTAAACCGAGGTTATATCGACTTCCACTCTTCAAATAATTCTTCAATTTCTTCGGCAGATGATTTCTCCAGTGCAGCCTCAGCGAATGCTTCAAAATCACTCTTTGATCGGGAGCCTAAAAGTTCGCTTATCTTCGGAATAGAGCCTGGAACCATACTCAAATCTTTGATTCCAAAACCGGTGAGGCAAGCTGCACCAATTTCATCTCCGGCAAGCTCACCACAAACGCTCACCTCAATATCTGCTTTATTAGCACCTTCAACCGTCATCTTAATAAGCCTCAAAACGGATGGATGATAATGCTGAAAAAGATTACATATCCGCTCGTTCCCACGATCGACAGCCATGGTATATTGGGTAAGATCATTCGTACCCACACTCAGGAAATCTACCTCCTTAGCAAATTGATAAGCTGAAAGAGCTACGCTTGGAACTTCCACCATGAGTCCGAGCGGTACATTATCATCAATTTTAATCCCTTCTGAAAGAAGCTCGCCCTGAATCTGCTCAACTTCTTTCCTGATAGCCTTAACCTCATTGATGATAGAAATCATCGGTACTAAAATTTTAATTCTGCCCGGATATTTAGCAGCTATTTGCAAAATTGCCCTTAGCTGATTTCTCAATAATTCTTTTTCATCCAGTAATAAGCGAATTCCTCTCCAGCCTAAAAATGGATTGCCTTCTTTCACAGCTCGGCCGCTACTTTTATCTCCTCCAATATCAAACAAGCGAATGGTAACTGGGCCCTCAGAACCTTCAAGGATAGAATTATAGAAAGCGAGTTGTTCTTCTTCACTTTTGCGGCGCCGATGCCCAAACAGTAAGCTTTCAGTCCGCAGTAATCCAATTCCCTGTGCTCCTTGTTTTTTTACTTTCGGCAGTTCAGCTTCAAACTCAATATTTGCCTTTAGCGTGAAGGGAAAGCCATCGGAGGTTTCAAAAGTATCACTGCATTTTTTTGTCTTAGCCTGATCTGCTTTTGCAGCCTTCTTTTTATATTCTTTTAAGGTCTCTTTTGAGGGATGGTGAACTAAACTTCCCGACTCACCATCCAGTATAATTAATTCATTATTGTGAACCTCTTTTGTTACGTGATCTGCACTTACAATACAAGGCATGCCTAGCGATTTTGCGATAATAGCTGCATGAGAGGTCACACCTCCCTTCTCCATCACTAAACCCACAGCACCATCTTCGTAATAAGAAACCAGATCGGTAGGACTAATTTCCCGCGCTACAATTAAAGCTCCTTTTTTAATCGATTTTTTATTTTTCTGATCGGAAACCTTAGAAATAAATCGGTCGCGGAGGTCTTCGAGGTCTACAATACGCTGCCTAAACAACTCAGACCCGCTCTCTTTCAGGCGTTCAATAAATTGGCAATAGGTTTGGTATATAGCGAAGTCGACACTGAGGAGTTTATTCTCAATAATTTCGAAGACGTTACGCTCGATTTCCTCATCTTTAATAATCTGTTGCTGAGTATCTATAATTTCGGCAGACCCGGAGTCATTGAGCTCATCAGCCATCAGCTGAAGTTCATCAATAAGGCTTTCTCTGGCTTTTAGAAAGCGGTTCTTATTACTTTTAACCTTCGCCTTGGTAATAGAAGTTGGGTTAACCGTCTTTGATTTTGAGCTAACAAGAAAGGCTTTACCAATAGCCACCCCGCCACCTACGCTGCGGCCTTTTATAATCCCTTCTTTAGTGTTGGTGGCTTCCATCATATTATTTCAGGCGATTCTATTCATCTTCCATTCCGAACTTACTTTCTACTAAATTCACAATTGCATCCAGTGCTTCTTCTTCGTCCGGGCCGTCTAATTCCAGTTCTAACTCAGCTCCACTTTCAGCGGCCAGCGTCATCACGCCTAATATACTTTTCCCGTTCACCCTATACCCATAACTATGGATGTAGAAGTCGGATTTATATTTACTGGCAAGTTTAACCAGCTGCGCCGAAGGGCGAGCGTGTAAACCTGCTGAATTTATTATAGTTACTTTCTTTTTGATCATGAGAATAAATTAGTCTCTTAAAATGAAAATAATAATTACAATATGCCAAGTTTTTGAACCTAATTTATGACACCTTCATTCTATACTAAATGAAATAACAATAAGTTCTTTAAAAACCGATTAATCTTTCTCGCAATGTTTCTTAAATTGTGACGAATTAAAAAAATTGATTGATGTATGTCTGTAAATGAAAACGACGTCCGTTACATGGCCGACTTAGCCCGGCTACAGTTATCCGATGATGAGGTGAAATCCTTCACCGGTGATATGAATAAGATTCTGGGTTATATGGAACAGCTTGAAGAGCTTGATACTTCTGACGTAGAACCGCTTGAGCATGTTATTGACCTGGAAAGCCGACTTCGTAAGGATAAAGCCGAAGAACCTCTTTCTCATGATGACGCCCTCAAAAACGCCCCTGATGCCGATAGCGATTATTTCCGCGTTCCAAAAGTGATTGAATAAAAAAGCCTGCATGACTGACCAAGCCTCTTCACCGAACCAAGATTTCTTTTCAAGTCTCCCTGAAACGCGCAAGCACATTATTGCGCTTGTGATTCTATTTTTGGTTCCATTCATTTTATTTACTGCTACTACTATTGGCGGAAAGGAATTTAAACGTCATGATATTACCCAGTGGCGCGCTGGTGCTGAATCTGTAATTGAGTACCGAGAAACTTATGATAAAGAGCCACTATGGGTGAACAATATGTTTGGTGGGATGCCGGCATTTGTGGTTTCTGTCAAAAAAGCAGTTCCCCATCTAGATCACTTTTCAGGATACTTCAATAATATATACCCGGCATTTCAATATTGGGTTCTATTATCAGGAACCTACTTTTTATTGATTATAATGGGTTTTAGAAGCCTGACTTCTCTTTTTGGGAGCCTTATGTATGGGTTAACCACCTACTTCCCTATTATCATAGTTGCAGGTCATACATCTAAATTTTCGGCCTTAGCTTTTGCACCCTGGATGATAGCGGGGTATTGGCTACTCACCCGAAAAGAGAAAAAGCTTCCCGGATTATTACTCTTCACTGTTGCATTGACCCTAGAGCTCCGAGCCGGTCATCCACAGATAACTTACTACTTCTTTTATTTACTGGGATTCCTATGGCTGTTTGATACTTGGAAAGCCTACAAAGAAAACCGACTTCAAGAATGGGGTATGGCTACCATTTTGTTGGTTTCAGGAGGTATTGTGGGAATTTTAGGACATGCACAAAACCTCTTATCTCTTCGTGAGTATGCAGAATATAGCATACGAGGAGGTTCTGCCTTAGACAATTCAACAGGATTAAGTACAGGTTATGCTTTTGCCTGGTCTCAGGGAATTAGAGAAACATGGACTTTACTTGTGCCAAATATTTTTGGAGGTGCATCTCCTGAGTACTGGGGTCCTAAATCTGTTACTTCTGGACCTCATTACCTTGGAGCCCTAAGCCTTCCTTTTGTAATATTAGCACTTTTCAAGAATAGAACCAGAGTGATGCTTTCTTTCTTTGCAGCAGGAACGTTAGGCATTATCTTTGCCTGGGGAGAAAATTTCAGTTTACTCAATGAATTTGCTTTCGACTATATCCCATACTTTGACAAATTCAGAGCTCCTGAAACCTGGTTAACCCTCACAGCGTTTTGTTATACCATTGTTGCAGTATTTGGTTTGGAGTGGCTTGTCGGTTTTGCCCAATCAAAAGGAAAACAGCTAAAAGAATTATATGTGCCCATAGGGATTTCAGCCGGAGTGATTCTGATACTTTTTATTCAAATCAACTCCATGAATTTTACACGCCCTGGAGAAGTAGCAAATATTGCTAATCAGATAGCTCAACAAAATCAGGTAAGCCCGACAAATCCTCAGGTACAGCAGCGTGCTGAGAGTTACGTTAATGCACAGATGGTCCCAGAACGAGAAGAAAAAGCGAATGGCGATTTACTCCGACTTGCTATTATTTTTGCTATAGGTATAGGTCTCATCTATTTGATGTCAAATCAAAAAATACCTGTTAGTCTTGGCTTAATTGGATTTATTGCCATTTTGACTTTTGATATGATGAGTGTGGATAAACGATATATCCCTGAATCTTCCTTTGTAGCAGAGAATGTAAGCCCTGAGAAAACTTTAGAATCCCAACGCAGGGATATTGACACCTATATCCAAGAAAACATCTCTGAGAATTCAGAGTACTCATACCGTGTATTTCCTTTGTTAGATAACCCTTATAGCAGTGCTGATGCAGCCTATTTCTACCCCATATTAGGTGGCTATACGGGAGCAAAGCTCAGTGTTGTTCAGGATGTCATGTATGGGCAGCAAGGACCACTTAATGTTCAGACACAAAACTTCAATCCGCAGCTACTTGATCTGTTGAATGTAAAGTACCTGACTTATACACAAGGACTTCCTCTTCCTGGTTTTGAACCGGTATTCCAAAGTCAAAGTGGGGTCGTATATGAGAATCAAAATGTGTTACCTAAAGCCTTCTTTGTTGACTCTTTAATAACAGTACAAGAGCCTGCTGCGGCCTACAACTATTTAATGCCTGGACAGCTTGATTTTTCTTCAACAGCCGTAGTGGAAACTTCCGATAATATATCTTCTACAGAAGACACAACAGCTTCAGCCGAAGTCGTCAATTATACCGGCCCTGAAATGACTCTTAAACTTTCTCGATCTGAACCCGGGTTCCTTGTACTCAGCGAAATTTATTATCCTGCAGGTTGGACAGCTACTTTGAATGGTAAAGAAATCCCGATTTATAAGACCAATTACTTATTGCGCGGACTTCAAATTCCTGCGGGAGAGCATACTCTTCAACTCAACTTTATGCCTCAATCATACCAAATAGGTGTCATGTTTGCATGGATTTCCTTGATTCTTCAACTTCTGATTGCTGCTCTCTGGGGCTTCACATGGTTTAAAAACCGCAGTGACAGTGGCTCGTAAGAAAGTTCTGATAATAACCTACTATTGGCCTCCAAGTGGAGGGGCAGGTGTACAAAGGTGGGTGAAATTTTGCAAATACCTCCCCGACTTTGGCATTGAACCTATAGTATTAACTGTAGAAAACCCAACTTATCCATTGCTGGATGAAACGCTGACAAAAGATGTTTCACCAGAGTTAGAAGTATATCGATCTAAAAGCATAGAACCGTACTCTGTATTTGGGAAACTTACAGGCAAGAGTAAAAAGGAAGTATCCACTCCCTCAACTGCTTTTTCTACAGAAGGGGGATTAATACAAAAAGCCGGTGTCTGGATTCGAGCAAATTTTTTTATACCTGATGCGCGAATAGGATGGATTAAAAATGCATCTTCTAAAGCCAAGCAGATCATAGAAAACTATGATATTGAGACCGTTATTACTACCGGACCTCCGAATTCTACCCATATCAGCGGAACCAAAATCAAAGAGTGGAATCCCGATTTAAAATGGATTATGGATATGCGGGACCCATGGTCGAAAATTTTCTACAATGAAACTCTGCCACGAACTGCTCTAGCTCAGAATATTGATGAACACTTGGAACAAAAAGCTTTAAGCAAAGCCGATGAAGTTATTGTCGTTTCCAGGCATATGGCTAAACTTCAAGACAAGATTTACAGAAGGGACTATCAGGTTTTACCCAATGGCTTCGATCATGAAGACTTTCCTAAAGTTCAGTATAAACACTCTAATTCAAAGTTCACAATAAAGTATGTAGGCAGCATGACAGAACCTGCCATACCTCATGCTTTTTTTCGAGCCATCAGTTCTCTTGGTGATTCCGAAAAAGCAAAACTGGACTTGCAGTTCTTTGGCTCCTATAATTATCAAGTACATCATACCATTGAAGAAGAATATAAGATTAAATATCTCGTAAATTTTAATGGTTACATACCTCACAAAGAGGCTAAAATAGAAATGCAGAATGCAGATTTATTACTTTTAGTCATCCCTAAATCAAAGCACAATAAATTAATTCTGACAGGTAAATTATTTGATTACATTGGCGCCCAAAAGCCTATACTCTATATTGGACCTAAGGATGGAGATGCAGCCAAAATCATTAAGGACTACGGACTAGGAGAATGTTTTGATTATTCCGAAGTAGATACGCTTAAGATTTATCTAAGAAAAATGATGGCCAAAAAAACCGGCACTATCCAAACTGATAATGAGAACTTAAGAGATCATCCTTACAGTCGTTATAGCCTGACCCGGCAATTGAGTCGTATCATTAACCCTGAGGGAGAATAATACAGATACTAATATTACTGATCATATCTCTGGTTTTTTCTCTATAAATCGTTTTAGTATACCCCCACAAGAAAATTCTCAATCATCACCATGAGGTGCCAGAACAAAAACTTTTTGATATCTTCTATAGACATATTAGTCTTATTTTGAATTTTGGATAAGTTAAAAAAGAATCCCTAATCGAAATTAATACCGATAAATCTGTTTAAAAAAATACACCTTTTACTTTTTCTGTTCCTTTTCCAGCTGACCATACAAATTAATAAGCTTTTTAGCCTCTTTTTCCCAGTTATATTTTAGTTTGACTGCTTCTCGACCATTTTTAGAATACTTTTCACGAACTTTAGCATCTTCAAAAAGATGAATTACATGCTCACTAAATTGATCCTGAGATTCTTCTTCATATACAATACCGCATTGTTCTTCGTCTACCAGTTTCTTAACGGATGTGCAATTGGTAGCTAATACGGGCACCCCAAAATACATGTATTGATAGAGTTTATTCGAGCTGGAGTTATTAGTTTGAGGTGTTCTTTTAAAAGGTACTAAACCAACATTGCTGGCTTCTAAATAAGAGCGGATTTTATTTTGCGGTTGCCAACCTTCAAAATCAATTACATCTTCCAGATCAAGCTGTTTTGTAAGTTGTTGGAGAGTATTCATCACCTCCCCATCACCCACTAACAACAGCTTTATATTGCTATTATACTCTTTAACTGTTGCCATTCCCTTTACGACATGCTCTAATCCTCTATTGCTTACAAACCCCCCTACATATATCAATGTGAAAAAATCTTGGTATCGATCAATAATAGCCTCATCAATCTCATAATTAGAAAATGTGGCTGTATCAATACTATTGGAGACAACTGAAATCTTATCTTCAGGTACACCTTTAGCAATATTCTTATCCTTCATTCCTTCATTCACTACAATGAGTCTGTCAAAATATTGAAGCCATTCTTTTTCTTTTCTTTCCCACTTTGATATAGAAACAATAAGCTTATTTGGGTAGGTCGTACTCCATTTATAATCTTTTAAAGCATCCACATAATTTTCATGGAGATCTCCTACAAACCATTTGTTTACTTTTTTTCTTACTAATCTAATAGCACCAAATAAGTAAAGATCGTGAACATGAATGGCATCGTAATCTTCATTACTTAACACTTCTATGATTTTTTTTGCCACATAATAATCTATCCAGGGAATCATAGCCGCTAACCCATGCATCTTATCTGCAATAAATTTGGATAAAGCTATTCTGTAAACAGTAATCCCTTTGTGATTAATAACTTCATTCCGCTCGTAGTCAGCTATAGAGAGAATTCCTACAGAGTACCCAGCTTTAACTAGCGAAATTGCCTCTTTTTCTACTCTTATATCCGTTGGGAATGCTTTGTCTAAGACCATTAATATTTTCACACTCATCCTCTTTTCATCAATGTCTTTATTCAAGTAAATCGGAGCTCAAGATATATTATATTTGGGCACATATGTAATTGAAGTAGTCAAATAAACAGATTTAATTTATAGTTTGTAAGACACTTAATATGAAAGATAATTTAATACTCTTGACATCGACATTTCCTTTTGGAACTGGAGAAACTTTTCTTGAAACAGAGCTTACTTATTTGGCTCAAGGCTTTTCTAGCATCATTATTTTACCTACAAAAAAAACTCTTACTCAGAATTCCCGTCCAATACCCAAAAATTGCACCGTTGATAGTTCGATTATTTCTCAAGTAAACAGCGAAAGCAGTCTCAGGCGTGTCATATCAAAGTTATTTGTTGCTCTGAAATCCTCTTTTTTTTATCAGGAATTGGCAGAGATTTTCCCAACTCGTATAAACAAAGAAGTAATTGATAACTTACTCACATATTCACGTGATGCTGCGTTAAGTAGAAAAGCTATTCAAGAAATCAGGAAAAATAATTCTGCCGATAATGAAAAATGGATAATCTATTCTTACTGGTGTAATGGAGCTACATTAGGCGCTACTATAGCTGGCACTGATATTCCTGTAATTTCGAGAACCCATAGGGGAGATTTGTATGAGGAGTTACACTCAAAAAACTATATACCTCTACGTGAAAAGACCATAGCTAATATTGAAGTATTGTATAGCATTTCGAAAAATGGAGTTCAATATCTTTCGAATAGATATAGCAAGTACCAGTCTAAATTTCAGCTTTCCAGGCTTGGCATTCCAATTCCTGATGAAAATGAAATGCAGCATAATGAAAAAAAAATACCACAGACTCTTACCTTGGCTTCTTGCTCAAGTATAAACAAGAATAAGAGAGTTGATAGAATAGCTCTATCATTAAAAAAATTCGCCTCAAAACACCCTAAAATTAATTTATATTGGAACCACTTTGGTTCCGGGCCAGGTTTAAATAACTTAAAAAAACTGACAGCTGACTTTCCGCCAAACCTTTCTGCAAGTCTCCATGGACATATTGATAATCAAGAACTACTTGACTGGTATAGCAAAAACCCAGTTCACATATTTATAAACCTAAGCAAATCAGAAGGCATCCCAGTCTCAATCATGGAAGCAAATAGTTATCGTATCCCAGCCATTGCAACGAATGTTGGGGGTACTTCTGAACTTGTTAATACAGAAAGTGGCTGGTTGCTAAATCGGGATTTTAACTCTTCAGAAATTCAAGCAACTTTAGAGGAAGCGCTACTTAAGCACTCAATTAGAATTCAAAAAGCAGATAAAGCGTACAAAACGTGTCTGAGTCATTTTGACTCAGGAAAAAATTACCCCGACTTTACCAAAAAGCTAAAAGAAGTTATGCTTGAACATGATGCACACTAACAATAGTAGGATTTAAGTTTTGCTTAAGTACGTAAAAGAGACCATTAAGAATTCTGCTATTTATAGCCTTGGCAATGTTTTTGTAAAGTTGACAGGGTTTATTCTTATCCCATTTCTTACAAATCCTGAATACTTAAGTGTTAATGATTATGGAGCGCTGGGAGTTTTTGAAGCTGTAAACCAAATCGTTATTTCAATAATGGGATTTGGTTTGTACAACTCATTAATTAGGTGGTATTATGAGCAGGATAAGGATGAAAATAGAGCCACATTCTTTACCTCATCCCTTCTAATTGGATTTCTGGTTATCGCTATTGTTTCAATCACTTATTTATTTAAAAGTGACTTATCTCTATTAATATTTGAAAACGCGGATTACCAAGACATTGTAGTTCTTGTTATGGTATCTACTGGTCTACAGGCGCTTGGAGTAATGCCTGCAACGTTAATGCGTATGCAGGAACGGGCGGGTTTTTTTACAGTCACTAATATAATAAAGTTATTAGTTACACTGATTGTCACCTTGTACTTCCTACTCATGCGAAGCGACGGCTTGTTTGCAATTTATGCCGGACAAATAGCTGGTTTTACTATCTATCTTATTATCCTGATACCTTACATGCTTAAAAATTCCATGCTGCGAATTCATTACCCCGTTTTTACAGAAATGATGGGCTACGGGGTTTCAATGATGATGGCCGGTTTGGCTGCTTCTTCTACAAATGTAATTGATCGCTTTGTATTGAACTCTATGTCAGGTTTGCAAGAAGTTGGCTTGTATTCATTGGCATACAAAGTTTCTTCTATCCTAAAGGTGTTAATAATCACCTCTGTGAGTATGGCACTTACCCCGTTGATGTTCAAGAAACTCAAAGATCCGGACAGTCATCGGTTTTATCAAAAAACTATGACTTATTATGGATTCGGGATGATGATCTGCATAATGGGGGTTTCTTTGTTTGGGAAAGAAGTCCTTAAGGTATTTACAGGTAGTGCTGTTTACTGGTCTTCATTTTCTGTGATTCCCATTTTAGCATTTGGTTTGTTTTTTGTTGCCTTAAATGATGTTGTGAATATTGGACTAAGAATTGCAAAAAAAACATCCCGAATTACACTGATGACCGCTATTGTTTCCATTCTAAATCTAGTGCTAAATATACTCATGATACCTGTTTTAGGGGCAGAAGGAGCAGCACTTGCGAGTTTTATTTCACACTTGGTTTTCTTTTTGGGGCTATTCTACTTCTCAAACAAAGTGTATCCAATTCAATTTGAATGGCGAAAAATAATCCTCATTTTCTCAATTGGCGTTGCATTAGTATATGCATCTTTGCTCACCAATGGCATGCATTTGGCCATCCGACTTACTGTAAAAACATCAGCAATTTTAATGTTTCCTTTTATTCTATATCTCTTCAATTTTTATGAAGAAGTGGAATTGAAACAGATAAAGAAAATTTGGCTTCAGTGGAAGAACCCAAAGAACTGGAAAGAGAATATAAAACAACTTAAATAGATGCCTTTTAATTAGGCTCGATTAAATAAGTCCGTTCTTTTTCAAAGCCTCAACCATCTGGACTTTATAATCGGAATTTGAAATTCCCAAAGGAATATGAGCCATATATATTTGATCTGCTTTAGCAAGGCTTCTTTTGAAATTATCAGTGTTTTCTCCAATAATTGAATCGAATGTACTTGCAGGTTTTTGACCCATTGAAAGCGCGTTAAACTCATGCCACCTAAGGTGGTTGAAAAAGAGATCGTACTCTGTAGACATAATAATTGAATTAAAAATAGCTGCTTTCTCTGCAGAAATAACTTCCATTTTGATTTTTTCAACCTTACTCCTAAATAAAACCACAAAAGATGAAATCTTTTTCACACTGTTAGAAACCTGTCCATAAAAAACAGCAGGGCTAACTCTCCTCCTTACTTTGTTTTTTCCTTTTAGCTCATGCAAGCTGTAATGAATTCTATTCGCCAAAGATAGGTCGCCTAATATCTTTTCCTTTATTTGTTTAACCCCCTGAAGGTTATAGCCATAAATTTTTGGGTAGGAAAAATTTGGGAAACAATTGCCTTCAGAATCAACAACTGCTATATCATCATTGAAAAAAGTGCATTTATGGTTCAGGCATAAATCCATTTCCAATGATGTTTTACCTACGCCTCCAGTCCCCCCAAATAGAACAACATCGCCTTTGCCATTAACTACTCCTGAACTATGTACTACAGAATAATCCTTCTCAAAGAATGCCATAGGTACTAATAACAACTCATGAAATATTTGGCCAATAGCTTCCTCATCGGTAGCATACTGTATGGACTTCCATTTACGGATATTTCTTTTCAGAGAAGATTCCCGATTAATACTAAAGTTAATTTTTACAAGTTGATGTTCCTCAAATACAAACTGTACAGTAGCAGATCCAAGTTGACAAATCATGCCATCACCTGATAACCAATTCAAAGTAGGATTACTGCTTATAACATCACCCTTTTCAACATCTGATACATAGTTAATAGCTATATCATAATCCTTTGATCTCTCTATTGGGTATTGTGATAACTCATTATGCAGTATTGCACCAGCACTGCTTTCAAAAGTGTCTACTTTAATTCGCATTCCAAAGATCTGATAAATACGGTTCATTCTAGTCTCTTAATAAGGAAATAATTTTATACTCTACTCAATAGCTTCTTGATTTTACTCATAATGAAAACAAATCTCGCCTTCATCTTATAGCAAATTAAGGTAGTTATTGTACAGATATTCATCCACACGAACCTTATCTTCTTTCAAATAATTTTCAAAGGAAATAGTAAGGTATGGCCAAACCAAAATACACCACCCACCTCGGAATGGTAGACATTCTTCCTGACGAATCTCCGAAGTGGAGAGCGCTCGAACAAATCATTCACGAGGAAGCTGCTAAGTTCAATTTTGAAGAAATACGAACTCCTATCATGGAGCAAACGGAGCTGATTGTTCGCGGAATTGGTCAGCTGACAGATATTGTCTCCAAGGAGATTTTTGCTTTTAAAAAGGGCGACAGCCACTATGTTCTGCGACCTGAACTTACAGCACCGGTAGTGCGTGCTTTTGTGGAACACCACATGCAGCAGCGCGGTGGTTCTCAGAAACTGTATTACATCGGACCGATGTTTCGGGCCGAGAAGCCACAGAAAGGCCGTCAACGACAGTTTCATCAGTTTGGGGTTGAGATTATCGGGAGTGATGACCCTGTTGCAGATGTGGAATGCATTTCTTTTATGATGCAGATCTACAAACGTATTGGTATTAAGAATTTTGAGCTGAAGCTGAATTCAGTGGGAGACCCTGAAAGCCGGGAGGCTTATAAAGAAGCTTTGAGAGATTTTCTTAAGCCAAACCTTGACAAAATGAGTGAACTTTCTCAAAAACGTTTTGAGAAAAACCCGATGAGAATTCTTGATTCAAAGGAAGAAGAAGATCAGGAATTCATCAAAAAAGCACCTGTTATTCAGGATTATTTGAATGATGAATCGAAAGAGCATTTTGAGAGGGTTACTAATTATCTGTCTGAGCTTGGAATTGATTACACGCTGGATCCTTACCTCGTGCGCGGCATGGATTATTATACCCGTACTGCTTTTGAGCTTACAAGCCCAGATCTCGGCTCTCAAGATGCCTTAGCCGGGGGAGGTCGCTACGACCTGCTTGTTGAGGAAATTGGTGGACAAGATACGCCCGCAGTAGGTTTTGCCGCCGGCATGGAGCGACTAATGATTGCTTGTGAGGAGCTGGACATCAACCTCGCCGAAGAGAAGTCGGTAGATGTTTATTTTGTGACTTTAGGTGATGAAGCTCGAAACTGGGCTCTTTCCCACCTCCCAAAAGTTCGAGAGGCCGGCCTTTCAGCTACCATGGATTATATGAGCAGATCCATGAAGGCTCAAATGAAAGATGCTAACCGCGAAAATGCACTCTACACTATCATTGTTGGCGGGAATGAATTACAAGAAGGTAAATTCACTCTGCGCAATATGAAAGAAAGCGAAGAAGCATCCCTCGAATTTGAAGCCATTGTAGAGAAGCTTACTCAAAAGCTTCTCTAATTATTCAGCTTGGTTATTAATTCAGCAGTTTTTTCAGTGATTTGATGTCTTCAATCTCACCGATGATGGAGACTTCATCATCTTCCTGAAGGACTGTTATTCCATGTGGAATTTTGATCTGGTCATTCCGCCTTATAATTGTGATCAGACTTTGACCTGGAAGGGAAATGTCTTTAATCATCTTTCCAACATACTCTGAAGTTCCATCATCATTGCTTAAAATAAGCCTGATGAAACGTTCATCCCTTAATAAAATCTCACGAAGTACTTCTTCATTATCTGCTGCTATCCACCTATTCAGGAAGTTTTTCGTACTTACCATTTCAGCGATATGGGCCAATATCCTCAAATGTTGACCCGCGTTTTCGTCAGGGCTTATGAAGAAAAGTAAACACTTTAAGGATTCATCCCCTACTTTTTTAGAATTCAGCTTTTTGAGCTTATCTACTTTTAAGCCGCCTTTAATACGAACCAACACCATTTCAGGTAAAATATCAGCATCAATTCGGGCATGATTCAGAGCTACCCCGCTTGCAATAGGAATGATTTTATCGGCATCGAGCTCAGAAAACATTTCATATAATTCATCAGTACTTCTGCCTAGTTTTTCGGAGTACAGCTTGCTGGTTTCCTCAAGAATCTCGTCGTACCCAACGGATGAATCGAACTCGAGTACATCTGCTCTTGATATCATTTCCTCATATGGATCTTCTTGACGCAGACCTTTTTCTCGTAATATATTTCTCATTTCGTGCTCAAGTCCCTGATCTTTGTTTTTTCCAAGCCGGGCATGAACATGAAAAATAGCACCTTGACGATCTACTTTATCCGCTGCATAGTACTTGAACCAAATAATTCCGAATACACTCACAAGAATTGTGAATAGAATAGATAAGACGCCCATTTCAAAAATCAGAATAATGGATAGTATAATACCCGCAATCTGTATCCAGGGATAGAATGGTGAATTAAAGCCAGGATCATATTCCTCAATCTTACTTTCTCGCATTACAATTACGGCAAGATTCAGTAACCCAAATAGCAGTAACTGAAAAGCACTCGCGAGCTTCGCAACTTCAGCAACATTGAAAGCTACCAAGAAGAATATCATCATCAATACCGTGGCCACTACTGACCATAGCGGTGTTCCCAGTTTACTAAGCTTGGCAAATCGTTCGTTGATTAATTTATCGCGCGCCATTGCCATTGGGTATCTGGAAGCCGACATAATTCCTGCATTTCCAGTTGAGGCAAAAGCCGCTACAGCCGCAATCACAACCAGAATTAGTCCTGTTGGTTCAGGAAGCCAATCTAAAAATACCTCTCCTGCTGTAGCAACCGGCGTAAGATCTTCGCGGAAGGCTGCAGGTTCAAGCAAAGCAACCATGATATATACACCTATCACATAAACCGTGACCGCTGTAGCAATCGCCAGAAACATTCCCAGAGGAATATTCCGATCTGGATTTTTAACCTCTTCGGCTATGCTAGCTACTTTTGTGAGACCGGCATAAGACACAAACACCATCCCTACCGTAGCGAAAAATCCATAATAGCCATCAATAAAAAATGGAGTGAATTGCTCTTGAGTCACTTTTACAATATCCAGCTCAAAAACAGCAAATACCCCTTGTACAATGTAGAAAAACATGATGGAGACTAACGCTGTTACCAAAATCTTCTGCAACATCGTGGTTTCTTTAGCTCCCACCACATTCAAAATCCCAAAAACGATGGTCAAAATCACAGCTACTGGTATTATCGGAACTTCATAAAAAATGGATATGTACGCTCCCATACCTATCAAAGCAAAAGCACTTTTCAGGACTAAGGCTAACCATGAACCGTATCCCCCAATTGTACCAATCATGGGTCCCAGACTTCTGTCGATGATATAGTAAGTACCTCCAGCTTTAGGCATGGCCGTCGCTAATTCGGCAACGCTAAACATAGTTGGGAGTACGATAATACCAGAAACCAAATAAGCTAAAAATACAGAAGGACCCGTTTCAGCGGCTGCTAAACCAGGTAATAGAAAAAAGCCTGAACTAAACATTGCTCCAGTAGCAATTGCATATACATCTGATAGCCCTAATTCTTTGGCTAATTTTTCATGTTTCATGTTATACTGCCCTTGAAAAGGTTTTAAAAGTAGTTAGTAAATCCAGATTGAAGCTCTGCTTCATAATATTAAATCAAAAAAATAGACAGTTCTCTTGAACTGTAAGTAGTCCTGAAATTGTTTAAAGGTTATCCCGATTTGAACAGATAAACTTACTTAGCATCCATCCTTATGCTAAAAGGAAAATTTACGGGATTATTGATTGAATTTGATCATTTATTTTAACCCTAGCATAATAACATAACCTTACCATAATTACATGCTGATCTGCCTTTTAAGCTTTTGGTTATTATATAAATATTATTCTGAATGATCTTCAAAAGTTAGATGTACATTCAGTACCTTATACACGGTATTTTATGAATGCGTTCATAAATTTTATTTTTTAAACTTTAGGCCATTCTTAGTAATAAATTAATGAACCTAATACGGTTCATTTTGCTTTGAATACAAAATTTTAGCTTCAGTCCAACTCAACTAATTCATGTTTCCAAACACTATTATTCCTGCACTGCAAAAGTTTAAAACCCCCTATTTTTTCTATGATTTTGACGTACTCAGAAAGACGCTCGAAGAAGTAAAGAAACATGCAATTGCTAAAGACTTTCATGTTCACTTCGCTTTAAAGGCGAATAATCAAACTCGTATTCTTGAGATTATTAAGGAAGCGGGTCTGGGAGCTGATTGCGTAAGTGGTGGTGAAGTAAACCGTGCCATTGAAGCAGGATTTAATCCGGATGAAATAGCCTTTGCAGGGGTTGGTAAAAGTGACGAAGAAATAGAATTAGGGCTTAAGCATGATATCTTTTGCTTCAACGTTGAGTCGCATCAGGAAATAGAAGTACTTAATGAAATGGCCGGAAAACATGGGAAAAAAGCACACATCGCTTTGCGACTTAACCCAAATGTTGAAGCCGATACGCATAAATATATTACGACCGGACTCAAGGAAAACAAGTTCGGAATTAATGAGACCGATTTAGATGAGGTCCTGGGAATGTTGCCTCGGTTAAAAAACATCGAATTAATAGGCATCCACTTTCATATTGGATCTCAGATCCAAAAATTCACTCCTTTTGAGGAGCTCTGCAAAAAAGCCAATCAGCTTAACAATTACATCGAAGACAAGGGATTCAAGCTTACGGTTATTAATGTTGGCGGTGGATTTGGCATTAACTACGATCACCCTAACAATAATTCTATTCCTGATTTTGAACGTTTCTTTGGGCTTTTTAAAGAGAACATCACCCTAAAAAGTCATCAGAAGTTACACTTTGAATTAGGCCGTTCAATTGTAGGTCAGTGTGGTAGCCTGATTACGAAAGTGCTGTTTACGAAAAGCGGACAGGCCAAGAACTTCGCTGTGGTTGATGCGGGCATGACAGAACTTATCCGTCCCGCTCTCTATCAGGCTACTCACCGTATCGATGTTCTTACAAGCGATAAAACTGAAAAAACCTATGATGTGGTTGGCCCGATTTGTGAGAGCTCAGATACCTTCCGAAAAGACATTTCCATCCCAGAAGTTCAGCGCGGTGATCTAGTGGCTATCCGAAGTGCCGGTGCATATGGTGAAGTAATGAGAAGTGCATATAACTTGAGGGAAGCGAATCCTTCTATATTCTCAGATGACATCAAATAATTCAAAATTTTGAATTATTTGAGCTTCCCGGCAATATACCCAGTTGTCCATGCTGCCTGAAAATTGAATCCACCTGTGACTCCATCAATATCTAGCACTTCACCCGCAAAGTAGAGATCTGGTGATTTTCGGCTTTCCATTGTTTTCATATCTACATCCAGCAGGCTAATTCCGCCACAGGTTACAAACTCTTCTTTGAAAGTCGTTTTTCCCTGAACCTGATACTCGTCATTAGTGAGTAAATGCACCAAGCGATTGATGTTTTTCTTCCCCAAATTTTGCCAGATCATGGCATCCCCAAGTTCCAGCTTATCAATCAGAAAATTCCATAATCTATTGGGCAGTCCAAATGGATTTACATTCGGAATTTTCTTTTTTCCGTGCTCGGCTTCTATGTCTTTGAGTAATGACCTCACTTCCTGCTCAGGCCGATCTCCCGTCCAGTTTACCAAGGCTTTGAACTCATAATCCATGTCATGGAAATCGCGAGCCCCAAAAGATGATAGCTTTAACACGGCCGGGCCGCTCATTCCCCAGTGAGTAATTAACAAAGGGCCACTGCTTTTAAGATTCGATCCCATAATTTTAATGGAAACCGGCTCGGCAACAACACCCATTAGCTCTTTTATCGGTTCGTCCGGCATGTTGAATGTAAATAATGAAGGAACCGGTTCTTCAATATCGTGCCCAAGCTCGCGCAGCCAATCAAAGCCTTTTGCTCGCGGACTTCCTCCTGTTGCAATAATTACTCTGTCAGCCGTTTTCCTCCCTCCCCGATGGAATCCCATCTCATAGCCTTCTTCCAGCTTCGAAAGGCTTTTTATATTGGCGCCGGTTTTGATTCCTATACCCAGCTTCCGGGTTTCTTCCATGAGACAGTCGATGATCGTTTCAGAATCATCGGTAGTTGGGAACATACGTCCATCAGGTTCCGTCTTAAGCTCTACTCCCCTTTTCTCAAACCAAGCCACTGTATCCGATGGCGACCACATCCCAAAGGCTTTCTTTAAAGGCCGCTCACCGCGAGGGTAAAACTTCACAAGTTCCCTCACATCAAAACAATGGTGGGTTACATTACATCTTCCGCCACCTGAAATCCTGACTTTTGAAAGTAGCTTATCCGACTTTTCATAGATGGTGACTTTGGCATCCGGATTGTGTGTTTTAGCTGATATAGCGCTGAAAAATCCAGCCGCACCTCCACCAATTACCGCAACTTGTAGCTCTTTTTTACTCATGTTCTAAAGATACCCTTTCTTTAGGTGAGTCTCTTTATTCAGCGCCACTAAATCTCTAAGGCTCAAAGAAAGATGAAAATTTGTCTATAAATACAATACAGATCACATAGATAATCAGGGAGTTCTAACTATCGTATTCCTTAAAACCATACCAATTATCTGCTAGAATCCTCTACATGCTTGTTTTACAAAACACTTTATCTCATTTCGCGCTTTAGAGATTTAGTGGCTCAACTCCCGGAACTTAATTCAGGATTTGGCATGGAATAGGATAAGATTCCCCTTATTTTCTACACTCATTTTTAAGAAGCTATTTTATGCAAATTAACGTACTTAAATTCGGCGGCACCTCCATGGCCGATCATCAAACCTGGAAACAGGTATTGGAGATCATCGATAACTATGAATTCCCTGTAGTGGTAGTTTCAGCAACTGCACGAACAACACGACAGCTGGTTGAAGCCGGCAATTTAGCTGCTGAAGGAAAACTCGATGAAGCTATAGAAGTTTCCAAAGCTATTCAGGACCGGCATAGCAAGGTCGTTTCTGATTTCCTCGAAGAAAATCCCCATGCCAAGAATAAGCTGATCAAAGAAAGCTGTACTAAAAACACAGCCGCTAAAATCAGTAAGCTAAATAAGCTGCTTACCTATACGGAACGGCAGGGAACTCTTTCACCGCAAATGAAAGACGCTATCTCTGCCATGGGAGAGCAGATTTCATCATACCTTTTGGCGCAGTGTGGCTTGGCTCTTGATATGATGACCCAGCATATTGAAGCCCGAAAGCTTATAAAGACCGATACAGAATATGGGCGTGCAAATCCGAATATGATGCAAATCAACCAACGTTGCGGATCTCTTGAGACGGTTATTGAAAGCGGGTTTATTCCCATCATCGGTGGGTTTTATGGGGAATCAAATGAGAAGACCATTACAACGCTTGGATTTGAAGGTTCTGATTATACGGCGAGTTTGATTGGAGGTGCCGTTCATGCAGAAACAATCGAAATATGGACGGATGTAAGCGGAGTTTACACCAGCGACCCACGGTTCATCCCTGAAGCAAAACCGCTCGCTGTGATGAGTTATTTTGATGCTACGGAAATGGCTTACTTTGGTGCCAAAGTCCTTCACCCTTCTACCTTAAAACCTGCACAGGAAAGAAACATACCTGTATTTGTTAAGAATATGTTTAAGCCGGATGAAGCAGGAACCAAGATTGTACGTGAAGCAAAGCATGATCACGATGTGCTGGCGATGTCTTTTAAATCAGACATGGCAACCCTAACCATTAGTGCTTATGAAACGGTTATGGGCTACTCATTTCTGACTAAGGTGTTTTCTGTTTTAGAAAAACATCGCCTCGCTGTAGATGCTGTAAACACTACGGAAGCTTCCGTAACTATTGCACTGTCTGATTCTGAGTTACTCGACAAACTTTCTAAAGAATTTATCGAGATTGGGACTGTATCTCTTGAACGTAATAAAGGGTTGCTCACGCTTATAGGCTGCTCCATTCATTCCGCAGAAAAACTTACAGAGCAAATATTCAATTCAATTGGCGAGATTCCAGTTGATCTCATTTCATTCAGCAAGGAAAAGAGAATCCTGAATGTGGTATTAGAGAATGAAAAACTGATTGAAACGGCCCAGAAGATTCATAAGAAGTTGTTTTAAACAGTACAAATGAATTTACTATCTCAGTAGTCATCCCTGCGCAGGCAGGGATCTGGATCTTAAAATCGCATTATGTTGCTGTATATAACAACCAGATTTCGGGCATTCGCCGCGAAATGACAAACACCGGGCAAGACCCTACTTCTCTATTTGTGAAATAAGTTTAGTTCTGAGGTTTGCTTTCAGAGAATCGACTCCCACTTCATAGGCTTTGGCTGCTGCTTTTTCATAGCTATCGCTGATTCCTTTTATGTCTACAACGGAATAAGTAGCTACTTCTTCACCCGATATTAGGCTGGTGGCTGTAATTTTATACTCCACAAAAGCAGAGTACAGACCATACGTCTCGCTGCCTTCCCGGGCCGATGTTTCCAGTTCTATGTAAAGTTCAGCATCATTCAGTTCATCCGTAAAAACATAGCTCTCTTCGTTGAATAGCTGTGTAAGAACAGGCTGGATATAATTAGTCGATTTTTGTTCACCTAAGAAGGTTTCTGAATATTCAAGGTAAACCGGCACCCCGCTTGCTCTGATAATAAATCGGGCAGAAAGTCCGCTGAAGCTACCCAACAAGTTTTGCATAAACTCATTCTTGTTTTCTTCAGGAAGGAAGCTGATCAAATTCAGTTCTGCCATAACAATCTGTAGTTTGTCATCTCCAGTAAGTTTAGAAAGTTGAGAACGGGCTTCACCATTTTGGTTGGTATTGGAAGATCTCTCCAGTTCTCCTTCTCCTCTTGTGAAATGAAATTTGAATGGAATTCCATTTACCGGGCTCCCAGATTCATTTACCACTTTCACAGAAAAAGGCTGATCCGCGGCTTTCCCAATTCGGACATCCTCAGGACCTTCACTTGAAGAAACCTCTAGTTTATCTATGCTGTTTTGAATCCTCGACCTAAGGGTTGAAAAAAGGTTGATTGATTCATCTTCAAAAACAGCATCCGGAAGCTGATCCAGATATGGACTGATATCAGCTACTGCTCTCACATAAGATGATAAGGCGGTACTGTAATTTTTCTCGTCGAAAGCTGCATTTCCGTCCCTTAGTGCGGTAACTGCCTGGGAACTGGCAAGCATCATTTTCTCCCGCAGCCTTTGTAAATACTTCTGTTTTGAAAGACGAATCATAATCCAGAATTCTTTCTCGTTCTGCCAAGAATCGACCACCTCGAAATCCTCTATCGTCTTTTGTGCCTGCAGCTGAATCAGTTGAGAAAATGAATTTCCATATTCCCCATTCACTTCCATTTCGGATGTATTGGTGGTACTGGCAACATTCACTTCAATTTGAGATATTAGCTCTCCGAGTGCGATTTCACGTGCTTTTGATTGAAATTCGGTATCACCATCAGCTTTTTCAATCCCGCCAACACCATAATAAAATAGGGGGTCGGACGGATAATTAAGAAGCCAATCCGGTTTTTGCTGTGCGTTCGTCGTTTGGAGTGATCCAAACGCTATTGTTACCCACAATACCACATACAAATACCTTTGATTTGTTTTCTTTACCCGCACCTTCCCCCTGATTTTATTCATTGTCCTTCCTGAGGTTTAATTTGAGGGTGGACTCGGTGGGCCCGGCAAACTGCCACTGCCCCCGCCATTTGAAAGCAGCAAGAACCCGGCCGCAGCCCCTCCAAGTACTGCTACCCCGGTTGCATATAGCCAGCCTCTTTTTTTCTTTTCTACATAGGTTCCGGCTAATTTCTGAGCGAGAATTTCATATTCTTTCAGCAAACCGGACTGTTCTCCTTCATATTCTAACGATTCTGAATTTTCGATGGAAGCAGTTTGCACATCAATCAGTCGCACGAAGGTCGAGTAGGTATTTCCAATTTTCCCGATATCGGCTACTACTACTTTGGAAGCTGAAAGTAAACGCCCTAACTGTACTGCCTTGTCTTGGTCAGCTAAATCAGATGCACTGAAGCGCTGCTCAGAAAGCACCTGTTCCATCGCAGATCGCTCAACCATTATATAATTTCCGGTCTTAGCCATTTCATTTCTGAATTTGTTGGTCAGCGTGACCGCTACATTATCTGACATCCCCGAAGTAACCCGGAAATCAAATACAGCTACCCTTTCCTGAGCTATCAAAAGTGAACTGCTAATCACGGCAAAGAATAAAGTTACTAAAAGTGTTTTGTTGAATGTGGTCTTGAATGGATTCATAACTCTAAGGTGTTCTGAATTAAAAATTTTGCTAGTAGGTGACTATTTGATCAGCGTCATTTTCTGAATTTTGGTAAACGTTGATTTACCACTGCCTGCCTGTGCTGTCATCCTATAAAAATACACGCCACTTGCTACACTGGAGGCATCCCAAATGAAATTGTGATATCCCGCATCCATACGCTTGTTGATGACGGTAGCCACTTTGCGACCGATGGAATTATAGATTTCGAGCGTAACATCTGAGGCTTCCGGTAACCCAAACACAATAGTTGTTGAAGGGTTGAATGGGTTTGGATAGTTATGCTTCAGCACAAACGATTCCGGTGTTTCACTTATCCCAAGATTGTTGACGCTCAGGAATGCTTCTGTACCAACAACCAGCCGGAATGACCTGCTTAGTGAATCTCCCATAGCCGAACGTATAGATCGCTTCATATCCTCTTCATTCTCAAGATTCCAGAGCGTTTTCTGATCTTTATCAATAAGCTGCATATTGAATCCGGAAGGAATCTCGCCAATTACTGATAAATCCAGCGTGATATTTGAAGCGCTCGTATTTGTATTTACTTCAAAATCCCAGTAGTGGCCACTGCTTGTTGGCTGACGCATATCCACTGCTCTTTTTTGCTGATCTTCTCCTATAAAAGCAACTTGCAGATACTGTCCGGGTTGTTTTGGAGCGTCACTGCGATCCAACTCGTCACTACCATCAAGAGCCTCAGGAAGTACTCCCGCAAAGTTATAGCCATCTTTTACTATCCCCGATTCTGCGCTAATCTGTATTGACCATCCTGCTTCGGCATCAAACCCTAAAGCATGGCCGGCGTACAGCTTTTGTTTCCTCTTAGCCGCACTGGATTCCACCGCACTTAACTTCAGCTCAACAGGATTATTCGTTGTATTGTTAACGAAGTATCCTTCCCATGGAGCTAAGGTTGTGCTGTTTGTGAATCCGTTTCCATCATAAGCCCACAAATTTTCTACGCCGTCCGGAATTTCTGCATTATCCCAGCTGGTATTGTAGGTGAATGGTGAGCCGATCATATTCCAGCCCGGCTGCAAGAATACACTGAAAGGTTCATCAGTGCGAGCACTTGTCCCTCCTCCGGTTTGAATAGAAGCTGCCGTTGTAGTTATAAACCAATAACCACGTCCCGGAGCAAAAGACTCAAAACTACTTGCCGAGTGCTCTATATAACTGCCCGACTGCCACCTGAAAAGTCGCCAGCTGGTATCATCAGCCGGACCAAAGTTCTTGAGTACGGTATCAATGCTTCCGGCTGTAAGCGTCAACGGAACAGATATCAGGCGATAGAAATTCTGTCCCGATCCTGCAGGTTGGGGCGAATTTTTAACCAATCCATCAGGAATCTCAACCATGACACTGTATGGGTTTAAATGTGGGTTTGTGGTTGGCGAAGTCACAGATTCTATCCCGTCACTCACTTCAAACCAATAAGAAATCCCTTTTTCTGAAGATAAGTTTGAAGGAATGGAAGTTGAATAAATCCCAGAGCTATTTACCTGCATGGCTACTCTTGTATAACTACTTACTTCGCCACCACCTCCGGCTTTATAGTAGATATGAGCAGAACCATTACTTCCCAAGCCTGTTGGACTAATAGTTATCGGCACCGCTTGTCCGGTTACAACCGGGTCGGTATTTGAGCGGACTTCAACTGAATCAACCCCAGTGGAAAGTGTAACCCCTTCTCCAGTCAAGTCTAAAGAAACCGGATTTATATTGCTGCTGATAACCAATTCTGCTTCAAATACCTGAACTTCGTTCGGGCTGAAGTCAACCGTAAAATCCTGACTTTCCCGAGGAGCCAAGCTAATTGAAACCGATGATGGTGATGTTAAACTAAATGCATTGTTATTGATGGAAACGTTTGAAATATCAAGAGTGGCATTTCCTCCATTGGTCAGGCTGAATGACAGTGAAGATGAATTGCCAGTTCGAAGCTCTCCAAAGGCAAGTGTTCGCGTGCTTAACTGGATGTTTGGAGTGGGTTGATCCACACCGACACCGGTCATTGCTACTACTTCAGGCTCATCTGAATCTGTACGATCACTGCTAATGGATAACTCCCCGGTAAAGGTTTGGTCGGCGCCGGCCGAAGGAGCAAAAGACACTTCAACATCAGCTGACGATTCAGCCGGAATAAATAACGGAGCATTAGGGGTTGGGCCGCCAACAACAAAGAAGTCACTCACGTCAGAAGCAATCACGGTTACCTTTAAAGTGGCATTCCCCTCGTTCAATAAAGTGATAACTTGTTTTGCAGTATCAGCAAAAGTTACTTGTCCAAAATCTAAAGACTCAGGGTTTACTGAGAGTATTTTTGTAGGAGGTCCCGTTGTTCCTTCCCCTGTAAAGACTACCTCAACTGTACTATTGGCGGCATCGTTACTCGCGATGGTGACACTTCCGGAAAAACCAGAGGCCGTGCTAGGAGAAAAGGATATCGGTATGTTCAGCGGACTGCCCCTTTCTATATCTTGTGGAGCAGAGATACCGGCAGAAAAAGCACTTCCCGAAACGCTGATTGAAGATAGAGTCAACGTATTGGTTCCAAGGTTTCGAACTTGAAGGGTTCGCATAGAGTCTCTGCCTATTTCAACCGCTCCAAATGAAAGACTATCCGAATTTAAAGCAATAGTAGGTTGAGGATTCAGTTGTGCGGTTCCTGCTAAACTTACCGTCTGCGTCGTCACATTTCCTCCAAGAGAAAGAGTCGCCGTTTTATTCCCTTCAGATTCCGGGACTAGTGCCACATTAATAACCAAGCTATCGGTTAAAGAGGATTGCGGGCGTAACCTTCTATTTGGGGTCGTAACTTTAAATTCCCCTGAGTTTACAGAAATATTAGAAAGATCGAGCGTGTCATATCCGGTGTTATAAACTGCGACATAGCTGGATACACTATCTCCGACTAACACCGTGCCATAGTCTAAGCTGGTTGTTGAAAGCACCATGACGGGCTCTTTGGCAAGGGCCGATCCTAACAGGCGGATGGTTTTATTCTGATCGTTATTGGCAATGGTCAGTACCGCATTTTTATCTCCGGCTGAGGTAGGTTTGTAAGTCACGGTAAAAGTGAGTTCATCACTTGAGTTGGCGGCAATCGACCCCGTGGTTTGGTTCACGCTAAAGTCCGCTGTCGAAGAAGTGATGTTGGTGATATTCAAAGCCGCATCACCGTCGTTACCAACCGTAAATGTTTGGGTTAAACTGTCACCCACAACTACTGGTTCACTGAATAGAAGAGTATCCGTTGAAAGTGTAATAGCGGGGCGAGTCTGAACTGTAATCTGTTGTGAAGATGTCTGACTCCACTCTCCTTTCGAATTTTTGAATCGCAAATACATGGTATGAAGTCCAACATCTAATCCGGTGTCAGACATGTCGATGTCTAAATCAATTTCTTCAGAATCAGAATCGAAATTCCCATCTTTTGCTACCGTGATTGGAGTCCCTGCACCTTCGCCCGGATCACTATCAAAAAAGTATTCAGCCTGATCTATATAAACGATATTTTCGACTTGAAACGGAACTCCCCGAGCCGGTCCCCATCTGCCGTTGGAAGCTCTTACACGGAAATAAGCATAATGGCGACCTACCCCTAATCCAGATACATTAAAACTTGCTTCCAGCTCTTCAATCTGCTCATCAAAAGCCCCATCTTTTGGAGCACCAATGGGTGTTCCTAACCCTTCGCCCGGATCGGTATTGATAAAATACTCTGCGGATTGAATAACCAGGTCTTCTTCTTCGGAAGATTGTACGGTAAACTGAAAGCCCTTAGGTGCTCCCCAATTCCCGGTATTATCCTGAAAACGAGTGAATATTTTATGCGGTCCATCCGAAAGCCCGGTTAGCGAAATTTCATTATTTACCGTTTCAAGGGCTTCATCGAAGGTTCCGTCCTCCGCAGTAAGCGGCTGACCGTTTCCTTCTCCGGGATCTGTATCTATATAGTATTCTCCCTTAGAAAGAGCATAGGTAAAATCCGCATCTTGTCGAATTTGAAAAACCTGACCTTTTGCCGGTCCCCAATTCCCGTCGGTATCTTTAAATCGGACATATATTTTATGTTGCCCTTCAGTATATGCCCCGCCTGACAAGTTTATCGTCACGCTTTCTGTGGAAGCATCGAATGTGCCATCGGTTGTACTTGGGATGGCTGTTCCCATTCCCACTCCCGGGTCCGTATCCACATAATATTCAGCAGCAACCAGCTGTTGTTCAGCTGTGGCTGTAATATTGGCAAGAAACAGGAGGCATAAAAAGATTATACCCCGAAAAACCCATTTCTTACTTTTTCTTTCTTTGTTATAAAAATCGCTCACTATTCTACCCCGTATTCGGTTTTAATTAGTAACTATTAGTTGAATCCTGAAATAGAATTCCTACTAATTATCCCCGGCGCCAATACGGCCAGTAGCTTGAATAGTAATAGTACCCGTAGGTGAAACCGTAGTTGGTGATACCTGAAATTGAATTACTACAGGAACTGAAGGAGCCCCACGGCCATCATCAAAGGGATTCGAACCTGCAAAGATCCCAATGTCACTTCTGGAACCGTCGGTATCTAAATAAGGGGTTCCAGTTCGACCTGCATCAATCCAATTAGAACCAGTATCTAAAGAAAGATCATATTGATTCTCATCCAACTCCTCTAGGGTCAATTCCTGATTGTCTGAATCGAACTCCACAAAAACAGGATTCTCATCAACAGCATTTAATCCTGTTGAACCAGAATTATAGAAACCATTATTTGTTATAAAAGCTGATCCTGTATTCCTGATAGTATACGTTGAATTCACAAACCCATTAGAGTACACTTCAGGTGAACCGGAAATTACGTTTATGTCTGGTCTTGTAAAGCTTGTGGTGGAAGCAGTATTTAGAAAAAGGTTATAAGCTATCACCACACCTGTTGCGTTAGCCACATATATTAAGCCTGTGCTACTGTTAGGAATAGCATTCTCTGTAAACAGGTTATTTGTGATTTGAGTATTAGAGTTTGAAGTCCTCACTGAATAATAGGAAGTACCTGCAAAAATATTACTTCTAACCGTGTCAGCCGTTCCCTGAAAGTACAAGACGGAAACCCCTTCAATAAAAAGATTTTCTTCAATGGTTACATTCGCTGTGCCACTTTCGGTATCCAAGAAACCAGCTGCCCCTTGTACTCTAAATCCCTTTATAACTGTACCATCAGCAGTACCAGTGAGGTCAAAGAAACCTGAACCTGTAATATCAATCAACTCTGAGCCCCCATCCTCAACAGGCATATAACCGGAGCCAATGATAACTAGTTTCTTGTCTACCTCTATCGCTCCTAAGTCTGCCGTAAAAGCATATTGATCGGGTTGAACACGGATGGTATCCCCGGAAGACGCAGCATCAACAGCTGCATGAATAGAAGTGAAATCGCCGGTTCCCGAAAGATCAACGATGTGTGTTTGCTGTGCGAAAAGTGTCGAAATGCTGCTCATTACAAGAACAGCAGCAAAAGCTATTTTTTGTATCATTTTGCCAAACGTTAAGTATTGTGGGTAATTCAATGCTTAACATATTTCAACGAACTTGAAAATGGCATACCCCATTCGGGGTATTTTCTAAAAAGCGTGAATGGCCTTTACGTTGCCCTGCTATTTAGAATTTATTCTTCTTTTTGCTTTAGCTTGTCCGGTATCACGATCCCTAACCGCTTAGCGCGCTCTCTCCATTTTTGGCGGGCCAGCTTTTGCATGTCTTCGATAGCGTCAATTTCATCTACAATCTCCATTCCCAGCAGCGTTTCCACCACATCTTCCATCGTCACCACTCCGGAAAGTCCACCATATTCATCTACAACTACTGCGATGTGTTCTTGCTTCTCCAGTAGCCTCTCAAAAAGGGTTCGGAGCGAAATAGTTTCGGGAATAATCAGTACTTCACGTTTAATTTCTCCTAATTTTTTAGCCTCATTTCCTTCAGAGAGATTATAGTACAGGTCATTCTTAAGCACATAACCGGTAATGTCTTCTTCATTTTCCCCAAACACCGGCATCCGTGAAACCCTGAGTTCTTCTTTCTGATTAAGAACTTCTTTGATCGTCAGGTCTTCCTGAAATTTCACAACTACAATTCGCGGCGTCATGATGTCTTTCACCCTAAGAGAACTAAAACGAATCAGGTTTTTAAAAATATTGGATTCTCCTTCTTGAAAGACACCTTCTTCAAATCCCAACTCTGCCATTGCGCTGAATTCTTCCCGGCTCACCGTTGGCTGCTTATCTTCACTCGACAGCCACTTGGTGATTCCTTTGGAAAGCATTACCAGTGGCCACGTTACATAAATAAGAATTTTGGTGGTCTTGGCAGCAAATCCGGATAACTGTTTCCAGTAGGTAGCCCCGAGAGTTTTGGGGATGATTTCCGAAATCACCAAAATAAGCAACGTGAGTACAGCTGACGTCACACTTACATAAGCGTTTCCAAATACTACCTGAGCCTGTGCTCCAACTCCGGCCGCACCTACCGTGTGGGCAATGGTATTTAAACTCAGAATAGCCGAAAGAGGTCGGTCAATGTCTTGCTTCAGTTCTCTTAGCAGTTTCCCTGCAGAAGATCCTTCGCGCTCCAGAACAGCTACAAAAGATGGCGTTATGGAAAGCAGAACCGCCTCGAGAATAGAACATAGAAAGGAAACTCCTATCGCCAGTATCAAATAAAAAATCAGTAAACTCATATCTTAATAACCGGCCTTCTAATATTCCTGCTTACAATTTTCTTGTAGCATCGTTAACACGTGTTGGAAGTCTTTAGGTAAATCGGAATCAAACTGCACCATCTCTCCGGTGGTTGGATGTTCAAATCCCAATGTTTTGGCATGAAGGGCTTGTCGGTCTAATCCGGTAAGCAGATTATGGAACATCGACTTACGGGAACCGGTATTTGGGCCATATCTCACCGATGTCCCTCCATAGGTTGGATCTCCAAATACATGATGACCAATGTGTGCGAAATGAACTCTAATTTGATGCGTCCGCCCCGTTTCCAATTTCACTTCAACTAAACTTAGATAATCAAAATACTCAAGGACTTTGTAGTGAGTCACAGCCGATTTCCCCTGACCTTCAGGTTTTACCGTCATCAGCTTTCGGTCTCTTTTAGATCGACCGATATCGCCTTCAATCGTGCCCTCTTCATCCGGTGTTCCCCAAACGATAGCCCAGTAAGTTCTTTCGACATCCTTTTCTTGAAAAAGTCCGCTTAGCTTGGCGAGTGTTTCATCGTTTTTGGCAACTACTAATAATCCACTGGTGTCTTTATCTAAGCGATGTACAATACCGGGGCGCAGGTTTTCGTCTTCTTCATCGCCAGCTAACTCATCAACATGATACATAAGTCCATTCACCATGGTGCCTGACCAGTTTCCGTATGCAGGATGCACAACCATCCCGGCTTCTTTATTCACCATGATGATATCATCGTCTTCATACACGATGTTCAGGTCCATTTTCTCAGCTTTCGCTTCTGGCGGGGGAGGCTTGGGGAGCTCGATGAAAATTTCATCACCGGGCTGCATGATATATGAGTTTTTTTCCTGATTTCCATTGACGCTTACATAGCCATCACTAATCGCTTCCTGCACTTTTGTTCGGGATGCATTCTCCACGAATGAGGTTATATATTTATCTAATCGAATATCAGTATGCTGTCCGTCTGGAACGGTATGTTCGTAAATCGTACTCTGCCGATCTTTGCCTGCTTTCTTTTCCATAGCCTAAAGGTACGGAGATTCAGCCTTCTTTTTTACTCTAATGAATTTTTGTAAGGAATTGGCTTGAACTCGCTCTTACTTAATGTTAAATGCTAAGTGTTAAATTTTAAATTAAAAACTATGGCATCCGAAAATGTAGTTTCTGATAAGAGTTTTGAGTTTGCTCTTTCTATTGTTCAACTTTATAAAAAACTAGTTGACCAACGTGAGTATGTTATTTCTAAACAGCTCCTCAGATCCGCAACCAGCATTGGTGCAAATGTAGAGGAAGCATCTGCAGCGCCAACAAAGAAAGATTTTGCTTACAAGATGTCAATTTCATCTAAGGAAGCACGAGAGACCAGATATTGGCTCAAACTATTGGACAGAAGCCAGATCGTAGAGTTAGATTACTCAAATTATATAAAAGACATTACAGAGTTAATCCGAATACTGACTGCTATTGTTAAAACTGCACAAAAACACTCGTGATGCCATTTAACACTTAGCATTTAACATTTAAAATTCTAACCTTTACAGATCAAATTCTTAATCTCCAATTTCCATGATAAAAAGCTTGCACATAAAAGACTTCGCCCTAATCGATGAGCTTGAGGTCGATTTTGAAGAGGGGTTGAATATTCTCACCGGGCAGACGGGTGCCGGAAAGTCGATCATAATCGGTGCGTTGAATATGATTTTGGGTGAACGGGCTGATACCGATGTCATCCGCCAGGGCAGAGACAAAGCTATTTCGGAAGCCACTATCCGCGTGGGTGAAAATTCAGAGCTGAAAGCACTGCTGGAAAAAAATGAAGTAGAATTCAGTGAGTATTTAATTCTCAGAAGGGAAATCAGGAACACCGGTAGCCGGGCCTTTATAAACGATACTCCTGTGAACATCAGCGTACTGAAGGCGGCCGGTGATTTATTGGTGGATCTTCATGGACAACATGATCATCAGCTATTGCTGAAGGAAGAAAATCATCTGGGAGTTATTGACGGTTTTGGAGAGGTAGATCCCGTGATGAAAGAATACAAAACGGAGTACAAGAAAATGACGGAGCTTCAGAAAGAGCTTCGAATACTTCGAAAAAGAGAAAACGAACTTCAGGAAAAAACAGAGCTCTACCGTTTTCAGGTTCAGGAATTAGAAGAAGCACGTTTAGGTGAAATTGATCTCGAGCAGCTGGAGTCAGAAATGAATCTACTGGATAATGCCGAAGTATTGGATCAAAAAGCGGGAGCTATTTCAGAGATGGAAGCTTCCGATGACGGTAATATCATTCAGCTGCTAAACTTCCTGAAACTTAATCTGGAAGATCTAGCCCGTATTGAGCCGGAGTTTAAAAACTATCTGGAAGAAATTAATGCAGCACGGGTCAGTGTCAATGAAGCCATTGCTTTTGCAGAGCGATATCGGAACAGCATCGAGTTCAACCCAAAAAGGCTGGAAGAACTGCGGCAGCGGCAGTCTGAGCTAAACCGACTTCAGAAAAAATATCAGCGGGACCTGCCTGAACTCATCAGTTATCTTCATGAAATTCAGCGTGAACTTTCCATAGCAGATAATTTTGATCTGGAAATTGAAAAGCTCGAGAATCAAATCCAGATGCAAGCCAAGAGGCTTAAAGAAAAAGCAACTCTGCTTCATGAAACACGCATCAGTATTGGGGAAAAGTTAGGCATCAAAATTCAGCAGGAATTGGAGAAAGTCGGTATCCCCCACGCAAACCTTGATGTGCGTGTAGACTGGCTGCTTTCCAACAATGGATTGATTGAAGTAAACGGAAAACAAATTGAATGCCATGAAAATGGCTGCGATGATGTGCGAATGTTCATCTCCACGAATAAAGGCGAAGAACCAAAACCGTTGGCTAAAATTGCTTCCGGTGGTGAAATCAGTCGGGTGATGTTAGCACTCAAATCGATCCTGGCCAAAGAGCAAAGTCTGCCAGTTATGATTTTTGATGAAATTGACACCGGAATTAGCGGGGAGATCTCTGAAAAGGTAGGAGCTTCCATGCGTAAGCTTTCCGAACATTGCCAGATTGTAGCAATCACTCATCAGCCACAGATAGCCAGCCAGGCCCATAAACACTACAAAGTAGCCAAAGGCGAAGAAGGGGGAAGAACGGTTACTCGTATCATCCCACTTTCTGATGAAGAGCATATCCACGAAATCGCCAGCTTAATGAGCGGAGCTGAAATATCAGAGTCAACACTTACCAGCGCCCGGGAATTGATTGAAAGAAATACTTTCAAGAATTAGGTGATAGTTTCAAGGTGATAGGTTTTAGTTCAGTTTACCCTAAAACCTAACACCTTGCCCCTAACTTCTATTTGACCAAAGTCATTTTATCGGAACCGAGCAGATATCTTTGTCCACTGGTAATTGCAATCACCTGATAGAAATAGATACCGGAAGGCTGATTTCTGAAATCCAGCTTAATTGAAGATTTTCCGGCAGAAGCATTCCCTGCAATTTCTTCAACCAATGCACCTTGTGCTCCATAGACTTTCACCTGGTACGAAATGGCTTCCGGTACCTCAAAGGATATATTTGTAGTGGGATTAAAAGGGTTGGGATAATTACTGTTTAACTTAAACCCTTCTGGAAGATCCGTTACAAATTCGCCGGATGTCGCTACTTCGTTCGCTCCTTCCGATATCCATTGACGGATTAATGAGATTTGATCCGCTGAAAGAGCTCCACCCTGTGGCATTCTAACCCCAAACTCCGGATTTGGCTCTATCTTATCTACCAAAGGACTAGCATCTGGTTGGCCGGGTATCACAATCAATTTATCGTATTGAGTACCTATACTTTCCATCGTGGCATTATAACTGGTAAGTGTAACCCCACTTTGCCCACCGTGACAGCTGGTGCAGCGGGAATTAAATATAGGCTGTATATCGTCATCGTAATCTACCTGAGCAAAAACCTCAGCGCTTGTACTGCAGAATATCAAAATCAAAAATGGTATCAACTGTTTCATAAGCTCTCTTTTTAGTGGATTGTTGACTTAAAATTACAATAATTTATTTAACATCAAACAATTATTTAGTCAAGGCTAAATATTAGATTTTCGTCAAATAAATCTACTTCTTTAAGAAAGGCTACGATATATAAGTTCCGCCGGATGGTAAGATTTAATATTCACCCCGTCTTTAATCTGATGCCGGCAAGAAAACCCCGGGGCACAAACCAGCGTCTCTTCTCTCTCTTTGAGTGATGGAAATAACACCAAGTTTCCTATTTCCTGAGATACCTCATAATGATCTTTCTCATAACCAAAACTGCCGGCCATTCCACAGCATCCCGTTTCCAGTACTTCTACGTCATAGCCTGAAGCCTCAAGAGCTGCTACGGTTGGATCATTTCCCACTAAGGCTTTGGCATGGCAATGTCCGTGTAAAGTCACATTCTGTTTTATGTTTTGGGGTGAAAGGCGATCTGCATTATTCGCTACAAACTCTTCAAACAAAAACGATTGTTTCGCCAGCTTTAGAGCTAGAGGAAGTTCCTTTTCAGAACACAACTCTAAAAATTCATCCCGAACGGTTAGTATTTCAGAAGGCTCAAGTCCTACCACAGGAATGCCAGCCTCAATATATTCCTCAAACTCGTTCAGCACTCTTTGGCATATCTCTTTGGCTTCCTCTAAAAATCCTTTCGAAAGTTGTGGCCGCCCCGTTTCCATGGCTTTTGGTATGATGACCTCATAGCCCATATTTTCCAGCACGTGCACAGCCGATTTACCAATCTCCGGATCATTATAGTTGGTAAATACATCTACAAAAAGGACCACCTTTTCGTCACTTTTAAGAGCGCCGTTTCTGCGATGCTTACTATACCAGCGCCGGAAAGGTTGATCAGCAAATTCGGGCAAATCCCGCCTGGAGTCGATTCCAAAAACTCTCTCCAATAACTGCTTCCCAATTCCTGATGCTGCCACCGCATTCGCTATTTTTGGGGTGATAGATGCCAGTGGGAATACTTTGGCTGCATCAGCAAAGAAACGTTCTTTTATAGTCGATCCCTTTTTCTTGTGCCAGCCATTCGTGAACTCCGCCTTCATTTTGCCCATATCCACATTGGCGGGACATTCACTTTTACAGGCCTTACAACTGAGGCATAAATCGAGAGCTTCCTTGAGTTCTTCGGATTCATATCCTTTAGGATCTTCCCCGGCAAAAACCTGTCGAAAAACATTAGCTCGTCCGCGGGTGGAATCTTTTTCGTCCCTAGTTGCCATATAAGAAGGACACATCGTGCCACCGCTTTCAGCTAGCTTCCTGCAGACTCCGGCTCCGTTACACAATTCCATTGCTGAACCAAAGTCTCCTTCTTTTCTCCAGGAAAATACTGTATCAGGTTTGGGCTTTTTATAAGATGGAGAAAACCTGAGATCGGCATCTACTGGTTTGGGCTTGACAATTTTACCGGAATTGAAAATATACTCAGGGTCCCAAATTTCTTTCACCTGTTGAAGCACCGGCAACATTTCTTCCCCTAAAATCTTTTTTATGTAGGGCGCCCGAACCCGACCATCACCATGTTCCCCGGAAAGCGATCCGTTGTACTTTTTGACCAGATCAGCTATTTCATCCGCCATCGCCTTCATCTTTTCCAACCCTTCTTTTTTGAAGAGATCGATCTGCGGACGAAGATGTAATTCCCCCACCGAAGCATGAGCATAGAACACACATTGTGTATCGTGCTTTTTGAGGATAGCGTTGAACTCATTGACATATTCAGGCAGGTCTTTCACACGGACAGCCGTGTCTTCACAAAAAGAAGGAGAACGACCGTCCTCGCCAAGTCCCATCAACAAACCAAGTCCTGCTTTTCGAAGATCCCAGACCCGCTTCATTTTATCCGCTTCGGCAATTATAGGGTATGCATAGCCAAGTGATTTTTCTTTCAGCTTTTCGGCTAAATGATTGGCTCTTTGGTGAAGCTGATCTAAATCATTGCCTTCAAATTGGGTGATCAGGATATATCGTGGCTCACCTTCTAAAAAGAATCTGTTTTTACGCTGCTCAATATTTCCTTTGGTTGCATCCATGATGATATGATCCACCAGCTCAACCGCCGCCGGTTCAAAACTCACAATATCCACGGCTGCCCGCATGGCTTCTTCCAGCGTTTCGAACTGAGGGACTACAACCAGTTTATGCTTATCCAGCGGACTCAAATCCAGCTTAGCCGAGACTGTCATCGCCAATGTCCCCTCGCTTCCACAAAGCAGTTCACAAAGATTGAAATTTCTTCCTTCGGGGTTGAAGGGCTGCATTTCACAAAGTTTATCTAAAGCATATCCCGTATTTCGTCGAATAATTTCTTTATGCGGATAGCTCTTTTCAATCAGCTCCCGGTTGCGCTCAATCAGCTTAAGCATAGAGCGATAGATGTGCCCTTCTAAGTTATCCAGCTTCTGCTTGGCTTCCAGCTCTTCCGGGGTGAGTGGTTTGAAGTGAGCGATGGATCCATCACTCAAAACAGCTTCGATTTCAAGCGTGTGTTCCCGGGTTGTTTTGTATTTGATGGAGAAAGATCCCGAGGAATTATTTCCGACCATCCCTCCAATCATACAGCGGTTGGTGGTGGCTGTATCAGGACCAAAAAGGAGCTGATGCTTTGCGGATTCCCGATTTAAGGTATCTCGGATTACTCCCGGTTGGACATGAGCTACTTTCGCTTCTGCATCTAAATTCAGGATGTCTTTCATGTGGCGAGACACATCCATAATTATCCCTCCGCCGGTGGTTTGTCCGGCCAGACTGGTCCCTGCACTTCGGGCGGTAATGCTAAACTTTTTCTCGTTGGCTTCCCGAACTAATCGCTGGATATCTTCCCCTGATTTAGGAAAAGAAACACCTTTTGGAAGCTCCTCATATAGCGAAGCATCCTGCGCATAAAGCTGTCGGGTAAGTAGGTCTCGTTGAATCAAAAAACTCCTGTATTTGGGAACAGGAGTTTGAGGTTAATTTCAATGAATTTCAATAATAAATGTGGATTAAATGGAATTCTTGTTCCGCCGCTCGGCTGCGAAACCAGTGTTTGAGGCAGAGCCTCTGGCAAGCATTACGGAGCAGAGCTCCGTAACGAGGTTCTTGGTTCTTGGTGAGTAGATCTTAGTTCTCGGCAATCCAGCCAGAAATAATGTCTAAAAACCCATCTATAAACTCTTTATCCAGCATGGCATATTCTGAAGCCATTCCGGTGTTTGCTTTTTGGAATAGGTGGTTGGCTTCCGGCAGGACTTTCACTTCATAGCTAATTCCGGCCGTTTTTAACGCTTCTTCAATTGGCGCTCGGTTCATTTCTTCGGTGACCTGCGTGTCTTTTTCTCCAAACACGACCAACACCGGGATATCTAATTCTACAAGATCTTCAGCGGGATCATAAAAGAGCAACGACTTGGTCTGCGGAGCGCCATAGTAAGTAACCAGTTGTTGAACCTGTTGCTGAACAAAAGTATCCACATCCGGAATTCCGGTTTTGCGCTCTTCGGGAAGCTTCTCCAATATAGATTTATAGTGATTCATATATGCCTTTTTTGCTTCCTCTACGCCTGATTCATCCCGGATTGCTGCCATCAACTCCTCCCGAAGATCAATTTCTTTTTCTACATCTTCTTCATCGTGAATCCCTTCCCCAAAACCTTGTTTCACTTGAAAACGAAGGATGTCTTTGAGTGGAAGTCCTGTTGAAGCCATCAAAATAAGCTGATCTACCGACTCATTTTCTGACGCCACTTTTCCGGCAACTACTCCGCCCTGACTGTGCCCCAGCAGAACGATCTCGCCAAAATTGTAGGCATTCATTTCACTAAGATGAGCAATAATCGATTCCACATCACCGGCTAGCATCTCCAGCGTGGTATTCATAAAGTTTCCGGTAGACTCCCCCATCTGTCGATCATCATATCTAAAACTGGCGATACCGTTGTTCTTTAAATGCTCAGCCATTTCCGCAAATATCTTGAACTCAAAAATATTGGAATCCCGGTTTTGAGCACCGCTTCCTGAAATCAGAATCACCAATGGAGCTTGCCCTTCACCCTCGGGATAGACCAGAGTGCCACCTATCTCTACTCCATCGCCTTGAATAACTAAGTCTGTTCCCTGCCCCGGTGCGGGTTCATCGCTGGTTAATTGTTTTTTAATTTCAAACGGAAAGGAAGCCGGGCCCTGAGAATAGGTTCCTGTAATTAAACTATCAGAACTAAAAGTCCCTTCAAAAACACCATCACCCGAACCGGTAAAAAAGGCGAATCGAACTGAATCTCCATCCTGTTCCACTATAGTTAGGTTCAACCCCATTGCTCCTTGCTGGGGAATATTGAGAGTGCCTGAAAAAGCACCCGCTTCTTTTTGTATGTCGAATTCCACAACCAGTTGTTGTGCCTGTATGTTAATAGCTCCTTTCCACTCACCCTCAATCGTTTGCTGAGCAAAAAGTGCTGAACTCCAGGTGATTAATGTGGCCACCAAAATCAATTTTTTCATCTCTACTCTCCCTTTGATTCTAACTTTTTGAATTCGGTATATGAATAGATAAGAGGCACCAGCACCATGATTGCTATAGATATCCCAAAGATAATGGCATTCACTCCTTCTGAGAAAACAAGCTTGGAGACTACAATGATGATCCCTCCCACCATCCAGATTTTACTTCCCAGGCGATGCGTCTTCTTCCATACAATTGGGCTTTCCAGTGTCCATGGGGTTCTCAACCCAATAAAATAATTGGGCTTCACGCTGTTCATATAATTCCCAAAGCCGATGAACAAAATTCCAACAGCAATAGAGACATACGAGTTTATATCAATGTCGGAACCGGTGACGATGAGCATCATTATGCTATACAAACCTACCATGAATAATGCTAGCACCAAACGGATAGCTGCTATGGGTTTTTGTGTTTCTTCTATTCTCTTCTTCGGATCAATTCCGGGCAGGAAAAGCAAACCCAAATAAATCACTAACCCCAAAGCTGGGAGCATATACAGGATAATCCATTTGGGACCGAAGTCGTCTGCCTCCCCCTGGAGATTAAAGTGCGTAGGAACGGTATCAGGCACCCGATCCGAAAGAATAAGAGAGACTACAAATGGGGCCAAAAGAAGAATTAATATCGGCCACTCTTTTTTCATCGCTTTCAGCATATTCATAGTCGAAATTATTTGTCGTTCATGAGTTTAAACAACCACTGGGTCACATCTTCAAGGCCCGTTGTGTTCAGTGAATAATAAATGAACTGTCCTTTTCGCTCGGTGTCTACCAGTCCTGCTTGCTTCAATATTTCAAGGTGATGAGAGATACTAGGTCTCGATATATCGAACGCTTCGGCAATCTCCCCTGCTGAAAGATCTTTGTCTTGCAGCATATCCAGGATTTCCCTCCGGGTGGCATCATTAAGTGCTTTAAAGAATGTATTCATTTAGATATTTAGATAACTATCTAAATAATAATTAAAAATTCGAGTAGTTCAAAAATTTGGTCTAATCTGTTTTATAGGATTATCTCATTTCGCGGCGTATGCCTGAAATCTGGATGTTAGTCCTTTATCAAGAGCTGATTTTAATACTACCATCCAGATCCCTGCCTTCGCAGGGATGACTTAATTCGAGGTAGTTGCCTTTTTTCAGATCCCGCGTCAAGTGCGGAATTATACATGTTAGATAATTCGATGACAGTTTTTTAGTTAAGGTACTTACTCAACAAGCGTTCGACCTCTTCTGTCTTTGCTGAATCAAGTTCAGCACAGGCTTCCTTCAACAAGGAGAAGGACGCGTTGATAAGATTTCTACGCTTTAACCCGGCATAAATGCCTTTAACAGGTTCGGACAAGTCTCTCCTTGAGAAGGAGAGATTTAGAGAGGTCGGAGTATAGGGCTTGGAATAGTTGCCGGGCTGTGCAACCTTCTTAGTTTTTAACTTTGGGCGTAAAGAAATAACTCAGAGATAGACCCGAATGTTCTTGGGCCTTAATCAAGCCAAAGCTCCTACAGCGAAATTAGCTTCTACTTTTTTAACGATTTCATCGCCGATGGCAAGTCCGGCGGTAGCTGCGGGACTTGGTGCATTCAGTACATGAATTTGACGATCTACTACTTCGAAGTAGAAGTCATCCAGGATCTCGCCATTGGGTTGAAGTGCCATTGCCCGTATTCCGGCTGGAGAAACTTTGAGGTGTTCTTCCTTAACTTCAGGAATCAATTTCTGTAATCCTTGAACGAATGCTTTTTTAGAAAATGAGCGCTTGTATTCATCCAGTCCCATGCGCCAGTGCTCTTTGGCCATTTTCCAGAAGCCCGGAAAATTAAAGGTCTCTGTAGTATCTTTTAGGTTGAAAGACAGCTTGTTATAGCCCTCTCGCTTGAAGGCAAAAACGGCATTGGGTCCGCATTCAATTCCTCCCAAAGCCATTCGGGTAAAGTGAACTCCCAAAAATGGAAATTCAGGATTGGGCAATGGATATATTAAATCTTTGACGAGGTATTCAGCTTCAGGTTTTAACTCGTAATATTCGCCTTTGAAAGGCACAATTTTTACCGGGGAATGAACACCCGCAAATTTGGCAACGTGATCGGAATAGAGTCCCGCACAATTCACCAGGAATTGTGTTTTAATTTTCTCGCCCCCAGCTTCAACTATAACTTCATTTCCTTTATTCGAAATATTTGAAACAGCACTATTGAATTGAACTTTTCCATTTCCTTCTTCAAGTAGACGCATCAATACACTGCACATTCCGGCATAATCAACAATACCTGAGCAAGGTACATGGATGGCGGCTACTCCTTTTACGTGAGGTTCAAGTTCATTAAGGCGTTTGGCATCAATCAACTCAATGCCTTCAATTTCATTTTTTAGTCCCCGTTCATAAATCTCTTTTAGTTTGGGAATCTCTTTCTCTTCAGATGCCACAATTACCTTGCCACATACTTCAATGGCAACGTCATGTTTTTTGCAAAACTCAACCAGCTGGTGCCGGCCATCCACACAGTTTTTAGCCTTATAGCTTCCCGGTTTGTAGTAGATCCCGGAATGGATAACTCCGGAATTTTTTCCTGTTTGGTGAGCGGCAACAATATCCTCTTTTTCTAAAACAAGGATTTTTGCATCAGGATATTTCAGTGATAATTTATAAGCGGTAGAGAGCCCTACTATTCCAGCTCCAACAATAGTAAAATCGTACATCATGGCTCAAAGATATCATTTATACATAAAAAAAGAGCCCTCAAATTTTTGAGGGCTCTTTTAAGTTTTATCCGATTAGGTTTTAACTATTGCCATTAGCAAAGTCTTCCCAATCTAATTCACCCTGAGGACGACCAATTTGAGAAGGAACACTACCACCGTCAATTGATGTATCGATATCGTCAAGTCGGTCATAGCGACGCATATCTACCCATCGGTGTCCTTCACCCCAAAGAGAGTAACGACGTTGCTTCAACACTTCGTCAATAATTGAGTCTTCATCAACAGGGCCTGTATAGGCACCAACTCCCCAAATAGTTCTGATAGTATTTAAAGCAGTTACTGCATCAGCAAGATTTGTTGCTCCACCTAATCGAGCGTTTGCTTCAGCATATATAAGAATGAGTTCTTCATTTCTTATGAATGGCATATCAGATGTTGCCGAAGCATACTTAGCAATTTGGTAATTTGCTGTGAGGCCTGAGATATCTGCGCTAGTAGCTGGGTTTGTTCGCTGCTCAAACATACGATCTATCCTTAAATCCCCTGCATCTGCTTCATTTATATGCGTTGGGCTGGGTACCATCAAGAGGTTTTGATCGGCATCAGGTACATAATAATATGGGTTGAATTGATCATTTCCTCCAGCAAAGGTATGTGCAGGACCTACCATCAGGTCAGCCTCTGTAGATGCATTCAGATTTAGGAATGAATCACCCAGAGCATCCAATGCATCTTGCCACTCCCCATCATAAATGGCTAGCCTTGCTGCAATAGCACGGTTTACTTCCAACATTGTAGCTGGTGTATTAAAGCCAGAAAAGCCATCTGTCAGTTCAAAATTGAAACTGCTTCCAGCATTCTGAAGCTGAGTTGCTCCATTATCAAGAATAGTTCTGATTTCGCCAAGAGCTTCATCATAACCAAGAAATGCCCCCGGTTCTAATGGTTCACTAAACGATACATCAACTCTGATTCCACCTTGATACTGATGTAATAAAGGAAACTGAAATTGATATCCTTTAATGGTATTGGCAAAACCAAGATATCCATTCTTCTGAGTATCGGTTACACTATTTGTGTTATTGATCGACTCAATCAGAAGGTTAGCTTGTCGTATTGCACCATATGGAGCTTCATATCCACTAGCATCAGCGAAGAAATTAGGATTTTGTTCTGCATCAATACTTCTGGTTGGTAGCTGTAACCAATCAATGGCAAATGTTGGGTCCGAAGTGTTGATGTAATATAGCTCGCGACTCATGGTCCCTGTTAAAGACCACCAATCAGCAGTGCCATTATTATAGTTTCGGTGAACTGATTCAAGGCCAACTACTAAATCTTGTAATTCACCAGGACTTGCGTTGTTAAGAACACCGGTTGTACTTGGGCTGTTTGGGTCAACAACCTCATCTACTTCAAGCAGATCACAGGAAATTGACATAAAAATCAATCCTGTTACTATAAATGTAGTTTTTATTAATCGTTTCATAATAATTTCCTTTTGAGTTTATAGGTCAACTTTTACGCTGAAAAGCACTTTCCGCGAGGTTGGGTAAGGTGTAATATCCACCCGTTGTGCCAGCGCACTTCTACCTGTTGCATTCACTTCAGGATCGTACCCATTGTAGTCTGTGAACATCAGAAGGTTAGTTCCTGATACTCCAACTCGCACGCCACTTAGCGTATTACCTACCGTTTTTTCTAAGAATGATGAGGGAACGGTGTAGTAAAGAGAAGCTTCTCTAAGTTTCACATAAGAGGCGTCTTTCATGAAAGAAAGGGTTCCTCCTTCACGCTGAACAACTTCATCATTGCTGTTAAAGTAATCAGCTGTATTTCCAGCTCCATCCGTCAACAATTGGGAGAGATTAATACCTTCTCCTCCTTTACTCCAATGCACGAGCAGACTTGCTCTAAAGTTTTTCAGGAAGGTAAAGTCGTTGGAAAATGACATCTGAAAATCGGGCTGTAAGTCACCCACTATTTCACGTTCAGCTTGCCCTGGTACAAAACCATAAATCCCTGTTGGTGAAACACCTTCTTCTAATCTGGCTGCACCGAAGGTTGGTGAAGCATAGAACGTATTTGTTTGAGCAGGAATAATTAGATCTGTCAACTCAGTGTCGTTCGTCCACCAAAGTATGCCGGAGTTCCATGTAAAGTCACTGTTTTGAACCGGTATAACATTCAGTCCAATTTCAGTACCTACATTTTCCATCTCAGCAGCATTGGTAGTTATGGTACCCACACCAGTTGATGGCGAAGGAACTAACGGTAAAATCAGGTCTTCAATGGTTTTATTGTATTGCGTAAACTCAAGTGAGACTCGACCCTCAAACAGGGAAAGGTCAACACCATATTCTATTTCTTTGGCTCTTTCCGGTTTCAAGTCAGGGTCAACGTCTGTTCCTGGGGCAACTGCACCACCAGAGGAACCAATGTTTGTTCCACCTAAACTTGAAAAGATAGCACCAAAGTTTGGCAGGCCACCTGTTTCACCATAAGCTACGCGCAACTTAAGCTGACTGACGTCCTCTACTGTCCAGAAGTCAAAATTTGTCAGGTTTGCCGCGAGAGAAGCTTTAGGGTAAAAATAGAACTCACTTTCATCTAAGTTCAGTGTTGACTTGTCCCATCGGCCACCAACAGTAGCAATCAGTTGATCAGCAAAGTTGATCTCTTCCTGAAGAAAAACACCTAAATCAGTAACCTCGGTGAAGTTCTGATTGGCTGTAACCTGAGCTGCATTCCCAACATTTGTTTGCCCAGGCAATAAGCCTTGGCCTCGAATTCGATCGAGTGAAATGCTTTGATCGTAGCGGGAAACACCTGCCTGAGTACTTAAGTCGAAATTGCCCAGATCGGTTCCCACGGTTGTATTAAATAAAAATACTGCCTGCAAGTTAGTATTAAGCACTTCTTGCGTTGTATGAATTACGTCACCGGGATTGATAGCCGCGGTACGCTGAAACTGCATAAATTCCGGAAAATAAATAATGGAATTAGCATTGGTATAATCAAGGCCTCCATCAACCTTAAGGCTGGCAAGGGAGGATTCATTTTGAAATAAATCTGCTTCTAATGCTACAGACTGCAAGAAGCGATTAACTTCCTGATTATTTGTTGCCACATCAATTAATCGAAGCGGGTTCTCACCAAAATATGGAGTATCAGGATAGGTACCATCCGGGTTTTGCTTAATAATATTATACGCATAGTTAGGATGTGCGGATAAGGAGTAACCTATCGACCCTCCGGTATTATTCTGGTTACCAGTGAAACCCCTGTCACTATCCGTATAAATGTAATTCGAATTGCTGGAAACGCGGAATCTTTGTGTTATTGAATGATCAATATTTGCTCGAATTGAGTTTCGCTCAAATCCGGTTTTTTTAATTATTCCGTCCTCAACATCAATACCACCTGAAATGTAATAGCGTGTTTTTGAGTTTCCACCTGATACACTCACCTGAGTATTATTTATTAGGCCAGTATTTCCATAAACCTCTTTTTCAAGATCTTTTACATTACCAGCAGCTTGTGCGTCATTAAGCCTTTGTCGTTCCCGAACTGCAGCAGCAGAACCAGCACCGTAGAAAGCATCTATTCTTTCCTCAGTCCAATCTGTTCTGCCAAGCAAATTTAAGGCATTGTTAAAACCTACTTCCTGCTTAATGGATACCTGAGTTTCTCCGGCAACACCTTGTTTGGTGTTAATAATGATTACACCAGCATTAGCTCTGGCACCATAAATAGCAGCAGCAGAAGCCCCTTTTAGTACTTCAATACTCTGAATTTCATCAGGGTTTATATCAGCAAGTCGGTTTGCAACATCATCCTGACTATTTCCACCGGCACCACTTACAGCAGAACGTCCGGTAGTAAGAAATTCATTATTCACATATACACCATCAATAATATAAAGTGGCTGAGAACCTCCGGCTCCCAAAGTACTTACTCCACGAAGCTGAACATTAAACCCACCACCTGGAGCTCCACTATATGATGTGATTTGCACTCCGGGAATCTTTCCCTGTAAGGCGTTATCAATGGTCTCCGGTTGTGTTCGCTCAGCTATATCTTCAGCTGAAATTGAAGCCACTGAATTTGCCAAGTTTGCCCTTTTAACAGAAGAGGCTAAACCCGTAACAACCAGTTCTTCAAGATTAGCAACATCAGCGCGCATCTCGACATCGAGGGTAACTTCCCCACTTGTGCCTGATACATCTACATTCTGAGTGACGTAACCAATAGAAGAAAATCGTAAACTAGTCTCACCTGAGGGTAATTCAAGAGTGTATTCTCCTTCAATATCTGTTGAAGTACCTGTATTGGTATTAGCGTCAAAAATAGTGACACCAACTAAGGTTTCTCCGGTTGCGGCATCTGTTACCGTACCGGATACTGTGTACTGAGCTATTGCTACCTGTGCACAAAAGAGTGTGACAGAAAGAACAGCCAGAAATCGTATATAGTAGCTTTTTTTCATTGTGTTCTCGTTTGGTTAGTAGTTAATTATGATCATTCTGAATGGAGATATGAAGCTTTCTCCGAACGACCATATGCTTATAAAAAATCATTAATAATTAATAAAAAATTAAACAATGACTGGTTCCACACAAAATAACATATTTAAACACAATTGCACGTAGATTCTAATGCGTTAATATCATGGCTTTAATTACTTAGATTTCTATTACTTAACACTTCAGGCTCAATCTATATCATGAGCTCACCCATTCACTTCATCTGTCTTAATCATACAAATTGTAGTGGAATCCTTTTTCCTTGGCTATTCCCCTTTTTTGAGAACTAAATCGTATCTTTATTGATTGTACTGTTATAATTCACATAAGCATTTTATGATCTACTTAAGAACTGCCTGTTCAGTTTTATTTTTAACAGCATTATTTGTTTCCTGTAATTCTAACGTCAGGGAAAATCCGCGTGATTTAACGGAAGAAGAGCAACGAATTGATAGTGTAATCTGGAATTCAAGTTTTCAAGACCTGGATGGAAATGAAGTTACCATTGCTGACCTTGAAGGAAAGGTGGTCCTAATTGATTTCTGGGAAACCTGGTGCGGACCTTGCTTACAGGTTTTTCCGGCTATGGACTCTCTACAGAATGAATACCCTGATGACTTTGTTGTATTAGCAGTGAACCTAACTAGTTCTGATACCATCGAGGAAGTTCGATCTTTTAAAGAGAAAAACGATTATGAGTTTGAGTATGTAGCCGATGCTAATGGAGTTGGCGATCAAGTAATATCCCTTGGCATCCCCTTTAAGGTATTTGTAGATCCACAGGGATATTTAATCAAAGCCGAACTTGGATTAACTGGCAGGGATTATCAAGACACCAAAGAAATTATAGAACAAAACAAAACATCATAGATATATGCCACAAGTAAAAGAACAAGAAAAACTAGCTTACAAAGTAAAAGATATTTCTCAGGCCCATTACGGTCGTCAGGAAATTGAACTCGCTGAAGCGGAAATGCCGGGATTGATGGCCATCCGTGAAGAGTACAAAGAAGAACAGCCTTTAAAGGGAGCTCGAATTGCTGGATGCCTCCATATGACTATCCAGACCGCGGTACTTATTGAAACTTTAGTTGACCTGGGCGCTGATGTAACCTGGTCTTCCTGCAACATTTACTCTACACAAGATCACGCTGCAGCCGCTATTGCTGAAGCCGGCATCCCCGTTTATGCCTGGAAAGGAATGACGGAAGAAGAGTTTGACTGGTGTATCGAGCAAACTCTTTTCTTCCCTGACGGAGAGCCTTTAAATATGATCCTTGATGATGGCGGTGACCTGACTAACATGGTCTTGGATCGCTACCCTGAATTAGTTGATGGTATCAACGGAATTTCTGAAGAAACTACCACAGGTGTTCTTCGCCTGATTGAACGTGAGCGAAAAGGCACACTTTCTCTTCCTGCGATTAATGTTAACGACTCTGTTACAAAATCTAAGTTTGATAACAAGTATGGCTGCCGTGAATCTGCAGCTGATGCTATCCGTCGTGCCACTGATGTAATGATGGCTGGAAAAGTAGCCGTTATTGCAGGTTATGGCGATGTAGGGAAAGGAACCGCTGCTTCACTGCAAGGCGCCGGAGCCCGTGTGATTGTAACTGAAATCGATCCGATTTGTGCGCTTCAGGCTGCAATGGATGGTTTTGAAGTGAAGACGATGGACAACGCCGCTGAAGAAGGCGATATTTTTGTAACCGCCACAGGTAACAAAGACATCATTAAAGACCGTCATTTCAAAAAAATGAAAGACAAAGCCATCGTTGGAAACATCGGTCACTTTGACAATGAAATTGACGTAGCTTGGTTGAAGCAAAACGCGAAAGAAGAGAATATTAAACCACAGGTTGATCTCTTCACCATGAATGACTCTGGTAAGCAGGTTGTATTACTTTCTCAAGGTCGCTTAATGAATCTTGGGAATGCAACAGGCCACCCTTCTTTTGTAATGAGTAACAGCTTTGCTAACCAAACTCTTGCACAGATAGCACTATGGAATCGTCCGGAAGAATTTGAGCCGGGTGTACACGTACTGCCTAAATCTTTAGATGAGAAAGTAGCGAGACTACACCTGTCCAAAATTGGTGTAGAGCTTGAAACACTTACTGAAGAACAAGCCGACTATATCGGTGTTCCGATTACAGGACCTTACAAATCAGATCAATACCGCTATTAAGATAAGTAGCTGACGATACTGATCTGTTTGATCAATTTTAATCCCACATTATTCATTTAATGTGGGATTTTTTTATTTATTCTTTTCGTGGAAGTATTCAGCAGCTTCATCCAGTGTACGGAAGTGATTAAATACTTTAATCAGTTGTGTTACCATTAACAGACTTTCAATCTTCTTATCTGCCTGACAAATAACCAATTCGCCACCAGCATTTTTCATAGTTGTCAGCCCGCCAATCAAAATCCCAAGTCCTGAAGAGTTGATAAACTTCACTTTTCCGAGATCGACGATAATATCTTTTTTATCGTTTTCAATGAGTTCGTGGAGCTCGTTCCTGAATTCCTCTGCATCAGGTCCGCCCATTAAATTCCCCTTAAACGTAATCACCACACAATTGTACCGTTCCGAAATGTCGTATTTCATAATCTTGATGCTTGTTTTAAAATGAAACTAAACAAACTAAAAAGTGGCATAAAAATCCACTCATCAATATTAAAGTTATAGTTTTGATATCAGATATTTTCTATTAGCTTATTTTGGCTACAGAATTGGGTACAAATGCTTCAGTATTATTGTCTATCGTCATAATCAAAGCACTTTCTTTAGCTAAGGGTATTTTTGGGGATTATAAATAGGTAATCCCTATAACAATCAGTGGCGTACAATTGGAGATTAGAATGGGGAAGCAGGAAGCGTCAGAGCTATTAAAGCAACGGGAAGCTGAATTAAGTGTAATCAACAGCATCCAAAAAGCACTGGTTGCCGAAACCAGTCTTAAAGGGATTTATGATTTGGTAGGGGGAAAAATCCGGGATTTGTTTGATGCTCAAATTGCTTCCTTATCTACCTTTGACTTTGATAACAACACAGAAGTATTCCATTACATCTTTGAGGATGGTGAGCGCTATTATCTTGATCCCCGGCCTATTGATACCTTTCGGCAAATACTAATCGACAATCATCAACTGATATACCTTGCTGAAGATGTTGATGCAAAGTGGACGGAGTTAACCGGAGAAGAGCCTTCTGTAATTCCGGGGACTAAACTCACCAAATCAGCACTATACGTTCCAATGACGATTGGAAGTGAAGTTCGTGGCTATGTTAGTCTTCAGAATGTAGATCGTGAACATGCCTTCAGCGAGTCGGATGTTCAGCTGCTCAGCACCATCACAAATAGTATAAGTGTGGCTCTGGAAAATGCCCGGCTCTTTGACGAAACCGAACAGCGGAATGCTGAACTGGCGGTAATCAACAGTGTACAGCAGGGGCTTGTAGCCGAAATGGATCTTCAGGGCATTTACGATCTGGTAGGCGACAAAATCCGCGACCTTTTTGACTCACAGGTTACCGTGATAGCTGAGTTTGATGTAGAGAATAAAATAGAACATTTCCATTATGTATTTGAAGATGGGAAACGGTTTTATCCCGACCCAAGGAAATTTGATGGCTTACGCGATGCCCTTATTTCTACTCAAGAATTAATCCATATTAATGACAACGCAGCTAAAACGATTAAAGAATATGGAGCAAGTGGCGAGGCGGCTCCGGGTACCGTGTTCCCCGAATCCATGGTTTATGTACCCCTCATTTTGGGGGATAAAGTCCGTGGCTATGTAAGTCTTCAAAATTTAGATCGCGAATTTGCTTTTAGCGATTCAGACGTCCGCTTATTGAGTACGCTTGCCAACAGTATGAGTGTGGCTCTGGAAAATGCCCGGCTGTTTAATGAAACGGAGCAGCGAAATGCAGAACTGGCCGTAATTAACAGTGTTCAGCAAGGACTTGTAGCTGAAATGGATATGCAGGGGATTTATGATTTAGTAGGTGAAAAAGTCCGTGTTCTATTTGATGCCCAGGGGGTGATCATTGCAACCTTCAATCATGAAACGGAGCAAGAACATTTTCAATACGCTTTTGAGAATGGGGAACGGGTTGAGCCCAGCCCCCGACCGTATGATAAAATTCGGAAGCGACTTATCAGCACCCAAAAGCTGATTAACATCGAGGAAAATGCTAAGGAAGCCTACACTACTATTACCGGAGAAGCTCCACAGGCCGTTCCGGGAACCACCTTCCCAAAATCGATGCTATATGTCCCTCTTAAGGTTGGGGATGTTGTTCGTGGATACGTAAGTCTTCAAAATATTGATAAAGAACATGCTTTTAGTGACTCTGATGTTCGCCTTTTAAGCACGCTTGCCAACAGCATGAGTGTGGCACTTGAGAATGCCCGCCTCTTTAATGAAACGGAACAGCGTAATGCAGAATTAGCTGTAATCAATAGCGTGCAGCAGGGACTTGTAGCTGAGATGGATATGCAGGGGATTTATGACCTTGCCGGAGATCAGATCCGTAAGGTCTTTGATGCTCAGGTGGTAGGCATCTATACCATTAATGTAGAAGAAGGAATGGAATACTTTAAGTATCTCTATGAAGATGGAAGCCGAATTTATCCATCTCCCCGAAAACTCGATAAGGTTAGAGAACAGCTCATAGAAACCAAGGATCTCATACTTATTAATGAGGATCTTTCTGCCAAAGTTGAAGAAATTACAGGGAAAGTTGCGAAGGCTGTTCCCGGCACCAAACTGCCAAAATCTATCCTTTTTGTTCCAATGGTGGTTGGCGACATGATTCGCGGTTATGTTAGTCTTCAAAATCTGGATAAGGAGCACGCTTTCAGCGACTCCGATGTGCGATTGCTCAGCACGCTGGTGAATAGCATGAGTGTTGCTCTTGAGAATGCCCGGCTTTTCAATGAGACGAACCGACTGCTTGCCGAAACTGAACAACGAAATGCTGAATTGGCTGTCATCAACAGCGTACAGGAAGGCTTGGTGCGGGAAATGGATATGCAGGCTATTTACAGCCTCGTTGGGAATCGAATATGTGAGGTACTGAATACTCAAACCATGCTCATCCGAACCTTCGATCATGATAAAGAAATTGAAGCCTGGGAATACGCTATCGAAAATGGAGAGCGACTTTATATAGAACCCCGTCCGTTTATTTGGGCCAACAAGCACCTCATCAAAACCAAGGAAGCGTTACTAATTAATGAAGACTACATAGACACCGCAAAGAAATATGGGGATACCGAAAGCGGTGTAACGAAAGGCCTGGCTCCTAAATCAGCTATCTTTGTGCCCATGATTGTTGGTGATAAAGTTATGGGATCCATCAGTTTGCAAAATGTTGAGAAAGAGCATGCCTTCAATGAATCTGATGTAAGATTACTCACAACACTTACCAACAGTATGAGTGTGGCCCTGGAAAATGCCCGCCTCTTTAATGAAACCACCCGATTACTTGCAGAGACTGAACAACGTGCTGCTGAGCTTCAAACCGTAAATAGCATCAGTAAGGCGATTGTAGCCCAGTTGGAAGTGGATGCTTTATTTAAGCTGGTTGGTGAAAAAATGCGAGATACTTTTAAAGCGGATATTGTATATCTCGCGATCCATGACCGGAAATCGGACATGCTTCATTTCCCTTATTACTACGGGGATAAAGCTGAATCCCGTCCATTTGGAAATGGGATTACCGAGAAAATTATTACCAGCAAAGAACCGTTGCTTGTAAACCATGATCTGGATGAAACCTACGACAAGATCAAGGCCGAGAAGAAAGGTGAAATGGTGGAGTCCTATCTCGGGGTTCCAATCGTAGCCGGCAAGAAATCACTGGGCGTAATCAGTGTGCAAAGTAAAGAACAGGAAAATCGGTTTAGTGAATCAGATCTTCGCCTCCTCTCCACTATCGCCGCTAATGTAGGTATTGCCGTTCAAAATGCAGAGGCCTATCAAAAACTTCAGTCTGCCTTAAATGATTTACGTGCCGCTCAGGAACAATTGGTACAACAAGAGAAGCTGGCATCATTAGGTCAGCTTACCGCAGGAATTGCACACGAGATAAAAAACCCTCTCAACTTTGTAAACAACTTTTCAGATTTAAGCATTGAACTTATTGCTGAAGTCCGTGAAGAGCTCGCCAAGTTTAATGAGAAATCAGAGGATGTAGATGATATCCTGAATGATATCGAGATGAACCTCAAAAAAATTCACCAGCATGGCACTCGTGCCGATGGTATCGTGAAATCCATGCTTCAGCATTCCCGCGGCGGAAGCGGAAATATGGAGCCGGTAGATTTAAATCAGTTGGTAAAAGAATATGTAAACCTTGCCTTTCATGGGATGCGGGCAAGTAAGAATCCTATCAACGTAGATATTGATGTACAGCTTGAAGATAACGTCGGAAAAGTGCCGATGATCTTTGAAGACTTCAGCCGGGTGATCCTGAACTTATGTAATAATGCTTTTGATGCCATGAGGGATAAGCTGAAAGCGCTCAAAGATTCCGACGAAAATTATAAGCCAAAGCTCACGGTAACTACAAGCAAAGCAGGTAACTCCATTACCATTCTTGTAGAAGATAACGGGCCGGGAATTCCGGAGCATCTTAAAGCACAGGTTCTTCAGCCATTCTTTACTACCAAAAAAGGAACCGAAGGTACCGGCCTCGGTCTTTCCATCACAAACGATGTTATAAAAGCCCATGGCGGGGAGTTAGACCTCTCCTCCGAAGCCAGTAGCGGAACTACATTCATTATTAAGATTCCACAAAGCTAATTATTGATGGAAGTCTTTAAGATGAACGTATTAGATGAAGCTTATGAATAATTTATTTCTTTTCCTTATTTGCTTCTTATGGACTCCTTCAGCTCAGGATTCATCGGTCGTTGAGCTATCAAAAAATATGTTTGAGAGTCATCAAAGATTAAATCTTGCTTCACTGGATGGATGGATTTTTAAAGAGGGAAATTCCCCTAACAGAGCTGATCCGGAACTCGATGTTTCAGATTGGAAGTCTTTCCGGCCGGTAGAGTTGTCTGCAGAAATGGAAGATGGAACCGGTCGTCTGGAGGGTTGGTTCAGGATTTCCTTTAAACTTGACAGCACCTTCTCTGGAATGCCGCTTGCTATCAGTCGGGATTTATGGGCAGCGACTGATATTTATTTAAATGGAAAGTTATTCCATTCCTTTGGGGATACTGGAAATCCCTATTCCGCCTACAATCCTTACCTCGAGTACCCGGTACCCATTGAATTAGAAATTGGAAAGGAATACATCATGGCAGTTCATTTCGTTGATTATGAGACCACTTTTACTCAGCGGGAATTACGGTTGAAACCGGTATACCTTAAAGACTTCCTTAATCTGACTGGCCCGGAGTATGATGACTTTGTAACCAATGACAGACGCTCGGCATATGTTTTTGGCGCCCTGACCATATCCATCAGTTTTCTGCTCTTTTTCCTTTTCTGGTTGCTCGTATTTCTGAATCCGAAGCAGAGCATTTTTAAGTGGATCGCCTGGATGACCACCTTTACCCTATTGGCGGCAATCGGAAGCTTCTTCCAATTTTTCAATGAACTAAGCTATACCGAGGAAAAAATACGGTTCATCATCGTCATATCTTTACAGCCTATTTCCACCATATTCGGCTTGTTAATCCTTGAATGGTTGTTAACCTCCAGGGTTTCAACCTTTGTTAAGTCTCTGGTAGTTGCCATTTTGGTGACTAACTTATTCGCTCATTTATTCTCCATATCCTGGCCTTTTGGGGTCGCCTTCTTTACGATGATCGGATATTATACCTATCTGATTGTTCAATATAAAAACCAGATTAAGGGTTCTTTATGGGCGGTGGTAGCGGCCATGATATTCCAGGTGGTCGTAGCCTCTATATATATAACGGTCCATAAATATTCCTTGGATCTTTTCAATGAGTACGACAAACTCATGACTTCCATGCTTCAGCTGGGGACCCCTTTATTGCTATTGGGCTATATATCTATTCGATTCAGGGAAACGCTCGATTCCGTTAAGGAAGAAGCAGATAAAGTGCTTAAAGTTACAGAGGAGAAGAAAGAGCTTCTACAGAATCAGAATTTGATTCTTGAACAACAGGTAGAGACTCGCACCAAAGAGCTTAAAGATTCTCTTGAGGAACTCAAAGCAACACAGGATCAACTCGTTCAACAAGAAAAACTAGCTTCCCTCGGCCAGCTTACCGCAGGTATCGCCCATGAGATTAAAAACCCGCTGAATTTTGTGAATAATTTTTCCGATTTGAGCATAGAGTTGATTGAGGAGACAAGGGAAGAGCTGTCAGCTTTCAGACGTCAGCTCTCAGAGGGAAAAAATGCCGATATAAATCAGGAAAATTCCCCCTTTGAAGGGGGACGGGATTTATCCGCTGATCAATCACCGGGGGATGTAAGCCATCTGGATGAAGCCCTTGAAATCCTCAACGACATCGAAACCAACCTCCGCAAAATCCACCAGCACGGCACACGCGCCGACTCTATTGTTAAATCCATGCTGGAGCATAGCCGGGGCGGTTCCGGGAAATTAGAACCGACTGACCTAAACAGCTTGCTCAAAGAATATGTGAACCTGAGTTTCCATGGCATGCGCGCCGGTAAAGATCCTATCAATGTAGACCTTCAATTTGATTTCGATGAATCCATTACAGTAGTCCCACTGATAGCTGAAGATTTTAGCCGGGTGATTATAAATCTGAGTAATAATGCTTTTGATGCGATGAGGGAGAAGCTGAATTCAAAAGAATACAAACCGAAGTTAACGATTCGAACCCGGCAAACTGATTCCGGCACTACTATTGAAATACAAGATAATGGGGGCGGTATTCCGGAGGAGATGAGGGACAAAATTATGCAGCCGTTTTTTACGACAAAGAAAGGCACGGAAGGTACAGGGCTTGGGCTTAGCATCACCAATGATATTGTAAAGGCCCATGGTGGGAATATGGACATTCGCTCAAAACCGGGACAAACGGTTTTCACTATCAAACTTAACGGGTAATTCTATGCTGAAATTCTTCCGCACCATCCGAAAAAAATTAATGGATAGCCCATGAAACTAAGTCAACAACAGATTATAGAGGGCTTCGTATGGACGCCGTGAGAAAAAATTTATTGGAAGAGACCTATGAACGCATCATCAATGTTGGGCTTTGCATCGTGCCCTATGAAGATTTATCAGATATCGCTGCCCCTGAACTGATGTTTTTTGGCACTACCAAAGATGAAAAGGTTTTCTCATTCAGCGAATTGGACGCGATGTTTAAATCTCAGTACGAACAGATGGACGGATTTGTGAATTCACTTGATCGCAAACGACTTTTCACTCGAACATCGAATGATGGGAAAAACGCATTTATCACAGAAGAAGTAACCCTTACCATGACTTCCCCCGAAGAAGTGAACACCATTTTTATGAGGTGCAGCTGCGTAATGGAATACATAGTCAACCAGTGGAAACTAACCCACTTGCATGCCTCAACTCCGGTAGATACAGAGAATGATCACTGGCACATGGAGGAGTGGAAACGGGAAAATGAGAAGCTTCAAAAGCTCGTTGATCAACAAACAGCAGACCTTCAAGACAAATACAGGGAGCTGGAAATCGAAGCCGCCCTGGAACGCGTACGTGCCCGAACGATGGCGATGCAGCATAGTGATGAGCTGATGGAAACATCAGAGCTAATGTTTGAACAGATCAAAAATCTGGGCATCGAACTTTGGTCATGTGGATTTAGTCTTTGGTATGATGATGACAGTTACTTTCTGGGATACAACCCCGGCCCGGATGGAAAAATGGGTGAGCCTCTCAGAATACCGCTGACAGAGGACGACTTTTTTACAACCATCCGCGAGGCGAAACGCAGAGGTGACGAGTTCCTTGTTTTTGAATCCGAGGGAGATTCCCTGAAGGAAACCTACCGTTATATGGATACCCTGCCGGTTGTGGGAGAAACGATGCGCGGTTTTGTTGAAGCCGGATATCCCCTGCCAACCTACCAGGTAACACACTGTGGGTTCTTTTCAAATGGACATTTGATGTTCATCTTACAAGAGAAAAACCCTGAAGCTACCGAGATCTTCCAGCGATTCACCAAGGTCTTTAATCAAACCTATACCCGCTTCCTGGACCTCCAAAAAGCCGAAACACAGGCGCGGGAAACAGAGATTGAGTTGGCATTGGAAAGGGTTCGTGCCCGGACGATGTCAATGCAAAAATCCGAAGAACTTGCAGATGTAGCATTTGTACTCTTTGAACAACTAAGAGGATTGGGCGGTAATCTTTGGGGCACCGGCTTTGGATTGTGTAAAGAAAATAGAGACAAGGATGAGTTTTGGTTCGCTAACGAAAACGGCGTCTTCCCTCCTGTTTCTATTCCAAACACCGTGGATCCTGCTCACAAAAAAATGTATGATGGATGGAAAAATGAGATAGAATTTCTGGCAATTGAAGGAACCGGACAAGAACTGAAAAACCATTACGAGTACATGATGACACTCCCTGAGGTCAGGCCGTTTTTCCAGAAGATCCTGGATGAAGGACTCTCTTTTCCGGAATGGCAGCAGTGGAATGCCGCCTATTTTACACACGGCTACCTGTTAATTATTACGCTCGAACCGTATTCGGATCAGGAGATCCTTAAACGATTTGCCAGAGTCTTTGATCAGACCTACACACGCTTTTTGGATCTGCAAAAGGCTGAGGCACAGGCGAGAGAAGCCCAGATTGAACTATCAATGGAGCGCATTAGGGCACAAGTTACATCTATGCAGGAATCTTCCGACTTGCTGGATATTGTGGTGACTATGCGGACTGAATTTGTGAATTTGGGCCACGAGGCTCACTATTTCTGGCATATGCGATGGCTGACGGATCACTATAAAAAAGCGATGACTTCGGGTGACGGTACAAAAATTGGAATGGTGATGACTCTTCCCCGCCACATTCACGGTGACATTGAGCCTGTTGCAAAATGGGAGAAAAGCGATGAATCCACTTATGTTTTAGCCATGGAGGTAGATGAGGCTGTCGATTATATAGATAAGATGATCACATTGGGGGACTTTGAAAAGGTAGATCCGCAAGCGCCCACGCTGGATGATATCCGGCACATCGGCGGACTCACATTCATCATGGCCCGTACTACGCACGGTGAAATCGGCTACAGTTTACCCGGTGTGGTTCCAAAGCCTCCAACAGACGCCCTGGATACATTAGTAAGCTTCGCTGGTGTTTTTGATCTCGCTTACAAACGTTTTGAGGATTTGAAAGCTGCCGAACAACAGGCCCTTCTGATCCGTGAAGAACGCGATCGTCTGGAGATTGCACTGAAGGAATTACATGCCACTCAGGATCAGCTTATTCAGCAGGAAAAATTAGCCTCACTTGGACAACTCACGGCCGGTATCGCCCATGAGATAAAAAACCCGCTGAACTTCGTAAATAATTTCTCGGATTTGAGTGTGGAGCTGATTGAGCAAACGAAAGAAGAGCTTTCAGCTCTTAGCGATCAGCTCTCAGCGGAGGACCGGGAGAAGGTGGATGAAGTTCTTGAAATCCTCAGTGATATTGACTCAAATCTTCGCAAAATCCACCAGCATGGCACGCGCGCTGATTCTATTGTGAAATCCATGTTAGAACACAGTCGTGGTGGTTCAGGCAAAGTAGAGGCTACTGACCTTAATTCTTTATTAAAAGAGTTTGTGACCCTGAGTTTCCATGGTATGCGGGCGGGTAAAGATCCTATCAATGTAGATCTTAAATTTGATCTCGATGAATCTATTACAGAAGTCCCACTTATCGCGGAAGATTTTAGCCGGGTGATTATCAACCTGAGTAATAATGCTTTTGATGCGATGAGGGAGAAGCTGTCAGCTGACGGTGGACAGCTTTCAGAAAATCTGGGGCAAAAATATAAGCCTAAACTGACCATCCGCACTATCAAAGAGAATCAAGCAACTTTCATAGAAATTCAGGATAATGGATTCGGAATCTCTGAAGATATAAAGGACAAGATTCTACAGCCTTTCTTCACTACCAAAAAGGGGACCGAAGGAACGGGGTTAGGACTTAGCATTACCAATGATATTATAAAAGCGCACGGTGGAAGTTTAGAGGTTACCACCAAACAAAATGAGGGTACAACCTTTACTATTAAACTGCCCACAGGTGGGTAAAAGATGACATTTCGTATTAACCATTTCCTGATAACAGGACTACTGTATCTGTTCTTCTCGTCTTCAGTTTTTGGGCAAGCTGAGCAGGAAGAAAAGCCTACCATTTTGAGCAGTGAGGCTCCTACCCTTCGTTTTGAACATATAGGGTTGCAAGAAGGCATGAATCAAGCCAGTGCAAATACCATTATGCAAGACAGCAAGGGCTTCCTTTGGATAGCTACTCAGGGTGGCTTGCATAGGTATGATGGCCATGAATTTAAAGTATATAAACAAACTCCTTTCGATACTGCTTCCATTTCCGAAAGCTGGGTATGGGGGATGGCTGAAGCATCCAATGGCGATATTTGGGTTGCTACCGAAGCGGCCGGCCTTAATCGTTTAGATCAAGCAACCGGGAAATTCACTAAGTATTTTCATGATCCCGAGGACTCTACTTCTATCTCCAGCAACAGTGCTTTTATGCCTTTTGAAGACAGCCGCGGCAACCTTTGGGTAGGCACCTTTGGCAGTGGCCTAAATAAAATGCCTGCCGGTAAAGATGGTACATTTATTCGATACGCTCATGATCATGATGACCCCACCACAATAGCAAGCAGTACCGTTTTTTGGATTAGTGAAGACCAAGAGGGTTTTATTTGGGCTGGAGGCACCAACGGTATTTCAAGAATTAATATTGATACGGAGGAAATCACCCGGTTTTTACATAATCCGGATGGTAGAGAGTTTTATGGGGCTCCGCACAACATTCTCGGTCAATATATTTCTCCTACAAAACCCGGTGCCCTTTGGCTGGCTACCGGAAATGGTTTAGTCTATCTGGATAGTAAGACCGGTGATTTTGAGCGATATCTTATTGAGCCAAATGATGGTGAAAATATAAACCCACTTAACTTCATACACGAAATTGTTCCTGATCCAGACAACCCCAATATATTATGGGTAGGTGGCCCCGGTACAGGAATTGCAAGATTTGATCGGCTTACTCAAGAATTCACCTCCTACCGCAATAACCCAAGAGATCCCAATAGCCTCAGCGATAATTTCGTTTCTTCCCTGTTTGCTGATCGCTCAGGGACTATTTGGGCAGGAACAGCTACTAAGGGACTTCAAGCATTCAACCCCGGCGCAGTTAATTTCACTCATCTAAAAAATGATCCTGATGACGACCAAACTATATCCCCGGGTATTGTTTGGGGGGTTTATGAAGACAAAAAAGGAACTCTATGGGCAGGTACTGATATCGGTGCTAGTGGGGATATTCTGACGGAATTTGATATTAATTCCGGAAATACCTCTCGCTATACATTTGACCCTGATGATTCTACTTCTATTATATTCGGATCTATAAGAGTTTTTCATGAAGGTAATAATGGGAATTTTTGGATAGGTACCAGTGGTGGGCTGAATTTGTTTAACCGAACCACTAAGAAATCTACCCGATTTCGACATCCCCCAGTTGATGGAAATCAAGGGCGAAATAGTCTTTTTGCGATCTTACCTACAGCGGCTGATCAAGATATGCTTTGGATTGGCAGTATTGGCGGCCTCGATCGTTTTAACTCAAAAACGGGAGAGTTTGAGCACATCAAACTTCCGAAAGAAGAATTAAATACAGAATTCGGTCCTGCTGTACTGAGTTTGCATCAAGACCAGGACAGCATTCTTTGGGCAGGAACCACATTGGGCTTATTACGAATAACCCCGGATGGGAATGCCACCATTGCCTCCACCTATAACCCAACCGATACTTCTACCATCAATCACAACCAGATAGCAAGTATTACCCAATTAGAGAATGAACCGGATATTCTTTGGTTAGCAACATCAGCCGGCGGATTAAATCGCTTCGACATCAACACAAAAACAGCCAAGCATTACACAGAAAAAGATGGTCTTCCCAATAACGCTCTTTATGGTTTATTGGTTGATAGTAAAAACACCCTTTGGATGAGCTCCAACAATGGCATTTCAAATTTTGATCCTGCTACCGAAACGTTCAGAAATTATGGGCTTGATGATGGACTTATGGCACTTGAATATAGCCAGAACGGCTACTTTAAGGGGAGTAATGGGGTTATGTATTTTGGGAGTGGTGAAGGCATCACGGCATTTGTACCTGAGCAACTCCATGTAAATGAAATACCGCCACAGGTAGTATTATCGGATTTTAAAATTTTCAACGAGTCTGTTATTCCCGGTCCTAATTCTCCACTTAAAAAATCGCTTAGCGAGACTAAAAAGATCACCCTACCCTACAGTCAAAATGAAGTGACTTTTGATTATGTAGCTCTCCATTTTGCCAATCCTGCCGGTAACACTTATTCCTATCAGCTGATAAATTTTGACGAAAGCTGGGTTGATGCCGGAAATAAACGATCCGCAACCTATACCAACCTGCCGGAAGGAACTTATACCTTTCATGTAAAAGCGGCGAATGCAGATGGTATCTGGAACAACGAAGGGGCTTCTATTGATCTCACCATTCTTCCACCTTGGTATCGCACCTGGTGGGCTTATGGTTTGGGATTAGGTATGTTAGGGTTTATGGCTTTCGGGGTAGACCGTCTTCAGCGAAGCCGAATTTCAAAAAAAGAACTGGAAAGGCAAACGTTACGCGAAGCTGAACTTCGTGCTGAAGCAGAAAACAAACGCCGCTCAGATACCGAACAACTAAGCCAGATTGGGCAAGCCATTACCTCTACCCTTTCTGTAGAGAAAATTATTGAGACTGTTTATGAAAATGTGAATTCCATAATGGACGCTTCCATTTTTGGCGTTGGGATTTATAATAAAGAACGAAATCGACTTGAGTTCCCGGCTACTAAAGAGAAAGGAAAAATGCTCTCACCATTCGTCAATAATCTTGATGAAGAACGGTTGGCCGTATATTGCTTCAAAAATAAAGAAGACATCATTATTGGCGACTATACGCAGGAGTATAAAAAGTATGTTAAGTCATACACCTCTCCGATTGAAGGAGAAGAATCTCTGTCTATCATTTATTTGCCGTTAATTCAGCAGGGGCGTATAATTGGCGTAATCACAACTCAAAGTTTTAACAAAGATGCCTACACCCCATATCATGTAAACTTGCTGAAAAATCTCGCCACCTATGCAGCCATCGCGTTGGATAATGCCTCTGCTTATCGAAGGCTGAATTCAACCTTGAGTGAACTTCAGTCCATGCAGCAACAGTTGGTACAGCAAGAAAAACTGGCTTCCCTGGGGCAGCTAACCGCCGGTATTGCTCATGAAATTAAGAATCCGCTTAACTTCGTGAATAATTTTTCAGAGCTAAGTGTGGAGTTGATTGAGGAAGTTAGACATGAAATTAAAGATTTAAGACCCAAGGGTAAGTCCCCCTTAGAAGGGGGAGGTTCTTCATCTGAAGATGAAGAACAGGGGGATGTAAGTAAGGTGAACGAAGCACTGGAAATCCTCAACAACATCGAAACCAACCTCAAAAAAATCCATGAACATGGTTCCCGCGCTGACAATATCGTAAAATCAATGTTAGAACACTCACGGGGCGGTTCAGGCAAAAAAGTTCCTACCAACCTTTCAGATCTTGTTAAAGAATTTGCCAACCTCTCTTTTCATGGAATGCGAGCAGGCAAAAACCCCATTAATGTAGATCTGGAATTTGATCTCGACGACGCTGTTGGTGACATCCCTCTAATCGCTGAAGACTTCAGCAGGGTAATCGTAAACTTATGCAACAATGCCTTTGATGCCATGAGGGATAAAACGAAAAGCGATGCTGATTACAAGCCGAAAATCATCTTCCGAACTAGAAAGAAGGACGGAAAAACTATGCTCGAAATTGAAGACAACGGCTCGGGAATGAGTCAGGAAGTGAAAGACAAGATTCTGCAGCCTTTCTTTACCACTAAAAAAGGAACGGAAGGTACAGGGCTGGGGCTGTCTATCACCAACGATATTATCAAAGCTCACGGTGGCACATTAGAAATCGAAACAAAAGAAGAACAGTTTACTCGCTTTAGAGTATATTTAACTTAATTAGGGAAGGGTACGAAATATGAAATTTTTAGTAGTTGATGATGAACGGGATGTAGAGATGCTATTCCGGCAGAAATTCCGCAAAGAGGTCAGACAAGGATTAATTGAATTGGAATTTGCCTTCTCCGGCAGCGAAGCTCTCGAACTTCTTGAGAGCAAACAACCCCCTGATGTAGTCTATATCTTCTCTGATATTAACATGCCGGGTATGACCGGCTTTGAGCTTCTTGAAGCCGTTAAGTCACAGTTTCCACAAATAAAGGTCAGCATGATTTCTGCCTATGGGGATGATGAAAATTATGAGAAAGCCATCAACTCTGGGGCAAAAGAGTTTTTCACTAAACCCATCAATTTTGATTCTTTAAAACAGGAGCTTCACCAACTTCTGGACGAAAATAAATAATATTAACAGTTAGGGCTACAATTCTATGCGACAGCACAAAATAATGGTGGTTGATGACGAGCCGGATCTGCAAATGCTTATTTTGCAGCGCTTCAGAAAACAAATCAAAGAAGATGTATATGATTTTTGTTTTGCTGAAAACGGGGAAGAAGCACTGGATATGCTGCAGGAGTCAAATGATATAACGCTTGTTCTGTCTGATATAAATATGCCTAAAATGGACGGGCTTACCTTTTTAGCTGAAGCTCAGAAATTGAATAACCCCGTTCTTAAAACGGTGATTGTATCTGCTTACGGCGATATGGAAAATATCCGTACCGCTATGAATAGAGGCGCTTTTGATTTTGTTACCAAACCCATCGACTTCAAAGATCTTGAGTTAACGATCAAAAAAGGACTTTCTGAGATCAAATATCTCCTTGAAGCAGGAGAACAAATGAAGACGCTTGAATCCGTACAAACGGACCTTGAGACAGCCGCTCGAATTCAGCAAAAAATGTTGCCCCAGGTATTCCCTCCCTTCCCCGATCGCAAAGAGTTTAGTATTTATGCTGAAATGCATACCGCTAAACAAGTAGGTGGAGATTTTTATGACTTTTTTATGCTGGATGAACATCGGCTTGGCTTTCTCATTGCGGATGTTTCCGGCAAAGGCGTACCTGCTTCTATTTACATGGCCGTCTCCAGAACAATGATTCGATCTCTAGCCACTCAGATTGACGACCCGGCACAATGCCTATCCACCGTAAATACCATCCTTATTCCGGAAAGTGATCTTACGACTTTTGTTACCGTATTTTATGGAGTGATGGATACCCGAACCGGAACTGTGAAATACTGCAATGGCGGGCATAATCTTCCCTACATCGTCCGAAAAGATGGAACCATAGAGGAAATCGAAAATACATCCGGACTCTTACTTGGAAAAATTGAGCCTATTGAGTTTGAAACCAAAGAGCTGACTCTTCAACCCGGAGAGAAAATCCTCATGTTTACGGATGGCGTTACCGAAGCTATGGCAGAAAATGAAGATATGTATGAAGAACCTCGCCTTGAAGCCTTCCTGAAAAAACATAGTGAAGACGATTTAAATAAACTTGTGCGCAGCCTTATTGTGGATGTACTTAAGTTTATGGGTAAAGCTGATCAATCGGATGATATCACTGTTCTATCCGTTGGGTATAACGGCTAAGAATCAGCCCATAAATATTCTATAAAAAAGAAAACCCCTTCTGTTTTAGCAGAAGGGGTTTTTAATATCAAGGATATTAATATGAATTAGTTCTGAATCATTAATCCTGCATCCAGACCTTTGTCAATCATAGCTTTTACTTCGCGAAGGTGTGCTTCGGTATAAGCATCAAAGCTATAAGGCGGGGTTAAGCGACGTGTAATACGATCGCCCAAATCCCTTAACTGAGCTCTTGCTACAGAACGTGCATCAGCAGGCATGTTTGATGGTGCATCTGTCACTATTTCTATCATTGATTCCAGGTAGGCTCGCTGTAAATCACGGCGGTTGCTGGTAATGTTTTCACCCGGAGCCGTCCACACTTCACTCCAAACTGCATTTGTAATCTGACTCATCAGTTCAGGGATAGTAATAGTGTTTTCTTCACCAAACTTAACTTCAGTATCGCGGATACGAGCTAAGCGAGTTCCGTTTAATAAAGCCTCAAGTAAACCGGACTGAACCCCTACTAAATATTGGTGAAGCGGATAATCTATTCTACCACCATAGGTGTTTGAATTACCCCAATGGCTCCATCGATCTGCTCCAAACTGTTGGTAAACTTCCTGCGGAAGATTAAACGCATCAGCTGCAAAAGCATATTCAGTAATCATATCCAAAGCTTCTTGTTGCTTAGCTTTTGGAATCGCTACAAATGGCATACGGGCATCAGGATCACCCACATGATCACGGTACTGATACTGACCACCGATGTATTTCACTGTTGGACCAAGAGCACGTACGTACTGGAAGAAGTAGGTGTTAAATAGATCGGTTGCTTCGTAATAAGGCATGTTATCACCGAGAGCAATTTCAGGTACTTCAGGAATCAGGTCTCTGAGTATTGCGGCACGACCTTTACCCCAAGCAAGCGGATCTTCACCTAAGTCATACACATTAACGAGAGGGTCAACAGCACCGGAACCACGGGCATCTTCATCTGTCCCGTAAGCATGTCCCGGCTGAGCTGCCATTCGGGCAATATCTGCTGCGTCATCATCATCCGGGGTGTAGCCATAACTGATTACCCATCGGTCATAAGAACCAACGCTTGTGTTATAGTAATGTCCATCGTTGCTTTCACCTTCAGGAGATAAGTTAACCGTTGGATAGTCCATTGCTGAGCTAAATACACCGTTTTCTGCAGTGAAGTCGGTATCATAAAGTTTATCAAGTGGAGTGTCCACAGATGAACGGAAGTTATGTCTCAGACCTAGTGTATGCCCAACTTCATGCATAGTTACCCATCTAAGTGCCTGATCGGTGAATTCTTTAGGAACGGGTTCTCCGGGTTTAAGCTGGCCGCGTGCCATTAAAATTCCTTTTACCATATCGAGCTGCATACCCATTTCTGTATAGAAAGAAGCCAGTTCATGTCTGCTGCTCATGGCTACTTCTTCTGCGCTCACGTTATATATTTCATCAATTGCAGTTCGCGGCTCAACCATTTCGCGGTATTCTTCTTTGTCGCCTAAAATCATATTAGCTTCGAAAAGAATATCAGCATCCATAATTTCTCCTGTTCTTGGATCTACTACAGAAGGACCAATTGCTCCGTATCCTGGCTGATCAGAAACATTCCAGCGTAAAGTTGCATATCGAATGTCTTCCGGCTCCATACCTTCAGGAAGCATTTCTGCCCGAATAGCATTTCTAAAACCCGCAGCTTCAAAAGCACCGGCCCATTCTTCAACCCCTTCCATCATCACTTCGCGGTATCGCTCGGGTACAGTGTGATCGATATAGTAGGTAATAGGTTTGATCGGATCACAAAGACCATCTGATCCAGCCGGGCCATCACACTCAAGTCTCCATTTGTTTACATACTTCTTAAAGAATGTGTCATCGTCATCATCAGTAAAGTCTTTATGAACCGTCATGAAATAACCGGTTCTATCATCTGCCATTCTCGGGCTCATTGGCGTTTCGGGTAAAGCCGCCATAGTATAATGGATAGATATCGGGATATAACGACTGTCGGCTACCGTTCTCGGTCCGCCAGTTTCGCTGTTATTAAAAGTAAGCTGAGCTGTTACATTTGTATTCATTGGATAGGACTTTACCGCTTTCAGGTAGCTTCTAGACTTATCAAGTGAAGCTCTCCCGGGTTGTCCCGGACGGGATGAAACAGCGAATTGTACACGCTGACCTATATTTGAAAGATCTCCTACAAACCAGTCGTATGCGTTAATTAACATGACGCCATCATCATTGGTTGTTTCCACTTTGGCAGTTTCGAGGATCGAATCACCATAGCCTAATTCTACTGAAGCAGCTTCAGGAGTACCTTCTTCCGCTACATAGCGATGAGGTTTCTGAATCAGCATGATCTTGCCTTCCTTTTTCTCAAGGCGAACCAGCAGTCCTTCAAATACGCTCAGCATGGAACCGCCGTATAATCCTGAAGCTCCAATTCCTTGTTCAATTTCAAAATTCATCAAGAAATCTTTATTAAGATCTTCTTCTGTTACGGCTAGATAGAGTCCGTCTTCCGTTTTATACAAATCAAAAAAGCCTTCAATAAGCTCAGCATCTTTTGTGAGCTCAGTAAATTTGTCCTCTTTTTCACTTTCTTTTTTATCCCCTTTCTGAGCCGTTGCCAAGGCCGGAACGAGAATAATTAAACTTAATAGCAGTAGTATTTTCTTCATAGTGTAACTTCCAGTTTGTTAAAATTGACGCCGATAGTTCAGCTAATTTACATATTTAGTTGTACCCATCAACGATCCTATATCAGAGACGAAAAGCAGTATCAATAGTTTCTACCCCAGAGGTAAATATTTTTGAAAATTAGGGAGTTTTGCTTTTCTACAATACATTGTAAATTATTTATCAAAATAACAACGGGTACATACACTTATTTTACTATTTAGGTACATCAGCAATAAAAGGGGTTATAATGAAAAAAACGTTTGCAATAGCATTATCCATTCTTTTCTTAGGCAGTACATTTATCTTTGCTCAGGATGATTCAGACATCACCTGGGAAGAATATATTCAGCAGCGGCAGCAACAATTAGCGCAAACTCAAGCCGAACAAGATTCCGCTCTCTATGCCAGTATTGCCGAGTATGAAGCATACGTTTTTCAGCAAGAACTTGAGTTCTCTCAGTTTCGGGAAGAAATGGAGCGCCAATGGGGAGACTTCAAAGAGCGAACCAAGTCCAACTGGGTTGAATATAAAAATGGTGGAAATGTTCGTTGGGATGTCGATTTCGAAGAAGGTGAAGGCACCATTGAAGTACTCGCCGATGAAAATGATACCGAAGACAGTTTAATGGCTGACATTGAGCAAAGTATCCTCGAACTCATGAGCAGCAAAGGGACCGAAACCGGAATGCCTGATGATACTACCTCAGAAGTACTCCCTGAACCTGTCCTTGCGGGACAACTTGAGGTTCCTGAAGATATGGACTCTCTTCAATATGCAGAAGAACTAGCTGAGGAAGTAGAAATTAAAGAGATACAAGGTGAAGACGGAGAAATAAGAAAAGTTGCTGTACTTAATCTTGAGCTTGTCCCCGATCACCTTAGAAAACGCGCTGAGAAATTCCGCAACGAAGTAGATACCTATGCCAAGCAGTACGAACTGGATCCAACGCTGATCCTTGCAATTATTCACACCGAATCTTTTTTCAACCCTATGGCTAAGTCTCACGCCAATGCACTTGGGTTGATGCAAATTGTACCCAGAACTGCCGGCCGGGATGTTTACAGAGTATTGAATGGTAAAGATGCCGTTCCCTCTGCTGACTACCTATTCCAGCCTGCACAGAATGTACTCTTCGGCTCTACCTACATCGATATTTTAATGAACCGCTACATGCGCGGTATTGAGGATAAAACCGTACACGAGTATTTAGTGATTTGCGCTTACAACACCGGTGCCGGGAATGTAGCCCGGGCTTATATCAACTCGACCAACTTTAATAATGCCAGGGATACCATCAACAGCATGACCGCTCAGGAAAATTACGATTACCTGTTGGAGAATCTGCCCTGGGATGAAACAAAGGGATACCTCAAAAAAGTAACCGAGCGACGAGCTCAATATCAGTCTTGGATGTCAGGCACGGAATGACCTTTGAGTTCTTCCAACCGGAATTAATTTCCGGTTAAATACTATTCATTGCAAAGGAATGTCTTTCTGAGGATGTAGCTCTTCAAAGCAAATCTCAGAATTCAGAAGATCTGCGATCAGAGAGCGCATACGTTCCTGAATATAGAATTCGGCTTCCGGATACTCTCTGAGTATTATTTCTAGCTGAATCATAATATGTCTGGATGCATTATTCATGATATTACTCCTTTTTATATGTTTGGCATTAATACTTTCATGAAATAATTAGTCCAATAATCATACCAAACCTGTTTTAAAGGGTTTTTAGCACAAACGGTATCCAAAAAACAAATTCTTTTTTCTAAGCAGTAAAAATAATTGCCCTCCAGTTTTGATCTTCTTATCTTTAGTGCTCTTGAAAATTTTATGCGCACGTAGCTCAGCTGGATAGAGCGTTTGGCTACGGACCAGAAGGTCAGGGGTTCGAATCCTCTCGTGCGTACACTAAAGCCTCACAAGTCTTTGATTTGTGAGGCTTTTTTGTTTTAGGGTGTAATTTAGGTTAAACAAATCTTCGCTCTCACTGCTTTTCAACCTTATTCAGGGGTGTTATAGTCACCAGAAGTCAACGCGCCAAAAAAAATCAAAAAACTTTGTAAGGAATTGCTTTGGGATCGCTCTAACTAAGTGGTTAAGAGAGCCAAATTGGGTTAAATCGTGGGTACAAACACAACCACCCTTGTCTTATTTAAGGCGAGGGTGGTTTTTTTATAGCACAAGTTTACAGAACCAATTCATGTAACCATCTATAAATACTCTCGCTAATCTAATCTGGCTTCTCTTATTGTATAAATTGACCCGAGTCCGGAAATACTTGAAAAGTTGTTATTTATTAGAGCCAAACCCCTTGTACTTTTGAGAAGAAAACTGTTAGTTTTTCCTGAACATGGTAACCTATACTTGCGTGATATAGAATGAGTAGATATAGAAAAATATTCCAACTTAACTCGGTTACCATTACCGTGATCTATCTCGTTTTTGCGGCACTCTGGATTTTGTTTTCAGATCAACTTCTTCTTCTCTTTGTAAAAGACGTAGACACCCTCACCAGATATTCCACCCTCAAGGGTCTGCTATTCGTATTTACAACTTCCTTGATGCTGTATTTTCTGGTTCAGTTTAGCAACAATAATATAAAAGACGCTCAAGAAGTTGTTGATAAAGCTCTGGACTCTGTAAAAATTGCAACCTGGAGTATTAATTTAAAAACCAACGAGAATTCTACTTCACCCCACCACTATAAACTCTTTGGTTTAAAAGAAAGGCCCCAAAAGTGGGACCTAAATGACTTTTATCGCATGGTTCATCCTGATGATGTAAGTGATGTGAAGAAGGCTTTCATTGAAGCAATTGAAACCAGGACTCCCTATTTAGCTGAATTTCGTATCACTTGGCCGGATGAAAGTATCCATTGGATGAAAAGTCAGGGTACTGTTCACGAAAATGAACAGGGAGAAGCAACTCATATCACAGGTGTTATTGAAGATATCACCGAAACAAAAATGCTTGAACAAGAATATGACAGGGAGAAAGAACTTTTCGAACGCATTTTTGAGCAGATTCCTGTAATGGTGGATATTTATGATCCTGAAATTAATTCCATCCGGGTTAATGAAGCCTTTGTAAATACGTTAGGCTGGTCAAATAAAGAAATTCAAGAAATTGACCTTCTTGGAGCTTGCTATCCTGATGCAAAAATGAGAGAAAAAGCTCAACAAGTTATGTCTGAAGCAGATGGGAGCTGGTATAAATTTGAAGTACAGGATAAGTTTGGCAACATGCACATACAGGAATGGTCTAATATTCAGTTATCTGATAACAGTATTATTGGTATCGGGCTTGATGTTACGGAGAGAACTGAATACCAAAAGCAGTTAAAAGAACGAAACGACTTTATTGAAACAACACTTGAAAATTTACCCATCGGTGTTGCAGTTAATTCTATTGATGCGGGTGAAACCACACTTATCAACAAGCGTTTTTCGGAAATTTATGGCTGGCCTAAGGAAACTCTTACAGATGTGAATAGCTTTTTCGAACACGTGTATCCGGATGAGAAGTACCGAAAAAATATGATTGAAATGGTTACAGCTGATCTTTCCTCAAAAAATCCGGAACGCATGAATTGGGAAGGCGTCAAGATCACTACAAAGACGGGAGAGAAAAAGATTATTAATGCAAAAAACATCCCCGTATACGACCAAAACCTCATGATTTCAACAGTGGTTGATGTTACAGAACGGGTGCACGCTGAAACACGATTAGCAGAATCTGAGCATAATTACCGCCTTCTCTTCCAGAAGAGCCCACAGCCCATGTGGATTTATAACCCTGAAAACTTTAGAATTATTGAGGTAAATAACGCAGCTGTTAAGCATTATGGCTATTCTCGAAAAGAGTTTTATGGAATGAATTTAATGGACATCAGACCTGAGGAAGATCGTGATCACGATAAAATCATTATCGATAGAGACAAGGCTAAACCTCTTTCAGAAACCGGGGAATTCAGACATCTAAAAAAATCCGGGGAAATAATCCATGTACGGGTATCAGGTGCATCCATTAATTATTTTGGAAAGAGTTACAGGTTTATATTAGTAAATGATATCACAGAACAGAAGAAAGCAGAGGAAATGGTTCTGGCCTCTATTGTTGAGGGTGAGAATAAAGAAAGAGCCCGTATAGCCCAGGAACTCCATGATGGATTAGGCCAATATCTTGCTGCGGCTAACATGAATTTTGATTCAGTAAAAAGCAGTATTGAAAATCTAACTGAGAAGAAACAGAATCAGTTTAAAACTGGCTTAAACCTTTTAAAAAATGCCATAGCTGAAACCGGGCAGATATCGAGAAATCTTATGCCTCGCGTAGTAGATGATTACGGACTTGCTCTGGCTATAGAGTCATTAGTGGATAGTTACCAAAATAGCTCTTCCATCTCTCTAGACTATTTCCACAATATTGAGGGATTAGATCTGCCCAGAGAAGTTCAATTCAACTTATACCGAATTGCACAAGAGGGACTTTCAAATGCTATTAAGTATGCGGATGCTACAAAAATAAACGTGCAACTTATAAAAGATGAGCTTGATTTGATCCTAACGATTGATGATAATGGGATAGGCTTTGACGTAAACGATGAAGACTTTAAAGTCGGTCTGGGCTTTCAAACAATAAAAACCAGAACAGGGGCATTAGGCGGGAATTTTGAACTTGATTCCAAACCAAATCGGGGAACTTTTCTAAATGTTGTAGTTCCAATCAACAACAATACAAGTAATTCAGATGGCTAATATTAAAATAGCAATAGTGGATGATCATCAGATCGTTAGAGACGGTATTAAAATACTGCTGGAAGATGAACCGGGGTTTGATATTGTCTTTGAAGCGGAGTCGGGAGATAAAGCCGTGGAACTATCAGAAGAACATGAGCCGGATTTAATAATCATGGACATCACCATGCCTATCATGAACGGGATTGAAGCCACTCAGGCCATTAAAGAAAAGTCCCCCGATATCAAGGTCCTGGCTCTTACTATGCTGACAGAAGACCAGCACATCCGGAAAATGATAAAAGCCGGTGCTTCAGGCTATATTCTAAAAAGCTCAGGCAAAGAAGAACTAATTAAGGCCATAAACTCAATTATAAATGGGAAACACTACTTCAGTGATGATGCCACACAGACTATTCTCCATCAATTAGTTGAACCTACAGTATCTAAATCTACCGAACCAAAAGATGCAAATATCACAGATCGGGAACTGGAAGTTTTAAAGCTCATCGTAAATGAGTTTACAAACCAGGAAATAGCGGATCAACTATTCGTAAGTGTAAGAACTGTTGATTCTCACCGAAGAAACCTTCTTCAAAAAACCGGAGCTAAAAATACAGCCGGATTGGTAAAGTATGCTCTGAACAATAATCTCTTTGAAAGTTAGCATCGCTAATCTCTTTTTGGTTTTCCCTTTTTATACGATCTATATCCACACTCCTTTCTTTTTACAAGCTGATCTCAGGGTAATCACCTACGTATAAACACCTATATGCAAATAGGCTATTATGCTGATTCCAAAGGCTAATCTTTCACTTACATTTGCAATAGACTCCCATAATAAGTTGAGTAGATATGCTGCAAATAGCATTCATCGGAAGGACCAATAAGACGAACGCCATCATTTCCGATTCTATATTATCAAATTTTGATGCTGAAATTCAGTTTATCAGACCTGAATTTGTTTTCTCTGAATTTCCAGAGGAAGAGCTAAAAAATAGAAATATGGTTATTGTTGATCTTAATACGTCTTCCGGCACTGGAAATGCCCCAAAAAATATCAGCCTTCTCTACCAAATAACTCAGGATATCCCCATCTTGGTCCTGGACTATAATGAGGATAGAAAATTTGTACAGCCTCTTATTGATGCCGGAGCCTCAGGCATCATCTCTACTACTCCTACTGAAATAGAAGTGATAAGCGCCATTAATGAATTACTACCAAAAAAATAATCATTTGGCCTTAGTTAAAAAATCACGGTAGGTGTTTTCACCTAGGTAGTAAATCTAGCTCCTCCGCTTTTAAACCTAATTATAGAAATACGCTTTTCACGTGATTCGCTTTGCCCAAATGATGCATAAATTCTGTTCAAGTTGGGGTCAATGGCAAAGAGAAGAGAAATTAAGTTTAGTTAAAAGAGATGAATGATAACCAAATTTTCAAAACTGTAGAATTGGACAATATCAGTTCTGCGATTCTAAATTCCTTGAATGCACAGATTGCTATTCTGGATTCAGAAGGGATAGTAGTGGCCCACAACTTGCAGTGGAAGATCTTCAGTGATGAGAATAAAGAACATTGGAACCATCCAAAACTGGATGAAAATATCCTGTCATTTCTCCAGAGACCTCTTGCCGAAGGAAATGATTTCGCATTGCGCCTTTTGCTTGGTATTAAAGAAGTACTGAATGGTGAAAAAAAGACATTTGAAACTAAATATCAGCCTTTTCTGCATAACCAAACAGCTCACTTTAATGTAAAAATTAATTCTCTGGGTTCTGATGAAGGTGCTGTTATTATTTACGAAGATATCAGTGCTGAAGTACTTAACAGAGAGTATCTTAAAGAGACAAAAGAAAAGCTTAATAAGCATTTTCAAAATAGCTTGTATGGAATTTTAACGGTCAATGAAAAAAATCAAATCATTGAAGCAAATGAAACTGCTTGTAATATTCTTGAAGCAAGTAATGAAGCTCTCCTTTTTTCTGATGTTTCATCCTACCTTTCTATAGGCTTAAGCCATGCAGAAATTCAAAAAAGAATTAACCGGCATGGAAACTCTTTAGGTGAGTTTGAAATAAAAACGGCCAACAATAAGACAGTGCCTATTGAACTAAGTGTAAGCTTATTTCGAAATATTAATGGAGAAACTGTTACCAGTTGGGCATTTAAAAACATCACAGAGCGAAAAGAAACTCAAGAAGCTTTAAAAGCCTCTGAGCAGCAATACAAGCTACAGTTCAACAACACCCTGGAAGGAACAATCATAGGCAGACCCGATGGCCAAATATTAAAGGTTAATCCGGCAGTGTGTGATATACTTGGTTATAAAGCTGAGGAGTTGGAAGGTCAACACCGAGACCTCGTATTTGACCTTAGCAACCCAATGAATGCTGAAGCTATTTCTAAAAGATCCGATAGCGGATCTTTTATCGGTGAGGTTGAATTCACACATAAAGATGGTCATAAAATACCGGTTGAAGTAAGCTCCGTAATTTTTGAGGCTGAAGATGAAACTCAAAAAACGATCATTAATATTCGGGATATATCTTCTCAAAAAGCAATTCAGCAACAATTGGTTGATGAAAAAGAATTTACCGAATCAGCCATATCAAGTTTACCCACTGCTTTTTTTGTTTTTAACCTGAAGGGTGAAATGATTCGCTGGAATCAGATGCTTGAAGAAGACTTAGGATATTCCCGGGAAGAGATAGAGCAAACTAATGTAATTGAGCTTGTATATCCCGATGATCGTCCCATTCTTCAGAATATAATGTCTGGAGAACTAGTCGGGAATAAATTGAGTGTAGAAGCCCGGTGTATTACAAAAGACGGCGGCATCGTACACTACCTTCTAAAAGGAACCAGTTTTGAGCAAAACAACGAACGCTATATTGTTGGGGGCGGGCTTAACCGCAGTGATTTCAAAGAAATTGAAAAAGAGAAATTACTAGTCTCAAGAGAACTCCAGCGAACTCAGACCTTTAATGAACTTGCTGTTAATAGCGCCAACATAGGTTTGTGGGAAGTTGATATGCAAACCGGAGAAGCTTACTACAATGACCGTTGGTATAAAATGTTAGGGTATAAAGAAGAAGAAATAGAGTTTAACAGAGCTTTCTTCTTAAGCCTTCTCCATCCAGATGACAAAGACATTCCTGATGAAGAGCTTAAGCGATACCGTAGTGCCAATGATAAATACGAGGCAGAATTTCGGGTTAAAGCTAAAAATGGAGAATATCGCTGGATAATGGCTGTTGCAGAATTTGCCAGTTTTGACGACGGTAAAGATAACTCAACCAAATTAGCCGGTTCCCATACCGACATCACAGAAAGGAAAAAAGCTGAAATTGAAGTTAAGAGAAATCAGCAACTTCTAAATCAACTGTTCTTTAATTCACCCATTGGTATTGTTTTGGTTGATGCTGACGGAAGCATCCAAAATACTAATCATAGCTTCAATAGCATTTTCGGCTATTCCAATGGAGAGTTGACAGGTAAGAGCCTGGACGACACTATCGTCCCAAAGAAAATGAACGAACAGGGTGAAAAGCTTTCCCGACTCAGTTTTACCGGCGATAGTTTCCAGACTGAAACAACCCGCATCAATAAAAATGGAGAAGAAGTTCCCGTTCTAGTTGGAGGCGTACCTGTTGAGTTTGACGGTGAAGTCATCGCAATCTATGGAATGTACGTTGACATAACTAAACGCAAAGAGCTTGAAAACAAGATTGTACATCTTCTGGAAATGGAAAAGAGAGAACGTATTCAAATGCAGGATATGTTTGAAGGATCTCCGTCAGCCATAGCCATGCTAGAGGGTAAAGATCATACTTACACTTTTGTGAACAATAAGTATAAAGAGCTGGTAAGTAGAGACGAACTCATTGGGCTTCCGGTTCTTGAAGCGATACCTGAATTAGCGAACCAAGGTTTCATTGAGCTTTTAGACAATAGCTATGAGTCAGACCAAACTCTCTATTTTAACGAAAGGGAAGTATACTTTAACAAGGGTGAAAACGGAGATTCAAAAAAACATTATCTCAATTTTGTATATAAGCCCATACATAATGATCAAGGAGAAACTTATGGGATTTTTGTTGAAGCCATTGATGTAACAGAACAAGTTGAAGCCAGAAACATCATTGAAAAGTCACTTCAAGAAAAAGACACTCTGCTAAATGAAGTACACCATCGGGTGAAAAATAACCTGGCTATTGTTTCAGGACTGGTTGATCTGGAAATCATCGAAAATTCAGATCCTAAATTTGCCAAGCATTTAAACTCTACCAGGTCTCGTATCACTGCAATAGCAAAGATTCATGAACTGCTTTACCAAAATGAAAGCCTCTCGCACGTAAGCTTTAAGAAATACATACAAAGTGTTATTGGTGAAGTAAGTAGTTTATTCAAGGAACGAGCATTTACACTAGCTGCAGACTTAGGTCTGGATGAAGTTGAGCTGAATGTAAATCAAGCTATTCCAGCGGGTATGTTGTTAAACGAGATTTTAGACTACCTAGACTACATATGCGAGAACAATTCGGGTGATGATAAAAGTGAGCTGCTTATCTCCATGACTAATAATGTTGAGTGTGTGAAAATTGAACTCAAAAATCCAGACAACAACCTGCTACCACTATATAATAGTGATGAAGACCCTAATACCGACCTTCGTAAAGAGCTTATTAAAGTACTTTTAAAACAAATACATGGAGAGGTTAAACTTAGCTCTGATCCGGAAAGCACCCTGTCAATACATTTTGCAAAAAGTGAATTAAAGGGACCTCATAGCGGACTCTAAAAATATCCAGATTACTAAATGTCAGGCAAGTTAAGCCGATAAGAATGATGCACTGAATTTTATTTGTACCCCGAAAACCCAAGGGTCGACTTCTGACAGGAGTCGGCCCTTTTTTATTTAAATATACTTCCTAAAGCCTCTCCAATCTATGATTAATGGATTCGGATTGGAGTTCAATAAAAGGCTAACAAATCTCAACTTTTGGAGCCGTCTTTAATTTTTAGAAAAGCTTTTGCGATCACACTCTGCTGCCTTTTTCAAAAGGTATTCGATATCAGGTTTTGAATTTGCCTGATCGGAAGCTACCAGATAATAGGACTTAGCTAATCCAAAATTCTCAAGACGTGCATTCATTTCGGCAATGGCAGCGGATAGTAAATACTTCTTCTCTTTAGCCAGCGAATATTCAATCTTGTCAAGATTACGCAGTCCTACTTCAGGTCCTTCCCAATAGCTTACAGCAGTTGCATAGTTTATTTGAATAATTGGTGAGCTCTTTATTTCCAGCAACATTTTATAATATCGTGAAATTAGCTGCCAGTCGGTTTCTTCAAAATTTTGAGCGGAGCAATGCACTGATGCAATTGAGGATTCTAAATGATAGTGGGATAGTCTAAAGCTTGATCTGGATTTTTCAAGATGATGAAATCCTTTACTTATCAGTCCTGCATCCCATTTGTTTCTATCCTGAGTCTTAAGGTCTACCATTTCCGAGCCCTCCTTCCGGGCTTCAAACCGAGCAATATTAAAGTATATAAGCGAGAGTAGTGCATGAACCTCTCCAGCATTAATGCCCTTAAGGTTAAGCATTAAATGAGCCAGCCTGAGTGCGGTTAAACATAGCTCATCGTTTACAATAGTATCCGAAAAACTAGTTCGATAGCCTTCATTAAAAATCAGATAAATAGCCGTCAGTACAACCTCATACTTTTCACTGATATCTTGCTTTGTAATTACAGGCAACTTTTGGTGGCGTTTTCTGACTTTATTTTTTGCCCGGAAAATTGCCTTTTTGACGGCTTCAGGAGTCAATAATAAAGCGCTCCCAATCTCAGCTGTATTCAACCCTCCCAGAATATTCAAGATTAACATAACCTGTTCCCTCGGTTTAATCTCTTGATAGCAACAGGTGAACAACATTCTAAGCTGGCTGTCAGTTATTTCATGATCCAAAAAAATCCGGTCAACTTCTTCGGCTGATGGATACGGTTCAATATCAGATTCTTTCGACTGAATCAACTGATCTCTTTTCAATACATTTATAGCCTTATTCTTGGCTACCTGCATCAACCATGCTGAAGGGTTCTCTGGCTTTCCTTTCAACGGCCAGTTTTTCATGGCGGAGATAAAAGTTTCCTGAACGATATCCTCAGCGAGTTCAGCCTTATTAAATCCAAATAGGCGAATTAATATAGCCGTCATCTTTCCCGCTTCGTTTCGAAAAAGATGATCGACTATACCTTTGGTTTTATGTGATGTTGGTTCACTCACCCTACATTTCCATGACCTCTCGAACTTCTACGCTGCCACCTAATTCTAAGGTCGGGCAATTTTTGGCCAACTCAGCTGCTTCTTCTAAACTATCAGCTTTGATGATGTAAAAGCCCCCCATCAATTCTTTTGATTCTATGTAAGGACCGTCAGTAACAATTTTACTTTTCCCTTTTATTGTTTTTGCATTCTGGAGTAAAGCCTCTCCCGAATCGTAATGATCCCCAAGCTTCTCAATCCACTTCATATGTTCACCAATTTCATTTTGCATATCTTCTGGCGACATTTCGTTGAATGAATCTTCTCGATCATACAGCAATAGCATATATTTGTTCATGATAATCTTAATTTTAAACGTTAATATTCATCAGTATGACAAATAGGATTCCCGGTTCGGGACAATTTCTTATAAAAACTTTCTCAATTAATGTACACCCCTAATTCATTTAAAGAAACAGATCCTGATATCCTCTATCCGTTTGTTAGGGAACATAATTTTGGAACGGTATTTAGCCAAACTAAGAACGGTCCGGTGGCATCCCACTTGCCGTTCTTTGTTAAAAGAGAAGAAGATATTTTAATTGCCCATTTTGCCCGTGCAAATAAGCACTGGCAACACATTACTCAGGCGGAAGAGCTACTCATTGTTTTCCAGGGAACCCACGGATATATATCACCAAGCTGGTACAAAGAAAAGAATACGGTACCTACATGGAATTACGCTGCGGTTCACATCTATGGAACTCCGGTTATAACTCACGATTTAGATGAATTACGAACCATGGTCGATTCTTTAACTCATCACCATGAACAAAGCATAGATTCTGACTGGGATTATGAGGCTGCCCATGAAAAGAGAGATCAGCTGCTAAAAGGTATAGTTGGGTTGAGTGTACATGTTAACAGGATGGAAGGTCAGTTCAAATTCAACCAGAACCGAAGTCAGAAAGACAGGGAAGGGGTTATAAAAGCTCTAGAAGAATCTGATTCAGAAAGTGATCGCAGCATGGCTGAGATCATGAAGAAAAATGAGGCTAAAAGCTGATAGTCCCAGCAGTTTACTATTCCTAAATATCTTAGAAAATTACTTCTCGATAAACTGGAAAAGCTTTTGTTCAAGATCAGCAGGGTTGAAAGGTTTGGTCACAAAGTCATTCATTCCTGACGCATATACCTTCTCACGCACTTCTTTAAGAGCAGCAGCAGTTAGCGCAATAATTGGTGTTTTTCGCTTATATGGATCATCCAGTTTACGGATGTTTTCTGAAGCTTCATATCCATCCATTTTCGGCATTTGAAGATCCATAAGAACAACGTCGTAGTTATTTTCCTTAATGGCTTCTACTGCCTCAAAGCCATTGTCTACCACTTTCATTTCTACATTCCAGCGCTCAAGGAAACGAAGCATTACTTTCTGGTTAACCAAGTTGTCTTCTGCTAGCAATACTTTTAAGCCACTTAAGCTTTTTGCAGAATCAAAATTCTCGGTAATAGCTTTTGCTTCTTCTTCCGAAGATCCTTTTTCAAAAGTAAGCTCTACATAAAACGTACTTCCTTCTCCCTCTTCACTTTCAACAGAAATTGAGCCGCCCTGTAAGTCGGTGAGTTGCTTGCTAATGGTAAGGCCTAACCCTGTTCCGCCAAATAATCTCTTTGTATTTTGACTGGCCTGAGTAAAACTCTCAAATATCGTATCCACCCGGTTTTTCTCAATGCCAATACCTGTATCTGAAATTGCAAACTGCAGCCGTACAGAATCATCAAAATCCTCAATAACATTTACCGATAACAGAACCTCTCCTTCTTCAGTAAATTTCAGAGCATTACTGTATAGGTTGTTTAATATCTGAGTTAACCGCGCGGGATCTCCAACTAAATAATTTGGAATACCATCACCAATATCTGTTTTCAGTTCAATGGACTTATTCTTAGCCGTAACCCTGAAACTCTCAACAATTACATTTACCAACTTATTGAGCTCAAACTCAATGTTCTCAAATTCTATTTTTCCTGCTTCAATTTTTGAGAAATCAAGCACATCATCGATAAGAGAAAGAAGCGTTTTTCCTGAAAAATCAAGAATGTTAATCGGCTCAATCTGATCTTTACGCGGGCTGTCTTGTTTTAAGAGGTGAGTCATCCCCAAAATCGCATTCATTGGAGTTCTGATCTCATGACTCATGGTAGCAAGAAACTCTGACTTGGCTTTTGTACTTTTTGCAAGTTCTTCTGTAGCCACTTCAAGCTGACCAATATAATTTTCCAGCTTTTCCTGTTTCAAACTCAGTTCTTGGTTCAGCTCCTGCTCTTTTTGGAGCAGCTCCAGGGTTTGATATTCTGCATCTTCTTTAAACTGAGAAAAGGTATTAAAAATGAGCCAGGTGGTAACGAAGGAGCCCGTCAAAACGCTCCAGCGAACCAAAGAGAAGCTACTTTCGGAAATGCTAATCCGCTCAAAAATGATATAATCTAAAATGAAGTAGGATAGTATGGAGAGTAAAATCCCCATATTGCGAAGGTGAACCTGTGTATTATCAAATAAAAGGATTGAAAGCCCCATAGCCGGGATAAAGAAAGCCTGAATCATTGCATCCCCGCCAAAAACGGAGCTCAATATTATAATACCTATGTCAGCGTAGGCTATAAGCAATATTTTAGCTGCTTTTTCAAACCCTTGACGTGCTAACAAAGGAATTAAAAGAAATGCGAGTGCTTCAGATAAAAAGAACCACGTTAGAGAAACAGATTCATTAATCTGAAAAGCGACTAAAAACAAAACAGACACGCCTGCGAGGAAGAACGAGACCGAGTTCAAAACAGTCATTCCGGCCTTCTTGCCAATAATTTTATCCTTAGACCTAAGGTCTTTGCCCAATGCTATATCGGAAATGCCAGTTAGAGAAAATTTTGAGCTCATATCCATGGTTGTCCCCTTTAAGGGACGAAATTAAAACAATTATATTAAGCCTTACAATTAGATTACGATAACGTTTTCTTTGCCTTAAAAGCCATGGCATAAATTTTCATTTGTTTTACCATAGACGCCAAACCATTGGCACGGGTCGGGGACAAGTGCTGAGACATCCCAATTTTATCAATGAATTCCGGCTTTTTATCGATAATCACATCGGGCTCTCTTCCTGAATAAAAACGAACCATTAATGACACAAGTCCTTTAGTAATAGCTGCATCACTATCGGCTTTAAAGATAATCTTGTCATCATCCATACTTGCTGTCAGCCAAACCTGGCTCTGGCAACCTTTAACCAGGTTATCTTCAACTCTTGCTTCTTCTGGCAGCGGATCTAATTTGTCACCAAGCTTTATGATGTACTTATACCTTTCCGGCCAATCTTGAAGTAGCTCAAATTCTTTAACAATTCTTTCTTCTGTAACCTGAATATCCATTTTTATTTTAAATATACGGTTAAACCTACTCTGCATAAAGAAAAAGCCCGCATATAGCGGGCTTTTTTAAAAATATAACTTAGTAGAAATTTAATTCTCTACTTCAAGTTCAATCATAGCAACGCTTTTAACGCTATCCACTACTTTATCATTTTTGCCGTAGCTTGGCTTAAATGACTGAATTACTGAAACGTAATTTCCATCTGCAGTTTCGTATTTGCATGAGATACTTGTTTTTTCACCATTGAATGCACCTTCTAGTGCGCGCTCAACAGCTTTAATGTCATCATCGTGAATTACACTTTTCAGGCCTTCTCCAAGAACATCATCTGGTTTGCGGCCGGTAATAGATGTGAAATTATCAGAAACGAATTTACAGCCTGTGTTGCCTTCCGAATCAACTACAAAGCGCAGGGTAAATTCATCTTTTTTACCTACGATATCCTGCAGGCTATTTTTCTTTTTCTTAAGTGTTTCGATAATTCGGTCTCGCATTGAGATATTATCAAAGTGTACCCGAATAATTGTCTCGTCGTTACTTACAAAGTAATTTATGCTGCCTTCAAGCTTAACAGTATCTCCGTTCTTTTGCACAAATTCCCACGGGTAGGTTTTATCCTCAATATTTTTTGCTTCAAAATCTGCAAATAAGGATTTCATCTCTTCTTTATCATTTTCTACTACAAGATCCCAAACCTTTACTGTTTTCAATTCGTCGGCATCGTGGCCCATTAAGTTTTTAAAGGAATTATTGGATGAAATGATATTGCCTTGAACATCCAGATCGATAAATGTCTTTTTCGATTCTTCAGCAAGGTTGTCAAAGTCTAGATTGGCATCAAACACCAACTTACTTGACTCTTTACGCTCCGTGATATCACGCTGATAAGATACCCAATGTGTGATTTCACCTTTGCTGTTAGTCAGAGGGTGAATATCCCACTGATTAATAAATTCTGTTCCATCTTTTCGGTAGTTAACCGTATGCCCAAAAAATGCCTGTCCTTCAATTAGCCGTTCTTTCAAGCGGTCCAATACATGGCGGTCCGTTTTTTCGCCCTGTAAAATCCTTGGTGTTTTACCTATCGCCTCTTCTTTAGAATACCCCGTCATTCGTGTAAATCCATCATTCACATAAACAATTTTCGGCCCCGGCTTTTCTAAATTCAATTCCGTGATTACAATCGAATCATAATCATGCTTTATTGCTTGCTCAAGTAAAGAGAGCTGCTTTTTTGCTTGCTGAAAGTGTTGAAAAAGTTCCCCAAACAGCTCCTCGAGCTTAGAGGAGGATGCTTCATCTTTGCAACATTGCTTAATCTGTTCTAAAACTTCAGAGTCTAACTTCTGATCCATCTTACTATATCATTTAATTGGGTAGGATTATACCTGATCATTCCCAAACTGAACTACATGAACAACAACATCATTCCAATTAGAGGTGAATTTATTTTAAATATATACTACCTTTTTAGTATGCGCTTAAAAATGCCTTTTATTATCGTTTTTGGTTTTATTTTATTTCTTGCCTCAGGGTGTACACTTTTCAAAAATACCCCGAAAATCTCTAAACCTGAGATGATTAAAGTAAATGGGGGTGCGTTTTTTATGGGTGATATAATCGATAGCGTAAACACTGATGCTCTTCCTATTCATGAGGTCAAAATCGACGATTATTACATCGGCAAGTATGAAGTAACCTTTGCAGAATACGACGCTTTTGCCAAAGCTACAGGCAGAGAGCTACCCGAGGATGATAACTATGGACGTGGTGACCGAGCCGTTGTACGAGTTGACTGGTATGATGCAGATGCCTATTGCAATTACTTTGGCTGGCGACTCCCCACTGAAAATGAGTGGGAATATGCAGCCCGTTCAGGTGGAAAAGAGTTTCTCTACTCAGGCACCAATAACCCAGACTCATTACAAAACTATGCGATTACATCGGAATCTAATGTCTCTTTTTCGTTTAAAGTAGGTACAAAGAAACCCAACGAGCTCGGTATTTATGATATGAGTGGAAATGTACAGGAATGGATTGGGCAATATTATCAGTTTTATGAAAAACCCAAAGAGCTACATGATCTTGAAGGTAATATGATCAGGATTTTGCGAGGTGGGAGCTTTAATTCTTGGGTAACCACATCGAAAGTATATTGGCGAGTTGGTGTTTTGAGTGATGCTAAATTTTATGAAGTAGGATTCCGGTGCGCTGTTTCACAAGAAGAGCTAAATAAACAGCGGTTCCTCAATGGCTTATTCCATTTTAAACCTGCAGAGCCTTAAAATAAAAAGGGGGCCGAAGCCCCCTTTTCTCACTCACTCATCGAAGTAGCAACTTAGCAATGGTGCTGAGCTGCATGTTCGTTGTACCCTCGTAGATTTTACCGATCTTAGAGTCACGGTAATATTTTTCTACGGGATATTCTTTCACATATCCATATCCTCCAAATAAATCCACAGCCTGAGAACTTACTCGTTCGGCCACTTCTGAGGAATAAAATTTAGCCATTGCGGCTTCTTTCAAGAAATTCTGTCCATTCATTTTCATACGTGCTGCATTGTAAACCAATAGTCGAGCGGTCTCAATATCTGTTGCCATTCGTGACAATTGAAACTGAACACCCTGAAAATCTGAAATGGCTTTACCAAACTGCTTTCGTTCTTGGACATAAGCCAGAGCTGCATCAAAAGCTCCCTGGGCAATTCCAATCATTTGAGCGCCGATACCGATTCTTCCCTCATTAAGGGTTTCGATAGCTACTTTATAGCCTTTACCTACTTCACCAACTACATTCTCTTTAGGAACGCGACAGTCTTCTAATAAAATTTCACACGTTGAGCTAGCGCGAATTCCAAGCTTATTTTCTTTTTTGGAAATTGAAAAGCCTTCCATTCCACGTTCTACAACAAATGCTGTTATCCCTTTATATCCTGCTTCTGGATTGATGTTTGCCATCACTAAAAAAATGTCTGCTTCGTTCGCATTTGTAATCCAAAGCTTAGAGCCATTCAATACGTAATGATCGCCATCTTCCTTAGCAGTCGTTTTTAAAGCAAAAGCATCACTTCCTGATCCGGCTTCAGATAAACAGTAGGCTCCCACTTTCTCGGTAGCCAGCAAGGGCAAATATTTGTCCTTCATCTCGTCAGAGCCGAAGTTGATAAATGCATTATTAACCAGAGTATTCTGGACATCCATAAATACACCGGCTGAAGCATCTACTCTGGAAATTTGCTCAATGGCTACAATGGACATCATAAATGTCCCTCCTCCACCAGCATACTTCTCAGGGATATCAATCCCCATCAATCCCATTTCAAAAAATTCCTTTACCAGACCGGGATCGAGCTTGGCGTTTTCGTCCATTTCCTCGACTAGAGGTTTGATTGATGCTTCAGCAAAATCAGCTGCGGCTTCTTTCAACATTTGCTCGTCTTCGGTGAGCTGTGTTAAAGGTGGAATGAGTTGCTCAGTTTGTTCCATCTATAAAACTTTTTGTATTAATTTATGAGTGAATGTGAACCTGAATATACAAATTGTAAGCGCTTTTTTACTAATTAAAACCGTATTTTTTATGTCGGGTTAGCAAAGAACTGCTGACCTCTTTATTTTCGTTTAAATTACTAAAACTAACAAACTGTACTGCAGATTTTGAAAAAATCAGATTTCGAAGATACCCTCGATTTTAGTGAATTTCCTCCCATCAGTACCGAAAAGTGGGAAACCGTAATTGAAGGCGATTTAAAAGGAAAGAATTATAAAGAGATCCTCCGCTGGAATTCGGGCGAAGGCATAAGCCCGCTTCCTTTTTATCGGGAAGAGAATCTGAAAAGTTTAAGCCATTCCGGGGTCGCTGTTCAAGACAATGGTAACTGGTGTATAATCGAACCCATTGAGAGCTTAGAGGTAACATCGGCTAATAAAGAAGCACTAGAGGCTCTTGAGAACGGAGCTTTGGGGTTGTCTTTTTCACCAACAGAAAATTATCTGCAATCAAAAGAAGACCTCAAGTCTTTATTAGAAGGTATTCAGATTGAACTTATCACCCTTCAATTCCAAAGTGTTCTTTCAACAAACAAAGTTGCGGAGTGGTTAACAGAACTTTGTAAAGAACGCGGGCTAGAGCCAGATGAACTTAATGTGTTCTTCAATCAAGCTCCGCTTTCTGCTGCAGTTTTGACCGGCAAGCTGGCCTCTGCTTCAAGTATTAGAGAACACTTGCTGAATTTTGGGGCTGATTTCAGCTCATGCACGATTAATGCTTCCATTTATGGAAATGCCGGAGCAACAATAATACAACAGCTGGGTTTTGCCCTAGCGGAAGGAAATGAATATTTGGGGCTTGAGCACAATTTAGCAGACAGAATTAGCTTTAACTTTTCTGTTGGCTCAAACTATTTTCTCGAAATTGCCAAGTTCAGAGCTTTTAGAATAGTATGGTCTCAGGTTTTGGATGAGTATAATCTAAAAGAGAGTAAGTCATATATCTCTGCCGAAACCTGTTTGTGGAATAAATCAAAAACCGACGCCCATAATAATATGCTTCGCGCCACTACGGAAGCAATGTCAGCGGCCTTAGGCGGGGCTGACTCAATAACCATACACCGTTACGATCAGCACTTTTCTGAAAGCTCAGATTTTGCTTCCCGCATTGCCCGAAATACGCAAATCATATTACAGGAAGAGACCTATCTCGATAAAGTCGCTGATCCCGGATCAGGCTCTTATTACATTGAGGTTTTAACAGAGAACATTGCCAAAAAAGCCTGGGAATTATTTCAGGAAATTGAAGGTAAAGGCCGTTTTCATGAATGCCTTAAAAAAGGATTTATCCAGAATTTGATTTCTACATCCAAAGCAGAGAAAGTGAAAGCTTATAAAGAAAAAAGTAAAGTCTTGGTTGGGGTAAATAAATACCAGCCTGAAGGAGATCATCAAAATGCAGACTTCATGATTCAAGGTTTTGAGAATCCTGATTTCAAATCAGCGGAAAAAACAGACATTAAGAAAGTTACTTTTCTGAATATCGAAGCTGAACTTCAAAACGGAGAAGGATAATGAAGAAAGACTTTTCAAAGATCGATTTCAATCCATCCGCAGCTACAAAAAAAGAAACCCAAAATGAACAAGTTTGGGAAACACCTGAGAAGATTTCAGTGAAGCAGCAGTTTTCCAAAGATGACATTCAGGAACTAGAGCACCTGAATTACGCAGCCGGAATTCCTCCTTATCTCCGGGGACCCTACTCGACCATGTATGCTGTTCGGCCATGGACTATTCGCCAATACGCAGGTTTTTCTACAGCGGAAGAATCAAATGCTTTTTACAGAAAAAACTTAGAGGCTGGGCAGAAAGGTCTTTCTGTAGCTTTTGACTTGGCCACCCACCGAGGATATGATTCTGACCATCCCAGAGTTTCAGGTGATGTAGGCAAAGCCGGTGTTGCTATCGATTCGGTTGAGGATATGAAAATCCTTTTCGACCAAATTCCTTTAGATAAAATGTCGGTTTCCATGACCATGAATGGAGCTGTAATTCCCGTCATGGCTTTCTACATTGTAGCTGCTGAAGAGCAGGGCGTAAAACCGGAACAGCTTGCGGGAACCATCCAAAATGATATCCTCAAAGAGTTCATGGTTCGGAATACCTACATCTATCCACCGAAGCCATCTATGAAAATTATAGGGGATATTTTTGAATACACCTCACAGAATATGCCCCGTTTCAATTCCATTTCCGTGAGTGGCTACCATATGCAGGAAGCGGGTGCTACTTGTGATATTGAACTTGCTTACACCTTAGCCGATGGACTCGAGTATCTGCGGACCGGGATTGAAGCCGGAATGGATATTGACGAATTCGCTCCGCGTATCTCATTCTTCTGGGGAATTGGGATGAACCATTTTATGGAGATCGCCAAGATGAGGGCCGCGCGTATGTTGTGGGCTAAAATTGTGAAGTCTTTCAACCCAAAGAATACAAAATCACTTTCGCTTCGAACACATTCTCAAACTTCAGGATGGAGTCTAACCGAACAAGATCCCTTCAATAATGTAGCCCGTACGACTATTGAAGCAATGGCTGCTGCGTTGGGGCATACTCAGTCTCTACATACCAACGCCTTAGATGAGGCCATTGCGCTGCCTACAGATTTCTCAGCCCGTATTGCTCGAAATACTCAGCTTTATCTTCAGGAAGAAACCGGAATAACTAAAGCCGTGGACCCGTGGGCCGGCTCTTATTATGTTGAGTATCTGACCGATAAGATTGCCCGACGTGCCTGGTCGCTTATTGGTGAAGTAGAAGAATTAGGCGGCATGGCCAAAGCGATTGAGACTGGAATTCCCAAAATGAGAATTGAAGAAGCTGCTGCCAGAAAACAAGCACGAATCGATTCCGGGAAAGACACCATTGTAGGAGTGAACAAATTCCAAACGGATGAAAAATCAGAAATTGATGTACGGGATGTAGATAATGTGAAAGTTCGGAAGTCTCAAATCGAACGCATCAACAAAATGAAGGAAGACCGTGATGATGATGCCGTCAAAACAGCTCTCAATAAACTAACACAAGGTGCTGAATCAGGTGATGGAAATTTATTAGCTTTAGCCATTGATGCTGCCCGAGAAAGAGCTACACTTGGCGAGATTTCAGACGCCATGGAAGAAGCTTTTGGGCGATATAAAGCAACCATAAAATCAATTTCCGGCGTGTATTCTTCTGAACTCAAAAATAACGATCAGTTTAAAGCAGCTCTCGAAGCAGCAGACCAATTTGCTGAGTTGGATGGTCGCCGCCCAAGAATCATGGTTGCCAAAATGGGTCAGGATGGGCATGACCGTGGCGCGAAGGTTATTTCTACCAGCTTTGCTGATTTAGGTTTTGATGTAGATATCGGCCCGCTCTTTCAAACCCCTGAAGAAGCTGCCCGGCAAGCTGTTGAAAATGACGTGCATATTTTGGGTGTTTCTAGTCTTGCAGGCGGACATAAAACCTTAGTCCCGGAAGTTATTTCAGAACTCAAGAAACAAGACCGAGAAGATATCATAGTAATTGCCGGCGGAGTGATCCCTCAACAAGATTACGATTTCTTATATGATGCAGGAGTTACAGCTGTATTTGGTCCCGGAACGGTAATTCCCAAAGCAGCAAAACAAATTCTGGATGTGTTGATTGAAAACTATTCCAATGCCTAAAAAAGAACTTTCAGCTCAGGAATTTATAGATGGCATTGTTTCCGGAAACCGCATGCTTCTTAGCCGGGCCATCACTCTTATAGAAAGTACTAAGCAAGAACATCTGGATTTAGCTCAGGAAATTATTGAAGGCTGCCTGCCTCATTCCGGAAATTCCATTCGCATTGGCATTACCGGAGTCCCCGGCGTGGGAAAGAGTACCTTTATAGAGGCGTTCGGAAACTATATCATTGATGAACAAGATCGCTCATTAGCCGTTCTTGCAGTTGACCCCAGCAGCTCAAAAACCCGGGGAAGCATTCTTGGCGACAAAACGCGCATGGAGACGCTATCTCACCACCCCAAGGCTTACATCCGGCCTACCCCCACTTCGGGCTCTCTGGGTGGCGTAGCAAGGAGCACGCGTGAAACCATAACCCTTTGCGAAGCGGCAGGTTTTGATACTATTCTCATTGAAACCGTTGGCGTTGGTCAGTCAGAAACGGCCGTACATTCAATGGTTGATTTCTTTTTACTGTTGATGCTGGCCGGGGCCGGAGATGAGCTTCAGGGTATTAAAAGGGGCATCATGGAAATGGCCGACTCTATTGTCATCAACAAAGCTGATTCAGGAAACGAAGATGCTGCAAAGCGAGCAATGGCAGAGTATAAAAATGCGTTGCACCTTTTCCCTCCCACTGATTCCGGCTGGATTCCTAAAGTTACCACCTGTTCTGCTTTTCACAACAAAGGAATTCCTGATGTTTGGGAAATTGTGGATGAATTTGTTCGCCACACAAAAACCAAAGGTTACTTTGAACAGCAGCGCAAAGAACAAGCAAACTACTGGCTCAACGAAAGCATCAATCAGGAACTCCATCATGCCTTTTATGGAGATCCTAAATTGAAGTCCCGATTGGAATCTTATCGAAAGCAGGTACAGGAAGGTGAAATTTCTTCGTATAAGGCTGCCCGGGATTTGATGAAAGAGTTTTTGGGTAGTTAATTATTCTTCTATCTCAGTTATTGGAAGCATCAAATGATACTTCTAGCGCAAGCGTCCGCTTGTGCAATTTCCCACTTACAGTATAATTTTTGTAAGGAATCATATTAATACGGCTCTTACATAGTAAGTATCAAAAACAAAATCTTACAATGAGCCGAAAATATAAGTTCCATAATCAGTCCAGCCCTTACTTTGTGACTTTTTCTGTGATAAACTGGATTGACGTTTTCATAAGACCAAACTATCAAGAAATCTTACTTAGTAGCTTTAGGTTTTGCCAAAACAAAAAAGGTCTAATTCTTTATGCATGGTGTATAATGCCGAGTCATGTTCATTTAATCATAGGGACAAAAAAGCAACCCATGCAAAATATTCTGCGAGATTTTAAAAGTTTCACCTCAAGAAAGCTTAAAGAAGAGATTGCATCTTATCCGAAAGAAAGTCGGAAAGAATGGATGACTTGGATGATGAAAAGAGCCGGACTAAAAAATGGGAATAACCATAACTGGCAATTTTGGCAACAACATAATCACCCTATAGAATTAACTTCAGGCAATATGATTCATCAAAAATTGGAGTATTTGCATTTCAACCCTGTGAAAGCTGGTTTTGTTAAGCATCCCAAACATTGGAAGTATAGTAGCGCCGATGACTATTATGGTGGCAAAGGAATACTGGATATTGAAATTATTTACTAGTTATTGATGGGTACTATTCCGTCCAAGCGGACGCTTGAACTAGTCTTGCTAATAATTTTTCATCGCCACTTCTAGCGCAAGCGTCCGCTTGTGCGAAGTTAATATCTAAAGCATCAAATGCTTTAGCCAATTGATATGTTTACCTTTCTGAAAATCATACACAAAACTGTTTAGATAAATGAATTATAGAACGTTAGGCAAAACCGGATTCAAAATTTCTGAAGTATCGCTTGGAACATGGCAGCTTGGAGGAAAATGGGGAACCGAATTTGATCATAATGTAGCCCAAAAGACTCTGGAAGAAGCTATAGCTCATGGCTGTAATTTCATTGATACCGCAGATGTGTATAAGGCAACCGACAGTGAAGTTGCGGTAGGTAAAGCCATCAAAAATGCTGACAAACGAATTTATGTTGCCACTAAATGCGGACGGCAGATTAATCCTCACACTAACGAAAATTATACAGCTGAAAAGCTTCGGAGTTATGTAGAGGACTCTCTCCAACGGTTAGATGTTGAAACCATCGACCTTATTCAACTTCACTGCCCGCCAACAGAAGTTTATTATCGGCCTGAGATTTTTGGTGAATTTGAGAAACTTAAAGAGGAAGGCAAAATCCAAAATCTCGGTGTTAGCATCGAGAAGGTTGAAGAAGGTTTAAAAGCTCTGGAATATGATAACGTGACGAGCATTCAGGTAATTTATAATATGTTTCGTCAGCGACCGCATGAGCTCCTTTTTCCTAAAGCAAAAGAAAAGAATATAGGTATCATCGTCAGAGTACCTTTGGCTAGTGGATTGCTGACGGGTAAGTTTTCTAAAGACACGACTTTTGGAGAGAATGATCACCGTAATTTCAATCGTGATGGAAGTGCTTTTGATGTTGGGGAGACCTTTTCCGGTATTCCTTACGAAACCGGTATTGAAGCTGTAGAAAAATTGAAAGACCACCTTCCTGACAACCAGGATTTGGTACAACTTGCACTGAAATGGGTGCTAATGAGAGATGAAGTCAGCTGTGTGATACCGGGTGCATCATCTGTTAAACACGTTGCTGATAACCTTGCAGCTTCTGATGCTGATCCCATTTCTGATAATATCATGAATGAAATTGAAAAGATTTATGAAGATGATATCAAGCCCTTAGTTCATCAGCGGTGGTAGTTAAGGGCAACACAAGCGGACGCTTGCGCTATTTTTGGGAATCTTGATTAGGTGATTGGTGACATGCTTAACCAATAAAAATCAATGAACCCTAGTTCAGGTTCATATCGGTTTGGGCTGAACTGAAAGCTACGTCTTCATCGAACTTCTGGGTTCCAAAGCTTTCTTCCATTTCTGCACGCAGTTTCTGGATGGTAAGTCCACTGGTAAGCGCTCCGTTTCTGGCGATAGATATACGCCCAGTCTCTTCTGAAACCACAATCACGAATACGTTATTGGATTCGCTAATACCTACGGCAGCTCTGTGACGTGTTCCAAATGAAGATGAAATATTTGGGTTTTGTGAGATGGGCAAATAACAACTTGCAGCAACAATTCTATTTCCGCGGATTACGACAGCCCCATCATGTAGCGGTGTTTCTTTTTGAAAAATCGTGTTGATGAGCTCACTGCGTATTTCAGCATCAATATTTACCCCGGCATCTACTAAATCCTGCAGTGACGATGTTCGTGCAAATACAATAAGTGCACCTGTTTTATTCTTCGACATTTCTTTCACCGCATCAATGATCTCATCAATAGTCCGGTCAGAATTCGAGGTCGAGAAAAAGCGATCGAGACTGGTATTGGTTCCAAGCCTGTATAAAAGTTTCCGTATCTCTGGCTGAAATAGGATAATTAAAGCGATCACCCCAACATCTAAAATCTGACTGAGTATCGAATTAATGGTGGTAAAGCCGAGCAAACCAATTATCACGTTGATAATCACTACAAACAATATTCCCAACGCAGCCTGAATGGCAAACGTACCCTTCACCCACCGGTATAAATATACCAGTACAAGTGCTATGACAAGCGTTTCGGCAAAATCTTTTAAGCCGAACTCAAGGAAACCAATGGGAAACAAGGCCGCCGGGTTAGGTTATTGTTGGGTTTGAACTGCGTTGAATATACGAATTGAATCGGAAGCTTCCTTCACATCATGAACACGCAATATATTTGCACCTTTCATAAGCGCATGATAGTGAAGAGCAACGGTTCCAATCATTCTTTCGTCTGTAGGCCGGTTATCTAAAATACTACCGATCATGGATTTGCGCGAAGCTCCAACTAATATAGGAAAACCAAATTTTTTAAACTTGTCAAGATGAGCAACCAGTTTAAGATTGTGCTCCAGCGTTTTTCCAAAGCCAATGCCGGGATCAAGTACAATATGATGAACCCCTCTTTTTTTAGCTTCCTTAGCTTGCCGTTCAAAGAAAGACATCACATCATTGACCACATCGTCATATTCAGGGTTATTCTGCATCGTTTTAGAATCCCCCTGTGAATGCATCAGAATATAAGTAGCACCAAATTCAGCACACAGATCTGCAAGGCGGGGTTCTTTTTGAAGGCCGCTTACATCGTTAACGATTTTAACACCCGCTTCCAATGCTTTCTTTGCAACCTCAAACTTCGTGGTGTCTATAGAAAAGATGGCATTGCTAAAAGTGGGGATAGCTTTTTCGAGTAACGGTATAACCCGTGCTATTTCATCATCCACAGTAACAAGATCAGCTCCCGGCCGCGTTGATTCACCTCCCACATCAATAATATCAGCCCCATTTTGAAGCATAATGTGAATGCGGTCCATTGCCCTGCTGTGATCCTCATATTGCCCGCCATCGCTAAATGAGTCAGGCGTAGCGTTGATAATCCCCATTATTTTTGGAGATGAAGACGCGCTTAATAAGTAAGTAAGTTTTTGCAAGAATAGGTTCTCTAAGATAGATCAATTCTATCCGGCTTTCGCCAATTAACCTTCTAATGAACTAACTACCAGGTTTCTACCAGCTGATCTTTTTTGTCTTCTTTTTCTGCCCATTCGTCGGCGTCAGGTAAAGCATCCTGAGTTTCGTTGATGATACGATCTTCCCAATTTTCAGCAAGCCTTTCATTGAGATCAATATAGTCTTCCCATTTCTCGGGCACTTCATCATCAGGATAAATAGCTTCTACAGGGCATTCTGAAACGCAAGCATCGCAGTCGATACATTCCATTGGATCAATTACGAGGAAGTTAGGTCCTTCCCGAAATGCATCTACCGGACATACGGCAGCGCAGTTAGTATATTTACATTGGATGCAGGGTTCGGTAACAATGTATGGCATGTTTTTAAGCTATTTAATTTTAAAAGACTGAAATAGTTAGCAAGCGGAATATCCCCTCACTTTTAGACATATGCAATCTTAATAAGGTGTTTGGAAGCGATTTTCTAAAGAAAAAGTTTCTCTTATTGCTTCAACATCACAGAAACGGTGTTTAAATTCCCATCGGTTTGAGCCGGTTCAACCTCTAAAAGGTGCGCCATCAATGCGTATAAATGCACGTTTTGAAATGCTTGCATCCTGTATCCGCTTTTGAAATCAGGTCCGTTTGCTACAAAAATCGCGTGCATTTCCGTCTCCATATTATCAAAACCATGAACTCCACCTGAAGGATAATTATCTCGAGATTCAAAATAATCTCTGGAATTAATAGTGTATCCAAGGTCAGCCACCATTAGCAACTCTGGTATTCTGGGGTGATTTTTAAGATGATATCGATCCGGAATATCTTCCTTCTTATAGACTTTGAAATTCTCTTCGTTTGCTTTCAGGGCATTATAAACTTCATCTAATTTTCCGTCTTTCACATTAGCCATTAACGAAGGACTGTACTCAACAAGCTCAAGATCGTCTGGATCTATCATATCGTCCAAAACAACTTTTCGATCCGGGGATACTTCAGCCATGCCGTGATCAGAAACAATCATAAGGTTGGTGTATTCTTTGAGTCTGGACTGGTTCATCTTTTCAATCAGGTATCCCACTAAGTCATCGGCTCGCCTGATAGCTTCCACCACTTCCGGAGAATCAGGTCCATACCTGTGACCCCTGCTATCCACAAAACTAAAATAAACCGTCGCGAAATCTACTTCCAATTCGTTTCCATACGAAAGCCATTTAACAACGCTATCGATACGAGCAGAATCAGGCATGCTTCCATCGTAACTCTTCCAGTGAGTTGGGCGCATATCCTGTATGGGTGTTTCCGAGCCAACCCAAAACATCGTGCCGGCCTGTTTGCCGTTCTTTTCCACCGTATTCCAGATGGGCTCGCCTTGGTACCAATCTGGGTTCTCGACTGCATCTCTGTTCCCCATCGAAAACCGAGCATCCATTTCAGGATCATACATGCTGTTTCCTACAAAGCCATTATTCTCAGGATACAACCCCGTGGCAATAGCATAATAGTTTGGAAATGTTTTAGACGGAAAGATAGGAATCAAGCCATCACTTATAACTCCACCTTCAACCAAATGATCGAAATTGGGAGTTTCGGCTTTGGATAAATAGTCATATCTAAATCCGTCAAAAGATAGGAGGAGAAGTTTTTCTCCTTTAGGAGTATGGCTTGTCTCTTGCTGACATCCGAAAGCAAAAAGACATGAAATCACTATTAGCGGAAGGAATACATGCCTTTTCATCTGTCTTATATTTTACTCGAAGTCGGTGGTTAGTTTATAGCGGGCAATACGGTTGTTGCCAGTATCTGCTACATATACTACCTGATTATAGTAAGCTACTCCGCTTGGTGATTTGAATTGCTTTGGTCCCGCTCCAAATTCCCCAAAAGAAACTAATACTTGTTTGGTCTGATTTTCAGCTCCGGGAGGTGGAGGTACGCCTTCTTGTCCATTAGACTGAAACTGATATAGTTTATGCTGAGCTGCATCAACTACAAAGATAAAGCTGTCATCATCGCCACCAAAAGCAACGTCTGTTGGTTGTTGAAATTTATCCGGCTCGTACAAGAACCCGTCCGCTTGTGTTGTATCCTGTGCCAGGAGCTGTGAGTTTTGTTCGAAGATTAATCCATCGGGAGTTTCCACAGCATTTATCCAAAGTACTCTGAAAGAAATGTCTCGTGTTTGGTCAGCTTGGGCAACAATGAAGCTTCTGTCTTCGGTAAATGTATCTCGCTGAGGTGGTGATACAAAAGTCACAATTGAGCTTAGCCCAACTCCACTTCTGAGTGAAGGAGTTGTAGGATTCAAAGTTCGAATTTGACGAATATTCTCCATTTTGTCGGTCAGCTCACCATCAACTCGTACTCTTCGAAACTCTAAAACAGTGTTATCAGGAGCAGCTACCTGAGTAGTTGAATTGGATGGGCCCCGACGTGTCACATATAAACTGTTATCAGCTAATGTAGCAAGACCTGTAATTTCGACCCGCTCATAATTATTTGCAGAATTACGATTCAACCGCGCATTTTGAGCGGCGGAGGTACTTAAACTTGCATCATCGAATGGAAAGATCAGTGTATCTACTACAGTGAGAGGTCCAGTACCATTAAGATTCTTAATTTTAAAAACCGCCGGGAGATTCCAGGTTATGTTTGGGTCTACCGATTCGATAACCGTATCAATTCTTGCTGAGACATAAACGTTTAGCAAGCGATCCTGAGTTACGGAATTTGCGCCATTTAATTCTACTGTAATTCGGGGATTTAAGTCTGCCCTGTCTGTTAAATGTAATCCTTCGCTGTCGGTCACATACACAAAGCGGTCAAAACCAACGTAAACATCAGTAGGGGCGTCAAAGTTACCCCAGAAAGGAAGAACAGGAGCATAACCTTCTACCGTTTCAAGTGTTGGATCGATACTACCTTCTTCAAAAATCTCGTCAGTAGTATCATTGTCTTTGGCTCCAAAAATATTATCGCAACCATACAAGAACCCTGCTGACAGTACTACTAAACCTATAAATAATCTATTCACTACTTTTTTCATAAAGCTACACTTAAACCAATTCTATGAATTCCACCTAAACGTTCAAATACTGTGTACCCGTAATCTGCTTTCAAGCTTTTACCGGCAAATGGAACTTTTACACCGGCTCCAAAACTTGGCCATTCTCTTTCTTCTACCCCAAATTCATACCCTGTTCTTACAAAAAACTGATCCATGAACCCATACTCACCACCAATATTTAACTGTTCAGAGTTATCACTTGGGTTTGTGATCTGTGCGGTGAACAGTAACGCGTGATTTTCAGTATCAATAATATCGTAAGCCGCAGCAATATTGAATCTGGTCGGTAATGATAAATTACTCTCCGGTTCTTCTTGTACTACTTCACCACCAGTAAGAGTTCGTTCAACGGTACCACTAGGAGCCGCTTCCAGACCAAAGTTGTTGAGACTTACTCCAAACCGTAATCCGGTATCGCCCACGTAGTATAGAAACCCAAAATCGATAGCGCCTGTCTGGTAACTCACATCAATATATTTTTCGGCTAGATACCGAAAAGTAATTCCATAGCTGAAAAGCTCTGTAATCTGGTGTGATCCGGTAAGTCCGGCTGAAACATGATGAGTACTAAATGACAGACCTGTACCAAGTGGCTGGGTTTCGGTAGTTTCCATTATCTCACCTGAATTCAGGTATTGGATGCTACCGCCAACAGCAAATTTTCCAAATTTATGGATATAACTCAGGTACTCAAGATTAATGTCAGCCACATATTGGGTGTGGTTAACCATCACATTCGAGCTTCCTAAAACGGATGCGTTTGCTGGGTTCCAGTACAAACTAGAGCCGTCAATAGCATCTGCCATATTTGAATTACCCATTGCAGCACTTCGGGCATCTATTGAAATTTTTGCAAATTGAAATCCTTCCGTTCCTGCTCTGTCTTCTCCATAGCTTGTTTGTGCGGAAATATCCTGTGCAAGGAACAACGCTCCGATAAGTATCAACCAACTACTTTTTGTCAATGATTTAATGAGTTTCATAATTAAAAGTTTATAGATACTCCGAATACGATGTGACGCTGCTCCAGATAATTGGCCGGGTTTTCGTAGGCCGGCAAGTTATTATCAGTTGGATCTAGGTAACGAGGATCTCTTACATTGCTTGGCACATCATAGCTTCTGTTATCTCTCAATGCAGTCAATGATGACTGATTAGCAGGGTATTGTTTATATCCTTTTCCAGTTACCGGATTAATAATAACCGAACTCTGATTATTCAAAATATTTGTGATCTCAAGGAAGGCCGCAATTCGTGTTCCATTTACATCAAACCACTTTCGGACATTAAAATCCATATAGAACCAAGCGGGCCCCACTTCACTGTATCTATCTGCAGGGTCAGTTAATCGCTCATAAATTGGTCTCCAGTCACGAACACCAGTCACCGGGTTTCGCTCAAAACCAATAAACTCATACGGCGTATATCTTTGTCCACTTCGCCATACTGCAGATAAAAACATCTGGAACTGGTTTAATGGACCTAAATCGAAAAGAGGATCTTCCCTGTCATAGGTAAAACGTATGTTCCCTTTGATGTCAAAAGGGCGATCCCAGGCTAGTGGGGTTTCTACATTATTTCCCACATTTTGGCTGGCATTAATTGCATTGAGGTTATCATCGTTTGTTGAGCTAAGTCCTTCAGCTCGTGAATAGGTGAATGAAACCTGACCTTGCAATAGATCTTTATACCGCTTGATGTAGCTTACTTCCACACCTCGGGATCGTGCATAATCACCGTTAATTCTGAATGCTTTCGTTGTCGGCCTTCCATCAATATCGGAAACCGTTATTAGCTCAGAAGTTACAAAGTCATACTTATCACGCCAGAATGCTGAGACGTTCAAGGCATCGTTTGCCGTAATCTGATTACGTAGTCCAATTTCGTATGAAATATCAATTTCGCGATTCAGATTTGGATTACCCAAGTTAGGCAAGTCTGACTGATCCTGATAAAATGGGTCAAGCCCGGCATACACAAATCTCGGGTGAGGAATACGGGCTGAGTGTCCATAATTAAAGAACAGCACCTGATTCTCTCTTACCGGAAAAGACACATTCACCTTAGGTAAAAAGATGAATTTGAACCTGTTTCCAAATATTTCTGTGGTTTCGTCCAAATAATCCTGGGCAATGAATTCTGGTATTGTAGAGTAGGTATTTGGATCTAAAGCTTCTGCCACCCGGTCATCTATGTAAGAACCTGGTGACCAATATTCGAAACGCCCACCAATATTAGCGATCAATCCGTTATAACGAATTTTGTCAGTTAGGAAAATAGCTCCTCGCATTGGCTGTACGTTCCATGCGTCAAAACTTTCACCAACTCGAAACGTTTCAGAAACAGTATTATCATCAATTCGGATAGGTGCTCCAATCCATGGACGAGTTATATCAATCCACTGGTAGTCATTAAATTTCATCTCAAAGCCGACAACCAACTGATTATTTCGCTCATTGAAATATTTGGTGAGGCTTGATTTCAGCGTTACTTCTTCCGCAAAGTGATCGTGCCAAAGTGTAGCAATACCGCCGTTATTTATATAACCCGGACCGGATAAGACGTAGGTAAAGTCATCTGTTCCTTCAAACTCTTCTCCCGGGTAGGTATTGATACTTCCCGGATCAAATTCACCATCCACATTCTCAGGTCTCCAGTCGCGGCCGTTAGCATCTGCTCGTAATCGAGTAAATAGTCGGCTTACCTGAACTTCATAAAAAGCCGTTTGGGTTACCGTGTGTGTCCACTTCAAGTAAGACAGGTTACTATCGTGCGTGTAGGTATTTGCATTATCAAGGAAACCGTTAGAGAAAGCAAACTGAAACCCTGGCTGAATCTGCGTATCCGCTCCGGTAATTTGAAGCATTCGGGTGTTCTGGTTAATAGTAAGCGACCTCTGATAAGCTCCCTGCAGTCTCATTCCCGGCTTGATATTATACGTCAACTTAAACATCCCGTTCCAGCGATTACCCTGGCGTGGTGACCAAAAATCGGTGTCTACAATTGAAGACTGAATTTGGTCTGCTGATAACTTCGTGTATCCATCTGCTAAGCCAACCTGACCCGTTGCATAAAAATAGATATCCCCCGGTATGTTGATATTTGCCAGAGGTAGTAGCTTTTTGGTGATAGGTTCAGGCCCACCGAGCGTAAGTTCATAAACATCTTCATAGAAATTGGCCTGATTCGACATCACGTTAGAACCAAAATTATCTCTCTTATGAGAGAAGCTTCCTTCGTAACTATCTCCGCCATCCCGAGTTTGAACAGCAACAACCCCAGATGTTACATCTCCATATTCAGCTCCAACTCCACCGGTAATAACTTCAACATTGCTGAATGAGTTTGAACCTAAATCTAATCCAAACCCTGTTCCAGCCAATGGATCCTGTGCGGAGACACCGTCTACAACATAGCCGGTTTCGTAAGCACGACCACCTTTGATATATAATCCTGTTGGGTCTTTAACAACTCCAGATTGCAGTGCAACTGCATCTTCTACTCGTTGAATTGGAGCTGCTTCAATATCAGTCCTTGAAATGGTTGCTGAGGTAGTTGATTTTTCTACATCAAAAATTGGAGCTGCACCTATTACGACTACCTCTTCTTCTGCACTCAGTACCTGCTCCCGAAGAGCATAGTCCAGCTCGGTAGTTTCACCAGCTGTAACTCTGATACCAGTCAGCAACACTGTTTCAAAACCTATATACGTGATTTCAATATTATATTCTCCCGGACGAATATTGTTGATAGTATATTCTCCATCAATGTTTGTTGCGGAACCGAAAGATGTCCCAACAATCCTGACGTTCACTCCAATGAGTCTTTCCTCGCTTGGGTCAGCTGTGATGGTTCCTTCAATTGAACCTGTATTCTGCCCGAAAGCTAGAGTTGTTGTCAGTATCGTAGTGAGTAATAAAAGCAGATTAATTTTTTTCATCATAATCTCAGTTGCTAAAGCCTAACCTTTGGATACACATTTCTCTGATAAAATCAGCCACATTATTATTCCCATTTAAAAGGGTGAGGTCTAGGCCAAAATAAATTAGGTCCCCTTCTTCGTTTTCTACAGAAACATTTTCAAAGCCTGTATAATCTTGAGTAGACCCCAATACTGTAGTCGCTCTAAAATTAGTATCATATAAAGCAGTTGCTGCTGGTATTGGCTTGAGTGGGTAAACACCAACTTGCCGTCCTTCCGTTTTAAGAACTATATCGGTTATACCATTTACAGGATTTATATCCACTCCTGAATTTATAACCAACCCTGTCTGTTGACCAGTAAGGTTTCCAACAGAGTCAACAGGAATAAAATTAAATACCTCATCTTCTTCCCTTAGGTCTTTCATAGGAATGTTTACGAACATTGTACCACCTGCTTCAAAAAATTCACCGGTGATATTTAGAGCGTGAACTATATTCCGATCAAGGTCATCTGACAACCAGTAAATGTGATCCCATTTTGCTAATGTTTTACTAAGAGTTGGATCTATCACCGTAGGAAATTGATCTGATAGTTCAATAGTCCCAAGAGATGGTTGTCCTGTATTGATAAACCAGACATCTGGAGTTATGCCATTTTCACTTAAATAAGACAAGTGTTGATTCTGAACTTCAACATAGTTTGAGGCGCCAAAATCGTTTAAGAATAGTACTTTTGATTGCTGTTCTTTAATATACCAACTCAAAGTATCAACGCTACTTACTGCCCCTGCTTGATCAATAGATCTGATATATGCTGTATTTTTAGCTCCAACTTCTACACCGGGAAGTTGAATCGGGTCGCCTGACTCATAAACCCCTGTTCTGTAAGCACGGCCAAGAAATACATTAGCAGTTTTTACTCCACTTGTACTATTATCTACCTCAAGAGAAATAAATAAACGCCCTTCATTTTCTTCAGAAAGAGGGATATCCACCCAGCCATTTACTGTATCATTGATGGCAATTTCCGTTGACCTGATATTTCCTAAGCCATCCGGATCAAAGACCCTCCATCCAAAACTACTAATAGAGAATAAAGTATCTGGCGGAGTTTCATTGGCATTGAACGATACTGTTGGGTTTGAGTTAACAATAGGGTAAACCAGACGGGCACCATCTGGATCTCTTTCACCATCGTCATCCACAGCGCGTACTTTGAATAATACATCATCTGTTTCCTGACCTTCTGTAATTGGCAGAATAAAGGTGCTGTCAGATCGCTCTGTAAAAGTCCATGCACCCTCGCTTGTATCATTTATGGCGTACTCATATCCCACCACATATCCATCAGGGTCATTGCCCCACCAAGAGATATTAATCTGACTGGATAGCCTGAAATCATCTCCCCTGTTTATTCTCTCAACCGTTAGGTTTGTTGATGGTGCCTGATTTTCAGAAGATGTTCCTGATAACCCAGTATCACATCCTGAGATAAATATGCTTGCACATACTACAGCTAAAACTAAAATGCGGGATTTATACATCTGAACTTTTTAATTGTAAAAAAATAGGAATGAGGAGTATTCCATCCTCATTCCAGGAATATCTAATTAATTACTTAATCAGCATCATTTTTTTGATGCTTGTGAATGATCCGGCTTCGATGCGGTAAATATACATACCACTTGCCAGGCTGGATGCATTGAAATCCATGGTGTGAGTACCTGCTGTCATTCGCTCACTTACTAGTGTAGCAACTTTTCTACCCAGCATGTCAAACACAACTAACTCAACACTTGCTGCTTGTGGCAGGTCAAATGCAATTTTTGTAGTTGGGTTGAATGGGTTAGGATAGTTTTGCTTCAGGTCAAACTTCTCAGGAAGATCTGAAACTGCTTCGTTAGAAGTACCCATTGCTCTTTCTAAAGTAAGACTGTAGTACAGAGGCTCAAATGTGTTTGAAGCAACATCATAGCCACTTGCAACAGCAACTGTGTCTAAACCATCACTTACTCGAACATTCCATACAAAATCTGCGCTTTCGCCATTCTCAAGTCCGGCAGACTCAAGAAGTGCATCTACAGTAGCATATGGAAGAGTCACTTCAGAAGCGCTTGATTCATCACCTGATGGTACAGTTACAACAACAGTGGATGAGTCGGCAGAATAAAGTACCCACTCGTAAGTAACATCATTACCGTCAAAGTCAGTTGTTGACTCCCAGGTAACAGTTACATCGCCACTTACAGTAACACTTGCTTCATCAGCAGGTGATTCAAGGCCGAACCCTGTATCTGGAATACTCCAGTTGTCACCAACTACATCATCAACTGTTCTCAAAATCATTTTGGGATTACCAAATGAATAGTGAAGAACACCTGTGAATGAATCGATCATGGCGCCAACTCTAACGTGGTCGTTAAGGTCTGATCCATAGGTTGTTGAACCAAAGTTGACGTTATCATCAACACGTAGTCCGTCTCCGGCTTCTAGTGTATCAGCAGCTCCGCCACCTTGTGTAGAACCAATTTCCCACTCACCAAAGTCGCTTGAACCGTCAGCTTGATTCGTTGTTACTTTTACATCAGCAAAAGTAAGGAATACGCCTTCGTACTTCTCATACTCACCGGTGCCGTTTGTTACGTCCTGAGTAAGGATAGAAACAGCTAATGTATCCACCTGAGTGTTAGGTGATGCGAGTACATCAAACTCATTAAGAGTTACGCTTGTTACATCAAACGTTTCGTTAACAACAAGTTCAGAAATACTGATCTGATCACCAATGCTTAGTGTTTCTGTATTGTCTTCAATCTCAACATATACACCAGACCAAGCTGCTGCACGATCCTGAATCACGATAAAGCCGCTTTCACCAGCACTTGCTACTACAGTTGCAGTGATATCAACAGGAAGGGCTCCAGTACCTAATAATGGGCTATCACCTGCTTTGCCGTCTGCTGTTTCCTGAAGCAGAGCAATAGAAGCAATTGCTTCGTCGGTAACAAAAAAGTTGTATGCACCTGAAAGAGGAGCACGTCCTGTTAGCCCTTCTGAATCTTCCGCTTCAATAAAGAATGAAACTGGAGTAAAATTTTCAAAAGTAGGAAGTGTCGCTTCATATTCATTGCCTGTAGTTGCAGACATGGCAATAGTAATTGATGTGTCAGGAGTACTATATGTTAAATTTACACCTGTTATAGTAGCACCGTCTACTCCCTCGGCTTCAGCAGTTACTGTAACTGCATCTGTAGATGCTACAGAAGAATCAGATAGAGCAACATTTGATACTACTGGAGGTAATCCATTAACAACTAAGTCAGTTGGCCAAACAAAACCATCTTCACCATTTACATTTCTGTTGCCGTTAACCCACACAACACCGTCTTCAAATGGATTTATGCTTAATGCTCCGTTTCCAGAGGGAACCAAAGCATCAGGGTCATCGCCTACATAGTTAACATAACCACGGATATCCACATTAGAACCAGGTAGAGGAGCCACAAATGGTCCATCTTCACCGTTCAAACGACGCGCATTATAGCTTTCAAGATATCCATCTGCGCCAATTGCATGATCATTTCTGTATCTAAGGGAAGTATCATAAACATATACTCGTGATCCATCCTTATTGATAGCCCAGTCAACTCGACCAGCTCCTTCAGCCACATTACTCACGGTAGCTGACAATACTTCAACATAAGCACCATTATACTTTTGATATCCAGATAACTGCATAGCAAGCTCACTACCGTCAAAAGAATTAATGTCAGAAACACTTACCTGCCAAGGATCAATTAGAGGTGCATACTCAGCAAGTTCAGGGGATTCGCTATCATTAACATTTCCAACAAGGTCGATTGATTCAACATCAAATTGGGCTGTTCCACCGAAAAAACCTAAGCTACCTGTAATAGTAACAACGTCGCCACGAGTACGGTCTTCAAGTAACGTGTAGTCAGTCTCTACAAGCTGCATAGACATACCTTCGCGCCCCATTGAATTGGCAGTAGTATCTGTTACAAAAACATGAATACGACTGATCCCAGTCACTTCGCCACTACCTTCATCCACTACAGGGTTAGATAGCCCTGAACTCTTAGGATAAGAAGTAATTACAGCAGTAAATGTTACTGATTCACCTGCTAAAGGATGGCTTTCGATAGCAGCTTCAGAAAACTCAGTAAGTTCACGATATCTATTAAGTTTTCTCAAATTAAATGGAATACCTGCTTCGTGAGAACCAATATTTGAAAAATCGTTTTGAGCTGTTACAATCCATTCAGATGTAAAATCTTCCGTTCCAAATGATGCTAATGGCACTGGATTACCAGACTCAAATTCAGCCTTTCTTACTAAGGTGTGTTCACCAGTTCCGCCAGAAGTACTACCTACTGCCCATGCAGACCCTGGATCTTCGCCAAGTTCTCCAAACATGTCAATGAGAGTGGTATCTGTACCTGTTATTTTGAATAAACCGATGGCATCATCTCCATTATAAAAAGTCATAGAGTGTGTGGTATCAGCCACATCAAGAATAGTTTGGTCAGCTGATGGGTTAGCGATCACATATACATCGCCAGTTGTAAGAGTACCTGTAAACCTTAATGTATCAGAAACCCATGTTTCAGCGCCGTTGTTTGCGCGAAGCATAATATAACTTGATAGGTCAACATCTTCAGAAGCACCATTGTAAAGTTCTATTGCTTTGTTATTGCTAGAACCTTCGATGTACTCTGATATAAATACGTCTTGTGCATTTGCAGCACCGTAACTAAAGAGCAAAACGAGGACAAACAAAAAAGCCCCTCTTCCTCTTTTAATAGTAGCATTAATCATAATTGATCCTTGTCTTTATTGTTATTTGATGATAAGTAACTTACCTGTTTGTACTTCTCCTGATTCCAAATCTTTGACGGTATACAGGTATAAACCTGTCGATAAGATTTGGTTTGCATTGGACTGTAAATCCCACGCATGTTCTCCGCCGGCCATAACTCTTGGGTCGTCACTAAAGTTATTGAACCAAGCAATGTCCCCATTGTAAGTATTAGAATCGTGCTCTAACTCAGCTACGATGTCTCCGGCTACTGTATAAACTCGCACCTCTGCTTTTGCTGGTAAATTGTAGAAATATAACTTCCTGTTGTCTTCATTTTGTCCATCCCATGCCGCATTAATTCTATAGGGATTTGGATAGACACCTACTTTAAATTCACTACTGTTACTCCCAAAATTATCATTCACTGGCGTTCCAGGAAAAATGCGGACTGAGTTCGTGTTGGTACTACTTTCTAGGCTTCCAATTTCAAAAGTATCACTTCCACCATCAAAAGCGGTTACTGACACCTCATATTGCCAGCCACTCAAGAGTCCGTTTAGCTCATATTTATACCAATATTCACTGGTATCACCATCAAAAGTCACCGCTTCATCTAATTCAACCTCTTCAAAACCGGTGTCAAAAGCTATCTGATTATCAGGCATGTCGAACTCACGAATCAACCTTGGCTCCACTCCTTGGTCATCCCCTAGCTGGGAACTGTAAATACGGTACCCTTCAAAGTCCATTTCTCCGGTAACACGATCTCTGGAAAATTCTGCCGTACGATCCCAGTAGATAGAAGCTTTACCCTCTTCTAATTCTATTCTGATTTTAGGATTATCCGGAGGGGTTGGGAATAAATATCGGGTTAACTCACCGTCACCGTCCGTGTCTTCGCCCGGATCTAAGATTCCGTTATCATTAGTGTCTTCACCCTGAAAAACACGGTTTATAGATGAAATGGTTTGTGTAAGATTAGCTCGGGAATCTTCGGTATCAATTTCTTTAATACTAGGACTGGCTCCCTGGAATTCTTCAGGTTTTAAAGCCGCCGAGTAAGCAAAATAAACAGTGATCGTTTCTCCAGGTTCAACTTCAGGAAAAGGCCCCATTGAAATAAAGGAGATATAATTTCCAGCACCGTCTTGCCCATCCGTTCTTAACGCTTCACGGTAAGTTTCGCCACTAGCTGCAGTAGAGTCGATAGGGAACTGTTCTGCCATTCTTGTATATCGGTCAATATCATTAGAAGGCCCCCTAAACACTCCCGTTCCTGATGAAAACAGCCAATAGCTCGGGCCAACATTTGGAGCATTCAATCCCTGATCTTCTAAATAGTCTTTATTTTTGGGATGGAAGAAATTGCCTCGATACTCAGCTCCAATTAATGAAATAGCCCCATACGTGTTGATCATTGGGTTATCAGGAGAGCCGGCATCAAAAGCATAAGTAGTATACAGAGAATCCAGATAGCCAATTCCGTTCTTATTAAAGAAATCGCCCCCGGTTTCGGTAGCTGTATTTACATTCCTAACTACTAAATCAGCATACGTACCTACAAAAACACTATCCCAGGTAGCAGCGCCGGCATACTGATCACTATTATTGGTGATCTCGTATTTAATGATTGAAAAGTTCTCGGTGAATGGGAAACCCCAGTTGTAGCTCTCTAACCGAACATCTGCGTATAAAGGAGTGTCATGGCCACTTATTGGCGTTCCGTTAATATCACGACGGCGATCCGAGAATTCAGCAATAATATCCTGCTCACCCACCGATTGCGCTGAAAAGAATTCGTCTCCGGGATTACTACTTCTTCTCAACAAAATATTATCAGCAGTAAATTCAAAACCCGCGCCACCTCTTGCATAACCGCCTGAGGTTGTGATAGAAGATGTAGAAACTCTGAGTTGAGAGTTATTGTAGAGCGCACCAATCCAGATGCCGGCTTCGAACAAATGCTCAGTCCCAGTAGCACTTGGGTAGCGCATACTAAATCCACTTTCAGGATTATTTCTCACATCAGGCTTACCAATAGTTCCGAAGTTCGTGATAGATAAGCCTATGGTACCTACACTCGTTTCTTCTCTTTCAAATGAAGCCTGCGCAATAAGACTTGCAGAACATGTAAACAAAAGTATTACAGACAATCCGAATTGGACAATTCTCATATAGATTACTAACGGGGTTTTAATGGGGCTGACTAAGATAGCAATAAAGGAGACCAACCTCTCTGAGTTGACTGCCTTTTAACAGTATCTTAATATGCCGAGCCCGACATATACGTTTTATAAAAGTGTGCTATTACCTCTTGGCTGATCTCTAAATAAAAGAGGACTACAATAATACTGAAAATGCATTGCAATCTGAAAACCCCAAATTGCTGATATTTCCTAGCCGAGGTAGTTACTGACTTTTTTATTATCCCAAATTGAGCGTGATTTTTAAGCCGGGTAACAATTTCCTGATCTTCCATAACCAAGAGCTTTTCATCAAATCCGCCTATCTTATAGAAAAGCGCTTTTTCAACGAAAAGACTTTGATCTCCAAACCTAAACACGTCCACATCGAAACGGGTGAACCACGCATAATATTTTAGCAAGGGATGAGAATAATCAAACTCTAACCGGAAGCATCCACACTTAAAACCTGCTTCAGTTTTTTTGTCTATTTCTAAAAGAAAACCAACGGGCGGCTTTGTGTCTGCATGCAAAAAATAAAACCACTCTCCTTCAGCTTTTGAAGCCCCATAATTCATTTGAAAAGCGCGCCCTTTCTTTGGCGATTTATAAACTTTTGCCCCCTCTCTTTTGGCAATAGCTGCCGTTTGGTCGGCACTGCCTCCATCAACAATAATAATTTCTACGGATTTCAAGCTACTCGTTGCTTGGTTCTTCAGATACTTGACTAGCTTTCCTATTGTATCTTCTTCGTTAAAAGCAGGGATTATAATGCTGATCATCTTTAACTCTATAACAGACTAATATTTTGGACCGTTAAGTTACTGAATGAACAACAACTAAAAATAGATCAAATATTACAACCGGTCTTTGACCTGATTCCAATCGTCAATATTGTCAACGTCATTGAGTGTTTGCAGCAGGGCAAGGTTTAAATCTAATGCCTCTATTTTTTTCACTGTTTGATCAAAAACAGACTCAGTACTCCACTCAATTCCTTCAAAAACATCCGGATAGAATTGGCTCATCCCCAACAAGTAGTACCCACCATCCTCCGCCGGTCCAACTACAAAATCGTGATCCTTCAGCTTCGAATAGGCTTCTTCAATGATTTCCGTTTTCAGCTCTGCACAATCACTCCCAATCACAACCACGCTTTGAACCTTCTCCTTTTTAAAAGAATGCTCAAAAGCATTAGACATACGCTTTCCAAGATCTTCCCCAGACTGCACTTTTTTGTTGAAATCACCTGAGGCCCAAATATCATCTTCAGCTTTATATCTTGAATACCATACTTCTTTATGGGCATTTACATTTTTTGCCTGACTGAAGGTATAGGTCAGCAACCTCCTGTATGCCTCCAAAGCTTCTTCATCCCCAATGGTTGCAGCTAATCTTGTTTTGGTTTTGCCGGCTTCTTCGTTTTTTACAAAAATGATGAGCTTATTTCTTTGGTTCATTCTCATTACTTAACCGCTCCGACGCAGAGCGTCAGGAGCGAGACTATGTTCGGATTACACTTTGTATTTGATTTTAAGTAGTTGCCCCGCCACAACTACTTCCTGCACCGGCCGTGCAGCCAAAGCAATGTTGGTTAATCATGATTTCCCTGTTATTCAACGAATCCAGATCAAAATCTTTGATGTGCTGCACGGTATCTTTGTGAGTTTCCATCTCCAGCATTTGATTGAAGTCACAATCGAAAAGACGACCATCCCACCCGATTGAAATCGTATTCCGGCACATCACTCCTTCTGCAGCTGCAGGGTTGAAAGATTCGATCAGCTTCTCCATATAGTCCTCCAAATTCCCTGACATTAATAAGAAATTCAAAAATCGACTGATAGGCAGATTCGTGATAGTAAAAAGATCGTTGAACTCAATATCGTGCTTTCGCTTCAGCTCTTTTTTAAACTCTTGCCTGATTTCCGCTTGATCTCCCGGCAAAAAAGCACCAACAGGATTATAAACCAGATTCAACATTAGGCCGGTGCCTTCTTTTCCGTACCCAATTTCATTCAATCTCTTGAGAGCCGTTATTGATTTGTCATACGTGCCTTCCCCACGCTGCCGGTCTGTTCTGGACTTACTGTAGAAGGGCAGCGAGCAGGTAACCTCTACATTGTGCTTCTTAAAGAATTCGGGTAGATCACTAAATTTATTGGTCGTCAGAATAGTCAGATTTGAACGGACGATAACCTGCTTACCCAGCTTCGAAACCTCTTCCACAAACCACCTAAAATGAGGATTCATCTCCGGAGCTCCACCAGTCAAATCTACCGTTTGGATATCAGTATTTTTGAGAGCATCCAGACAGTATTCAAAAGTCTCTTTCGTCATAATTTCCTGCCGGTCAGGCCCTGCATCAACATGACAGTGTTTGCAGGTCATGTTACACATGTAGCCCACATTCATTTGAAAGATCTCTATTCCGGTAGGTTTAAGTGGGAACAGTCCAATATCATTGATCTTTTCTTCAAACTTAGGAAGGGATTCAATCTTTTGGTTATGTGAATTTATGATTTCAAGCTGTACACTCGGCTTTGACAGAGAGTGTGATTCCGCTAATAAACTTTTCATGACTTTCTTTAACTAAATAATTTATGACCCGACCAAGCCGGTATGCCAGATCGGTCTTTCCTGTTTATAACAACTTCAGGTTTTACATTGACAGATCTTTCACTTTGTTCATCATCTGTACGCCATGAACTAAGGATGAGCCACCTCTTATAGCCGCTGCAACGTGCACCGCTTCCATCATTTGTTCTTCACTGGCACCTTTTTCGAGGCTGTCGCTGGTATATGCATCAATACAATATGGACACTGCACCGTGTGAGCTACAGCCAGAGCAATAAGTGCTTTTTCTCGTTTGGTAAGCGCCCCTTCCTCAAAGACCTCTCCATAGTATTCAAAAAATTTATTACCGAGATTTTCCTGGAATTCAGTAATATTTCCAAACTTCTTTAAGTCTTCTGCTTTGTAATAAGTATTGTCCATGTCGTATATGATTTGGTTAATAATATTAATGAGGCTCTGTGTTACTTCATTCTTACGAAGAAAGCCTTTATTCAGATTGAAATAATAAAATTCTGCCCCAATAAATCACTTATTATGACAAAATTGAAACATTTTCTCCCTTACTTTCCTTTAATAGTGTAACAATCACTAATAAAAAAATAACTATGAAATTAGCGAAACTACTATCAGCAATAACTTTAATTTGTGGATTATTTCTAATCTACCCCTCTGATTCAGCACAGGCTCAAGCACGTGGCGAAGGCGGAAACTTTGGCCTGGGTGTTATGTTAGGTGAACCTACAGGCATATCTGCAAAAGTTTGGAATAGCGATAAATCAGCTTTTGGCTTTGGTGCAGCTTGGTCCTTTGGACGATATGATGCTGTACATCTCCATGCAGATTATCTTCGTCACTCTTGGATACAAGGCGTTGAGAAAGGCGACTTAGCGTTTTACTACGGTATTGGTGGGCGAATTGTGCTTGCTGACGATCCTGGAATCGGAGTTCGCATTCCTTTAGGCTTGAATTACGTTGTTCCCGACGCACCTATTGATATCTTTGTGGAAGCCGTCCCTATTCTTGATTTAGCACCAAGTACTGACTTTGACGGAAACGGAGCGTTAGGTATCCGGTTCTACTTCTGATTTTAGCTAATCAGCAATAATTTTGGCTGTATTGAGGGGCAGCTTTATTTCCTGTCCTTCTTTCGCCAAACTTATTTCAGTGAAATCAGAACCATGCTTTTCTATTACTTTCTTATCTACTTCAGCTAATACATCATCACTTTTATCCGGGTCATGATGAGTTAAGTACAGCATTTTTACTTTAGCTTCAGCTGCTATCTCGGCCACATCTTCCCAGGCTGAATGTCCCCACCCTTTTCGTTCTTGGTAAGAAACCCTGTTGTACTGGGCATCATGAATCAACACATCACTGCCCTTAATGAAATCTTTAAACTCTTCTTTGAATTTAATGACTTCATCGCTGTCCTCTGCTGCCAGTTCATTATCCGGACAAAATACAATTACTTTATCTTTAACTGTAAGTTTGTAGATAGCTGTAGGCACAGTATGAGTTGCCCACATGTACTCAACAGTGTAATTATCGAAAGACCTTTTTCCGGGTTGAAATGTCTCGCATTGCAAATCTGCTTCCAGCATATCTATAGATACCGGGAAAAAAGTGCTGGACATATGGCCTTGAAGAATTTCTTCACATCCCATATCACCTTGTGGAGGTAAGTAAATACGGAACCAGTTATCCCCGTTATAAAAAGGTTTGAAAAAAGGAAAGCCTTGCAAGTGATCCCAGTGGGGATGCGATATAAAAACTCGGCCTTTTAGCGGTGAGCCATTGCTTTGTAATTCATTGCCGAGGTTTCTGAATCCGGTTCCTGCATCAAAAATAAGGAGCTCTTCAATGCCTTCAATCTGAACCTGAACACAGGTGGTATTACCACCATAGGTCATATTCTCAATGTTAGCACAAGGGGTAGACCCTCGAACACCCCAGAATTTTATGTTAATCGAACCTTTCAAATTTTTCCTTACATAACCTCTATGTATACAAAACTATGTTGTTACAGATTTATACCCCAAGTATAAAAATACAGATCGGAAATTCCTTTTCTTAAACTAAATATGTGAAATGTTAAAACCTAAATATTCCGTCTGAGCAAATTTGACCAACAGTGTAAAAAAATATCAAGTAAACAGAAAGAGCGACTTACTCTTCCTCGTCTCCAGTCCTTTTTAGCTGGTCAATCTGCTTTTTAACTTCCTTAAGGCGTTCTTTCTTATCATCAATCGCCTTTTCAGCTTTATCAATTTTTGCCTGAAGTTCGTCTTTCAGCGCGTTGCCTCTGTTCGTCGGCTTAAAATAAGTCTTGGCTTCCTGATACTGAATCATTTCACTTTCGAGACTTGAGACTTCTTTTTTAAGCTTGTCTCTTTCTTTCTGAAGTTTAATAATATCTTTCCGCGTATCAGGATCAATACCCTGATTAGCGAGTTCTTTCTCCATCCCGAGATCATTACCCAAAGCTCTGTAACGGTCATAAATCACATCACAAGCTTCCCGATACTGCTTCCAGATTTTATTCTTCATCTTGATAGGAACGTAGCCGGCATCCTTAAACTCCTGCTGAAGCTCTTTGGCTTCCTGAACCGCCAGCGCCGGATCTTCATGCTTGCCTAACTCTCTGAGCTTCTCAAGAATCTCTTCCTTCTTCGCAAGATTCTCTTTTTGATCTTTACGCTGACCTTTGAAAGCTTCTCGACGGCGATCATAAAATACGTCCATCGCGCCTTTAAACTTTTTCCAGATCTTCGAGGATTGTTTTCTGGGAACCGGACCAATCTGTTTCCATTGGTTCATCAAGTCCTGCATAATCTGGTGGCCGGCATCAAAGTCTTCCGTATCTTTTGATTCTTCAGCCTTTTTAATCAGATCATACTTCTTCTCAAGGTTCGCCTCTTCTTGTTCCCGAAGCTTGTCGATGTTATCCGACTTCATGTCGTTAAACTTATCGGTAGCCGCCTTGAAGAGATCCCACATATCATTCTCATCTTTCTGTGGGAGGTTTCCGGCATTTTTCCACGCCTTGTGAAGCTTATTCACCTTACGGGCAGCTTTGGCAATATTCTCCTGATCAACCAGTGCTTCGGCTTCTTTAACTAGTTTCTTTTTCTTCGACAGGGCCTTCTCTACCACCTTGCGGTATTCTTTATCGAACTTAAAGCGCATTTCATTGAACGTATCCTGCACTTTGTTAAACCGATCCCAAAGGGATTGATTTTTTTCTGAAGGCACACGCCCCACTTTTCGCCATTGAGAGATAAGCTTGTTAAACTCATCTTCAAGTTCGTTAAAGTCAGGGCTCTCATTTTCAAGATTCTTGACCAGCACATCCATTTTATCCAGAAGAAGAAGCTTAAGCTCTAAGTTTTCTTCTTCCTTCTGAAGTTTTTTAACGAGCCGATCTACTTTATGATCTTCAAACTCATCCATCAGCTCTTTATAGCGAGCATCCAAGGCTTCTGCTTCACCCTGAGGTAATAACTTGATGGATTCCCACTGTCCCTTAATCTTGCCTACTTGTTTGGTGGCTGACCAATCTTCTTCACTTATTATATTAGAAAGGGATTTGAGAAGGTCTTTTTTCTTAGCCAGATTTTCTTCCTTCCTACGATTTTGCTCTTCGTAATACTCATTTTTCTTCTGCTCAAAACTTTCTCTGAGCTCCTGAAATTCTTCAATCAGTTGTTTGGCTTTGTCATCATCTGACTCAGGCCCTTCCGTAATTGAATGCGCAAGGTTAGATAGCTCAGTAGTTACAAAAGCCCAATCGGTTTGCTCTACCAATTCTTTAGCGCGGACTACAATATCCGAGTAATAGCTCTCGGCGTCCTCTTCTGATTCCGCATTTTCTTCATCAGTCTCTGAAGACTCAGGCTCAGCAGCATCGGAATCTTCTTCTTCCGGGTCTGGGTCTGGTTCTGCCTCTCCTTCTTTTTCATCAGCTGAGTCTTCCTCTGATGTTGACTCTTCAGCCGCTTCAGTCTCAGCTTTTTCGGCAGTGTCTTCCTCTTCACTATCTGAGTCTTCTTCAGATGCTGACTCTTCAACCACCTCAGCTTCGGCGGTATCAGCATTATCAACATCAGAAACAGTTTCTAATTCTTCTTCAGCAGAACTTTCTACTTCTTCAGAAGTTGTTTCTTCAGATATATTTTTGAGTTCACTTTTGTTAGTCTCTTCGCTTTCAGCGTCCTTTTTGTTTTGCTCCAGGTTCTCCACAGTAACCTTCCTTTCCTCGTAGGTCTTTTAATTAACGGCTCGAAGCCTTCTTCATTAGTTCATTAAGATAATATATCTACCCAATCTTTGGCAATCTAAAGCAAAAGTTTGGGAAAGTGGTTCTTAATCAATTTATAAGGGTTTAAAAACTGTTTCCTTACTTCATAAATGGCTGTTTGATTTTCGAATGATCGACAGACCGAACTGTGATTGCAGTTCTTTTTAAATTAATTCTGTAAGGAATACGCACTTTATAGCTCTAACTCTGAAAACAAATAATCCATTTAATCATGAAAAGAGCAGAATTAGAGAATCGCTTGATCGATTTTTCGGTCACTATTATAAAGCTAACAAAAGGATTGCCATTATCTCAGATCAATAAACATTTATCCGGTCAATTAATACGATCCGGAACTTCTCCCGCGCTTAATTATGGAGAAGCTCAAAGTGCAGAATCTTTAAAAGATTTCATACACAAGCTACAAATTGTACTAAAAGAGCTTAGAGAGTCATTCGTTATTTTGAAAATAATAGATCGGGCTAATTTATATAACGACAAACCGGAACTAGACTCAGCATTAAACGAGTGCAATCAACTTATTTCTATTTTTGTGAAAAGTGTACAAACAGCCCATAAAAGAAATAAGTAACTTCATAAATCAAAAACCGGTCAATCGATCATTCGCACATCAATCTACTTCTTTAATAAGGTGCACATCTCTTTGAGGAAATGGAATCTCAATACCTTCTTTATCCAGTTCCACTTTAATTTTTTCCAGATTTTCAAAGAAAAATGGCCAGTAATTGTCTGTGGTTGTCCATGCTCGAGCAGATAGGTCAAGAGAGCTGTCACCCAGATTTGTTAATACGACAACGGGGGCCGGATCTTCTAAAACTCTTTCATCTTCATTCAAAACCCGGAGCATAACCTGTCGGGCTTTTTCCATATCAGAACCATAGCCTACACCTACCGGGAAAACTGCTCTTCGGGTTTCTTTTGCGGAATAATTGGTTACCGGAGAGTTTGCCAATTGACCGTTCGGAATAACAACTAACTGGTTATTTGGCGTTTTGAGATGTGTATGCAGAATGTCAATTCGCTCAACGGTTCCCGACTCGCTTCCGCGCTCAATAAAATCGCCTACTTTAAAGGGTTTGAAAAACAGAATTAGAACTCCTCCTGCAAAATTGGAGAGGCTTCCCTGAAGTGCCAAACCTACAGCAAGACCCGCGGCACCTAATACAGCTATAAAGGAGGTCATTTCAATACCTAACATTCCCAAAGCAGAAATGTAGACCATCACTTTCAGTAACATTGAAACCAGGCTTCGCATAAAGGAAACCAAGGCCTCATCAACATTACTTCTATTCAGTACTTTAGATACTCCTTTTACAATAAACTTAACGATCCAAAGACCGATTACCAGAGTAGCAATTGCTGCCAGAAGCTTTGGGCCAAAAGTGGTTACAAATCCCATAATCTCTTCTGAACTAATCGTGAAGTCTCCCATGTTTATTTCCTATCTATTTTAAAATTATTAACTGCGAAAATTATCGAGCCTTAAAGTAGTACCATATTCGCTCAATTCATAAAAAAGGGAAGGCGTTAACCTTCCCTTTCAATTCTATAAATATCTGCTTCTACAGCTCTGCCAGCTCTTTCTTAATCTCGTCTTTAGTTTTACCGAGCTTATTTTGAAGACGGCCTAACAGCTCATCTTCTTTACCTTCTGTAAAAGCTAAATCATCGTCTGTTAACTCTGAGTATTTTTGTTTTAGTTTTCCCTTTACTTCGTTCCAGGTACCCTTTATTGTTAAATCATTCATAATGTTCTCTCTTTTAATTCAGATTAAGCGATTGCTATTTAATCTTCTAAATGACTTCTAAGCATCCATGCTGTTTTAGAATGGACGGTTAATCTTTCGGTCAGTAAATCTATGGTAGATTCATCGTCTGCGACATTGGCAGGTCCCAGAGCTTCTCGTGCTGTGCGGATTACCTGTTCGTTTGCTTCTGTGAGTCGCTTCACCATTTCTTTGGCTTTGGGACGATCTGTATCCTCTTCAATAGAAGTTATTTCGTTGAATTCTTTGAACGATCCCGGTGCTCTGAATCCTAATGCACGGATGCGTTCTGCAATTTCATCAATAGCTTCTGCCAATTCAGTGTACTGCTCTTCAAATTGCTCATGCAGCTGATGAAATAATTCACCAGTCACATTCCAGTGATAATTATGGGTCTTTAAATACAAGAGATAAGAGTCGGCCAAAACCTTCGATAATCCTTCTGCGATCTTTTCTCTGTGCTCTTCTGAAATTCCAATATTCACTTTCATATCTGATACTCCGTTTAGTGTTGCTATATCCATAATTTGATGGTTTAGCTTTGTTTATCTTCACCTATCATAACAAATCTGGAGCGGTTATGTTCCAACCTTAAAGCTCATACTTGAATGGATTTACAATCAGGCTGATTGAGGATACCTATCACAAAAAAATCCCGCACACTGGTTAGCATGCGGGATTGATCAGTAAACTGGAGAATGAGGCTCTTTTACTCCTCTATACCATACACCTCTTTAAGAATGCCTTTAGCATTGGCATCACCGTCTTGCATTACGCGATGCTGGAGGTTGGTAATAATTTCTTGTTCGGCCTTTTCGTAAGCCAATTCTTTTGCACTGTTTTCAGTGTTGGTACGGATAAGCTCGTAAATATCGTCAGCTCGTACTACACTGTAAATTTTGTCGTCATTAAAAGCATGCGAGCGCTTTTCTTCAAATTCCTGAAAAACACGGGGGAAGTCTTCGCTGTCTTCGGCTCGGGTTACAATTTCAACATGCTCGGGTCCTTCAGCACTTAAAGGAGTTTTGCAGAGATAGAAAAAATTTTGTTGGTATTGCATCTGCTGTTTATGTGGGTTGAATTTTAAGCTGGGTCAATATAATAAAATTTGAATGTAAGGTGTAAGGTTTTAGGCTCAAGGTGTTAGAGAATTTCTTGTCCTAACACCTAAAGCCTATCACCTTACCACTATAATTTCTTCAAGACTTTTGGGATCATCATCCATTTGATTTGGCACGTTCCCGGAGCGATCGTTTCCCAGGTATCCGCAAAACTTTCGAGACAGACTAAAGCAGCCGTTGGCATTCTTAACGCTATTTTTTGGTGTGCACCGGCTAAAACCCCGGCCGTATTTTCCATCAATGGGTTATGGCCGACTAACATAATTCGTTCGAAATCGTCCGAGGCGGTTTGTATAGCTGATAAGTAATCCTGGACGGAACCAAAATAAAGATCTTCGTTCCAGCTTATACTTTGGTCATCTATCTTTGCACCTTCTGCGACCAACTCCGTTGTTTCTTTAGCTCGCTGAGCAGGAGACGATATAATGATTCCCGGCTTATATTTAGCCTTTCGGATAAACTTTCCCATTCGCGGAGCATCTTCGAGCCCCCGCTTGGCAAGTGGCCGGTCAAAGTCTTTTAAGTCGGGATTGTCCCAATTGGATTTGGCGTGTCTCAACAGTAATATCTGTTTCATGATTCTTTCGACTTCTTTTTGTTTGCGGACATTTCAACCATCTTAATTTTTCTGGCAAACCGATTTGCCTTAATCTCACCTTGAGCTGCTTCAGCGAGAGCCTTCACCAATTCAATACCAAAAAATACGATAATACTGGAATAGTACACCCACAACATTAAAATGATAACAGAGGATGATGCCCCGGTAAGCTTATTCAGAGAACTGTTCCCGATAATCATCCCGACACCAAACTTCCCTATCACTAATAAAAAGGTGGTTATGAGACTCCCATATATCAGTGGCTTCCATCTCATTTTAACATCCGGAAGGATATAGAACATCATTAAAACAGCGAAAAAGATCATAAACAAGGTCAACAAATTGCTGCCAAGGCCCACAAAGAAAAGCTGTGCAGATTCAAAGTTTGCGAGCAGCAAATCAAAAAGGGCGGCTAAAAGAGAGTCTAATATCAGAGAGACAATCATTGCAACACCGAGTAGCAAAATCATACCAAAAGCCATTACACGGTCTATCAGTATCTTTGAAAACGCCACCTCGGGCTTGGCTACGACCTTAAATATTCTGTTGAATGAATCTTTAAACTGTATGAAAACGGTAGTCGCTGAGATTATCAGAAATAGAATACTGATAATGAAATAGAATTTGTTCTGGCTGTCTGTCTGAACTGTTTCTACCAACAGCAAAACAGCTTCCCTGCTTTCCTCTCCTACGGCCTCATCAAGGAAACTGGTTAGTTCTCTTAATACGCCCGCATCCCCAATAAAAAAACCGGCGAGGTAGGCAGCAATCATTATGATTGGAGCTAATGAGAATAACGTATAAAAAGAAACAGCTGCGCTATATTGAAAACCGTTGTCTTCAATAAAAGAATTAATGGCTTTAAGCAGTGTTTGCCCTGCCTTTTTAAGGATGTCCATTTGCAACTGTCTTAGCTGTTAAAAATTCGTGAAGGCGCATACATGGATAAAATTACTCCTCGCGCTATCATAAAAGCCGTCATCGCCATCCATAACGCATGAATTCCCACAAACGGTTCACTGATGTAATAAACCGGAATAAATACCAATATAGTTGCCACTATCATCGAGTTTCGCATTGCACCCGTTGCGGTTGCACCTATATAGACCCCATCCCAGATAAAACAAACACTGTTTACTACCGGAGCCACAATCAACCAGATCACAACCGTCATAGCAACGGCTACCACATTTTCTTTATCTGTGAATAGTGAAATAATTTCGGCATCAAAAATAGCATAGCTTACCGTTCCCAAAACACCGAGCCCCAATCCCCAAAACATGTTGGCGACCACAGCGCTTTTTAGCTTTTCTTTGTCGCCGGCACCCTTGAATCGACCCACTAAACTTTCGGCAGCATATGCAAACCCATCCGTCCCGTAAGAACTGATGTACCACATTTGCAGTAATATGGTATTTGCAGCCAGTACCACATCCCCCATTTCTGCCGACTTTGCCGTAAAAAATGCATAGGAGAAAATGAGGCACAAGGTCCGTATTACAATGTCGCGATTGACGGAGAAGAATTTTTTCAGCTCTTCGGCTTCAATCAGTTCATCCCATTTTATATTCAACTTCACCCCGCCATATTTTTTGTTGTAAAGGAACAGAGCCAGCCCAAGTGCCAGAAAACTGGCCACCAAACTTCCCGTTGCAACGCCATCAACGGTCATGTCAAACCGGAACACAAAAATCAGATTCAGGATTATATTTACAATGTTTAAGAAAATGGTGATGATCATAGGGTAGGTAGAATTCTGCATTCCAAGGAACCATCCATTTAACCCAAACAAAGCCAGCGTTGCCGGTGCAGCAAAAATTCGGATGTGATAATAGAGCCGTGTGTATTCCTCAACTTCTGGTGAAGCATTGACCAGGTAAAGCGAAGCCTCTATCAGCGGGTACTGAATTAATAGAATAACCAAACTGCTCACCCCTGCTACCAGTAGCACGCGAAATAAAATAATCCGTGTTTTTCGCTCTTGTTGTGCGCCATAAGCCTGCGCAACCATACCGGTGGTCCCCATTCTCAGAAACCCAAATCCCCAAAAAATAAAGTCAAATATGATACTCCCTACTGCAATGGCTCCCAGATAGTAAACGTGTTCAAGGCGCCCGACAACCGCTGTATCTACAGCTCCAAGTAGTGGCACCGACAGGTTACTTATGATGTTTGGAATGGCGAGGCGAAGTATTTGCCGGTTCAAAAAAGGAGGTTTTAGGGATTAAAATTAGCGACCTGAAAATAAGGCCTGAAAAAGAATTATGAATTCATATTTTCCATGGTGGGGAAAGTTGCATATCTATGGGTGTGCATGTATTTTCTTTCTCCTATTTTTTATTGGGATATAAACTTAATTAATTAACTCATTTGCTTTTCACATGGACATTGAATCGCGTAATAAAATTCTTACCGTTGTACTTGGAATCATAATCCTTGGTCTTACTTATTATTTGTATGATTCATTGGTAACGCCTTATCAGGAAGTGCTGGAGCGGGAAGCTTTAACTGAGAAAGTTCGCCAGCGAATGCTAGACACCAAAGATGCTCTTATCCAGTACGAAGCTCAAAACGAAACTTTCCCCCCTACAGAAGGAGGACTTGATAGCTTGATTAAATTCTTGAAAACAGATTCTCTCATGATTGCAATGGGTGATTCTTTGTATGGAACTACCTTTGATACTTTTAATCCAGACTCGTTGGTTTATTCCCCTCGAGCTCCATACCCAAGATTTGAGTACGCCCTTAATGATACTTTGCGTCCTCAAATTTACTTGTTGGAAGATCCCGGTTCTAATGATGCAGTTGGTAGTCTTGAGCGTACAACGATGAGAAATGCTCCAAACTGGAATTAATGGATGACGCTTCTGCAAATTTAGGTGTTTGTTTTTTTTCGGATCGCCTTTTCTACTCGATCAATGATCCGGAAAACGACAAGCACCTTTTTCGTATTGGCTCATTTGATTTTAATTTCAATGTTATTGAAGCTATTACCCGCCAGCAAGAAGATCATTTCCCGCACATCCTTTCCACTTTTGACCGATTTCGAACCGATCATAACATTAAGTCGGTACGGGCACTGACTCACCCTGCCCATGAATGCTGGACGGTTTTCCCTAAAGTAGTTTATGATAATGCTGATGAACGTGAAGATCACCTCGCCATTTTAATGAAGGGTGTTGAACGTGAACATATCGAACCTACCTGGCACGGACTTCATAATAATGAGTACAGATTTTTATCCGTTCGCCGAAGAAATTTAATGACTGGTTTTGACGAGCTTACCACTCAGGTTGCTACCACAGACTTTAGCAGTGACTTCGAGATGGCACAAAAATGGTCAGCTTTTGCCAAACCAGGCGGTTCTTTTTTAATGATTGGCTGTCATGAAAATGTCATTTCAATCACGAGCTTTCTTCTCGGAAAATTCAGAGCCGCTACCTATATCTCGTTCGATCAAGCCGAAGACTTGCCTTATCACTGGCTACAACACTCTGCAAACTCCAGCTGGATGCGTGGCATTCATGAAACGATCTACCTCTTTGGGCACCAGTGCCATGAAGTGGAACAGGCGCTTCAGGGTTTTTGGGATGATTCAGCTGAAATCACCAAGCTAAATTCGTTAGAGACCATTGGTGTACAGGCTGAAGAAGAAACATATGGGTTTGATCTAGCCGCTGCTTTTCCTGCTATTCTACTGAGCCTCGATTTTTAGCCCTTCGGGAATTCTAAATGCTCAGTTTTAAATGTTATTTTTGAGCTAATTCGACGTAAATTTATTTTTGTCACTCTGAGCGCCCGGAGTTATTATTTGATTAGTAAGTTGGCCGCGAAGAGTCTCAAGTTCTAACTTACAGCATTGGTATTTTTTGGCATTGAGATCCTTCGCGGTTGAAATCCATACTTACGTTATATTACTAAGCGCTCAGGATGACAATTGAACATCAATTCATTATCACCTAAAATTTTAAAAATCACTCCGCCATGCGGATAATAACAGGCAAACTTAAAGGTCGACACTTCAACATTCCCAAAGGACTGGACGTCCGCCCTACTACCGATCGGACCAAAGAAAGCATCTTCAACCTGATTGAAGCCCGGGTTTTTATGGAAGGGACTATTATTCTGGATCTTTTTGCTGGATCAGGAAACCTTGGTTTTGAAGCTATATCCCGAGGAGCAAAGCATGTTACTGCTGTAGAGTTAGACCCGGATAATGTGAAGCAGATTGAGAAAACGGCCAAACAGTTCGAGATAGATAACCAAATGCGAATTGTCTGTTCAGATGCACTGCGCTATTTAAACGGAATGGCCACACCCAACCATTTTATTTTTTGTGACCCTCCGTATGACTTTCCACTTATGGACGAACTTATCGATCAAATTTTGGGCAACAACTGGCTAACGGATGAAGGCTGGCTGTTCCTTGAGCATGATAAGTACAAGGATTTCACGGATCATCCCAACTGCACATTCTCTAAAGCATACGGGCGAACCATTGTTAGCATCTTTCAAAAGCATCCGGTAGATTCAGATTAAATCAAGCCTATGAAAACAATTGCTTTATATCCCGGGTCTTTCGATCCCATCACAAACGGTCACCTCGATATTCTTGAGCGTGCTACCAATCTCTTTGACCATGTGATTATCACTGTAGCCGTCAATAAAAAGAAAGATGCCGTTTTCTCCGGGGAAGAACGGGTTAAACTGATAAAGGCCTGTATCGCAGATAAAATATGGGGCAAAAATGTGGCTGTAAAGCAGTTTACCGGGCTATTGGTCGATCACGCTCAGAAAATGAATGCGGATACTTTAGTCCGTGGGGTTCGGCAGATTTCAGATTTTGAATATGAGTTCCGAATGGCCTTGACCAACAAACGACTCGCTCCAAATGTGGATACCGTTTTCCTGATGCCGGATGAGGAATTTACCTTTATATCTGCCTCCATTGTGAAGGAAGTTGCCTACTGGGGTGGTGATTTAAGCTCTTTTGTACCTACTCTTGTGGCCGATGCCCTCACAGAAAAATTCAAGAACAAGACTGATTAAATAGAATAGACCTACTTTTCTTTAGTCAAGCCTTTTATATTCAACAAGGCATCATACTCACTCTCACTTCTATTTTTTAATACTTATGATCTCAACACGAGCACAAAATTTACAGCCTTCAGCAACTTTAAAAGTCACCGGACGAGCCAAAGAACTTAAGCGACAAGGAAAATCGATTATTTCCCTGAGCGCCGGCGAACCTGATTTTAAAACACCTAAGCATATTTGTGATGCTGCTATAAAAGCCATTGAAGATGGCTTTCACGGATATACCATGAATCCCGGAACACCGGAATTGCGGGAAGCTATTTGTGCGAAACTCAAAAGAGATAACAATCTGGATTACGATCCTTCCCAGATCATCTGCTCAAATGGAGCAAAACAATCTGTAGGTTTCAGCCTTTTAGCGTTGGTTAACCCCGGTGATGAAGTAATTATCCCTGCTCCCTATTGGGTTTCCTACCCTGAGATGACTCGCCTTGCGGAGGGAGAGTCTGTGACCATCAGGACCTCTTTCGAAAATAATTTCAAACTTACCCCCGAGCAGTTAGAAGAAGCTATTACTGATAAAACCAAAGCGCTGATTTTATGCTCTCCATCTAATCCAACCGGAGCGCAATACACGGCCAAAGAATTGGAAGGGCTTGCTGAGGTGCTGAGAAAACATCCTCAGGTATATGTTGTTTCAGATGAAATTTATGAATACATCGTTTTTGACGGCGACCATGTCAGCATTTTGAACGTAGCACCTGACCTAAAAGATCGCGTTTTGTTAATCAACGGTTTTTCTAAAGGATTTGCTATGACCGGCTGGCGGCTTGGATATTTAGCTGCTTCGAATGAAATCGTAAGTGCTGTTTCTAAAATCCAGAGTCAGGAGACATCGGCTCCATCTTCTATTTCCCAGAAAGCCGGTGAGGCTGCTTACAATGGAAGTCTGGATGAAGTAGAAACCATGCGTGCCGAATTCAAAAAACGACGTGATTACCTCGTGGATACACTCAACTCTTTTGAAGGAGTAAGTTGCTTCTCACCCGGTGGAGCCTTTTACGTTTTTCCGGATATCTCTCATTACATCGGATCCAAAAAACCGGATGGTTCGACCATTGGATCTTCTACGGATTTATGTCTTTACCTGCTGGATGAGTTTGGACTGGCACTCGTTCCCGGCGATGCATTTGGAGAACCCAACGGCGTTCGTTTAAGTTACGCTGCTTCCATGGAAGATCTGGAAGAGGCGATGAGTCGCTTCGAAAAAGGACTTGATAGCCTTTCATAAACCCTCTTCTTTCTTATGTATTTAAGCCCTGCATTTACCGTGCAGGGCTTTTTTTGTTGAATCTATTTCGCATACGCTTTTCGGGCGTGCTTAATCTCATCGAAGTTTTCGTTTGCCCAGTCGGTTAGCCGCTGAATATGGGGAACCAGTGTTTCTGCTAAAGGAGTCAATTTATATTCTACCCTTGGTGGCACTTCAGGATATACTTTTCGATGGACCAACCCATCCGCTTCCAGTGTCCGCAGTGTGGTAGTCAGCATTTTTTGGGAAACATCTTCAATTGTTTTACTCAGCTCATTGAATCGAAGTACCCCCTTTTCAGCTAAAACCAGGATGACAAGTGTGGACCATTTATCCCCAAACCGATTAAGCACCTGCCGAACCGGACAATCTTCCACATTTGAATAATCTATCAAGGTTTTTTCTTCCATAACATACTGTTTTTAATGTAAGGGTTACACCAGGGTAACTTAGTCACAATATCGTATCCTCTTGATGTATGAACTACACATCGATACCTTTAGTTACTAAAAGTAAGTTAGAAACTATTTTAAACTAATGGAAAAGAAAATATTATGAGTACAATATTAGTCACCGGTTCAACCGGCTCTTTAGGAACGGCAACAATTGAATTTCTTCTGGAAAAGGGAAGTGAACATACCATCATTGGGTTGGCAAGAGACGAAGACAAAGCGGCTTCACTAAAACAAAAAGGCGCAGAAATAAGAATGGGTAATTACGACGATCCCGAAAGCCTCGAAAAAGCTTTTCAGGGTGTGGATAAACTGTTCTTTATTTCGGCTAGTGAAATAGGAAGTCGCGTAGAGCAACACAAAAATGTTGTTGAAGCTGCTAAAAAAGCGGATGTGGATCATGTGGTTTACACCAGTTTCCAACGGAAGACAAACGATGAGAGCTCTCCAATTTGGATGGTTGCTGAATCCCACCTTCACACCGAGAAATGGCTGGAAGAAAGCGAACTCGACTACACCTTCCTGAAAAATAACCTCTACATGGATTTTGTGCCGATGTTTATCGGGGAAAATGTGGTTGAGCAGGGTACTGTATATATTCCTGCAGGTGAGGGTAAAATGGCTTGCGTATTAAGAGATGAAATGGCCGAAGCATCCGCAAATGTCTTGTTAGGTGAAGGACATAAAAACACATCGTACACCTTCTCTAATTCCGAAAATTACGGCTTTGATGAAGTCGCTTCTATTCTGTCCGAAATTAGCGGAAAAGACATTGGCTATGTTTCTCCTGAAGTTGATGAGTACACCAAAACCATGAAAGATGCCGGAGTACCTGAAGAAGCTATCGGAATGACCGTAGGATTTGCCCAAGCCATTGAGCAAGGTGAAATCAATGAAACCAGCTCCGACCTTGAAGAACTTCTGGGCAGGAAACCGGTTTCTTTAGAAGATTTTCTGAAGCAGGCTTATAGCTAAAGCTAACTTTTAAACCTGATCGATCGCCAGCTTGTAGGTGGGATCTTCCATCACATTTACATCAATGATGGCGTCTGCATCTGCAAGCAACTGGCGACAATCTTTACTAAGGTGCTTTAAGTGTACCGTTTTTCCCACCTTATTGTAACGCTCCGTTATTTTATTCAGCGCTTCAATCGCTGACATATCAACGACCCGGCTTTCCTCAAAATCGATGATAACCTCATCGGGGTCGTTAAGTACATCAAACTTGGAGTTGAATACGGTTACCGATCCAAAGAATAGCGGGCCGTAGATTTCGTAGTGTTTGATTCCGTCTTCATCAATGTGCTTGCGGGCACGAATTCTTTTCGCGTTATCCCATGCAAATACCAGCGCGGCTATAATCACCCCAACAATAACAGCCAGTGCCAAATTATGAAGAACAGCCGTTACCAGTGTTACTGTTACCATCACGAAAATATCAGAAGCCGGCATGCGGTTAAACGTTCTTAAACTTGCCCACTCAAAAGTACCGACTGCAACCATGATCATCAGCCCGGTTAAAGCGGCCATTGGCATCAATTCAATAATGGGGGCACCAAACATGATAAATACCAATAGCATCACCGAAGCTACGATACCGGAAATGCGTGTCCGGGCACCGGAAGAAACGTTAATCAAACTCTGGCCAATCATAGCGCAACCACCCATTCCGGAAAAGAGTCCTGAAAGAATGTTCGCTGATCCCTGAGCAATAGCTTCCTGATTTCCATTTCCACGGGTTTCTGTAATCTCGTCAATGATATTTAGCGTCAACAAGCTTTCAATCAACCCAACACCGGCAATGATCGCCGAATAAGGCAGAATCACCATAAAGGCTTCCATTGAGAACGGTATTTGCGGAATGTGAAATGGAGGGAATCCACCGGAAATGGAAGCTATATCTCCAACAGTACGGGTTTCAATGCCAAATGCCACTACCACACCGAATACTGTCAAAATTGCCACCAGTGAAGCCGGAACTGCTTTTGTTAATTTTGGAAGTCCCCATATAATCAGCATGGTTAAGGCAACCAGCCCTAATAAAACATACATTGCCTGACCGGTCATCCATTCCCCGCCGGGTGTTTTAAACTGTGCCAGCTGAGACATAAAAATGATTACGGCGAGTCCATTTACAAAACCGAAAATCACAGGATGTGGAACCAAGCGCATCAGCTTTCCTAACTTCAAAGCGCCGGCTGCTACCTGAATGATACCTGCAAGTATTACTGCACCAAATATATACTCAACGCCATGTGATTGAGCCAAGGCTACCAATACCACCGCAATAGCACCTGTAGCTCCGGAAATCATCCCCGGTCGGCCACCAATAATAGAGGTAACCAAGCCCATCATAAATGCGGCATAAAGTCCGGTTAGCGGAGAAAGTCCGGCAATCATCGCAAAGGCAACGGCTTCCGGAATAAGAGCCATGGATACTGTAATACCGGCTAAAATTTCAGTTTTGTAGTCAATCTTGTCGTTGAGACCAAAAAGGTCCAAATACTTTTTCATCTATTTATTGGATACTAAGTGTGTTATAAAATCAATTTCTCTAAAAAGAATGCCTGCTTATAAGGTGAGTTTTCTTGACGGGCTAGCGCAGTGCGAATCCTCTATTTGAAGCACATAAAGTTACGGACTTTTGTTATAGATGAGTACCTGATGATCTATCTTTTCATGTTATGAAATCATAAACATGGTTGCATTTTTCAGCATTGAACTTGTAAGCGGTTTTCTGAAGAAATAGTCGGGCATTTGGCTTCTTAACTCTCTCTTTCTTTTCCCATTTCTGCAATATTGACTTTCAATCCATCGCTTTTTTAAAATTTTTTTCCTCCATTTTCCCTTACGATTGTGCGAGAACTGAATTAACTTCTATCAATGTTACAGACCTATAGTTTCTTGGCACACTATTTGATATTCAGCCATTGAAAATTCATCATTTCTTAATCTAACATTTCTAACATGCCTACTTACGAATACAAAAGAGAAGACGGAAGTACTTTTGAAGTCAAACAAAAAATGAGCGAAGAGCCATTGAAAACTTGCCCTGATACCGGACAAGCTGTGAAACGTGTGATTTCAGGAGGCGGTGGTGTCGTTTATAAAGGTGATGGCTGGTATGTGACGGACTATAAAGATGGCGGACGAAAATCTGCTTCTACACCTCCGGCTGAAACTGAAGGTTCTGCTAAAACTGAGCCAAAAGCGGAAGCCTCAAAACCTGAAAAATCAGGTAAAGAAACTTCTAAAGAATAAAAATTTCTTTACAAGCCATTTAGTGCCTTGAGTTTAGGTCTGTGAAAATTCTTATCTCTGATTCTTCTGTTTGTATGACGTATTTTTTTCATGCAAACCACCATTTTAGGAGTCACTGATGAGATTCACTCAAGTTGCTTTCCCGCTATTAATTTTATTCACGCTCATATCCTGTAAGCCGAATACGGGGGCAAAAGATGATGGAGGCGTTGATGACTCAGATCTCAATGGCTATAACGACAAGACGTTCTTCAAAACAGACGGTCAGGAAATACTAAACCGTCAGGGTGAACCGGTAGTAATCAAAGGTTTTGGATTGGGTGGCTGGCTTTTGCCCGAGGGATACATGTTTAACATTTCTGCTCCCGATGGTGGATCGCCAACATCTATTCGCCGACAAATTGAAGACCTTATTGGCCCCGCTGATACCGAAGAGTGGTTCCAGCTTTTTCGTGATAATTATGTTCAGGAAGCTGACATCATTGCCATGAAAGAATGGGGCGCAGATCACATCCGTTTTCCTTTTCATTACAATCTTTTTTACGATATCGACACCGATGAATTTATTGATGAGGGATTTGACCGGCTAGACCAACTGCTTGTTTGGTGTAAGCGCCATCGTGTTGACGTAATTTTAGATATGCATGCGGCCCCGGGCGCTCAAAATGATGGCCCTATTTCTGACAGTGATGGAACCGCACGGCTCTGGACCGAAAGTGAGACTTACTGGCCCATCACCGTAAAAGTGTGGGAAGAAATTGCCCGACAATACAAGGATGAAACCATCATTATCGGTTATGATTTAATTAACGAGCCAGTAACTCCTGATGGTTACGGCGGACGTGACTTGGCCCGCCTGTATGGACAACTAACTACGGCCATCCGCAAAATAGACGAAAATCATATCCTGTTTATCGAAGGTAATTATTATGCAACAACCTTCGATTTCCTCACCCCTCCCTTTGACGACAACATGGTTTACGCCTTCCATAAATACTGGAATGAAACAGATCAGGGAACTATCCAATATCTACTTAATATCCGTTCACAGCATAATGTGCCATTGTGGTTAGGTGAGTCTGGGGAGAATTCAAACCCGTGGTTTTACGAAACTATCAAGCTGATGGAGCGGAATAATGTGGGCTGGAACTGGTGGACTCATAAAAAATTAGAGACGATCACTTCTCCCCTATCAGCACCAACTAATGAAAATTACGAGAAAGTATTGGAGTACTGGAGAGGTGGAAACCGCCCTTCAGTTTCAGAGGCCAAAGACGGTCTTTTTAAAATGGCTGAAGACCTTCAGATAGAAAATACAACAAGAAGGCCCGATGTAATCGCCGCCCTCTTTTCTCCTTCTTTTGGAACTATAAATGAACCATACAAAGAGCTGACGATTCCCGGAAATATAAAAGCCGTTGATTATGATATCGGCACAAACAACGTTTCTTATTGGGATGTTGAATATAAGCGAGTAAGCAGTGACGATGCTCAAAATAACGGCAATAATGGCTGGGAATATCGCAACGATGGAGTTGATATACAGTCCAGCGAAGACCCAGCCAATGAGTATAATGTGGGCTGGATAGAAACCGGAGAATGGATGGAGTATACCGTTGAGGTTACAGAAGGCACGTATGACATGACCGCACGAATTGCCTCTGCAATAAATTCTTCAGAGCTGCTGCTCCAGCTTGACGGAGTTTCCCTTACAGGCACAGTTGATGTGCCTAACACAGGAGGGTATCAAACCTGGCAACGACTGAGACTGGGAACAGCCGATTTCCCATCCGGCACATACACTTTAAGATTGACTGCAGTAACCGGCGGGTTTAACATTACCGAACTTAATTTTGAATAAACTTCGGTAAATCTGAATTTTCTAGTTCCATCATAATTACTTCAAAGTCATTATATTTGGGTAACTAAATTCAGGTATTTAAAATGGCAGCCAAAAGGCCGGAAGCTTACGAACAAGCGTTAGAACAATTTGTAATGTTATGGGGTGATATGGCCTCAGCATGGGGAATTAATAAAACCATGTCTCAGATCCACGCATTACTATATGCAGAGTCGCAACCACTGGATACCGACTCCATCATGGACACGCTGGATATCAGCCGCGGCAATGCAAATATGAACCTTCGCCGGTTAGTTGACTGGGAACTCATTCACAAAAAATCTTTTCCCGGCGACCGCAAGGATTATTACTCGGCTGAAACTGATGTCTGGAAAATAGTATCCACCATAATAAGGGAAAGGCAGCAACAGGAAATTGCTCCAATTCGCGAAAACCTTGAAAAGTGCATTCAGACTTTGGAATCTGGTGGACTTAATGATGAAGAGAGCAAAGAGTTCAAAGTCCGCATCGAAAACTACGTTGAGTTTTTGGAGATGTTTGAGCGCTTCACCGGGGCCCTTCTTCCGTACATCAGCAAGAAAAACCTGAAGTTTTTAAAACAGCTTATAAAGCTGGTAGAAGTCAAAGAATCACTTGTAAGCAAAAAAAGTACAGATGACTAAGAAGTCAAAGCGAGAAATTGGAAATGAAGGCGAAGACCTCGCTTGTGCTTACCTTGAGTCTAAGGGATGGCGAATTCTTGAACGAAATTACTTTTTTGAACATGCCGAAGTTGACATCGTTGCTTATGATGATACAGCTATCGTTTTTGTAGAAGTCAAGCTCCGCTCAAATACCAAGTTTGGTCAACCTTTTGAGCACGTAACGGAAGACAAAGTAAAGAACATATTCAAAGCCTCCGAAGCCTGGATGTATGAGCGAAAGATGGAGGGCTCTCCCATGCGTTTTGATATCGTTGGCATACTTCAAGAAAAAAATGAAGCACCGGAGTTCAATCACATTGAGGATGCATTCAGGTAAGTTTTATTAACACCTCAACCCTGAACCTTTTTGAATGCAAAGCCATTAGTTACTATCATCCAATACATTAATTTTTTAGCTAATTCATTTCATGCCTTACACCAATCAGGATATTGCGGCAAAACTTCGTGAAGTATCACAACTCATGCAGCTTGCTGGAGAGAACCGTTTCAAAGTCATAGCCTTCGATAAAGCTGCACAAACAATTGAAGGGCTTCAGGATAACATTCAAAACTATATTTCAGATAAAAACCTGACCGATATCAAAGGTATAGGAAAATCTATAGCTGAAGATATTTACGCTCTCGATGAAACCGGTGAAATGCCTGTTTTAGAAGCCTTCAAAGAAAAAGTGCCAGAAGGATTAGTGAAGTGGTTAAGTATTTCCGGGTTGGGACCCAAAAACGCCTATAAAATTCATAAAGAATTAGGCATTAGCACCATTGAAGAATTAAAAGAGAAAATCGAAGATGGGTCCGTTGCTTCGTTATCGGGATTGGGACAGAAGTCAGCTGATAAGATCATGAAATCCATCGAGTGGATGGAGAAGTTTGATGAGCGATGCCGGCTGGATCAGGCTCAGGAAATTGCTACAACTATTTTTAATAGCCTTAAGGGTGAAGAAGGTGTAGAACAGATTGAAGTTGCTGGCTCATATCGCCGTGGACTCGAAACCATTGGTGATATCGACATCCTTATTGCTGCAGAAGAAAAACACATAAACTCACTTTTTGAGGTTTTCACGAATCACGATCGAGTGACGGAAGTACTAGGTAAGGGTGACACTAAAAGTTCTGTTCGCACCAAAGAAGGTCGACAGGTAGATTTGCGCATCGTCGCTCCTAAAGAATTCTCAGCGGCTTTAATGTATTTCACCGGAAGCAAAGAGCACAACGTGGTAATGCGCCAACGCGCCAGAGACCGGGGAATGAGCCTGAATGAATACGGCCTTTTCAAGCTTAACGAAGATGGTGATACTGACTTTGATAGGCCCGTTGAAACTTCCAGCGAATCTGACATCTATCAAAAATTAGACCTCCACTTTGTTCCACCTGAACTTCGTGAAGATCGTGGTGAATTTGATATTTATGAGGAACAGGAAGATTTCGACTTAGTCACGGATGATGATATTCGCGGAGTCATTCACGCCCACAGCACCTACAGTGATGGTAAGTATTCTATAAAAGAAATGGCTGAAGCCTGCATGGAGCGGGGTTATGAATACTTAGGCCTCACCGATCATTCTAAAACAGCGGCTTATGCGGGTGGACTTTCCGTTGACGAAATCAAGCAGCAATGGGAAGAAGTTGATGAGCTGAATGCAGAGTTCGAAGAAGCCGGCAAGAATTTTGTGATTTTTAAAGGTATCGAGTCAGACATTCTAGCCGATGGCTCGCTGGATTATGACGACGAAATATTGGAAGGTTTTGACTTTGTGATTGCCAGCGTGCACCAATCTCTTGAGATGCCCCGTGATAAAATGATGGAGCGAATGCGGAATGCTATCAAAAATCCCTATACCAGAATTTTGGGCCACCCAACCGGACGCTTATTACTGAGAAGAAATGGCAGCGATTTAGACTTGAATGAGCTCGTCGCTTTAGCTGCTGAACATAACACCGCAATCGAAATTAACGCTAACCCAAGGCGACTTGATCTGGACTGGAGGTTTGGAAACAAAGCCCTAGAAACCGGCCTTATGACTTCTATCAATCCGGATGCTCATACTACCGACGGAATTGATGATATTCCCTTTGGCGTACGCATTGCCCGAAAAGGAAAGTATGGAAAAGACCGAGTATTGAATACCAAAAGTGCGGATGAAGTAAAAGCATATTTTGAGTCACGTTAGACTTCATCATTCACACAGTTAAGATTATAAACGCCCTTAGAACCCACATACATGATTATAGAAAAATCCCAATTTTCTGAACATCAAATTGCGAAGCTTGTAAAGGGGTCGGTAGTTCCAAGACCTATTGCCTGGATTTCTTCTGTTGGCAAGAGCGGAATATTTAATTTAGCTCCTTATAGTTACTTCCAGGTTATTTCGCATAATCCGATTATGTTCATCATATCTATCGGGAAAGGTGCCAATGTTGGTAAAAAAGGAGATAAAGACACACTGGCAAATATTAAGGAGACCGGAGACTTTGTCATAAATTTAGTGTCTTCCCGGCTGGCTGATCAAATGCATAAGAGCAGCCATATTTTTCCAAAAGATGTTAGTGAATTTGAGGAAACCGGCCTCACTCCTGCAAAAAGTAAATTGATTACTGCACCGCGTGTAGAAGAAGCGGCAATCAGTATGGAATGCAAACTAGATCACGTTATGGAACTTGGCGATTTTAATCAGGTAATCGGGGAGTTGGTTTGTTATCACATTAATGATGATGTGTATTTGGAAAATGATAAAGTAAACTATGACACCTTTGACCCTATAGGCCGGATGGCAGCAAATTATACCCACGTCCGGGATTTATTTTTTCCAAACGATATTTGATCTAATCCGGGTATTCTATCCGGTCAATTTCATTTCCAAGGCTGTCGTATTCAATCCACGTTCCAACCTGCTCTCCCTTTTCGTACATCCCTATAACTTGTAACTGTCCATTTGGATGCCACCGTCTTAGAATGCCACTTCGGTCATATCCGCTTCTTCTTGGCATTTCAAATCTCGGAGTTCCATCAGAATAGTAATTTATATAGGCGGTATCACGGCGAACGGTATAATATTCCAGTTCACCTTCTGCATCAAAGTAACTGGTAAGTGTGTCTGAAATAATTTGCTCAATCGATTGTGAAACCGGATTTAGATAGTACATCTCTTCTGAGTTCCAGTTAACAACCAGTTTTCCATTGTCTTTCCAGATAGAACCCGACTCATTTTTATAATTAGCATCCATTCCTAATGTTCGGTTACGATGCCAGTACCTAAGGCGCTGCATCACCCCATCTTGAAATTCACCCTGCAAATTATAGCTCCGGCTATGAAACGTTCTGATATACCCTGAGTATGGCGCCCCTTCTCTTGTGTTATAGAGTGTAAGCGTGCTGTCTTCGACAAAATATCCTCTTTCACCATTAACTTGGGTTGAGTAGATATATTCTGAAGGAGCCACTTTATTTCCAGCCTTGTCCCTGAATTCAAGATGGTCGTAACCATCCAAAAAGTAATGCTCTTTTTTCTTTTTCTCTTCCGGTGCACATGCCACAGTAAGCAAAATAAGTACTATAAAGAGTAAGGTATGTTGAATCCTTTCAGGCACCATTAAAAAGCGTTTCATTTCTCATAGGTAATACTGTTGCCTAATAAATATCCATAAGGCTTCATTTCCGGAATCTGATCAAATACGACCTTTAAAATTCCGATGAGTGGTACAAATAAAATCATCCCGGAAATACCCCATAGCTCTCCTCCCACTATCAATGCGACCATAGCTACAAAAGGGTTTATGGAAACTTTAGATCCTACAATTCTTGGGGTGATAAAATTTCCTTCCAAAAACTGTACCGTCGCAAATACCGCTACCACAAAGACGGGTGTTAGTAAAGAGTCGGTTAACAACAGGGCAAAAAGTAACGGTGGCAGGGCCCCAATAATAATTCCAATATATGGGATGATGGCTAACAAGGAAGCAAAAACACCGAAGAATAAGGCGTGTTCGAGGCCAATAATTAAAAGCCCGGTGGTGTTTAAAACTGCTAATATCCCGATTACAGATAACATTCCTACCAAATAATTTTGAGTTACATCCTGAATGTTATCTAAGAGTTTATCAACACCGGAGCCCTCTTCTTTTCTTGAAGTAAATAGCTTTTGGAAGAACGTCCTGTACATTTCCTGATAATACAACATGAAAAAGACGAAGATGGGCATCAGCGTCATAACCGTAAAAATATTGGTGGTAGCGCTTAAAAAAGAACTCACATAATTTCCGCTTTGGTCAATGAGGTTATTGATACCCTGTTGCAGGTATTCACTTTGCTCCTCTTGTGAGATTCCTGCTGTTTCCTCCAAATATTGAATAGCACTGTTTGATACTGTCTTAAGTTTTTCTGTCACCTCAGGGATTCGTTCAGCAAATTGTACAAACTGTGCTGATATCAGTGATATAACTCCGGTAAAAACAATAAATACAACCAAAAGGGTCAGAATTATGCTAAAGGCACGACCTACTTTCCACCGTTCAAAAAGCCGAACCAATGGATTTAAAAGCATCGCAAAAAAGGCAGAAAAAGCCAGGGGCATCAAAATGAACTTCGCGTAGCTGACGATCACAAAAAGCAGGCTTAACCCGATAAGGGTAATGGTCGACTTAAGCCAAAAGGGATATTTGCCGGAAGATTTAACTCTATGGTGTGCCATAAATATTTATATTGTGTTCGTTTTACTTCTTACAGCTTTACAGGCAATGATAAATAAAGCATTTCTAAGATGTATTATATAATGTCGCACTTCAAAACATGCTTATTTTCTAAATAAGAAAGTGAAGGAGTACTGTTTATTTACTATTATAAAGTTGCTTAAGGGTTACTATTAATCGGGTACAGAAATGAAAAAAAGCAAAAAACTATCAAAAGGTACGCTCATCGGTTTAGTGTTTGTTGGGGTGATGAGCTCTCTTTTTGCCCTTCAATATTCCGGTTTTTTTAACCCTATTGAGTACTCTCTTTTGGACCAAAAGTTTAGAACTTTTGATCGGGACGTTCCCAAAGAGCGTGTTTCGCTTGCTATGATTGACCAAAAAAGTCTGGATGACTTTGTGGAAAATCACGGTATTTACTGGCCTTGGCCTCGTGAAGTGTATGGAACCGTACATAATTACCTAATGGCAAAAGGTGTACGGCTTGTTGTTTATGATGTGCTTTTTGATCAACCAGATTTTGACCGAAGGGGCATGTCAGGATGGATGAGTGATCTTTTCCTTGAACAGATGTTTGGCACCTACCAAAACTCAGTACTTTCTATTCAAACTTTAGAATCTGATTCAGCCTATGAATCTGGCAAATTAGACCGTTTTACCTATCCCATAAATATTGAAGATCAACACCAGCTTTATAGTGTTTCTAACGTTCCCATTCCTCGATTTCTAAAGACGGCTCATAAGCTTGGGTCTGTTCAGATTCCCACACAAAATGAATCTATTATTCGATCGGTTCCGCTTTTCTTCAATTTAACCGAAGAAAAAGCAATCCCGTCACTTGGTGTTGCTGCTTACTTAGGATACACCAATCCTCAAAACCTGACTCTAGAAGAGAAAGGCAATGCCCTTCACGTTGACTCCCTGGAAATCCCTTTACAAGATGATGGAAATTATCTGATTAATTGGTACAAGCAAGGTGGGGTGAATGATGGCTCCTTCCGCACCTATCCAATTTATGGGTTGTTTAAAGCCGGTTTGCAGTTTCGGCAAACAGGAACCACCAATGCAGATTCATTAATTGAATTACAGGATAAAATTGTTTTCATAGGGGCAAGTGCAGCCGGTTTATCCGACATCAAATCAACCCCGATGAGTCCCATAGAGCCCTTCCCCGGTGTAGAAATACATGCTGCGGTTGCCAATAATTTATTAGAAAACGACTTCATCACATCGGTTCCTAACCTTGTTAAGAATATCCTGATTCTAATTATTTGTGCCCTGCTGCTTGCTGCTATTTTCTGGACTCCTTCCCGAGTCAATATTTCTGTTTCTGCGGTAGTAATGGGATCAATTGTAGTTATAGGGTTACTGCTATTCAGTGTATATCGGGTCTGGTTCCCTACTGCCGAAATTTTCCTTTCCTCATTGTTAGTCATCATTGTTGGTTATACCACAAAATATGTCAGTGAAGATGCCCAAAAACGTGCTATCCGAAGCGCGTTTGACTTATACCTTCAAAAAGAGCTGGTCGAACAAATTATTGAATCGCCCGAGTTGCTAAAGTTAGGAGGCGAAAAGAAAGAACTAACTGTACTGTTTAGTGACTTGGCTGGTTTTACTTCTATTTCGGAAGATATGCCTCCTGAAGAACTCGTTACTTTTCTGAATGAGTACCTGAGTGAAATGACTGATATTGTTTTCAGAAATAAAGGCACCCTGGATAAGTATATCGGTGATGCTATTATGGCTTTTTGGGGAGCTCCCGTGCCAACCGAAGAACATGCCTACCTTGCCTGTAAATGTGTGCTCGAAATGGAGGATAAGCTCCAGGAGCTACAAGCTAAATGGAGTGGAGATGACTTACCCGCACCGCATGTTCGTTATGGGTTAAATTCAGGGCCGATGGTTGTTGGTAACATGGGCTCTAAAGATCGCTTTAGCTATACCGTATTAGGCGATAATGTGAATTTAGGTGCACGACTTGAACCCGCCAACAAAGATTTTGGTACCCGGATTTTGATCTCTGAAAGTACACAGCTACAAGTTAAAGACCGTATGCTGACCCGTGAAGTTGCTTTGATGAAGGCAAAAGGTAAAACAAAACCCATCCGTATTTTTGAGCTGGTTTGTGAGAATGATGATACTGAGCATGCAAAATGGGCCCCTTTTGTTGAACTTTTCCATAAAGGTTTAAATCAGTATTATAATCGGGAATGGGAAGAGGCAGAAGTTAATTTCCAAAAAGCACTGGAAATGAAAGACGGGGACATGCTTTGCCGTATTTATTTAAAGAACATCGAGGTATTTAAAAAGAATCCGCCCGGGGAAAACTGGGAAGGAAGCTATCAACAAACAAATAAATGATGAAAACAATACTTTCTATTTTTGGGGTGCTGCTATTAAGCACAGTTATCTTTAGCCAGTCAGGAATTGCACAAACAAGGTACACGAATCAAACAGCTGACCTTAGAGAAGGTCCGGCAGCCTATCATGAATTCCTTCTAAGACTTTACATCAATAATAAAGTTGAACTGGATTCAACCGAGGGGTATTGGAATCGTGTTTGGTTTAAAGACACAAGAGGCTGGTTGCCAAGCTATACGCTTTCCGAAGCTCAAATCAGCTCTGATGAACTTGAGTCGGACTCCATGCAACAACGTATGGGGCTGATGTTTTCACAGCTTAACAACGATGACCCAGTAACTGAAGAAGACCTGACAGCTTCTCCTGCCCAGGTTTCGGCTGCTGTAAAAGGATTTTCTGAAAAATGGGCTCGTACACGTGGCCTGGAATATTCCGTCAATTTTGAGCGATACCTAATTGAACCGGCTTCACCTACTGAATTTCAGAACTTTATTGGAGTTCGTGACCGCCCCATGAATGACTATCAGCAAAGAAGAATGCTGTATCCACGTGCTATCTATATTCCATACCCCAACCCTTCTATCGATCAGGTTGGATATGCTGTGGCAAGTGCAGTTGCTCAAAAAGGCTTGGTCAGCAACTATCCACTTCAGCGATACCTTGATCTTATTTCAGGATTGGTAGTAGAAAATAGCCACCGCCCTGAGTTGGATTTCAGTATTCTCATTCTTGATGTGGAAGATATTCAAGGGTATTCCCTTCCCGGAAACTATATCTTTATCTCAAAGGGAGCTCTCAAGCAGATGCAGACAGAGGCAGAGCTGGTTCATTTTATAGCCCATGAAGTTGCTCACCTGGTTTTTGGACATGGAATAGTTGAGTATCTGGAGCAAGAGCCACGCATCAAACAGGAAAGCATGCTGGAAGAAATGCGTCGTAAATTGGCAGCCAATAATGCCGAAGACCAAGCTACTGAAGAGGAAAGAACGAGTGAGCAACGACTCACTGATATGGGGGATGGCTTTTATGATGCTATAAATAGTGAGCGTTTGGAAGAATATGAATTTGAGGCTGACTACTGGGGCATCATCTATACATACCTTTCCGGATATAATCCGAATGAAGCCGTTAAATATCTTGAAAGACTTCAGCGCTTCGAAAATCCTTCAGAATCAATTACAGAATGGAATGGCCTAAAGCTTGAAAAGCGAATTACAGCTGTTAATAAGCAAATCAGCGAATTGAATTTAGGAAACGGCAATACGAGCAGTGATTTATTTCAGCGACTCATTAATTCACTTGAATAAGCTGAACAGCTTCTTTTAAAATTCTATATTTTAGAGCAGGTAAAAAACATTACTCATTGAGTTTTGTTTCTTACCTGCTCTTTTTTATTGCTACTGATTTTTCACCTTTCAATTCAATAAACCAGCCATGCATATCGATCATATCGGCATTGCCGTAAAAGACATTAAAGCAGCAACGGAGACCTACTCCAAAATCCTTAATGCCTCTCCCACTAAAAGTGAGACAGTTGAAAGTGAAAAAGTTGAAACCGTGTTCTTTCAAACCGGGGAATCTAAAGTGGAACTTTTAGGTGCTACGACTGATGACTCTGTTATAGCAAAATATGTCAAGAAAAATGGAGAAGGATTACATCATGTAGCTTTTGAGGTGGAGGATATACATCAAGAACTGGCCCGGCTTAAAAAAGAAGGATTTACCATACTCAATAAACAGCCCAAAAAAGGAGCCGATAAAAAGTTGGTTGCATTTGTCCAGCCAAAAGATAATCACGGTGTATTAGTAGAGTTGTGTCAGAGTAGATAGGGTCAATAATTCCTGAAATCTTGCCCCCCTTTCTTGTGGTTGAAAATCTCGAAAAAACAATCTAAGGGAGGAGAACTTTTTCTCATAGATTTAAAAGGATTAACGCAGAGAGAGGTTCATACGTGACTCTAATAGAGGCCACATGTCCCAGAATAAATAATTATTACGTATTCCAATAAAATTATAAGCTCTAGCTGATGTTCAATATCCTGAGAGCTAGGCTCTCCAGACACATTAAATATAATAGTAGAAATAATGATCTTCGTATCCCAACCTTGGATACTCGAAGTAAGGCTTAAATGGGGTTAAAATTAAATGAGACTTAACTTTAGCCTGGTAAAAATTGTTACCTTTACATAATTAATGGGCCCTATATTATCATGCTGACAAACAAATCAGATTAATACTCAGACATAAATTGGCCTGAATAAAACTTAATCTCGAAACTCTACCATTATAAGAATGTATAAAGCACTTCAATTTTTTTACCAATCTTCGCGGAAGCAAATACTTGCTGCTTCAGTAGCAAGCTTAGTAGTTGCCGGACTGAATCTCTCGAGCTTAAATTTTTTTAAGGAACTAGTAGTTGCAGATCAAGATAATAAACTCTTCTACTTTGGGTTAATTGCTAGTCAAATTATTACAGCCTTACTGATTAGTACTATTGTAGGGAAAAAGATTACATGGCATTTTGAACAAATATTGATTGAGTGTAGAGAAAGCATTTCACGTAATATTCTACGAAGACCTTATGATGCTATAAAAGATCGCTTGAATCGTATCGCTCCTGTACTACAGTTTGAAGTAGCTGAAGTTCGTAAGTTCGGGAAAAACCTTCCAGGTCTTGTTGTAGCTATTACTCAAACACTGGTAGTATTTGCATATATGTTTTATCTGTCTTGGCAACTAGCTACCATGGTTTTGACACTTTTTTTACTTATTACCTGTGTTATGATTGTAGCATTGCCTATGCAAAAACGTTTTGAAAGAGAGAGATCAATTAACCGCACAAAACTTCATACCAAGTTTGAGTTATTCAACTTAGGGTATAAAAATTTATCTATTAACAGGGAGCATGGTGATCACTTCATAAATCATTCTATCCACACTCCGAATTATAGATTAGCTCAAGAGAATACAAAGATTGAACTTGTTAAAATTGTCTTGGAACAACTAATAACAGCAATCGTGCTAATTGGCTTAGGTATTTTTTTTCTTGGGGGACAGGATTGGGTGGAACTAAGCCAGCCAGTTATCACACAATTTGTTGTGGTAATGATTTTCATTTTGCCTTCATTCATTAAAATTATTGTCTTTTTTAATGAACTGAAAAAAGTTGAAAATGCTATAGAGCAAATAAATGAACTCAGTAAAGATCTGGAGGATGCAATTCCTACATTAAAGAATCAACCTATTAACAATGAAAATAATAGTGCACCAATAATTTCTTTAAAAAATGTAGAATATTTTTATGGAGAGAATGAATCTGAATTCAAAATTGGACCTATAAATACAGTAATATACGAAAATGAGATTGTGATTATTAAAGGTGGTAATGGTAGCGGTAAAACAACCCTTTTCAACATTATTGTGGGTTTATTTCAACCAGACAAAGGAAAGGTAAAATATAAAGGACAAACCCTGTCTCTTGATAATATTCAATTTTATCGGAATGAGCTTTGTTGTCATTTCACAGATTCACCTGTTTTTGATGACATATCATACATACCAGAGAACAAGTTCGAAAACTCAGATGCTTACATTGATGAATTAGAGCTTACAGGAAAAACTAATCTGTCTTTTTTCAGAATCAGTGATTTCAATCTTTCTTTTGGCCAAAAAAGCAGGCTTAATTTGATGCGATTATTATTAGAAGACAAATCAATTTATGTATTAGATGAATGGGCTGCCAACCAAGACGTTCATTTTAAGGAGAAATTTTATCTTGAAATAATTCCGAGACTTAAAAAGGAAGGAAAAACGGTAATTCTAATATCACATGACGATAAATATTATTCCATAGCAGACCAGCTTATTACGCTGAGAAACGGGCAAATTGAAAGTGTCAAGATGTCTTAAAAAAATTTAGTTGCTATATGTCATATATATAATAACCTTAGAGCCCTCTTTAAGTAAGAATTAAAAAAAACTATGGTACGTAATAAAGATGCTTCTGTTTGCGCGATTATTGTAACATGCAGTGGACAAAAAATTACATTGAAGAATTTATTAAAAGCCTGTTGAGAAGGTATTACCATTGTTTATAATAGGTCTACGGACAATACGTTAACAATTTTGATGTCTTTTGAAGAGATTTATTTGATAGAAAATTTAGGCTTTGGAAAAGCAAATAATCTGGCTTTAAAAAAGGCCTATTTGGAGGGTTTTGAATATTTTTTGTGAACCAAGATACCCGAATAAAAGAAAACACTGTGGGAGAATTAATTCGAATGTCTCAGAAGTTTAGTGACAGGGTAATTATTTCACCTGTTCACTTTGATGACTCTAAAAAAGTTCTTGATTTACAAATTTCTAAATTCTTTTAACAAAACCGCAAAGACCATAAATTATTCCGGGAGGATTTTAAGGCAGGTAACTTAAAAGAATCCTATGAAGTTGAATTTGTGAATGTAGCACTTTGGATATTGAGTAGACAAGTAGTGGAAACTGTGGGAGTTTTTCATCCATACTTTTTCCGCTATGGCGAAGATGCTAATTACAACGACCGAGCGGTGAGCCTGGGTATTAAACCTAATTCTTGCAGGAAAATTACATGCAGTTCATAACAAAACCTACAGAAAGAACAAGCCGCTGAATGCTCTGCAATTTATTGAGAAAGAAATGTTATTAATAACACTGAACCCTATAACGAAAAATGGCGTAGTCCGTATTCTTCTAAAAAGTATTTCAGGCTCTTTATAACATCTAGGAAGCAAAAAATTCCAGAGTATTTTTCTGGCTGTATAAGTTACTGTAAACAGTTTAACAAGTAGCTTAAAACTGAGACGTTTGCCCTGAGTAATATAGCTTAAATCTGGCAATTCTTACTTTACTTTCATAAACTTAAAAGTATAATAATCTTAATTTTTAAGGTCTCTTATGACCGATGCTCTTCTCTGTTTCTCTTTGTTTTGCAGTTTCACAGATGGAAGGCTAATGAAAAGGGAGAAAATAATGGATACTACCTGACTTATAAAGCTGATAAAAACAGCAAGTTTCTGTTTCCATGGCTTCCGCCGATTTTGTGTGTTTTTTGATAAAAGATTATCTAAAATTTCATCAAAAGAAGCCCACGTGCCGGGTAAGTGCACAACACTTGGTTTGGTTTGAGTTTCTTTTTGAATGAAAGCTCCATCTTCTACAACATAATCTTTAGGCTCATTTTGAAATCTATGTAAGTTCAGAAATTTTAGTATCTGACGTTCAATTCTGAAGCGATAATAAGACTGAACTTTAGAGTATTCAGAAAAAGTTTTGGCAGTCATTCTTCCTCCTGTACAGCCTAAAATGAGTTGATTTCTATCAATTTTTGCGACCAAATAATTCTCAGATTTATAAAAATTATCTACGTAAAACCTATGAAAAAAATGTTGATCGCTTTTAATTTTTGTTAGTTCAGCTTCTCTTTCTATTGGAATCTTGTAATCCTTTATCATTTTATTAAGCATTAATCTTAAATCAGATACTTTACCGATACAAGACCCTGCATTTACATAATCAAATACGGTTTCTCCTCTTGGGTATATTCTCCAATATTCTTTATATAATGTTGAGTCATAAAAAGAGAAATTTGCTTCACCAGAAAAAAGTATATCTGTATTTAGAGAATTAAATTTTTTGAGTATCGTTTGTTCATTCTCTTGTATCAGGACATCAAAAGCATCAACAAAAAGAATTATTTGATCAGTTTTTTTTGTTTGTAAAAAATCATATAGAACTTTGATTTTTAATGAGTTCGCATTCCATGTAGAATGAATAAGCACTTCCAGTTTCAGCCCAAGCTTATTGCAAGACTCTACAAGTACATTGGATGGTTCTAATTTTTGATCAGCGTAAGTAACTACCGTAAGTTTATGTTTTTTCTCCATTCGAGGATGATGCGAGTTCAGTAAAGAGTTCTTCGTATTGTGGAATAATTACAATTACATCAAAATCTGATGCTCTTTGATTTTTATCTGTATGTATATTCAGCCCTCTATCTTCAAGAAACTGTTTAATTGCTTTCCCAAATAACACGGGATCAGAACCCTCAAGAATTGTTCCATACCTGCCGTCTGAAAGAATTTCAGCGGGCCCAAAGTCACAGTTGGTGGTAATTACTTCTGTATCACAGGCCAGTGCTTCAGCTAATACATGGGCAAATCCTTCCCAATCAGATGATAACAAGAAGCATTCAGCATGTCTTAAATAGACATAAGGATTATCTTGAAAACCCATGAACTTCACACTAGCATTCAAAGATAAATCATCAACCAGCTTTTGAAGATTCTTTTGCTGTGGCCCTTGACCAAGAATAACCAGTAAATAACCTTTTTTATAGGCATTACTTTCGTAGAAGGCTCGAATCATTTTATCAAATCTTTTCTGTTTAGCAAGCCTCCCTATGCCAAGTAAAAACGGTTTTTTCAATTCTAAATGATTAACTGAAGAAGCCAAGGATTCTATTTTTTTCAGATCAATTGGATTATAGATTGTAGTAATTTTTTTTCCAGAGATCTTAAATCTGTTAAGGATAGATTTTTTACCGCCATTGCTAATTGCGATTACATGATCTGCACGGTGATAAGTTATTTTTAACAGAAATTGCAAAATATTGCCAAAAACAAAACCTTTTGATCTTGCTTCAGCAAAAATATTATTACCACTTCGTATAATCCATATGCCGTTAATGACACCAATAGCTTTTAAAAAATAGCCATAATAATTCATACTCTCTGTTACCGTCATTACCACATCTGGTTTCTCAGATTTCAGGCTATTTAGATGGAAAGGCATAATCTTAAAAACAAAGAAACAGAGTTGCCAAAAAAAATTATTTCTAAAGAAATCAGATGTACTGTAGATTAAATCAGCCTTATTGAACGATGAAGAATATGAGCCTTCGCTACTTATTAGTAAAACTTTGATGGTAAATTTATTTCTATCATAAGTTTTCAACAGGTTTAATACAGTTCTCTCAGCCCCACCTCCAGCAAGAGATGGAAGTAATATAATCACTTTTGTAGTTGAGGCGTTTTTCAATTTCTAACTAATATTCCCCTAAATAAATATACAAGTTCTAAGAATTAGTAGTTGATATATGTCCTTCTGGTTAACTTTCTTCAAAGAGCTGTTTACAAATTTTCATTATATCAGTTCTGTTAGCATGTTGATTTCCATACCTGTCAGATATTGCTTCTTTAGAAGAAAGGTTTTTATAACTAACACCTACTGCTAACGGCTTTTTTCCAGTGAAATTGGTAATTGCGTAGCTATAAACAATATCTTCTCCACCACCCGTTCTTGGATTTAAGGATAGCCCGGTTTTATATAGTGTTGAAAAAAAATGCGGGATAAACTCACGTTTGGTACAAACAAGCCTGTTTAAATGAATTTCGCATTCAATTTTTTCCCCAATGCCTGGCTTAATGCCCTTTCCATAAGTGTTATCCTTATGTGGTATTTTCCCTTCTGAAGTTATTGTTCTTTCCGGATTTTTTATACTTTCATTCACAATTATTCTTAAACTTTCTTCTTCAAAAAAGATATCATCGTCTTGAAGGAGAACTATGTCATTTGAGGCTAATAGCCCTGCAGCATATCTTGAAGCAAGCCCCAGGTCATTACTTTCAATAATTTTAACATCCTCATCAAAAGCTCCAATATCCAATTTCTCAGGCCCATTATGCCAAATAATTATTTCATCCAGAAGTGCATAATCCATATAGGCAGCTAAAATTTTTTTAACATTCTTTGGCCTTTTAAAAGATGACAAAATCAGGGTGCAGCCATCACTGTTACTGTATAGGTTACCTTCTTCAGCGGAAATTGCTTGATAGTATTTCTTTTTAATCCAATTCATCATTTTCTAGCTAGTTGTTTCTTATTAAAAAATAGCACTTTGGATAAAAGAACTAAAAATTTTAACGAAGTGAAATATTGCCATGACCATTAACTTTATCTTCAGAATTATCGAAATAATAATTTCCCCTAACCCCATATGGTGCCCTATATCATATGGGTATGGATTATATCTACCCATAAAATTGGTAAATAAATAATTATAGTTATCGCGGGTTCGCTGGTATTCAAAGCTAAGTATATTTTGCTTCCAAAAATAGCTGATATCTAATAAAACCGTCGCTGCTGCCGAGGCCTATTGCTCCTGATTCTGTTATCGCAAAATATGTTAACCGAAAAGGCGAGGGTATTCATCATGTTGCCTTTGAAGTAGATGATATCTATTCCGAATTAGATCGTTTGCGAAAAGAAGGGTTCACCATCCTTAATGAACAACCCAAAGACGGCGCAGATAATAAATTAGTGGCCTTTGTTCACCCTAAAGACAATCATGGGGTTTTGGTAGAGCTGTGCCAAGCCAAGGGGTAAGCAAGCTATATCTCTCTTTGACAATATCACTCTTCTTTATTAACATGCCCTAAGCTAAACAAAAGGGTACACTTAGGTTTTATCATATTAAAATAATTTCGGGGTAATAGCTTACCTGTACAATATGTTCCGCATAGCTATGCTGTGAGCTTGGGTAGAAATTTAGCTACAATTAACGGGGACAATAAAATAAATACGTAGGGTTATGCATTTAATATTTCGTTTATATAAAAGTAGGGTATATAATTTTTCACGTAAAGTATTCGGTTTCACTTTCTTTCTTCTGTTGATATCAAACCAGCAATTGATAGGTCAAAATGTTGAAACTGAACCGGTCATTAATATTACATCCGGACAGCCACCGGAATTTAATGAGCAGTTGGAGCAAACTATTCAAACACTACTGGTCTCGATAAACAAATTCACCAACGACCAAGTTGATGAGTTTCAAAACAGTGAAGGACAAGCTGCTTTAAAAGCTTTGGTTGAAGAAAATCAATTCATCTCTAACCTTCAGGAGATTAATACCTATGTAATTACTACCCAGAATAATACCTATGAAGTTCCCAGAATCTACCTTAAGCCAATTGATGGGAATGAGTTTTCTTATGAGGAATTAAAGTTCACTTTTTCTGAAGAAGGTGAGCTAATTGATGCTATAATTATTGATAAGCATCAAAATATAGATCGTATTGTCAGGCGATCCTCTTTGGCTGATGAGGAAGAATCAGCCATAGTTAAATCTGCAGTTGAGTCCTATATAAAAGCTTTCGAAGACAAAGATGTTGAAGCCGTAAGAAATTTATTTACAGTAGAATCAGCCATAATTGCCGGATCCATTAGAGAAAGTGATGGCTTGGTAGATTATGATCGGTATACCTATGAGGAGTATATGACACGCTTAGAAGAGCGTGTTTTAACTTCCTACAATACCGTGGGGATCAAGTATGAAGATGAAAAAATTCTACGCCACCCGGATTACCCGAACTCTTTTGGCTATAACGCCAAGCAGTATTACCAAACTCCTTCTTATGCTGATACAGGCTACATCTTTATGATATGGGATTTTGAATCGGGATCACCAAAACTTGTGAACCGAACCTGGCAAAATCCGAAAACAGATGCCAATCCTTTTGGTGAAATTGCTGCTCCAAAAACAACCCGGCTTGAGGCTCGGCTCACCGAAGTTCGCACAAGGGTTGATAACAGCAATTTGAGCTTAACCAAATCTATGCCTGAGAACCAAGGCTTGCTTCAAATTGAGTTAGAAACCAACAAACTTGATCTTGCCAATACCGACAAAATAAGGCAGTGGATTCATGAGGAGAAGTTATCACTTTCAAATCTCGAACTCCTTACTGATTTCATTGAAATCATTGACGACAAAAACATCCGCATTCCCTTTAAAGTTGAACCATACGATGGATTGCCTGAGGTTTCAACCGAACTTAAATTTTTGGGGACTCCTGTAATTGACAGTTTTCGAAGTGACCAAGCTCTTGTCTTAAAGCGCTTAAATGTTATGACAGTGGAAATCAATTTTACTGAAGTTAGTGCCGAAGTTGCCCCCAAACCACGCAGGCTTGAAGCTCAGCTTACTGATGTTAGAACTCGGGTTGATAACAGTAATCTCAGCCTCACTAAGTCTATGCCAAAGGATCAGGGGCTGCTACAGATTGAATTGGAAACAAATGACATCAGCCTGATCAATTCTGAAATCGCCAATGAATGGATCGCTAATCAAACCTTTACCTTCACAAATCTTGAATTGCTTGCCAATTTCATCGAGATAATTGACAGTACCAATATTCGCATCCCCTTTAAAACAGATTGGGAGCAAGGAATGCAGAGAATTACAACAGACCTGAGCATTCGGGGTACTTCTGTTATTGATGATTTTTCAAGTACCCAGCCTCTTTACTTACAAAGACTGAATGTTATGACTGTTCGGATTATGTCTCGTCAGGAGCAGGAAGAAGTTGAAGAAGTTGAACGGGCTATAGAAGCTGGTGAAATAGAACCCCCAGCACCAGATACTACGGAACTCGCTTTTGCTGAAGAATTTGCCTTCGAAGGAAAAGTACGGTTTAAAACCAACGTCAATAATTTCAACATAAAGATTACTGATGAAGGCGGCAATGTGTTGGTTGATGAATTTCAACGAAGACGCCGTTTTGACTATCAACTTCTCGAAGGTCCGTACGAAATAGAATTTACCGGTGACAAAATTGAAACCAGAGTTATTGAGATCTCAATTTTGAGAACGGCTATCCTACTTCATCAAATCAACCTGTTTTAGTTTTGATTAGCATGAAAGTCGTTTGAGATAATGAACTTTAATCTCAAATCAGTTAACTATCACAATAGGGAAGTCTTGCCCTCTTGAATAACTATTTGGGTATTGAGCCTGACCCTTGTGCTTTTGCGTAAGAACCGGAACCTGGTCGTTAATAAAAGCGTCCAATTCCTTAACGGTGATCTTACCGTCTTTAAGACCTCCATCGGCACCTCCCTGCATTCCTTGCAAGAGTGCATAGGTAAAAACTCCATGCCCCAAGGCTTGAAATTCCGTTGCATATTGTTCGGTTCCCGTTGAGGCCATTACCACTAAACCTGCGCTTCTGGCTAATTGCAGAATCGCTTTTTGTTCGGTTGCCCCACGCATACTGAAGGTCTCCACGGCTCCACCACTTTGGCACGCGTCCAGTACAATCATTTGTTTTCGTGCCTTTATTTGTTTGGAAAGTCCGGTGATCTGATCAGCTGAGATCCCATTTTTTTCAAGCCCTTCATTATCACCATATAGTCTTACTACATCATGCAAAGCCATATAGAAATCTTCTTCTTTGCCTTCCATCGGTTCGCTCATAACCCCATGACCGGCATAAAAGAATAGAAAAGCATCTTCAGGTTTAGCCTTTTTAATAATTTCCTGAAAAGCTTTCTCCACGTTCTTTTTGTTAGCTTTTCCATCATAAAGCGTAGTTACGTTTATAGATTTAAAAATGGATGATCCTTTCTGCTGAACGGTTTCTACAAAAGACTCCGCATCCGGTTTTCCATAATTTAAATTCATGGACGCATTCTTATACTCATTAACACCTATGGCTAGGACATATAAATCTGAAGTAGCTACCGCCCCCGAATAGTCCAGCTCCAATTCTACCGGGTTAGATTCGATTCTTTCGGAGTTAAAGGCTGTGAGTCTGAAACTGTTTGTCCCCGGAAGCAAAGCAACATTGAATTCTTTTTCAGTGATGTTATCTCCGCCGGCTATTTTAAACCCACGGGTATCAGAATTCACTAATTTCCCATTATGGTAGAGCCGTACCTCATCTATCCCTCCACCCTGGTCAGTGACTTTGGCTTTTATCGTTACCTGTTCTCGTGAAAGCTTTGTTCCGGCTTCCGGTGAAACAAATTCCACCAATGGCGGTTGTTCAAACTCTCTATACGTTTCAAAACCGGCTGCCTCAGTAATCAAGTCATCCGTCTCATTTCTTAGTATCACTTCTTTTATTAAATCCGGACGATAATACGTTTCAAAAAACCGATCTATTGGGTAAAAGCTGGCCGCATCGTTCAGCCCGTTATTCATATACCAACCGATCAACTCTTCAGCTCCCGGTGATGCATCATAGTAGCCTCCGGGGGTCCATGTAATCCATCTTTTATTGTCAGGATGTACAAATAGCGACAGCAATGGCTCACCGTCTTCCATTCTATACCACCGAATGGTTCCATCTCCATGTGCCGCAACTACCATCTTTCCATTTCCTGCAATCTTGATCGCAAAAGCAGGGCTTTGAATGGAAGTATTCCATTTTTTATTACCTGAGTTGTCAACACTGTATATATTCCAATCTGCGCCCAGAACTACTGCATTTTCATTGAGTACATCCACACTATAAGTTCGCTCATACTGCTCAAAAATTTGCAAGAGTTGACCGTTTACAGATACCATCTCAGAGGTTTCCCAATTTTCAATTTTTACCCCTGTAGCTGAAGCACTATAACTTGGGCTGCCAGACTCATCTGGAATAAGACTTTTATTTAACACAGAAAATGTCAGAGGTTCCCCGCGAAATGGAGTAAAACCAACTTCATCTCCCGTTTCATTTAATTTGAAGTGGGAATTATCTGGAGCTCTATAACTATTAATTTCTCCTTTATGATAAATACCCAGCTCATCATCCGCATTGACTGTACCAAATTCAGGTGCACTTCCCGCAAAAACAACTCCGCCTTTCGGGTGTGCTTTTACATCCATAATCGTATTGGAGCCAACGGGAATATCTACGTAACTGCCCTGTCCTCCGTTACTCCACTTACGCATCACCTGCTTCCACTTTCCATCATAAACACTCTGATAAACTCCTCCTGCATACAGTGATTGCCCATCCTTTGAGAAAGCCAGATTAAATAAGCGATCAGTCTGTGTATTTGCCTTTGTGATGTCGGGTTCATAGAGAGGCGCTAACGTTTTTCCGTTCAGTACCTGAATCACAGGTGATTGATTATAGCCAACAGCCAGTTTCTGTCCATCCGGTGAAAATGAAAGTGAAAAAGGAAGTTGCCCTCCCGTAGGCATTTCCTCTGCTTCCAATTCAAATGAAGAATTATAAATCCGTACATATCCATCATAAGAAACCGTTGCCAATCGGTTTTCTTGATCGAATTCAACATTGTAAGAACTGTCATTGTGGTCTAATAAAGAAGATACTAACTGATAATTATTGGCATCATATACAAATACCCCATTGGGTCCGGCAAGAGATGCTGCAAGGTATTTCCCGTCCTGTGAGAATTCTACGTCCAGTACCAAATTAGTGAGACCACCAATACGCTCAACCATTTCAGCACTCTCAACATCATAAATATATATGGATGTTTCCCCATACCAGCTCCAGCCTGTGTTCCCGGCGATGGCTACTTTACTGCCATCCGGAGAAATTGCACTCGCATAAATCATCCCTTCTTGGCCATCACCAATTGGGATTCGAAAGGTTTTTAAAAAATGACCTGAGGCTGCATCCCAAAGTTTAGCAGTTTTGTCACTCGCGCCGGTTAGCATATAGCGCCCTTCAGCATCGGTATCTATGCTAACGATACTGGACATATGCATCTCGGTGTTTAGCCTTAATATTGGCTTTTGTTGAGACTGTGCCATTAATGACTGAGCTACTAACATACCCCCAATTAGCAGTACTGACTTTCTTAGTGTGTTCAAAAAATTCATAAGTTTATACTTAATTTACCAGCTTAGGCATGGTTGTAATTGTCAACACTTCTTCAGCCTGCTGAGCTTCTTGTTTCTTTATTTTAAATCCCCGTGTGTTGCTTAAAAACTCTTCTAAATCTTCCGCCAGATAAGGAATCCCATCTACCATTTTTGTTTGCAACCTCTCAAAAGGTTCTGTTTGTGCTATAACCTGCATCATTTCTACCCCAAAAGGGGCAACGCATTCAAACTGATAGGGCAAGGTGTAGCTTTTGTTAACTGCTCTTTCATTAATAAAGTGGCTATCAGTAAGCAAAACTCTGGTCCCATCATTTAAATGATATAGGATTCTGATATAGCTTGGAATGTTTACCTGTAGCGATACTTCCATCAGCTCTCCCTCTTCATAAACTAATTGATCACTGCCTTTTGTAGTCCACACTTCGAGCTTAAGTCCCCTGGAATCTCCCTTATTTTCTTTGAGTGCTTCTAAATCTTTAACCGCGTTTTCATAATTATCCGGAATTAACTGAAGGCCACTTTCTTCAACTATTGATTGACTGATAGAGGCGTTCGAAGAAGCAATTACAGTTCCCGTTTTGATTTCACGGACATCAAGCAACACATCTACATTATTGCCTGCATTCCAAAAAGTCCCTGTTAGAATGTGTGTAGGATCTTGTTTAAGCTGAGCGTTCGCTTCAACAATATTCCAGCTTGTTTTAGCCCCTAATTCCTGTAATAAATTCTGCCTCAGAAAATTGGCGAATACGCTGCTGATCCCAGAATCTTCAAATGTAATAGACCCCATATTCAAGCTGTGGTTTTTTTCCGATTCGCTACCGAAATTATTTACCATCACCCAAACAGCATCATCCAAAGAGTTTACTTTCCGATTTGTAAGTTCATTAATCTGTCGATCCACATATTCCATATCGGCGCGGATGTTATCCGGAGACCAAGACCTTTCTTTTCCTTCCGTGACTGAACTTTCTAATGACCGCGTTATCATCCATGCTTTAATCAGTTCAGCATACAATGGCTTCGCTTCTATAAATTGCGATAACGCAAGTTCTTTATTCCCGTTTTCAAGGCTGGCCTTCCCATTTTCTACACTACTTGTAAACTGGCTTAGCAGTTCTTTTCTGTTCGATACGTACTGCCCAAACAGATTCTCTCTGCTTACACTTGTTAGTACATACACCCTATTTCCATCAACATAGTTCTCTCTGCTTAAACCATATATACTGAGATTAGATGAGCTCTCAGTCGCAAACATAGTCTGGCTGCTATAATTGCCGTTCGTTTCTTCTTCAAAGATTTGAGATAGTGAGCTAACATCAACGGTAATCTTTTGAATTAAATCAGATCTTGAATTAGCTTCAGCTATTGCCAGCACCTCTTCTGCTGTTGCCTCCTCAGAAACGGTTGACATTCCAAAACCGGTAATATGTGATTCCCCTGAATAAGGTGTATTGGTCCCATATGTTGAAACCCACTCTGGTGTTTGTGAAAACACATTTATTAGTGGAAAAGTAATTAGAATCCCTAAAATAGGGAGTACTCTGAGTTTACCCCGATATTTTTTCATAAAGCTTAATTTGTACCCAAAAATTTCCCTGCAAATACCCTAACAAATATAAAATAGCCAGACAGTTTGAAAACTGCCAAAGCATTTTATAATTAAATATCAGTTTTTGATAAACTAAGCAACATTAAATGAAGGAAATGTTTTATCGATGACCGCACTAATAATACAATATGCCATTTTAGAAATGTATTCATAAAAAAAAGGCAGCCTGTTAAAAGGCTGCCTTTTCTAATAACTAATAAGTGTTAAGACGATTACTTCAGATCAAAACGATCTAAGTTCATCACCTTATTCCAAGCTTTAATGAAATCCTTAACGAACTTCTCTTCAGAATCTTCACTTCCATAGACTTCAGCAAGTGCTCGTAATTCTGAATTTGAACCAAAGATCAGGTCTGCACGAGTTCCTGTCCATTTTAGTTCGTTGGAATTACGGTCGCGCCCTTCAAAGAGGTCTTGTTCATCTGAAGTTGCTTTCCAGGTAGTGCCGAGATCTAACACATTCTTAAAGAAATCGTTAGTCAAGCTTCCGGGATTGTCTGTAAATACTCCATGATTTGAATCATCATAGTTGGTATCCAGCACGCGCATACCGCCTAATAGCACCGTCATTTCGGGTGCAGAAAGCGTTAGCAACTGCGATCGATCTACCAGCATTTCTTCGGCAGTAGTGCTGTGTTTTGGCTTGAAGTAGTTGCGGAATCCATCTGCAGGTGGTTCTAACCATGCAAATGACTCAACATCTGTTTCTTCTTCTTTAGCATCTGCTCTTCCGGGCGTGAATGGAACATCCACATCGTGACCAGCATTTTTGGCAGCTTGCTCAATTCCCACAACTCCGCCAAGTACAATTAGGTCAGCTACAGAAACTTGCTTGTCGCCTGATTGTGCTTCATCAAATTCAGACTTAATACCCTCAAAAACATCAAGCACTTTAGAGAGTTGATCCGGCTTGTTTACTTCCCATTCATTTTGAGGAGCAAAACGAATCCGTGCACCATTAGCCCCGCCTCATTTGTCTGATCCTCTGAATGTGGACGCTGAAGCCCATGCTGTAGATGTTAATTCAGAAACCGAAAGTCCGGAGTCTTTAATTTTTCCTTTCAGCTCTGCAATGTCATCATCATTGATGATTTCATGAGTTACTTCAGGAATTGGATCCTGCCATAGCAGCTCTTCTTCAGGAACTTCAGGCCCTAACAAGAGTGACTTCGGCCCCATATCACGGTGCGTCAGCTTATACCAGGCACGCGCAAAGGCATCTGCAAATTCATCTGGATTTTCCAGGAATCGGCGTGAAATTTTTTCGTAATCAGGATCTTCTCTAAGAGCGAGATCGGTTGTCAGCATAAATGGCTGATGTTTTTTCTCCGGATCATGAGCATCAGGTACCGTTCCTGCGCCGGCGCCATCTTTTGGCTTCCATTGCCATGCACCAGCTGGACTTTTCTCAAGTTCCCACTCATAATTGAATAGATTCTCTAAATAGAGCATACTCCATTCTGTTGGCTTCTGTGTCCAGGTTCCTTCAAGGCCACTGGTAATTGTATCAGCTCCTTTTCCGGTACCATGGTTACTCTTCCAACCCAGACCCATTTGTTCCATAGGCGCTGCTTCTGGTTCTGATTCTAGGTTAGATTCAGGTGCAGCACCATGAACTTTACCAAAGGTGTGACCACCGGCAATGAGAGCTACAGTTTCTTCATCATTCATTGCCATTCGGGCAAAAGTCTGACGAATAAAATAAGCTGATTTTTTAGGATCAGGCTCGCCATTAGGTCCTTCCGGATTTACATAAATAAGACCCATATGATCGGCACCGAGAGGCTCTTCAAGTTCACCGTCATCATTGTGACGCTGATTTCCTAACCATTCACCTTCAGAACCCCAATAAATATCTTCTTCCGGCTCCCAGACGTCAGCACGTCCACCTGCAAAACCAAAGGTCTCGAAACCCATAGATTCAAGAGCAACGTTTCCGGCCAAAATCATAAGATCAGCCCAAGAAAGTTTGTTGCCGTATTTCTGCTTAATTGGCCAAAGTAATAGGCGAGCTTTATCCAAGTTCACATTATCAGGCCAGCTGTTTAAGGGAGCAAAACGCTGCGTTCCGGCTCCACCGCCACCGCGGCCGTCAACCACACGATAGGTACCGGCACTGTGCCATGCCATACGAATCATGAATGGACCGTAATGACCAAAGTCGGCAGGCCACCAGTCTTGTGAGTCGGTCATCAGATCAGTGAGATCTCCTTTAACAGCGGCTAAATCGAGCTTTTTAAATTCTTCAGCATAATCAAAATCCTCATCCATCGGATTTGTCAACGAGGAGTGCTGACGCAGGATATTCAAATTCAATTTATTGGGCCACCATTCTCTGTTCTTGGTCCCACTTCCTGCACTATTTACCTTTTCTCCATTATGAAATGGACACTTACCGATATCACCAGTTCCGTGATCATCGTTTGCTTTATACGTATTCGCTTTATTCCCTGAGCTTCCGTTTTTCTTATCTGCCATACTTTTATCTATTCCTTAGTGGTTGCTTTATTTCCCAAGTAAAGTACCAAATCCTACTATTCATATTAATAGATAATGATTATGATCGTATTAAACTGTTACCCTAAAACATGAACTGAGAGAGCCTGTTTTTTGAGGACTTTTTAAAAATTAGGTTTCAGACCTTCATATTTGTACTCTATTAGTGTACGATACCGTTCGGCTAGCCTCAGGGGACCTTCTTGCGAAATGAAGTTTTTGATCTGCGCCTGCTGACTCCACTGCAGAACTTACACTTCATTTTAACTGTAATATTCCAGGCATGAACTTATACAGATCCCTTCTCTTACTCATTCTATTTCTTGTTTTACCTTATTCTAACGGATTGGCTCAGTCAGTACCTGCTGCCACAGCAAATCTTTCCGCTGCCATTCAAAATGGTCAAAGTAACGAAGTCATATCGACTGACACCTCTTTCACTACTCCAGAAGCTGAGGTGCCTGAAAATTTACTTTCATATACCGTAATTACTCCATCTGAAGCAGCGCCAACACCTCCTTCAAGACAGCCACAAGATGTTATATCTATCTATAGTGATGCCTATACCGACATTAACTTAGATTCATTATCTGCAGAATTTGATGATTCAACATTAGAAGAGGTATTAATAGCGGGAAATAATACTCTGGAGATAGATTTTACCAACTTTCTGGGAATCGATTTTTCCAGTAACAAGCAAGACGCCTCCGAGATGACTAATTTCCATATGGATTTTTGGTTTACACGTCCGGATAAAGACGGATTAGTTTTTAACTCTAAGCTGGTTGACTTCGGTGAGGGAGATAGTGAGTCATCCGTATTAGAATTGAATATCAATGACGGAACAGATCCTCCTTTAGGACCAGGTGGAGTTTGGGTATCTTTAGATGTACCTCTCGATAGCTGGGTTAACCGACCTGATCTAAGAAGTAATCTTGCTCAATTAATAATTACATCCAATTTAGGTACCGTTTTTGTTGACAATATATATCTCTGGAAAACTGCAGCAATCACCCCATCTGACGCTGCATTAGAAGATTTACAAGTGGATGGTAAAACCATTCCTCGATTTAGCACTGAAGTAAAAAATTACACCTATGGCGTAGATGAGGGAACTATTACTGCTCCCCAAATAACGTTGGCAACTCCAACAAATGAGAATGCTACGGTCACAATTACTCAAGCTACAGGAATTCCCGGAGACGCAACTGTTGAGGTAGTCTCCGAAGATGAAACTGAAACAAATACTTATACCGTTACTTTTGCAGTAGCCACTCCATTGGAGCCGGCCACAACTCCGCCTTCCAGAAATGTTGATGATGTTATTTCTATATATAGTGATGCTTATTCAAATATTGGTGTAAATGCCTATTCCGCTGTGTTTGACGATTCATCAATTGAAGATGTTGTGATTGAAGGAGATTCAGTCTTAAAAATTGATTTCACCAACTTTCTGGGGATTGACTTTTCAGGTAACAAACAAGATGCATCTCAAATGACCCACTTTCACCTTGATTTCTGGACTTCAAGCATTGATTTGGATGGGAGAGTATTTAACTCAAAATTCTCTCAGTGGGGAGGTAGTGATGGCGAGGTTTCTGCCTTCGAATTACCAATAAACTCAGGTACAAATCCGGCTATTGAATCTCAAACCTGGGTATCTATTGACGTCCCTTTTTCGAGTTGGACAAATTCTCCTCAAACCAGAGACGACCTTGCACAGTTTATTCTAACATCCAATATGGACGTTGTTTTCATAGACAACCTCTACCTGTACAGAGAAGTACCTACAAGTGTAGATAATGATGATGGGTTACCCAATGAATTCAGATTGAACCAAAACTATCCAAACCCATTTAACCCCACTACACAGATAAGTTATAGCTTGCCTCAAGCTGAGCTAGTCGAGTTATCAGTTTATAATATGATGGGGCAAAGAGTAGCTACCTTGGTGAATGGCAAGCAATCAGCCGGTTTGCATATAACAAGCTTTGATGCTTCCCTCCTTTCAAGTGGAGTCTATATTTACCGCATTCAAGCTGGCGAGTTTGTGAGTACTAAGAAGTTGATGTTGATTAAATAGAATCGACTACAGCGCTGCTTCGTCACGCCAGTGGCGAAGTGGTGTATTATTACTAAAATTCTTTGTGGAAAACTTTTACCAGGGTACTACTACTTTCTTACTTTTAGATTAGTTTTCGGATTTTTGGCCATTTAACCACTGAAAACCTTTCCTTCTAAATATTAAATAGAGATAAGTCACCTTAAATCGGTGATTTAAAAGATAGTTTTCTTTAAATTTTTTAGCTCCTATAGTCATAAATACATACTACATTATGCAACTTATGCTAGGCAATTTACTCAGAGTGTAGCGCAATATTTAAGAATGTTTGAATAGACGCACTAGTCTAAAATTCATGACACATAATCCCCAATAAATCTCAGACTATTATCACCACCAATAATAATATTGACTATCGTCCAGATATTGATGGACTTCGTGCCATAGCAGTTCTATCTGTCATAATATTTCACATTAATGATACTCTTCTACCAGGAGGCTTCGTAGGAGTTGATATTTTCTTTGTCATCTCGGGTTACCTGATATCTCTACAAATCATACGAAATTTCGAGAATAATACATTCTCGTTATTAGATTTTTACAGAAGGCGGGTAAAACGAATAATGCCCTTATTGCTCTTCATAATTTTTGTAGGGTTGGTCTTCTCACAACTTTTTCTTCTACCAATAGATGCAAAAAATACAGCAATTTCAGCATTTTGGGCAATCATTTCTTTCGCTAATGTTTATTTTTGGTTTAGCGAAGATACGAGCTATTTCGCAACACCTAGTGAAGAACAGCCATTCCTGCATTTATGGTCACTCGGAGTGGAGGAACAATTTTATATATTATGGCCCTTATTACTCATCTTGATACTCAAAAAGGATAAAGGGCGTCTTTTTTTACCTATAGTTTGCAGTATCGCTTCTCTATCTTTCTTATTTGGTGAATTTGCGTATGAGATAGACCGATCTTTTACATACTACATGCTTCCTTCTAGAATTGGGGAATTACTTATTGGTGCAGTAACTGCCTACATAGTTTTTCAATATAAAATGATACGTGCGTTTTTGGGTCGTTATGTCAACACCGCTCTTTCAACAATTTGTTTTGCAATTATCTGCTCTAGTTTCTTTTTCATATCCAAAGATCAGACGTTTCCAGGGTTAATAGCAATTCCACCTACATTCAGTACGGGGTTACTAATCTTCTTAGGCCACCAAAGATCAAATACTGTCAAGCAATTACTATCATTACCAATTTTTGTATGGATTGGTAAGCTTTCATATTCGGCTTATTTATGGCACTGGTTAATATTGGCCTTTTATAGGTATTTCTATTCTTCAATTACTTTAATTGATGCCCTTATAGTTTTAATGTCTACATTCATACTGTCATATTTTTCATACACTTATATTGAGGTTCCTTTCAGGCGTTCTGAAAATGGATTTCACAAAGTCGTTACTAACCAATACTTAATCCCATCCACATTAATATCAACGATCGTCTTGTTTTCAATAATGACTAATGGATATGGGCTTCGAAACGATAGAGATCTATTTTTATCGGAAGTAGTAGATGAAAGTATGGAGATGAAACATCCTGCTAGCTTTGAATACGTTTGTATGCCTAATCCAATTGGTAATATGGATCTCATAGATCCTAGATGTGTATTAGGTAATAATGGTAACGAAGTGTCAAAAGTCATGCTCTGGGGTGATTCTAATTCCACCCATTATATTGGTATGATTGGTTCATTTGCTCAAGTAGCAAAATTTACTTTCAGAAATATTGCTATTGGCAGCTGTCCACCTACTCTTTCTGATCTACCTTATCTAGTTCAACCAAATTGCATAAGATCTAAGCCAATACTAAATAGACATATAACTGACTATGATGTGCTGATAATGTCAGCAAGTTGGTCAACATATCAGCAAATATCCACTAATTTTATAGTAGATCTTAAAGCCACACTGAATAGTCTAGTTCAAAGAAAAAAGAAAGTGATATTACTAGGTAAAGCCCCTTATTTGGAAAGTTATGATCGTAATTGCTACAAAAAAGCAATAAGACTGCCATGGTTAAATTGTGAAAATCAACCATATACAATATCCGATAACGTAATAAAGATTAATGAGACCTTGAAACAATTTGCTGATTCTTCCATACACATTGAGTACTATGATTTTAATAAATATATTTGTCCAACTGGTACTTGCAATGCATACGATGAGCAGGGACTACCGGTATATAGAGATAGATCTCATCTCGCTATTGAAGCTTCATGGAGAATAGGTGAAAAAATAATACAGACTGAAGGCGTACCTTTCCCATTTTCTAAAATCGATGACTGGTTGAATGAGTCAGAACACCAATAGCTATGAATCTGGTAGTATTAAAATTATTTCCATAAAATCAGAATAATTGCCATTGAATCCAGATATTAATTTGTAGACAGTGCCCGGAAAAGGCAAAATTAAGATTGATGCCTGCCACAAATCGGCTTATCTTATTATTCTATTAAATCGGGGCGTGGCTCAGCTAGGTAGAGCGCTCGGCTGGGGGTCGAGAGCAGCTAAGCCAATAATCAGCTCCCAGCTCTTCTAAACCCCTGTTTTCTCATCTTTTCAATTTCCCGGATAGCAATACGATAGTAGTTACTATGGTTTAGGGTTTCAGTTTTGTGTAGAAAGGTAAAAAAATATTTTTATTGTGCCCATTGATAATAGTACTTAACAGTGTTAACTTCAAAGCTTCGGCATATGCCTTTCTATTAAGAAAGCATTACACAGGACGATCCATGATTATCTGTAAGTGATCCACCTGATTTATATCCAAATAATTCGACAATAGTGTTTGCCGAGACAGAATTATTATGGGAAAAAATAAATTAGGTAGGATACTGTGTATGCTATTGATTACCAGCCTATCGTTTTAATGGAGACATTCTTCATGCAAAACAAATCAAACAAAAAATTAGACCGCTTTGAAATAATTGCGGTACTCAAAGCTTTGGGTATCAATACCAAAGTAAAACCAAGAAATAACTGGATTGATATTCTCTCACCCCTTAGGGAAGAAAAAAATCCTTCATTTAGTATCAACCTCGAAAGCGGAGCTTTCATTGATCGTACTACAGATGAAAAAGGAAGTATAATTGATCTGATAAAGCGCATAAACGGAACCGAATCGGATAAGGCAGTTGCAGACTTTTTGGATATGGTTCTTAACAGAGATAGGACTGATAGAAAGAGAAAATCAGGAATTAGTATCCAGCAATTAAAAAAAGAAAACTCACAGCTGATTGATACAAATGCCGATTCAATCAAAAAAATTGCTAACGAAAGATCAGATATAAACCTGAAGGCACTGGATGATTTAGATCTGCACTCCAATGCACCTTTTTTTGATACTATAGAGGAATACGACGGATTGACCCGAAATACGTTAGATAAATTTGGCTGTAAGTTCCTGACTAAGCATGGGCAGTTGGATCTGGCCATGATATACCCTACTGGAGTAGAACTTTATAGCCGGAATGAGGAAAACGAAAAACAGGTAATCCAGATGTCTGGAAGTTCGCCAAATGACTCATTCTTTGGTGTTGAACATATCCCGGACACAGACAGTACCACACTTTTAATTACTAAATCTCCAAGGGAGTGCATGCTTGCATGGCAGGAATTCAGCCCGGAATGTGATGTAATTAGTGTATGTGGGGGAGAAAAACCTTCATTGTCTCACAATCAGGCTCAAATCATAAAAGAACTAGCTCAAAAATACGATACAGTAATCGTAGTATTCGATCAGGATACGGAAGAAGCAAAATCTATTGCTGAGGCATTTTCTGTCGAAGTAAAAAAGGTTATTGAGCCAAATGTTGAGTTAAAAAAAATAAACATTCATGACTTATCTGAGGGCAAGGCAAAGGATATTGCTGATTTGTATCGAACTAAGTCACCAGCATTCCCCAATTTATTAGAAAGTGCTGAAGTGGTAAAAGTTAAGGGAAAAGATTCACTTCTAACTACTGATGAGGTGATCTGGAACACGAAAGGAGCTATTGAGAAATCATTGCTATTGGAAAAGCTCCAAGAGCGTGGATTATTTAAGCGGTACATTGCCGATGAAGACCGTAATTATATGGTAAAGGACAATGTGATTGTACCGATTAATGAATCACAGCTTACAGACTTCGTTAATGAAATGATTCAGAATATTCCCGATGAAGTTTTAGACCGTGATACGAGGGTGAAGGTAATGAGCAGCCTAATTACTACTAATATGGGGCAGTTACTTACGAATGCGCCCAAAAAAGAAGACTTAGGGCTTCATCAGGATCAACGCAATGATTGTTATTTATTCTTTAAGGATAAATGTATTAGGGTTACTAAGGACTCTGTTCAAGATATATCATACGAGGATCTGGATGGCTTAATTTGGGAACAAGACCAAGCGGAACGTCTCGCCCCAGTAGAGGTAAATTCAGAAAAGTCTGAGTTCGAAGTCTTTTGTGAGCTTGTTACGGGCGAAAATTCAGACAGGAAGGCCAGCTTAATGTCAGCCATTGGCTATTTACTTCACCGATATAAAAATAAAGCCAATTCGAAAGCTATAATCTTTACCGATCAAGAAATTGGAATGGCTAACACTTCCAATGGAGGAACCGGAAAGACCCTCATTGCTAAAGCAATTGGGCATTTACGACCACTGCATGAGATGAGTGGAAAATCACTCAACAGCAAAGATAAATTCATGTTCAATGATTTTCAGGAATATTATAGGTTAATCCTGATTGACGATGTCGGCGAAAAATTTATCTTTGAAGATCTGTTTACAGTTATTACTGGAAATATGCCTATACGGAGGCTGCATAAGAATAGATTTAGTGTACCTTTCGAACAAGCTCCGAAATTTATACTTACGACCAATGATCCCTTATCGGGTTCTGGTGAAAGTCACAAGCGCCGGCAATTCATCGTTGAATTTGCTTCATTCTTTGATTCACAGAAGAATCCGGTCGATTATTTCGGTCATATGCTCTTCGATGACTGGGATGAAAAAGAATGGGCCAGATTTGACGCATTTATGATCCAATGCATACAATTATTCCTGAAAGATGGATTGGTTGAAGCCTCAGTGAATTATGAAAAGCGTAAAGCTATCAATGAGACATCGCTACAATTCTTTAACTGGGCAGAGCTGTATCTTGAACTAGAACTTGAATACGAACAGCGAGAGTTATTTAGAGGTCATTCTGAGGTTGGGATAGAAAATTATCCAGGAATGAAGAAGCCGAAGAATAAAAATGGAGAATCCTTTCCATCGTATTCAATGCATGATCCCGGAGGAATGGGTGAAAATCAGATCCGCACATTCAAGCGTTCTTTAGAGCTTTATGCTTCCTATAAAGGTTGGAAAATACAGGAACGTGAATCAAATGGGAATACATTCATTTGGTTTACAAAAAGGAAGAGTGATTTATAGGATGAGGGGCTTCGGCCCCTTTTCTTTTATAATTTTTTTGTAGCTCTTTAGATTAAGATTTTAAGGGTAGGATCAGTAAGAAAATTATAATAGTATTTCCCTGCTGCGTTTTTTGGGTTGGATGAAATAAATGAGGGGATTTGTCCTGAAGACTTATTTTGTTGGGCAAGCTTAAAACTGCGAGTTTGATAACTCCCATAGTTATCCTCTAAAATCGTTACATATAAATCCTGATCATAATCGTATACCAAATGGTATAGATACACTATTTCCTTTTCATCGAAACCTAAATAATCAAATAATATTAAGTGAGTAACTAAGTTTTTTGGATGAAGGTCATAGATGCTATACATCGCCAATATTTCATCGGATTCATGAACTCCAAAGTTGGTGCAGTTATGCTTGTAGAGTGATTTAAGGTTATGTTTATCCTTGCCGATGATTGTGGGCATAATGAGATGAGTACCAAGATCCGAAAAATGGATGTACTCATTATCAAGTCTTTCTAAATCATAATGATTCTGACTTCTAAAACATACGTTTATTTCTAGCTTAGGTGTATTTTTATTCATGATCGTTTGGTTAATGAACAAGCTATGGTAGTCTTATCAAAGATATTGCCAGTATCTCATTAAAGGGAAAATGACATATAATGTGAGCAAAGTGTCAGGCCAAAAAACCAAAGTGTCACACGCTCATACCCGCTTTTAAAAAAAATGAGGTATAAGAATAATGAGCAATAACGCTCTTTAAATCTATAATTCTTATACCCATGAACCTTCAACCCTTTTTATTCCCCGTAACCGAGCGTACGGTTGCTGTTGATAACTCAACGACGCCACTAATAGATCTGGATAACCAGGAAACCTTTCTGTCCAACGGCTACAAAGCTATTGTCCGTGAGGATACCAATGAGGTTATCAGCATCGTTCGCGATTCCTATAAAATCGTGACGAACTCTAACCTGATTGACCAGCTACTGAGGCAGTTAGCAACCTGTGGTCATTCCTTCAAGATCGATCCTTCCCATTCGTTTGTAAGTAATGAACGGATGAGGCTTCAGATAACCTTCCCGGATCTTAAACTTCGGGATAAAGAATCTGACATTGCCTTATCTGCCTTCATTCATAACTCCTATGACCAATCGGAGGGAGTGCGTTTTTACTTTGGAGCCATCCGTGCAATCTGTTCCAATGGAATGATTTTCGGAACGGTACTTAGTAAGTACTATTCTCGTCATACGAAGGGATTCTCCTTTGATGACCTA